>Ga0187892_10000091_pt1 | contig 207765 bp, 212 predicted proteins | sample MA1701073metaG_FD_139345 | JGI IMG/M metagenome (GOLD analysis project Ga0187892, IMG submission 139345) | Bio-ooze microbial communities from a basaltic lava cave in the Kipuka Kanohina Cave System on the Island of Hawaii, USA - MA170107-3 metaG ... | reverse complement strand
GGTGTGGCACCCCGGGCGAACGGGGAGGTTTGGAGGGGGACCGGTGTGGCACCCCGGGCGAACGGGGAGGTTTGGAGGGGGCGGCCGCTGCCCCCTCCATCTTCATAATCGCAATCCGACGCCCACCGGCGAGCTTCTTCCACCCTTTTTGTTGCGCGATGCGCTCGCCCTGCTTGATCACCAACAGGTCGACGAGCCGGGCCAACGGGTTGCCGAGCAGGGCCAGATACTTCTCCCAGTAGCGCGGCGACAGGGCCAGGACACGCATCTGCTCGACGGCCAGCGTCAGGGCAGCGCGATCGCCCTTCCGGGCGGCGGTTCTCAGTTCGCGCAGAACCCGGCCGTTCGAGACGCGGGAGGGCCGTGGGCGCGCCACTAGGGCTTGCCGGAAAGCTCCCGGCGCAGCAGGCGGGCCGCCTCCACCATCGAGCGGAGCTTGGAGACGGCCACCCAGCGCGGCGTCTCCCATAGCCCGCAGTCGGGGACGAGCCACAGGCGCTCGGCTGGCACGTGCTTGAGCGCCATCCGCGTCCGCGCCGCGACCTCCTCCGCCGATTCCACGCGGAAAGCCTTGACGTCCACGACGCCGACGGCCAGCTCCTTGTCGCTCGGGTGCACGCTCCACAGCTCGATCTCGGCCATCTCGCGGTTGGCGTACTCGAGGACGAGCTGGCTCACTGGCGCCTCGAGGATCTGAGGGAAAAGCGGGGCGTAGCGCCGGGGGGTGGCGAACGAGTGGTTGTGGGCGTTGCCAAAGCAGACGTGCAGCGCGAGCTTGACGTTAACGCCGGCGACGGCCGCCCGCAGCGCCTCCAGCATGGGCCCTGGCCCGGCGCGGACAATGCGGTGCTTGCCGGCGGTCATGACGTAGTTCGGCTCGTCCACCTGGATGAAGTCGCAGCCCGCCTCGACGAGGCTCCGGATCTCCCGGTTCACGATGGCAGCGAGATCCGCCACCAGCGTCTCCTCGGAGGCGTAGGGTCCGCCCCGGCGCAGGGGCATGACCAGAGTCAGTGGGCCCGGGACGGCCACGCGCAGCGGGCGGTCGGCGTGGGGACGCGCGAACCGGAACTCGTCGACGATGCCGAGCCCCTGCGGGGCCTCGATCCGCCCCACCACCTGATAGGGACAGTGCGAGTCGTAGTTGGGCGGACCCAGCTGGCGGGGCACCGGCAGCGGCTCCAGGCCGGTGAGCCGGCTGTAGAAGCCGCGGATGAAGGTGACGCGCCGCATCTCGCCGTCGGAGACGACGTCCAGGCCGGCTTCGATCTGGTCCCTGATGGCGATCCGGACAGCGTCGTCGTAGGCCTCCTGCAGGTCCACGGGCCCGAGCCGGCCCGCCTGCTGCGCCTCGCGCACGAGGTAGATCCACGACGGTAGGGCATGCGACCCGACGACCGTGGTGGGCAGCAACGGCAGGTCCCGAGCCATTGTGCCCGGATGCTACCACGGCGCCCGGGCCGGCCGGCGACGCGAGGCGGCGCCCCGCGCGTGGACGGCCGCGCAGGCCGGGGGGCGAGGCGGCACGAGACCCATTCCCTCCGACGGGTACAGCGCTCGGCGTATCGATGGGATCGCGTGTACGCGGCGTCGCCGCGGACTGCGTGGTCGAGGCCGGGCGCCTCGCCCCCCGGCCTGCGCGGCCGTCACCGCACGTTGATCTGGAACTCGTCGCGATGCTGATGGCCCGACGCCGCCTGCACGGTGACCTTCACGTCCAGCAGGCGAGTGAGGCGCTGCAGCCCCTCGCGCCCATCACCCTCCTCGAAATACGGCGCGAGGTCGGGGTGCACGCGCACGACGATCTCACGCCCGCCGGACTCGGCGGCCTTGGCCTGCACCGCCCGGAACACCTCCGCCGCCAGCGCGGCCTCGGACTTCACGACGGCGCTGCCCCGGCAGGTCGGGCAGGTCATGGTCAGCAGCGCGCGGAGATCCTGCCGCACGCGCTTGCGCGTCATCTCGACCAGGCCCAGCTCGGAGATTTCCAGCACGTTGGTCCGGGCCTTGTCGTCGGCCAGCGCGCGCTTGAGCGCGCGGTACACCTCGGCGCGGTGCTCGGGCACCTCCATGTCGATGAAGTCGATGATGATGATGCCGCCCAGGTCGCGCAGGCGAATCTGGCGGACGATCTCGCCCACCGCTTCCAGATTGATCTTGAGCACCGTCGCCTCGAAGTCCCGCTTACCCACGTACTTGCCGGTGTTGACGTCGATGGAGACCAGGGCTTCGGTGTGATCGATGACGATGTACCCGCCGGACTTCAGCCACACGCGCCGGCGCAGCGCCTTCTCGATGTCCTTCTCGACGCCAGAGGCCTCGAACAACGGCGTGGGCGCGGCGTGCAGGCGGACCCGCTCAGACAGCGCCGGCACCAGCGTGCCCACGTAGTCCAAACACTTGTCGTAGACCTCCCGGCTGTCCACGAGAAACTCGTCGACCTCGGGCGAGAGCAGGTCGCGGACCACCCGGAAGGTGAGGTCCCGCTCCTCGTGCAGCACCACCGGCCCCTTGGCCTGGTCGGCGCGGACCTGGATCTGCGACCACAGCCGGCCCAGGAACTCGACGTCGGCGGCCAGCTCTTCCTGGCCCTTGCCCTCGGCGTTGGTCCGGACGATGAACCCGCCGGCCGGCGGATTGAGGCCACGCACCAGGGTGCGCAGGCGGTCGCGCTCCTGGTCGTCCCGGATCCGGCGCGAGACCCCCACGTGACGGGCCAGGGGCATGTAGACGAGATAGCGGCCGGGGATCGAGATGAACGAGGTGATGCGGGCCCCCTTGGTGCCCAGCGATTCCTTGGCCACCTGGACGAGGACCTCCTGCCCCTTGCGGAGCACGTCCTCGATGGGAACCCGCGACTCCCGCCGTGGCTCGGCTTCCTCCACCTCCACATCGACGACGTCGTCGTCGCCCCCGGCCACGTCGCGGACGTCCTCGGCGACCCCGGCCGCGTAGTCGCCGGCATAGAGGAAGGCGTCCTTGGTGAGCCCGATGTCGACGAACGCCGCCTGCATGCCCGGCAGGACGTTCGTCACGACCCCCTTATAGACGCTCCCGACGATGGAGCGGCGGGCGTGCCGCTCCAGGTAGAGCTCGGTGAGGAGGTTGCCCTCCTGCACCGCCACGCGCGTCTCGGTGACCCCGGCGTTGACCAGAATACGCTTGCCCACGGCAGCACCTCGCCGGCACAGCGGGCTGCGCGGAATGTCGCGCGTGCGCCGTGCCTCATTGGAACTGCCGCATTCGAACCGAGAGGAGCAGGCCGAGGGCCGTCATGGAGACGAGCATCGAGGATCCGCCGTAGCTCATGAACGGCAGAGGAATCCCGACGACGGGCAGCAGCCCCGTCACCATCCCCACGTTGATGAGGATCTGGGCCGCCAGCAGGCAGGTCGCGCCCAGCGCCACCAGCCGTCCCACGGGCTCCCGGGCGGCGGCGGCGATGTCGAAGCCCCGCACCAGGAGCAGCGCGTAGCACACCAGCAGCACCAGGCATCCCAGGAAGCCCCACATCTCGGCGAATACGGCGAAAATGAAGTCCGTGTGGCGCTCCGGCAGGAAGGCCAGCCGGCTCTGGGTGGCGCCGGCGATCCCCTTCCCGAGGAGCTGCCCCGATCCGATCGCGATCTTGGCCTGGATCACGTTGTAGGCGGTCCCCTGGGGATCGCGCACCGGATCCAGGTACACCATGATTCGTTCCCGCTGATAGTCCCTGAGGGCGAGCCAGGCCAGGGGAAGCGCGGCCAGGCCGGCCACGAGGAGGCCGCCGAGGAGCCGGAACCGTACACCCGCGCCCACCAGCATGGCGATCAGCAGGGGCCAGAGTAGCAGCGCCGTCCCCAGGTCGGGCTGTCGCACGATCAGCCCGAAGGGCACGGCGACGATTGGCAGCAGCAGCGCCAGGATCCCCAGCGTGGGAGGCTGGGCCCAGCGCGAGACGAGGAACCACACCAGCATGAGCAGAAAGGCGATCTTGAAGAGCTCCGCCGGTTGCACGGTGACCGGGCCCACGCCGATCCACCGGCGGGCCCCCGAGACCGTCCGACCAACCACGAGGACGACGGCCAAGCCGGCCAGCCCCCCGAGATAGAGGGCCGGGCCCAGACGTACGAGCCGCCGGTAATCGACGCTGGCGACCAGGACGAGGGCCACAATCCCGACGCCCACCCATAAGAGCTGGCGGACGACGACGCCGCCGCCGATCCGGACCACGTTGAGGTTGGCCAGTGTGGCAGTGCTCAACGCGACCAGGCCGAGCACGGCGCCCAGCAGTGGCCAGTCCACGTTCTGGAGCAGGCGGCGATCGATGCCGATGATCACGGGCGGCGCTCGAGGCCGCCGGCGGGGCCAGACGTCATCCGGCGTGCTCGACGGCCGCGACTTTCTCGAAGAAGATCGCGTTGAGGATCTTACGAGCGATCGGGGCGGCCACCTGACCGCCACGGCCGCCCCGCTCCACCAGCACGACGACCACCACCTCGGGGTCGCGGGCCGGAGCGTACGCGGCGAACCAGGCGTGGTCCTGGCCGCGGTCGGCCCGGGAGTTCGCGAACATCTGGGCGGTTCCCGTCTTGCCGGCAATTTCCAGACCCGGAATCCGCGCCGGGACGCCGGTGCCGTCTTCGACGACGGCGACCAGGCTCCGGCGCAGGAAGCCCCAGACCACGGGAGACAGCTCGACGTGCCCGGTCACCCGGCCGGGATCGCTCCAGAGCACCTCCCGGTCGCGCCGCTCGATGCGCTGCACGAGCCGCGGCTTCCAGAGGACGCCGCCGTTGGCGATCGCCGACATGAACGTCCCCACCTGAATTGGCGTCACCAGCACCGGCCCCTGGCCGATGGAGATGTTGACGACGTCCCCGAGCAGCCAGTTCTCGCGACCCCGGCGGAGCTGGGGCCGGGGCAGGAGACCGAACCGCTCGCCGGCCAGATCGATGCCCGTGGCCCGACCGAGGCCGAACATGCGCGCGTACTTGGCCATGACCGGGCCTCCGATCTTCAGCCCGGCCTGGTAGTAGTAGATGTTGCAGGAGTCGACCAGCGCCCGCTGCAAATCGACCTCGCCGTGGCCCTCCGGCTTCCAGTCACGGAACGTCCCAGTCCCCAGGGTGAACTCGCCGGTGCAGTACACCTGGTCGAGCGGAGCGAGAATCCGCTCTTGCAAGCCCGCGGCCGTGATCACGATCTTGAACACCGAGCCTGGCGCATACTGGCTCTGAATCGTGCGGTTGAGCAGGGGATAGTTGGGGTCCTGGACCACGCGCATCCAGGCCGCGCGATCGATCGTACCGGTGAACCGGTCGATGGGAAACGCCGGCGTGGACACCATGGCCAGCACGTCGCCGCTGCGGGGATCCATCACCACCACCGCGCCCGCCTTGCCCTCCATGGCCGCTTCGGCCGCCTCCTGGATCCGACGGTCCACCGTGGTGACGACCTCGGCCCCCGGCTGCGGCTCGCTCTGCTGGATCACGCGGACGGGACGTCCCAGCGCATCCACTTCGATCCGCTCGCCGCCGTCACGTCCGCGCAGGTGCTCGTCGAGCAGGCGCTCGAGCCCGCTCTGCCCCACCATGTCCCCGCGCCGGTAGCGGCCCTGCCGGAGTTGTTCGTCGCTCGCCTCGCGGACGTACCCGAGCAGATGGGCGGCGAAGCGGCTGGAGGGGTAGGTGCGCTGCGGCTCCACCTCCACGATCACGCCGGGCAGCTCCAGCTTCCACTCCTCGATCTTCGCCATGTCCTCGAGAGCCAGGCCCCGGCGCACCCGCACCGGCAGAAAGGAGTCGGACGCCACCCGCGCCACCGAGTCGGCCAGCTCCTGGAAGGGGATGCGGATCAGGGCGGCGACCCGGCCGAGCACGGCATCCCGCTCGTCGGGATCGCGGGGGAGCTCGCGAGGGATCAGCGACAGCGTGAAGGCCGGCCGGTTGTCGACGAGAGGAACGCCATGGCGGTCGAACAGCACCCCGCGGGGGGCGGCGACGGGCCGGATGCGCAGGCGGTTCTTGTCGGACGCATCCAGGAAGTGGCCACCTTCCAGCACCTGCAGGTACCAGAGCTGGCCGATCACGAAGCAGAACGCCACCAGGACGACGGCGGCGATGGCCGTGATGCGGCCCTTGCCGACGTCGGAGCGCTCCGACGCCGGCCGCCAGTAGGTCGCCCCGAAGCGCCGGCGCATCATTCGAAGCTCCGCCGTTCCTGGGTCCAGGCCAGCGCGAAGACGAACGCCGCCCCCAAAAAGCCGTTGTAGAGCGCTTGGGGCAGGACGGCGAACGTCATGAGGTCGCCGAATGAGGCGGGGAAGTGAAAGACTCGCAGCAACCCGAACCGCGCCAACCCCTCGAGGACGCTGAGAACGACCAGGCCCGGCACCTGCACGAGCGGCTGGGTGGCCGAGAGCCGACTGCCCAGCATCCCGACCGCGAAACCCACCACGGCCTTGGTGCAGGCCTGCACGCCTAGGAGCCCGCCCCCCGCGGTGTCCTGGAGGAGCCCGGCCACGAATCCGCCCACGCAGCCGAACTCCGGCCCGCGCCGGAGCGCCAGCAGCACGACCACGATCAGCGGGATGTCGGGCGCAACGTCCGCGATGCGGAGCGCCGGCGCGATCGTGGCGTGGGCTATGCCGCCGCCAAAAATCGTGAGGGCCAGGAGCCCGCGCATCGGCTAGTCATCGAAGGGGGCGGACGTTACGGCCCCCTCCGAACCCAAACGTTGCGCGGGCAAAGCCTGCGCTCGAACGGCGGTGACTCCGACACTCTCCGAGCCGCGGAACGTGGCGAGCGAGCGCCGGCGAGGTCTCATGCTAGCCCCCGTTGGCGAAGTACGCCGTCACGTCGCGCATCCGCTCACCGGTCACCAGCAGCACTTCGTCGATGCGGGCGAAGTCCACGGCCGGTTCCAGCGCCGCGTAGTGGAAGAGCGCCGCCCCACGGTCGTCGATGGTGCGCACCCGACCGATGGGCACGCCGCGGGGGAACAACCCGCCCTGCCCGGAGCTCACCACGAGATCCCCGACGGCCAGGCCGGCGCCATCCCGGGCCATGTACTTGAGGCGCAGGCTGCCGCGCGGGTCGCCCTCCACGATGCCGGGGGCGCGCGTGCGTAGCACATGGGCGCCCACGGTGGAGGCGGGGTCAGTGAGCACCTGGACGATCGACGCGCCCGGGCGCACCTCCACCACCCGCCCGACCAGCCCGTCCGGAGAGATCACGGCAGTCAGCCGCCGGATGTCATCGGCCCGCCCGCGGTTGACGGTCAGCGAGCGCACCCAGCCACCCCACTCGCGGGCGATGATCTCTCCGGGCAGCGTCTCCAGCGGCAGCCGGGTCCGGAGCTGGAGCAGCCGCCGCAGCCTGCGGTTTTCCTCCGAGGTCTCGACCGTCACCAGCGCCTCCACGCGCATCCGCTGGTTGTCATCGCGGAGGCGGCGGTTCTCGACCCGAACGCTCTTCCAGTCCAGGTACGTGGTCCACACTCCGAGAGACCCTCGATGGATGGCGGCCAGGGCCTTCTGGACAGGCGTGGTGATCAACGCGATGAGGTCGGCGGCCGGTGTGGCGTGGCCGCGCGTCTGCACGCTGAGGAGCAGAAGGCACACGGCCAGCACGGAACCGAGCACCGCCAGCCGACGAACCTTCACATCGACCTCCTACACGTCGCGCTAGGCCGGGATCGCTACTTTCTTGAGCAGCTCCAGCTCGTCGAGCACCTTGCCGACGCCGAGGGCGACGCACGACAGCGGGTCGTCGCCGGCCGTCACCGGCAGATTCGTCTCCTGCCGGAGCAGGTGGTCCAGGCCGCGGAGCAGCGCCCCGCCGCCGGTGATCACGATGCCCTTGTCCACGATGTCAGCGGCCAACTCCGGGGGCGTCCGCTCCAGGCACGTCCGCACGGTCTCGACGATGGTCATCACGGGCTCCCGAAGCGCCTCACGGATCTCTTCGTCGGTGATCACGATGGTCTTGGGGATCCCGTCGATGAGGTCGCGGCCCTTGACCTCCATGGTCCGCCGGTCGCCGCCCACGGGATACGCCGAGCCGAGGTTGATCTTGATCTCCTCGGCGCGCCGCTCACCCACCAGCAGGTTGTAGTGCTTCTTGATGTACTGCACGATGGCTTCGTCCATCTCGTCGCCGGCGATGCGCACCGATTTCGAGTAGACGATCCCCGAGAGCGAGATCACGGCGACCTCGGTGGTGCCGCCGCCGATGTCGACGATCATGTTGCCGCCCGGCTCCTGGATGGGCAGGCCGGCGCCGATGGCCGCCGCCATCGGCTCCTCGATAAGATAGACCTCCCGCGCGCCCGCCTGCATCGCCGAGTCGCGCACCGCGCGCTTCTCCACCTGGGTGATGCCCGATGGCACGCCCACCACGATGCGCGGCCGCACGAGTGTTCGCCGCCGGTGCACCTTGTTGATGAAGTAGTGCAGCATCTTCTCGGTCACGTCGAAGTCGGCGATGACGCCGTCCTTCAGCGGGCGGATGGCGACGATGTTGCCCGGCGTGCGGCCCAGCATCGCCTTGGCCTCGTGGCCCACGGCCAGGACCGAGTGGTCGGCCTGGTGGATGGCGACGATGGACGGTTCGTTGAGGACGATCCCCTCGCCCCGCACGTAGACGAGCGTGTTCGCGGTGCCCAGGTCGATGGCCAAGTCGTTCGAGAACATCCCGGCGAGCAGGTTATAGAACATCGGGGCTCCGTCTCTGATGCTGTGGATTGTAAAAGCCGCCCGCCCCCCCGACGGGAGCGACGCCTACATTAGCACACACTGTGCCAGTCGTGCGGAAAATCGCAGGTTTGGCGGGGACTTAGCACCATCGCGGCGCCGATCAGTGGCCTTCATCCCGAAAAGGAAAAGGTTTTCATAGGGTTCTCACCCACTGCGCCCGGCGGCGTCCAGCGTCCGGCACCTCAACTCCCGTCCGCCAGGTCCGGCGAAGCCGGTAGGCTCTACAGGCGTTACGTCCACACTGGCACATCGGTGACCGCCCGTGTCACGCCTGTCACCGCGCACCGGGGTCTCGGAGGGCTACCGCGGTCCGTCTGGCTGGGGTTGGCTCACGCGGCGTTCAGGTATAGCATCGGCGCCGCTGCCGTGACAACCGACGACATCGAAGTCTGGTTCGAGCGGGGCATGACCGACGGGTTGCCCGTCGTTCCGCCGACGCGCGAGCGGGTCGAGCGGATGCTGGGTGGCACTGGGCGCTCGAGCGAGCAACTCCTCGGCGAGATGCCGCCGAACTACGGGCGACTGACGGTCGAGAAGGTCGCCATCAACGCCGTCATGGCCGGCTGCCGTCCTGCGTATCTGCCCGTGGTTATCGCCGCGGCCGAGTGCGCCTGCGATCCCGCGTTCAACCTGCATGGGGTCGCCACCTCCACCCACTTCTCGGCACCTCTCATCATCGTCAACGGGCCGGTTCGCAGCCGCATCGGTCTCAACTGTGGCTTCGGGGTGTTCGGCCCCGGGTACCGGGCCAACGCCACCATCGGTCGGACCCTCCGCCTGCTCATGATCAACATTGGCGGGGCCAAGCCGGGCGAGATCTCGATGTCCACATTCGGCCATCCCGGCCGCTACACCTATTGCATCGGCGAGAACGAGGAGGCCAGTCCCTGGCCGCCCTACCATGTCGAGTGTGGCTTCGCGCCGGCGGCCAGCACCGTCACGCTCTTCGCCGGCGAGGGACCGCACGGCATCTCCGACCATGCGAGCCGGACGGCACCCGCGCTGGCTGGCTCGCTCGGCTGGTCCATGGCCGGGCTCTGGAACAGCAAGCACTTTCCGCTCTACTCGCACACCCTCCTGGTCGTCGGCCCCGAGCACGCGCAGACCTTCGCCGTGGCCGGCTGGAGCAAAGCCGACCTGAAACGGCACCTCTACGAGACCATCCGCCGGCCCTACCGCGAGTTGCTGCCCGACGCCGACCACGGCGAAGCCACCAACCTGCGTCACGGCCGGACCGCGCCGGCGCCGGAAGCGATGATCCCGAAGTTTCCATCGACCGATGAGCTCCATGTCCTGGTGGCCGGGGGCACCGCCGGCCGCTTCTCGATGGCCGTGCCGGGATGGCTGGGCACCAAGAACGGCTCACGCCCGGTGATTCGGGCTGTAGAAACTAATTGACGGGATTCGGCCGCTGGTGTAGAACTGACGTTGCTTTTTGGCTCAACTACGGAATTGTTCGGTAGCGGAACGTGCGCGAAGACCAGGCCGTGCGAGACCTAGCTCGCACGGCCTTTTTTTGTTCCCCGATCCCGGGGAACACCCCGCCATCCGGCGGGAGCACACGGGGCTGAAGACCCCAAGGAGAGGTTAGCGGTATGGCACAAGGTCGAGTGAAGTGGTTCAACGACGCGAAGGGGTACGGGTTCATCACGCAGGAGGGCGGCGAGGATGTCTTCGTCCACTACAGCGCCATCCAGGCCCAGGGCTTCAAGAGCCTCGCTGAGGGTGACGTCGTGGAGTTCGAGGTGACGCGCGGCCCGAAGGGTCTTCAGGCCAGCAACGTTCGGAAGGTCTAGGCCTCCCGTCCGGTTCGCTCCCCCGGGCCCGATACCGGGCCCGGGGGCTCAAAAAAAGAACCCCGATGATCGCTGCGACCCTGCCATCCGGCCGAGGTCGCCCCGCTGGTGAGGCGGGATCATCGGGGTCGGTGGTGCCTGGTTCTCCCAGGCCATCCACCTGGAGCTAGCGTGGACTCTGCCTAAGAGGCATCCACCTCACAGATCACCGTAGGGGTACACATCGGCTGGATCACCTCCTATCTCGGCAAGGGCGCCACGCGGGCCCAGTCCCACTGACCCAGAACCGGATGCCGACTCCCGGCCCGGGGCGCGGCCACGTCAGCCGTCGGCGGAATTGTCGACGGGGACGCTGAAGAAGCGCTGTTGGTCGCTCCGGCCGACGTTGCCCCTCATCCTACCTCAGCCCGCAAGGACGCCACAAAAAAAGTGCGCTCGTCGCCGTCATTTCACGACGATGCGCTCGCGGTTCCGCTCCCACAGTCCGGCCCCGATGCCCTGAACCCGGCGGACCTCCTCGGGCTTCTTGAACGGGCCGTGGGCTTCCCGGTATTGGACGATCTTCTCGGCGACCGTCCGGCCTACGCCGCTGAGGGTCATCAGCTCGGGGACGCCGGCGGTATTGATGTTCACGGGCCCGGTGCTTCTGGTCGCGGCCGGCTCGTTGGTGCGCTCCCCGGGGGCGACCGCCGGCGCGGCCCCACCGCCGGGTGTTTGGCTGGCGGCAAACGGTGGGCACGACAGGACGACGACGAACAGCGTGATCAGGACGAGCTGCCTGTGGACCATCGTGGCTCCTCCGGTCTCGAGTGCGACGCCATTGCTCGCGAGCGGCGCCATTCAAGCGAGGAAGAGCACCGGCGTCAACGCGCAATGTTCGATACGCATGGAGCGCACACCTAGCCCATTCATCACTGACGTTTTTCGGCCTGACAAATGTCGTCCTGGCAGCGCGTCCGCGTTGCAACGCCTTGATTTCGTGGGCGGGAGTTCGGCACGCCGCTTGCGCTGACCTCTAGACGCGGCTGGTGGGATCGGCCGCGGGAGGAACGCGCTATGCGCACCACGCTACGCCGGATTTTCGCCTTTGCCGCAGTAGGCGTCTTCGCTGCGGTCGTCGTCGCCGGCCCGACCGCGCTCGCGCACGACCGTAAGGACGGCAAGGACGATCGGAACCGCAAGCACGAGCGGCACCGCGACAACGATCGGGGCCGCAAGTCCCCCGTCCGCTTGTACCTCGAGCTGAAAACCCAAGTCGATCTGCTCAGCCAGCAGCTGGCGGCGTTGGGCCAGCTCCCGAGCCCGACTGAGATAGCCAAGCTCCAGGCCGACATGAAGGCTCTCACGCTCAGCGTCAATACGATGAGCACCCAGTGGTCGTCAGCGAGCGCCCAGTGGTCGTCCGACATGACCAAGCTGCGGACCGACCTGGGCGACCTCGCCGGACGCGTTGCCGTCCTCGAGGCTGGCGGCGGCGGCCCGGCGCTGCCCGCCCTGTTCGACGCCAACGAGCAAAAGGTGGGCAACATCATCAGTCTGGGTCAGGGCGGAACAACCCCCTGGGTGGCGTTCAACGAGGGCGGCCACTTCTTTGCGCTCAAGGCAGTCAGCGACCACCGTGGTGCCATTACCCACCGGCTCGCCGGGGCCATCGTGCGCTTCACGGAGTTGAACTGCCGGGGCCAGGCGTATCTCGATCCCTACGACAGCAATACGGTGATCACCCCGCCGCTGGCCCCCTTCTCGCTCGCACTGGCTGGGGTCTACGATAACAACGGACTGGGTCCAGTCCTGATCTATGTCGCGCCGGCCAAGGCCAGCTCGGCATCGGTGCTGACGCAGTCGATGGTCGATGCCGAAGGTTTCTGCGTCCGTTCCTTCAACGGCGCCTTCTCCAGCGTACCCGCGGTGATGACTCTGGAGTCGACGTACAAGCCGCCGTACACGGTTCGCTAGCCTCCACGGCGGGAGATCAGCATCACCGGGCGCCGGCAATGCCGGCGCCCGGCTCGTCGTTCACGGCTGGATCATTCCTCGGAAGCCTGATCGAGGGAACGCAGGTAATCGGACCACTCCACGGGTAGCCGCGCCTTCTTGTTCGTGTTGCACTCCTTGCAGGCGGGAACCACGTTGCCCCGGATGCTGCGACCCCCGCGGCCCAGGGGCACCAGATGATCCATCGTCAGCGCCCGGGATCCGACCTGCCGACGGCAGTAGTAGCAGATCCCGGTGGCCACGCGGCGCTTCCACCACTGACTCTGACGGAGCTCGCGGGCTCGGATGCGCTCCCGCCGCAGCACGTCGGGGTCGACCGGCGCGTAGAACTCACTCATGGCCGGCCAGTGACTCCGAGAGCGCCTCCCATTCACGCATGAGCCACGCCACCTGCTCCTCCGCGCTCTTGCGCTCGAGAGCCACCGCGCGCACCCGTTCGCCATCAACGTAGAGGCCGGGGTCGCCGAGGGTCTCGCCGAGCTGGCCCAGGCGCGCTTCGAGGCCGGCGATCTGGCGCTCGACCTCCTCCAGTCGCCGCCGGAGCTCTCGGACTTCGCGGCTGCCCGGGCCCGAGGTCGACCGCCGGGCCCCGGGTGGCCGGCCACCGCGCTCCCCCGATCGGGCCGGTGCCGCCGCCGTGCCGGGCGTCGAGTGCCGACGTCTGGATCCGAGTCCCGGTGCGTCAGCGCCGAGGGCGGGCTGTCGCTCGATGGTCGAGTCTTCGGTGACCCGCGACTTGGTGTCGAGGTAGTCGTCGTAGTCGCCGGGAAAGCTGGACAGGCGGCCGCCAGCGATCTCCACCACCCGGGAAGCGATCCGGTTGATGAAGTAGCGGTCGTGCGAGATGAAAACCATGGTGCCCGTAAACGACGCCAGAGCATCTTCCAGCACTTCACGCGAAACCAGGTCCAGGTGATTGGTGGGCTCGTCGAGGCACAGGAGGGCCGCGGGCCTCACGAGCATCCTGGCCAACGCCAGCCGCGCCTTCTCCCCTCCGGACAGGACGCTGACGCGTTTGTCGACTGCGTCCCCTGAGAAGAGAAAGGCCCCCAGGAGGGTGCGGACCCGCGTGTGGCTTGCCTCCGGGGCCACCGCGGCCAGCTCCTCCAGCACGGTGCGCGTGGGATCGAGGGCGTCGAGCTGATGCTGGGCGTAGTAATGGACGGCGACCTGCGTGCCCAGCGCGCGTTGGCCCCGCTCGAACGGCAGGACGCCGGCCAGCACGCGGAGCAGCGTCGATTTCCCCGCGCCGTTGATGCCGACCAGCGCCACCCGCTCGCCGCGCTCGACCTCGAAGTCGACGCCGGCGTAGACGATGGTGTCGCCGTAGGCCTTGTGGACCCCGGACAACCGGGCGACGACCCGCCCGGTGCGCGGCGGCTGCGGAAAAGCGAAGTGGATGCGACGGGCCTCGCGGTCGACCTCGACGCGCTCCATCCGTTCGAGCATCTTGATGCGGCTCTGCACCTGCCGGGCCTTCGTCGCCTTGTAGCGGAAGCGCTCGATGAAGCGCTCGATCTCGGCCACGCGCTTGGCCTGGTTGCGGGCCCGGGCCTCGAGGAGCCGCTGCCGGGCCTCCCGCTCGACGAGGTAGGCATCGTAGTTGCCCGGATAGAGCGTGAGGCCGGCCGGACCGAGCTCGGCGATGGTGGATACCATCCGGTTGAGGAAGTAGCGGTCGTGGGCGACGACGATCACCGTGCCAACGTACCCGGCCAGGAAACTCTCCAGCCAGGCCAGCGATGCGAGGTCGAGATGGTTGGTGGGCTCGTCGAGGAGCAGCAGCGTGGGGCGCAGGAGCAGCAGGCGGGCCAGTGCCGCCCGCATGCGCCAGCCTCCGGAGAACTCGGCGAGCGGGCGGGTCAGGTCGCCGGGGGCGAACCCGAGCCCGCTCAGGACGGCGCGGGCCACCGTCTCCAGGCGATAGCCGCCCAACGCCTCGAACCGGTGCTGGAGCTCTCCGTAGCGGGCGGTGAGGGCGTCGCTCGGCGAGTCGGCCAGGGTCGCCGCCACGTCCTCCATCTCGCGCTCGATCCGCCAGACGTCCTCGAAGCCGCTGAGCGCCTCGGCCAGCACCGAGCCCGCCGTGCTGGCCGTCACTTCCTGGGGCAAATAGCCGACCGTCGCCTCGCGGGCGCGGCTCACCCGGCCGGCGTCCGGCTCCTCGTGGCCGGCCAGGATCCGGCACAGCGTCGTCTTGCCCGCTCCGTTGGGCCCCACGAGCCCGATGCGCTCGCCAGCGGCGACTCGCCAGTCCAGATCGCGGAAGAGCGTCTGGCCGCCGTAGCCCTTGGCGGCCGCCTCGAGCGCGACGAGCACGCTGCTTCTAGCCCAGGCCCTGCACGCGCTCGGGCAAGATCTTCACTGTCACCCGCACCTCGCCGGGCCGCCGCCAGGGGTAGCGATCCTGGCCGGTGTACTTCTTGGCCAGCGCGTCGATGTGCGCCTCGGCGCCCTGCTCCGTCATGTCGGCCACCCGGCCGCGGATCTGGAGATACCGGTAGGGGTTGTCGGGATCCTGGACCGCCAGCGCCACCCGGGGATTGCGCTGGAGGTTGCGGTCCTTCACCCGGCCCCGGGCCGTGTTGAACCGGATGTGAGTACCGTCGAAGTCGACCCACACCGGTGTCACCTGGGGCGTGCCGTCGCGGCCCACCGTGGCCAGGTGGGCGAAGGCCTTCTTGTCGAGGATGTCGCGATACTTGGCCAGCGTCCCGTCACCGCTCATGGCGCGTCTCCTTGAGCTGCTCCATCACGGCGAAGGCGTGGCGGACGGACTTGACCGCCAGCGTGCCTCCCATGAGCAACCCGATGTCCAGCGTTTCCGCGATCTCGGCCTCCGTCGCGCCGCGGTCGAGGACCTCCTCGACCCGATGCTCGATTCAGTCGAAGCAGTTCTGCGACACCGCCACCGCCAGCGCGGTCAGCTCCTTGTGCTTCTTCGAGAGCGCACCGTCGGCGAAGACCTGCTCACCGGCGGTCCGAAAGGCCGCGTACACCTTCATCGACGACTTGAGGATGAGGCCGTTGAGGCGCTTCTTCTCGCGATTGCGCTCGTGGGCGTGCATCGACGCGTCTCCTTGCTATCCCGTGGTTGTCGTCATCTCGATCGCGCGGGCCTCCGCCAGGCAGCGCAGCGCCAGCAGCAGGCGCACCACGCATTGCTGCACGAGCAGCGCGTCCTGGGTGAATGGATCGGCCAGCCACTCGCGCACCCACTCGCCCTTTTCCTTGGCCAACCCCAGGGTCGGCGAAAGCTTCTGCAGCCGCAGCAGCAGATCGTCGGGGGGCAGCCCCACCGCCCGCAGCCGGGCCACCACGGCGGCCCGCACCGCCGCGTTCCAGATGCCGGTGAGACCCTCGAGCAGGGCCTGGTAGCAGGTCAGGTCCTCGCGCTCCTGGAACTGTTGCAGCACCGCGGGCAGGAAGGCGCTGACCACGGCGTCACCCTCGTCGTCCACGCCGAACAGTGGCCCCAGCACCGGGTCGGCCTGGGGCTTGGCCAGCTCGGCGAGGAGCGCCGCCGCCGCGGCGGCGGGAACCGCCGGCATCTGAGCCAGGCGTTCGAGGAACGGGACGTCGTTGGCCATGGTCATCCTCCCACGCGGGTGGGCTCGCTCCGCATGTCGGCGCGGGCGAGGTCGCGCGCGCGGCCGGCCGGCACCAGGAAGGCGGAGGCGAACGCCGCCAGGCACACGACGAGGCCCACCACGAAGACGCCGTGCAGGGCCGTCTCCATCGACGCGCCCGCGCCCAGCCGCTGCGCCATCACCGCCCCCATGAGGCTCAGGCCGAGCGCTCCACCCACGGCCCGGAAGAACTGGGTCATCGATGTGGCGATGCCGAGGTCGCCCCGCGGCACCGCGCTCTGGACGGCGATGAGCATCGGGACCATGGTCATCCCCATGCCGACGCCGGCCAACAGCACGTCGCGCATGGCCGCGCCCGGGGTGAGCGCGCCGTTCCAGCGCGTGAGCAGGACGAACGCCGCGGTGAGACAGGCCATGCCGGCCAGCACCACGACGCGGTAACCGATCTTCAGGACGAGCCGGGCACTGGTGATGGAGAGCGCGACCCAGCCGAGCACGAAGGGCGTGAGCACGAAGCCCGCTTCCGTGGCCGACGTGCCCGCCACCGTCTGCATGAAGAGCGGGACGAAGGAGATGGCGCCGAACATCGCCATCCCGGCCAGGAAGCCGGTCACGACGGCCGCCACCACCATGCGGCGGCCGAAGAGCCGCAGAGGGACGATCGGCTCGGGGGCCCGGCGCTCGACGGCGACGAACCCGGCCAGCGCCAGTGCCCCCACGGTCAGCGGCACCACCACGTCGGCGCGCACCCAGGCGCCCGCCCGTCCGGCCTCGACCAGGGCCAGGAGCACGGCCGACACGCCCACCGCGAAGAGTCCCAGCCCCGCGTAATCGATCACCGGGCGGCGGTGCGAGGGCGCCTCGCCACGCAGGGAACTGGCGATCAGCCCCATGCCGACGGCGCCGAACGGCAAGTTGATGTAGAACACCCAGCGCCACGACACGTGATCGGTGAGCAGCCCCCCCACGAGCGGGCCCACCAGCGAGGCGACCCCCCAGACTCCGGAAATGAAGCCCTGGATCCGGGCCCGGCGCTCCAGATCGAAGAGGTCGCCGACGATCGTCATGCCGATGCTGAGCAGGGAGCCGGCGCCGACGCCCTGGAGCATCCGGAAGACGATCAGCTCGGCCATGCCGGTCGCGGCCCCGGCCAACGCGGAGCCGGCCAGGAAAATCGCCAGACCGCTAAGGTACGTCCGGCGCCGCCCGAAGAGGTCGGACAACCGGCCCCACAGCGGCATGGTCACCGTGGAGGTGAGCAGGAAGCCCGAGAAGACCCAGGTGTAGATGTGAAGGCCGCCCAGGCTCGCCACGACGGTGGGCATCGCCGTGGCCACCACCGTCGACTCCATCGCGGCCAGGAAGATCGACAGCATGATCCCGGCCAGCGCCCGCCGCTTGCGCGCCTCCTCCATCAGTGGCCGCCAGTGCAGCCCGCGCACCGGCACAGGCCGCGGAGGTCCGGATACGGGTAGAGGCTCTCGTGGGCGTCGGCCCAGACCACGCGGAGCCCGGGCCCGGTGCGCGTGATCTCCGTCGGCCAGGCCGCCGTCGGCGCGATCGTCTCCAGCGCCGCGCAGGCCCCGCACGGGCAATCGCGCCGGAGCCGCTCGAAGGGGTAGATGGACCCGTGATCATCGCCCCAGGTCACGCCCACCGCGTAGCGCCCCACGAGATGCACATCCTTCGGCGCGTTGGGATCGGGCTGGCCCAGGAGCGGCAGCCGCAGCTTCTGACTCACGTGCCGCCTCCGGCGCTCGGGCGACCCAGCCGCATGCCGGCCAGCAGATAGTGAATGGCGAGGTTCTGGTAGAGACCCCAGGCTCGGGCGCGGCGTCGAATGGTCTGCTCACCGGGCACGCGACCCCGGCCGTAGTAGTGGGCGAACGCCTTGCGCACGCCAAGGTCCCCGGCGGGGCAGACGTCCCCGCGGCCCAGGCACCGGGCGAGAAACCAATCCGCCGTCCAGCGCCCGAGGCCGTGCAGCGCGGTGAGCCGCGCGATGACCTCGGCGTGGGAGGCGGCGGCGAGCACGGATGGATCGAGCGCGCCCGCAGCGAGGGCCCGGGCCACGCCGCGGATGGCTACGGCCTTGTTCCGCGAGAACTGCATGGTCCGCAGCTCGCGGGGCCGGCGGGCGGCCAGCTCGCGAGCTTCGGGAAAGGCCCACACGGTCTCCCCGCCGATCACCACCGGCGTGCCGTAGCGACGGACCAGACGCGCCCGGAGCGCGAAGGCGAAGGTGAGGTTGACCTGCTGAGCGCAGATGGAGCCGACGAGCATCTCCAGCGCGGTGGGGGCCAGCGTGGGCCGCATCCCGTAGAGCGGCTCGATCAGCGGGCTCAGCGCCGGATCGGCCTTGGCGACCCGATAAAAGCCGGGAAGATCGAAGTCGAGTCCGAAGATCGCCCGCACCTCACCCGTGATGGCGTCGGTCACTGGCGCCGCCCGAACGCCTGGCGCCAGGATCTCCAGACGCGGCTGGTCCACCGTGCCGTTCCCGTGCACCTCGTAGGGAACGAGGCGGCCGCCGAGCCGCAACACGCGGCGGAACACATCGCCGCTGACCCGGTTGGCGGGGTCTTCGCCCCAGATGCGATACCGCGCCAGCGTGGCAGGGACGTCGAGTGGGCCCTCGGGAGTTACCCGGAATCGCACACGGGGGTCAAGTGTAGCAGAGTTGGTGTACGCTGCGGGCCGTGACGGCGGTCCTCCAGCGCGATGACGACTGCGTGCGGATCCTCACGCTGAACCGCGCCCACGAGCTCAACGCGCTCACCGTCGAGGCCATGAGCGAGCTGGGCGGGCGACTGGAGGCGGCCGCCGCCACGCGGCCGTGCGGGGTGGCCCTGGCCGCCGACTTCGGCATCGCCTCTGAGCGGGCGCGCCTCGGGGAGGTCGGGATCCGATGATCCTCACCGGCGAGCTGGTCGACGCCGACGAGGCTCTGCGCATCGGCTTGGTCAACCGCGTGGTGCCTGCTGAGCGGCTCCTGGACGAGGCAGACGCGCTGGCCAACCGCCTCGCCCAGGGACCCGAGAAGCACTGGCCCAGGCCAAGGCGGCGACCAACCGCGGCCTCGCCTCCCACCTCGGTGACGAGCTGGAGGCGGCGGTGGCGGCGCAGCTGGCGTGCTTCGCCACCACCGACTTCAAGGAAGGCGTGCGCGCGCTGGCCGCCCCGCTTCGGCGCTGCGGCTGGCGCTAGCGAGTGATAATGGCGATCACGAACACGAACAGGGTGGCCGGGGCCAGGAGCGGGAACGTCACGTGGCGGAACCGCTGCCAGGCGCTGGCGCCGGCCAGGGCGGCGGCCTCGTGCAGCTCGGCCGGAATCGCCTGGAGGCCGGCCAGGAAAAGATGAGCATGAAGTAGCCGAAGTGCGTCCAGACGGACATGATCACGATGGCCGGCAGCGCTGCGCGCCGCGAGTACAGCCACTCGATGCGCGGCACCCCGATCCCAGGTCATGGTTCATGAGGGCGATCCCCGGGTTGCAGAGCCACACCCACAGCATGGCCGCCGCGGCCATGGGCACCATGGTCGGATAGAACAGCGCCACCCGGGACAGGCCCCGACCCCATCCCAGTCGCCGATTGACCAGCAGAGCGGCGGCGAGGCCCAGCGCCATGGTCGCCGGGATGGTCTCCATCGCGTACAGGACGTTGTTCCGGACCACCAGCCAGAACAGCGGCGTCCCCAGCGCAACGGCGTAGTTGGCGAGACCCACGAACTCCGGCTCCGGCGTCTGCAGGTTCCACTGGAACAGCGACAGGAAGGCGGCCAGGCCCAGCGGAACGTAGGTGAACAGCGTCAGGAACACGAGCGAGGGGGCGAGGTAGAGATACGCGAACCAGGAGCGGCGCATGAGCCGCGCCAGTCTACGGGCGCGGCCCGGAAACGGTCAAGGCACGTCAGTGTCGGAGGTGATAGGGAACGTCGGTCACCACCACGTTCTTGCGAAAGAGCAGCGCGCCCTTGATCAGCAGCGCCGTCTGGTTGTGGAGCAGCTGCTGCCACCAGCGGGCGGGCAGGAACTCCGGGATCACGATCGTCACGATGTGCCGCCCGTTGCGCGCCTGCAGGTGGTCGACGTATTCGAGCAGCGGCCCCAGCAACGACCGGTAGGGCGACGTCAGCACGACGAGGGGCACGCCGAGACCGTGCTTGCCCCACTTCTCCTCGAGCCGCCGCGTCTTGTCGGGATCGAGCTCCACGTAGACGGCCTTGGCCTCGGGGGACAGGGTCCGGGCGTACTGGAGCGCTTCCACCACGCCCCGATGCAGGTCGCCGACCATGACCAGCACGGTGTGGCGGATCGGCGGGGGACCGTCGTACCCCTCGAGAGAGAGCTGGTCGGCCACGTTCTCGTAGTGCCGCTTGATGGCCAGCAGCACCGTGATAAGCAGGCCGATGAGGACCACCACGATCCAGGCGCCGTGCAGGAACTTGGTGGCGGCCACCACGACGAGCACCACGGCGGTGGTGGCCGCGCCCACGCCGTTGATGGCCACCCGCCACCACCACCCCGGCGGTCGTGTCCGCAGCCAGCGGCGCACCATACTGCCCTGGGAGAGCGTGAACGACGTGAAGACTCCGACGGCGTAGAGGGGGATCAGCCCATGGGTGCTGCCTTCGAAGATGGCGACCAGCGCCGCCGCGGCGACGGCCAGGATCAGGACGCCGTTGGAGAACACGAGCCGGTCCCCGCGGGTGCCGAACTGCCGCGGCATGTAGCCGTCGCGGGCCATGAAAAAGGCCAGGCGGGGGAAGTCGGCGAACGCGGTGTTGGCGGCCAGGACGAGGATGAGCATCGACACGGCCTGCAGGTAGAAGTACAGCGCCCCCCCGCCGAACACCCGCCAGGCCAGTTGGGACACGACCGTTTCCTCTTCGCGGGGGACGACCCCGAACACCACGGACAGGGCGGTCGTGCCCAGGAAGAGCGTCATCATGATCACGCCCAGGATGGCGAGCACGGCTCGGGCGTTCCTGACCTCGGGCGGCTTGAACGCGGTGACTCCATCCGCCACCGCCTCGATGCCGGTGAGGGCCACCGCTCCCGAGGCGAAGGCCCGCAGGACCAAGAATGCGGTGAGGACCTCGGCGGTGGCCGGCGCGGTCGGAGCCGAGGCGGCCACCGGGGGCGCCCCGGCCAGACCGTACTCGACGAGGCCCATCACGATGAGGATGAAGAAGCCGGCGATGAAGAGATAGGACGGCAACGCGAAGAGCTTGCCCGATTCGCGTACCCCCCGAAGGTTGGCGACGGCGATCAGGCCGATGGCGACCACGCAGAGAATCACCCGGGACTGGAACAACGGCGGAAAGGCGGAGGTGAGCGCGGCGATCCCGGCCGACACGCTGACGGCGACGGTCAGGGTGTAATCGATGAGGAGCGCGCTGCCGGCGACGAGGCCGGGCACCGTTCCCAGATTGTCCTTGGCCACGATGTAATCGCTCGCGCCCTGCGGGTAAGCCAGGATGGTCTGCCGGTAGGAGAAGATGACGATGGCGATGACCACGGCGATGGCCCCGCCGATCGGCATCGCCCAGACCAGGGCCCCCGTCCCGGCCAGGATGAGGACGCGGAGGATCTCTTCGCTCGCGTAGACCACGGACGAGAGGTTGTCGGAGGCGAAGACGGCGAGCCCGGTCACCTTCGAGAGCCGCTCGTGCCGGGCCTGGGCGGTGGGCAGCGGTCGCCCGACCAGCAGACGCTTCAGCGCGTGGAGTCGCATGTTCCGGAGGTCCCGAGGCGGTCGGGGTGTCGCGCGGCGGCGGACCGAGTCGAGCGGACGAGAAACCTCTGCCGCCGGTGAAGGCGCACGACATCAATCATACGCGCGGGCCAGGGTCAAACGAAACGCCGGCCATCGAGCTCGATGTCGGATGATCCTCTCCTTCGCCGCCGCGAGGCCCTCCTCCGCGGAGGCGGGGAGCCGGGGCTCTTGCAGATGCAGAGGCAGGTGCTCGGGACCGGTCGGGGGCCAACACCACCGCGCGTTCCACGATGTTCTCGAGCTCGCGCAGGTTCACGCGTAGCGCTTCATGAGGTCGAGCGCCTCGGCCGAGAGGCGCTTGACCTTCTTGTTGACCTTGGCCTCCGCCTTCCGGAGGAAATGGTAGGCAAGCACGGGGATGTCCTCGGCCCGTTCCCGCAGCGGCGGCAGCGTGATCGTGCGGGCCTTGAGGCGGGCGAACAAGTCCTGGCGAAGCTCTCCGCGCTGCATGGCCGCTTCCAGCTCGCGGTTCGTCGCGGCGATGACCCGGATCCGTACCCGCCGCGTCACCACGTCCCCCAGCGGCTTGACCTCGCCGGCCTGGAGCACCCGCAGCAGCTTCCCCTGGATGTCGAGGGGAATGTCGCCGATCTCGTCGAGGAAGATCGTGCCGCCGTCGGCCTTCTCGAAGAGCCCGACCTTGTCGCCCACCGCGCCGGTGAAGGCGCCCCGCCGGTGGCCGAACAGCTCCGACTCCATGAGGGCCGGCGCCAGGGCCGTGCAGTTCACGGTGAGCAGCGGCGTGTCCCGGAGGGGCGAGTACTTGTGGATGGCGCGAGCCACCAGCTCCTTGCCGGTGCCGGATTCGCCGCGCACCAACACGGCGCTCGGCGTCCGGGCCACGCGGGCCACCAGCTCCGTAACCTCTCGCATCTTGGGGTTCTGGCCGATGATGAAATCGCCCTCGGCCTGGGCCGGGAGCTCCCGCACCACGAGCGAATAGCGGTCCTCCAACTCCTCGGAGCGCTTGCGCTCGGCCAGCAGGTCCCACAGGAAGCGCGCGCCGACGCCGCCTATGACCTCGGTCGAGGGGGATTTGAGGCGCAGGATGGTCTGTTGAACCTCCGGGCTGCCGGTGACGTCGATGATGAGATCCGCCCGGGGATCGCCGACCAGCTCCCGGAAATCAGTGCTGACCGGGATGTTGAGCCGGCGGGCCAGCTCGATGCCGGGTGCCCATGGGTTCAGGTCAGCGACGCCCAGGATCGACACCGTGGAATCGCCGAGGAACATCTCGAGCAGGGCGCGCCCCCCCTTGCCCGCGCCGACGATCACCACCTTGGTCACGGCTTAGACGATACCACCGCGCCAGAGCAAGGGCTGGGAGGGGGCGTCAACCTCCGGCCGCGCTAGAACGGCTGAGGCTGGCGGTGGAGGTCCGCGATGTTCTCGAAGCGGGCGTACTGGGGCAGGAACACGACCCTGACCGTGCCCACCGGCGCGGCTCAGAGCGGACTGCCGTAGAACCTTTCCCTGGGGGCGAGATTTTCGAACCGGCCGTACTCTGGCAGAAAAGAGACCTCAAACCTCCCTGTCGGTCCATTTCGTTGCTTGCCTATATGGACCTCGGCCGTCTTTCGGGCGTCTTCACCCTCAGGCTCCTTGGTGTAGAAGGAGGGACGGTGCAAAAACAGGATTACATCTGCATCCTGCTCAAGCGCGCCTGATTCGCGAAGATCTGAAAGCCGCGGCGTGTTATCGCCCCGCGCCTCGATTGCCCGCGACAGCTGCGAAAGGGCAACTACGGGAATGTTAAGTTCCTTGGCCAAGGCCTTCAGGGAGCGCGAAATCTCCGAGATCTCTTGTTGACGGCTATCATTTTGCGTTCGGCCGCGCATCAGCTGAAGATAATCAACGATAACAAGGTCGAGACCGTGCTCGGCTTTCATCCTCCGCGCCTTGGCCCTCACTTCGAGAACTGAAAGTCCAGGGCTGTCGTCGACGAAGAGTGGAGCTTCGCTGATCCGCCCCGCAGCGTTAGTCAGCCGAAGCCACTCCGAATTCTCAAGCCTTCCTGTTCGAACCTTGACAGAATCGACCTTTCCCTCGGCAGACAACATCCTTTGTACGAGCTGTTGTGCTGACATCTCCAAGCTTAGTATCAGGACTTTTCGATGCAGTGCTATGCCAACATAAAGCGCGACCGACAGTGCGTATGCTGTCTTTCCCATACTGGGTCTTCCGGCAATCAGGATAAGATCTGAGGGCTGAAGACCGGCGGTCATCTCGTCAAGTTTCTCTAGGCCGGTCGGCAGGCCGGTGATGTGCTCCTTGCGGTCGTAGAGCTTCTCAATGTACTCGAACGTGTTCTTTAGAATCCTGCTGACCGGCAGCGCGCTCCCTTCAAGGCGTCGCTCGGCAAGTCCGAATATTCGGCGTTCTGCATCATCGACGAGACTCTGTACATCATCCTTTGCGTCGAAGGCCGCGCTGATTACGTAGGTCGCCGTCTGAATCAGTTCTCTCAGCACCGCCTTGTCGCGGACAATCGCGGCGTAGGCCGTCAAATGCGCGGCTATTGATGCTTCTTCAACAAGGTGAGCGAGCGCAGACTGCCCTCCAACGAAGTCCAGTTGATCGGCCCGCTGGAGTTCCTCGCTGAGAGTGATGAGATCTACCGGCGCCCCCCGGTCGAATAGGTGGAGCATCGTCTCGTAGATGGTTCGGTGGCCCTCGGTATAGAAGTCTGAGGGGCGCAGGACCTCGATCACGCGGGGCAGGGTCTCCCGCCCTTCGAGGAGGACGGCGCCGAGCACGGCGCGCTCGGCATCTAGATTGTGCGGCGGGATCCGCGCGGGAACTTCCAGGGGGCTCATGCGCGTGACTCGCCGCGAAGCATTCGCAATGATCCTTGAACCCATCCGTACCGTTCGTCAACGAAAATCGTTCCCGCGCCATGGTTTGTGGACATGCCGTGGACATCCGGTGGACCCATGGCAGAGACCCGGTGGACACCGTGTGACTGATGTGTGGACGGAAACGTCGACCCCCGAGACACCCGCGCCTTCGGGGGGTCGGATTCGCGCGGGGTCGGCTACTCTCGGACGATGTTGACGCGGAGCTGTGCTGTCACTTCGGGGTGCAGCCGGATGGGGACGCTGGTCTCGCCGAGGGTCTTGATGGGTTCCTCCAGCTGCACGCGGCGGCGCTCGACCGCCACGCCGCGGCTGCCCAGGAAGTCGACGACGTCCTGGGACGTCACCGACCCGAACAGCTTGCCCTCCTCGGAGGCTTGACGCGTCACCTGAAACACGAGCGCCTCGATCTGAGCCTGCACCGCCTCGGCACCGCCCTTGACCCGGTCGGCCTTGGCCTCCTGCTGCTGCTTGATCTGCTGCAGGTTCTTGAGATTGCCCGGCGTGGCGGTGAGGGCCAGTTTCTTGGGGATCAGGAAGTTCCGCGCGTACCCCTCGGAGACTTCGCGCACCTCGCCTCGGCGGCCCACCTTGGCGACATCGTCGAGCAGGATGACTTTCATGGCGGCTAGTCGGTCGCCACATAGGGCAGGAGCGCGACCGTCCGCGCCCGCTTCACCGCGTGGGTGAGCTGGCGCTGATGGCGGGCGCAGCTGCCCGAGATCCGCCGGGGGATGATCTTGCCGCGCTCGGTGATCAACGTGCGCAGCCGGCGCACGTCCTTGTAATCCACGAGATCGACCTTCTCGGCGCAGAACTTGCAGACCTTGCGCCGGCCGAACCGACGCCGTTTGACGGGCTTCGCTGGTGCGGGAATGGGTGTTCCTCCTGTGGGCTCTTCGCGCGCGGTCTACCGCGGGTTAAAATGGAACGTCGTCGTCACCACCGGCCGCCTCCTCGCTGAACGGCTGGGCGGCGGGCACGGCCGCGGGGGCGTTCTTGGCGCGGCTCATGAACTGTACGCGCTCGGCCACCACCTCGGTCACCGTCCGCTTCTGGCCGTCCTTGCCCTCCCAGTCGCGCGTCTGGAGACGGCCCTCCACGAAGATCTGGCTCCCCTTATCCAGGTACTCGCTGCAGCTCTCGGCCTGCTTGCCCCAGACGATCACCGTGAGGAAGCAGGCTTCTTCGCGCTTTTCCCCGCCCTGCGTCGTGTAGTTCCGGTTGACGGCCATTCGGAGATCGGACACCGCGGTGCCGCTGGGCGTGTAGCGAAGTTCCGGGGGGCGGGTCAGGTTTCCGATCAGGAGCACCTTGTTGAGGCTCGCCATCAGCCGACCTCCTCGAGCACCTCCGACGGGGGCTTCGTCGGCCGCGTCTTCTTGCGACGGGACACCTGGGTGGACAGGAACCGCAACACGCTTTCGTTGAGGCGGAGCTGCCGCTCGAACTCTTTGACGGTGGCCGGCTCGGCCGACACGGCGAAGACCGCGTACGTCCCCTCGCGCTGCTTGCGGATGTCGTACGCCAGCCGCCGCTTTCCCCAGTTCTCGACGTTGCCGACCTCGGCCCCCAGCCCCTTGAGCTGCTCGCCGAGTTGGGTCAACAACGCCGCCACCTCCTCGTCGGTCGGTTGAGGGTCCATGATCACGAGAATTTCGTAGGGCCGCAGCACACTCACCTCCCCGTGAAGCGCCTAGAGGCTATCAGACATCGCAGGAGCGGGTCAACGCGCCGAAACAGATACGGCCCGGGCCGGTCACCCGACCCGAGCCGTCGCCCGCGCATCGCGCGAGCTCAACTGACTCAACTGCTGGGAGTCAGAGCGGAACTTTCGACTCTCTCCTTGCGCCTAGTACATGTCTCCATGCGGCATCGCCGGGGCGGCCTTTTTCTCCTCCTCCGGGATGTCGGTGATGAGCGCTTCCGTGGTGAGCAGCAGCGAGGCGATCGACGCCGCGTTCTGCAGCGCCACGCGCTCCACCTTGGTGGGATCGATCACCCCGACCTGCAGCATGTCGACGTGCTGCATGGTCTCGGCGTCGAAGCCCCGCGTGGCCACCGTTTCGCCCTTCACCTTCTCGACGACCACGCTGCCCTCCAGCCCGGCGTTCTCCACAATCTGGCGGATGGGCTCTTCGCAGGCCCGCCGCACGATGTGGGCGCCGACCTTCTCGTCACCCTCCAACTTCAGGTGTTCGATGGCCCTGGCCGCCCGCAGCAGGGCCACGCCGCCGCCCGGGACGATCCCCTCCTCGACGGCCGCTCGCGTGGCGTTGAGGGCGTCCTCCACCCGCGCCTTCTTCTCTTTCATCGCCGTCTCGGTCGCCGCGCCCACCTTGATCACGGCCACGCCGCCGGCCAGCTTGGCCAGCCGCTCCTGCAGCTTCTCGCGGTCGTAGTCGCTGGTGGTCTCCTCGATCTGGGCGCGGATTTGCTTGATGCGGCCCTCGATGGTCGACTGCTTGCCCGCGCCCTCGACGATGGTCGTGTTGTCCTTGTCCACCACCACCTTCTTGGCCCGGCCCAGATCATCGAGTTTGATATTCTCCAGCTTGATGCCGAGGTCCTCGGTGATGGCCTTGCCGCCGGTGAGGGTGGCGACGTCTTCCAGCATGGCCTTGCGACGGTCGCCGAAGCCGGGGGCCTTCACCGCCGCGCAGTGCAGCGTGCCCCGCAGCTTGTTGACCACCAACGTGGCCAGGGCCTCACCCTCCACGTCCTCGGCGATGATCAGCAGCGGCCGCCCGGCCCGAGCCACCTGCTCCAGCAGCGGCAGCATGTCCTTCATCACGCTGATCTTCTTTTCATGGATGAGGATGAGCGCGTCCTCCAGCACCACTTCCATGCGCTCGGGGTCGGTCACGAAGTAGGGCGAGAGGTAGCCGCGGTCGAACTGCATGCCCTCGACCACATCCAGGACGGTGTCGGCCGACTTGGACTCCTCGACCGTGATGACCCCGTCCTTACCGACCTTCTCCATGGCCTCGGCGATGAGGTTGCCGATGGTCTTGTCGTTGTTGGCGGCGATGCTGGCGACCTGGGAGATCTCCTTCTTGTCCTTGGTCGACTTGGAGAGCTTCTTCATCTCCTCGACCACCGCGTCCACCGCCTGCTCGATGCCGCGCTTGAGCCCCATGGGGTTGGCCCCGGCGGTCACGTTCTTCAGCCCCTCTCGGAAGATCGCCTGGGCCAGCACCGTCGCTGTCGTCGTTCCATCACCGGCCACGTCGGATGTTTTCGACGCAACCTCTTTGAGCATCTGGGCCCCCATGTCCTCGTAGGGATCCTTGAGCTCGATCTCCTTGGCGACGGTCACGCCGTCCTTGGTGATGGTGGGGCTGCCGAACTTCTTGTCGATCACCACGTTGCGGCCCTTGGGCCCGAGCGTCGCCTTGACCGCCGAGGCCATGATGTTGACGCCCTTGAGCAGGGCCGCCCGTGCCTCCTCGTCGAATTTCAGCTGCTTCGGCATCTGTCGCTTCCCTCCTTAGGATGGCTACTCGAGAATGGCCAGGACGTCCTCCTCCCGGAGGATGAGGTAGTCCTTGTCGTCGATCTTGACCTCGGAGCCGGAGTACTTGCCGAACAGGATCCGGTCGCCGGCCTTGACGTCGAGCGGGATCTTCTTGCCGTCCTCGGTCACCTTGCCGTTGCCGACGGCGATGACCTTGGCCTCCTGCGGCTTCTCCTTGGCCGTGTCCGGAATGATGATGCCTCCCTTGCGAACCTCCTGCTCCTCGACCCGCTCCACGAGGATGCGGTCATGCAACGGACGAATCTTCATAACCCCCTTGCCTCCTCTGTCTGTGGTGGTCCCTGGCTGCTTGGGTGTGGGAGTCCCCGGCTGTTGCTTGGGCGCCTTCGTCTTCTCTTGAGCCACGCGTGTGCTCCTACGGTGTGTATTAGCACTCGGCAAAAGCGAGTGCTAATATTAGCCTCCGCCGAGGGGCCGATCAAGCCCAAAATTCAGGGGGGCGAAAATGGCAAAAAGAATATTGATCTCAAATATTTTGCCAGAGGAGAGCCGGCGGCTGATCCCCCGGGGGTTCGAGGTCGACTATAACCCGGCAGACGAGCCGCTGGCCAAGGCGGACCTCCTCCGTCGCCTCCGAGGTGCCGACGGCCTGATCTGCCACATCATCAGCGCCATCGACGACGAGGTCCTTGGGGCCTCGCCCACCCTGAAGGTCGTCTCGAACGTCGCCGTCGGCTACAACAACATCGACGTGGGGGCGGCCCGGCGCCGGGGCATCGTGGTGACGAACACGCCCGACGTCCTCACGGAGACCACCGCCGACTTCGCCTGGGCCCTGCTCATGGCCGCCGCCCGCCGTGTGGTCGAGGCTGACCAGTACGCGCGCTCAGGCCAGTGGCGGGCCTGGAAGTGGGACCTGCTGTGGGGGGGTGACGTGTATGGAAAGACCCTGGGCATCCTCGGTTTCGGCCGTATCGGCCGGGCGGTGGCGCGCCGGGCCGGGGGCTTCGGCATGCGCATCCTGTATCACGATGCCCAGCGGCCGGATCCGACTGTCGAGCGCGACTTGCGCGCGACGTACGCCGACCGGGACATGCTGCTTCGGGAATCGGACTTCGTGACCGTGCACACCCCGCTGCTGCCGGAGACGCGGCACCTCATCGACGAGGCCGCCCTGCGGGCCATGAAGCGGACGGCGATCCTGGTCAACGCGGCCCGTGGCCCCATCGTCGACGAGGCGGCTTTGGTGCGCGGCCTCAGCGAGGGATGGATCGCGGGGGCGGGGCTCGACGTCTTCGAGGAGGAGCCGAAGATTCACCCGGGGCTGCTGCCCCTGAAGAACGTCGTGCTGGCCCCGCACATCGCCAGCGCCTCCCTGGACACGCGCCTAGCCATGGCCGCGCTGGCCGTGCGCAATTGCCTGGCCGTCCTGGAGGGCAAGCCAGCCATCACCCCCGTGCCCTGAGGGGCGCCGGACCGTGATAAGAATGGAGGCCAGTGGCGCTCCTCACGCTCTCGCACGTCACCAAGCGCTTTGCCGCTGACCGGCCCCCGGCCGTTGACGGCCTCAGCGTGGCCGTCGAGCGCGGCCAGATCCTGGCCCTCCTCGGGCCTTCGGGCTGCGGGAAGACGACCACCCTGCGTCTCATCGCCGGCTTCGAGGCCCCTGAGCACGGCCAGATCGTCATCGGCGAGCGGGTGATGGCCGACGCCGCCCAGGGCGTCGCCGTCCCGCCGGAAGAGCGCGGCGTCGGCGTCGTGTTCCAGGATTACGCGCTCTTCCCTCATCTGACCGTGGAGCAGAACGTCGGCTTCGGCCTGCACGCGCGGCCTCGCGATGAGCGGCTCCGGCGCGTCCGCAGCGTGCTCGACCTCGTCGGCCTCGCCGAGTTCGCCGATCGCTACCCCCACGAGCTCTCGGGCGGGCAGCAGCAGCGGGTGGCCGTCGCGCGGGCGCTGGCCCCGGCCCCCACCGTCATGCTGCTCGACGAACCGTTCTCCAACCTGGACGCCGACCTCCGCAGCCAGATGCGGGACGAGGTCGAGAAGGTCCTGCGCGGCACCGGCACCACCGCGGTCTTCGTGACCCACGACCAGGAGGAGGCCTTCACGATCGCCGACGTGGTGGGGGTGTTGAACCAGGGCCGCCTCGAGCAGCTCGGCCCCCCGGAAACGATCTACCATCACCCGGCCACGCCCTTCGTGGCCGAATTCGTGGGCGCCGCGGACTTCTTGCCCGGCATCGTGACCTCCCAGGGTGTCGTCACTGAGGTCGGCGTCTTCGGCAACGTGGAGGGACGGGAGCCGGGCGAGAAGGTACAGGTGATGATCCGGCCGGACGACATCACCTTCGTCCCCGCCGAGAACGGCGAAGCGGTCATCCTCCACCGCTACTTCCGGGGCTCGGAGAACCTCTACTGCCTGGGGCTGGCCTCCGGCCATCGGGTGCACTCGTCGCAGCCCTCGGCCGCCGCCTTCCCTCCGGGGATGCGCGTGCGCCCAGAGGCGCACGTGCTCCACGTGGTGACCTTCCCGGCGGAGTAGCCGCTCAGACGGTCCGGTAGGCCTCGCTGCATCCGGCTTGCAGCCGCCGCTCAAGACGGGCGTGGCGGTACCGCAGCGCCTGCAGCACCGTGGGCATGGCTGCGGCCGCGGCGGCGATCTCCAGCGCTTCCCTCACGACCGCGCGCGCGGTGGCGAAGTCGCGGCGGCGATGCTCGTGATACTTGGCGAGCTCCTCCCACGGGCTGAGGTCGAAGACCGCCGTCCCCGCCGCCGCCTGCCACAACTCACACGCGGCGTCCCAGTGCGCCTGGCGCTTCTCCCAGAGCGCGAGCCGCAAACGAGCGCGGTGGGCATCGAGCCCATCGAGCCCCGCGCCCAGGGCCTCGCGGTAGCAGGCGGCGCTCCGATCGGGGTCGACGCGTTCCCACAGCCGCCCCAGGCCCGCCAGCTCTGCGGGCAGCAGCGCCGCGAGGGGCCCGTCGAGGGCGCGGGTGAACCAACCGAGCAGGGCGGCCAGCGAGAGCACATCTGCCCGGTTGTGGCTGAAGACCCGGGCCAGCGGCGCGGCGCGCCGGTGGCGGAGGTAGTCGAAGTACAGGGCGGGAATGAGCGCGCCCGGCACATCCTCGTCCCGGATGAGGCCGAGCACCTCGCGCTCGAGGGTCCCCAGGCGGCAGTCCTCGAACCGGGACGCCCAGACGCGACGGGCCGGGTGCAGCAGATCGACGTGGCCAAGCGTGCCCGGCCACCGGCGCCGGGCCAGGACGAAGCGCGTCTCGAGCAACGGCAGGTCGAACCCGGTGCCGTTGAAGGTGACGAGGCCACTGGCCCCGGTCAGCAGTGGCTCCAGGGCCGCCAGCAACGCCGGCTCCTCGTCGAAATCGCGCATGAAGTGCTGGATCACCACGAAACGGTCGGCCTCCGCGTACCCGACGCCGACCAGGAACGCATAGGTCCCGGTCCCGCCCGCCAGGCCCGTGGTCTCGGTGTCGAGGAAGACAAGCCCTCGCGTCTCGGGGGCCGCCAGCGGGGCCCGGGCGATGAGGCCCAGCGCCGCGGGGGAGACGTCCTGCGCGTGGGCCAAAGCGAGTCGTCCATGCTGGTGGCTGAGCGGGTACTCGCGACGGACGACCACTAGGGGGCCGTCAGCCGTCTCCACCAGCTCACCGCCGACGATCTTCTCCACCGGCTCGGGCGCCGGCCGGGGCGGCCGGACCTGCTCGATCCGCCGGACGATCCGTCGCAGTTCCTCCAGCGTCCCGCTGCGGGAATCGTCGGCACGCCGGGTGGCCACCGCCCCGAAGTCCGCGGCGCGGCTGGGAGGGTCAGCGGGTGAGAGCACGCAGGAGTGCCGCCGCCGTCGCCTTGGCCCGGCGGCCCACCTCGTTCACCGGGCCCACGCAGGACGGGCAGCCCCAGCGACACGGGCACGCCTCGAGCGTCTCGAGCCCGCGCTGCAGGAGCAGCGGGAGGACATCGAACACGCGCTCGGCGAGCCCAATCCCGCCGGCGTGGGCGTCGTAGAGGTAGATGGTCGGGTTGAACCGCTCCGCGCTCATGAGCCGCCGTTTGGCGCTCTCTCGGGTGGCCACCGCGCCGGTCTCGGCCGGCGTCGTGTCCCCCAGCCAGGAGCCGAGGTCGCGGATGTCGCAGAGCAGGAAGATGGGCGCCAGGTGGTGGAGGAGGTAGGTGACGGCCCGCAGCCCGTCGATGAGCTCTTCGCGCGAGGGACTGACCCGGCCGAGCACCGCCTCGGGGACGGTGATCCAGGCGGCCGTCGTCTGCATCTCCTGCTGGGGCAACTCCACCTCGCCGGACCCGACGTTCTCCAGCGTGCCCAGCTTGATCTTCTTGAACCCCACCACCTTCTCGGCGACCAGCACCTCACCCTGCTCGACCAGGGATCCGGATTGCTCGCGATCGCCGAGACGCCGGAGAATCCAGACGCCCTTGGCGCTGATGGCGTCGGTGAAGTAGTCGACGCTCACGCGCTTGACGTAGGCGACCTTCTCCTCGTCCTCCCGGTAGCGCAGCTCCTGCACCTCGTAGGGCTCGCTCTCCACCATATAGATCGCCTTGGGATAGATGGTGGCGAAGGCGCTGCCCCAGTCCACCTCGGCGATGATCTGCCGCCGCTTGGTCTGCTTCTCGTCGCGGGCGGTGGTGTCGATGACGACGAAGTTGTCGCTGGTCACCGTGCGGAGTGAGATGTGGTCGGCCGGGTAGGTCTCGGAAGCCCAGTGCCAGCGACTGCCCGCCTGGTGGAGCAGGCCCTCGTCCTCGAGGGCGGCCAGGAAGCGCCGGACGTCGAGGTCACCAAACCGCTCGACGTCATCACTGGCGGCGCCCGGCCCGAAGGGCAGCTCGAAGACAGCGCACTTGAGGTGGTTCGCCAGGATGAAGGGATTGTCGGGGTTGATCCGCGCGTGCTCGGGCGGGGTGCCGAAGAGGTAGTCAGGATGCGTGACCATGAACTGGTCCAGCGGCGCACTGGTGGCCACGAAGAGCGCGGCGGACTGCCCGGCGCGGCGGCCGGCGCGCCCGGCCTGCTGCCAGAGGGAGGCGATCGTCCCCGGGTAGCCCGCCAGCACGGCGACGTCCAGGTGGCCGATGTCCACGCCCAGCTCGAGCGCGTTCGTGGAGACCACGCCGAGCACCTCGCCCGACCGCAGGCCCTGCTCCACGGCCCGCCGGCGGGTGGGCAGGTAGCCGCCGCGGTAGCCGCGGACGATGCCCGCGTCGCCGGTCTTGTCAGCCACGCCCTGCTTGATCGCCGACAACAGGACTTCGGTCGCCAGCCGGCTCTGGGCGAACACGATGGTCGGGATCCGCGCCTGGAGAAACCGCGTGGCCAGCCGGGCCGTCTCCGAGAGGTATGGCGCGCGGATCCCCAGCTCGGGGTTCACGACCGGAGGGTTGTAGCAGAGGACGAGCTTGTCCCCGGTCGGCGCCCCGCTCTCGGCCACCTCCTCCACGCTCTCTCCGGTGATCCGCTCGGCCAACTCCCGCGGGTTGGCGATGGTCGCCGAGGCCATGATGAACTGGGGCGCCGAGCCGTAGTGCCGGCACAGGCGGCGGAGCCGGCGGATGACGTTGGCCACGTGGCTGCCAAAGACACCGCGGTACGCGTGCAGCTCGTCGACGATCACATACCGGAGGTTCTGGAACAGGACGGCCCACTTGGTGTGGTGGGGCAGGATCCCGGAATGGAGCATGTCGGGGTTCGTGAGGACCACGTTGGCGCGCGCACGAACCGCTCGTCTGGCATCCTGAGGCGTGTCGCCGTCGTAGGTGAACATCCGCAGCTCGGGCAGGCTGCGGGCCAGCCCCTCCAGCTCGGCCAGCTGGTCCTGGGCCAGGGCCTTGGTTGGGAACAGGTAGAGCGCGCGCGCGTCGGGCTGAGCCAGCAGCGCCTGGAGCACCGGGAGGTTGTAGCAGAGCGTCTTGCCCGAGGCCGTCGGCGTGACGACGACGACGTGGTGCCCCTTCTCGATGAACGACCACGCGTGCGCCTGATGGGAATAGAGCTCCTTGATGCCGCGGGCCCGGAGGGCCTCGGCGAGCCGCGGATCCAGCGACGTCGGGAACGGAGCCAGCACCGGGGGGCGCGCGGGAAACTGACGAAGCGTCGTGATGCACGGCCCGGTCGACGGCGACGTCAAGAGATCGTCGAGGATCTCGCCGAGCATCGCGCCTCACTCTATCACGCTCGCCCCGCCGGGCAGAACACGCCCGGCGCGTCTCCGGCCGGGATCGGCCCCAGGGGTACACTCAGATGCGCGCGTTCGCCAGGAGGTGGTGACCGACGGTGCAGGACCCCGCGCTGAGAGCGCTGCGCCCGACCTATTGGCTGCCCCCGCTGCTGTGGATGGCGGTGATCCTCGCGCTGTCGACCGACGCCGCGAGCAGCGCCCACACGTCCCGGGTCCTGGTGCCGCTCCTGCGCTGGGCCATGCCCTGGGCCAGCCCGCTCCAGATCGAGGCGCTGCACGACCTGGCGCGCAAGATGGCCCACCTTACCGAGTACGCCATCCTGGCCACGCTGTGGTTCTGGGCTCTCGTCCGCGGCGCCGGCTGGTCCGTCCGTCGGGCGGTGGCCGGCGGCCTCGGCATCTGCCTGATCTGGGCGGCCGCCGACGAGTTCCACCAGACGTTCGTCCTGAGCCGGACGGGCAGCCTCGGCGATATCGTGATCGACCTCGCCGGCGCCGGGGGGGCGTTGGCCGTGGCGCGGTGGGGCTGGCGCACCGCCGACGCCTTGACCACGGCCCTGCTGTGGGCCGCCGCCGTCGGCGGGACGCTCGTCATCGTCGTGAACCTGAGCGCCGACGTTCCGTCGGGCGTCCTCTGGCTCACCGGGCCGGCTGCGATCCTGCTCCTGCTCGTCCGTTGGCGGCGCCGGCCGCCCTGACGGTTCCTTCCTCGGCGCTCACGACGCTCAGGCCCGCCGGAGCCGGGCCACCGCCTCGATATGCGGCGTTTGCGGGAACATGTCGACGGGCTGCACCCACTCCAGCCGATAGCCCCGGCCCAGGAGCTCGCCCACGTCGCGGGCCAGCGTCGCTGGATTGCAGGACACGTAGACGAGTCGCGCCGGGGCCAGGGCCAGGAGCGCTCCCAGCGCTTTGGGATGAAACCCTGCGCGCGGCGGGTCGGCCACAGCGACTTCGGCCCGCACGCCCGTTTGCACCAGCGCCGGCAGGACGTGGCGTACTTCTCCGGTCAGGAAGGTGCAGTTCTCGATCCCGTTCGCCCGGGCATTGCGAACCGCGTCGGCCACGGCGGCCGCCGACAGCTCGATGCCGTACACGCGGCGGCAGCGCCCGGCCAGGAGGAGGCTGATGGCTCCTGTCCCCGAGTAGAGGTCGACGACCGTCTCGGCCCCGGTGAGCGCCGCGGCTTCGCCAACGAGCCCGAACAGGCGCTCCGCCTGGAGCGTGTTCGTCTGAAAGAACGAGTTGGCCGAGATCTGGAACCCGACGTCGCCCAGCCGCTCGGTAATGTGGTCCCGCCCGAGGAGCAGGTGCTCCTCGGTCCCCACCGCCACCGCCGCCTTCTTGGCGTTGACGTTGAGCACCACGCTGCTCACCGCGGGCACGCGGGCCCGGAGGGCCTGGGCCACGGGTCCCAGGGGCTCCATGTCGGGGGCGGCGGCGACGATGTTGACCATGGCGTCGCCGGTGCGTCGGCACTCGCGCAGGGTGACGAAGCGCAGCAGTCCCTGCTCGCGCTCGGGGTCCCAGACGCCGAGGCGGCGCTCTCGGGCCTGACGCCGCATCTCGTCCAGCAGCGTGTTCATCGTGTCGGACTGGAGCAGGCACCGCTCGATGTCCAGCACCACGTCGTAGCGATCGGCCTCGTGCAAGCCGATGATCGGATCGCCGCCGGCGCCCACGACGGTGAACTCCATCTTATTGCGATAGCCGTAGGGCTCGGGCGCGGGCAGGATCGGCCGCAGCTCGAACGAGCCGGCGGCGCCGAGCCGGGCCAGGCACTCGCGCACCTGACGTTCCTTGAACGCGAGCTGGGCCGAGTAGTCGATATGCTGCAACCGGCAGCCCCCGCAGCGGCCGAAGTACGGGCAGGGGGCCTGCACGCGGTGGGGCGAGGGCGTGTCGACCGCCTCGACCACACCGCGACCGTAGCGGGCGCGGGTTTCGGTGACGCGCACGCGGAGCCGGTCGCCAGGAACGCCCCCGCGGACGAACATGACGTAGCCGTCGACACGTCCCACGGCTTCGCCGCCGAAGGCGAGATCGTCGATCGCGAGCTCGATGACGGCGCCGCGACGCGGTTTTGCCATGCCCGAGGCCACTATAAAGGTCGGTCGGAGGGTCGTCAACGCGACGACGCTTCGATCTGCTGGCCCCGGCGCGTGGGGCGGGGGTATGATAGCTTGCCGTGAGGGGGTCGACTCCGCGCGCCATCGCCGATCTGTTAGCCAGCGCCATGCCCGAGTTGCAGGACCGGCTCGCGGTGGAGCGGATGCGGGGCGCTTGGTCCGCGCTGGTGGGCGCGGAGATCGCCGGCCACGCTCGACCGCGACGTCTTCTCGGCGGCGACCTGGAGATCGTGGTCGACAGCTCCCCCTGGCTTCAGGAGCTCACCCTGCGTTCGACCGAGTTGCGCGCGCGGATCGTCGCGCGCTTCCCCGAGGTGCGCGCCCTCGGTTTCCGGCTGGGTCCACTGCCGCCCGAACGCCGGGACACCGGCGAGGCTCCGCGACGGCCACGGGCGCTCGACGCCGAGGCCGCGCGCGAGATCGACGTGGCGGTGGCGGCAATCCCCGACGCGGGACTCCGCACGGCGGCACGGCGGCTGCTCACGAAGGCCCGGCAAGCTTCGCTGGCCGGGGCTGTCGCTCTCGTCCTGGCCGCGTCCCTCGCCGCCGGCTGCGCCACCGCCGGACGAGGCACCGCCGTCGCCAACCGCGAGGCGCCGCGGCAACCGGCGCCGGTGGGGCAGGCCAAGGCCGCCGAGGCGTACTACCACTACACCCTCGGCCAGCTCCACGCCCAGGCCGGCCGCTTCACGGATGCGACGGTGGCGGTCCAGGAGGCGCTGAAGCGTGACGGACAGTCAGCCTTCCTGTGGCGCGAGCTGGCGCAGTGGCTGGCCCGGGCCGAGCAGCCGGCCGACGCGGTGCGAGCCGCCCGTCGCGCCGTCGAGCTGGCCCCCCAGGACCCGGCCTCCCATCTCACATTGGCCGAGCTCCTGCGCGGGCAGCGCCGGTACGCCGATGCCGAGACCGAGCTGGAGAAGGTCATCGGGCTCAACCCCGACGTCGAGGAGCCCTACCTCATGCTCGCCCGCTTCCACGTCGAGCAGAAGGCGTACGACCGGGCCCGCGCCGTGCTCTTGCGGCTGGCCGAGCGCCACCCGCGCCTGGCGCAGGCTCAGTTCCTCCTCGGTCGGTTGGCCGTCGAGACCGAGAGCTTCGATGAGGCCATCACCCGGTTGACCCGAGCCGTCCAGCTGGATTCCGACCACGACGGGGCGTGGACGGCCCTCGGCTACGCATACGAGGCCAAGCGCGAGCCCAACAAGGCGGTCGAGGTCTACCGCGAGGCGGTGAGGTCGAACCCTGACAACCCGGCCTTCGTGGAGCGGCTGTCCGACCTGCTCATCCGCCTGGGCCGCTTTCCCGAGGCCCAGGCCGAGGTGGAAGCCCTGACCGACCAGGCGCCGCGGGACGCGCGGCTCTGGATGAAGCTGGGCGCCGTCTACTACGAGCAGAAGCTGTGGGACAAAGCGGCCGAGTCCTTCCGGCGCGCGGCCATGCTGGAGCCCAGTAATTTGCGAGCCCGCTACTTTCTGGCCACGAGCCTCATGGACGCCGGCCGCGACGACGACGCCCGCGTCGAGCTGGAACGCATTCTGCGGCTCGACCCGCGCTCGATCGACGCCCGCATCCAGCTCGGCTTCCTGCACGGCCGGGCCAAGCGCTACGACCAGGCCACCGCACTGCTGCGGGAGGCGGTGAACCTCGAGCCCAAGCGGCCGGAGCTCTTCCTCTATTTGGGCAGCGCCTACTTCCGGGCCAAGCAGTACGAGCGCGCCGCCGAGACCCTGCAGGAAGGGCTGACGCTCGACGCCAACAACAAGGACCTCCACTTCCAGCTCGGCGTCGTCTTCGAGAAGCAGCAGCGATTCGACGAGGCGGTCCGCACCTTCCGCCGGGTGATCGCGCTCGATCCCCGGCACGCCGAGGCCTACAACTACGTGGGCTACATGTACGCCGAGCGGGGGGACAATCTCGACGAAGCCATTCAGCTCATCTCCAAGGCCCTCGACCTGGAGCCGGACAACGGCTACTTCATCGACAGCCTCGGCTGGGCGTACTACCAGCAGGGCCGCTACGTCGACGCGCTGCGGGAGCTCAAGCGCGCCGTGGAGAAGGCACGGGAGCCCGATCCCGTCCTCTACGACCACCTGGGCGATGCGTACGCCAAGAACGACCTGAACGACGAGGCCATGGCCGCCTGGGAGAAGTCGCTCCAGCTTGACCCCTCCGCCGACGGCGTGAAGAAGAAGCTGGAAGAGCTGCGGACCCGTCTGCAGCGGGTCAAGCGTGAGCGCTCGACGGTCACGCCCTAGCCTCGCCCTTCTCGGGCTCCTGCTCCTGGCCGGCTGCGTGCGCGCGCTGCCCCCGCTGCGCGCGCCCATCGACGAGGAGGCCCGCCGGGCCGTCGCGCTGCTGACGGCGCGCTGGCAGGAGTTCTCCGACCTGCGTACCATCCTCGACGTGGAGATCCGCCGGGGCAAAGAGCGGCAGGCGCTGACCGGCGTCCTGCTGGCCAAGGCCCCCGATTCCGTCCGCTTCGAAGCCCTGTCCCCCTTCGGTCAGCCCGTCCTCCTGTTCACCATCCACGACGGTTGGCTGACGGCCTACGACGCGGCCACCGACGAGGCGACGATCGGGCCGGCCACGGCCGACACGGCCGCCGGGCTCCTCGGCCTGCCCCTCCAGCCTGACGACCTCGTTGGCGTGCTCGGCGGGCGGGCCGTGCCGCCCAAGGATCTGCGCGTCGCTCAGGTGCTGCCCCCAGACGAGCAGGGACCCTCGCTCGAGATGATCGGCACCGTGCACCGGCAGCGCGTCTGGATGGACTTCACGAGCGGCCGCGTCCGCCAGCTCGACATCACGGGCGGCCGCTATGAGGTTCGAGTGACCTACCTGCCCGACGGCGACGGCCGTCCGCGGGGATTCGACCTCAGCGCCGCCAACGATTACGTGGTGGCGTCGGTGCGCTATCGTAACCCCGTCTTCGACGGTGGGATCGAGAGCGGTCGCTTCGAACTCACCCTCCCAAAGAGCGCGAAAATCCAGCGGTTGCGTTGACGGTCCCCCGACCGCGTGCTAGGCTCGGGTGCCGTGTCGAAAGGGTCGGGGAGTGCTGGTCGCCTCGTGCTCAGCGCCGCGGCCAAGGTCAACCTGGCCCTCGAAGTCCTGAGCAGGCGCGCGGACGGTTATCACGAGATCGCCACGGTCCTCATGACCGTGGACCTGTCCGACCGGTTGACCCTCGAGGACGTGGAGACGTTGGAGCTTCGCGCGAACACGCCGGACGTGCCGGCCGACGCCACGAACCTGGCGCTCCGGGCGGCCCTGGCGCTGCGCGAGGCGGCGGGCATCAGCCGGGGCGTGAGAATCACGCTCGACAAGCGAATCCCCGTGGCGGCGGGGCTGGGCGGTGGATCGGCGGATGCGGCGGCGGTCCTCCTCGGGCTGAACCGGCTGTGGAAGCTCCGCTGGCCGGCGGCCCGACTGGCGGAGGTCGCGGTCTCCCTCGGGATGGACGTGCCCTTCTTCCTCCGCGGGGGCGGGGCCCTGGCCACGGGCCGAGGGGAGAACCTGGAGCCGGTCGCGAGCGCGAGCCTGGCGTTGGTCCTGGCCAACCCGCGGTTCGGCTCGAGCACCGCCGAAGCCTACGGGCGCGTGACGCCCGAGATGTACACGGACGGTCGCCGGGTTCGGGCGCTGGTCCGGGCTCTCGGTACGCGGCGCGCGGCCGGCGTGGCGGCGAGCCTTTACAATGGTCTCGAGGCCGCCGTGGCCCCGACGCACCCCGAGATCCAGAGGATGCGGGCGGCGTTGCTCGCGGCCGGCGCCCTCGGCGCGGCGATGTCGGGCAGCGGGCCGACGGTCTTCGGGGTGGCGCGCTCCTTCGAGCACGCTCGCCAGTTGCGGGCGCGGCTGAGCCGCGCGTCGTGGGCCTGCTGGGCGGTCAGGACGACGCGGGGGCCGGCGGTACGATTCCGAAACGGAGCCTGACGAGGACGGCGCGATGCTGGGGCGTGGCCAAGCGGTAAGGCGCGGGACTTTGGATCCCGTATACGGAGGTTCGAATCCTCCCGCCCCAACCACCGCCGGGCGAGGGGCACGATGACCTACGACCTCAAGCTCTTCACGGGGAACGCCAATCGCGCGCTGGCCGAAGAGATCGCCAAGTATCTGCACCTGACCCTGGGCGACGTCGAGGTCTCGCGCTTCTCCGACGGCGAGGTCTTCGTGCAGGTCAACGAGAACGTGCGCGGGACCGACGTCTTCGTCGTCCAGCCCACCTGCCCGCCGGTGAACGACAACCTGATGGAGCTGCTGGTGATGATCGATGCGCTCAAGCGCGCCTCGGCGCGGCGTATCACGGCGGTGCTGCCCTACTACGGCTACGGCCGCCAGGATCGCAAGGTCCAGCCGCGGGTGCCGATCACGGCCAAGCTGGTGGCGGATCTGCTCACCGCGGCTGGCGTGGACCGCGTGCTGGCTCTGGACCTGCACGCCGGGCAGATCCAGGGGTTCTTCAACATCCCGGTCGACCATCTCTTCGCGACGCCCGTCATCATCGACTACCTGGGCAAGAAAGGCCTCCACGATCCGGTGATCGTCTCCCCCGACGCCGGCGGCGTCGAGCGCGCCCGCCAATTCGCCAAGCGGATGCGGAGCGGCCTGGCCATCGTCGACAAGCGGCGCGAGGGTCCGAGCCAGGCGCTGGCCATGCACCTGATCGGCGACGTCCGCGGCCGGGACGCCATCGTCATCGACGACATGATCGACACCGCCGGCACCCTGCTGCAGGCGGTGGGCACCGTCGAGCGCGAGGGGGCCCGGCGCATCCTCGCCTGCGGCGTGCATCCGGTCCTCTCCGGCCCGGCCATCGAGCGCATCAAGACCTCGGCGCTGGAGGAGACAGTCGTCACCAACTCCATCCCGGTCCCGCCGGACAAGCAGCAGGCCGCGCGCCTCACCGTGCTGACGGTGGCCCCGCTGCTGGGAGAGGCGATCCGCCGGATCCACGATGAGGAATCGGTATCGACCTTGTTCGTCTGAAGGAGCGATTCATGCAGACTCAAGAGCTGACGATCAGGCGTCGCGAGGGAATCGGCAAGGAGGTGGCCAAGCGGCTGCGCCGGAGCGGCGTGGTCCCGGCCGTCCTCTACGGCGGCGCCAAGACAGAGCCGGTCACCGTCGACCCGCGAGCCGTGCTCCGCATCATCGCCGGCCACGAAGGCTCGACCCAACTGCTCGCGCTCAGGGTTGAGGGCGAGGCGGCGACCCGCATGGCCATCATCCGGGCCATGCAGTTCGACCCCGTCAGCGAGACACTGCTCCACGTCGACCTGCAGGAGGTCCGCGCCGACCGCGCCATCACCGTGCGGGTGGCCGTGCATCCGGTGGGGGAGGCGGCGGGCGTCAAGGACCAGAAGGGCATCCTCCAGATCGTGCTCCATGAGCTGAACGTCGCCTGCCTGCCGACCCAGATCCCGGAGCGGATCGACGCCGACGTCGTCGCCCTCATGATCGGCCACGTGCTCACCGTGGCCGATCTCAAGGTGCCGGAGGGCGTGCGGATCCTCAACGCCCCCGACCAGGCCGTGGTCACGGTGGCGCCGCCGATGGCGGAGGAGGTGGCGGCGCCGGTGGCGGCGGCGGCGGCGGTGACGGCCGAACCCGAAGTGCTCACCGAACGCAAGCCGAAGGAGGAGGCGGCGGCGGCCGCCCCTGAGGAAGGCAAGAAGGAACGGCCCAAGAAGGAGAAGTAACGGAGCCGCGTCCGCGTGGCCCACGTCGTGGTGGGGCTCGGCAATCCAGGACCGGACTACGAGGGGACCCGCCACAACGTGGGCCAACGCGTGCTCGATCACTTGGCCCGGGCGACGTTTCGGCGGCGCTGGCGCCGCGACGATCGCACGATGCTCTGCGCGGGTGTCTGGCGCGGGGCTCCGGTCAAGCTGGTGAAGCCGCTCACCTTCGTGAACATCAGCGGTCCTGTCGTGGCCCGGGCGCTCCGGCGGCACGACGCCGAGCCCCGCGACCTCATCCTTGTTTACGACGACATCGACCTCCCTCTGGGCACCGTGCGCGTGCGCATGAAGGGCAGCCACGGCGGCCACAATGGCGTTCGCTCGATCATCGAGGCGTTGGAGACCGATGAGATTCGCCGCGTGAAGGTCGGCATCGGCCGACCCGACCGAAAAGACGAGGTGCCGGACCACGTCCTCACGGTCTTCACGCCGGACGAGATCCCCCAGGTCGAGGCGGCGGTCGCGACCGCGGCTGAGCGCGTGCTCGCCCTGATCCACGCCCCGTGACGTCACCAGGAGGATCGGCATGATATCGATCACGCTGGCCCCGTTGCTCGGCGTCCTCGGCCTGGCGATGGCGTTCGCGATGTATCGCTACGTCGTGGCCCAGCCCAGCGGGACCGCCGCCATGGTGGAGATCTCGTCGCAGATTCACACCGGCGCCATGGCCTTTCTACGCAAAGAGTACTCGGTCCTGGTCTGGTTCGTGGTGGTCGTGGCGGTCGTGCTCGGCGTCGCTATCAGCCCCTACACGGCCCTGGCCTTCGTCTCCGGCGGCCTCTGCTCGATGCTGGCCGGCTTCTTCGGGATGAAGGCGGCGACCCAGGCCAACGTGCGCACGGCCAACGCCGCCCGCGAGGCCAACGGCGACAAGGCGCTGGCGGTGGCCTTCTACGGCGGGTCGGTGATGGGACTCTCCATCGCCAGTCTCGGCATCCTGGGCCTGGGCGTCTTCTATTACCTCTTCGCCGACCCCCTCGTGATCAACGGCTTCGCCATGGGCGCCTCGTCCATCGCGCTCTTCGCCCGCGTGGGCGGCGGCATCTTCACGAAGTCCGCCGACGTGGGTGCCGACCTCGTCGGCAAGGTGGAGGCCGGCATCCCCGAAGATGACCCCCGCAACCCCGCCGTCATCGCCGACAACGTCGGCGACAACGTGGGCGACGTGGCCGGCATGGGCGCCGACCTCTTCGAGTCGTACGTGGGGTCCATCGTGGCCGCCATCGCCATCGGCGCCACCCTTCGTCCCGACCCGGAAGCCTTCATGGTGCTGCCCCTGACCATCGTCATGGCCGGGCTCATCTCCTCGGTCGTCGGCATCCTGTCCATGAACCTGCTCCAACGCCTGGATCCCCAGGCGGCCCTGCGGTACGCGACGATCATCGCCGCGGTGCTGTTGGCGGCGCTGTCCGCCGTGGTGGTCCGGCAGTTTGGGGTCGGCTGGGGCCCTTTCTGGGCGGTGGTCGCCGGCATGATCGCGGGCGTCGTCATCGGCTACCTCACCGAGGTCTACACCTCGGGCAAGGCGGTGGAGCGGATCGCCGAGGCCTGCCAGACGGGGCCGGCCACCGACATCATCACCGGGCTGGCCGTCGGCCTGGAATCGACGGCACTGCCGGTAGCGGCAATCTGCGGCGCCATCTGGGTGGCCTTCCAGGCCAACGGGCTCTACGGCATCGCCATGGCCGGTGTCGGCATGCTGGCCACCATCGGAATCACGATGAGCGTGGACGCCTATGGCCCCATCGCCGACAACGCCGGAGGGATCGCCGAGATGGCCCACCTGGGTCCGGAGACGCGCGCCATCACCGACCGGCTCGACGCGCTGGGCAATACCACGGCCGCTATCGGGAAAGGGTTCGCCATCGGCTCGGCGGCGCTGACAGCCCTGGCCCTCTTCGCCGCCTACACCGAGTCGGTCGGGCTGGACACCATCGACCTGACCAAGGCCGAGGTGATCATTGGCCTCTTCCTCGGCGGCATCGTCCCCTTTGTCATCGCTGCCCTCACCATGAAGGCGGTCGGGCGGGCGGCCTTCGGCATGGTGAACGAGGTGCGGCGCCAGTTCCGCGAGATCAAAGGGCTGATGGAAGGCACGGCCAAGGCCGACACCGCCCGGTGCGTGGAGATCGCCACCGCCGCGGCGATCAAAGAGATGATCGCCCCCGGTCTCAGCGCGGTGGTCTTGCCCCCGATTGTGGGCCTCGTCCTGGGCAAGGAAGCCCTCGGCGGGTTCCTGGCCGGCGCCACCCTGGTGGGGGTGTTCCTGGCCCTCATGATGGCCAACGCCGGCGGCGCCTGGGACAACGCCAAGAAGCACATCGAGGCGGGCCACTTCGGCGGCAAGGGGTCGGCTGCCCACAGGGCCGCCGTGGTCGGCGACACCGTCGGCGACCCCTTCAAGGACACCTCGGGGCCGTCCATGAACATCCTCATCAAGCTGATGTCGATCGTCGCGCTCGTCCTCGGGCCGCTCTTCCGGTAGCGAATGGCTGCGACCGATGGTATATAGTTATCGTTTAGGCAGACGGCGCCGGTCGGGGCGATCGCGGAGGGGGGAGCCGAGTGACCAAGGTCATCGTCGAGCCCGACGAGTCCTTCGAAAGCGCGCTCAAGCGCTTCAAGAAACAGTGCGAGAAGGCCGGGCTCCTGTCGGAGTTCAAGAAGCGGCAGCACTACGAGAAACCCAGCGTCCGGAGGAAGCGCAAGGCGCTCGCCGCCCGCAAGAAGGCCAAGCGCCGCGAGCGGATGAACGATTAATCACGGCAGCTCTCCTGACTCAGACGCCGGCACTCCCGTGAGTGTAGGGAGCCCGAGGCGACCCGAGATGGAGGCAGGCCGCATCTGGGAGCGGGGCATCGAATGGGATGCCGTTCGCGCCCTGCTCGCGCGGGAGGCGCGGACCGCGATGGGCCGGGAGCGGACCGCGGCTCTCGAGCCGCTCGTGGACCTGCCGGCCATCCAGTCCGCGATCGACGTGACCTCCCAGGCCCGCCGGGCCGTGACCGAAGTGAGCCCCCCTCCCCTCGACACCTTCCCTGATGCGCGTCCCGTCCTCGACCGCTGTCGTATCGCCGGCAGCGTGCTCGAGGGCACCGAGCTGGTCCTTCTCACCACGGCCCTTGCGCTCCCCCCGCGCCTGGCGGCGTGGGGACGCGGGGTTCGTGCCCCGGCGCCCGACGTGGCGACCCTGGCCGAGACGCTGCCACCGACCCGGGACCTCGCCGAGCAGCTCGGTGACGCCCTGGACGACCAGGGCGGGATCGTGGACGACGCCAGCCCGCGCCTCGAGCGGCTCCGCCGGGAGCTGCGCGAGCGGCGCCGACGCGTCGTGGCTGACCTCGAACGGATGTTGCAGGGCAGCGAGGCCGACCGGCTCTTCGCCGACCGCTACGTTACCGTGCGCCACGGCCGCTATGTTCTGCCCGTCCGGGCGGAGGCCCGGGGACGCCTTCGGGGCATCGTGCACGACCGCTCGCAGAGCGGCCAGACCCTGTTCGTCGAGCCCGCCGACCTCGTGGAGCCCAACAACGACCTCGTCCAGCTCGCGCGCGAAGAGGAAGCGGAGGTGGCCCGCATCCTCGCCGAGCTGACGGAGGCCGTGCGGCAACGCCTGGACGACCTCGACACCCTCCTGGAACGGGTGGAGGCGCTCGACGTGATCGTGGCCCGGGCCCAGCTGGCCGAGCGCATGCAGGCGACGGCGCCCGCGGTGGACGACGGCCGCACGGTCGCGCTCAGGGGCGCCCGACATCCGTTGCTGCTCGCTCAGAACTGGGTCCACCCCGACCGCTCTGTCGTCCCCGTTGATCTCGAGCTCGGCCCCGACCGCCCCGTCGTCGTCATCACCGGACCCAACGCCGGCGGCAAGACCATCGCGCTCACGACCCTCGCGCTGCACGCCCTCATGGCTCAGAGCGGCTGCCACGTGCCGGCCGACGAGGGCTCCCGCCTGCCGGTCTTCACGCGCGTGCACGCCATCATTGGCGACGAGCAGAGCGTGGCCGAAAATCTTTCGACGTTCTCCGCCTTCCTGCGGCACGTGCGGGGCATCCTCGCCGAGGCCGATGAGCGGTCGCTCGTCCTCCTGGACGAGCTGGGCGCGGGGACGGATCCCGACGAGGGGGCGGCGCTGGCCCAGGCGATTTTAGAGTCCCTGGCCGAGCGCGGCTCGCTCGTCGTGGCCACGACCCATCTCGAGCCGCTCAAAGCGTTCGCCAGCACCCACCCGCTGGCCCGCAACGCCTCGGTGGAGTTCGACACCGCCACCCTGGCGCCCACCTTCCGGTTGCGCTACGACCGCCCGGGGCAGAGCCTGGCCCTCACGATGGCCGCGCGGCTGGGGCTCGCGCCCGACCTCATCGCGCGAGCCGAGAGTCATCGGTCGCTCCACGCGGCCCGCCTGAGCGAGCTGCTCCGCTGGCTCGACGAGCACACACGCTGCGAGGCCGAGCGCACGATCGCCATCGAGCGCCGCGAACAGGAGACGGCGGCGCGCCTGGCCGCCGCCCGCGAGGCCGAGGCCGGGGCGCAGGCCAAGGCCCAGCAGATCCTCGCCCGGGCCAAGGAGGAGGCGACCCGGCTGCTCACCGACATCCGGCGCGCCGTCAGTGCCGAGTGGGACCGGCTCAAGCGCGCTCAACGCTCGCGCCGCGACCTGGAGGAGACTCGCCGCCGGCTTGCCGAGGCGACGGCTCGCGTGGCGCCGGTGGTCCCGCTCGGTCCTGTCCCGTCGGCTGAGTCGTTGCGGCCGGGAGCAACCGTGACCGCCGAGCACCTGGGGCTCCACGGCGAGCTCGTCGCCATCGCCGGTGATACCGCCACCGTGAAGTCGGGCGCAATCACCATCCGCGTCCCCCTCTCCGCCCTCCGCCCCGCAGTGGACGGCTCGACGGAGACGGGCCGGGTGGGTGGGGCGCCGGGGTCTCGTGAGACCCGTTCCCTGCGACGAAACGGGCCTCACGGGTGGGCGGTAAGCGGCAACGCGGCCAGCGACGCCGACCGCGTGGTCGAACGAGGCCCCGGCACCCCGCCGGGGCGGTCGATCCCGAGCGAGTTGTTGCTGCTGGGACGGACGACGGACGAGGCGCGCGACATGGTGGAGCAATATCTTGACGACGCATTCGTGGCCGGGCTCGGCACCGTGCGGCTCGTCCACGGCAAGGGCACCGGCGCGCTTCGCAAGGCGGTGCGTGACCTCCTCGCCAGCCACCCCCTGGTCGAGTCCTATCGCGACGGCGAGCCGTCGGAGGGCGGCGCCGGCGCCACGGTCGCCGCGCTGAAAGTGAGCTAGCCATGGCAGGCTACTCGATCGCCGTCCTCGACGAGATCCGCAGCAGCGTCGATCTCGTCGACCTCATCGGTCGGTTCGTGAATCTCCGCAAGGCCGGCGCCAGCTTCAAGGGGCTGTGCCCGTTCCACGCTGAGAAGACACCGTCCTTCGTGGTGAACCCGAAGAAGGGCGTGTTCCATTGTTTCGGCTGCGGGGCCGGCGGCGACGCGTTCGGGTTCCTTATGCGCCAGGACCGCCTGTCGTTCCCCGAGGCGGTGCGGGCGCTGGCCAAGCAGACCGGCGTGGCGCTGCCCGATGAACGCGGCAGCGCCGGGGATTCGGGGCGCGAGGAGCTCTATCGGATCATGGACCTGGCCGCCCGCTTCTACAGCGAGGCGCTGGGGAAGCCAGGCGGCGAGCAGGCCCGCCAGTACCTCGACCGGCGCGGCATCGATCCCGAGGTCGCCCGGAGCTTTCGCCTGGGCTATGCCCTCGAGGGCTGGGACGGGCTCCTGGGCTTCATGCGGACCGAGCGGGTTCCCGTCGAAGCACTGGAGAACGCCGGGCTCGTGGTGCGGCGGGACGGCGGCGGCCACTATGACCGTTTCCGGAGCCGGCTCATGTTCGCCATCCGCGACGTCCAGGGTCGCGTCGTCGCCTTCGGCGGCCGCGCCTTCGGGGACGAGCAACCCAAGTACCTCAACTCCCCCGAAACCCCCGTGTACACCAAGGGCAACCTGCTCTACGCCCTGGATCTCGCCCGCACCGCCATGCGCGACAGGAACCGCGCCCTCCTCGTCGAGGGCTACGTCGATTGCCTGATGGCCCACCAGCACGGGTTCACGGAGACGGTGGCCGCGCTCGGCACCGCGTTCACCGCTGACCAGTTGCGCTTGCTGCGCCGGAACTGCGATCACGTGATTACGTTCTTCGACGCCGACACCGCGGGGCAGAAGGCGGCCGACCGTGCGGAGGCCTTGCTGGAGGCGACCGCCGGCGAGGCGCTGTGGGATCCGACCTCCGGCGGCTCACGATGGATCAACCGGACGGGGGAGTTCAGCGCGGCCGGGGGCCTTCGCGTCAAGGTCGCGCTGCTGCCCGCCGGAGAGGACCCCGACACGTTCCTGCGCAAGCACGGCGCGGCGGCGTTCACCGAGCGGATCGAAGCGGCGCGGAGCATCCTGCTCTACGCGCTGGATCGCGCGACTCAGGATTCGGAGGGCGCGACCGGGCCGCGGGCCCGGGCCAACGCCTTCGCCCGGGCCACGCTCATGCTGGCCAAGGTCGCCGACGCCTACGAGGCCACGGAGCTCTCCCGAGAGGTGGCGTTCAAGCTGGGGGTCGAGCCTGCCCATCTAGTCGACGAGGCCCGCCGACTCCAGGCCGCGCTTCGGCGGCCAGCGACGGCGCCGCCGGCCAGCCCGGCCACGCCGGTGCCCACCGCCCGCGAGCGCGATCTGGTGGTCCTCCTGCTGGGATCGGCCAGCGCGCGGGCGGCCCTGCTGCACCAGATCGAAGACGACGACCTCCGGCACGCCCCGCTGCGGGCGATCGTCGCGGCCCTCAAGCAGCGCCCCGACGCCTCGCCCGAGAAACTGCTCACGGACCTCGCCGACGACAGTGCCCGCAACCTGCTGGCCGCGCTCCTCGTCGAGGAGCGTGAGGTGGAGGAGCCCCGCGCGCTGATCGACCAGTTCGCGGCGCACCTCGAGCGGGAGCATCGGCTCCGGCGCCAGCGGCAGATCACCCGCAGCATCAGCGAAGCCCAGACGGCGGCCGGGGCCGCGGCGACGCCGCGCGCGGAGTTCGTGGCCCTGCATCAGGAGAGCAAGGTCGTGTACGAGTTGACGGGTGGGGTGGCCCAGTCGCTCGAACGCCGGGACGCTGGTCCCCAAGGAGCCGAGACGCATGAGTGAAGAACCGAAGCTGGAGGAGCTCGATCGGCTGATCTCGGTGGGCAAACAGAAGGGCTTCCTCACCTACGACGAGGTGAACGACGCCCTGCCGTCGGAGGTCATCTCGCTCGATCAGCTCGACGACATCATGACGATGTTCGGCGCCCTCGACATCGAGGTGGTGGACTCGGCCAAGGCGGCCCGTCTGCCCTCCGAGATCCAGCGCGCCGTCCCAGCCGAGGAGCCCGACGACGAAGGGTCCGACGCCATCGACCTCAGCCCGGGTCCGGTGGGACGCACCGAGGATCCCGTCCGCCTCTACCTGCGCGAGATGGGACGGGTGGCCCTGCTCACGCGCGAAGGGGAGATCGCCCTGGCCAAGCGCATCGAGGAGGGCAAGAACCAGGTCGCCAACGCCATCCTCAGCACCAACCTGGCCCTGGAGCGCTTCCGCGAGCTGCGCGAGCAGCTCCGCCGTGGCGACATCTCGGTCAAGGAGGTCGTCGACGTCAACGAGGAGGAGTTCACCGAGGAGAAGGAGGTCGACCTGACCCGCCAGGTCGTGACGGCGTTCGTCAACGTCGACCGCCTGCTCCGGGAGCGCGACCAGCTCACCGAGCGGGTCCGCAAGCTCAAGGTGAAGTCGCCCGGCCGGAAGAAGGGGGGCAAGGGCAAGGACCCACGCTGGAAGCGGCTCGAGCACCAGGCCCAGGAGCGGCAGCGCAAGGTCCTCGACAAGCTGCGCAACCTGAACATCGGCAACCAGATCATCGATCGCGAGGACCCCGACGTGGCCCGGCGGGGGCTCGTCCAGCGCCTGCGCGACCTGGTCGACGACATCGAGCGAGCCGAACGCGTCATCGAGCTGTGGACCAACGGGGCCAGCAAGTCCAAGGAGGAGCGCCAGAACCTTCTCTACGTGTCCTTCCGCGAGCCGGGGCCCAACGGGACCAACGGCGCCCCCAGCGACCTGCACCTCAAGGCGGCCAAGAAATTCCCCACCCTGAAGCAGCAGCAGATCTGGGTGGCCCAGCAGGAGATCAGGGCGGCGGAAGTCCGCGCCAATGCCCGGGCCGACGAGCTCAAGCGGGTCATGGCCCTCATCAAGCAGGGCCAGCAGAAGGCCGCCCAGGCCAAGAAGGAGATGGTGGAAGCCAACCTGCGACTGGTCATCTCGATCGCGAAGAAGTACACCAATCGGGGGCTGCAGTTCCTCGACCTGATCCAGGAAGGCAACATCGGGCTCATGAAAGCCGTCGATAAGTTCGAATATCGACGGGGATACAAGTTTTCGACTTATGCCACATGGTGGATCCGGCAGGCCATTACCAGAGCCATCGCCGACCAGGCGCGCACCATCCGCATCCCCGTGCACATGATCGAGACCATCAACAAGCTCATCCGAACCTCCCGCCAGCTGGTCCAGGAGCTGGGGCGCGAGCCCACCCCCGAGGAGATCGCCGAGAAGATGGACGTCCCGGTGGACAAGGTCCGCAAGGTCCTGAAGATCGCCCAAGAGCCGATCTCACTGGAAACGCCGATCGGCGAGGAAGAGGACAGCCACCTGGGCGACTTCATCGAGGACAAGCAGGTGGTCTCGCCGGTCGAGTCCATCATCAGCCTCAGCCTCCGCGAGCAAACGAACCGGGTCCTCAGCACGCTCACCCCCCGCGAGGAGAAGGTGCTGCGGCTGCGGTTCGGGCTCTCCGACGGGTGCGAACACACGCTGGAGGAGGTCGGCCAGGACTTCGCCGTCACCCGGGAGCGCATCCGCCAGATCGAAGCCAAGGCGCTGCGGAAGCTCCGGCACCCGTCGCGGTCGAAGAAGCTCCGCAGCTTCCTGGAGACCTGATGTACGCTGAGAGCGACTCGCGGCCGGGGGCCCATAGCTCAACGGCAGAGCAGCCGGTTCATACCCGGTCGGTTCCTGGTTCGAGTCCAGGTGGGCCCACCATTGTAGCGGGTGCGGCGAGGCCGGCTTGGACCGTGGGTGGCCTGTTCGAGGTGCGCTGGATATCTCACGCCCGATCACGGCGTGAGGTGCGCTGGATATCTCACGCCCGGTCACCGCGGGAGACGCGCGGGGCATCGCACACCCGAACATCGCGGGAAGCGCGCGTGGCATCGTTCCAGAGGTATTTGGCGTGAGCGAGCTCGAGACCCTGGTTCACCTCCAGGAGTACGACACCCGCGTCGCGGGGCTCGACGCTGAAGTGGCCCGCCTGCCCCGGGAGATCGAGGCGCTCCAGACCGCGGTGGCCGAGGCGCGCAAGAACGTGGAGACGATCAAGGCGCGGCTGGAGGCAACGAAGAAGGACCTCAGGGGCAAGGAGCGCGAGCTCGACGACATCGCCGTGAAGCGTTCGAAGTCGGAGGCCCGCCTCTACGAGGTCAGGACGAACGCCGAGTACTCCGCCGTCCTGTCCGAGATCGAGGCCATCAAGACCCAGAAGGGCAAAACGGAGGAGGAGATCCTGGCCCTGATGGAGCAGCAGGAGACCCTCACGGCCGAGATCCGCGACGCCGAGGCGCGCTTCCGGACGCGCGAGGAGCAGGCCCGGCGCGACGAGGCCGTGATCCGGCAGCGGCTGGCCGCCGTCCAGCAGGAGCTGGAGGGCGTGCGGGGCGAGCGGGCCTCGCTAGCCCGAGAGGTCCCCCGCACGCTGCTGGCGGACTATGAGCGCATCCTCAAGGCCCGTGGCGGCCTGGGCATGGCCGTCGTCACCACCGCGGCCATATGTGGCGGCTGCCGTGTGACGATCAGGCCCCAGGCTATTCAGGAGCTCCGGGTGGCTCAGCAGGCTGTGCTCCACTGCGAGAGCTGCGGCCGCTTCCTCTATTGGCGTGACTGAACTCGGAGGGGGGTTTCACCCCCCTTCCGAAACCTCCCCCCAGGATAGGATTGCGCGGGCGAAGCCCGCGCTCGAACGGAGGCCCACCAAACGCGTGGCGCCATCTCGTCAACGTTCGGCCCCGGTATCCGCCGCTCGGGAGCCGGAGGTGATCTTGTATACGGATGGGGCGTGCAGCGGCAACCCTGGCCCGGGCGGATGGGCGGCCCTCATCATCGACGGCGCCGACGAGCGCGTGGTCTCCGGCGCTGAGGCCGCCACCACCAACCAGCGCATGGAGCTCACGGCCGCCATCGAAGGGCTCGCCGCCATCCCCGGGCGGCGTCGCGTGCGGCTACACAGCGACAGCGCCTACGTCGTCAACTGCTTCCGCGACCGCTGGTGGGAGCGCTGGGAGCGGAACGGCTGGCTTGGCGCCGACAAAAAAGCCGTCACCAACCGGGATCTCTGGCAGCGCCTGCTCGACGAGACTCGTCGGCGCGACGTGACCTGGGTGAAGGTGGCCGGGCATGCTGGCGACGTGCTCAACGAGCGGGTGGACCGTCTGGCCCGCGCGGCGATCGCCACCTTGCCGCGACGGACCGGCGCCGCGCCCGGCGCCCGGTCGGGGCCGGAGGTATACTAAAGGTCGCGCCAGAGAAGGCTGGACGGTCGCCGGCCGCGGTGACGCGGCGGGAGGAAAGTCCGGGCTCCGCAGGGCAGGGTGCTGGGTAACGCCCAGGGGGGGCAACCCCACGGACCAGTGCCACAGAAAACAGACCGCCGTCCGCGAGGGCGGTAAGGGTGAAACGGTGAGGTAAGAGCTCACCAGCGGCGCGGGTGACCGCGCCGGCTCGGCAAACCCCACCCGGAGCAAGGCCGAATAGGAGCGCAACGAGGTGGCCCGCCTCGCGCTCGGGTCAGGCCGCTTGAGACGCCGGGCAACCGGCGCCCTAGAGAAATGACCGTCGGGAGCCAGTCATGGCTCCGACAGGACCCGGCTTACAAGCCTTCTCTGGCGTTTTTCTTCCGGCGACCCCTCACTGCGCCGTCCACCCGCCGTCGATCACCAGCTCGCTGCCGGTCATCCAGGCGGACTCGTCCGAGGCCAGGTAGAGAACGCCATAGGCGATCTCCTCGGGCTGGCCGTACCGGCCGAGCGGGATCCGCGATAGCATCAGTTGGTACTGCGCCGGGTCGGCCCGGCGCCGTTCCGTCATCGCCGTCACGACGGGGCCGGGATGGACCGAGTTGGCCCGGATGCCGTCACGCGCGTACTGGAGCGCGGTTACCTTCGTGAGGAGCCGCACGGCGCCCTTCGAGGCGGAATACTGCGGGCTGGTGTTGTCGGTGCCGACCAGGCCCAGCTGAGACGAGATGTTGACGATCGAGCCGCCGCCGGCCCGGCGCATCGCCGGGATGGCGGCCTTCGTCCCCAGGAACACGCCCTTGGCGTTGACCTCCATCACGCGGTCCCAGGCCTCGATCGTCGTATCCTCCACGCGGCTGGCACCGCTGATGCCGGCGTTGTTCACCAGGATGTCGAGCTTGCCCAAGCGGCTCACCGCAGTCTCCACGGCGCGTTGCCAGTCGGCCTCGCTGGTGACGTCGAGGCGCACGAAGACGCCCTCGCCACTCTTCGCGCGAATGTCGGCCTCGACCTCGCGGCCCTCCTTGTCCAGGATGTCGCCGATGACTACCCGCGCGCCTTCGCGGGCGAAGAGCCGGGCCTCGGCCGCTCCCATGCCGCGAGCGCCACCACTGATGAGCGCCACCTTCCCAGCGAGTCTCATGTCACGCCTCCACGTCCGTTTCCTTGTAGCGAGGGCCGCGAGGCCGGCTTGAGCCGTGGGTGGCCTGTTCCCAGGTGCGCCGTGCTTCCTTGTGCTCTTTCGATCACGGCAGTAGCCTCAGATCCATGGCATGCCGTCTCGGCCGGCTCGCCGGATTCGTAAGTGCCGTGGTGATCACCGGCTGCGCGAGCGAGTCGCAACCGGTGCCGCCCGCGCCGCCCGCGATCACGATCCCGGACCTGCGCGGGACGTGGAGCGGAACGTGGGGTGGCACACCCCTGACACTTCTCGTCATCGAGCAGCACGAGACAGGCGCCTACTCCGGTTTCTATCTTGGCTCTGTCCCTTTGCTCGGGCAGCGCGTCCCCAACGTGAACGGCGTGATGACCTCGACCATCCGGGGCGACGCCGTCTCCATCAGCATCGAGGGCTGGTTCGGGTATGCGAACGCCGGCCTGATCCTCCTGGTGAAAGGCGCGACGTCGGACGGCACCCAGCAACTCATGCTGACCCGCGTCGATCCCGAACGGTTGGCCGGGACCGGGGAATCGAGCTTCCGATGGGGCCCGCGAGGGTCGGTGGAGCTGACCCGCCGGTCAGCCGGTCCCGCCGCTTCCTCCTTCCCGGCTGCGGGGACATTCTCACGGCTGATCGGCGTGCGTCAATGAGCGAGCCGGCGCGCCAAGGCAGTAGAATCTTGCCGCCATGACATCCCTCCTCCCCGCCGGCCGGCTGTAGCGCGCGATGGCCGAGCCGAAGCTTCGTATAGGCATCGTCGGCGCCGGCGCCAACACGCGCCTGCGCCACATCCCCGGCCTCAAGGCCATCGCCGGCGTAGAGATCGTCAGCGTGGCGAACCGCAGCCGCGATTCTGGTGAGCGGGTCGCCCGCGAGTTCGGGATCCCCCGGGTATACGACACCTGGCAGGAGCTGGTAGGCGCCGGCGACACCGAGGCCATCTGCATCGGAACCTGGCCGTACCTGCACTGCCCGGTGACGCTGGCCGCGCTGGAGCGGGGAAAGCACGTGCTGTGCGAAGCCCGTATGGCGATGAATGCGGCGGAGGCGCGCGCCATGCTGGAGGCGTCCCGGCGGAGGCCGCACCTCGTCGCCCAGCTCGTGCCCGCGCCTCATACGCTGACGGTGGATTCCACGCTCCAGGCGCTGATCGCCGACGGCTATCTGGGTGATCTCCTGGTCGTGGAGCTCTCCGCCGCGCAGAACCGGTTCGTCGATCGTGAGGCCCCACTGCACTGGCGTCAGGACGCTGCGCTCAGCGGCCTCAACATCCTCAACATGGGGATCTGGTACGAGGCGATCATGCGGTGGGTGGGACCGGCGCGGAGGGTGATGGCGATGAGTCAGGTGGTGGTGCCCCAGCGCCGCGACGCCGGTGGCCGGCCGCGGGACGTGCAGGTGCCCGATCACGTGGAGATCCTGGCCACGCTGGTTCGCGGCGGCATCGCCCATCTCCGCTTCGGCGCGGTCACCGGGCTGGCCCCCGCCAACGAGGTGTGGCTCTACGGCAGCGACGGCACGCTCCGTCTCGACGGCTCCAGCCCTCGCCTGTCGGGCGGCCGGCGCGGTGAGAGCGCACTCAAAGAGATCGCGATCCCGGCCGAGCGCCAGGTGGGCTGGCGTGTAGAGGAGGAGTTCGTCAACGCCGTGCGCGGTCGGGAGAAGGTCTCGCGCACGACGTTCGAGGACGGCCTGCGCTACATGGAGTTCACGGAAGCCGTTGCCCGGAGCGCCGCCGAGGGCCGCGCCGTGGAGCTCTGACCGTCAGGACGCGGGGCGCTGGTACTTCGTCGGCTGGCGGCGCGCCGGAAAGAACCACGGGCGCGGCATGCGCCCCACCGGCACTTCGATCAGCGCCGGGCGGTCCTTTTCCAGAGCCTCCTTCACGAGCCCACCCACGTCGACCGGCGTCGTAGCGCGCCGGCCGGCGACACCGAAGGCCTCGGCGAGCTTGAGGAAGTCGGGGTTGGCGAGGTCGGCCCCGAAGCTTCCGCCCCAGGCCTCGTCGAGGTCGCGGGCCACGTTGCCATAGCCCTGGTCGTTGAAGACCACCACGACGACGTTGATCCCGTACTGCACGGCGGTGGACAACTCCTGGCCGTTGTAGAGGAAGCCGCCGTCGCCGCAAAGGGCGAGCACCGGACGATCCGGCCGCGCCACCTTGGCGCCGAGCGCCGTCGGGAACGCGAAGCCGAGGTTGCCGGAGTACGAGGAGGTCAGGTACGTCCGCGCGCGCGACACCGGCCAGTGCGGGCGCGTGTAGTACCCGATCTGGGTCATGTCGGGAACGACGATGGTTTCCTCGGGCGTGCTCACTCGCAGGGCCCTCACGAACGACGCCTGCGGCTCCTGGCCCGGCGCGCCAGCCACGTCGCCCCGCACCGCTTCCCGTTCGGCTTTGCGCGACGGCCGCGGCGGCGCCGCCGCCCGGAGCCGCTCGAGCAGCAGCGCGAGCGTGGCCCGGGCGTCGCCGACGAGGCCCACCGTTCGCCGATGATTACGGCCGATCTCGTCGGGATCGATGTCGATCTGGATGACCTGCTGCTCGGGCCTGGGCATGGCCAGGGCCAGGCGCGTCCCCACGGCCAGGATCACGTCGGCGGCGGCGAAGAAGTGTCGCAATGGGCCCTGGCCGGCCAGCGCCGAGCCCAGCGACAGATCGCTGTCGTCACTCACCGCGCCCTTGCCCTCGGCCGTCATGATCACGCCGGATTGCAGATATTCGGCGACGGCCGCCAGCACCTGGTGAGCGCCGGACAAATGCACGCCGCCGCCCGCGTAGACCACGGGTCGCGCCGCGGCGAGCAAGAGCTCGGCGGCGCGATCGATGTCGGTGCGGTCGGCGGCCGGCCGCGGCGAGTGATGGGCGCTCAGCAGCTCGGCTTCACCTTCCTCTTCCAGCGTCTCCGGCGGGATCTCGAGCTCCACCGGGCGGGGGCGGCCAGTCTTGAGCTGACCGACGGCCTCGTGCACGGAGGCGGGAATCTCGGCGACTTCGAGGACGCAGCGGCGCCACTTGGTGACCGGGGTGATGGCGGCCAGTTGATCGTCCACCTCGTGGAGCACACCCACGCGCCGGCCCAGATTCCCCCGAGGGATCTGGCCGGAGATCATCAGCACCGGCGAGGAGCACGCGTAGGCCGTGCTGAGCCCGGCCGCGGCGTTGAGCAGACCGGGGCCCGGCACGACGAGCGCGGTCCCGAAGTCTCCGCTCGCCCGAGCGTAGCCGTCGGCCATGTAGCTGGTTGCCTGCTCGTGGCGGGTCGCGATGAAGCGGATGACCGGCTCGTCGCGGAGCGCGGCCAGGGCGCCGTAGAGCTGGACACCGGGGAGGCCGAAGACCACGCGCACGCCCTCGCGGGCGAGCTGCTGGACCAGCGCCTCTCCACCGGTCATTCGAGCCATGACGTGGGCCAGAGAGTAGCCCGCCGGGGCGGCATCGTCAACGCGGCCGCGGCCCTCACGACGCGCTTTGGCCTTGAGACGTGGCGGCGTCCAATGATAGGTTGACGTGCCGAGTTCTGACCAAGGAGGCCGTGTGACGCTGGAAGAGATCCGTGATTGTGTAAAAAAGACCATCGACGAGTGCCTGGTTCAGATTCTCGTGGATCGTCCGGCGACGGAGCTCTCACAACACCAGCGGCTCCAGCTCCTCAGCCTCATTGACGATCTCTCGCGGCTCTTTCTCGACGTTCGCTTGCGCAGGTCCTGAGCGCGCGGCACGCCGACGGGGCCCGCCTTCTCGCCGCCCCATGAGAGGAGTCCGGCTCAGCATCCGCCGCGCTACCGTCCGGGACGTGCCGACGATCCTGGCCCTGATCCGCGGACTGGCCGAGTACGAGCGACTCGCCCACGAGTTGACGGCGACGACGGCCGGCCTGCGCCGCCACGGCTTCGGGCGGCGCCGCTACTTCGAGGCGCTGATCTGTCGCGACGGCCGTCGGGCCATCGGCTTTGCGCTCTTCTATTTCACCTACTCGACGTTCCTGGCGCGCCCCACGCTCTATCTGGAAGATCTTTTCGTCCTGCCCGGCGACCGCGGCCGGGGCGCAGGACGGATCCTGCTGCGCGCCCTGGCCCGGATCGCCGTCCAGCGGGGCTGCGGGCGGATGGAGTGGGCGGTGCTCGACTGGAACACGCCTTCGATCCGCTTCTACCGCGGGCTGGGAGCGCGCCTGCACAAGGAGTGGGTGCTCACGCGTCTCACCGGCGCGCCCCTTCGGCGCCTGGCCCGCGCGGCCCGCGCCGGAGCCCGCGGACGGCCGTCAGCCCGGCCTGGTCGGCCACGAGCACGAGCCCGATCACGAGCAGCAACGCGGTCATGAGGCCGGGCAGAAGCCACGGCGACGGGCCGGCGAGGAAGCCGCTGGCGAACGGCCCCAGAAAGATCCCGCCGTCGACACCCACGCGATAGAGCGCGGTGCGCCAGCCGACCTGCTCGGGCGGCGTCTCGGCCCGGAGCAGGCTAAGAGGTAGGGTCCACGCTGCCATTCCCGCGCCGAACAGGGCACAGCCCACGATGAGCGCGGCGAAGCCCCCGAAGGCCACCAGCGCAGTGCCGGCACCGAAGGTGAGCAGCATCACGCCCAGCACTCCCGCCGTGCCGCGCCGGTCGGCGAGCATTCCGGCCGGCAGGAGGCAAGCGATGTCGACGAGCTGCACGGTCATGAGCAGTCGGGCGATGCCGGCCCGGCTCAGCCCGAACTCGCGGTCGCCGCGAAGCGGGATGACGAACTGCTCGAGTGTCGCGTACGTGATGGCGATGACCCCGCCCGCAGCGAACGCGAGCACGACTGCCGGCGTGACGGCCGCCGTCCCGCCCGCCGCCCGGCGCGCGAACAGCGGCCGGCCGGTGCCCCGGGTTTCCGCGGGCAGTGAGGCCAGCACCAGCGGCATCGTCAGTATGCTGAGCAGCTGCGGCGCGCACGCCGCGAGCAGCGCGGCGTTCCACGGCATGCTGCTGGGCAGGAGTCCCACGACGACGGTGGCGCCGAGGACGCCGAGCATGGCCGAGAGCTCAAACGCGCTGAGCGCCGAGGCCAGCCGGCCGGTGGCCTGGTAGCGCAGGATCGCGGTGAGCCCGGCGACGATGCCGAGGGCGTGGCCGAGGCCCATGACGGCGCGCGCGCCGATCAGCACGGGCAGAGGCCCGCCGCTGGCCAGGGCGAGCACACCCGCACTGACCAGCAGCGGCGAGAGCAGAAGCGCGCGGCGCAGGTGGTGGGTGATGAAGAGACCGACCGGGATGTCGGCGACCATGCGCGCGAAGCCGAAGGCGCCGGCCACGGTGCCCAGCTCCCAGTCGGCGAGCCCGGCGTCGCGACCGAGCTCGGGCAGGAGCGCGGGGAACGCGCCGATCGACACGGTGGCCGAGCCCATCATCAGGCAGAGCAGGACGATGAGGGCCGGCGGTCGCACGTTGACCGATTGTAGGGCTAAATGGAGAGCGATGCCGACCCCGGGACCGCTTCCGCAAGATCGGTCCCATCACCAGCGCCGCCGGGCGGGCAGCGCGGGCCGGGTGGTGAGGCTCAGGCCACCCCGCGCGAGCTCTGGGCCACGCTGGCCGGGCCCAGGATGCCGAGGGCTCCGTAAAGAATCCGGCGCCGCCATTCCTGAGGGATCCAGACGCCGGCCGCGCGGACCAACATCCGTGGATCGCGCGTGATCCGGAAGCCGCGCAGGTAGACCCGGGCGGCCATCAAGGGGCGTCCGGCGTCGTCGTAGTACCAGGCGAACGTCTTGACACGCTCGCGGAGGCCACGCATGACCGCGGCTCGGGCCTCCGGATCGTCGCGGAGCGCCGCGCGTTCCCGGGCCAGCAACCGCAGCATCGCCGTGTCTCCGCGGGGCTGGTCGATCCGGTGCAGCGAGTCGGTGGAGAGCCGGAGCACGGCCAGCGGGCGGTCGATGTAGCCGAACTGCGCCCACTTGGCGAAGCGGAGGAGGAATTCCCAATCCTCGGAAGACGACAGGCTCTCGTCGAAGCCACCGGTGCGCTTGAAGGCGTCGCGATGGAGGGTGAGCGCGCTCGGCTTGATAAAGACCTCCTGCAGGAGGTAGAGGTACATCTCCCGGCGGGGGATCACGATGCCCTCCGGGTGACACACGCCGGCGAGACGGCGGCCGAAGAGCGGCGAGTCGCGCATGAAGGACGGCAGGAACAGATCGCCGTCGTGCTTCTCCAGGTCGCTGAAGACCGCCTGGACCTCCGGATGGCGCTCCAGAAAGCCAACCTCGTGAGCGAGCTTGTCCGGCTTCCACAAATCGTCGGAGTCGAGGAAGGCAAGCAGCTCACCGGTGGCCAGCGCGATGCCGGCATTGCGCGTGGCCGACACGCCGGCGTGGAGGCGGGGAACGTAGCGGACCCGCGGGTCCTCCACGGCGCGCAGCCGGGCGGCCGTGTCGTCGGTGGAGCCGTCGTCGACGACGATCGCTTCCAGATCCCGGTACGTCTGGGTCAGTACGCTGGCCAGCGCGCGGCCCACGACGTGCCCCCGGTTGTACGTGGGAATGATCACCGAGACTTTCATGCTTCCCGGCTACAGCATAGCCAGCGGCGGCCCGCCGGCAACGTGTGAAACGATTTCTTGTTCTTGGCGCGGAAAGGTGGGGAAGCCGGCTGCAGGGTTGGCGGGGCCGGCCCCCCTCCCCGCTACAGTCCGTAGAAGGCGGCCGGGTTGTCCCAGAGGATCTTGCGTTTGGCCCTGTCCGGGATCGGCATGGCCAGCATGGCTTCCGCCGTCTCCGGCCACTTGTGGTCCGGATGCGGGTAGTCGCTGGCGAAAAGGACGCGGTCCTCTCCGATCAGATCCAGCACTCGCGGCAAGTAGGGCTCGTCGGGCTCGCAGGAGATCCAGCATTGACGCCGGAAGTAGTCGCTTGGCTTCGAGCCCAGGCGCGGCTCGCCGGCGATGCCGTCGGTCTTCTCCCAGTGCTCGTCCAGACGCCAGAGCCAGTAGGGCAACCATCCGCAACCCGATTCCAGGAAGGCCACCCGGAGGTCGGGATGGCGCTCGAGCACGCCGCCGCCGATGAGGGCGAGCATGGCCAGCATCTGCTCGAGCGGATGCGACGCGGCGTGACAGGCGAAGAAGCTCCCGAATCGGTCGGCGCCCGCGGTGGGCAGGAAGGCGCCCACGCCCTCATGGACGCCGACGGCCAGGCTCCGTCGCTCGCACGCCGACCACAGAGGTTGGTACGCCGGATCGTCCAGATTGCGGCCCCGGACCGGGTTGGGGCGAATGAAGATGCCCTTGAAGCCCCGGTCGGCCAGGCGCTCGACCTCCAGGACGGCGAGGGCGGGGTCGTGCAGCGCCACCAACATGCCGACCGGCTTGAGCCGCGCCGGCGCGTACGCACAGAACTCCACGATCCAGTCGTTGTAGGCGCGGCAGATCGCCATGGCCAGGCCGGCGTCGAGGTCGTCGACGGCCGCCATGTAGAGGCCCTGGGTCGGATAGAGAAACGCGACCTCGATGCCGCCGGCATCCATCGCCCTGATCTGCGACGGGGCGTCATAGCCCGCCTCCAGGTACTCCCCCAACCCCTCGCGCACGCGGGCCCGGAACGCCTCGTGCATCGCCGCGCTGATGCACTCCACGCGGGGCAACACCCGGCCGCCGCTCTCGAAGCCGATGCGGCCGCCTGGCCCGCGGCGGACGCGCGGCGCCTCGGCCCGGTACTGGGGGTCGATGTAGCGCTCCCACATCCCGACGGGCTCCATCACGTGCCCGTCGGCGTCGATAATCCGGAACATGGCGCGCCTCCCGGTAAGACCTGCAGCCTAGGTACGCGATCACTGCAACGCTGTCAACGTCACCGAATGAAGCACGGCGCACCTCGAACGGGCCACCCACGGTCCAAGCCGGCCTCGCGGAACCCGCGACAAGGGCCGTCCGCGTGACTGCCCGCCACCTCCTGATCGTGCTGGGCGGATGGCTCCTGGCCACCGCGCTGAGCCTGCTTCTGGTAGTGATCGTGGTGGTGCGACTGCCCGTCACGTACTTCCTGGACGATCGGCCGTCGCCCGCCGCCGGCTCGCCCTGGGCGCGGCGGATCGTCCGCATCGCTCGCAATGCCGCCGGCGTCGTGCTGATCCTGATCGGCCTCCTCCTCTCGGTCCCCGGCATCCCCGGGCAGGGGGTCCTGACGATGCTCATCGGGATCATGCTGGTGGATTTCCCGGGCCGGCGGCGCCTCGAGCGCCGCCTCGTCGCCTGGCCGGGCGTGTTGGCCACTCTCAACCGGGTGCGCGCGTGGTTCGGTCGACCCCCGCTGGTGCTCGGCGAGCCCCGGGTTGAAGACCACCCGCGAGAACCCTAGTCTTCTCTCTAACGTCACCGTCCCTGCTATCCTCTCGCCCACTCGTGAGGAGCGTCTGATGGCTCGACTGCCCGACCCGCTGGACTCGCTCAGCCCCGAAGCCCAGAAGGTCTACGACAAGATCGTCGCCAAGCGCGGCCGCCTGCGCGGCCCCTATGAGCCGCTCATGCACCACCCGCCGCTGGCCGAGCGCGTGGCGGACCTCGGAGAGTATCTACGCTTCGGCTCCACGCTCCCCGGCGACGTGCGTGAGCTGGCCATCCTCATAACCGCACGAGCAGTGAGCCAGCCCTTCGAGTGGGTGGCCCACGCGCCCCTCGCCCGCGCGGCCGGGCTCCCCGAGGACGTGATCGAGCGCATCCGGACCCACGGCGATCTGTCCAAGCGGCCGCCGCGCTACGCGGCGGCCGCCCGCGTCGTCCACCACGCGCTGGCCTTCGAGTCCGTGCCCACCTCACTCCAGGACGACGTGCAGCGGACGCTGGGAACCGGCGGGCTCCTGGAGCTGGTGGCGCTGGCCGGGTACTACCGGCTGATCGCCGGTGTGCTCAATGCCTTCGACGTGCCGGTGCCGGAGGGGACGCCGCCGCCCTTCTGAGCCGCCGGCGACGCGACGGGCGGCCCCCCTTGACGGGGGTGGGAGAGTCCACGACGGCCAAGCTCGTGCTGAAGCTCGAGGAGCCCACCGCCGGAACGCTGCGTTGGGAGGGCCGGGCCCTCCAGGGGCTCGCGGGGGACGACCTGCGCGCCTATCGCCGGTCGGTGCAGGCCGTGTTCCAGGATCCCTACGCCTCGCTGAATCCGAGAATGCGGGTGGGCGACATCATTGTCGAGCCGCTGATCACGCACGAGCGGCTGGAGCGCCGTCAGGTCGACGAGCGCCTGCGCCGCCTGCTCGGCCTGGTCGGCCTGGTCGGCCTTCCCGAACGCGCCCTCACCCTCTTCCCGCACGAGTTCTCGGGCGGCCAGCGACAGCGGATCGCCATCCCCCGCGCGCTGGCGCTGGAACCAAGCTGGTGGTCCTGGACGCGCCGGGTCCGCCCTCGACGTGTCCATCCGCGCTCAGTCCTGCTCCGCGATCTGCAGGCCCGACTGGGCCTCGCCTATCTCTTCATCGCCCACGACCTGGCCGCCGTCGCCCACATGAGCCACGTGGTGGCGGTGATGTACCTCGGCAAGATCGTGGAGATCAGCGACGCCAAGACGGTGGCCACGCACCCGCGGCATCCGTACACGCAGGCGCTGTTCTCGGCGGCGCCGCCGTCGCACCCCTCCGAGGTTCGCGATGAGATCGTCCTGGCCGGCGAGGTGCCGAGCCCGCTGGCGCCGCCAGCCGCTTCCACCCGCGTTGCCCGAAGCCGCCTGTCACCTGTACGACAGGGTTTAGGGAAAACTTCCCCTCGAGGCCTCCGCCACCTCCGGCTTCAGAAGGTCGGGCGCCATCGCGCCGCCTTGTCTCATTTACAACCGACCGACACTTCCCGGGAAACCACGTAGCAACCGCCACGGGCCTGTGCTAGCCTTTGCAGGCCTTGCGCTCGGTGCTCGCGGTCCTGGTTTTCGTCAGCGTCGTCCTCGCCGACCTTCCGACGCTGTTCGCCGAGTCACCGCGACTCGGCCGTCCGATGCACCACTTGGCGCGCGGCTTCCAGAACCTGAACCCCGAGTACGTGTACACGATGGCGGGGCGCGCGCGCCGGCTGTTGCTGCGCAGCGGGGAGCCGGCGCCGGCCCGGGGACCCGTCCCGACCGTGCTGGCCAACGACGGCCAGGCGCTCCGCGCCAACGGCCATCATCCGACGGTCACGTGGATCGGACACTCGACCTTCCTCGTGCAGCTCGACAGTGTGAACATCCTCACCGACCCCCACTGGGGCGAGCGGGCTAGCCCCATCGGCTTCGCCGGCCCCCGACGCCTCGTGCCGCCCGGGATCACGTTCGAAGACCTGCCGCCCATTCACGCGGTGGTGATCTCCCACGACCACTACGACCACCTCGACGAGACGACCGTGCGTCGCATCGCGCGCGAGCACCATGCCACGTTCTTCGTCCCGCTCGGGATGAAAGCCTGGCTCGCCGACGTCGGGGTTCACGACGTGATCGAGCTGGACTGGTGGGAGACCCGCGAGTTCCGGGGACTGGTCTTCACCTGCACGCCGGCCCAGCATTCCTCGGGCCGCGGGCTTCGCGATCAAAATCTCAGGTTATGGTCGTCCTGGGTGATCACGGGGCCGACGCGCCGCTTCTTCTTCGCGGGTGACACCGGCTATGACCCGTCTCTGGCCGAGATCGGCCGGCGGCTGGGCCCCTTCGACCTGGCCGCGATGCCGATCGGCGGCTACTACGCCTTCCCGCAGCGCCACCCCAACCACCTGAATCCCGAAGAGGCGGTGGCGCTGTTCGAGGACGTGCAGGGTCGGCTCATGGTCCCTATGCACTGGGGCACCTTCGACATGAACCGGGAGCCGTTCCGCGAGCCCCCGGAGCGCCTGCAGCAGGAGGCGCTGCGCCGCGGCATCGAGGAGCGGATCGCGGTGCTGAGTCCCGGCCAGACCGTTCCCTGGTAGTGCGCGTCGACCTCCACACACATCGTTCCCCCGGCGTGGGACGACTTCTCGGCGCGCTGGGGCGGCGGGGCGTGGCCCCGGGTGGTCCCCCGGGACGCCTGTCACGCCCTGCTGATGACCGGCGACAAGCCCTTCCGCGAGATCACCGATCAGGCCTGGAGCCCGGAGCGGCGGTTGGAGGACATGGAGCGGCTGGGCCTGGACCGGCAGGCGCTGTCGCCGCCGCCGGTCATGTTCTGCTACTGGGCCGAGCCCAAAGCCGGCCAGGCGTTCGCCCGGATGCAGAACGAGCACGTGGCCGCCGTCGTGGCCCGCCACCCCGCGCGCTTCGTCGGGATGGCTACGGTGCGATCAAGATATTGTCCTGGCCATCGCCGAGTTGCGCCATGCCCGCGAGCAGCTGGGCCTCGGCGTCGTCGAGATCGGTACCTGTCCGGCCGGCCGTGACTTCGACGATCCCGCGCTGTTGCCGTTCTTCGAGGCCTGCCGCGATCTCGGAATGGCGGTCTTTGTCCACCCGGCGGTGCCTTTGATCGGTGTCGCGCGCATGTCTCGCTATTACTTCCCTCTCATCGTGGGCAACCCGCTGGAGACGGCGCTGGCCATCGCCAAGCTCATCTACGGCGGCGTGCTGGAGCGGCTGCCCGATCTCCGCATCTGCTTCGCCCACGGGGGCGGGGCCTTTCCGTTCACGCTGCCCCGCCTGAACCACGGCTGGAAAGTTCGCCCTGAGGGCCCGGCCGCCATTCCCCGCGAGCCCGGGGAGTACGCTCGACGGCTATATTTCGATTCGTTGACGCTGAGCGCCGAGAACCCTGAGATTCCTCGTCGCCCGGTTCGGGGCCGACCGAGTCATGCTGGGCAGTGATTATCCGTTCGACATGGGAGACCCCGACCCCGTCGGCTCGGTGGCGGCCGCTGGCTTCGACGTGCCCACGCGCGCCCGGATCGAAGGCGCCACGGCGGCGACCTTTCTGGGGCTGGCGTGATCGCGGCCGCTGCCGCGCGGAAGATATTCCTTGAGCCGACGCCCCGGAGCGCGGAAACTGTGCGGAGATGATCCCGCGCACCGGGCCACCGCCGCCTCGCCCCCGCCGCCTCGCCGGCCGGACCCGAGGGGCGTAGTCCCGGCATGGCCCGCCGCCGCAACTACGGCTTCGAGCGCCGCCGCCGGGAGGACCAGCGCCGCGCCAAGCAGGAAGCCAAGACCCAACGGCGCGCCGAGAAAGACGCCGCCGGTCGCATCGGACCCGAGATGGGCGAGGCCCAGGACACGGGCGCTCCCGCTGGGCTCTGGGAATGGTTCTCGCCGAGCCGGACCCGGACGGTGGCCACGCCGCCGAAGACGCGTCCCCCGGCCGATGCTCCCGACGACTGGATCCTCCTCACCGAGGTCGCCGAGCCCGACGTGCCCGAGGCCTGAGGGAGGCGCGGGCTACTTCTTCTGCTGCTGGGCGACCGCCGCTTCCGCGGCCTGGAATCCGAGCTTGCTGTGGGTGCCGTCGCAGAACGGTTTGGTCACCGAGCCGCCGCAACGGCAGAGGGCTATGCGGGGCCGCCCCGTGGTATCGACGCGGGCCCCGGTGGGGTCGTAGAGCTCGATGTCGCCTTCCACCAGGTAGGGACCGTTGGGACGGCAAGAAATCTTGACGGTCATCGAGTCCTCCTCGGAATCGGTCGTGGGCGTACGATACCACGACCGGAATGAAGCACGGCGCACCGGAACAGGCCACCCACGGCCCACGCCGGCCTCGCGGCCCCCGCTAGAATGAAGCACGGCGCACCGGGAACAGGCCACCCACGGCCCACGCCGGCCTCGCGGCTTTCGCTACAGAGGTACACTAGGGAGCCCATGCGGGAGCCGGGCGCCATTCTCCTCGTGGCCTGTTACGAGCTGGGGCATCAGCCGCTGGCCGTGGCCTGGCCGGCGGCTTTTCTGGAGCGACACGGCTACGCGCCGGCGGTGATGGACGTCTCCGTGGAGCCGTTCGACGCCGAGCGGGTGCGCCGGGCGCGCCTTGTCGCCATCTCGGTCCCGATGCACACCGCTTTGCGTCTGGGCGTTGCTGTCGCCCGGCGCGTTCGCGAGATCAACCCGGCCTGTCACGTGTGCTTCTACGGGCTCTACGCCACGCTCAACGCCGATCACCTGCTCGCTCACGGCGGCGACTCCGTCCTGGCCGGGGAGCTGGAGGAGGCGCTGGTCGCGCTCGCGCAGCGACTGGAAGCTGACGGCGCCGGGCGCGAGGCGCCGGCGCCCCCCACGCTGCGCCGGCTCGAGTTCCCGGTGCCGAGCCGCGCCGGGCTGCCCTCGCTCAAGAAGTACGCGCACCTCGATCGCGACGGCCACCTGGAGCTGGTCGGCTTCGTGCAGGCGAGCCGCGGCTGCAAGCACCTTTGCCGTCACTGCCCCATCCCGCCGATCTACGGCGGCCGCTTCTTCGTCGTGCCGCGGGACGTGGTGCTGGCCGACGTCCGCCAACTGGTCGCGGCCGGCGCCCGGCACGTTACCTTCGGGGATCCCGACTTCCTCAACGGCCCGCGCCACGCGCTGGCCGTGGCCCGCGCGCTCCACGCCGAGTTCCCCGAGGTGACGTTCGATTTCACCGCCAAGGTCGAGCACCTGCTGCGCCAGCAGGCTCTGTTGCCCGAGTTGACCGGGTTGGGGTGCCTGTTCATCGTCTCGGCCGTGGAGTCGCTGAGCGACACGGTGCTCGGGCACCTCGCCAAGGGGCACACCCGGGCCGACGTCTACGCGGCGCTCGGCGCCGTGCGCGCGGCCGGCATCGCGCTGCGTCCCACCTGGGTACCGTTCACGCCGTGGACAACCCTGGATGATTACCGCGAGATCGTGGAATTCATCGTGCGCGAGGGCCTCGTCGATCACGTCGACCCCGTGCAGTACTCGATCCGCCTGCTGCTGCCACCGGGCTCGCTGCTCCTCAAGAGCCCCGCGATGCGCCCACACCTCGGCCCGCTGGTCGCGGGCGGCTTCTACTATCGCTGGACGCACCCCGATGCCCGGATGGACCGGCTCCAGCAGCACATCGCCGCCGTGGTGGCCGAAGCCGCCGAGGCCCCCGAGGACGCCGCGGTGACGTTCGGACGCGTCCGCGCCCTGGCCGACGCCGCCGCCGGGCTGACGCCCCGCCCGGCGCTCCCTGCAGGCGAGCGCCGCCGGGCCCCGCGTCTGACCGAGCCGTGGTTCTGCTGAGCGGAGCCGACCGAGGGCCAGTTGGCCCTCGCTGACCAGGTCGGGCCGTGATCGAGCTGGCGACATCTGATACGATATCGGACTGAGAGGTGATGCCATGAGCGAGAGCAACGACAAGAGCACGGATCTCAAGGCACGCGTGCAGGACCTCATCGACTCCATGATCAACCCGGCGGTGGCCGGCCACGGCGGCTACGTCGAGCTGATCGACGTCCAGGACAATCGCGTCTATCTCCAGATGGGCGGCGGCTGCCAGGGCTGCGGCGCGGCGGACGTCACGCTCAAGGCCGGGATCGAGCGCCTCTTGAAGGAGGAGCTCCCGGAGATCGCCGAGGTCCTCGACACGACCGACCACGCGGCCGGGAACAACCCCTACTACACGCCCGGCAAGATGTAGCATCGGAGGGGCCGTCGAGGCCCCTCCGCATGAGACAGATGGCCCGGTTACTCCTGCTCCTGCCCACCACCACCTACCGCACGGAGGACTTCGTCGACGCCGCCGGCAAGCTCGGCGTCGAGCTCGTCTGCGCCTCCGAGCGCCCGAGCACGCTCGAGGATCTGGCTCCCGACACCCTGGTGACGCTCGAGTTCAGGGATCCCGATGCCGCCGCCACGCGGGTCGCCGAGTGGACCCGGCGGCGGCCGCTCGATGCCGTCGTCGGCGTCGACGATCTCACGGCCACCGTGGCCGCCGCCGTCGCCAGCCGCCTGGGGCTGCGCACCAATCCGGTAGCGGCGGTCGCCGCGGCCCGCAACAAGTACGAGATGCGCCAGTGCCTGGCCGCCGCCGGCGTGCCGGTACCGCGCTTCCGCCGTATCGCCCTGAAGGAGGATCCCTTCACCGCGGCTCGCGGCGTGGGCTTCCCCTGCGTGCTCAAGCCACTGGCACTCTCGGCCAGCCGGGGCGTCATCCGGGCCAACACCATCGATCAGTTCATCGCCGCCTTCCGCCGCATCGCCGCCGTCTTGCGCCGCGACGACGTCGTCGCCACCGGCGACGCCGCCGAGTTCCTCCTGGCCGAGCAGTTCGTCCCCGGCCTGGAAGTGGCGCTGGAAGGGCTGCTGATCGGCGGCACCCTGCACACGCTGGCGCTATTCGACAAGCCCGATCCCCTCGAAGGCCCCTTCTTCGAGGAGACGATCTACGTCACACCCTCACGCCTGCCCGACACCATTCAGCGCCGCATCGTCGCCGCCGCCGCGCAGGCGTGCGCCGCGCTGGGATTGACCGAGGGGCCGGTGCACGCCGAGCTGCGGGTCAACGACGACGGCCCGTGGGTGATCGAGGTGGCGGCGCGCTCCATCGGCGGCCTCTGCTCACGCACGCTGCGCTTCGGGACCGGGATGACCCTGGAAGAGGTGATCTTGCGGCACGCCCTCGGCTGGCCGATCGACTCGCTGGACCGGGAGCGCCGGCCGGCCGGCGTCATGATGATCCCCATCCCGCGGGCGGGACGGTTACGGGCGGTGCACGGCAGTGACCGGGCGGCGGCGGTGGAAGGCATCGAGGAGGTCGCCATCACCGCTCACCTGGGGCAGGAGCTGGTGCCGCTGCCGGAAGGCTGGCAGTACCTCGGCTTCATCTTCGCGCGCGCCGAGACGCCGGATGCCGTCGAGAAGATGCTCCGCGAGGCGCACGCGCACCTCACCTTCGAGATCGTCTAGCGACATGGGGGGCCCCGAGATGGCCCCCCATACCCCCCAACGCTCAGAGCGCCCCGGCGAAGCCGCGGCGCTCTTCGATATGCCGACAGGCTCCTAACGCGGTCGGCCGTAGGTCCCGCCGCCCTGGGCCCGAGCGCGACGCCGCGCGCTGGGAATCGCCAGGCCACCGATGACCAGCAAAGCCACCAGGACACCGCCGATGACGAGGACCGCGTTCACCGGCAGGCCGAGGATCTCTCGCGCGGCGCGCTCGCGCTCCAACGTGCCGGTCGCGGCCGACGGGCTGTCGCCATCCGGGCTCCCCGGCCGGACCTCCTGGGGGTTCGGCTGGGCACCATGCTGCACGGCCTGGGCGCCGGCAGAGACCGGTCCCCACGCGACGAGGACCAGGATCAGCATCACGTAGATCATCGGAGGCCTCCTCCGTCTTGAAGCGAGCAAGGCCGGTGCCAGCACGGGCTCGCGGACCCCGCTACAAACGAAGCCCTGCGCTCCTGGTCAGGCCACCCACGGCTGGAGCCGGGCTCGCGGACCCCGCTACAAACGAAGCCCTGCGCTCCTGGGTCAGGCCACCCACGTCGCGAGCCGGACTCGCGGACCCCGCTACAACAGTGCTAGCATTCCGCGCTACGGAGGGCACCCATGAACCGTCTGATCGTGTCCGCAGTGGCTCTGTTCCTCGTCCTGCCGGTGATCGCGCTGGTCCCGGCCGGCGCCCAGCCGAAAGAAGTCGTGATCGGCGTGATTTATCCGATGTCGGGCCCGGCCGCGCAGGCGGGGGTGGACAACAAGATCGTCTTCGAGATCGCGGCCGACGTCGCCAACGGGGCGGTGGACCTGCCGTTCCCGTTCTACCAGCGGATCCGCGGGCTGCCCGGGCTCCAGGGCGCCAAGGTGCGGCTGATCTTCTCCGACCACCAGGGCAAGCCCGACATCGGGCAAGCGGAGGCCGAGCGACTGATCACGCAGCAGGACAAGGTCCACGCCCTGGTCGGCGCCTGGCACTCGGCCGTTACCGCCACCACCAGCCAGGTGGCCGAGCGGCAGGGCATCCCCTTCCTCAACCCCGAGTCGTCGTCGCCGGGCCTCACGACGCGCGGCTTCAAGTGGTTCTTCCGCACCTCGCCCCACGACGGCCACTTCACCCAGGTGATGTTCGACTTCTTCCGGGACATCGAGAAGAAGCGCGGGGTGAAGCTCAAGACCCTCGGCCTCACCTATGAGGACACGCTGTTCGGCGCCGACAGCGGCAAGGTCCAGAAGGAGCTTGCGAAGAAGCACGGCTACGAGGTCGTACTCGACCTCCAGTATCGCGCCCGAGCCACCTCGCTCGCCTCCGAGGTGCAGCGGCTCAAGGCCGCCAATCCCGACGTGTGGATGCCGACGTCGTATCAGACCGACGCCATCCTGTTCACCCGCACCAGCAAAGAGCTCGACTACAACCCCAAGATGATCATGGCCCAGAACGCCGGCCACATCTCGCCCGATTTCATCAACCAGGTGGGCAAGGACGGCGAGGGCACGCTGACCCGGGCGCCCTTCAATACCGATCTCGTCGACAAGCGCCCGGTGGCCAGGGCGCTCAACGCGCTCTACGCCAAGCGCGCGGGCAAGGACCTCTACGACTTCCCGGCGCGGGCCTTCACCGGAATGATGACGCTGCTCGACGCCATCAACCGCGCCGGCTCCACTGATCCGGAGGCGATTCGCAAAGCGCTGGCGGCCACCAACATCCCCGGCGAGCAGCTCATCATGGCCTGGGACCACGTGCGTTTCGACGAGTCCGGTCAGAATACCGGGGTCAAGGGCGTCATTCTTCAGTTGCAGGGCGGCAAGTACTACACCGTCTACCCGTTCGACGTGGCGACACGCGACGTGATCTATCCGATCCCGGCGTGGAAGGACCGTAAATAACGCTCGAAGTCTTCCTGCAGGCGGCGGTCGGCGGCGTGCTCATGGGGTTCGTGTACGCCCTGATCGCCGCCGGCCTCTCCCTCATCTTCGGCCTCATGGAGCTGGTCAATTTCGCCCACGGCGAGTTCCTCATGCTGGCCATGTATGTCGCCTTCTTTGCCTGGCTCCTCGGACGCCTCGATCCGGTCTTTTCCTTTCCGCTGGTCGCGCTGCTGCTCGGCGCGCTGGGCTGGACGACGTATCATGGGATCATCCGCTGGGTGCTGGGCGGTCCCATGCTGGCCCAGATCTTCGCCACCTTCGGCCTGGCCGTGTTCCTCCGCAGCGCCGCCCAGTACCTCTTCGGCGTGGACTTCCGCGTCATCACGGATCCCCTGCTGGGCGGCCGCGTGTCGCTGGCCGGTCTCTACGTGGGTCTCCCCCAACTGGCGGCCAGCGTGGCCGCGCTGGCGGCCTTCGGGGCCCTCTACCTCTTCCTCGCCCGCTCGGAGACCGGGCTCGCCCTGCAGGCCACCGCGCAGGACCGGCAGGCGGCCGCGCTGATGGGCATCGACACCGAGCGGATGTTCGCGCTGGGCTGGGCCGTCGGCAGCGCCTGCGTCGGCGTGGCCGGGGCGCTGCTCACGATGTTCTTCTATGTCTTCCCTGACGTGGGTGCGACCTTCGCCCTGCTCGCGTATGTGACGGTGGCCCTGGGCGGCTTCGGTAACGTGGCGGCCGCGCTGGTGGCCGGGGTGGCGGTGGGCCTGGTGGAAGCCTTCGCCGGCCTGCTCATCGAGCCGGCGCTCAAGTACGCGATCGTGTTTCTCCTCTACCTGGCCGTCGTGCTGTGGCGCCCGCAGGGACTGTTCGGTCGCTTTTGAGGCGCGCCGTCCCCAGCCTCCTGCTCGTCGGCGTCCTCCTGTTCCCCGTCGTCTTCACGACGCCCTTCCCCCGCCACGTCATGATCATGATCTTTCTCTACGGCGCCCTGGCCTCGGCCTGGAACATCCTGGCCGGCTACTGCGGGCAGATCTCGCTGGGCCACGCCGTGTTCTTCGGCATCGGCGCCTACACCTCCACGCTGCTCGCCCGCCATCTGGGGCTCACGCCCTGGCTGGGCATGGTGGCCGGAGCGCTGGTCGCGGTGGGGATGTCGCAGGCCATCGGGTACCCGGTCTTCCGCCTGCGCGGGCACTACTTCGCCATCGCGACCATTGCCGTGGGCGAGATCGTGCAGACCCTCGTGATCAATTGGGACTGGGCCGGCGGGGCTCGGGGGCTCTTCGTGCCCATCAAGCGGCCCGACAGCCTCTTGAACTTCCAGTTCCACGAGTCCAAGGCTGTCTACTACTTCATCGCGCTGGGGCTGCTCCTTGTCGCCCTGGGCGCCACGCGCTGGATCGAGCGGAGCCGGCGGGGCTACTATTTCCGCGCCATCCGCGAGGACCAGGAGGCGGCGGCGAGCCTGGGCGTGCCGGTGACCGGCGAGAAGCACTGGGCCATCGGCGTGTCCGCCGCGCTCACGGCGCTCGGCGGCACCTTCTACGCCCAGTACGTGCTCTTCATCGATCCGGAGTCGGTCTTCCCGCTGTCGCTCTCGATCCTGATCTGCCTGGTGGCCGTGCTGGGCGGCGTGGGAACGCTGTGGGGGCCGGTCCTGGGCGCCGCCGTCCTCGTCCCGCTCTCCGAGGGCACCCGGGTCTGGCTGGGCGGCGGCGGCAAGGCCCTCGATCTCCTCGTGTATGGGGCCCTGATCGTCCTCATCGCCGTCCTCCAGCCCGCCGGCCTGGTGGGCCTCGCGCGAGCCCGCCGGCCGCGCGCCGCAGATCGGGCATGACGGAACCACGTGCGCCGGAGAGACGGGCCGCACACCGGAGATCGGGCGTGACGGAGCCACGCGTGCCTAGAACAGGCCGCCCTCGCTCATATCCGAGCGCGCGGCACTCGCTACAATAATGCTGTCGGTCTCGGCGCTCACCAAGCGGTTCGGCGGCGTCATCGCCAACCGTGACATCTCCCTCGACGTGCGCCCGGGCGAGTTGGTCGGCGTCATCGGGCCCAACGGCGCTGGCAAGTCCACGCTGTTCGACCTCGTCACCGGTTTCACGCGCCCCGACGCCGGCCGGATCGTCCTGGACGGGCGCGACATCACGCGCCTGCCGCCCGAGCGAATCAGCCGGATGGGCGTGGCCCGCACGTTCCAGAAGCTCCGTCCGTTCACCGGAATGACGACTCTGGAGAACGTGATGATCGGCGCGTTCCAGAAGACGGCGGACGTGGGCGCGGCGCGGCGAGCGGCCGAGGTGGCGCTCGGCCAGGTGGGTCTCGCCGACCGGGCCCACGCGCATGCGCGGGGGCTGTCGACCGGTCAGCGCAAGCGGTTGGAGCTGGCCCGGGCCCTGGCCACCGAGCCGCGCCTTCTCTTGCTGGACGAAGTGACCGGCGGGGTGGATCCGGGCGCGATCCCCGGCCTGGTAGGCCTCGTGCGCGATCTGCATGCGCGCGGCCTCGCGCTCGTCGTCATCGAGCACAACATGCGCGTGATCATGGAGCTGGCCCAGCGGATCGTGGCCCTGCAGCAGGGCGAGGTGATCGCCGACGGTCCACCGGCCGAGATCCTCCGCAACCCGCGCGTCATCGACGCCTACCTGGGCCAGGCCTGGAGATGATCTTAGAGGCCAGCGGCGTGGACGTGCTGCTCGGCGACTACCAGGTCCTCTGGGGCGCTGGCCTCGAGGTGGGCCACGGAGAGATCGTCGCGCTGCTCGGGCCCAACGGGGCCGGTAAGTCAACCCTCATGAACACGATCTCCGGGCTGGTGCGCCCGCGCGCCGGCGAGATCGTCTTCGGAGGCCGACCCATCGCCGGCTGGCCGGCGCATCGGATCGTCCGCGAGGGGCTGAGTCACGTGCTGGAGCGGCGTCGCCTGTTCCCTCACCTGTCCGTCCATCAAAACGTTCTGCTCGGCGCCTACAGCCCGGCCGCCCGCCCGGGGCGAGACGCACAGCTCGCCCGGGTGCGACGACTCTTCCCTCTCATCGCCGAGCGGGCCGAGCAACTGGCCCATACGCTGTCCGGCGGCGAGCAACAGATGGTGGCCATCGCCCGCGGCCTCATGGCCCGCCCGCGCCTGCTCATGATCGACGAGCCGTTCCTGGGACTGGCACCCCGCATCGTGGAAGAGATCACCCAGGCGATCCGGGTCATCAACGGCGAGGGCGTGACCGTGCTCTTCATCGAGCAGAACGTCGAGCGCGCGCTGGGCATCGCCCATCGGGGCTACGTCATGGAGTCGGGGCGTACCGTGCTGGAGGGGCGGGCGGACGAGCTGCTGCGGTCGGTCGAGGTCCGGCGCGTCTTCCTCGGTGGCTGAGGCGGCTAGCGCGGCTTGAAGGCGGCCGGCAGCCGCTTGATCCCGTGGATGAAGTTCGACCGAAGCTTCTCCGGCTTGCCGGTGGCCTCGATGTCCGGAAGGCGGCGCAGCAGTTCGGTGAACATCACCACGATCTCCCGGCGGGCCAGGTGCGCGCCCAGGCAGAAGTGCGGGCCGCCCGTCCCAAAGCCGCCCTGGTCGTTCGGCTCGCGCGTGATGTCGAAGCGGTAGGGATCGGCGAAGTGCGTCTCGTCCCGGTTGGCGGAGACGTACCACATGGCCACCTTGTCGCTCCGGCGCATCTCGACCCCGGCGAAGGTGGTGTCACCCATCACGGTGCGGCGCATGTGCAGGAGCGGACTGGCCCAGCGTACGATCTCCTCGGCCGCCGCCGTGGCCCGCCCGTCGAGGTCGTCCAGCCAGCGCCGCTTCTGGTCCGGGAACCGGGTGAGTGCCCAGAGGCCGTGGCTGATGGCGTTCCGCGTCGTCTCGTTACCGGCGGCGATCAGCAGCAGGAAGAACGGTCCGAGGTCCTGCGGGGCCATGGCCTCGCCGTCGACCTCGGCGTGCACGAGGGTGGTCGTGATGTCCTCCTGTGGATGCTCCAACCGGCTCCGGCCGAGCCACAGGCCGTACTCCCGCAACTCGGCGCCGGCCTCCAGCAGCGTGGCCTTGGTCCCGCCATACTCGCGGTCGCCACCGGCCAGGAGTCTGTTGGTGAGATCGAGCAGACGCGGGCGGTCGGTCTCGGGCACGCCCATCATGTCGCAGATGATGGCCACCGGGAGCACCGCGGCCACCTCGGAGACGAACTCGATCTCGCCTTTGGGGGCGATGGCGTCCACGATCTCGCGGGCTCGGCGCCGCACCGACTCCTCCGCCCGGGCGACCATCCGGGGCGTGAACCCCCGGTTGACGACCCCCCGGAGCTTCGTGTGCCGGGGCGGGTCGGTGGAGATCATGGACCGGATGGCGCCCAGCCGCTCCATGTCCTCGGGGTCCGTCATGACCTGGATTCCGAAGGCCGAGCTGAACGTCTCGTGGTCGCGGGTCGCCGCGGCGATGTCGTCGTAGCGGGTGAGCGACCAGAACCCCCGGCCGGAGTCGGGATGCTGGTGCCAGGTCACCGGCCGCTCGCGACGCAGCTTGGCCAGGGCGCCGTCCACGTCGTCCCGCAGCCAGAAGTCGAAGCTGGCGAGGTTGATCTCGTCGAGGCCGAGTGGCGTGGTTGGCGTCGGGATGGTGGTCATGCCACGCTCCTACCTCATTGGTTACACTGCGGTCAAGCCCCAGCGGAGGCCGGCGATGCGAGTGGTCGTCAACCACGATCTGTGCGAGGCCAACGCCGTGTGTATGCGGCTCGTGCCCGAAGTGTTCGACGTCCGGGACGACGAGCGACTCCACCTCAAGCAGGAGCGCCCGGCCGAGGCGCTCCGGGCCCGGGTGGAGGAGGCCGTCCGCCGCTGCCCGAAGCAGGCTCTCTCGATCACCGACGACTGAGCGCGGGCTCAGTGCGTCAGGTAGGCGTGGCGCACCACCTCGGAGCCGCGTAGCTCGAGGGCGGTACCGCTGCCGACGATCTCGCCCTTCTGGAGCACGTAGCCGCGATGGGCAATGGCCAGCGTCTTCCGCGCGTTCTGCTCGACCAGGAACACCGTCGTCCCCCTGGCGTTGATCGAGCGCACGAGATCGAACACCTGCTCGACCAGGCGCGGGGCCAGCCCCAGCGAGGGCTCGTCCAGGAGCAGGAGCGCCGGCCGCGACATCAGCGCCCGCCCGATGGCCAGCATGGCCTGCTCGCCGCCGCTCATGGTCGCCGCCACCTGGCTGCGCCGCTCCTCGAGGCGTGGGAAGAGTGCGAAGATTTCCCCCATGCGAGCCGCGAGCTCGGCCGTGCCCCAGGCGCGGTAGGCGCCCATGCGGAGGTTCTCGGTCACGGTCATGCGGGGAAAGAGCCGGCGGCCCTCGGGCACCACGGCGATCCCCCGCTCCACGATCCGGTTGGTCCGGACGCCGTCGATCCGCTCGCCGCGGAAGGTCACCGTGCCGTCCACCGGCCGGACCAGGCCGAGGACGGTCCGGATCAGGGTCGTCTTGCCCGCGCCGTTGGGTCCGAGCAGGCACGTGATCTCCCCCTTGCGAACGGTGAGCGAGATCCCCCGCAGCACCGTGACGGCGCCGTACCGCGTCGAGACGGCCGCCAGCTCAAGCAGAGGACGCCTCCTCACGGCCGAGGTAGGCCTCGCGGACCTCCTCGGTGGCCGCCACCGCCGCGAACGGGCCCTCGGCGATCTTCCGCCCGTAGTTGAACGCCACCACCCGCTGGCTCACCCCTTCGATCACGTACATGTCGTGCTCGATCACGATGAGAGAGAGGCCCGGCATCTCCTCGCGGACGACGCGAAGGTCCTTCATCAGCTCCGCCGTCTCCTCCGGGCTCATGCCGGCCGAGGGCTCGTCGAGGAGCAGCAGGCGAGGGCGCGAGGCCAGCGCGCGACAGATCTCCACGCGCCGCCGATCGATCTGAGGCAGCTCGCCGGCACGGTCGAAGCCGCGCCGGACGAGATCGGGGTTGAACAGCTCGAGCAGGTGGCGGACGGTGCCCAGCGCGCTCCGGACCTCGCCCAGAAACCGGGCACGCCGGACCAGCGCCGTCCACAGGCCGGCCCGCAGGTGCGCATAGAGGCCGATCAGCACGTTGTCGAAGGTCGAGAGCTGAAGGCACAGGCGGCTCGACTGGAAGGTGCGGGCGATTCCCCGGCGGGCGATGACGTGAGTCTCGAGGCCGGTGAGTCGCTCACCCCGGAAGACGACCTCCCCGCCGGCGGCCGGGTAGAGCCCGGTGATCGCGTTGAACAACGTAGTCTTGCCCGAGCCGTTGGGCCCGATCAGCCCCACCGTCTCCCCCTCGTCCACGCTCAAGCTGACCTGATCGACGGCGACCAATCCGCCGAACCTGACCGTGAGGTCTTTCGTCTCGAGCAGACTCATCGCGGGGAGACGGCGCCACCCGCTCCATACCGACGAACCGAGGCCGGCCACAGGCCGCCCGGCCGGAAGAGCAGCATGAGGACGATGACGATGCCGTAGAGCAACAGCCGGTACTCGTGCAGGAAGCGAAAGCGCTCGGGCAGCGGGATCAAGAGGCAGGCTCCGAGCACGATCCCACCGATCGAATCCACCCCGCCCAGGATGATGACCGAGAGCATCGCCAGCGAGTAGCCGAAGTCGAAGTCGGGGGGCGACACGAACCCGACCATGACCGCGTAGAAGGCGCCGCCCAGGCCGATGACGACGTTGCCGACGGTAAAGGCGATCAGCTTCTGCCGGGCCACGGGGACGCCGCTGCACCGCGCGGCGATCTCGTCGTCCCTCAGCGTGTTGAGGGCCAGGCCCAGCCAGGAGTTGTGCAGCCGCCAGACGGCTAGCGTCGCCACCGCCGCCATCGCCAGCGCCGCGTAGTAGAAGTTGGCGTGGTAGGGCAGCGTGAGGCCGAGCACGGACAGCGGCGTGGTGAAGGCGTGGCCGCCGAGCCGCAGGGTGGGGATGTTCTTGATGCCCTGGGGGCCGCCGGTGAACTCCAAGTTGTTCACCAGGATGTTGAAGATGAACACGAAGGCGATGGTCACCAGCGCGAGGTAGTGCCCGCGCGTCTTGAGGATCGGTACGAACAGCAGCGCACCCACGGCGGCGGCCACCACCGGGCCGGCCAGCAGCGCCAGGGCGGGCGGCACGCCGGCCGTCACGGTGAGCAGGCCCACGGTATAGCCGCCGAGGCCGGCGAAGGCGGCGCCGGCCAGGTTGATCACGCCCGCGCTCCCGATCTGGAAATTCAGGCCCTGGCCGATCGTCACGTAGAGCAGCGCCATCGTCGCCACGAACGTCCAGTAGGGCGAATGCCGGAGCGCCACCGGCAGCAGCAGGGCGAGGACGGCGCCCCCGAACCAGGCCGCCCTCGGGTGGGCGGCGAAGGCCGCGCTCAGCGTCCGGCGCAGACCCGGGTGAAGTCTCAGGAGCGCCAAGGCTGCTGCGACCGCCGCCACGGTCGCGGTCAGGGCCAGGGGCCGCTCGGCCAGCAGGGCGGCGACGACGAGCACAAAGAGGCCGGCCTCGGCCGCCCAGACGGTCAGCATGGGCGCGCGATCACACGCGCTCGACCGACTTCTCGCCCAGGATGCCGGTCGGCCTGAAGATCAGGAACAGCATCACCACCGCGAAGGCCACCACGTCGCGGAACTCCGAGCCGCGGGGGATGAAGGCCGCGGCCATCGTCTGCAGCACGCCGAAGAGCAGGCCGCCCAGAATGGCGCCGTACACGTTCCCCAGCCCGCCGATGGCGGCGGCCGAGAAGCCGATCACGCCGCCCATGATGCCCATGATGAAGTGGATCTCGCTGTAGTAGAGCCCGTTGAGGATGCCGGCGATGGCAGCCAGCGCCGACCCGATGAAGAACGTCCAGTCCACGGTGCGATCGAGGTTCACCCCCATCATCTGAGCGGCGTCCGGATCCTGGGCGACGGCGCGGATGGCGGCGCCCAACCGCGTGCGGTTGATGACGAGATCGACGGCGATCATGGCGCCGAAGCCGATGCCGAGGATGGCCAGATTCTCGTAGCGGACGAAGACGCCGGCCACGTCGAAGCCGCCGGCCGGCAGCAGCGCCGGGAAGGGCTTGGGATCGGCGCCCCGGGGGTAGAAGATCAGGATCGCCTCGCGGATGACGAGGCCGAGCGAGAGCGTGGCCAGCAACGTCATGAGCGGCGCCGAGCGCGCCAGCGGCTTCACGCAGGCGCGCTCGGCCGCCACCCCGACGAGACCGGTGACCAGCATGGCCCCGGCGAAGGTCAGCGGCAGGACGACCGGCGCGGCAGCCAGCCCGGCCGCCCCCCACAGCCCCAGGAGAGCGAGCCCGGCGAACGCGCCGAGCATGAAGATGTCGCCGTGGGAGAAGTGGATCACGTCGAGCACGCCGAAGAACAGCGTGAAGCCCACGGCGATCAGCGCGTACATGACCCCCAGCATCAGGCCGTTGAAGGCCTGCTGGAGGACGATTTCGGGCGCCGGCATCTACATCTTCTTGAACTTGTGGCCGGGCAGCGTGCGCTTGCCTCCCGCGTACTCGGAATCCTCCCACACCACCCACTTGCCGTCCTGGCTCACGTACTTGGTGGTCAGCGCCACCGTGTTCTGCCCGTGCTCGTCGAACTCCACCGGCCCGATGATCGTGTCGGCGTTCTTGGTCCGCTTGAGCCGCTGGGCGACCTTGGCCCGGTCGGGGCCGACGGCCTCGATGGCGTCGATGATGAGGTTGGCGGCCACGTAGGCGAAGGGGCCATAGGCCTCGGAGGGTTCCTTGAAGCCGGCCTTCTCGTAGGCGGCCAGGAACTTCTTGCCGCCGGGCAGCTTCTCCGTAGGCGCGCCCTCCACGAAGGCCAGCGAGCCCTCGGCCGAGGCCGCCGCCGTCTCGTTGAACGTGTCGCTCTTGATCCCCGACGTGCCCTGGTACTGGGCGCGGACGCCCAGCTTGTCCATCTGCACCTTGACCCGCACGCCATCGGGCGTGAGCCCGCCGTACCAGAGGACCTCGGGCTTCTCGGCCTTGGCCTTGGTCAGCTCCGCCGTGTAGTCCTTCTGGTCCTTGGCCGTCCCCTGAGCGGAGAGGATGCGCCCGCCCGCCTTTTCGACGAACTCGCCGAAGTACTTGGCGTGGGCCCGGCCGTAGTCGGTGGTGTCGTGGATGAGCGAGAAGGTCTTGAAGCCGAGCGTCTTCACCGCGAACTCGCCGGCCACCTGGTTCTGGTTGATCATCGTGCCGTTGACGCGGGTGATCTCCACGTGCGTGTGCCCGTAGGTGATGTCGGGCAGCACCGCGCCCCACACCATCGAGGGCACGCCGGCCTTGTGCCACGTGTCCACGGTGGCGATGGCCACCACCGAGCAGTAGTGGGAGACGGAGGCGACGACCTCGGGATCCGACGAGGCCCGGAGCGCGGCCTGAACGGCCACCGTCGGCTTGCACTCGTCGTCGAGGACGACCGGCTCGTAGCGGTACTTGCTCCTGGGGTCGGCGTTGCGCTCGGTGAGCGCGAGCAGGAAGGAGTTCCGGCCGCCCAGGCCGTTGGAGGCGGTGCCCCCCGTCAGCGGCCCGACGAACGAAACCTTGATGACCTTCTTCTGGGCGCCGGCCGGGATCCCGCGACCCACCACAGCAACGCCAATACCGGCGGCCGCGCCCGTTCTGAGGAAATCTCGCCGAGTGATCATGGCACCCTCCTCTCGATGAATGACCCGGGGATGATAGCCGAAGGCGCCCGGGCGAGGAAAGCGGCCTGCCGGCCTCGCTCTTGACGACCATGCTCGGCGACCGCATCATCGGGCGCATCGACCGAGCCGCGTCCCACCGGGAGGGCCCATGAGCAGTGACAAGATCGAAACGATCCGCTCGTCCAGCAGTGGCACGATCGGGCGCGCGGTGAACGAGGCGCGGAGCCAGCGATTGGTCCTCGACTCGTCGGCGCGGCCTCAGCCCGATGCGCTGACCAACAGCGAGGCCTTTCTGGCCGGCATCTCGTCCTGCGGCGTGACGCTCGTCGAGGCGCATGCGCAGGACACTGGCGTCCCGCTCAAAGGCATGGCCGTCACCATCGCAGGTGTGCGCGCCGCCGCCGATCCCACGCGCTTCGCGACCGTCACCATGCGCTTCGAGCTCGGCGGCGTGAGCCAGGCCCAGGCCGAACAGCTCATCGAGACCTACCGCAGCCGCTGACCGCTCTACCGCACGGTCGCGGCCGCGACCGCAGTGAAGGTGGAGGTCACGGCGGTCCCCGCCTCGCGGGGGACGAGCCGCCAAGAACCGGAAAAAAGACGAGGGGGATCACAAAGCCGCCGCCCGGGACCGAGAAGGAGCCGCCGATGAAGGCCGCCGTCTGCTTCGAGCCCAACAAGCGTCTCGAGGTGGTCGAGGTCGAGCAGGAGGGGCCACGGGCGGGCGAGGCCCGCGTCAAGGTCATGGCCGCCGGCGTCTGCCACAGCGACTGGCACATCATGAACGGCGACTGGCAGGTGCCGCTGCCCATGGTCCTGGGCCACGAGGCCGCCGGCGTCGTCGAGGACGTGGGACCCGGCGTCAGCAACGTGAAGCCCGGCGACCACATCGTCTTCTCGTTCCGCGCCCACTGCGGCCGCTGTCTCTATTGCTCCATCGGCCGCTCGGTGCTCTGCGACGGCCACACCTCCCCCCGCTGGATGCTGCTCGACGGCACCCACCGGATGAAGCACCGCGGGCAGGGCCTCAACCAGATGGCCCGCATCGGCACCTTCGCCGAGTCCGTCGTGTGCCCGGCCGAGATGCTGGTGCCCATCCGCCAGGAGATGCCCTGGCCGCAGGCGGCGCTCATTGGCTGCTGCGTGCCGACCGGGTGGGGCGCGGTCACTCGCTGCGCCCGCGTGGAGCCCGGGGCCAGCGTTCTCGTCATCGGCTGCGGGGGCGTGGGGCTCAACATCGTCCAGGGCGCGCGTCTGGCCGGGGCGGGCACGATCATCGCCTGCGACTTGCTCGACACCAAGCTGGAGTTCGCGCGGCAGTTCGGCGCCACTCACACCATCAACGCCGCCGGCGAGAAAGTCGTGGACCGGGTGCGCGGCCTCACCGGCGGGCGGGGCGCCGACTACGCCTTCGACGGCATCGGCAGCGAAGCCACCACCCTGCAGATCCTGGACGCGATCCGCCCGGGCGGCACGGCGGTCATCGTCGGCATGGCGCCCATGGGCGCCCGTGCCCCCATCACGCCCTACTGGATGGCGCTCCAGGAGAAGACGCTCAAGGGGACCATCTACGGCTCGGTGCGGCCCAACCTGGACTTCCCGACCCTGGTCGATCTCTACCTGGAGGGGCGCCTGGCGCTCGACCCGCTCATCAGCCGGACCTATCGGCTCGATCAGATCAACGAGGGCTTCGCCGCCATGCATGGCGGCCAGGTGGCGCGCGGCGTGGTCGTGTTCGGCTGATCTCGGCCCGGCTTCCCCGGGGTAGAATCTGAGTAGTATGGACGGCCCAGATCTCGCCGTGGCACGACGCCTGAAAGACCTCGTCCTCCAGGCCAACGGTGAGCAGGTACGCAAGATCATCCTCTTTGGATCTCGCGCGCGGGGTGACGCGCGCCCGGACAGCGACTTCGATCTTCTTGTTGTCGTGACCGGCAGCACTCCGGAGGAAACAGCTTCGTACCGGGCCTCGCTCTTCCGTGCCTTCCGCGGCAGCGGCGTCGTCGTCGAGCCGTGGGTGATGGCCGAGGAGGAGTTCGAGGAAACCAAGAGCGTCATCGGCGGCCTTGCCTATCCCGCCTCGAAGGAAGGAGTCGTCCTCTACGAGAAGCCCTGACCAGGTTCGGTGGGACTGGGTCACCCTCTGGCTGGCCAGCGCCGAAAACGGTCTCCAGGCCTGCAACCTCATTCTCGCGGGCGCGCTTCGCTCCTACGAGACGGCGGCTTTCCACGCTCAGCAAGCAGCAGAGAAGGCGCTCAAGGCGCTACTGATCCGCCACCAGATCGAATTCCCAAAGACTCACGACCTTGGAGAGCTCGTTCGCCTGGCCACGCCCGTCGCGCCTGGAATTTCCCAAGCCCTGACGGATGTGGACCAACTCAACCGGTTTGCCGTCGACGCTCGGTACCCCGGGGTGCTCTCTGTCAGCCGCGAAGCCGCGACGCACGCGCTCACTGTCGCCGAAAAGACTGTTGACCGTGTTCGCCGTCTTCTCCGACCCTACCTCGACGTCGGACGGCCCCGGTAGCCTTCTGCTCTGCCTGGATTCTTGCCCCGCCGCCCAGCCACTTGTCGACCTTCGCCAGCCCCGACTTCAGCAAGCGGGTCATCTCGCGATCCGGAAAGGGTGGTTCCGGGATTCGATCCGGGTCGATCCGGCCAACTCGTGGCACCGTCACATACTTGTAGGCGAGAGCTCGGCGCTCTTCGCCGGTCAAGCGCTCCAGCAGCGCGAACGGTCGGGACTTCATACGCCCCGCACGCCGAGCCGGCCGCGGATCTCCTGCATCTGGCCCAGATGCAGGAAGCCGTGGTCGATCACGGGAAAGCGCAGGAACCACCCGGCCGTCCGGCCCCGCCAGAAGTCGAGCAGCCATTCCCCTTCCTTGGGCAGGATCGCCGGGACGGTGGCGATGCGCGCGTCGAAGTCGGGGACGAGGTCGAGCTCGGGGAGGGCCACGTCCTTGAGCCAGGCCGTGGTGGCGCCACGCACGGCCTGCCAGTAGGCGTCGACGGCCTCGGGATCGGCGGTCCGCCCGAACGCTGTCACCTCGTCGTCCCGGAACGCGGTGCCCAGGCGAGCGTCGTCCACGCCCATGCGCTTGGCCCAGCCCTCGGCCAGCAGCACCTGCGGCCGGGCGCGCACCACCGTGTTGATCACGACGTCTTCCACGCGCGCCAGGTGCCACATCAGCCAGGCGATCGAGTTGCCGGTCTCGCCGGGGCGCGCGGTGAGCATGGCCCGGGACATCGGCTGCAGGATCGTCCGCTCGAACATCGTGCGGAGGTCGCGGTGATCGGCGGCGAACCAGTCACGCAGCTCCATACGTGGAGGGTGAGGATAGGCCGGCCGGCCCGGCGACGCCAGCCCGAAAATCGCCCGGGGGCTTGACCTGCTGCCCGGCGTGGTCTATGGACTCAGGCACGACGGAGGGAGCCATGACAGCCAGTGCCGAGACGCTCGAACGCCTCTACCAGACCATGGTGCGCATCCGCCGCTTCGACGAGAAGACGGTCGAGCTGTTCAATGCAGGGCTCGTCAAGGGTACGGCCCACTCCTACGTGGGGCAGGAGGCGGTGGCGGCCGGTGCCTGCGCCGCCCTGCGCGAGGACGACTCTATCGTCGGCAACCACCGCGGCCACGGCCACTGTCTGGCCAAGGGCGCGCGGGTGGACCGCATGATGGCCGAGCTGATGGGCCGGGCCACGGGCTACTGCCAGGGTCTAGGCGGCTCCATGCACATCGCCGCCCTCGACCTCAACATCCTGGGGTGCAACGGCATCGTGGCCGCCGGGGTGCCCATCGGCGCCGGCGCGGCGCTGGCCGCCCGGCTGCGCGGCACCGACCGCGTCGTCGTCACCTTCTTCGGCGACGGCGGCGCCAACCAGGGCGTCGTGCACGAGACGCTGAACCTGGCCGCGGTGTGGAAGCTTCCGTTCATCTTTCTTTGCGAGAACAACCAGTACGCGCTGTCCACGGCCAGCACCCGCACGACCGCCGGCTCTTCCATCGCCGCCCGCGCCGCCGCCTACGGGATTCCCGGCATGCGCATCGATGGCAACGACGTGCTGGGCGTCCACGAAGCGGCCCTGGCCGCCGTGGCCCGGGCCCGGGCCGGCGAGGGGCCGACGCTGATCGAGGCCGTGACGTACCGCTGGGGTGGCCACAGCATGCGGGCCAACCTGCCCCAGTACCGCACCGACACGGAGGAGCGCGAGTGGATGCAGCGCGACCCCATCGGCCGGTTCGAGTCGCTCGTGCTCGAACGCAAGCTCGTGACGCCCACCCGGCTCAAGGAGCTGCGGGAGGCAGTGGAGGTCGAGCTGGACGAGGCGGTGCGCTTCGCCACCGAGAGCCCGGAGCCGACCGTGGAGGCGATGGAGCGGTCGGTCTACGCGCCCCACATCGAGGTGCGGGAAGCGGCGCCGCCGGCGGGCGCGCGCGAGGTCACCTTCGCCCAGGCCCTCAACGAGGCTCTGCGTCACGAGATGGAGCGCGACCAGCGCGTGTTCGTCATGGGCGAGGACGTGGGACTGATCGGCGGCATCTTCGCCGTCACCCGCGGCCTGCGCGAAATCTTCGGCGATGACCGCGTCCGCGATACGCCGATCTCGGAGGCGACGTTCCTGGGCATGGGCGTGGGCGCCGCCGTGGCCGGCCTGCGGCCTGTGGTGGAGATTCAGATCTTCGACTTCGTCGCGCTGACCATGGATCAGATCGTGAACCAGGCGGCGAAGTTCCGCTTCATGCTGGGCGGCACGCCGACGGTGCCGCTCGTCATCCGCGGCCCGCAGGGCGGTGGCATTCGCCTGGCTGCGCAGCACTCGCAGTCGTTGGAGGCCTGGTTCATCCACGTTCCCGGCCTCGTCGTCCTGGCGCCCTCCAACCCCTACGACGCCAAGGGCCTGCTCATCTCGGCCATCCGCGACGACAACCCCGTCATCTTCTTGGAGCACAAGGTCCTCTACGCCCAGAAGGGCGCGGTGCCCGAAGCGCCCTATGCCATCCCCATCGGCAAGGCCGACGTGAAGCGCGCCGGGAACGACGTGACCGTGGTCGCCACGCAGGTCATGGTTCAGCGCGCGCTGGCCGCCGCCGAGGAGCTGGCCAAGGAAGGCCTGAGCGTGGAGGTGATCGATCCCCGCACGCTAGCGCCGCTCGACGAGGAGACGATCCTCGCCTCGGTGGGCAAGACCGGACGCCTCGTCATCGCCCACGAGGCGGTCAAGCGCGGCGGCTTCGGGGCCGAGGTGGCGGCGCTAGTGAGCGAGAAAGCGGTCGACTGCCTGGACGCACCCATCGCCCGCGTGGCGGCGCGCCCGGTGCCGATGCCCTACAACGACGCGCTCGAACGGGCCACGATCCCCACTCAGCAGGACATCGCCGCCGCCATTCGCGGGCTCTTCTAACCTCGGAGGGGGGCTTCGCCCCCCTTCCGATTCCTCCCCCCCGGATAGGATGGCGCCGGCAAAGCCGGCGCGCGAACCGCCAAGTCTTAGTGGTGGCGGAGATGACCATCCTCGTGGCCGCGCTCGGGCCGGCCGTGCACGACGGCGTGGCCGCGGCCCCGCGCGATCAGCCATCGGTTGACGGGAAAGGCCACGACCCACGCAATCGCCAGTGAAACCGCGAGGGCGCCCCAGAAGAGCGGGGCATCGAGCCCGGCGGACATGGCTCCGGGGATGACGAGCATGATCGCGTTGTCGACGATCTCCATGACCGCGATGGAGACGCTGTCGGCACCCACCGCCAGCCGTGTGGCTTCCGCGAACGCCAGGCCCGCGCGCAGCAGCGGCAGCATCGTCAGCGCATAACCGAAGACGAAGGCCAGCGCGATGGCGAGAGCGATCGCGGCGACGTTGCCCCACCCCGCGGCGACGGCGATCACGAGCCCCAGCACCTCGCCGATGGCGCAGCCGGTCAGACAGTGGTTGGTCGCGGCGACGGCCAGGCGGTTGAGTGACTGGCCGGCGGCCGGGTGCGGCGTCATGGCGGTGGGGTCGGGCGCAGCCGCGACTTGAGAATCTTGCCGGTGGCGGCCTTCGGCAACCGGTCGAGGATCGTGACCTGCCGAGGGTATTTGAATCCGGCCAGGCGGTCCTTGCACCACGTGACGAGGCTCTCCGATGCCTCGCGCGCCCCGTCGCGGAGCGCCACGAACGCCACGACCTCCTCACCCAGCTCGGAATGCGGCTCGCCCACCACCGCCGCCTCGGCCACGGCCGGATGGGCGAGCAGCACGGCCTCCACCTCGGCCGGGAACACCGAGTAGCCGCCGCGGAGAATGCGCTCGCGCTTGCGCCCCTCGATGCTCACGTACCCGTCCGGCCTGAGGATGGCGAGATCGCCGGTGAGGAACCAACCGTCGGCGAGCACCGCGCCCGTCTCCTCCGGCGCGCCCAGATAGCCGTCCATCACCGCGGGCGTGCGGATCCACAGCTCGCCGACCTCGCCCGGTCCGAGCGGCCGACCGTCGTCGTCCACCACTTGCACGTCGACACCCGGCACCGGTCGGCCGATGGCGTCAGGGACGTCGGTGGGGTCGTCGGCGATATAGGAGATCGGACGGAACAGCTCGGTCATCCCATAGCCTCTCAGGATCCGCACTCCACTACGCTCGCGCCACTCGCGGGCGACGGCCCACGGGCAGGGCGCGGCCCCCGAGACGCACAGGCGGAGGCTGGCGAGATCCGAAGCCCTGAAGCCGGACGCGTCGAGCAGGCGCCGGAACATCGTCGCCACGCCGGGGAACACCGTGACGCGGTGGTCGCGGATGGCCGCGAGCACGACGTCGGGTGAGAACCGTTCCAGCAGCACCACGCGCGCCCCACTGGCCAGAGGGGCCAGGAGCGCGCCGTTGAGACCGAAGGAGTGGGCCAGCGGTAGCACGGCCAGCACCGCATCGGCGGGATGAAGCGCCATCACCGGCCCCACCCACGACGCGATCGCGGTCGCGAGCGCACCGTGCGACAGCACCGCCCCCTTGGGGGCTCCCGTCGTGCCCGAGGTGTAGAGAATGAGGGCCGGGCCCTCGAGTGCGGCGGGCGTCTCCCAGTCGGCCTCATCGCCCAACACCTCGTGGGCGATCACGCGGGGCTGGAGATCGTCCAGGATCCGCTTCCGTTCGTCGTCGGCCAGGAGTGGATCGAGCGGGGCCGCGATGGCGCCGAGCTTGAGCACGCCCAGCAACGCCACCGGGAAGGGCCAGCGGTTCGGAATGCTCAGCGCCACCCGGTCACCGGGTCGCACACCCCGCCGGGCCAGGAAGCGCGCGAAGCCGTTGGCCTGACGGTCGAGGCGGGCGTAGTCGAGCGCGCCGCCCTCCCACACCAGGGCCGGCGCCCCCGGCGCGCGGCGGGCCAGCGCCTCCACGAGTCGGACGACGTTGTCGGCCACCGCGCGCGCTACGGCAGGAAGTGTTTGAGGTCGATCCGCTCGTACACCGGGGGCGGCACCCGGTGGCGCGGCGTGTAGGCGTCCAGCGAGGGCTTGGCGGTGGCGTCCACGCCCCACTTCGCGGTGTACCCGTCCTGGCTCGTCGAGGGGTCGAGGTCCGAGCCGCGGGCATGGGTCACCACCGTGATGTCGCGATCAGGCTGGCAGCGCGTGGCGATGGCCCAGTTGACCTGACGATCGTCGAAGACGTCGACGTCGTGATCGACCACGACCACGCGCTTCACATAGAGGTCGGCGCCCAGCACGCTGAGGATGGCGTTCTTGGCCTGCCCGGGAATGCGTTGCTCGATCGCTACGTAGCAGGTAAACGGCGCCGGCGCGCGCACCTGGCGCACCGTCGGCACCATGGCCCGCACCGCGCGGTAGAGGTTGGCCTCGATCGGGATGGTCGACAGCAGCAGGTGATCCAGGTGGGCCACCGCGATGTCCTGGAAGATCGCGTCGCGCCGGTGCGTGATGGCGCGGACCTTGACCACCTCGCGCTGGCGTTCGCCCAGACTGTAGCCGGTGAACTCCCCGAAGGGTCCCTCGGCCGTGCGCTGGTGGGGCAGGATCTCGGCCTCGATGACCAGCTCGGCGTGGGCCGGGACCAGCACGTCGGAGGTCTCGCACTTGACCAGCTCCAGCGGCTCGCCGAGCAGCGCGCCCATGATCGCGCGCTCGTCCTCGTCCACCGAACCGATGGCCAGCGCCCCCAGCGCGATGGCCGGGTGCACGCCGATGGCGAAGGCCACCGGCAGCGGCTCCCCGCGCGACTCGGCGATGCGGTGGAACTCCCACAAGTGCTTGCCCAGCGTGAGATGGATGGAGGTGGTATCGCGGCCCTTGAGCATCAGCCGGTTGTAAGCACAGTTCCAGATGTCCGCGGTCGGGGCCTTGGCGAAGGAGATGGCGGAGGTGAGGAACACCCCGGCATCGCCCTCGTGGTGGACGATCTGGGGCAGCGCCAGCAGATCGACCTCGCTGCCTCGCCGGACCACGTCCTTCACAGGTCCCGTGGCCACCACGCGCGGGGGCACCGGCCGCTCCATCGCGCGCAGGTACGCGCGAAGCATCTCCTCGGGCCCCGCATTGATAGCCAGGGCCAGTCGGGCCCGGCTGGCGTGCAGGTTGGTGAGCACGGGAAAGCGCGTGCCTCGCACCTTCTCGAAGAGGAAGACCGGACGCCGCTTGAGCTCCTTCTCGACCTTGACGATCAGGGCCGTGATCTCGTGAGCGGGATCGATCTCCCGGGAGACGATCACGAAATCGTCGGGCCGCTTGCGCTTGAGGAGGTCGAGGTACGACCGGAGGTCCTGAGCCATGTGATTTCCGATGGTACACGGAGCGCGCGCGCGAGCACAAACGCTCCGCGCTGCCGGGACGGTTGGGCGCCGCGGCGCTCTGACGCAGGGGCGCTTGACAAGCCCTCCTGCGCGGAGCCAGAGTCGCGCCCCTGAGGCCCGATCCCATGCGTCTCGCCCGTGGCCCCCCACGTCGTGCTCCGGTCCGAGGGCACTCTGACCGCGCGGTGAGATCCGCGAAGTGCACCCCGACCCAGGAGCACCATGATGGCAATCCGAATCCGGTCGCTGTTGCTCACACTCTCGCTCGCCGGCCTGTGCGCCCTGATTCCCGGGGGAGCGGCTCTCGCGCATCCCCCCTGGGATCCCTACGACGACACTCGATTCGCCCCGATCACGCGCTTCGGTCCGAGCATCGGCATCGAAGTCGTGGCGGAGGGCGACCCCGACAATCCGCAAAAGCGGCTGACGTCGCCTCTCAAGGCCGTCGCCGCGCCCGGCCTTCCCAATCACCTGTTCGTCGTCGACCAGGTGGGAATCCTGTGGGTCATCAACCTGACCACCGGCGTGAGGACGAGGTTTCTCAACGCAAGGTCTCTGATCATTCAACTGGGTGTCTGCGGCGACAACACCTTCGACGAGCGAGGCCTGCTCGGCGTGGCGTTTCACCCGAACTATGACGGGCACCGGGCCGGCCCCGGACGAGGCCTCTTCTACACCTACACCTCCGAGCGCGAAAGCGGTCCGGCGACGTTCTTCAGCACCGTGCCGCCCGGTACCGCCGATCACCAGAACGTGATCTCCGAGTGGCGGGCCGTCAATCCGGCCAATCCGGCGGCGGGCACCCAGGCCGGCCGACGAGTGCTCATGCGGGTGAACTGGCCGCAGTTCAACCACGACGGCGGCGACCTCGCCTTCGGCCCCAGGGACGGCAAGCTCTACATCTCGATGGGCGACGGCGGCTCCGCCGACGACGCCGATGGCCAGCTCTTCATCAACGCCCGACCCCGGTACCCGCAAAACCCGGACTGCTCAATCCAGGTCAATACCGTCGGTCACCAGCGCAACGGCAATGCCCAGAAGCTCAACGTGCCGCTCGGCAAGATCCTCCGCATCGACGTCGACGGCCGAAACTCTGCGAACCGCCAGTACGGGATCCCCGCCGATAACCCATTCGTCGGCCGGCCCGACAGGCTCTGTGCGCCCGGTCCTAGGTGTGTCGATGAGATCTGGGCCTACGGCTTCCGCAATCCGTACCGCATGGGCTTCGACGGCCCCACCGGCCAACTTTATGTCGGCGACGTCGGGCAGAACGACATCGAGGAGGTGAACATCGTCGTCAAAGGCGGCAACCACGGCTGGAACCACAAGGAAGGGACCCTCTTCTTCCACATCAACGGTAACGACGTCGGCACCGCCGAGCCGACCCCTGAGCCAGGACGCCCGGTCCCGCCCGGCCTCGTCAACCCCGTCGCCCAGTACGACACTCATCACGAGGGCCACTCGGTCATCGGCGGGTACGTCTATCACGGACGCCTGAATCTGAATCTTCGGGGGAAGTACGTGTTCGGGGACTTCGCGCTGCTCTTCAAGTTCCCTTCCGGTCCCCACGATTACGGCCGACTGTTCGTGATCAGCGCTGACGGGCCGGGCCTTCGGAGGATCAGCGAGCTGATGGTTCTTCCTGGCGGCGCGCTCTCGCTCGCCCTGCTCGGGATCGGCCAGGACGCCCGCGGCGAACTGTATGCCCTCGGCAACGTCAACGGCATCCCGTTTGGAAACGACGGGAAGGTGCTCAGGCTGGTGCCCGCGCCCGAGGCGGACGCCACCGACGACGACTAACATCCCATCGGAGTCACGCGGTCCCATCGGAGGGGGCTTGACGGCCCCCTCCGGCGGGGCCTAGCCGAATTTGCTGACTGACTCCGGGGGCCGCGGCGCGGCCGGGATCGACGTTACGGTCGGTCGGAAAATGAAGAAGTGACGGACCGAGCCGACGGCGGCGAAGCCGACCCGGGTGAAGGCCCGGAGCGAGGGCTTGTTCGACGCGTGCACCACCGCCCGCGCGGTCACGTAGCCCTGCCGGCGCAGTTCGGCGCAGGCGAACACGAGCAGCCGGGCGAACAGCCGGCGGTGCCGGTGTTCGGGCTGCAGGTACCCGTGGTTGAGCTCGGCCTCGCCCGCCTGCAGCCGGAACATGCGGCTGTAGTCGCCCGGACGGTAAATCCAGATAAGGCCGGCGAGTTCCTCGCCTGCGCAAGCGACTGCGCAAAGACTGACTCCGTCGATCCGATCCTGGTAGAACTCTGTCGGAAGGTCCTGGCGGCCCTGGCGCCATTCCTGCATGCGGTCGGCGGTCCAGAGCTCAAACCCCTCGCCGCCTTCGGGTACCGGCAGCGCCGTCTCCAGGTCCCGTGAGAAGATAACGAACCGGTTGATCCTCAGGAACCCGAAAGCCGCCCAGTAGGCCGTACGGGTTGGCCCAGCATGTGCGAGGGTGACCTGGAGGCATCGGACGTGTCGTGCGAGCGAACGTAAGACCCTCACCGTGAGAGACTGGCAGCAAAAACAGTGCCGGCCGGCCGGTAGGGGAGAGGAATCGGGTGTCATGAGCGAGATCGTGGAAGAAATCCGCGGGGCTTACGCGGCGGTGGGCATCCGCCTCGACCAGCCCACCGCCTACGGCACGTACTACCGCCTGCTCTGTGCCGGCTGCGACCGCATGGTGGGCAATGTGGGTGACCGGCTCCTGCCCGGCATGGCCCGCGAGCTGGTCGATGCGAATTTCGACCTCTACGCCGCCGGGCTCCTGGGCTGCGGCTGCGGTCACCAGCAAGAAACGACGCGCCGGCTGGACCCCGAGCGCTGGCGGCGCGGCCGCGAGCGCTACGCCGGCGTCGCCGAAGGAGCACGGCCATGAGTGAGATGGGCGTCATCCGGGAGGCCGAGGAGCGCGGGCGGACCGAGCGCTGGCCGTTCTGGCGCAAGGCCTACGCCCACGGCGATCCTCTGCCCAAGTTCACGCCCCCGCCCGATCGCCCGCACCACCGCTTCGACGAGGGCCAGCCCTTGCCCGAGGAGTACAAGAGCCTGCTGCTCAAGATGCTGCGCCACGAAGGCGAGCGCGCCGGCAACAAGTCGTTCCTGGGCTTCATGAGCACGTGCCTGGACCTGGCCGAGGCGCTCTTCCCCAACCGGGAGATGAGGCTGCTCAAGGCCGAGTACCTGGCCGAGGAGCTCAAGCACGCCATCATGTTTCATCGGTTGGCCGTAGGGCTCGAGCTGGACTTCGCGCTGCGCGACGTGCCCTACGCCCACTACGCCTTTCACCTGCCGCGAGAGACGTGGGCCGACGACGCCTACTTCCACTTCTTCGTCGACCTCAACGGGGCGTTCCATGCCCGCGACTGGCGCGAGTCCTCCTACGTGCCGCTCCAGAAGATGGCCGCCACCGTGGAGCGTGACGAGGTGGGCCACTCCGAGATGGGCTATTTCTTCCTCGAAGAGATCTGCGCGACGCGCGCCGGCAAGGCTCTGGTTCAGCGGCTGCTGGAGAAGTGGTATCCCGCAGCGCTCGACATGTTCGGCCGGTCCGACTCACCCAACGCGCCCCGGTTCATCCACTGGGGTCTCAAGTCCGTCGGCAACGCCGAGATCCGCCAGGCCTACAAAGCGTACGTGGACCGGAAGCTCAAGGCCCTGGGCCTCGAGCTGCCCGACGAGCGCCAGAACCGCCGGTTTCTCTGAGCGTGGATGTCCGTCACTTCGAGCTTCAAGATCTCCTCTCGGAGGCGCTGATCGCGCTCGAGGCCGGCGATCGCGCGGGCGTGGAGAGGGCGCTGCGCAAAGCCCTGGCCTGGGTCGAGCACGACTGGCTGGCCACGCCCGGTGAGCTGCGCTTGGCGCCGGGACCGTCGGCGGCTTCCGACGAGCCGGACAACGGGGACGGCGAGGCGTAGCCAGCGGCCGGAAGGCCGAGGTACCCCGGAGCGCCGGCGTTGCCCGCCTCAGTCGCGCGTCTGCCGCGTAAGCATGAAGACCACCACCGTCAGCACGGCCAGGGCCAACACGATCGCGAGGAAGAGCGGAAAGTTGTGGTGGTGGAGACGGTTCACCCCCAGCGCGTAGAGCAGGGCGCCGCTGCCGGCGACGCTAATCCAACGAAAGAGTGGTCGCACGCGCCAGCTCTTTCCTTCCCCGCGCAGTCTGGACGACCAGCGTCAGCGCGAGCAGGCCCGCGCCGGCCAGGTTGCCCGCGAAGCCGGAGACGACAGAGAGGAAGCCTGCGGCGAGTAGGAGCCCGCGCTCGCCGAGGGTGGCCCGGCGGAGCAGCCAGCCCTGGAGCCCGGCGGCCAGGCAGAAGATGCCGACCCCGGCGGTCAGCGTGGCCAGGGCGATCTCTTCCGGCGAGCCGACCATGAGCAGCGCCGGCGAGTACACGAACATGAAGGGGACGATGTAGAGCACCATCCCCAGGCGCATCGCCTGGACGGCTGTCGCCATCGGTGGCGAGCCCGCGATGGAGGCCGCCGCGAACGGACTGAGGCACGTCGGCGGCGTCAGGTCGCCCGTCACGCCCATGTAGAAGATGAACATGTGCGCGGCCATCTTGGGCACGCCCATGTTGACGAGGCCAGGCGCCACGATGATCGCCAGCGTGAGATACACCGCCGTCGTCGGCAGCGAGAGGCCGAGCAGGAACGCGGCGAAGGTCACGTAGATCAGCGCCACCCACAGCTGGCCGCCCGACAGGGACATGAGGATATAGGAGAACTTCATCCCGATCCCGGAGAGGAAGAGCCCCCCGATGATCAGGCCGGCCGCGGCGACCGCCATCGCCACCGTCACCGCCGCCCGCGCGCCGGTCTCGAACGCCGTGAGCAGCCGCACGGGCGTCAGGGCCGAGCTCTTGCGCACGAAGCTCACCACGAAGGTGGTGGCGATCGCCATGAGGCCCGCCATCTCCTCCGTGAAGCCCTGGTAAAGGTACCAGATGAGCGCGGCGATCGGCAGCAGGAGATAGCCGTCACGTTTGAGCGTGCCGGCGAAGCTCGGCATCTCCTCGCGCGGGATCTTACGGAGGCCGAGCCGACGGGCCTCGAAGTGCACGGTGATGTACACGCAGAAGAAGTAGAGGAGCGCGGGGATGACCGCCGCGACCGCGACCTGGCGGAACGGGACGCCGACCAGGTCGGCCATGATGAACGCGGCCGCGGCCATGATGGGCGGCATGATCTGCCCGCCGATCGACGCGGTGGCCTCGACGGCGGCGGCGAAGGTCGCCCCGTAGCCGACCCGCTTCATCATCGGGATCGTGAACACCCCGTCCACCATCACGTTGGCCACGCCGCTGCCCGAGATGGTGCCGAAGAGCGCGCTGGAGAAGATGGAGACCTTGGCGGGACCTCCCACGAGACGACCGGCCGCCGCGGTGGCCAGCCGCACGAAGAAATCCCCGATGCCGGTCGTCGCCAGGAAGGACGAGAACAGGATGAACAGGATCAGCACTGAGCTCATGATGGCGATGGGGATGCCGTAGAGGCCTTCCTCCTTGCCGAAGAAGCTCTCCACCATCGTCCACCAGGGCGTGGACGGGCCGTAGAAGATCCAGAAGAACCACTCGGCCTTCCAGGTCTGGACGAGGAAGAAGACGGCGGTCAGCGTGAGCCCCCAGCCGACGGTGCGCCGCGTCGCCTCGAGCACCGCGAGGATCAGCAGGCTGCCCAACACGACGTCGCCCGACGTGGCCGTGTAGTTGGGGTCGACGAACCGATGGATGTGAACGAGCGTCCAGACCTGGGCGCCGAGAGCCACCGCCAGCGCCGCCACGTCGACGGCGAAGTGCCAGGTGATCGGGGCGGCGAAGCTCTTGCGCCCGAGCGGGAAGAGCAGGAACGCCAGCAGCAGCATGAAGGCCAGGTGGGTCGAGCGGTGGGTGTGGCCTTCCGCCTGGCCGAAGTACGTGCTGTAGAACTGGAAGAGACCGAGCGCGAGCGAGAGGACGACGATCGCCGCGGCGATGATCGTCTGCGGGCCGCGGCCCCGCCCGAGCCAGTCGACAGCGGAGCGCTGGAGCTCGGGCGGGGCGTCGGTCATCGCCGAGCCGGGCGCGACCTACCGGGCGACTCCGACCTCCTTGTAGTAGCGGAGCGCGCCCGGGTGGAAGGGGATGGTGGCGTGCTCCATGGCGATCCGGACGTCCGCCTCGCCGAAGGTCGGCGCGATCTCCTTGATCTCCTTGATGCGCTCCCACCAGAGCTTCGTCACGCGATAGACGAGCTCGTCCGACAGGCCCGAGTCGGCGATGAACTGCTGGAGGAAACCGGGAGACGCGTACCCGTCGCCTACCACGCCGTAGAGTCCCGACGGGACGGTGCTCTTGATCGCACCCGGAACCATCGCCAGGGTCCGCTCGACCACGTCGGTGGGGATCGGGATGGCCCGGAGGCCGATGGCCTGCTGCACGACCATGAGGTCCGGGTATGTGACCTGGGCCGGAATAAAGATCGCGTCGAGGTTCCGGTCCTGAAGAGCCTTCGAGCGGTCGGTGATCGACGTGTAGCTGATCGTGCCGCCGTCGGCCTTGAACTTCTCCGGCGACATCCCGGCCGCGGTCATCAAAGCCTCGGCGAGGACCGTCGTGCCCCAGCCGCGGTCGCCGGGGACGATCCGCTTTCCCTTGAGGTCGGAGAAGGTCTTGATCGGGCTGTCCTTGAGGACGAACAGCGCGACGACAACCGTTCGTCCGAGGTTCGACGCGATCAAGCGAAGGTTCGTGATCGGCTCCTTCCAGTCGCCCTTGCCCTGGTACCCCTGCTCGGGATACGGCGTCAGGGCGAAGGCGATCTGAGCTTCGCCCTTGCCGAGCTTCGTCACGTTGACGACCCCTCCGCCCATGAGGGTGGTCGCTGACACGCCGGGTAACACGTCTGGGATCATCGTCGAGAACTTCGCCCCCGCCCGGAACCAGTCTCCGCCCGCGGTCGCCACCCCGATCTTGATGAACTTGACCTCCGGCTTCCACTGGGCGGCTGCCGCGGGCACGAGGATGAGGGAGAACACGAGGGAGCAGGCGACCCATCGTCTCATAACCGAATCCTCCCGGGTTTTCGAGGGATGGGATGTGGTGGCAAACTGTGAGCCGTCGTCCCGCGCTTGTCAAGGCGGTATCCAGACGCTCGTCGCCGACGGCCCGATCGGTCTCAGGCGTTCGGGGTCTGCTCGGCCTGACGAAGGCGCCGGGAGAGCACCAGCAGGAGATGCCGCGTCAGATCGGGCACCTTGTTGAGGAGCAGGGTGAAGTCCCGTCGCCGGATCACGAGCAGCCGCACCGCAGTCTCCGCCGTGATCGTGGCCGTGCGCGGCCCTCCGTCGAGCAGACTCATCTCCCCGAAGACGTCCCCGGGCCCGAGCTTGCCCCGCTTCCGGCCCGAGACCTCGACCCCCACCCGACCGTCGAGAAGCAGGAAGAACTCGTCTCCCGGCTCGCCGGCCCGCGTCAACACCGTGCCGGCCGGCCTCTCCCGAACCTCGGCGATCCGCGCCACCGCCCGGAGCTGGCGCCGGGTCGACCCGGCCAGAAGGGGCACATGGCTGAGGTGCTCGATCTTGTCCTCCTGGCGGAGGCGGAATCCGAAGAAGCCCGCGCGGGGCGCGGCATCCTTCGGGTTGTAGGGAATTGAGCCCTCCAGCATCCGGCCGATCAGCTCCATGCTCCCTCCCTGACCGCTTACAACGTATACAGGCGCCGGGCGTTGTCGCCCAGGATCTTGCGCTTCTGGGTGTCGGCGAGGTCGCCGCGGTTGCGGATCTCATCCAGCGACTCGGGATAGCTGTTGTCCTTCACGGCTTCTTGCAGATCACGTTGAGCAAGGCCTGGCGCTTTTCCTCGCGGACGACGCGCAGCGCCCGGTCGAGGGCGTCGGGCAAGGCCGCCGGGTCCTCCACGCGTTCCCCCCAGCCGCCGCAGGCCTGGACGATCAGCTCGTAGTCGGGCGCCGGATCCAAGTCGCTCAGGGGCATGGATTTGGTCCGCATCGACCAGCCCTGCGGGGCGTGGGACTGGACGGCGCGCTTCACCGCGTTCCAGGCGCGGTTGTTGAAGATCACGAAGAGCACGGGCAGGTTGTAGGCGCGGGCCACCCAGTGCGCCGCGGTCGGCACGCCGAAGAGGTAGGCGCCATCGCCGACGCAGCAGATCACGGTCCGGTCGGGCGCGGCCAGCCGTGCGCCCAGCGCGGCTCCGAGTCCCCAGCCCAGGCCGGAGGCCGGCGACTGGCTGAAGTAGGAACCGGGCACGCTGAGGCGCGTCTGGGCGAGGTCGAGGTCGTACTCGTTGATGACGATCGTGCGGTCGTCGATGACGTCGCCGACGGCGCGCGAGAGCCACGCCATGTCGATCGGACGATCGGTGCGCGTTGCTTGAGCCCGCGCCGCCCAGGACTCCTGAAGCCGCCGATGCTCGGCCTCCCAGCGCGCGCGGCGCTCGCCGACGAGGCGGGCATCGCCGCCCCCCCGCCGGACCGCGGCGGCCAGGGCGCTCAGGGTGAGGCGGGGCGCGCCGGCCAGGGCCACGTCGCCCGCGAAGCCGCGAATCGGGTAGCGGGAGTAGAGCGGGTCCTCGCCGATCTGGATTACCGGGGTCTCGGGACGGGGCGCCTTGAGGTCGGGGAACCACGGCGCGTCGGCCTCAACGACGACGATCGCGTCCGTCTCGGCGAAGTACGCGGCGGGATCGCCACCCATGAAGAGCGGATGCGTCTGCGGGAAGCAAAGATGCGTGGAGAACTGCTCGAACACCGGCATGCCGAGCGCCTCGGCCAGCGCCACCAGCGCGGGCACGGCAGCGGGGTCGCGGCCCGACGACTTGGCGATGGCGATCGGCGCGCGCGCCCCGACCAGGATCCTGGCCGCCTCCTCGACTGCGGCGGGGTCGGCGACCTGAGCGGACGCCGGCATCAGGCGCGGCGGGTCGGCATACTCGATCTCGGTCAGCCGCTCGCTCAGCGCCTCGCGGGGCAGCGCGAGGTAGACGGGCCCGGCCGGCGGGCTGGTGGCGATGGCCAGCGCCCGGTCCACGACCGTCTCGAGCTGGCTGCCCGTGCGCAACTCGTAATCCCACTTCACGTACTCCCGCACCATCGCGCCCTGGTCGAACGACTCCTGGGCCCAGTGGATGTGGCGGTTGCGGGCGCCGGGCACGCCGCCCTCGGTGATCGGCGTCCGTCCTGCCGTCATGAGGAGCGGCGCCCGCGCGCGGGCGGCGTTGATCAGACCGCTCAGGGCGTTGGCCGTACCCACCGTCACGTGCACCATGACGACCTGGGGGCGCCCGGTGACCATCGCGTACCCGTGGGCCATGGCCACGGCCGGGATCTCGTGAGGCACGGTGATGGGGCGAGGCAGCACCTGGCCCTGAGCCTCGCGCTTGGCGTAGGCCTCGATGATCGGAGCGAAGTCGGTCCCCGCGTTGCCGAAGAAGTATTCCACCCGGCGCGCGGCCAGCAGTTCCAGGTACGCCTCGGCCACGCTCTCCACGGACGCTCGCTTGCTCATCATTCGCTCCAGGCGAGGAGCTGCCTCGCCACTCTCCGGATCAGGTCGGAAGCTTGGGGGCCCGTCGCCAGAGGAGCACCCCCAGCGCGAACAGCCAGATCGTGGCCAGGATGGACACGGCGGTGAACCCCACGTTGAAGGTGCCGAACGTGAGCCCGCCCAGCGCCATGGCGAAGCCGTCGATGAGCCCCGCCACGCCGAGGAGGACGCCGGCCTGGCCCGCCCACCGCGGGTAGAGCGAGCTCTCTCCCAAGGCCAAGCCGTAGAGCAGGATGGTGCCGCCCAGGAACTCGATCGTCCACAGGCTGAGCAGGGCCGCGTTGGTCTCTCTGATCAGGTGACCGAGCTGGAACACGGCGGCTCGGTCGGCACCGCCTGCCGCCCATGCGTCGGCCACCCGCTTGAGGACCAGGCCGTCGGTGGCCATCAGCGCGACGAAGAGCGCGCCGCTGATCAGGGCGCCGGCCGCGCCGAACCGCGCCCAGGCGCTGCCGGCCTCCCAATCGAGCGAGCGGGCCAGGGCGAGCAGCCCGCCCGTGATGAGGAGCACCCCCACGAAGAGGCCCAGGTGGATGACGATCCACGGCCCCTTGTCGGCCGCCAGCCGGAGCTGGGCCTCCGTGCTGGTGGCGTCCGAGGCCCGCCCGTGGACGATGTTGAAGACCAGGGCGAAGACGGTGCCCACGATCAGCGCCATCGCGCCGATGCGGTAGAACGAGGTCTGAGACATGGCGCCCTCCCGGGTGACGGCAATCTGACGGAAGGCCGGCGTTGGGGAGGTATTGTATAGTTACGCCGGCCCCACGGCGAGAGAAGCTCCGGTGCTCACGTACGTCATACGGCGCGTCTTCTGGCTGCTGCCGACACTCCTGGCCATGGCGCTGGTGACTTTCCTGGTGATGCACGCCACGCCGGGAAGCCCACTGGACCCCGTAGCCGAGGGCGCCAATCCTCTGTCCCCCGAGGCCCAGAAGAACCTCGCCCAGCACTACGGCCTGGACAAACCGATCTGGGAGCAGTTCGCGATCTTCGTGGGCAAGGCCGTCCGGGGCGACTTCGGACCTTCCTACGTCTACAAGACCCGCACCGTCAGTGAGATCATCGCCGAGACGTTCCCCATCTCGCTCTTCCTGGGTTCGATGGCGCTGGCCCTGGCCATCGCCGGCGGGCTCACCCTGGGCATCCTGGCCGCCGTCCACCAGAACCGAACCTGGGACTACGTGTCGGTCACCCTCGCCACGTTCGGCGTGGCCGTGCCGAACTTCGTCCTGGCCGTCTTCTTCATCATCCTCTTTTCGTTCATGGTGCCGCTGTTCCCCACCGGCGGCTGGGATTCGCCGCGTAACTGGGTGCTGCCCACCGTCACGCTGGCCATGGGCCCGATGGGGATCATCGCCCGCTTCACCCGGGCCAGCATGCTGGAGGTGATCCGCGCCGACTACACGCTGACGGCCCGGGCCAAGGGGCTCAGCGAGCGGCCGGTCATCTTCAAGCACGTGCTCAAGAACGCCTTCATCCCCGTGCTGACGCTGCTGGGCCCGATGTTCGCCGCGGTGGGCACGGGCTCGTTCTTCGTGGAGTCGATCTTCCGCGTGCCGGGCATGGGGCGCTTCTTCGTGCTCTCGATGACCGGGCGCGATTACCCGATGATCATGGCGGTGGTGCTGGCCTACGGCGCCTTCCTGGCCGTCATGAACCTCGTCGTGGACCTGCTCTACGGGGTCCTGGATCCCCGCATCCGGTATTAACGGCTCTCCATGGGCGTGAGATCGTACGGCTACGGTGATCGCGGCGGGGCTCGGGCGTGGCGTAGCCCGGGGGCGACAGCCCGGTGGGCTGTCGCCTGCCCTGTTCAATAAATGGCTATCTCGCGCCCGGCGGCCGGACTCCCCTCCGCGGTTGCCGGCGCCGTGCCTGCGGCCGAGCGGGCCCGGCCGACGAGCCTCTGGCGCGACGCCTTCCGGCGGTTGCTGCGCAACCGCCTGGCCGTGGCCGGCGGCGGCGTCGTCATCCTCCTCTGTCTGATCGCCATCTTCGCCGACGTCCTGGCCCCCTACTCCTACACGAAGACCAACTTCGTCCGGCTCAACGAGCCCCCCACGCGCGACTACCCGCTGGGGACCGACCAGCTCGGCCGGGACATGCTCTCGCGCATGATCTACGGGGCGCGCGTGTCGATGATCGTAGGGCTCGGGGCCCAGGTGCTCGTGGTGCTGATCGGCGTTCCCATTGGCGCGCTCAGCGGCTTCGTAGGCGGCCGGGTTGATTTGTTCCTCACCCGCCTCATCGACGTCATGTACGCCTTCCCTCGCCTGCTCTTCGTCATCCTCGTGATGTCCATGCTGGGGGCGGGGCTCATGAATATCTTCATCGCCATCGGGCTCACCGGCTGGGTCGGCATCGCCCGGCAGACCCGCGCCCAGGTGCTGTCCCTCCGGGAGAAGGAATTCGTCGAGGGCGCGCGGGCCCTGGGCGCGGGGTCCTGGCGCCTGCTGCGCCGCCACATCCTGCCCAACGCGCTCACGCCTATCGTGGTGTCAGTGACCTTCGGCATCCCCGAGGCCATCTTCACCGAGGCGGCCCTGTCGTTCATCGGCGTCGGGATCAACCCGCCCACGCCCTCCTGGGGCCAGATGGTAGGCGAGGGCCAGCAGTACCTGCGCTCGTACTGGCACCTCTGCGTCTTTCCTTCCATCGCGATCGCGATTACCATGCTGTCATTTACGTTCCTGGGTGATGGCGTCCGCGACGCGCTGGATCCCAAGCTCAAGTAATACCGCAGAAGGAGGATCGTCGATGAAGGCTCCCCGCATCTCGGAGCAGCAGATGGACGTGCTGGCGGAGCGGTTGGCCGCCGCGGGCGTCGAGCGGCGCACGTTTCTGAAGATCGCCGCCGGCCTGGCCGCCATGGGCGCGGCCGGCTTCAACGCCGGCCCGGCGGAAGGGGCGCCCAAGCTGGCCGCCGGCGAGAAGCTGGCCAAGGACCAGGCCTTCCGGTTCGGCGGAGGCGGCTGGTACCAGAACGACCCCTCCAGCCACGACTTCAACAAGGACCTCTACTGCAGCGGCGTGCCCGCGCTCTGGGCCGGGCTCATGAAGTTCAATGCGGATTTCCAGTCCGTCCCCTACGTGGCCGAGAAAGTCGTCTCCAACCAGGACGGCTCGGTCTGGACCTTCACGATCCGCAAGGACTCCAGGTGGTCGGACGGCAGCCCCTGCACGGCGCGCGACTTCGAGTGGTCGTGGAAGCGCCAGCTCGACCCGGCCACCGCCGCTCCCTACGCGTCCTTCCTGTACGACATCAAGAACGGAGAGGCCTTCAACAAGAAGCAGCTGACCGACGCCGGCCAGGTGGGCGTCAAGGCCAAGGACGACTGGACGCTCGAGGTCACCCTGGAGGGGCCGCGGGGCTACTTCCCGGTGCTGGCCGCGTACCTGGCGGCGCTGCCCGGCCACCGGGCATCGGTGGAGAAGCACGCCGACAAGTGGACGGAGGCCGCCAACATCGTCTGTAACGGCCCGTTCGTCCTGGAATCCTGGGAGCACAACAAGACCATGGTGCTGCGGAAGAACAAGCATTTCTTCGGCGCCAAGGACGTCACGCTGGACAAGGTCGTCATCCCCATCATCCCGGTGGCGTCAGGGGCGCTGCCCTATGAGAACAACGAGATCGACTTGACGGCGCTCCAGACCGGCGACCTGCGGCGCCTGCAGTCCGATCCCCGAACCCAGAAGGAGGTCTTCCGCTATCCCTTCCCGGGCACGTGGTATCTGCTGCCGCAAGCCACGAAAGCGCCCTTCGACAACCTCAAGGTCCGCAAGGCGGTGGCTCACGCCATCGACCGCGAGTCGGTCATCAAGGTGGCCCAGGGCTTCGCCATTCCGGCCCACTCCATGATCCCGCCCGGCTTCCCGGGCGCCCTCGACGATGCAAAGATCCGCGCCATCCAGAAGTTCGATCCCAAGGCGGCCATGGACCAGCTCAAGGGCACGCCCTTCGAGGGCGGCAAGAACTGGCCCCGGATCGTGCTCTCCATGCGCGACGAGGCCCTGGGCTCGAAGCCCCTGGCCGAGGCCGTGCAGGCCGTGCTCCTCGAGCACCTCAACATGAAGACGGAGCTCGAAGTGCTGGAGCCGCGCGTCTTCCGCGAGCGTCTCTGGAAGCAGGATCTGCAGTTCGTCTGGATCCGCTGGTTCATGGATTATCCGGACCCGCACAACGAGTACTTCGACACCTTCTACGGCAAGAAGACCACCGGCAAGCGCCAGGCCTGGGTCAACGATGCTTTCGACAAGGAGCTCGAAGCCGGGCGCGACACCCGCGACGCCAAGAAACGCATGCAGCACTACGCCAAAGCCGAAGAAATCATGCAGCATGACGTGGGCTACGTGCCGGTGGCCTGGGTGCTGCGCTACGCGGCCGGCAAGCCCACCGTGCGGGGCTTCCAGAAGAACAAACAGGGCGAGACCCTGGTGGACGGCAACATCTACGTCGACATGCTGCCCCACCTTTATATGGTCGAGAAGGCGTAGCCGTCAGTCAGTCGGGGCGCGCCGGACGGTGGCGCGGCTACCGTCCGGCCGACCCGCGTCCCATCCGTCGAGTCCGCGCTGACTCGGGAGGCCCGGCATGACCCGCAGAGTCTTGGTCTCGCTGATCGCGGGGGTTTCCTTGCTCCTGGCCGGCGTTCCCGCGGGCGGTGCCGCCGCTGCCGAGGGCCAGCTCACCGACGCCGTTCACGTGACGCTGGCAAGCCGCTGGCTCGATCCCGCCGACACCGAGGGCATCGTCACACCATTCATGGTGTGCTACGCGCTGCACGCGCTGGGCTCCAGCAGATCCAGCGGCTGATGCACGAGCGCGTCATGTTCGGGCCGATCTGGCAGTATACGTTCCTCAACGGGATTGCTCCCGGGGTGGCCGATGCGCGCTTCACCGCCATCGCCGGCTTCCCCTACACCGCGCCCTACGAGGAGATCCGGCTGAGCCGCTGATGGACACCCGCCGCCCGATCGACGCTCTGGCGCGTGCCGTGGAGCTGCTGGAGGCGGGAGACTGGCCGCAGGCTCACGAGATCGTGCAGAAGGACGAATCCGAGCTGGCCGCGTGGCTGCACGGCATCGTGCACACGCTCGAGGGCGATCTCGACAATGCGCAATACTGGTACCGGCGGGCGGGCCGCACCTTCGGCGGCCGCCACGCAGTTCAGACCGAGATCGCGGCCGCCCGCCAGACGGTCCACGGCAAAGCTACCGGAACCGCGTAGGACGCTCGGCGGTGGCGAACTGAGCTCTAGGGCTGCCGGCGCCGCAACATCTGCTGAAGGCTCTGGCGGGAGAGCCCGAGGCGCTCGGCCGCGCGCGTCTTGGAGCCGCACTCGCGCAGTGCGTCCTCGATCATCCGTCGCTTGAGCTGCTCGATGGCTTCGTTGAGGGTGAGCGGACCGGGGACTGCACCGGCCTGGTTGCGGATCCGGTCCGAGAGGTGCTCCGGAGCGATGGCCCGGCCGTCCTCGGCCAGCATCACGGCCCGCTCGATCTCGTTCTCCAGCTCACGCACGTTGCCCGGGAAGGGGTAGGCGCGCAGGCAGCGCATGGCCTCGGGGCTGATGGCGGGCACCGCCCGGCGGGCGCGCTGGCGGTAGACCCTCAGAAAGTGCTCGGCGAGGGCCGCGATGTCGCTCGCGCGCTCGCGTAGTGGGGGGAGGTGGATCGGAAAGACATTGAGCCTGTAGTAGAGGTCGCGTCGGAAATGACCGGCCTCCACCTCGGCGTCGAGGTCGATGTTGGTCGCGGCGACGACACGCACGTTCACCTTGCGGGCAGTCGAGGCCCCCACCCGGCGAATCTCGCCCTCCTGCAGCACGCGGAGGAGACGGGTCTGGGTGGCCGCCGACATCTCGCCGATCTCGTCGAGGAAGATCGTGCCACCCTCGGCCTCCTCGAACAGCCCCTTGCGCTCGCCCACGGCCCCGGTAAAAGCGCCGCGGACGTGGCCGAACAGTTCCGACTCCAGGAGCGACTCCGGCAGCGCGCCGCAGTTCTGAGCGACGAAGCGAGCTTGCCGGCGGGGGCCGCTGTCGTGCAGGAGCCGGGCGAACAGCTCCTTGCCCGTCCCCGTCTCGCCGAGCAGCAGCACCGTCGTATCGGCGTCGCGCACCTTGCGGGCCAGCTCGACGGCGGGCCGGAGTCCGGTCTCGACACCGATGAGCCGGTCGAAGGACAGCGGCCGCGAGCGGGCATCGGCCGCCTCTCGGCGGAGGGTGTTGAGCGTCAACTCGAGCTCGTCCCGAAGGCGTGCGTTCTCCCGGGCGAGACCGTAGCGCTCGACCGCGCGCCGAACGATGACCAGGAGCTCCTTAGGGTCCCAGGGCTTGGCCACGAAGTGATAAATGCGCCCGGTGTTGATGGCCTCCATGAGACTGTCCACGTCGGTGTAGGCGGTGAGCACGATGCGCACGGCCTCCGGCGCCAGATCTTGGCTGTGGCGGAGCAACTCGACCCCGCTCATGCCCGGCATGCGGTAGTCAGTGACGATGACGGCGACGTCGGGCTCGACGCGCAGCAACGTCAGAGCGTCCTCGCCGCCCCCAGCGCGCAGCACGCGGAACTCGGCGGCCAGGATCGCCTCCAGCGCGTCGAGCACGCGGGGTTCGTCGTCGACTACGAGAACGGTCGGCTGCTCCACTCCCCCTCCCAGCGTCAGGCGGACCCCACCGCGGCCGGGGCGGCCGCGGTCGCGCCCAGGATCTCGTAAAGGGCGCCTCGCTCGCGGATGCCCTTGAGGCGTGGGGTGCCCAGCTCGCGGTAGCGGACGAGATCTCGAACCTGACGGAATGTCTCGTCCCCGGCGATGATATGCGCGCCAAAGAGCCGTGTCATCCGCTGGATGCGAGCAGCGGCGATCATGGGGCGCCCCACCACGATGAGCTCGCGGCGCTGGCCGGAGCCGATCGTACCGGCCATGACCCGGCCCGAGGAGATGCCCACGCCGATGTCGAACACCGGCCGGCCCGCGGCCGCCCACTGTCGAGCCAGTTCGCGCACGCCGCTGACCATGTCGAGCGCGGCCTGGACCGACCGGGCCGCGGCGTCGCCTACGGCCTCGTGCACGCCGAAGAGGGCCACGATCTCGTCGCCGATGAGTTGCTCCACGGTCCCCTGGTGCCGGAAGATCACCTCGATCATGGCGTTGAAGTACTCGTCGAGCAGGCCGATCATGACCGGCGCCGGAGTCTTCTCGGTGAGACGGGTGAAGCCTCGGATGTCGGCGAAGAGCACGGTGGCTTCCCGCCAGTCCCCGGGTAGCTCCAGCAGCGTGGGGTTGGCCACGGCCAGGTCCACCAGCCGCGGCGAGACGTAGCGCTGGAGCTGGGCGCGCAGCGCCGCCTCGCGGACGAGATCGGCTTGGGCCGCCTGGAGGTTCGTCATGGCCGATTCCAGATCGTGGTTCTTGGCGGCCAGGTCCTGCACGAGTTGCTCACGCTCCCGCACAAGGCGATAGCGTTCGACTCCTCGCCGGACGGTGTGGGTCAGCTCCTTAGGGTCCCACGGCTTGAGGATGAAGTGGTAGATGTTGGCGGCGTTGATGGATTCCATCAGGGCGTCGGCATCGGTGAAGGCGGTGAGCAGGATGCGCACCGTGTCGGGGGACACCTCGCGGCTGCGGGCCAGCAGCTCGGTCCCCAGCATCCCCGGCATGCGCTGGTCGCTGATGACGACGGCCACGGGTTCGACGGTGAGCAGCCGCAGGGCCTGCTCGCCCCGCTCAGCCCGGAGCACGCGGTGCTCCATGGCCAGGAGCGCCTCCAGCGAGTCGAGCACCCGGGTCTCGTCGTCGACGATGAGGACCGTCGGATCGGCCATGGCTCAGGCCTTCCTGGCCAGCGGGATCCGGACCGTGAAGGTCGCCCCCGCCCCGGGGCGGCTGTCCGCGATGATCTCGCCGCCGTGCTTCTTGACGATCTCGTAGGAGATCGAGAGCCCCAGCCCCGTCCCCTCGCCCACCGGCTTGGTCGTGAAGAAGGGGTCGAAGATCCGCCCGAGCACGTCGGGCGCGATCCCCGGGCCGGTGTCCGTAATGCTGACGACGGCCAGGCCGTTGTCCCGCCGCGTCTCGATCGTGATGGCTCCCGGCCCGGCGATGGCCTGGGCCGCGTTGGCCAGCAGGTTCAGGAACACCTGGTCCATCTGCGAGCGGATGCACTCCACCGAGGGCAGGTCGCCGAACTTCCGGTGGACCGTCACCCGGTCCTTCAGCAGGTGGTTGAGCAGCGTCAGGCTCGATTCTAGCTCCTCGTGCAGATCCACCGCCTGCCACACCTCGTCGCTGGTCCGGGCGAACACGCGAAGGTCGCGGACGATCTTGCGCGTCCGGTCGGCGCCCTCCCGGATGCCCTGGATCATGGGGTCGAGATACTTCAGCGCGTAGTCGAGCTTCAACGCCTGCCACTGCTCGGCGATGCGGGTCCGGTCGGCGTCGCCGAGCGAGGCCGACCGGTAGGCCTCGACGATCTTCCGCAGCCGGGCCACGAAGTCCTCCAGGGTGGTCACGTTGGAGGACACGAACCCGATGGGATTGTTCAGCTCGTGGGCCACGCCGGCCACGAGCTGGCCGACCGAGGCCATCTTCTCCCGCTGGATGAGCTGCATCTGGGTGGCCTGGAGATTCCGGTAGGCCGTCTGGAGCTCGTCGTTGGCCGCGCGGAGCTGCTCGGTGCGGACCCGCACCTTCTCCTCCAGCCCGCGGCTCAACTCCTCGATCGTCTGGAAGCTTTCGGCCCGGTCCACGGCCAGGGCCACGTGGTTGGCCACCGCCGCCACCAGCTCGGTGTCGCCTCCGCTGAAGCGGCCGGGCACGGCGGCCACCAGGGTGAGTACGCCGAACACCCGCTCCTTCACGCGCAGAGGGACGGCGACGAAGCTGCGGACGTTGAAGGCGCTGACGCTCTCCCGATGGACCGGCTCGGTGGCGGCCTCCACGTCGTGCACCAGGACCGGCAGTCCGCTGAGCGCAGCTTTGGCCGAGCCGCTGGCCCCGGCATCGAGCGGGATCTCGTACCCCTCGAAGCGCGGACCGGCGCCGCCGCCGACCAGTCGATGACCGCGGAGCACCCCGCGGTCGGCGTCGACGAGGAACAGATGCGCGGCCGGATAACCCATGCGGTGGACCAGGCGGTCGAGGGCCTGGTCGTAGATCTTCTCGGGGTCCAGGGTGGCGTTGACGGCGGCGGCCAGCTCGATGAGCAGGGAGAGCTGCTCGATCTTGTCCTCGAGATCGCGGAACTTCTTCTCCAGCTCGTTGTTGGAGTAGATGACCTCCTCGCCCTGGAGGTCGAGTAGCCGCTGAGTGTGCCGGCGGCGCTGGCGCTCCCGCAAGCCGTAGCCCAGCATCACCCCGGACACCAACGGCAGGGCCGTCGTCACGGCGCCGCCCAGCGGTGGCGCGGCAGGCGCCAGCATCACCGCGAGCGCGGCGGACACCAGGGCTCCGCCGGTGGTGGACGCCCAGAAGGCGCGCCCCAGGGACGGGTTCTTCCACCGAACCTCGAATCGGCAGGCCGCGGCGCCGGCCGCGGCGCACTGGCTCTTAGAGATCTCGGCGCGCGGAAGCCCCCAGTTGGTCGGGAAGCGGGACAGGGTCACCAGGATCCACCGGCAGGCCCAGAGCGGCATGTGATTGCCCGGCAACGGGGTGATGCGGAACCTGGCCTGCCGGCGGCCGAGCTCTTCGATCTCGAGCGTCGCGTGGCGAAGCATCTGCCGATAGAACAGCTCCATGCGCTGGTAGATGACCCGCGGCTCGCCGATGCCCATGGAGTACGTGCCGAGATAGGAGCGCTCTTCACGGGGTTTCCAATCCATGCCGAACTCGGACATCTCCCGCAGCCAGCGCTCCTCGTCCGGATCTCCCATCAGTTCCCGGCCCAGGCGGAACAGCTGGTCGGCCAGCGAGAGAGAAATCCAGTTGTGGTCCGCCATCAGATACTCGCGCGACCGGCCGGCCGCCCGGCAGACGACTTCTGCTGCCTCGGGCCCCACCTTGCGCTCGAGGAACGGAATGAGCACCTTGGTGAAGATGCAGTTGACCTCGCCGGGCATCCCTGGCCTACCTCGCCCGGCCGAGCGGCAGGCGTACGGTGAAGGCCGCGCCTTCGCCCGGCCGGCTTTCCGCGGTGATCTCGCCGCCGTGCTTCTTGACGATCTCGTAGGAGATCGAGAGCCCCAACCCGGTGCCCTCCCCTCCCGGCTTGGTCGTGAAGAACGGATCGAAGATCCGTCCGATCACGCCGGGGGCGATCCCGGGGCCCGTGTCCGTGATGCTCACCACCGCCCTGTCCTCCCGCCGCGTTTCGATGGTAATGGCTCCCGAGGCGCCCAGCGCTCTTCGTCCGGCTCGCCCATGAGCTCCATGGACAGTCGAACCAGTCGATCGGCCACCTCGAGCGGGATGGTGTTGTGCTCGGCGACGAGGTAGTCCCGCGGGCGCCCGGCCGCGCGCAGAAGCGCCGCGACGCCCTCGGGACCGACATCCCGCTCGACGAGCGGGATGAGCGCCTTGGTGAAGATGCAGTTGACCTGGCCGGGCATCGGCTCCTAGCGCGACTTGTAGGCGAAGCTCGAGGTGATCTTCACCGGGTTGGCCAGCGTGTCTCGCACCGGCGACTTGCGGTCGATGGTCTCCTTGCACTTGCGGACCGCCTCTTCCGGCGCCGGGCTCTTGATGGTCACCGTGTAGCGGATGTCGGTGACGCCGTTCCGGACGGACTTGTCGTGCCCGAGAAAGCCTCGGACATCGATGTCGGCCTCCATCTCGATGCCGATGGCGTCGATCGGCACGCTGAACAGCTCGGCGTTGGTGGCGATGCCAAGCGTGACGCAGCCGCACAGCGCTGACATCAGCATCTCCACAGGGTTGGGAGCGTTGTCGCCGCCGCCGAGGATCTCGGGCTCGTCCACCGCGACCACGAACCGCCGGGTCCTCGCCGCCATCGGCTGCCCGCCCGCGGACCATTCGCCGACGGTGACGTGCGTGTGCGTGCCGCGCATCCATTCCGACTTCGCCTTGAACTGGCACTTCCCCATGGCGGGATTCTGCCGGACCAACTGGTCGACCTGCTTCACGTTGTCGATCTTGACGTCGTTCAGTGTGTCGGCCATGACATCCCTCCTTTGGTCCCAATCGGTGGCGCCTAGTGCGGCTTGTACACGAAGTTGGAGCTGATCTTGACCGGCTTCGTCAGCACTTCCAGGACAGGGGATTTCCGATCGATCGTCTCCTTGCACTTCCGGACCTTGTCCTCGGCGGCCGCGCTCTGGATGGTCACCGTGTAGCGGATCTCGCTGAAGCCGTTCCGGACGGACTTGTCGTGACCGAGCAGCCCCCGGAGGTCGATGTCCGCCTCCATGTCGATGTCGAGGGCGTCGATGGGCACCTCGAAGAGGGCGGCGTTGGCGGCGATGCCCGAGGTGAGGCAGCCGGCCAGGGCCCCCAGGAGCACCTCGACCGCCGCCGGACCGGCGTCGACCCCGCCCAGCCCGGGAGGGGCGTCGGCCGTCATCACGAAGCGTCGGGTCTTCGGCGTGGCGCGCCCGCCGGTCCCCTGGTGCTCGCCCACCTCCACGAGCGTCTTGGTCCCGCGCAGCCACGAGGAGCGCAGCTTGACCGTGCGCCGGGCCAGAGCCGGGTTCTCCCGGACCTTCCGGTCGAGCTCCTTGATCGCATCGACGTTGACGTCGTTCAACTGGTCGGCCATCACGGCCTCCTCTCAGAGCAGTTTGGCGATGAGTGACGCCGCCCGGCGGGCGCCGTCGGTCTCGACGTCTCGGTAGAGCACGGGGCGCTTGAGCCCGTCGGCGATGGCCTGGGCCAGCGCCCCGGGCTCGGTCTGGTGGTAGTCCATGCGCACGCCGGCCCCGTAGCGCCCCAACCGGTGCGGCACGTGAACGTTCTGCTCGAAATGGTTCCGGAGCGGGAAGTAGAGGAACGGCCGCTTGGCGGCCGTCAGCTCCATGCAAGTGGAGAGCCCGCCCTGCACGACGGCCAGATCGCAGGCGGCCAAGTGGGCGTAGAGGTCGGGGACGAAGCGCCGGTACTCGAGGCCCGCCGCCTGCGGCAGCGCGCCCGGGTCGATCCGGGGTCCGGCCACGACGATCATCCGGAGGTTCGGGGCCAGCCGCCGGACCTGGGGCCAGGCGGCGATGACCTTGCGCAAGAGATGATGGCCGACCCCGGAGCCGCCGACGGCGGCGAAGACCACCTGCTCGTCGGACCGGAAGCCCAGGCGGTCGCGCAGCCCGTCCCGGTCGGCGAACTCGGCCGGGTCGAAGGGCAGGATGTAGCCGGGGAACTGAAAATGCTGCTCGGTCCAGTCCCGAATCTTCGGCAACCCGGGCCCGAACCCCAGGTCCACGACGTCGTCCGGATTGCCCACGAAGAGTGCGGCGTCGCGCACCCGCGGGAAGCGGGCGATCTGCTCGATCATCTCGGCATTGTAATCGGCCGTCAGCGCCGCCTCCCGGGACCCGGGCCGGCCGTCCATGGGCACCCACCCCACGAAATCGGTCATCCAGGCGAAGGCCGTCCGTTTCAGCTCGGGATTCTCGTGCAGGTAGTAGTCCGCCTCCCACGCCTCGTCGCCGATCACCAGGTCATAGGGCTCGGCCTCCAGGACGTCGTGGAGGACCATGAAGTTGCTGAGCAGGATCTCGTCCATGGTGCGCCAGGCGTAGAAGACCTGAAGGTCGTGCTCGCCCGCCTCCGACTCGATGTGGGCCGACTCGCCGGCAAGGAACCGGCTGGCGGGATGGACCGTCTCGCCGCGCGCCTCCAGCACCCGGGTGACCGGATCCTGGGCCAACCACTGGATCTCGAGGTCCGGATGGAGCACGCGCAGCTCGCGGGCCACCGCCACGTCGCGCAGGGCATGACCCAGGCCGATGGGGCTCGAGATGAAGAGCGCGCGCTTGCTCCTGGTCATCGCGCGGCGCCAGCGCCGGACCGGCTGCGCGGGCGCCAGGAAGTCGCGCATCAGGAGGTTGAAGCGGACGGGATCGCGAGCGTGGGGGCCGTGGCCTGCGCCCTCGAAGGGCACCAGGACCGAGTCGGCAATCGCCTGATGAGTTTGCTCGGATGACGACAGGGCGCGGACGGCGTCCTCGGCGCCGTGAACGAGGAGCGTGGGCACCCGGATCTGCGCCAGCAGTTCGGGGATGGGCGTCCGGCATTGCCATTCGTCGATCGTGGCGATCAGGATCTCGGGCGTCGTCTCCAGCGTCCAGGCCACCAGGTCCTCGATGGGCTTCGTCGAATGGGGCTCGGTGAAGATCCGGCTGGCCCAGAACTCGGCAAAGTCGCGGAAGTCCTGCCGCCAGTGGTGAGCGTTGAACTTCTCCCAGCCTTCGTAGCGGTCTCGGGGTTCGTGGAAGGCAGCGCCGCCGCGGCGGGTGCCGAAGAGCGGGCAGCCGACGAGCACGAGGCGCTCGACCCGCTCCGGATGCTCGGCGGCCAGGATCACGCCTGTATACGAGCCGCGGGAATAGCAGACCATCGAGGCTCGGGATGTGTCGGTCGCGTCGAGCACCGCCCGAGCATGGTCGGCGCACCGATCGTGGTCGTACCCTGTGGCCGGCCGCCCCGAACGTCCGTTGCCCGGCGGGTCGTAGGTGACGACCCGGAAGTGCCGGGCGAAGTAGGGGACCTGCATCTTCCACACCCGGCTGTGATAGATCTGCCAGGTGGGCAGGAACAGCACCGTGCGCTCGCCGTTCCCGTAGACCTCCCAGTAGATCTGCGTGCCGTGCGATTCAACGAAGCCGTGGCGATCGGCGTACCGTGCCCGCATCGTCGCGCTCCTACCCGATCCGATCCGTGGTCATGTCGCTAGGCCAGTAGCTCGCCGATCATCCGGGCGGCGCGCTCGGTGCCGCCGGTCGGCGCTTCGCTCCAGTGCACCGGCTTGCCCAGGTGGTCGAGGATGGTCGCCCCGAGTTCCTCGGGCGTCGTCCGGTCGTAGTCCATCCGCAGGCCGGCGCCCAGCCGACCGAGCCGCCGACTGACCAGGAACTGCTGCTCCCAGTGGTTGCGCAGAGGGAAGTAGAGGAAGGGCGTCCGGAACGCGGCCAGCTCCATCGTCGTCGTCAGCCCACCCTGGACGATGGCCAGGTGAGCCGCCGCGTGATGACGAAACAGGCTGGGCACGAAGGAACGCACGTCGAGTCGAGGATGCTGCGGCAGCTCACTGGGATCGAGCCGGGGCCCGGCCACCAGGACCATGCGGGCCTCGGGCATCCGTGCCGCCACCAGCCGAAAGGCCTCCGCGCACTTGAGGAGCAGGCTCTTGCCCACGCGCGTGCCGCCCACCGAGACCAGAATCACGCGTTCGTCGTCGCGGAACCCGAGCTCCCGGCGCAGGGCGGCCTTGTCGCGGTAGTCGGCCGTGGCGAAGTGGTATGTGTAACCGGAAAACCGGAAATGCTCCCGCCCCCACTGCCGCATGTTGGGCAGGTCCGGCCCGAAGGGCCGGTCGAGCACGTCCTCGTCGTCGCCCACCATGACCGAGAGGTCGCGCACGTCGGGGTGCAGGCGCAAGTGATCGATGTTCTCGGCATTCTTCTCCCAGGCCCGCTTGAACTCCACCGAGGCGGGATCCTCGCGCATGGGAAGGATGCCGATGAAGTCGGTGAGGAACGCGTAGGGGGCGGCCTTCAACTCAGGGTTTTCATGCAAGTAGTAATCGAGATCCCACCCCTCGTCGCCCACCCAGAGGTCGTACTCGCCGGCCTCGACGGCGTCGGCGAAGACCATGAAGTTGTTGGCCATGATCTCGTCCATGTCCCAGATGGCGTTGAAGGCGTGCAGCTCGTGATCGGCGGTGGTCCAGCTCTCGATGTGGGCGCTCTCGTTGAGCAGCAGGTCGGTCGCCGGGTGCAGCCGCTCGCCCATGCCCTCGACGACACGCCGGGCCGGATCGGCGGCCAGGAACTCCACGGTGGCATCCGGGTGGATCTCGCGGATCTTCCGGGCGATGGCGATGTCGCGCTGGATATGGCCCAGGCCGATCGGGCTCGACAGCCACAGGATGCGCCGGCGGGACGACCGGCGGGGCCGGGCCGGAACCTTGCGCTCGGCCATCGCCGGCACCACGTGCGATTCGACCGGCCGGTCCAGGACGAAGTCACGGATGAGCCGGTTGACCTTGGCCGCCTCGCGTCCGGGCAGGCCGTGCCCGCCCTTGTCGAAGGTGACGAGACGGGCGCCCGGCACCGCGTCAGCGAATTTGCGACCGTGGGAGTGAGGCACGACCGTGTCGTCGCTGCCGTGCAGGATCAGCACGGGAACCCGGATCTTGCCGAGGAGGTCATGGACGTTGTCTTTCTCGATCTGGCTAAGCGCCTCCACGAAGATGTCCGGCGTGCTCTCGCCCGCCCAGCGGATGGCGTCCTCGATCGCCTTGAGCGAGTGGGGCTCGGGGTGGGCCTTGGTGCAGAGCCGCGTCCGCCAGCCGTCGAAGTCCTGGCGGATCACCCGGGCCACGCGCTCCTCGAAGGGCTTGGGCAGGGACTGGGCGTACTGGGCGGCGAAGCAGACGAGGTGGGACACGCGCTCGGGATGCTCGACGGCGTACCGCACGGCCAGCATACTGGAGCACGAATAGGCGACGAGGGCGAAGGGCGGCCGCGCCGTCTGCTCCAGCACGGCGACCATGTCGTCGTAGCGGGTGGCGAAATCGTACCCCGTCGCCGGCCGATCCGAGCGGCCGTTGCCCCGCGGGTCGAAGGCGATCACGCGGAAGTGCCGCGAGAGATACGGAATGTTGTTCTTCCACATGCGGCTGTACAGCGCGGGCTGGCAGGGCGGGTGCAGAAAGACGTCACGCGGGCCACCGCCCGTGACCTGATAGAAAATTCTCCCGCCGGGTCGTTCGAGGTACATCGGACTCATCCCTCCGGGGCTTGCACGACGAGGCCACCGTTGACGTTCATGCCGGCTGCCCGTGGCGATCGCGTCCGCCCCGGCGCCTCAGCTCGTAGAGGACGAGCGCGGCCCCGCCCCGGACGGTCTGGCGCTTGTCGGTGGGGGCCAGACGGATGCGCGTTCTGGCCAGCGCGTGGGCCAGGGCATAGCGGCCGATGGCGGCGACGATCTGAGATTCGCAGCGGGCCAGTGAGGCCGCCACGCCGCCGGTGATCACGATCAGCTCGGGGTCGACCGCGTGCATGATGGCCCCGATGCCGGCGCCGAGCGCCTGACAGGCCGCATCGACCAGCCCTCGGGCCAGCTCATCCTGCGCCGCGGCCGCCTCGAAGACGAGGGCGGCCGTGATCTGCTGAGGATCGCCGCCGGCCAACCTCAGGAGGCTCGAGGCCGCGCCCTTGGCGATGTGCTGGCGCGCCGTCTCCTCGAGCGCCTTCCCGCCGACCCACATGACCATGCATCCACGGGCTCCGCACACGCACAGTGGACCGTCCTGGTGGCCGATCGGGATGTGCCCGAACTCGCCGGCGCAGCCGCTCTGGCCGCGGACGAGGTGCCCGTCGAGGATGAGCCCGCCGCCAACGCCGGTGCCGACGGCCAGGAGCGCGAGCGAGCGTGCGCCGCGGCCGACCCCGAATGTCCACTCGCCAAGAGCCAGCGCATTCACGTCATTGTCCACGAACACGGGCAGGCCGGTCGCGGCGTGCAGCCGGTCGCCGAGGGGAACATGCGCAAACTCGGACACCAGGTTGTGAGGACTCACCATCATGCCCTTCTCGACGTCCACGAGCCCGGGCAACCCGACGCCGATCCCCTCGAGGTCAAGGCCGTCGGCGCGGGCCCCGGTGATCAGATCGTTCACCACTGTGAGCAGGGTCTCCACCGCGCTGCCACGGTGCCGGGTCGGCGTCTCGACCGCGGTCAGGACATCGCCGCTCGAGGTGATCAGACCTCCGGAGATCGACGTCGCCCCGACGTCGATGCCCATCATCAGGGCCGGAGAAGGATTCATTGAACCCTAGTCCTCGCAAACGGCGTGCCGCATCTCACTTCTCGGAATTGCCATGGGTTTGCCGGACGGCGTGCAAGACCGCCTTGCGGCGGCTGCGAGCGCTTCGCACGGCCAGGCCCATTATCAGCAGTTCCGCCCCGCCATCCAGGCTTGCAGTCGGCCGCACCGACGTGCAACGTCTCACGGCCCTCCGGCAACGCGGGGTTACGCGATCTGTCGCCAGAGCGCCTGGAGCCGGCCGAGCGATTCGGCCGGCAGCGGGCCGCGGGCCACCGCGGCCGCGGCCGTCTCGAGCTGCTCCAGGCTCGAGTAGCCCACCAGGACCGTGGATACGGCGTCGTGACTCACCACGAAGCGCAGCGCGGCCTCGATGAGGCTCTCGGCATGCCCCTCGCGGACCAGCGCCTGCAGTCTCTGGGCATGGGCGACGTCGGCCGCGTACTCTCGGCCTGAGGCGATCGGATCGACCGCCGGGGCCGCCACCGGATGGCGAGCGACCGTTCCGCTGAGCGCACCGGCGGCGAGGGCGCGGATGCCGATGACCCCCACCCGGTGCCCGCGCGCTCCATCCAGGAGGCGCCCGAAGTCCTGGCCGGCCAGGCCGGGCGGGGCCTCGAGGCCGGCGCTCGGGTTGAGGAGGTTGTAGCACACCTGGGCGGTGTCGATCTTCCCGCTGCCGAGCACGTGGTGAAGCGCGACGGTGTCTCCCAGCGCGGTGATGCCCCAGAAGCGCACCTTACCCTGGCGCTGGAGCCCCTGCATCGCCGAGGCGACGTCGTCGAGCACGTCCTTGAGGGCCACCGTGCCCCGCCCCCGCTCCAACGCGATCGGGTTGTGAAGCTGCAGGAGATCGACGCGCTCGAGTCCCACTCGCCCCAGGCTCGCTTCCAGCGAACGGCCCACCGCTCCGCGGATGTCGCCGAATTCTCCCGGGGGCACGCGGACCTTGGTGCCGACCAGGGGCGAGACACGCAGCGCCTTGAGGGCCTGACCCAGATGCCGCTCGGAAAGCCCATCGCCATAGGACGGCGCGGTGTCGAAGTAGTTGATGCCGAGCTCGAGCGCGCGGGCCACGGCGCGTTCGCGGTCGGCCGGCGTGCCGCGGACCATGAGCCCGCCGACGTTGCCACAGCCGAAGCCCAGTGTTGTAACTTGGAGTCCGGTCCGTCCGAGGAGCCGAGCGTCCATCGTTTCCCTCACCCGAGTTTGAGGCGCAACAGCCGGCGCGCGTTGCCTTCGTAGATCTTTACTTTGTCCTCCGGTGTGGCCCGTATCCGGTCCATGGCGGCGATCGTATCGCGGATGAACCCCGGGCCCTTCTCAGGGTCGAACGGCATGTCGGTGCCGAACAGAATCCGGTCGGCGCCGAAGAAGGCCAGGCCCGACTCCATCGCTGGCCAGGCGCCGAACAGCGCCGTGTCGCCGTAGAACATCCGGAAGTAGTCGAGGGGACGTTTCTTGAGGCGCCCCAACGCCCCGGCGTCGTCGGCGTCGTCGCTGCGCGAGCCGAGCTGGTCGAGGCCGCCACCGACCCGGCCGGCGCAGAACGGAATCATGGCCCCCATGTGGTGGGTGATGATCACGACGTCGGGATGCCGGTCGAAGAGACCCGAGAAGACCAGGCGCCCCATGGCGATGGAGGTCTCGTACGGCCAGCCGAAGGCCCACCAGAGGTCGTACCTCGAGCGCGGCTCGCCGGCGTAGTCCGGCACCGTCGCCGGGCGGGCGGGATGCAACCAGACGGGCAGCCGCCGCTGGGCCATGCGCTCGAACACCTGAAGATGCTCGGGCCGGTCCAGGGGCCGGCCGTTGACGTTGCTGAAGACCTGCACCCCCGTCGCCCCGAGATGGTCGAGGGCGCGATCGATCTCGCCGAGCGCCGCCTCGGGGTTGTTCATAGGCAGCGAGGCCACGAAACCGGGGAACCGATCGGGATGCTGGGCCACCAGCGCCGCCATCTCGTCGTTGGCCAACCGGGCGAGGTCGAGACTCTGCCCCCGTCCGCCCACGAGCTCGATCGGCGGGTTGGCCAGCGTCAGCACCTGCCGGTAGCCTTCGTAGCGGTCCATGATCTGAAGCCTGAGATCGACGTCGATGAGGACCGGGATGCCGGCCATCCGCTTCTGCAGGGCCAGGCCCGGCGGCGCTACCGCGAGCATGCGATCGAAGTACTTGCGGGGCAGGATGTGGGGAAAGACGTCGATCATCGTTGTAGCGAGGTCCGCGAGGCCGGCGTGGGCCGTGGGTGGCCTGTTCCAGGTGTGCTGGGTTTCATTCTAGCGAGGTCCGCCAGGCCGGCTTGGGCCGTGGGTGGCCTGCTCCAGGTGCGCTGGGTTCCTTTGCGGACAATCGGGAAGCGTCTCCCTAGTCCGGATTACTCATGAACGGCGCTCGCGAGGCCGGCCGGGTGGCGGCGGGGTGGCCCCAGCGGCCAGGCGTAGCGGGACCCCCGTGTCCCGTCGCAGCCCGCAGGGCTGCGTTCGGGCACGTGGGTGGCGAAGCCTGGCCGCTGGGGCCACCCCGCCGCCAGGACCCGGCCGGTCTTGCGAGCGCCGTTCATGAATAATCCGAGCTAGTTCTCGAGCGCCCAGAGCCGGGGGGGCTCGCCGGCGAACCCCAGCTGGCGCCAGCGGGCGGCCACCTGCTCGTAGGTGGCGCGCCGCACCTTCGTTCGCCGGGAGAACTGCTTGAGATACCGGTGCTCCATGCAGGCATTCACCAGCGCCTTGGAGCCGTACGGCCGCTCCTCCGGCGGATTCTGGGTGGGGTCCAGCCACGTCGACCACGTCTGGCGCAGGATATCGATGTCCTCGACCGGGTTGCAGCGGGTGGACATGGCCCACACGACCTGGTTCATGTCCGAAGGATCCACGTCATCGTCCACGGCAATGATCCACTTTGAAAAGTAGGCGCCGCCCGGACATTGGGCGGCGAGGGCGAGGGCCTGGGCGGCGTGGCCGGCGTAGCGTTGCTCCAGTGAAACCACCGTCATCGCGAACCCGCCAGCGGCGGCCGGGTGCGCGTACACGCCGCGGATGCCGGGCACTCCGAGCTTGTCGAGGTCGTTCCAGATGCGGGCCGAGCGCGCCACCGAGTACAGGAGGGCGCACTCGTTGGCGGGAAAGTCGGCCATGAGGGCGTGAGTCAGAATCGGATTCTCTCGATAATGGACCGCCTTGATCTGCACCAGGAATGCGAAGTCTTCCGGGCGTCCGTAGTAACCGGTGAACTCCCCGAACGGACCCTCGAGCTTCTGCGAGTTCGGGGGGATGACGCCCTCGGCCACGATCTCAGCGTGGGCGGGATAGTAGAGGCTCGTCGCGCTGGCCTTCACCAGCTCCACCGGCCGCCCCATCATGCCGCCGATGTAGTCGAGCTCGGACACCGTCTTGGGGAACGTCTGCGAGGCGACGATGAACATGGCCGGGTCGACGCCCCAGCACATCACCACCTCACAGGGCTCCCCCCGGCTCCAGTAGCGCTCGATGTGCAGGCGCGCGTCCTTGCCCGGGGAGAGATACAGCCCGACCTCGTCCTGGCCCTGTACCATTTGGCGGTAGCAACCCACGTTGAGCCAGCCGCCGTCGGGATCGCGCGTGATGATGGCGTCGCAGGTGCCGATGTACTCGCCGCCGTCACCGGCCCAGTGGCGCGCGGCGGGGAAGGGACGAATGTCGACCTTGTCGTCGCGCATGCCGTTCTCGTTGACCGGCGCGCCCTCGCCCTCGACGACGACGGGCGGGATCGGCTGGGTGAGCTTGGTCTTGCAGCGCCCGATCAGCTCCATGACCGGGAGCCCGGTCGGCTCGCCGAGGGCCAGCGCAAAGCGGTCCACGCTCGAGCCCAGGGGGTTCCAGAGGGCCCGGAATCCCCGCGGCGACTCCTTGATGTTCTCGAAGAGCAGCGCTGGCGCTCCGATCGTCTGGTGCGCCATGTAGGTGATGGCTCCCATCTCCTCGTTGCGGCTCACCGGCTCGGTGATCCGCTTGAGCTGCCCGATCCGCTCCGCCGCGGCGATCCACTCGCGGAGGTCGCGGGGCGCGCGGCCCCCATCCGACGCGAGCCGGCTCGGCGCATTTTTGCTCGTCGGCCCAACGGCCATCTCCTCCATGACCCGCCTCCCGCTCCGCCGCCGCTCGAATACCGCACGGGCGCCCGGCGTCGAAGTATCGTGGAAGGGCCATTCTAGGTCAGGAGGATGGGGATGCAAACCGCGTTCGTCCTCGCCAGCGTCGTGGCCGCCGCTCTGGCGCTGGCTCCCGGTCACGCCCTGGGGTGGTCGAGCCACGGCGGACCCGGGCCCAGCGTCTTCCCCCGCCCCGTCGATCCCTGGCGCTCCTGGGGCGCCCAGCCGTTTCATCACCACCGGGGCTTCCATCACCACGGTGGCTTCCATCACCACCCGGGCTTCCATTCCGGCTTCAGCATCGTAGTGCCGTCACGCCGCCACCTTCATGGCTCCCCGGTGTGGGTCCCCGGCCAGTGGGTGTGGAACGGATTCGCCTGGCTCTGGGTGCCTGGCCACTGGGTCCGCTAGGTCATCGAAGGGGGCCTCGACGGCCCCCTCCGAGCCTCCCCCAGGATCGATTGCGCCGGCGAAGCCGGCGCTCGAACGGCGACGATCAGCCCTTCGCGATCCTCAGCGGGGTTTGAGCTCGATGCGGTAGTTGTCGGGGTCGCGGATGTAGAGGGAGGGGCCGTGCCCGTAGGCGCCCCGGCGGTCCACGATGTCGCCGTCGACCGCCACGCCCTGCCGGGTCAGGGCCGCGGCCACTTCCTTCAGGTCTGCGCAGCGGATGGACAGGCAGAAGTGATCGAAACCCTCGCGGGGCCCGGTGTCGGCTGCAGGTAAGAGATCGATCAGTTGCTCGCCGAAGCGTAGCTGCACGAGCGAGATCGTCTGGTTGACATGGTCGAGCGTGCAGCCCAGCCGTTCCATGTAGAAGCGTTGTGACACCGCCTGGTCGCTCACTCTGAGAACGATGTGGTCGAGGCCGAGCGGCGTGAACGGTGTCGTCATCGCGTGAGAGTCTGACACAGGCGCTCGGTGCCGGACAAGTCCTTCACCCGGCGCCCACGGTCCCCGCCTGACGTCTGGGAAGGTTCCCGCGCTTACGGAGCTTCGGTAGGCACCCGTCGAAGCGCCCAGTGCTCCGGGGCGACCGCCGGCGCGTCGACCACATGGCCGACGTTGCCCATGACGATGAAGTGCTTGTATGTCGTGGGCATGTCCACTTCGATGGGTTTCTTGCTGTGGGCGCTGCAGGCGGACACGCACAGGACAGCGGCGAGCGAGGCCCCCCACAGTCGCGACATACGCGGGGATGGTGGTCTCGAGCCGGGGAGGAGTCAATAGGCGTCCAGGTCTAGTGGGACAGAAAGGAACCGGCCGCTCTCGCGGTTCCCACCGCGGGGCGGCCGGTGTCAGACTCGACCTCGACTGGCAGCGAACCGGGAACCTGTCGGCGTATCGAAGAGCGCCACGGCTTCGCCGGGGCGCTCTGAGCGTTGGGGGGGTTGGGGGGCCATTTCGTGGCCCCCCATGCGACTAGTCGGTACCGGGCGCCTCCACTTCGTCGAAGCGCTCCGGAGCGGCGATGAACTTGAGGCTCAGTTCCTTCTTGATCGGCTTTCCGTCTTTGTCCACATTGCCGGTGTCGTACACGGCCCTGCCTCGCTCGAACGTCACCATCGACGCCGGGTACTCGGGGAACGTGGGCACGGTCACGGTCTGCTCCCGCATGCCCCCGGTCGCGCCGGCCACTCGGGCCTTTGCCTCGACCTTCACGCACTCGCCGAAGTTGGTGCCGGAAGCACCGTACGAACCGCCGCACCAGGCCGCAACCGGCTCCTCGGCGAAGGCTATCGCCGGGATGACCAATGCGACCGCCACAAGTACCGCCACCCACGTCCGCTTCATGCGTCCCTCCACCTGTTCGGGTGCACTGCCCCCTGACCTCATTGACGGCGTTGTCTGGCTCCAGCCCCTCGACCGATCGTGGTTCCGCAGGGCGGCCGGAAGCTAGAGCAGGGGCGATGCCAAAGTTCGAACTACCGTGGTGACGCGGATTTATGCTGCGACCGTCCCGATGCCGCTCGCGAGAGTGCCCAGATGCCTGTGCCAGGCTGGCAGGTTCTCCCGGGCCCTGCAAGGCCCTAACGGGAACTGTAGATCCGGCGGTACTCCTCCCACGAGAGGATGACGCGCTTCACGTAGAGACGCGTCTCGTCGAATGGAATCTGCTCCACCCACGCCTCGAGGTCGTTCGTTCGCCGGGACTGCCACCATTGCCGGGCGCGGCTCGGGCCCGCGTTGTAGGCGGCGAGCGCCAACCGGGGATCCCCCCACTCGCGCATCAGGCTCGCCAGGAAGGTGGCGCCCAGCTGGAGATTCGTGCGTGGATCGTCGAGGAGATCACCGTTGCCGAACGCGAGCCCCCGGTGCTCGGCCATGGGCTGGGCCGTACCCGGCATGAGCTGCATCAGCCCGCGGGCGCCGGCCCGAGACACCGCGCGGGGGTGATACGAGGACTCCTCACGGACGACGGCGGCGACGAAAAACGCCTCCAGGCCAGTCTGAGCGGCGATCTCGTTGATCTCTTCGCGCCAACCGAACGGGTAGAGCATCTCCCAGAACGCCCGCGGCAAGGTGGCGTGGCCGCTCTCGGCCGGCCCCCGAAAGTTGGGACGGAGGATACGCAGCGCCAGATGATAACGTTCGTTCTCCACGAATACTCGCGACAGCCCGTAGAGGCGAACGGGGTCACCGACCGAGCGACGCACCACGTCGTCGAGCTCAAGGACGGCGAACTCCACCAGCCCGATCCGCCGGAGCAGGTCGGCCCGGGCGAAGCCGGGGTCGTCGCCCAGTGCGTCGCGAGGATCTGCGGGCAGGCGGATGGTCGGCTCGGGCGCGGAGTCGACGGCCCCGATGACGCGGCGGGCGGCGAGAACGCCGTAGTAGCTGCGTGGCGCCTCGTCGAGCACGCGCTGGTAGAGCGCCGCCGCCGCCCCCGCTCCCGCCGTTTGCTCGGTGGCCCGGCCTCCCCAGTAAAGCGCGGGCAACCGCCACGCCCGCCCGCCGGGGACCTGTAATATGCGCTGCCATGTCTTCACGGCCGCGCGCAGGTCACCCCGAAGATATTCGAGCCAGCCCAGGCGCCAGAGCGACGCCCCCGCCACTTCGCGGGCCGGATAGCGAGCGGCCACCGTTTTGTACGCGGTTTCCGCGGGAGCGATCCGATCCAGCTCGTCCAGGGTGCGCGCGCGCAGGAAGGTCGCCTCCGCCGCCTCGGCCTCCGCCCCGCTCGCTTCCACGCCAGCGAACAAGGTGAGCGCACGCTCGCGCTGACCGGCCCGCCGCCACAGCCGGCCTTCCTCGAGCTGGAGTCCCGTCCGCTGGTCGGCGGGGACGCGGGAGCTGGCCAGCTCCAGCGCCTTTGCCGCCACGGCGTAACGCCCGAGCTTGGCCGAGGCGTCGGCCACGACGCGCAGGGCGCGCACGACGACGTCGGCCTCCCGCGCTTCCCTGGCGATCCGCTCCGCTTCGTCGGAGGCGATCTTGGCGACGCCGTCGCGCAGCAGGCGCTCGGCGCGCTTGAGCCGCTCGCTCGATGACAGCTCGGGCACGCGCACGCCGGCGGCGGCGAGCGCCTCCAGGCGGTCGCTCGCGCCCTCCGCCCAGCCGGTGGCCGGGGCCAGCACGCGCAGCTGTCGGTACACCAGCGCCGCGGTCTCGAAGTGGCCGCGGGCTTCGCCGGTCATGCCGAGCAGGTACAGAGCCTGGGGGACCTCTGCCGCATCGGGATAGGCGCTGATCAGGCGCTTGAGGTTGGCCTGGGCCTCGGTGTCGTCCCCCCCGCGCGAAGCCAGGGTAGCGGCCAGGACGAGCGCGGCCGGAGCCAGCCGACTGTCGGGATGACGGTCGGCCACCGTGACCGCCATCGCCCGCGCCGCGTCGAGGTCGCCAACCCGAGCCAGGGCATCGGCGAGCAGGAAGCGCGCGTGGTCCGCGATGGAGCTGGTCTGCGCGACCCCGGCGGAGAACTCGCGGACGAGCGGGCCGGCGTCCCCCCCCTGAAAGTCGGCGACGGCTTGCGCCCAGGCGCGCTGAATCTCGGCCGAGACCGGGGGCCCGGGGGGCGCCGTCTCGGCCGCCGCCGGGCCGGTGGCCAGCAGGCCGGCAAGCAGGAGGGCGCCGGTGGGGATCGCTGAGTCGCGGATGGCCCGGCGTGTGAACAGGATGCGCTGGATCGCGGTCACGTTGGCCAGCACGGCAAGGACCCACAGGGCCGGCTCCAGGAGCCCGAACACGGCGCCCGCGATGAGGCAGATCATGCGCTCCGGCCGCTCCATCACCCCTACGTTACACTCAACGCCGATCGATTCGGCTCGGGCTTTGGTGTAGCTCACCATCACGCTGCCGACCAGGCCGGCCATGGCGACAATGGCGCCCCGGGCGTGGGGAAGCTGGGCGAAGAACACCACGATGCCCAGCAGCACGACGATGTCCGAGTATCGGTCGATGACGGAGTCCAGGAAGGCGCCGAAGGGCGTGACCTGCCCGGAGGCGCGGGCCAGGGAGCCGTCGAAGAAGTCGAACAGTCCGGCCAGGAGCAGCAACACGCCGCCCGTGCGGGTCTGACCCGTCACAAACGCCGCCGCCGCCAGGAGGCTCACGCCGAGGCCGGCCACGGTGAGGTGATTGGGACGCAGCCGGAGCCGGAACAGCGCGCGGCCGACCGGGTCGGTCCAGGCGCGGACGGGCTCGCGGTAACGGCTCAGCATCGCCGGGCCGCCCAGGCGCTCATAGCGGCTGCATGAGCGCCTGCTCCAGGGCGGCCCGCAGTCGGTCGCAGGCCTCGGGCGCCTCGAGCTTGCCGCCAGCGGCGTCGTGGACGTAGAAGGTGTCGAAGGCCTGGTCGATCTCGGTGGCGATGCGAGCGCTGCCGATGTCCAGGCCAAGCCCGGCCATCGTCCGCGTGATGAGGTAGAGCAGGCCGAGACGGTCCGGAGACTTCACCTCCACCACCGTGAACTCGTCGCTCAGCGTGTTGTCGATGACGATCTTGGGCGGCGCCGCCGGCTCCGGTGCCGTCCGACGGCTGGCCCGCCGCTGCTCCAGCAGCGCCTCCACACGCTGCTCGCCGGCGATGACCGCCCGCAGGGCGTCGAGCACCCGCGCCCAGTGGGCGTGGGAGGTGAGCGCCTCGCCGGTGGGGTCGTTCACCTGGAAGGTGTCGATGGCGATGCCGTCGGCCCGAGTGGCGATCTGCGCCGAGATGATGTTGATGCCGTGGGCGGCCAGCGTGCCGGCGATGAGGGAGAACAGCCCGGGCAGGTCGCGGCTGACCACCACGAGGTCCGAGGAGCCGAGATCGGGATGGTGGAACAGCTCGGTGACGACGGCGACGGTGTCGAGCCGTTGCAGCATGCGCACGTGCTCGGCCATCCGCTGCACGCTGGTCGTGGCCAGATAACGGTCGGACACCATGGCCAGGTGGGCTTTCACCGCCTGGCGGGAGACGTCGTCCTGGACGAGGATGTGCAGGCGCCCGGCCAGCTGGGCGCGCCCCGGACGCTCGCCGCGGCCGCCGGTGAGCCGGGCCAGCGTCCGCGCGTACAGCTCGTGCAGCACCGCCGCCTGCCAGGGGGTCAGCACGCCTGGCCCCACTGCCCGCATGTCGGCGTACGTCAGCAGATAGAGCATCCGGAGCCGCTGAGCATCAACGACCGTCGCGGCGAAGTCGGCCACCGTCCTGGGGTCGTCGATGTCGCGGCGCTGGGCGATGTGGGACATGGTGAGATGGTGGGCGACGAGGAACTCGACGGCGGCCGCGTCGTCCGGCGGCAGCCCCAGGCGGGCCATCAGCGCCTGGATGAGCGGAATGCCCTTGGCCACGTGGCCGTGGCCCTTGGCCTTGCCGATGTCGTGGAGCAGCATCCCCAACATGAGCAGCTCCGGCCGCTCGACCTCCGTGAAGACCTGAGCGGCCCCCTCGGATTCCGCCGATTGGCCGGGGGCCAGAGCCTCCAGGTGCTCGACGGCCAGGAGCGAGTGCCGGTCGGCCGAGAACCGGTGGTAGACGTCGTACTGTACCAGGCACGTCAGCGCGCCGAACTCGGGGAGATAGCGGCCGAGGAGCCCCAGCTCGTGCATCTCGGACAGCGTGACGGCCACCCGCCCCCACGTTCGGCAGATGTCCAGGAAGAGATCCCGGGCCCCCGGTGAGCGGCGCGCGTCGTCGTCCACCGCATCCAGCGAGGCTTCGATGGAGCGCTCGAGCTCCACGCTCAGCTCACAGCCCAGACGGTGGGCGTGCCAGAAGACCTTCATCAGGCGCGTGGGGTCGGCGGCAAAGACGTCCGCTCGGCTGTCGGCCAGATAGAGCCGGCCGTCGATGAACACGAGCCCGTCGGCCAACGCCTGCTGGCGGTCCCGTCGGGCGGCGGTGTCGCTCCGGGACAGCGTGGCCTGACAGCGCGCAATGAGCCGCCGGGACACGCGATGGATGGCGCGGGCATGCAGGTAGTAATCGCGCATGAACCGCTCGACGCCCAGGCTCGTTTCGTCGTCCTGATAGCCGAAGCTCTTGGCCACCTGGGGCTGCAGATCACGGGTCAGCCCGTCGTTCCGATGGCCGGAGAGAAAGTGCAGCTCGTTGCGCACGCGCCAGAGAAAGGTCAGCGCGGCGTCGGTGAGCGCCTGCTCGCGCTCGGTGATGAGCCCCTTCTCGCGCAGCTCGCGCAGCGTGCGGGCCCCGAACTTGGCCGCCGAGAGCCAGAGGGCCGTGTGCATGTCGCGCAGGCCGCCGGCCGATTCCTTGACGTTGGGCTCGCCCACGTAGGGAGAGGCGCCGTGCCGGCGGTAGCGCTGATCGCGCTCGGCCAGCGTCAATTCCAGAAAGTGCTCGAAGTCTCGGCGGTAGACGTTCTCGTGCAGCACGCGCTGGAAGCGCGCGAAGAGAGGGCGATCCCCGGCCAGGAAGCGCGCCTCCTGCATGGACGTCCGGCTGGGCAGGTCGGTGCCGGCGATGGCCACGCAGTCTTCCAGCGAGCGCAGGCTATGCCCGATCTGCAGGCCGAGGTCCCAGAGGGTGTAGAGCAGCTCCTGGGTCACCCGTTGCACGTAGGGGGACAGGGCGCCGTCGTGGACGACCATGAGGTCGACGTCCGACGAGGGGTGCAACTCCCCGCGGCCATAGCCGCCCAAGGCGACGATCACGAGCGCCGCCGGGTGGAGTCCGCTGGTCGCGGTGTCAGCCTCGATGAGGCGGGTGAGGGTGCGCACGACGTCATCGATGAGCCGGGCGTGGGCCTGGACAGACTCCTGGCCTGACGCGCCGCCGGCGTGCATGACCTTGATCGAGTCGAGCCCATCGGCGAGCGCGGCGCGGAAAAAATCGAGGCGAAGTCGCCGCCGGTCTTCGGCGCGCTGGGCTCTGGCTTCGGCGCGCCGGGCCCGGCGATACAGCTCGGGCGCCATAACGACCGAGAGCGTAGCAATCCCGGGCAAACGCTGTCAAATGCCGGTGGGACTGACTACAATGCCGGGGTGCGACGTGTCTGGCGCCCCGTCCTCGACCGCATCGCGCCCTACGAAGCCGCCCGGCCCCTGGAGGTGCTGGCCCGCGAGCTGGGCATCACGGATCTGATCCGCCTCAGCGCCAACGAGAGCCCCCTGGGTCCGTCACCCCGTGTCGTGGAGGCCATCGGGCGAGAGGCATCCCGCGTCCACCTCTACCCCGACGGTGGCGCCACCGCGCTTCGGGAAGCGCTGGCCGCCCGCCTCGGCGCCGGCACCGACCAGATCCTGGTCGGCAACGGCGCCGACGAGCTCCTCTCGATCATCGCCTGGGCCGCCCTGGACCCCGGCGACGAGGTCGTGGTGCCGCAGCCGTCGTTCGAGCCCTACACCACCGTGGTCGAGTTGGCCGGCGCCGTGGTGCGGGCGAGCCCGCTGGTGAAGTACGAGACGGACCTCGACGACGTCCACCGGCGGGTGACGGGGCGGACCAAGGCGGTGATCCTGTGCTCGCCCCACAACCCGGCCACCACCATCATCCGGCAGGGGGCCCTGCTCGGGCTGCTCGACGCCCTCGGCGCCGATCCCCCCCTCGTCGTGCTCGACGAGGCCTACTGTGACTTCTGCGACGACCCGGAGTACCCCGACGGCGCGACCCTGCTGGGCCGCTACCCCCGCCTCATCGTGCTGCGCACGTTCTCGAAGATCGCCGGGCTGGCCGGCCTGCGGGTGGGCTACGCCATCGCCACCCCGGAGACCGTCGAGCGACTCAACCGCGTCCGCGCCCCCTACAACGTGAACCGCCTGGGCCAGGTCGCGGCCCTGGCGGCGCTGGAGGACCGGGAGCACTGGGAGCGGACGCGGACCCTGGTCCTCGCCGAGCGCGCCTTTCTCAGCCGTGAACTGGCCCGCCGGGGCTTCGCCTTTCCCCCCTCTCAGGCGAACTTCTTCCTCCTGAACGTGCCGAGCGCGGCCCAGGCCCGCGAGGCGCTGCTCCGGGCGGGGCTGCTGGTGCGGGATGGGGCCGCCGTGGGCTTCCCCGACCACCTCCGCATCGCCGTCGGCACCCGGGCGGCGAACGAACGCCTGCTCGCCGTCCTCGACCGCCTGCCCCGCTCGTCAGCCCGGGCTTGACCGGGGGCCGGCTCTGGTGCATTTTTATGCCTGATGGAGAATATTCATTCTACCCGGACCACCCTGCAGCGGCGGGACGCCATCGCCCGACTGGTCCGCTCGGAACGGGTCCGGTCCCAGGAGGACCTCCAGCAGCGGCTGCGGCGCCAGGGCATCACGGTCGCCCAGCCGACGCTCTCGCGTGATCTGAGGAGCCTCGGCCTCCTCAAGTCCGCCGCCGGCTACATCGCCCCCGGCCCGGCCCCCACTCCCTCCGCTCCCGCGGAGCGGCGCCCGGACCAGCTCGACCGCACCCTGCGGGAATTCGCGCTCTCCGTGCGGGCCGCCGGATCGCTGGTCGTCGTGCGGACGCCGCCGGCCGGGGCTCACCCGGTGGCCCGCGCGCTCGACGAGACCGATCTCCCCGACGTCGCCGGCACCGTCGCCGGCGACGACACCGTGTTGGTGGCCACGCCGGGGCCCGCCGCGGCCAGCCGCCTGGCCCGCCGACTTTCTCACGCCCTCGGGGGCCGACGTTCGGCGCCCCGACGGGCCCGCGCCTGAGCGCAGGCACCGCGCCCGGATCCATTCGCATGAAGCGGAGGAACGCCATCGTGTCTCATCAAGATCTCGACACCGTATTCGAGCAGGGCCGCGGCGACGTCCTCGTCACCACCGACCCGGCGCGTCTCGACCTGGACGTCGTCCACGGGTTCCTCACGCGTTCGTACTGGGCCGCCGGCATCCCTCGGGAGACGGTGGCCCGCTCCATACGGCACTCGCTGTGCTTCGGCGCCCACGAGGGTGATCGCCAGGTTGGATTCGCCCGGGTCATCTCCGACTACGCCACCTTCGCGTATGCCAACTCCTCGATCAGTCGGCGCTCTTCCATCTCGCCCTCCTCGATCGTCGGGGGAGGCGACGAAATGCAACGGGGGGGCCATCGAGCATCGCCACGCCGCTGCATTTCTGGAAGCGCTCTCTACAAACCTCACCGCCCGGCCGATGTCAGGCCTCGCGGGCTCGGGCGCGCCAACGCAGCACTGTGCGCCAACGCATCCGCCTGGCCTCCACCTTGCACGCGCCGCCGGGTCTCCCAACGACCGAAGGAGGGGCGACATGACCGACTTCAGGGGGCTCGACGAGCTGTGCGAGCATGGCCGAATGCAGTGGGTGGCGAGCGAACGCGCCTGGCAGGCCGAGCCGCGCGAGGTCCTCGACGCACTCGCCGGCGCCGGATTTCAGGAATACAAGCATGAGGTCACGCGCAGCGGACGCGACCGTTCGCCCACCGGCGGGGTATGGCAAGGCCTCGATTCCCGCACCGGGACGGTGGCCTCGGCCATTTGGGTGCGCCGCCTCGACGCCCCCGCGCTCGTGTTCATCGATATCGACGGCGAGCCCATCGAGGGCGAAGGCCGTTGACCGAAGGCAGGACGAGGGAGGAGGACACCATGGCGACGCTCATCGGCGCGCGCTCGACGAGCTGACCGATCTCTCGGTGGGTGCCGCCAAGGAGGGCGCCCGGCGGAGGGCGCGCCGGCCTCGCCCGGCGTGCCCTCCGCCGGTCCGCGAAACCACCCACCACCCCGCGTCCGGCGGCCCGACTCAGCGCCGGCGGTTCCGGACCACGCTCAGCTCACGCTCCAGCTCCACGAGGCGCCGGGCCAACGCATCACGCTCGGCGCGTAACGCCGTCAGCTGCTGGTCGCGGAGACCGGAGCGCCGGTCCTGGAGATCGAGCCTCGTCTGCAGCGCCGCTTCGCGCGCGTACACCTCGCGCAGCTCGGCCTCCAACCCGGTGATCCGCTGCTTGGCCGGCAGATAGATGCCGAACATGACGTAGAGCAGCAGGCCCAGCAGGAGGAGGCTCGAGGCGACCAGCATCCACGGGAGCCCGGCGCGCGGCGGGGCAGCCACGGCTGGGGATTCTAACAAATCTGCTATGATCGAAATCGAGAAGCGTGAGGCAACCCGTGGAGCTACGAACGTTCTTCAACCGAGCGATTCGCGCGAGCTTCCACGACCTGGCGCTCGCCGACGAGTCGGCCGCTGCGTACCTGGCCGACCTGCTCACCCGCTTCGCCCGCACCGAGAACCTCTACCCCCCGGGCGTCGCCCTTCCCCGCCTGGAGACCGTGGTCGACATGCTGCTCGACATCCAGGCCGCCTGGCAGGACGAAGCGTCGCACTTCCGGCCCGAGCACGAGGTGACGGTGCGGCGCCACATCGGCGACTACACGATGTTCATGATCGGCGTGTTCCGCGAGCGCGTGGAACGCATGGCCTCCACCGGGTACTACATCTCGCAGGGCAAGCGCGCCTATCGGTTCGTCTCCGAGCACGCGCGCGTCCGCGTCGGCGCCGACGCGCCGCCCTACCGCCGGCTCGCCGAGCGCTTCGAGAGCTACGCCGGCGCCCTCGATTACGCGCGCCGCGTCCACTTCCCCGACGATCCCGGGTACCTCTTCCTCCGGTCGGCGCTTGACTGACGCGACCGCGGCCGGCCGCAGCGCCGTCGAGGCGCTCCTCGCCCGCGGCGGGCCCCCCACCGCCGCCGACCTTCGCGACCTCGCCAGCATCCCGGCCAACGCGCTCGAAGCGGCCCTGCGCGACTTCGCCGCCGCCCACACTGCCGCCGCCCTGCCCGTGCTCACCGCGCTGGCCGCCGAGCCCGCATCCCGCCCGCTGCGGCGCGCCGCCAAGCGGGCCCTTTACCGTCTGGCCCAGAGCGGCGTGACGCCGGCGCCGCCGGCGCCCCGACCGATCGCTGCCCGCGGCGAAGAGCGCCCCATGCGGGCCTGGCTTTCCGGCATCGACGGCACCGGCTCTCGGGCCGTCTGGATCCTGTTCGAGGGCGACTGGAGTGCGCTGCGGCTCTGCTCGCTGATCCTCAACGACACCGCGGGCGTCGTGGACGTCGCCGGCGGGGTCATCACCAAGAAGCGCCTGGATCGCGAGCTGGCCGAGCTGCGGGCCTCCCAGAAGCTGCCGTGGGTCGAGGTCGACCCGCGCCGCGCGGCCGCGCTGGTGGCCGAGGCCCTCGAGCTGCACGAGGCGACGGGGACCTCGCCGCCGGCCGCCTTCGCGCGGTGGCGGTCGCTCTTCGAGTCGGCGGCGCCGCCGCCGCCGCCGGTCGCCGGCGAGGTCGATCCCGCGCTTCTGGAACGCGGGGCCGAGTTGCTCGAGCTTCCCGAGCTCGCCGGGTGGTTCTTCGAGCCGGCGGCGGTCCAGACCGACGCCCTCGAGCTGCTCCAGGCACACGAGAGCCGCTTGGTCGTCGCCGACCAGGTGCGCGCCGAGCGAGAGGCCGATATCGTGCGTCGCGTCGTCGAGCGTGAGCTGACCCCTCCGGCGCGGCGGCTGTGGGCCCGCCGGCTCCTCGAGATGGCGCTCGTCTTCGACGCGGCCGGGCGCGCGGCCCATGCCGCGCTGGCCCGGGTCGCCGCGGCGGCACTCCTCGACGACGCGCGCGAGCCCGCGCGCCACCCGCTCGCGCGCGGGCTTGCCTCGCGTGGCCTTGAGCTGGCCGGGGAGGTGGCCCTGGGCCGGCTGAAGGCAGCCGAGGTGAGCCGCCGTCCGGCCGCCCCTCACCCGCCCCGCTCGGCATCGGCGTGATCACCGACGTCCCTGGCGTCCGCGTTGGTCACGCCACCGACGCGGTGGGCCTGACCGGGGTGACCGTGCTCCTGTGCGACTGGCCCGCCGTCGCCGGCGTGGAGCTGCGGGGGCGGGCCCACGACGTCGTGGGACTCGACTATCTCGACCCGCGCCACCTCGTGCCCACGGTGAACGGCGTCGTGCTCGGCGGCGGTAGCCGCTTCGGCGAGGAAGCCGTCTACGGCGTGCTCGAGGAGCTCGAAGCGCGCGGTGTCGGATTCCCCGTGGGCCCGACGGTCGTGCCCCACGTCCCCGGCGCGTTCCTCTTCGACCTCAACGTGGGCGATCCGAAGGCCCGCCCCACGCGGGCCATGGGGCGGCAGGCGGCCGCGCGCGCCGCCGGGGGCCCGGTGGCCGAAGGCAATGTGGGCGCTGGGACCGGCGCCAGCGTCGGCAAGCTGCACGGGATCACCCGGGCCATGCGTGGCGGACTGGGGAGCGCTGCGGCGCGGCTGGGCGACGTCGTAATCGGAGCGCTCGTAGCGGTCAACGCGGTGGGCGATGTGCGTGACCCTGAAACGGCCTCGCTCGTCGCAGGCACGCGCGATGCGCCCGATGGCCGCCGTCTGGTCGACTCGGCCGGCGCGCTAGCGGCCGGCGCCCTGCTCGAACGCTTCGGCGCGGGCCAGCACACGACGATCGGCGTCGTCGCGACTACGGCCCGGCTGGGCAAGACCGAGGCCGCCGCTGTGGCTGCGCTCGGGATGCAAGGCTTCGCGCAGGCGCTCTCACCGCCGCATACCGCCTTCGACGGTGACGCCCTTTTCGTGCTTTCGGTCGGCGAGCGACCGGCCGACCTCACCAGGCTGGGTCTGGCCGCCGCCGAGGCTGTGGCCCGCGCGATCGTCCGCGGCGTCCGTGCGGCCACGTCGCTGCCCGGTCTGCCCGCCGCGCGGGATCTCGCCCCGCAGACGCGCTAGCCCACGCTCGTGCCTCGGGGCCGGGGCCGACAGGTGTGTGGGGCAGGGGTCGAGGGGACCCGTTCCCGCATGCTGGAAACGGACCCCGCGCCCCAGATGGAGCCCAGCCACAGCCGGGCAGCGGACGCGGGCTGCGTGGTCCCGCCGACCCCTGCCCCACACACCTGTCGGCCCCGGCCCCGAGTGGCGGACCCTCGTTGGACCTCTACCGGCGAAGCAGCCAGCCGAGCGCCGCGTAGGCGAGCAGGGCGTAGACGATCCAGGTCCAGCGGCGAACACGTTCGGCCTGGGCTTGCGGTATCGGCTCCACCACGACGGGATGCAGCCAGCGCGCGATGAGCGCCCCGCTGAGCGCGCCGCCCACGTGAGCGCCGTTGTCCACGTACGGCGTCAGGACGCCGGAGGCGATCGTGTAGAGCGCCCAGGCCAGAAGCACGACGCCGATGCGCCGGTCGCGGAGCAGCAGCCGGTCGCGATGGCGCCGGAACAGCACGATGGACGCGCCCTGCAGCCCGAAGATGGCGCCGGAGGCGCCGACCGACGGGCCCGCGCTCACGGCCAGGCTCAGGAGTGAGCCGCCCACCCCACTCAGCACGTAGAGGACGAGGTACTGGGAGCGGCCGAAGGCGTGCTCGCAGATCATTCCCAGGATGTAGAGCGCAACGGCGTTGCCCACGAGGTGAGCGACCCCCCCGTGAAGGAACGTCGCGCTGACGAGTCGCCAGTACTCGCCGGCCACCACCCGGGACGCCTCCAGGGCTCCGGCCTCGATGATGGCTCGCCGCGAGTCGAGCGCCCCGGCCGCGACCTCCCACACGAAGATCACCGCGAGCACGGCGAGGAGGCCCAGCGTGAACCGAGGCGCCCGTCGCATGCGGCGCTCGAAATCCACCCGCCGGCCGAGCAGCATGTCCGGCGTGATGAGGAGCGGACGCTCGGGGTCGGTCACGCCGGGCCGAGGAGCTTGTAGTAGATGGCGTTGGCGTCCAGGGCGCCGCCGGCGCTGCGGGCGTAACGGGGGATCGAGCCGGCGAATGTCCAGCCCTGAGCCCGGTACAGCCGCTCCGCGGGGTCGCCCAGGCGCGTATCGAGGAAGAGTGTCGTCCGGCCGAGGCGCCGCGCGTGCTCCTCAGCCGCCGCCATGAGCGCGTGGCCGAGTCCGCGTCGCCGGGCGCGCCGGTGCACCATCACCTTCATCACCTCGGCGCGGTGGCGGCCGTTGGGGCGGCTCTCGAGATCGACCTGCACGCTGCCCACGACGGCGCCGTCGGCGTCACGCGCGGCCAGGAGCACCCGTGTGCCCGCGCGCACCGAAGCCACCACGGTGGTCCAGTAGTCCGCCGCCTCGGCGGGTCCGAGCGGCGGCAGGAAGCCGATGGAGGCGCCGCTAGCCACGGCGTCCTCCAGGAGCGCGGCGAGAGCCGACAGCTCGGCCTGCGCCGCCTCGGCCGTCAGCGCCTCGATGGGCGCTGTTGGAGGCGCCGTCAACGGCGCTCGCCCGTATCGAGCAGGATGCCCAGGGCCACCGCCACCCGGCGGTCGAGCCGGCGCTCGACGTCCTCGCGGAGATCGAGGACGTAGCGGTCCAGGAGCGTGAGCTTCCGGTTGAACTCGCCGAGGGCGGCGCCGTCCGCGGCGAGCAGCACGAAGTTCGTGCGGAGTAGCCCGAACAGCGGCCCCAGGACCCGGCGGAGCAGCGAGAGCACGAGCGAGTCCTCGACGGCCGACGCCACGCCCTGCCCGGTCTCGGTCTCCACGGTCCAGCGCTTGCGAAAGAGCCCTCGGACGTAATCGCGGCGCAGCCGCGCCAGCGCCGTCCCCGCCGCCGTCGTCAGCGTGTAGGTCCGGAAGGCGACAGCCAACCGCTGATCCTGCAGGATCCTGAGCAGGACCTCGCGGCGGGACTCGTCCCGGTACACCGTCACGTGGCGCTTGGGACGGGCTGAGGCGGAGACGACGAAGAATGCCACCGGCGCCAGGAGCAGACCCAGGAGGGCCAGCAGACCGGACAGGGGAGCGGGGGACGAGGGCTCGCTGACGGTCCAGTAGAACACGATGGAGGCGGCGACGACGCCCAGCGCGTAGGCGAGAAGTGTGCGAATCGGATAGGTGGGCCGCTCCACGTAAAGGATGGGCCGGCCATCCTCCGCCCACACCTCATATTTCGAGCGGATCGTCAGGACCCGTTGCCGCAGCAGAAAGACGTCGCGGTCGAAGACGGAGTCGAGGTCAGGCGTCGGGCGCCGGAGTCCGCCGGCGCGCAAGTGCCGGTGACACACCGGACACTCGAGCAGGCGTCCGGCGTACTCGGGCTTGAGGTCGTACACCTCCCCGCACGGGCAGGCCAGGACGATCGCGCTCACGACCGGGATGACGGGTCAGGACGTGAACGCGGGGAGGACGTGCCTGGCCATCATCTCCATGGAGCGCAGCACCTTGGCTTGCGGCAGCCCGCCGAAGTTCATGATGGCCAGATAGTCGGTGTACCCGCACTGCTCGTAGAGCCGGGCCACGCGGACGACGTCCTCAGGGCTGCCGAAAGCGATCAGGTTCTTGTCGACCAGCGTCTGGAACGGCCGCTGCCGGGCGTAGAGCCGGGTGCGCACGTAGCGATCCATGGCCTCGCGGGCCTCGGCGGCGGCCCGATCGAAGCCGTCGCACACGTACGTGTGAAAGCCGAAGGGCAGGCGGGCTCGGTCGGGATCGCCGCCGGACGCCGTGTAGGCGCGGCGCCAGTCGGCGATGGTCGCGGTGAATTCCTCGACACGCTCGCTGGTCGCGTAGGGGATCATCATGATCGCGAAGCCCTTGCCCCCGACCTGGGCCGCCGCCTCGTTGCGCAGGATGGCCACCCACAGCGGCGGGTGCGGCTTCTGCACGGGCAGCGCGTTGAGCTTCATGTCCTTCACCTGGACAAAGCGACCCGGCCACGAGAAGCGCTCGCCCCGCCAGGCGCGCAGCAGCACCGCCAGGGCTTCGTCGAAGCGCGCGCCCTTCTCGTCCGGGTCGACGCCGAAGCCCTCGAACTCATGGCGGAGGTAGCCGGTGCCCACGCCGAGGTTCAGGCGGCCCCCCGACAGCATGTCCACCATGGCGTAGTCCTCGGCGACGAGCAGCGGGTTGTGGAACGGCAGCACGACGACGGCGGCCCCCAGGCGGATCCGCTTCGTCCGCTGGGCGGCGGCGGCCAGGAACACCGGCGGCGACGGAATGGCGCCGTACTCGTGGAAATGGTGCTCGGCCACCCAGAACGAGTCGAAGCCGAGCTGGTCGGCGGCCTCGACCTGCTCGAGCAGCTCGCCGTAGAGCTGGGCCGAGGTGCGGGGCAGCTCGGCCGGGTAATGGTCGCAGACGGAGAAGACGCCGAAGCGCATCACTCCGAGGGCCGGAGCGCGTCGCGGGCGCCGCCCAGGCGCTCAGCGATGGCGCGGACCTCCTCCAGGCGCGCGGCGTCGTACGCGAACCGGGGATCGGTCGTGTAGGCCGACCACGCCTGCATGTAGTCCGGCTGGCTCAGCCCCAACGCGAACTCGGAGATCCGCACCGGGTTGGCGAAGTCAGCCATGATCGCGACCTCCTGATGCACCTCCGGCCGGCGGCCCTGCACGAACGCCTCCAGCGCGCGCGGCTTGGGACCGTGGGGAAGCCCCACCGGATGGACGGTGACCATGCCGGCCTGGCTGAAGCCACCGCTGCTGAAGAAGTCACCGAAGTGAAAGCCGAGGGTCTCGCAATAGTCGAGGTTCTTGTGAAAGAAGGGCAGCCACATCCCCTCCTTCTCTACCGAGCGCACGGTGAAGACGCAGAGGTAGCAGCCCGGCAGCTTGAAGATCGTGTGCCCCGAGGGCGGGACGTGGGAGCGGTCGGCCACCAGGGGTCGCACGTCTTCGACGGCGAACTTGTAGGGCAGGTAATCGCCCCGCCAGCCGACGACGTCGAAGGGATGCGTGGGGTGAACGCGCCGGGTGTAACCGGTATCCACCTTGGCGACGATCTCGAAGCGGCCCCGCTCGTTCACGGTGCTGAGGGACCGCGGATACTTGTAGTCGCTCTGGCTGTGGGTGAGGAAGCGGCCGGTGGTCGGGCCTTCGGACTTCTCGGGATCGCCGGCGAAGGACTCGTACATCCAGTAGTAGTGCGAGCCGGCCGAGAGCTCGAACCGGTGCGTGATGCCCTTGGGGACGACGAGGAAGTCGCCGGGCCCGTAGCCGATCGGACCGAAGGTCGTCTCCAGCGTCCCGGCACCCTGGTGCACGAAGAACACTATCGTGGCCGAGTGGTGCTCGAAGAAGTAGCCCATCGGGGCGCGCGGGGCGGTGACGTTCATCGCGCAGGTGGCGTTGGCCACGAGCCGGGCCATGCCGCGGTAGACGTCGACGGCGCCGTCAGACGTCGCCATGTTCAGCGCGTGATGCACGCCGCCCAGGGGGCGAAGCGGCGACTCCCAGCGCGGGGCGAAGCCCTCGAGCCCGTTCGTTTCGCCGGGCAACCAGTTGGTGGGCGGGTAGAGGTGGTAGGTGTGGGCCACCTTGCCGCTGAAGCCGCCGCGGCCGTGCTCCTGCTCGTAGACGTGCTGGAGCAGCGGTCCCGCGTGGGGCGCCCGCGGCACGATGCCGATCTCGGGCAGGCCGCCGAAGTACTCGATGTCCGCCATGGCGATCCTCCGCTCAGATTCTACCGCCGATCGCGCGGCCGCGGCGGCGGCCCCGCCTCAGCGGGCGGGACGCTCGGGATGAAGCACGCGCCACACGTTCTCGGCGGCAATCGGCATGTCGAGGTGCGTGCAGCCGAAGGGCGCCAGCGCGTCGACGACGGCATTGACGACGGCGGGCGGCACCGCGATGCAGCCCGCTTCACCCAGCCCCTTGGCTCCAAGGGGGTTGCGCGGGGAGGGGGTCACGGTCTTGTCCAGCTCAGGCTCGGGGAAGTCGCCCAGCCGCGGCAGCGCATAGTCCATCAGCGTCGCCGTCACCAGTTGGCCCTCGGCGTCGTAGACGATCCCCTCCAGCAGCGCCTGGCCCGCTCCCTGGGCGTAGCTGCCGTGGAGCTGGCCCTCGGCGATCAGGGGGTTGACGATCGTGCCGGCGTCGTCGACCCACACGAGCCGCGTCAGCCTCACCTGCCCGGTGTCCCGGTCGATGGCCACGGTCGCGACGCACGTCCCGAACGACCACGTTTCACCTTCGGCCTTGAAGAACACGGTGGCCTCGAGCCCGGCTCGTCGCCCGGCGCCAGGTGCGCGCCCCGGTAGGCGGCGTCGGCCACCCGCGCCCAGGTGACCGTCTTGGCCGGCACCCCCTTGACCTGGAAGCCGCCGGCCACGGCGACGACGTCGGTGGGCGCGGCCTCCAGCACGCTGGCCGCGATGCGCTGGCCCTTGTCGCGAACCTGAGTGGCGGCGCGGAAGACCGCGCTGCCACCGAGCGCGGTGCTCCGGCTGCCGAACGTGCCGAAGCCCTGCGGGGCGCCCCGGGTGTCGCCGTGGCGGACGGCGATGGCGTCGAACTCGACGCCGAGCACGTCGGCGGCGATCTGCGCCCACGTCGTCGCGTGGCCCTGACCGTGGGGGCTACTGCCGGTCACGACGGTGACAGTGCCGGTGCGCTCGAGGCGGACGCTGCCGCTTTCCCAGCCGAGCGCGGCGGGCTCCACGTACGCGGCCAGCCCGACGCCCACCACCTCGCCTCGCGCGCGCGCCGCCGCCTGCTCCTTCCGCAGGCGCGCGTAATCGGCGAGCTTCAGCGCGTGCTCGAACGCCGTCGCGTAGTCACCGGAGTCGTAGACCGCGCCGGTGGGCGTGCGATAGGGAAACGCCCCGGGCGGTACGAAGTTGCGGCGCCGGATATCAGCCGGATCAAGGCCGAGCCCGCGGGCCGCTTCGTCGAGCAAGCGCTCCATGAGGAAGATGCCCTCGGGTCGGCCGGCGCCGCGGTAGGCCCCGGTCGGTGCTGTCGTGGTGTAGGTGCCGGCCGTCTCGATGTCGACGGCGGGCACGACGTACGCTCCCGGCAGCGTGCGCCCGTGGTTGTAGGCCGGCACGGCGCCGCTGAAGACCATCTCCGAGCCCAACGGGACGAGGATGCGCGCGCGCACCCCGAGGATCCGGCCCTCCGCGTCCACCGCCAGCTCACCCTCGGCCTGCCCGCCCCGGCCGTGATGCGTCGTTGCCGTGTCTTCGCCGCGCGTGGCCACCCACTTCACGGGACACCCGAGCCGGCGAGCCAGCCAGGCCACCAGCACGTCTTCGCCATAGGGCGAGCCCTTGACGCCGAATCCGCCGCCCACGTCGGGGGCGATGACGCGGATGCGGCTCTCGCTGAGCCCAATCGAGGTCGCGATCTCGGCCCGCACGCGGAACGGCGCCTGCGTGGACGACCAGACGGTCAGCTCGTCGAGGTGGGCGTCGTAGACGGCCAGCACCGAGCGCGGCTCCATGGCGACCGCGGCCAGCCGCGCCTGGTGCACGCGCAAGCGGGCGACGTGCGCGGCGCGGGTCAACGCTCCCGCCACGTCGCCCACGCGCCAGGCGTGGTCGAAGGCGCGATTGGCGCCGAGCTTGGGGTGAAGCACGGGGGCACCATCGCCGGCGCTCGCGCGCGCGTCGGCCACTGCCGCCAGCGGTTCCCAGTGAACGTCGATCATCTCGGCGGCGTCGCGGGCGCTGGCCGGCGTGTCGGCGACCACGGCGGCCACCGGCTCGCCCACCGCGCGCACGACCTGCTCGGCCAGCACGGGGCGGCGCGTGGCCTTGATGCCGGCAAACAGCATGTTGACCGAGAGCGGTTTGAGGTCGCGGACGTCGGCGCCGGTCACCACCGCCACCACGCCGGCCGCGCGGCGGGCGGCGCCGATGTCGAGACGCGAGATGCGGGCGTGGGCGTGAGGGCTGCGCAGGAGGTGAACGTGGACCGTTCCCGGCACGCGGACGTCGTCGGTAAAGCGTCCGGCGCCGACCAGGAGCGGGCGGTCCTCCACGCGTCGGAGCGCCGCACCGATGTGGGCCACGGCCGGGCATTATCGCACGCGTCCTGTACACTGGAGAGCCCATGCCCCGGCGCGGCAAGATCCTCCCCTTTCCCGGCGCGGCCGGACCCCCGGGCCGGCCCGGGCGCCGGCTCCGCGACGACGAGCCGGGGCTCGTCGAGGTGCATCGCTGCGACCGGGCCGAGGCCCTCGTCGTCAAGAGCCTGTTCGAGAGCGAGGGCATCCCCACGGTGCTGCACTCGCGGCTGGCCTACTCGGTTTACCCGTTCAGCGTGGGCGGCCAGGGCGAAGTGGTCGTCCTGGTCCCGGCGCCCGAGGCGCCCCGCAGCCGCCTGCTTCTCGCGCGCGTCGCCGGGGGCCCCTGAGGCCCGCCGTCACGCCGGCCGGGCCTCATTAGGCCTCGAGCGCGATGGCCTCCAGCGCGCGGCCTACGTGGGTGAGCGCCGCGGGCTCGAGCGTGGCCAGCGCGTCCCGGCCGGTGTGATAGGTGTCGAAGGGCGGCGGCCGGCGCACGAGAGTTCGGAAGACGCTTCGGGTCGGGCTCAGCACGAAGCGGCGCAGCGCCTCGGCCTCCCGCGAAGGGACGATGGTGAACCCGTAGGCGGGAATTCCGGCGGCGGCGAACGCGCGGTGGTCGCTGCCGAAGACGGGAATCCGCCCGACGAGGTGGTAGGTGTCGTCGGGCCGGAGGCCGAGTCCTTCGAGGGCGCCGGCCACCCGCCGGAGAAACGGTGAGTCGCCGGTAGCGTCCCACACCGCGAGGGTGTCGCCGATACCGCAGAGCTCCAGGCTCAGCACGCCCACCACGCCGGCCAGCGGCACGTCACGAACGTAGGCGCGGGCGCCGAGATAGCCCCGCTCCTCGGCCGCCGTGAAGAGCAGCCGCACGCGCCGGGCCGGCGGCAGGCGGGCGGCCAGCCGCTCCATCAGATGCAGCAGGATGCCGACGGCGGCGGCATTGTCGTTGGCGCCCGGGCTGCCCGGCACCGCGTCGTGGTGCGCGATGAGCAGCAGCACGCGGTCGCCTGTGCCCAGGTCCACGCTGAAGTTCTCGCCGCTGCCCTCGAACGTCGCGAACCGGTGGCGGCTGAAGTCCGCGCCGCGCGCGGTGAGATAGGTCGCGACCGCGGCTTGTCGCTCCTCGTCCGGACGCGCCACGACGAGTCCGGCTAGCGCCAGGGGTGAGCCGTCGCTGCGCAGCACCGTCTCCAGCGGCGTGGGAACGTCCGAAGGACGGGCATTGAGCATCCAGGCCAGGCTGCGGTTGATGCGACCGCGCACATAGAAACCGAAATCGCGCAGGCTCATGGCACGCCGAGCAGCGCGCACGCGTTGGCGGTGAGACGCGCGGCCAGGGGCTCGAGGGCCTCCCTCCGCAGCTCGGCCACGCGCGCCGCGGTCAAGGCGAGGTAGGCGGGCTCGTTGCGCTTACCGCGGTAGCCCTGCGGCGGCAGGAACGGGCAATCGGTCTCGATCACCAGCCGGTCGCCGGGCACGAGCCGGGCGACCTCGGGCAGGGCGCGGGCGTTGGGATAGGTCACCGGGCCGGCCAGGGAGATGAGCAAGCCCAGGTCGAGGCACCGACGGGCAATGTCGGTATCGCCGGAGAAGCAGTGCATGATGCCGCGAATCGAGCCGGCGCCGTCTTCCTCGATGATGCGCAGGACGTCGGCATGCGCCTCGCGGCAGTGGATCACCACCGGCTTGCCCAGCCGGCGGGCCAGCTCGAGCAGGCGCCGGAAGACGCGCTCCTGGGCCGCGGGCGGCGAGAGGTTCCGGAAGAAGTCGAGCCCGATCTCCCCGATGGCGACCACGCGGGGCTCGGCGGCCAGGCGCGCGACCTCGTCCAGCGCCGCCTCGTCTCCGGCGGCCGCGTCGTGGGGATGGATGCCGACCGTCGCCCACACGTCGGGTTCGCGGCGAGCGAGCGCGATGGCCGCGCGCGAGGTTTCGACGTCGGTGCCGATCGTCAGCAGGCGGCGCACGCCGGCGGCGCGAGCCCGAGCCAGCACCTCGGCCAGGTCGCTGGCGAACTCGGGGAAGTGCAGATGCGCGTGCGTGTCGAAGAGGTCCGGCGTCACTGAACCACGCGGAAGCGGAGGCGGCCGATGAGCTGGCCGGAGCCGGTCGCGATGTCCACCACCCAGCGTCCCGTGGGATCCGGGGGAAACGCGGTCTTGCGCGAGTAGGTGCGAAATCCTTCGCGCCGGCCCCCGTAGACGGGCGACAGCTCGACGATGTCCACGACCTGGCCTTCGCGCCGCCAGACGTGGCGGATGGACTGGCGGAGCCCGGCTGGCGCGTACACCGCCGTGTAGGCGATGAGGCCTCGCTGTCTGAGCTCATCGGCCTTGATGGTGCGGGTAGCCGGCTCCAGCGATTCCACACTGGCAACGTCCCAGGCGATGTTGGCCCGGGCCACGAACAGCGGGACCGGCGGGATCCCGGCGCGCCCGAACCAGACCAGCGCGGCGGCGACGACGCCGGTCGCCGCCATGACGACCAGGCCGCGGCGCCAGGGCCACGAGCGCGCGCGACAGACGGTCGGCGTGAGGGCCAGACCCGAGATCCACGCCGCGCCCAGCAGCGCTAGATGCGGGGGCACGCCGACCAGAGGCAGGGCCAGGTTGAGCGCGCCGAAGAGGGACACGACGAAGAAGACGTAGCCCACCCACGGTCGCGGGTGGACCAGGGCATGCCACCACGGATCGAAGGTCGCCACCAGCACCATCGCCAACAGCAGAACGAGGAACGCGACGTTGGGCGAGCCGAGCGTCGAGCTGGCGTAGTACACGGGCAACAGGAAGAGCAGCACCCCGTGATAGAGCGTCTGGATCAGGTAGTCCGCCGCCGTCACCACCAGGCGGTGCCCGCGCGTCTCCAGGGCCTGCCGCACCTGGCTGAGCACGGCGACGAGCAGCCAGAGCAGCAGCAGGTAGCCGACGATCCAACGCACGTGCGGGACGTCGCGGCGAAAGACGAACAGCGCGAGCAGCCCGCCGACGAACGAGGCAATCGAGATCCCCCATTGCCGGAGGAAGGGCAGGAGGGTGGACCACACCGGCGGGCGAGCCGCGCGGCCGAGCTCGGGGGCTTGAGGCTCCGTCACGGGCCCGGCGGGCCGAGGGCCTCGGCGATCCGGCGCGCGACCTCGTCGCGGCGCAGGGCGGCGACGCACGCGAGGACGTCGGGCGCGACGGCCCGGGACCGAAGATGGGCGGCGACCAGGTCGAGCGCGCTCGACCGGACGGGCCCGTCCAGTACGCAGATTTCCCGAAGCACGCGGGCAACGGACGGATCGCGGGTGGCGACGTGGATGATGGCGTCGAGCTCTTCCGGAGTCATGAGACCTGGGCCCCCGGCGGCAGGTCGCGGTCGACCGTCAGCACGGCGAGCGTGCCGCCGGCCGAGCCGGTCAGCAGCATGCCTTGCGACTCCACGCCCATCAACGTGACCGGCTCCAGGTTGGCGACGATCACGATCTTCTTGCCGACGAGATCGCCGGGCGCGTAGTGCTCGGCGATGCCGGCCACCACCGTGCGCCGCTCGGCGCCCAGCGACACCGTGAGCTTCACCAGCTTCTTCGACTTCTGAACGGCCTCGGCGGCCACGACCTCGGCGACGCGGAGGTCGAGCTTGGCGAACTGGTCTTGTGTCGCGAGTACCGCGAGATCGGCTTGAGCCGGGGGAGTGCGAAGCCGCAGCGCGTCCGACCCGCGAGGCGAGCCTGCGTCAGTCGGCCGGACCGCGGCGCGCGTGGCGGCGGACGCCCGTTCATCGCCAGGTGGCCCGCTCTCCACCCGCGGGAAGAGACCCGACAACTTCTGGACCGGCGAGCCGGCCGCGAGGCGACCCCAGGCGGCGTCGGCCAGTTGCGGCTCGCCGGCGCCACCGACGGCGGCGCGGATCTTCGATGCCGCCTCAGGGATGAACGGAGCGAGCACGATGCCGAGGCACCAGAGCGACTGGCCCAGCGCGTTGAGCACTGCGTCCAGTCGGGCCCGCTGGTCCGGCGCCTTGGCCAGCGCCCACGGCTGATTGACGTCGACGAAGCGATTGACGACACCGATGAACTCCCAGACGGCGGCCAGCGCCCGATGAAACGCGAACTCTTCCATGGCGGCATCGATCTCGGACTTCATCCGAGCGACCGCGTCGCGGGGGTCGGGGCCTCCGGCCAGCGCGGCCAACGTGTCGAGCCGCTCGGGCGGCGACGGCACTCGGCCGCCGCCGAAGTTGGCGAGCAGCGTCGTGGCCCGGGCAACTAAATTTCCCAGGTCGTTGGCCAGGTCGGCGTTGAGCCGGCCCACGAAAGCCTCTTCCGAGAAGTCAGCGTCGAGCCCGAACGCCATCTCGCGCATGACGAAGTAGCGGAAGGCGTCGTTGCCGTACTTGTCCTTCAGGGCCAGGGCCTCCACGAGGTTGCCGACGGACTTGGAGATCTTGCGGCCGCCGACGGTCCAGTAGCCGTGGACGTTGAGGTGGCGATACACGTCGAGGCCGGCGGCCTTGAGCATACAAGGCCAGTAGATGGCGTGCGGCTTGACGATGTCCTTGCCGGTGACGTGCTGGGCGTGGGGCCAGTACTTCTCGAAACGCGGATCGCCGGGGCCACCGAGCGCCGACACGTAGTTGAGGAGGGCGTCGAACCAGACGTACGTGACGTAGTTGTCGTCGAAGGGCAGCGGGATCCCCCACTGCAAGCGCCGCTTGGGGCGGCTGATCGAGAGATCGTGGAGCGGATCGCGCAAGAAGCTCAGGATCTCGTGGCGATAGCGCTCGGGCCGGATGAGGTCGGGATGACGCTCGATGTACTCGATGAGCCACCCCTGGTACTTCGACATCTTGAAGAAGTAGTTCTCCTCCTCGATCCAGGTGAGCGGGCGCTGGTGGTCCGGGCACTGCCCGTCCACGATCTCCTTCTCGGTGTAGAAGCGCTCGCAGCCAAAGCAGTAGTGCCCGCCGTACTTGCCGAGGTAGATCTCGCCGGCCTCCCACAGGCGCTGGAGGGTCGCCTGGACGACCTTCTGGTGGCGCTCCTCGGTGGTGCGGATGAAGTCGTCGTGGGTGAGCCCCAGGGCCTTCCAGGCCTCGCGGAACGCGACGGAGTTGCGGTCGGCCATGACCTGCGGAGTGAGGTTGGCCTTCGCCGCGGCCTGGGCGATCTTGTCGCCGTGCTCGTCGGTGCCGGTGAGCAAGTACACATCGTCAGCGGCCAGCCGCCGCCAGCGCGCCATGGCGTCGGCCACGATACTGGTATAGGCGTGACCGAGGTGCGGCCGATCGTTGACGTAGTAGATCGGCGTGGTGAGGTAAAACGGACGGCTCACGGGGATTCGATCTGCGCCTGAATGTGCGGGCGGCCCTCCCAGGTGAGCTGATCGAGGGAAACCTCGGCCTCGGTGCCGTCGGGGAAGCCCACCACCACCGACTGCGCCAGCACCCGGATGGACTTCACCTTGCCGCTCATGCAGCCGCCGCCGCCACACGAGGCCTCACAGGGCGTGTTGACCCTGGGCAGGCGCGAGCGCAACTCCTGGTACAACGAGAACTCGTAGAGCAGGCAGCACTTGAGCCTGCCGCAGTTCCCCAGCAGTCGGTTGTCAGTGAGCGGCATGTCCTGGGTCTTGGCCATCTTCACGGAGATGGGCTCGAACCGACGCAGGTGGGACGAACAGCAGAGCTGGCGGCCGCAGGGCCCGATGCCGTCCATGACCTTGGTGGTGTCGCGGGCGCCGATCTGCCGCATCTCCACGCGGGCGCGGAACTCCCGGGCCAGGTCGCGCACGAGCTGGCGGAAGTCCACGCGGACCTCGGCATTGAAGGCGACGGTGACCCGCCGCGCCGTCGGATGGATCTCGACGTCCACGACCTTCATGGCCAGACCGTGTTGCCGGGCCAGCCGCTGCGCCGTGACCATGTGGCCTTTCTCGCGCTCGCGGCGTTCCCGCCACTCGCGCTCTTCCGCGTCGGTCGCCACCCGGAGCACGCGATGATAGAGCCGATCGCGCTTGAAATCGGGCAGGGGTCGCTTGGGCCGGCGCACCTCGCCGACCAGCTCGGCCACCCCCGTCTCCACGACCACCAGGTCGCCGACGTGCAGTGGCAGCTCGTCGCCGACGGCCTTGTAGTCGTCGGCCAAGCCGACTTCGCGGAGCCGCACACCGACCAGGTATTCCATCGCTCCCTCAGGCCGCCGGCAACGCCAGGCGGGTCAGCACGATCTCCAGCGTGAGGCGGGGCGTGACGTTCACGGCCAGTGCCTCGCGCGCCTCCCGGCAGGTGGCGATCCCGCGCAGCAGTGCGTCCACCGTCCAGCCTTCGGCCTCTCGCGCCAGTGTCGTCGCTGCCGCTGCCTCGGCGAGCAGCTTTGCCGGCGCGCCGGACTTGACCAGCAGGAGGTCCCGGCAGTGCAGCCAGCAGGCGTCCACGAAGCGCTCGGCCCGCTCGCGGTCGCGCTCGAAGGCCTGCGAGCGGCGGAAGAGGGCGTCGGCGCCCTGGGCCCGCACCTCGGCCAACACCTGCGCGGCTTCGGCCCGATCGGTCGCCTGATCGGCGGCCGCCCGAGGTTGGAAGCGAACGATCTGGCAGCGGGAGAGGATGGTGGCCGGCACGGCCCGAGCGCGGGCGAGCACGAGGATCAGGATCGTGCGCGGCGGCGGCTCCTCGAGCGTCTTGAGGAACGCTTCGGGCGCCTCGCCGGTCATGCGCTCGGCGTCGTCGACGATGAAGACTTTGCGGCTGCCCAGCGCCGGGGTCAGCGCCGCCTGGCGCTCCAGCTCGCGGATCGCCCCGATGCGGATGGCCCGCGCCCCCTTGGGATTCGTCTCGGGCGGCGTCGGCGCGATCAGGTGCAGGTCGGGGTGCTTGCGCGCGGCCACGAGCCCACACGTCCGGCAACTGCCGCAGCCTCCCGCCGCGCAGAGCAGCGCCTGAGCGAAGGCGACGGCCGTCGTCGTCCGTCCGCTGCCCGGCGGGCCGATGAACGCATAGGCGTGGGCGAGGCGGTCGCCGGCCAGGGTTCGGCGCAGCAACTCGACCGCCCTCGGCTGTCCCTCGATCGACTCAAACGCCACGGAGGAATTCTCCCACGACCGTCTCGATCTCGCCGCCCACGATCGCCAGCGGCCGACCGGCCCGGATCAAGCGCACGCGCTTGGGCTCGAGCCGGCAGATCTCCCGGTAGCCGCGGCGGACACGACGGTGGAAGGCCAGCGCCTCGCGCTCGAAGTGGTCGAGGTGGCGGCGGCGGATCCGCCGGAAGCCTTCCCGGGGATCGAGATCGAGCACGAGCGTGAGGTCGGGCAGGATCCCCCCCGTCGCTCGCACGTTCAGTTCGCGGATGAGATCGACATCCACGCCGCGGCCCCAGCCCTGATAGGCCAGGGTGGCGTCGGTGTAGCGGTCGCAGAGCACGACCCGGCCCTGGCGGAGCCAGGGGCGGATCTTCTCGCTCACGTGCTGCTGGCGCGCGGCCAGGAAGAGGAACACTTCGCCGAGCGGCGTGGGGCGGTGCTCGAAGAGCCGGCGAATGGCCCGGCCGAGCGCGGTCCCGTCCGGCTCCGCCGTCCGCTCCACCCGGTACCCCTGCCGCACCAGCCAGCGCCCGAGACGCGTCATCTGGGTGGTCTTGCCCGACCCTTCGACGCCCTCGAACGTGATGAGCACTCCGCGCACGCTCGAGCCCTCCAGACGGTTGCCCGGAGGCAGCCGTCGCCAGCGCCACTTTAGCACGGGCACCTCGCCGCACCAACGCGGGCGCCGCTTGTGTGTTAGCCTCTTGGCCACGGTCGGCATCGGCCGTTGCGAGGTCGGGGTTCCAGTGCCGTCAGCGATGTCGCCGCTGTCCAGGGCGCTTCGAGCGGGCCTGGGCGATCACGCAGCGCCGCGCCGAGAAGGGCCTGTACGTTTCCTGCGCTCCGACCTCGTACCGCAAAGGAGGCTCTGAAATGGCGACCTGGACGCCCGATCCGACGTTCTATCCCTCACCGCGCATGGCGATGAACGCCCCGCCCGAGAAGCACGCCTATGTGGCCGAGTTCGATCCCCAACGCAAGCGTCCCGATCGGCTGGCGGTGGTCGACGTCGACCCGCAGTCCTCGACGTACACGCGGACCGTCGGTCGGGTGACGATGCCGGGCGTCGGAGACGAGTTGCACCACTTCGGCTGGAACGCCTGCAGCTCCTCTCTCTGCCCGAACGCCCCCCATCCGCACGTCGAGCGCCGCTACCTCATCGCGCCGGGGTTGCGCTCGTCGAACATCCACATCATCGATATCAAGCCGGATCCCAGGAATCCCAAGGTGATCCGGACCATCGACGCCCAGGAGCTGGCCAAGCGGGCCGGTTACTCCCGACCGCACACCGTGCACTGCGGGCCCGACGGCATCTATCTGAGCGCGCTCGGCAACGCCGAGGGCAAAGGCCCCGGCGGCCTGTTCGTGATGGACCATCAGACGTTCGACGTGATCGGGCGCTGGGAGGCCGAGCGCGGCCCGCAGCGTTTCGCTTATGATGCGTGGTGGCACCTCGGCCACGACACCCTCGTGACCAGCGAATGGGGCACGCCCGACATGTTCGAGGACGGACTCGTGCCCGAGCTGTTGCTCGGTAGTAAGTACGGCCGCCGGCTGCACTTCTGGGATCTGCACAAACGCACGCACCAGCAGGAGATCGACTTCGGCCCGGACTACCAGCTGGTGTTCGAGTTGCGCCCGGCCCATGATCCGACCAAGGCGTATGGCTTCGTCAACTGCGTGGTGTGTCTGAAGGACCTGTCGTCGTCGATCTGGGTGTGGCACCGCGACGGCTCGCAATGGGCGGTCACGAAGGTCATCGACATTCCGGCCGAGCCGGCCGACCCGGAGCAGTTGCCCCCGGCGCTCAAGGGCTTCAAGGCGTGCCCGCCTCTCGTCACCGACATCGACCTGTCGGTCGACGACAAGTACCTCTACGTGTCCTGCTGGGGCACCGGCGACCTGCAGCAGTACGACGTCTCGGACCCTTTCAAGCCGAAGCTCACGGGTAAGGTCCGGATCGGCGGCATCGTCGCGCGCGCCTCGCACCCGAAGGGTAGCCGGCCGCTCAATGGCGGGCCGCAGATGGTGGAGATCAGTCGCGACGGCAGGCGCATCTACTTCACGAATTCCCTCTACGGCGTGATCGATGAGCAGTTCTATCCGGATGGCGTCAAGGGCTGGATGGTGAAGCTCAACGCGAACCCCGCGGGCGGGATGGCGCTGGACAAGGATTTCTTTATCGAGTGGCCGGACGGCTACCGGCCTCACCAAGTCCGCCTGCAGGGCGGCGACGCCTCCTCGGACTCATACTGCTATCCGTGATGCCGCGGCGCTGACGCGCGAACGGCGGGTGCCGGGTCGGGGGCGTGGGCGCCAAGCCTCGGCCCGAGCACCTGCGCCGTCCGGCGTAGATGGTCGGCGTCGATGAACGACCTGTGGCCGTGGCTGGCCCTGGTCGGACTTGGCGCCTTTCATGGGGTCAACCCCGCAATGGGCTGGCTCTTCGCGGTGGCGCTGGGTCTCCACCGTCGAAGCCGCGCGGTGATCTTGGCCTCGCTGGCGCCGATCGCGGCGGGCCACGCGCTGGCCGTCGCCCTGGTGGCTCTTGTCGTGGTGGTGCTCGGCACGACCGTCGATCAGCGGGCTCTTCGCGTGGCCGCCGGGGCATCGCTCCTCGGCTGGGCCGCTTACCACCAACTCGCTGGCTCGCGTCAACGTGTGCGGGTCGGCATGCGGACTGGCCTGGCCGGCCTTGCCCTCTGGTCGTTCCTGATGGCCAGTGCGCATGGCGCTGGGCTGATGCTGGTGCCGGTGCTCCTACCGCACGGTGGGCACGGCTCGTCGGCCGGTCGCCTGGCGACGACCGGATCGTTGTCCTTCGCGCTGGCGGCGATCGGCGTGCACAGCTTGGCCATGCTCACGGTGACCGGCTTCGTGGCCGTGGCGGTCTACGAGTGGGTCGGCCTCGCCTTCCTGCGCCGCGGCTGGATCAATCTCGACCTGCTCTGGATAGTGGCCCTCGTCACCACGGGCCTGATCCTGCTCGTTCCAGCTAGCCACTGACCATCGTGCCGGACCGGAGTCGGCATGATCGTGCTAGCCGATTGCCCTACAGCCCGTGAAGCGGGAAGATGAGCCGCTGGATGGCGTCGACCTGGCGGTCGGCGTACTCCTGGACAAGTCGGCGGCGCGGTTCTTCGAGGACGGCGGGCGGATCCCACAGCGACTGGGGGCGGTCCCGGAACCCCTGAGAGTGCTCCACGAATCCCGCGGGCAGCTCCGGCCCTAGCGCCACGCCGTTCATCACCGCCCAGGCCGCCGTCCACGCGCGCGCGACGTTGCCGATGTCGTAGCCTCCGCCGCCCAGCGCGACCAGCCGAGGGGCCAGCTGGACGATTCGGCTGACCGCGCGTGCGAAGCCCTGGACGTCGAGGGCCAGATGCGTGAGCGGATCGGTCCGGTGGGAATCGATCCCGAGCTGGGCCACGATCACGTTGGGCCGGAACGCCGTGACCAGCGGCGGCACCACCGCCTCGAAGGCCGGCCCGTAGACGCTCGAGTCCGTGAGCATGTCGAGCGGCAGGTTCACGGAGTAGCCCCGGCCCTCCCCCTCACCCAGCTCCTCCACGAAGCCGGTGCCGGGGAAGAGGCGGTCACCCCGCTCGTGGGTGGAGATGGTCAGCACGTCGCGGTCGGCGTAGAACGCGGCCTGCACGCCGTCGCCGTGGTGGGCGTCGATGTCGATGTAGGCCACGCGCAGGCCCCGGGCGCGCAAGTGCAGGATGGCCAGTACCGCGTCGTTGACGTAGCAGAAGCCGGAGGCGCGGTCGGGCATGGCGTGGTGGAGCCCTCCGGCGAAGTGGAACGCCCGGTTCACCTCGCCGGCGGCGACGAGCCGCGCGGCCAGCAACGAGCCACCGGCGGCCAGCCGGGCCACGTCCCACACGCCGGGGAACACGGGATTGTCACCGGGGCCGAGGCCGTAGCGACAGATCACCGCGGCTGAGGCCTGGCCGGAGTTGGCAGCCTCGAGGACGGCGAGGTACTCCTCGGTGTGGAACCGGAGCAGCTCCCCCTCCTCGGCGGGCTGCGGCGCCTTCACGACCGCGGCGGGCAACTTGGTCAGCCCGTACGCCTCCATGAGCCGCCACGTCAGACCGAGACGCTCCATCCGGAGCGGGTGCTCCGGCCCGTAGTCGAAGCGCGTGTAGTCCTCGGAATGAATCAGAGCGGTCGTCATTGTAACGGAGACCGCGTGCTCGGCTCGAACCGTGGGTGGCCTGCACTAGGCGCGTATGGCTCCGTGGCTCTAAACCGATTGTTCATCTCGGACTCCGGACGTCCCGCGCTCGCCGCCACGTCCCGGACTTGCCACCGGTTTTCTCCACGAGCTGGACGCGGGCGATAGTGACGCCTTTCTCTACCGCCTTGACCATGTCGTACACCGCGAGCGCGGCGACGCTGACCGCGGTCAGGGCCTCCATTTCCACGCCGGTCTTGTCGACCGTCCGCACCCGCGCCTGCACGATCAGCTCACCGCGGCGCCTGTCCGGCGCGAAGTCGATGTCGACGCCGGTGATGCGAAGCGGGTGGCAGAGCGGTATCAGCTCGTGCGTGCGCTTGGCGGCCATGATGCCGGCGGTGCGGGCCACCCCCAGCACGTCGCCCTTGGGCGCGTTGCCAGCCCGGACCAGCCGCAAGGTGCGGGGCGTCATGCGGAGCACCGCGCGGGCCACGGCCTGGCGGGCGGTCTCTTGCTTGGCGGAGACGTCCACCATGCGGGCGTCGCCCCGGGGGGAGAGATGGGTGAGACCGCGGACCTTCCGGGAGCTCCGCGGCATCAGACGACCTGCGCCGGCCCGGCGTCAGGCCGTGACGCGAGCGTGCCGGATGATGGCCTCCATCCGGTCTTTGGCCATCAACTTCAGCTTCTTCAGCTCGGTCATCCGCCACTGTTGCTCGGCCGAGAGCGGGGATGCTCCTTTCAACGCCTCCAGCTCATTATCGTAACTCTGGTGGTCGGTGCGGAGGCGCCGGAACTCCTCGTTCTCGGCCATGAGTCGCTCGATGAGGCTCTCCTGGGTCATGCGCGGCCTCCTTGCGCTCGGCGCGGCGGGTGAAAAACAAACAAAGCCAGCGCCCCGGCGGCCGCTGGCTTCTCTGAGCCCTCGTTCAATCGCTACCCCCGTCCGATGCTCCTGGGTGCGGTGACTGACATATAGCCCCGGACCCCGGGGGGTGTCAAGAACTCGCGCCGCCCACAAGGTGAACGGCACTCGCCTTGAAGATCGCAGTGACCGGCGCCCCCGGCCGCAGCCCCAGCTCGGTCACCGAGCGCGGGGTCACCGCGGCCAGCAAGGGGAAACCGACGTCGACCAGGACACGAACCGGGCTGCCCGGCGCCAGCCGCACGACGGAGCCGGCAAGGTGGTTGCGCGCGCTCGACAACGCTGAACCGTCGCGGGGTTGGGCGAGCGTCACGTCCTCGGGTCGTATACCGAGACGCACACGCTCCCCGGGCCGCGGCGTCGCCGCGACCTCGAGCCGCTGGCCGGCGACGTCGACGACGGCCACGCCGCCGTCGGTGGCGAGGACCTCGCCGCTGACGATGGTCTCCACGCCCACGAAGCGCGCGACGTCCTCGGACACCGGAGCCAGGAAGACGCGAGCCGTCTCGTCCACCTGGTGGAGACGGCCGTCCATGAGGACGGCGACACGATCGGCCAGCGCCTGAGCTTCGCCGCGGTCGTGGGTCACCAGCACCGTCGTCACCCGCTCGCGGCGCAGGATGGCTCCCAGCTCGGGCAGGAGCTCGGCCCTCGTGGGCTCGTCGAGGCCGGCGAAGGGCTCGTCGAGCAGGAGCACCTCGGGGTCGAGCACGAGCGCGCGGGCCAACACCACCCGCCGCGCTTCGCCGCCGGACAGCGTATGCGCGGGTCGCCGGGCCGTGTCGGGAATCCCGAAGCGTTCCAGCCAGCGGCCGGCGCGCACGGCCCGCTCGACCGCCGGCACGCCGCGAAAGCCGAGGCCCAGCCCCACGTTGTCCTCCACGGTCGCGTCGGTCAAGAGCGTCTGCTGGAATACCGTGGCCATTCTCCGGCGCGCGGCCAGCCCATCGGTCACCGTCACCCGCTCGCCCCGGAAGCGCACCTCGCCTTCGTCGGGAGCCTCCAGCAGCGCCAGCAGGCGAAGCAGCGTGGACTTGCCGCTGCCGTTGGGTCCGATGATGGCCAGCACCTCGCCTTCGTTCACGTCGAGCGCGGGGATGGCGAGCGTCCACGCCGGGGGGTGCGTGCGACGGACGTCGCGGAGCGCCAGGATCGGCGATCGGTCATTCACGCCGGCAGCACCTGGATCGAGCCGCGGTGAACCGAGAGCTGCCACCGGCGGTCGCGGCCCACTTCGAGGATCTCGTAGACGAGCCGCGGCACCTCGACCTCGAGGTCCCAGTCGCCCTGGACCGGTGGCCCCGGCTCGTCGAGGCGGATCATGAGCGTCCACGTGGTCCCGAAGTCCGCCTCGGCCACCACCTGGCCGGACATGAGGTTCATGTGGTGTTCCGGGTGGGGCGCGCCGCGATCCTTGCGGATGAGCCGCACGTACTCGGGCCGGACGAAGAAGGCGATGGGCGTGTCGGGCGGGGGCAGATACGCGCGCGTGGGCGAGTTCACCGCCTCCAGCGTCTGGCCGCGCCAGCGCAGCTGGATGCGATCGGGGGTCGCCTTGATCACCGTGCCGTGCAGGATGTTGCGGATGCCGATGATCCGGGCCACCGCCTCCGAGGCCGGACGCCACAACAGCTCGGCCCGCGGCGCCGCCTGGATGACGCGGCCCGCCTCGTACACGATGATGCGGTCGCCGAGGCGGTACGCCTCGCTGAAGTCGTGGGTGACCAGCACCGCCGCCTTCCCCCATTCACGCAGTGTCCGTCCCAACTCCTCACGGAGTACGTGGCGCAGCGGCGCGTCCAGAGCGGAGAGGGGCTCGTCGAGGACGAGCAGGTCGGGGTCCAACGCCAGCGCGCGGCCGAGCGCGACCCGCTGCTGCTGCCCTCCACTGAGTTCGTACGGGCGCCTTCGCTCTAGCCCGCCCAGGCCAAGACGCTCGATCACTTCTTCAACCCGCTGGGCCCGTTCTCGGCGGGGCTGGCTGCGGAGTCCGAAGCCAATATTGTCGGCAACGCTGAGGTGCGGGAAGAGGGCGTAGCCTTGAAAGACATAGCCCAAGCGCCGGGCGCGCGGTGGCACGTCGATGCCGGTCTCGCTATCGAAGAAGACGCGGCCGTCGATGACGATGCGGCCGTGGTCCGGTCGCATCAGCCCGGCCAGACACTGGAGCGTCAACGTCTTGCCGGCCCCGGAGGGGCCGAAGAGTGCAACGACCTGCTCCTCGGCTTGCCACGCCACGTCGAGCTGAAAGCCGGGTACCCGCTTGATGAGCGCGAGCGCGAGCACGCGTCAGTAGCGCAGCCGAGCGAGCCGGCTCAGGCCGAAGACGAGGAGGGCGACCAAGCCGACGGCGATCAGGGCGAACGCGTTGGCCTCCTCCATCTGATTTGCTTGCACACGGTCGTAGATTACGAGCGGCAACGTCTGCGTGCGACCAGGAATGGAGCCGGCGACCATCAGCGTGATCCCGAACTCGCCCATGCTTCGGCAGAAGGCGAGAACTCCGCCGGCCAACACCGCGCGCCACGCCAGCGGCAGCGTGATGCTCCAAAAGATACTCCATTCGGAGCGACCAAGCGTCCGGGCTGCCTGCTCGAGGCGCTGGTCTACGCCCTCGAACCCCGCCTGAGTCGCCTTTATCACGAGTGCGATCGAGCCGACGGCGGCGGCCAGCACTGCGGCGCGCCACGTGAACGCAAGTTCGATCCCGACCGCAGCCAGCGTGGCGCCGACGGGACCGCGGCGGCCAATGAGCAGGAGCAGATAATAGCCCAGCACGGTCGGAGGCAGGATCAGCGGCAGCACAACCAGCGTCTCGAGCAGATGTCGCCCCGGGAAGCGACGACGGGCCAGGACCCAAGCGATCGGCACGCCGAAGGTGAGGGTCACGGCGGTCGCCAGGATCGAGACCTGAAGCGATAGCTGGATCGGAAAGAGGTCCACGGGGTCAGAACTCCCCGGGTAGGAGGAAGCCGTACCGCTTCATGATGGGCCGCCCCTCGGGGCCATTGACGAACTGGACAAAGGCCAGGCCCAGCTCTGGACGCGGACTGCTGCGGACGACGCCGACCGCCTGATTGAGCGGCCGGTGCAGAGCAGGGTCGATCGGCACCCACTCGATCTCAGGAACGCGGGCGATGGATAGCGCGATGACGCCGGCCTCGACGGCCCCCGTCTGAACCAACTGCAGTGTCTGGCGGATGTTCTCGCCATACACGAGCTTGGGCCGCACGGCGTCCCAGATCCCGGTCTTGCGCAGCGCTTCTTCGGCAGCGCGCCCATACGGGGCGTGCAGCGGGTTCGCGATCGCCACACGCTGGACGCGCGCATCGAGAAGCTGGCGGAGGTCGGTTAGCTTCCCACCCGCCGCCTTGGCCGTGGCGAGTACGACGCGGCCCTGACCGTAGAGAGCCCGGGTCTCGGCGATCAACAGCCCGCGCGCGACGAGGCGGTCTACGAAACCTTCGTCGGCGGAGAAGAAGACATCGGCCGGCGCGCCCTGCTCGATCTGGTGGGCAAAGTTCCCCGATGAGCCGAGCACGAGCGTCACCTTGGCGCCGGTCGCCTTCTCGAAGCGTGGGATCAGCTCCTGAAAGACAAAGACGAGGTCACTGGCCGCGAAGATGGTCAGCGACGGGGGGGCGCTGGCCGGCTGGGCTCCGGTGACGCCAACCATCGTAACCATGAGAAGCACGGCGACGAGCCCACGCACGGCTGGCAGTATACCTCCCGGCCTCAGCGCGGGCGCTGCTGCGTGACGGCGGAGACGGCCTCCAGGGTCATCGGCCGCCGGTGGGCGCCGGCTCGAAGCCGAGCCGCTTGAGCACGGTCTGCGCCGCCGGACTCACCAGGAATTCGACAAAGGCCCGGGCCGGCTCGGGCGCGCGAGTGGCCTTCACGACGGCCGCCGGGTAGAGGATGGGACGGTGCGTGTCGTCGGAGAACGCAAAGGCCAGCCGGACGCGACCGAGCCGCTGCACGGCGTCCGTGGCGTAGACGAAGCCGACATCCACCTCGCCGCGGACGACGTAGTCGAGCACCTGGCGGACGTTTTCGGCGAAGATCAGCCGCGGCCGCACGCGGTCCCACAGGTTCAGAGAGCGCAGGCTCTCCTCGGCGTACTGGCCGGCCGGCACCGTCTTGGGGTTGCCGATGGCAATGCGCTGCACGCGCCGGTCCAGGAGATCGGAGGGCCCAGGCACGTCGAGCGGCGAGTCGACGGGACGGATGGCGACCAGCACGTTGCTGGCGAACACGCGCCTGGTGGAGGCGAGCAGGAGCCCGGCCCGCTCCAGCTCGTCCACCTGGCGTTGGGCCGCCGACACGAAGACGTCCACCGGAGCGCCGGCCTCGATCTGCTTCTGCAGCTCGCCGGACGCTCCGAAGTTGTAGCGGAGCGTCACGCCCGGCCGGCCCTCGAGGAAGCGGCGGCCGATCTCCTCCACCGCCTCCTTCATGCTGACGGCGACGGAGAGGGTCAGCTCCGGGGCGGCGGCCACGGGCGCGCCGATCGACAGGAGGACGGCGAGCAGGCCCAGCACCGCGAGACCCTTCATCTGGCCCTCCTCCCGATCAGGGCCTTACTATGCCATCGCTCGCGGCCAGCAGCGCCATCGCGATGCGCTCGGGCGTGAGCGGCGCCTCGGTGATCCTGGCTCCGGTCGCGTCCTCGATGGCGTTGGCGATGGCGGCCGGCGCCGGGATGATCGGCGGCTCGCCGACGCCGCGAGCGCCGAAGGGTCCGGAGGGCGAGGGCTTCTCGACGATGATCGTCTCGAGGTCAGGCAGGTCGGCCGCGGTGAGCTTCCGGTAGTCGAGCAGACTCGGGTTCATGAGCCGGCCGTCGCCGTCGTACAGCAGGGCCTCGGTGAGGGCCATGCCGAGGCTCTGAACGGCGCCGCCCTGCATCTGGCCCTCGACGCCGAGCGGGTTGATCGCCCGCCCGACGTCCTGGACGATCACGAAATCGTGGATCGTGACCTCTCCCGTCTCGGGATCGACCTCGATACGCGCGAGCTGGGCGGCGAAGGCCGGCGCCTGCTGGGAGAAGGCCGGACGGCTCACGCCGAGGACCGGGGGCGTCTTCGACATATAAAGGTTGCCCTTCTTGCCGATCTGGGCCAGGGTGATGCCCCGGTCGGGCATACCCCGGACGATGACGCGGCCATCCACGATCTCCAGATCGTGGATGGAAGCTTCCAGCTCGGCGGCCGCGATCTCCAGCGTCTGACCGCGGGCATCCTGCGCCGCCTGCAGGACTGCCGCGCCGACCGTGTAGACCGTCTTGCTGCCGGCGCTGAGGCCGGTGACCGGCGCCGTGTCGGTGTCGCCGGTGGTGATCCGGACCTTCTCGATGTCGACGCCATAGGCCGACGCGGCGATCTGGGCCAGCGCGATGTTGGTGCCGGCGATGTCGACCTGGCCGGTGAGCACGCTCAGCGTGCCGTCGGGGTTCAGGCGGACGGTCGCGCCGGTGGGCTGCAGGCCTCCGAGCCATCCGCCGAGCGCCAGGCCCGTGCCGCGCACCCCGCGACCGTCGGCGCCGCTGGCCTTCCACTCGGCCCGGCTCTTCCAGAGCGGATGCTCGGCGATCCGGTCCAGCACCTCTCGGGCTCCGTTGCTCTGCCAGGGCTGGCCGTTGGCCATCGGGTCGCCCTCGACGATCAGATGGCGCCGGCGGAACTCCACCGGGTCCAGGCCCAGCGCGCGAGCGATCTGCTGCATATGCGAATCGATGGCGAAGATCGTCTGGGGGGCGACCGGCGCCCGATAGGCGGCGACGCTCGGCTTGTGGGTGAGCACCTCGACCCCGCGGACGTCGAAGGCCGGCCACGTGTAGAGGCTGGCCAGGAACACCGCGCTCACCGTCAGCACCGTGCCGGAGAACGCGCCGGCTTCCAGGACCGTCTCGGCCTCGAGCGCCATGAGCGTGCCGTCGCGCTTCACTCCGGTCCTGAGCCGGATGATGACCTGCGGCGCCGGCATGCCCGCTTCCAGCTCCTCGCGCCGGGTCATCACGTAGCGCACCGGGCGGCCGGTGGCTCGGGCCAGGAGCGCAGTGATCGGCTCGCACAGGGCCCGGATCTTGCCGCCGAACCCGCCCCCGCATTCCACCGGGATCACGCGGATCTGGTTCTCGGAGAGTCCGAGCACGTCGGCCACCTCGGAGCGCGTGTTGAACGAGCCCTGGGTGCTGGCCCAGAGGGTGAGGAATCCCGTGCGATCCCATTCGGCCAGCACGGCGTGCGGCTCCAGGTAGCCCTGATGCACCATCGGCACGCGATAGGTCTTCTCGAGCACCAGGTCGGACTGGGCAAAGCCCTGGGCCGCATCTCCCCGGTGCAGCCGCGACTGCTGGCTGATATTCACGGCCTTGGCCGGCCCGGCCTCGGTCTTGGCGACGGCGACCGCCGAGTGGGCCAGGGCCTCGCGGATGTCGGCCTCGGTGCCGGCATCGGCGACCGGTGGGGCGCCGGGCTGCATGGATTGCAGCGGGTCGACGGCCGCCGGCAGCACCTCGTACACGACCTCGATGAGGTCGAGCGCCTCTTCGGCGATGGCCAGCTCGTCGGCCGCCACCGCGGCGACCGGCTGGCCGGCGAACACGACGCGATCGATCGCCAGCACGGCGTGGGCCCGCGTCGGCGCCTTGCGCTTGAGCTCGGGGATGTCGGCCGCGGCCAGAACGGCGCGGACGCCAGCCAACGCGCGGGCGCGACTGGTGTCGATCCTGACGATCCGGGCGTGAGCATGCGGGCTGCGGAGCAGCTTGGCGTGCAGGAGACCGCGGGGCTGGAGATCGGCCACGTACTGGACGCGGCCCGTGACCTTCTCCGGCCCGTCGGGCCGCGGGATGGCCAGCCCGACTCCCCGGACGTCGCGCGTGGTCTTCATCGTCATGGCGGTCACCTCGCGGCCGCGGCGGCGGCTTCGCTGATGGCGGTGATCATCGTCGTGTAGCCCGTGCACCGGCAGAGGTTGCCGGCGATGCCATAGCGGATCTCCTCGTGCGTGGGGCGCGGGTTCTCGGCCAGCAGGGCGGCCGCCGCCATCAAGACCCCGGGAATGCAGAACCCGCACTGGGGCGCGCCGTGCCGAACGAACGCTGCTTGCAGCGGGTGGAGCGCATCCGGCCGTCCCAGTCCTTCGATCGTGCGGATCGCGCGACCGCCGGCCTGCACGGCCAGCATCAGACAGCTGGCCACCGGTTTGCCGTCGAGGTGGATCGTGCACGCTCCACAATCGCCGGTGCCGCACCCCTCCTTGGGGCCGGTCAGACCCAGCCGCTCGCGCAGCGCCTCCAGCAGGGTCTCCCATGGCTGGACCAGCGTCTGCACCGCTTCGTCGTTGACCGTACAGCTCAGGGGATGCTTGGGCACGTCGTTGTCCCCCTGCCTCAGGCCCGTGCTCGCACGAGCGCGGTGTTCAGTGTCCGTCGCGTCAAGACGCGGACGAGATGACGGCGGAAGTCGGCCGACCCCCGCTGATCGCTGATCGGCCGGGCCGCCTCCGCCGCCAGCCCGGCCGCGTGCTCGATGAGCTCGCCCGTCGGCGGTCGCCCTTCCAGCGCCTGCTCGGCCGCCGTCACCCGCAATGGCGTCGGCGCCACCGCGGCCAGGGCGATCCGAGCCCGGGCGCACACCCCGTTCGAGAGGGTGAGCTGCGAGGCGACTCCGACGACGGCGATGTCGAGCTCCCGCCGGGGCGTGTGGCGCAGGTAGTTCCCGCCGCTCCGCGGCCCCGGAGCCTGGATCACGATCTCGACCAGCAGCTCGTCGGGCGCGAGCACCGTGCACCTCACGCCGACGAAGAACGCACTGAGGGGGACACGCCGCTCGCCCCGGGGGCCGGCGATGACCGCTTCCGCGTCCAGCGCCAGGAGCGGGGGGGCCATGTCAGCCGAGGGCGCGGCGTTGCAGAGGTTGCCTCCCACCGTGGCCAGATTGCGCACCTGCACCGATCCGATGAGCGCGCCGCTCTCGGCCAGCGCTCGATAGCGCGTCCGGATGCCCGGATCCACCTCAATCTCTCGCGCCGTCACCGCCGCCCCGAGCCGGAGTCCCCGCCCGCCGTCCCGATCGAGCGCCCGGAGGCGAGCCACTCTCGACAGGTCGACCACGCAGCGCGGCTTGAGCAGCCCGTTCTTGAGCTGGGGCAACAGGTCCGTCCCTCCGGCCAGCAGGCTGGCCTCGGGCCCGTGCGCGACGAGCGCGCGCAGGCACTCCTCCACGCTGCCGGGTTGGACAACCTCGAACCGTCTCATGAAATGAGCCTCTCCTTCCGCGGCGTCGTCAGGACGGGCGGCGCTGCTGGATCGACGTCAGCGCCACGTTGACGAGGAACACCAGAGCCAGGAGCAGGATCGACAGCGCGATGGCGACGTCGAAGTTCCCCTTGCCGGTCTCGAGCACCATGGCCGTCGTCAGCGTCCGCGTCTGGCCCTTGATGTTACCGCCCACCATCATGGAGGCGCCGATCTCCGAGATGATGCCACCGAAGCCGGCCATGATGGCGGCCAACATGGGCAGGCGGGCCTGCCGCAGGACGACCCGGACCATCTGGGCCCGCGAAGCGCCCAGGCCCAGGAGCTGGAGGCGGAACACCTCGGGGACGTTCTGCACGGCGGCCAGGGTGATGCCCGTCACGATCGGCGCGGCGATGACGGCCTGGGCCACGACGATGGCGGCCGGGGTGTAGAGGATCTCCCAGGCCCCGAAGGGGCCGCTGCGCCAGAGCAGGAGCGAGACGAAGAGCCCCACCACCACCGGCGGCAGCCCCATGCCGGTGTTGACGGCGCTGATCAGAAGCGTCCGGCCGGGGAAGCGCGTCAAGGCCAGGACGACGCCCAGGGGGATGCCGGCGGCGAGGGCGATGGCGGTGGCCGTGCCCGACACCTGGAGCGACAGCCAGAGGATGGCCCAGATCTCGGGGTCGGCGCCGAACAGGAGCCCGATCGCGCGCCGGAATCCCTCGGCGATGAGGTCCAACGCCTAGAAGTCCTCGTCCTTCTTGCCGGCAATGGGGACGAACAGCGGCCGGCCGTATTTCTCGACCCCGAAGGTCTCGATGATCTTCTGCGCCTCCGGAGACAGCATGAAGTCGGCGAACGCCGTGCCGCCGGCGGCGTTGACCCGGGGGCCGTTGGCGGGGTTGACCTCCATGACCGAGTAGATGTTCAGCAGCGGCCGGTCGCCCTCGACCAGGACCGCGAGGTCGACACGCCGGGCGAAAGCCAGGAGCGTCGCGCGATCGGTCAGCGTGTAGGCCTGCCGGTCGTTGGCGATGCCCAGTGTGGCGCCCATGCCCTGACCCGACTCGATGTACCAGGGAGCGCCGGGCGCGACCCCCGCCCTGGCCCACAGACGTAGCTCGAGCGTGTGCGTGCCCGACTTGTCGCCGCGCGAGACGAAGCGCGTCTGGGCCGCGGCGATCTTCCGCAGGGCGGCGGTGGCGCTCGTGTCGCCCTTGATCCTCGCCGGATCGCCCGCCGGCCCCACGATGACGAAGTCGTTGTACATGACCAGCCGGCGGGTGTGCATCTTGCCTTCGGCCACGTACTTCTTTTCGACCTCGGGAGCGTGGGCCAGGGTCACGTCGGCCTCGCCCCGGGCGGCCAGGGCCAGCGCCTGACCCGTCCCCACCGAGATGGTCTTCATGGAGTACCCGCTCTTCCGCTCGAACAGCGGCACCAGGACGTCGAGCAGCCCGGAGTCCTGGGTGCTGGTGGTGGTGGAGAGGATGACCGTGCGCGACGCGGGCCCTTGGGCGTGGGCCGGCGCCACCGCCACGGCGAGGGCCAGGGCCAGCGGGATCCACCGCCGACGAACCATACCGTCCTCCTGGCACGAAAATCAGGTGGACCCACGTATATATGCTTCTCGAAGCATAATCAAGCACCCCGGCGGCGGCGGCGACGGCGGAAGGAGCGGGCGAAGTGGCGCTCGACCACGGCGTCGAGCCCGGCGCGAAAGCGCCGGTAGCGGAGCAGGAAGTCCCGTCCCTCGGCGCTGAGCCGGGTGCCGCCGCGAGGGCCCCGCCCCCGCTCGCGCTCCAGGAAGGCGAAGCCGGCCGCCCGTTCCAGCTCGCGGAAGTAGCCCCAGGCGTTCCGGTAGGACATCCCCACCCGGCCCACGGCCTTGCCGAAGGAGCCGAGGCGGTCCACGAGCTCGAGCAGCTCGGCCCGGCCTTCGCCGAACTTGACGCGCCCGCCGAACACCACCCAGACCTTGAGCCGGGGTTTGGCCTTCGCCATCTGACGTCTCCTCCGCTGAAGTCTAGCCGAGCGCGGAGGCGGGCAGGGTGTCAGCGTCTCGGGATAGCCCCCAAGAGGCGTAGCCCACCCGCGGTCACGAAATGGCGGAAGTCCGGGTCGCGCGAGATGAGCTGGGTATCGTGGTCGATGCAAGACTGGGCGATCAGTGTGTCGGCGAGCCGCGCGCGCCGTCCGCGGGCGAGCACGCTGGCCCGGAGCAGCCCGGCGCGCTCCCAGTAGCCGTCGAGGACATCGAGCCGCGGGAGCCGGAGCAACGAATCCCGCGCGGGCGCCAGCAACTTGGGTTCGCTCAGCAGCTCCGTGAGCACCACCGGTGGCAAGATCGCCTGATGCTGCTCGAGAGCAATGGCGGTCGCCTCGACATCCCGCCCCTCATCGCCGGCGAGGTAGGCGATGAGAGAGCTCGAGTCGATCGCGATCACCGGCGATCGTCTCGGAGTCGGTCGAGGTCGATCGAGAACTTTACCTTTCCCCGTAGCGCGCGGAGCCCCTCGTACGCCGCCGCGGCGGCCACCACTTCGAGACCCTGCCGGATGGTCGCCGTAACACCCCTGCCCGTTCGGGCCCGGGCCCGACGGAGGAGGTCGCGGTCGATATGGACGGTGATCTTCTGGGTCGGCATGGCGCGAGAATACCAGCATCGATGCCGTAACACAAGACGGCATTCCGGCGGTGTGGCCACTGGCGGGTTTGCCGGCCGTTGCCGGCGCCCGCCCCTCGGTCATGATGCGAAGCTAACCGCGCGCGCGGGCGAGCAGCCGCCCGCCGAGCGCCGAGAGGATCAACGCGGCGCAGCCGAGATCGACGCCGGGCAAACCGATGGCGGAGGCCAGCGCGTCGCCGGCCAGCGGTCCGAGGGCGGCGCCGAAATCGGCGGCGGTCACGAAGCGAAAGCCTCAGGAGAGATCGACCCAGACGGTCTTGACCTCGGTGTAGTGGTCGAGCCCGGCCGAGCCCATCTCGCGCCCGAACCCGGATTCCTTGAAGCCGCCGAAGGGCAGCGCCGCGTCGTAGAGGTTGTAGGCGTTCACCCACACAGTGCCGGCCCGGATGGCTCGGGCCGCGCGGAGCGCCTTGGCCACGTCGCGCGTCCACACCGCCGCGGCCAGGCCGTACGTGGTCTGGTTGCCCTCGGCGATGCCGTCCTCCACCGATCGGAACGGGATCACCGCCAGCACGGGGCCGAAGATCTCCTCGCGGGCGATCTTCATGCGATTGCTGACCCCGTCGAAGATGGTGGGCTCGACGAAGTACCCCTTGCCGTCGCCGACCCGGGCGCGGCCACCGCCGGCCACCAGCCGGGCCCCTTCCTGCTTGCCCGCCTCGATATAGGACAGCACCGTCTCCATCTGCTGCTTGGAGACGACCGGCCCCATGCGGGTCGCCTTGTCCAGCGGGTCGCCCACCTTGAGGCCCTTCACGCGCTCGGTCAGCTTGGCCATGAACTCGTCGTGCACGCGCTCTTCCAGAAACAGCCGGGACCCGGCCGCGCACACCTCACCCTTGTTGTAGAAGATCCCGGTCATGGCCCCGCGGAGCGCCGCCTCCATGTCGGCATCGGCGAAGACGATGTTCGGCGACTTGCCGCCCAGCTCGAGAGACAACCGTTTGAGCGTTCCCGCCGCTTCGCGCATGATCTGTTTCCCGACGTCGGTCGACCCCGTGAAGGCGATCTTGTCCACACGAGGATCGCGCACGAGCGCCGTGCCCACCTTGCCGCCCGGGCCGGTGACGACGTTGAAGACGCCCTCGGGTAGTCCGGCCTGCTGGGCCAGCTCGGCGAACTTCAGGGCCGTGAGCGGGGTCTGCGACGCCGGCTTGAGCACCACAGTGTTGCCGGCGGCCAGCGCCGGCGCGATCTTCCAGGATGACAACAGGAAGGGAAAGTTCCAGGGCACGATGGCGCCCACCACGCCGACCGGTTGGCGCAGGGTGAAGGTGAACGCCTGGTCGCGTATGGCCAAGGTTTCGCCGTGGATCTTGGTCGCCCAGCCCGCGAAGTAGCGGAACACCTCGGCGGCAAAGGGGATCTCGACCTTGCCGGAGTCGAACAGCGTTTTGCCGGTGCACAGGCTCTCCAGGCGCGCCATCTCGTCGAGGTTGGACTGGATGAGATCGCCCAGCCGCCAGACGATGCGGCCGCGCTCGTGGGCCGTCATGCGCGGCCAGGGGCCGTCGTCGAAGGCCTTGCGGGCGGCGGCCACGGCCGCGTCGATGTCCCGCTCGTCACCCCGGCCCACCGCGCCGAGGGGCTCCTCGGTCGCCGGGTTGATGGGCGCGTAGGTCTCGCCCGAGACCGGCGCCTGCCACTTGCCGTTGATGAAGAGTTCTGCGGTCGGCATCGTACCTCCCCGGTCGCCCAGCCCGGGCGGCCTCATGCGTCCGGTGCCAGCGCCAGCACCGAGGTGTTCTTCTTGAAATAGCAGCTCCGCCAGCGGAACAGGAAATCACCGGGCCGCGAGACCGCCGGGGACGCCGCCAGCGTCCTCATCGCGGGGTCAGGATTCGGCCGGTGCCGGCCGCGGTGAAGGTGCCCCGATCGACCACGAGGGCGCCGTTGACGATCACCCAGGGGATGCCCGTGGGGTGCCGGTGGGGGTCGGTGTAGGTCGCTTCGTCCCGCACGATGGCAGGATCGAAGACGGCCAGATCGGCCGCATAGCCGGGGCGGACCAGGCCGCGGTCCGGCAGACGCAGCCGTGCCGCGCACATCCCGGTCATCTTGCTGACGGCCGTCTCGAGCGAGAACAGCTTGCGCTCCCGAGCGTACTCGCCGAGCACGCGCGGGAAGGTCCCGTACATCCGCGGATGAGGCTTGCCGGGGTGCGGGCCGGGCCCGGTGCTGAGCCCGAGCGAATCGGAGCCCACCATGATCGCCGGGTGGGCCAGCACCTTGACGACGTTGTCGGGGCTCTGCGAGAAGACGACCATCGACACCGTCGCCTTCTCCTGGAGCAGCAGGTTCATCATCGCCTCGGCCGGCGTCGTGCCCGCCCGGCGGGCCAGCGCGGCCAGGGTCATGCCCTCCAGCTCGCGCTGGGCGCAAGTGGCGATCTGGATCTCGTCGAACCCGACGGCGCCGATGGAGACTGTCCGCCACCGCTCGCCCTCCACCAGACACTCCTCGACGATACGCCGGCGGGTCGCCCGATCGGCGATGCGCTCCAGGAGCCGCCCGGCACCGCCGTCGTGGACCCAGGCCGGCAGGAGATTGTCCATCTTGGTGGAGCCGGCGTGGTACGGATAGACGTCGCCAGTGACGTCCACACCGCGCGCCCGTGCCTCGTCGATGAGCCGGAGCACGCGGTCGATCTTCGGCCAGTTCTCCCGGCCGCCCACCTTCACGTGGGCGATCTGCACGCCGACCCCGCCCTCCTCGCCGATGCGAATGGCCTCGGCGATGGACTCCTCGACCATCGACGACTCGCCGCGGACGTGGGAGAAGTAGAGTCCGTCCCGGCGCGCCATCGCCCGGGCCAGGCCGATCAGCTCCGCGGTCTCGGCGTAGGCGCTGGGCGGGTAGACGAGGCCGGTGGAGAAGCCAAAGGCTCCAGCGTCCAGGGCCTCGGCGAGCAGGCCTTCCATCGCGCGGAGGTCGGCGGCGCCGGCCGCCCGGCTCTCGGCGCCCATGGCGGCCAACCGGAGGGCGCCGTGGCCGACGAAGTGCGCGACGTTGATCGAGGGCCGGGCTGCGCGCAGCGCGGCCAGATACTCGCCGAACGTCTCCCACTGGAGGTCGAGTCCCGCGCCGATTCCCCCCGCCCACGTGCGCACGAGGTCGCGCCGCTCCCGGTGCACCGGGGCCGGCGAGAACGAGCACATCCCGACCACCTCGGTGGTGCATCCCTGACGGATCTTGGATTCCGCCGGCGGGCAGGCCAGATAGAAGAGGTCGGAGTGCGAGTGCGCGTCGAGGAACCCTGGGGCCACCACGTGCCCGGCGCCGTCGATCACCCGCGCGGCCTCGCCCCGCAAGCCCGGGCCCACCGCGGCGATCCGGTCACCCTCGACAGCGACGTCGGCACGCTGGCGTGGCGCTCCTGTGCCATCGATCACGTCGGCGCCGCGGATCAGCAGGGACCAGGCCACGGCCTACTCCTCGACGATGACCACGGACCTCATGCGGTCGCCCTGCGTGATCCGGTCCACGTGCTCCATCCCCGTCACCACCTGGCCGAAGACCGTGTAGTTGTTGTCGAGGTGGGGCTGGGGCCCGAAGGTCACGTAGAACTGGCTGCCCGCGGAGTCCGGGTGCTGGCTGCGCGCCATCGCCACGGTGCCCCGCCCGTGCCGACGCGTATTGAACTCCGCTTTGAGAGTGTAGCCGGGGCCGCCGGTGCCGTTGCCCTGCGGATCCCCGCCCTGGACGACGAAGCCCGGGACCACGCGGTGGAACGTGAGGCCGTTGTAGAAGCCCTTGCCGGCCAGGGCCACGAAGCTCTCGACCGTCTTGGGAGCATCTTCCGGGAAGAAGTCGATCCGGATCTCGCCGCCGTTCTCCAGCGTGATGATGGCCGTCTGCGTCACTCGGGTCTCCTCACTCGGTGATCTTCACGGACGTGATGCGGTCGCCGACCTTGATCCGGTCCACGACCTCCATGCCTTTCGTGACCCGGCCGAAGGCGGTGTACGTGCGGTTCAGGGAGGGAGCCGGGCCCAGCATGATGTACACCTGGCTTCCCGCGGAATCGGGATCGGGCCCGCGCGCCATCCCCAGCACGCCGCGCTCGAACGGTCGCGCGTTGAACTCCGCCTTCACCGTGTAGCCGGGACCGCCGGTGCCCATCCGCGGATGGTCCATCGGCTGCGTCTTCGATTGGGGGTCGCCGAACTGGACGACGAAGCCGGGCTCGACCCGGTGGACCCGCTGGCTGTCGTAGAAGCCCCGCCGGGCCAGGTCGACGAAGTTCTTCACGTGATTCGGGGCGTCACCCGGCCACAGCTCGAGCACGATCTCTCCGCCCCGTTCCATCGTGATGACCGCCGCCGGCCCTTTGCCGGGCTGCCCCGGCGCGACGCCGGGCAGGAGCAGCAACACGAGGACGGCGCCCAGCGCCCACCGGACCGTGCTTCGTGATCTCTCGTGCATTGGCGCCTCCGCGAAGCGAGCCCACCACGGCCGGAAAAAGTTTCACGCGCGTGAGGGCGGCGACATTATACACGGCGGCCAGCGGGGCCAGCGGCGGCGCCGCCGGTGCCCTCAGCAGTCGATGCCCCAGCGGCAGATCGAAAAGCGCGGACTCAGAGCGAAGAGGACGACCACCACGAGGAGCACGAACAGGCCGGCCAGCCAGACGTTGAGGCTGAGGCCGTAGCGCAGCGCGAGGCCCCACCGGCCGGCCGGCGCCCCCCGTTGACCCAGCAGCTCGGACATGAAGCGCCGCAGGCGCTCGCGGTCGTCGGCCGCCATCCGCACGAAGTGCAGACCGGCCGCCCCTTCGCGGGCGGCGCGGACCACCGCGGACGCGACCAGGACCGGGCGGCGATCGTGCGGCAGGTGCAGCTCGACCCGCACCGCCGTGTCTGGCGGCGGTGGCGCGTCGATCTCAATCGCGCAGCCGTCCAGCGAGAGGTTGAGGGTCTGGCCCTCACGGCGGGCGTGTCCGTCGTCCATGATCGCCGGCACCTTCACGGCCACGCGCTCGAACTCGCGCTGCTCGACCGGGTGCCGCACGTAGCGTACGCCCCACTGCATCGCCCGGAACCGCCGCCCGCAGCCCTGGCAATGGAAGGGATAGACGTAGAGCGCGGTGAGCAGGCGCTCGACCGCCCCCGCGCGAGCGGTGCGGCGGGTTTGGTTCCGACCACATTTCGGGCAACGCGGCGCGCTCACGGCTTCGTTCCTCGTTCCCCATGGTAGGATGAACGGGTGCTGAATCGCGAAAACATCCGCAACATTGCCATCATCGCCCACGTGGACCACGGCAAGACGACGCTGGTCGACGCGATGCTCTGGCAGTCAGGGCTCTTCCGCGCCAACGAGTCGGTACCCGAGCGCATCCTGGACTCCATCGACCTCGAGCGCGAGAAGGGCATCACCATCATGGCCAAGAACACGGCCATCACCTACCGGGGCGTCCACATCAACATCGTGGATACGCCCGGCCACGCCGACTTCGGCTCCGAGGTGGAGCGCACGCTGACGCTGGTGGACGGCGTACTGCTGCTGGTGGATGCCGCCGAAGGCCCGCTGCCCCAGACCCGCTTCGTCCTCAAGAAGGCGCTGGAGGCCGGGCTGCCGCCGATCGTCGTCGTCAACAAGGTGGACCGCGCCGACGCCCGCCCGGCCGAGGTGCTCGACGAGATCTACGACCTCTTCATCGATCTCGACGCCGCCGAGGATCAGCTGGAGTTCCCCGTGCTCTACACCAATGCCCGGGCGGGGACGGCCACCCGCGACCTCAGAGAACCGGGCCGGTCGTTGGAGCCGCTCTTCGAGACCATTCTTTCCACCGTGCCGGCGCCTCGCTTCGACCCGGCGCTGGGCCTGCAGTTCCGGGTCGCCATGCTGGACTGGGATGACTACGTGGGGCGCCTCGTCATCGGGCGGATCGTCAACGGCACGGTCCGGCAGGCCGACCGCGTGGCCGTCGTCCACCGGGACGGCTCGGTGGAGCCGGCCAAGGTCACCGTCCTCTACGGCTACGAGGGCCTCAAGCGCGTCGAGATCGCGGAGGCCAGCGCCGGCGATCTGGTGGCCTTGGCCGGCATCGAGGCCATCGAGATCGGCGAGACCGTTGCCGACGCAGAGGCCCCCCTGGCCTTGCCCTTGATACGGATTGACGAGCCCACGGTGGCGATGCTCTTCTCGGCCAACACCTCGCCCTTCGCCGGCCGGGAAGGCCGGTACGTGACGTCGACGCAGCTCCGCGAGCGGCTCTTCAAGGAGCGCCGGATCAACGTGGGCATCCGGGTCGACGAGACCGACGGGCCCGACACCTTCCAGGTGTCGGGGCGCGGGGAGCTGCAGCTGGCGATCCTCATCGAGATGATGCGCCGGGAGGGCTTCGAGCTGGAGGTGGGCAAGCCGACCATCATCACGCGGCAGGACGCCGGACGGCTGCTCGAGCCCATGGAGCACCTGGTCATCGACATTCCCGAGGAGCACATCGGCGCCGTCACCCAGAAGATCGGACCTCGCCGGGGCGCCATGGTGAAGCTGGTGAACCACGACACCGGCCGCGTGCGGCTCGAGTACCGCATCCCGGCCCGGGGACTCATAGGATATCGATCCGAGTTCCTGACCGATACGCGAGGCACCGGCCTGCTCAATCACCTGTTCGATGGGTGGGACGAGTGGCAGGGAGACATCGCCCATCGCCAGAACGGCGCGCTGCTCGCCGACCGCCCGGGGCGGGCCACCGCCTACGCCATCGATCACCTCCAGGCCCGGGGCGTCATGTTCCTGGCTCCCGGCACCGACGTCTACGACGGGATGATCGTCGGCGAGAACGCCCGTGACGACGACATGGCCGTCAACATCACCAAGGAAAAGAAGCTCACCAACATGCGCTCCTCGACGTCCGAGGAGGGCATCAAGCTCACGCCCCCACGGCTCATGAACCTCGAGCAGTGTCTGGAGTGGATCCGGGAGGATGAGCTGCTCGAGGTGACGCCCCGCTCGCTCCGCCTGCGCAAGCGCCAGCTCGGCGGCCGCCGCCGCTTCTAGTCAGCCGCCCACCGGAGGTAGACGGCGGCCGACGTGAACCCGGCGCCGAAGGCGGCGAGGACGACACGGTCCCCGTAGGCGAAGCGCCGCTGCTGGTGCCACTCGGCGAGCGCGATGGGAATCGTCGCCCCCACGGTGTTGCCGTACCGATCGAGGTTGATCACGACACGCCCCAGCTCCAGACCCAGGCGCTTGGCCACCGCCTCGATGATGCGCCGGTTGGCCTGGTGGGGCACCAGCCAGGCGATGTCGTCGACGCCCAGGTCGTTGCGCTTGAGGACCTCCGCCGTCATCTCCGCCATACCGGCCACGGCGGCCCGGAACACCGCCGGACCGTCCTGAACGAGGTAGTGCCGCCTGGCGGCGACCGACGCCGGGCTGGCCGGCTCCGCGCTGCCTCCGGCCGGGATATAGAGGAGCATCTCGCCCTCGCCGTCCATCCGGCACACGTGGTCGAGGAGCCCGACCGCGGGGTCGGCCACGGGCTCGACGAGCACAGCGCCAGCGCCGTCGCCGAACAGCACCGCGGTGGCCCGATCCTCGGGGTCGACGACGCTGCTCATGCGATCCGCCCCGCACAACAAGACGCAGCGGGCCGCGCCCGACTCCACGAGCTTCGCGGCGACGACGAGGCCGTAGGCGAAGCCTGAGCAGGCCCCGGCCAGATCGAACCCCCAGGCATTGATGGCGCCCAGCCCTCGCTGGACGACGGCCGCCGTAGACGGGCAGAGCCGATCCGGCGTCATCGTGGCCACGATCACGCAGTCCACGGCGCCGGGCAGGATGCCGCGGCTGTCGAGGCAACGCCGCGCGGCCGGGACGATGAGGTCCGACGTCCCCCCGGACAATGCCAGACGACGCTCGTGGATGCCGGTCCGCGAGCGGATCCACTCATCGCTCGTGTCGAGGCGCTGCTCGAAGTAACGATTCGGATAGACGTCGGCCGGCGCGTAGAGGCCCGTCGCCGTGATCGCAGCCCTGACCATCTCATCCTCCCGCCGGCCGGCCGCGGCCGCCTCCCGATAGTAGACCCGGCGCCCCTTCCGTGAGGCGCTTTGCCCGCGAGAGAATACCGGCCGGAGGATCGCTCCCATGCCCAACCGCTCTTGTCCCGGCGTCCTGGCCGCCTTCGCCCTGCTCGTCGCCGTCGGATGCCGCGCCGATCGGCCCGGCTTCACCGCGCCCGACGCTCCGTACGTCGCCACGCCGGAGATGGTCGGGCTCGAGATGCTCCGGCTCGTCGGCGTCGGCAGCACGGACGTCGTCTACGACCTGGGCAGTGGCGACGGGCGCCTGGTCATCGCCGCCGCCCGCGACTTCGGGGCCCGGGCGGTCGGCGTCGAGATCAATGCCACCCTCGTCCACACCAGCCGGGAAGACGCGCTCAGGGCCGGCCTGGCCGAGCGCGCCCGCTTTCTCTGGCAGGACATCTTCGCGACGGACATCCATGAGGCCACCGTGGTCACGCTCTACTTGGGCGAGGACGTCAACGTGAGATTGCGTCCCAAGCTCCTCCGGGAGCTTCGGCCGGGCGCACGCGTGGTGTCCCACGACTTCACCATGCGCGACTGGAGACCGGACCGTACCCAGCCGGTGCGCAGCGCGGGCCGCGTCCACACGCTCTATGCCTGGGTGGTCCCCGCCGATGCTGCGGGCCGCTGGCAGGGCACGCTGGAGCGGAATGGTCGCCGCCGCACGGCGACCTTGGAGGTCACCCAGCGCTTCCAGCGGGTGGACGGCGCGCTCGAGGTCGACGGAATTCGCCAGCACCTGCAGGGCGAGCTCACCGGTGACCAGGTCGCGCTGGCCGGGTCGGGTCTGACGCTGGCGGCCAGGATCAACGGCGACTCGGCGGCCGGCCGCCTCACCGGCCCCGAGGGCGTGGAGTCGTGGGCGGCGCGACGCCAGGCGCCGTGATCTCGCCACTCGCCACGTGGTTCTCCGATGATCGCGCGCTGGCGCGCTTTCGGCGGCGCTACCTCGGGCGCCGCCCTGCTGTCCGCCTGCCGCGAGATGGCGCCTGGCGCCGGGTGGCTCCTGACTTCGAGACGGCGCTCGTCCTCCCCGGCGCCGGGCTTCCATTCCACACCGTCGCCGACCGTCGCGCTGACCGCTCCGCCGACCACCGGCGGCTCCGTCGCGCGCTCGCCGCGGGCGACACCATCTATTTCCCCCAGGTCCACCAGGTTCTGCCCCGGCTCATGCGCCTCATGGTGGCCCTTCGGGCGACGCTGCTCGGCCCGCTCCGCGAGGAGTGCTCGTTTCTCTTCCTGGTGAAGGGCCGCGGGCGGACCGGCCTGGGCCTGCACCACGACGGTCCCGTGGACGCGTTCTGGCTCCAGCTCGAGGGCCGGCGGACGGTGACCATCGGCCCGCGCGTGGATGCGGGCGCCCCCGAGGATCTCGGTGACGGCCTCGCGCGCGCAGGACGCTGGGGTGGATGGCGGACACTCGACCTCGGGCCCGGCACGCTCTTCTACCTGCCGCCCTACACGCCGCACGCTGTGATCTGTCGCGGCCGCTCCCTGGCGCTGTCGCTCACTTGGAGGGCGCCTCGGCGGCCCAGCCCGCGCGCGACAGCCGCCGGCATGACCGAGTGGGACGTGGTGAGCGGCCAGGCCGAGCCTCGCCCGCGCCCTCACTCAGGGCGTTTGTGGACCCAGGTGCCCGTCGCCGCCGGCGCCCTCGATGCAGGACGCCGGCGCTTCCTGCTGGCGACGCCGGATGGCGCCGCTTGGCTCCCGGCGACGGCGCGGCCCCTGGCCAGGCGGCTTGGGACGATGCCCAGCCTGACCGCGGCGGAGGCCCGGCGCCACGGCGAAGCAAGCGCGGTGCTGCTGGCGCACGGCATCCTGGCCGACCAGGAGCTGCCGCTGCTGATTCGCCCCGCGCACCCGAAGGCGCTCGACGGCTGGCACTTCGCGTGATATTCCTCGCCGCGTATGGCGGCGGGCCAGGACGCGTTCCGGGCGCTCACGATCGGCCGGAAGGTCGCGGTGACCAAGACCATCGGCGAGTCGGACGTCTACCTGTTCGCCGGCATCACCGGGGACTTCTCGCCGAACCATGTGGACGAGGAGTTCATGCGGAGCACGCGCTACGGCCGGCGCATCGCCCACGGCGCGCTGCTGGTCGGGTACATGTCGCGCGCCTCGACGGAGATCTGCGCCGGCCTCGGCGGCACGATCGTGTCGTACGGCTTCGACCGGATCAGGTTTCCGGCCGCCGCCGGCATCGGCGACACGGTGACGGTGGCCTACGAGATCGTCGAGCGCGACGAGGCGGACCTGAAGACGTTCGCCCGCGTCACCTGCACCAACCAGCGGGGCGAGGTCGTGGCCGCCGCCACCCATATCCTGAAGGTGCTGCGGTGACGAGCAGGGGCAACGGTGGTGCGGTTTTCGGGGGCAGTCTGGCTAGGACATTTTGACTACACCACCGCCATCTGTCCTTACAATTTCGTGACTTTCTGGCCTCCTTGATCGCCCCGCCGACAGCTCGGAAATAGCCACCAAGAGAGCGTCATATATAGAGGTTCGGAGTACGGGACCTGTGGGGCTTGAGGTCTGTTCGAGCGCACGCCCAGGTTTGGCGAGACCCTTGCATCAGGATAGGGTCGGAGCATCCGTGAGCAGGGAGGTACCGGATGAACCGACTGACTCCTCAAGAACGTCGCAAGGTCTACGAGGCCCAGCAGCGGGCTCGCGAGATCATGCTGGCCCGCCTGAATGCCCCACTGACGTCGCCCGCGGGGCCTGTTATCGATGAGATCGGGCGCCGGCGGCTGCTCAAGGCGGCTGTGATCGCGGCCGTGCTCGGCGGGGGATTCCTGGTGTCCACGACGCTGGAGTTCCACCTGCCGGCCTCGCTGATCGAAGCTCTGCTGCCCCGGCTGTAGATCGTCGACCGGGCCTCGACGGCCCGCGCTCGAAACGGCAACCCCCGGGCCTATAATCCCGTCCACTCATTCCTGACGGTAGGCCAACCATGCCCCGGTTCCTGAAAGTCGCCGCCGCGCAGATGGGCCCCAACCCCGAAGGCACGCCTCGGGAGGCGATCGTCGAGCGGATGCTGGCGCTCCTTGACCGGGCCATCGCCGAGGACGTCGAGCTGCTGGTCTATCCCGAGTTGGCGCTCACGCCCTACTTCCCCAAGCGCATCCGCGAGGACTACGACCAGTTCTTCGAAGACGACATGCCGTCCAAGGCGGTCGCAGCCCTCTTCGAGCGAGCGCGCCAGGCAGGCATCGCCTTCCATCTGGGCTACGCCGAGCGCGACGGCGCCCGCCGCTACAACACTGCGATTCTCGTGGACGGCGACGGCCCCGTGTTCGAGAAATACCGCAAGACCCACCTGCCGGGGCTCAGCCATCCGGACCGCGACGGGCTCGCGCGGGTCTTCGAGCCCTACTACTTCGCTCACGGCGACACCGGCTTCAAGGTCTACGCGGCCCAGAAAGCCAAGGTCGGCATCGCCATCTGCCAGGACCGGCGTTACCCGGAGTCGTACCGGGGCCTGGGCCTGCTCGGCGCCGAGGTCGTCGTCTGCGGCTACAACACGCCCCTCTATCCGCTCTCGCTGAGCCACAACGAGCTAGTGCTGCGGGCCGGCGCCTACGAGAACAGCCTCTTCGTGGTGGGCTGCGCCAAGGCCGGCGTGGAGGACGGCGTGGAGTTCATCGGGGGCAGCGCCATCGTGGGTCCGCTGGGCGAGGTGGTAGCCCAGGCCGCGACCACCGGCGACGAGTTGGTGGCGGCGCGGATCGACCTCGACCAGATGATCCCGGCCCGCAAGCGCTGGAACTTCTTCGGCCGCCGGCACCCCGAGCACTACGGCATCCTCGTCGAGAAGCGCCGCGGTGAGCGCGCTGGCGTTCCGTCGGGGACGTCATATTAAGAGCCCGTCGGCTCGCGGGGCCGGGGCCGACGGGTGCGTGCAGCAGGGCTCCACGGGACCCGTTCCCGCCCCCTGGCAACGGACCCCCGCGTGCAGGTGGAGCCCAGCCGCTACGGGGCAGCGGACGCGTGCCGCGTGGTCCCGTGAGCCCAGCCGCACGCGCCCGTCGACCCGCCGCGCGGATCGAGCGCGGCGATCGTTAACATGACTTCGCCGACGGAACACTAACGCGCGAGCCACACCGCGGCCAGCAGGCTCAGGCCCGTCAGCAGCGCGGCGCCGACGAAGGACTCGATGTAGATCCGTACCGCCTGAGCACGCAGCAGGCCCACTTCGCCGGGGTCGGTCACCTTCACCTCACCGCCGTCCATGTCGCGCGCGCCGCGCGCGGCCAGGCGCACTCAGGTGCCGTCGCGGGCCTGGATGAGTCCGAGCGCGCCCACGAAGAACGGCCCGAAGGCGCCGAGGACCCAGCCCGGCCCGGCGCCCAGCGCGATCAGCAGGACGACAAGAAGCGTGCCGAGGGCGATGGCCACCACGCCCAGGCGCAGACGCTGGGCCCGCCCGCGAGGACCGATGTTGCCGACACGCGCTCGCATGGCCATCTCCTCAGAGCTGGAGGACGGCGATCCCGGCCACGGCCAGCGTGGCGCCCACGATGGGGCGCAGTGTCACGCGTTCTCCTAGAAAGAGGAGCCCCAGCGGGATGGCGAACATGGGGGCCGTGGACGACAGCACGGTGGCCATGGCCACCCCCGAGTACTTCAGGGCCGTCACGAACAGCACCGAGCTGAGCGCCGTCAGCAGGCTCAAGGCCGTCATGCGCCAGACGACCGGGCCCGCGCTGGTCCCCAGCGTCCGCACGGCGCCTCGGGCCCACGGCGTGGCGAACAGCAACGCCCCGGCCAGGGGCAGGCGTACCGCCTGGGCGGTCACCGGATCCACCTCGTTCAGCGGCGCCTTCAGCATGATGGAGGAGATGCCCCAGGCGACGGCGGCCAGCAGGGCGCCGCCCACGCCCAGCCACCAGCCGTCACCCGCCAGGGCCTCGTCCCGCCGTGAGAGCACGATCAAGGCCAGACCGGCCAGGGTGACGAGCGAGCCCACCGCGATCTGGGGCGTGATGACCTCGTCCAGGAAGACGGCGGCCAGTCCCGCCGCTACCAGCGGGTAGGCCATGGCGATCGTCATGCCGCGCCCGAGGCCCAGCCGGCGTGTGCTCTCGAAGAACACCGTGTCGCCGATGCCGATGGCAACGATGATCGAGAACCCGAGCAGCAGCAGGCTCGGCCACGAGATGGCCAGCAACTCGCCGGCGCCTCGGTCGACCAGGATCCAGGCCAGCAACAGGGCGCCGCTGGCTGTGGTCCGCAGGGCGTTGACGGCGACCGAGTTGAAATGTGGGTTCAACGTGCGGACCAGCAGGCTCGTCAGGGCCCAGGTCAGGGCCGAGCCGAGCGCGCAGAGCGAGCCCAGCGCCGACAGGGACAGATCCTCCACGCGGAATCAGAACAGCGCGATCGGGTTCACCGGCGAGCCGGTGGCGTTGGGCAGCCGGAGCGGGGCGATGGTCAGCATGAACTCCCAGCGGCGCCGGGCGGCGCAGGCCTGGCCGAGCTCCTCGAGGTTGGCGTTGTCGATGAGCCAGAGACCCATGGTGACCAGCGCGACCACGTGGAGCGAGTTGCCGATCGCCGGGTAGGGCGGCGGGGTCACATCGTTGTGGGTGTCGGTACCGAGCATGGCGATGTCGCGCTCGCGGAACCAGGGCGCGCAGGCCACGTGCGCGGCCGGCGAGCCGTCCTTGAGCGGGTTGCGCGGCCCCTCCTGGATTCGGCGCGCGTAGTACCCGGTCCGGATCAACAGGATGTCGCCGGACTCGACGCGGACGTGTTGAGCCTTTTCGGCGGCCTCCAGGTCGTCGGGCATCACGCCCTCGCCGGAGCCGAGCCAGCGGCCCTTGAGCGCGGCGACGTCGAGGAGCACGCCGCGGCTCACCACGCCGTCGCGCAGCAGGTCCACCGACTCCACCTGAGCGCCCTCGCGCGAGGTGATGAGGTTGCCGGAGCGACCGTTGTAGATCCGCCCGTTCCAGAAGTAGTGGGCGGGCGTGTCGACGTGGGTGATGGTGTAGCCGTGGAACACCATACCAATGAACTCGGACGCCCCGCGCCGCTCGAGCGCGCGGGCCGGCGAGACAGTGTCGCGCCCCTCGCCGCTGTCCACCATGAAGCGGAGCGGCTGGAAGGTGGTGTCGGCGGTGATCTGGGTCGAGATGGGACGCGCGCAGGTCACACCGACGCCGTCCTTCACCAGGCCCGCTGCCCGCCGGCGCTTGTCCGGCGTAATGAGGTTGATCGTTCCCAACTCGTCGTCGCGGCCCCAGCGCCCCCAGTTGCTGAGGCTGTCCATCATCTTGAGCACGTCGGTCTCGCTCGGCGCCTGAGCCATGGCCTGCTCCTCACCCGCCGGCGCGCCCGGCGCGAACTCGGACGGGCGCCACTATACACGATGGCACCGCGGTTGCTCAGGCGGTTGCTCAGATGGGCAGGGAGGCTCCGTATGACGAAGCCGCGCCGTCCCTCGCCCGACAAACCGCACGACACGCCCGTCCTCGGCCCCCGCGGCCGACGCCGCAAGGTCAGCGCGCTACCGCCCGGGCCGCGCGGACATCGCTACGATCCCGGCGTGCCGCCGCCGCGGCCGCGCGATCCCTGGATCGACGAGGGCGAGCCGGAACCGAACGGCTGAGCGGGCACCGCCGCCGATTGGACGGCCACGCGCACACCGATGGCCGTTGACAGCGTCGGGCGTGGTCCCTAGAGTCCGACGTCATGAGCTGGACACCGCCGCCCCCGCGTTCCGGCCATCCGTACTACATGCACGATGCGATCTACTCGCAGCCCGGCGCGCTCCGTCTGCTTCTGCGCGGACAGGAGACGACGCTCGGCGCCGCGGCGGAGAGGCTGCGCGCGATGGAGCGCGTGCTCCTCTCGGGCATCGGCACCTCCTGGCACGCGACGCTGGTCGGCGAGCTGCTCCTGGCCCACGTGGGCGGCCTGGGCCATCGCGTCCGCGCGTTCCACTCCTTCGAGTTCAAGAACTACTGGCCGGCGCCCGATCCCAGGACGGGCGTGGTCGTCGTCAGCCACCGCGGGACCAAGCGCTTCTCGCTGGAGGCGTTGAGCAAGGCCAAGGCCGGCGGCGGTGTGGCCGTGGTGATTACGGGGAAAGGCAGCGGCGAGGGGCTCGCCGTCGCCGATTACACGCTGCGAACGGTGGAGCAGGAATCCTCGGCCGCGCACACCGTCAGCTACACGTGCGCGATGTACCTGCTGGCCGCCCTGGCCGCCGAGCTCGGCGGCCACGACGGCATCCGCCGCGAACTGCAGGCGCTTCCCGACCATCTCGCGACGTTGCTCGGCCAGGAAGCCTGGGACGACCTCGCCGTCCGCTTCGCCGACCGCCGGTGCTACTACTTCGTCGGCGGCGGCCCCAACACCGCCACCGCGCTCGAAGCCGCGCTCAAGATGAACGAGGCCAACCACTCGACGACGGTAGGCTACAACTGCGAGCAGTTCCTGCACGGGCCCTGGGCGGCGCTGGACGCCCGGGATGTCGTCTTCGTCATCGCGCCGCCCGGGGCCGCCTACGAGCGGTGTCGGGCTGTGGTCCAGGCGGCGCGAGAGGTCGACGCGCCGGTGGTGGCACTGGTACGCGAGGACGACCGGGAGATCGCCGCCCTGGCCGCCGAGACCATCGCCATCCCCGAGGTGAACGAGCTGCTGTCGCCACTCCTGACCGTCGTCCCCCTCCAGCTCTTCACGTACCACCTCGCCCTGCGGCGTGGCGTGAACCCAGACACCATGCGCGCCGACCAGCCCGCCCACGGGCGAGCCCGCGCTCTGATTGCGCTCTAGGAGGTTCCTCCGTAGCGCAGATTCTTGAACCCCCGCCGATCAACTCGGCGGCTCGGGCGCCGTTCCGCCCGGTCGTGGCCCGCGCCGGCGCCGACGGCGGCGCGGACGGCCGCTGCCTTCGGGCGCCCGGGGCGCCCCCGCCTCCCGCGATCCCGCAGCGGCCGGTCGTCCGGGCGCGGGCCGGCTCTCGGCGCCGCGTGGGCGATGGTGCCGGTCGTCCCGGCGGCCGCGACGCTCGCCGTCGCGGCGCGCCGCCAGGCGGGCCCGCCGCTCCTCGGCGAACCGGCGCCGCTCCTCCACCGTGGGCATGATCTCGGAGACCAGCGCGTCGTCATCCGCCCACTCTACGGGGATCTTCTGACCGAGGAACTTCTCGATGGCCTCGATCCTGAGCGCGCTCACCTCGTCGACGAGGCTGATGGCCTTGCCGCCGGCCCCGGCCCGCGCCGTGCGCCCGATGCGATGGACGTAGTCTTCGGCGTCTTCGGGCAGGTCCCAGTTGACGACGTGGCTCACCGCCTCGATGTGAAGCCCCCGCGAGGCCACGTCGGTGGCGACCAGCACGGGCAAGCGTCCCTGTTTGAACTCGCTGAGCAGCCGCAGCCGCTTCCTCTGCTCGATGTCCCCGGTGAGCGCCCGGGCCTCCCAGCCGTTGCGCGACAGGCGATCCTCCAGGCGCCGCGCCTCCTCGCGGGTGTTGGTGAAGATGAGGACGCGCTCGCCGCCTTCCCGCCGGAGCAGGCCCAGGAGCAGGGGCAGCTTCTCCTCCCGCCCGACGTGGTAGAGGGTCTGCTCGACCTGCTCGACCGTCTTCTGCCGGGGCGTGATGGAGATCTGGGCGGGGTTGTTCATGAACTCCCAGGTCAGCTCCAGCACGCGAAACGAGAGGGTCGCCGAGAAGAGAAACGACTGGCGCCGCTCGGGCGGCGGGAGCCGGCGCAGGATGAAGCGGAGGTCGGCGATGAACCCCATGTCGAACATCCGGTCGGCCTCGTCGACCACCAGCACCTCGACGTGCCGGGGCGACCACACGTACTGCTTGAGGTAGTCGATCAACCGTCCCGGCGTACCGACGAGGATGTCGCAGCCATCCCGCAGCGCCTCGCGCTGCTTCGCGTAGTCGATGCCGCCGTAGACGGCGACGATGCGAAACGGCGTGAAGCGGCCAAGCAGCCGGGCGTCGGATTCGATCTGCACGGTCAGCTCGCGGGTGGGAGCGATCACCAGCACCCGGGGCGCGTTGGCCGGCCGGCCGAGACGATCCTGCTCGCGCAGCAGGCGGGTGAAGGCCGAGATGAGGAACGCCGCCGTCTTGCCGGTGCCCGTCTGGGACTGTCCGGCGACGTCCTTGCCCTTCAACGCCAGCGGCAGCGTCGCCTCCTGGATGGGCGTGGCCGTCACGAACCCGGCCTCGCGGATGCCCTGCATCACCGGCTCGGGCAGGTTGAGCGACTCGAAATCCATCGCCATCAAATCGGGCAGACGAGCTGACCCATGCGCTCAGCCAGCCGGATGTTCTCGCGGTAGTCGACGGGGACGTCCACCAGGCAGGGACCCCGGCCGGTCAGCGCCGACTCCAGCGCCGGCACCAGTTCGCCGGCGGCCTCGACGCGGGCGGCCCGGCAGCCGAAGGCCTGGGCCAGCGCGACGAAGTCGGGATTGCCGAACTGCACGCCCGACTCGCGGCCGTAGCGCTGCCATTGCTTCCAGCGGATAACGCCGTAGGCGTCGTCGCGGAAGATGACCACGACGACGCCGAGCTCCAGGCGCACGGCCGTCTCCAGCTCCTGCACGTTCATGAGAAAGCCGCCGTCGCCGACCACGGCGACGACCCGCCGGTCGGGGTGCAGCAGCTTGGCGGCGATGGCGCCGGGCAGGGCGATGCCCATGGCGGCGAAGCCGTTGGAGATGATCACCGTGTTCGGCTCCTCGGCCTGGAACAGGCGGGCCACCCAGAGCTTGTGGGCCCCCACGTCGGAGATGACGATGTCGTGCGGGCCCAGGACCTTGCGCAGATCGTGGAGGATCCGCTGCGGCTTCACGGGGAAGCCGTCGTCGGTGGCGCCGGTGTTGAGCTCGCTCAGGATCCAGTCGTGGAGCTGCCGGGTGCGGGCTGGATCCCGGCGCGAGGAGACGAGGTCGGTGAGGAGGTCGAGCGCCTCGCGGATGTCGGCGACGACCTCCACCGCCGGCTGATAGTCCTCGTCCACCTCGGCCGGCGTGAAGTCGATGTGCACGATGGTCTTGGCGCGATCGGCGTTCCACAGCTTGGGCGCGAACTCCACGGGGTCGTAGCCGGCGGCGATCACCAGGTCGGCGCGATCGAAGCCGCAGGAGACGACGTCGCGCATCTGGAGGCCGATGGTGCCGAGCGCCAGCTCGTGATTCCAGGGCAGGCAGCCCTTGGCCATGAAGGTGTTGGCCACCGGGATCCCGGTGCGGCCGGCGAACTGGCGGAGGGCCAGCGAGGCCTTGCCCCGGATCACGCCGTTGCCGGCGAAGATCAAGGGGTTCCGCGCGCGGTCGATCAGCTCTGCGGCCCGGCGGAGAGCCGGCCGGTCCGGTGAGGGACGGCGCGGCCGCTCGGTGGAGAGCGGCGCCGCGCCCGCTGCTTCTTCCTCGGCCACGTCTTCCGGCAGTTCGAGATGGCAGGCGCCCGGCTTCTCGGTCTCGGCGACCTTGAACGCTTTGCGCACCGCCTCCGGGATCACGTCGGCGATGGCCAACCGGGTGTTCCATTTGGTGAGCGGACGGAACATGTCGACCACGTCGACGTACTGGTGCGACTCCTTGTGGATGCGATCGCGCCCGGCCTGGCCGGTGATGGCCACGACCGGCGCCCGGTCCAGGTTGGCGTCGCCCACGCCGGTGGTGAGGTTCGTCGCGCCGGGGCCCAGCGTGCCCAGGCAGACGCCCGCGCGGCCGGTGAGGCGGCCCCACACGTCGGCCATGAAGGCGGCGCCTTGCTCGTGACGGCAGGTGACGAAGCGCATCTCGGCGTCGAGCAGGGCGTCCATCAGGGCCAGCGTCTCCTCGCCGGGGACGCCGAAGATCACACGCACGTCCTCGTTCTTCAGGCAGCGAACCAGCAGTTCGGCCCCTTTCATACGTCGAAAGGGGTCTCGCCGGCCCCCTCTGAAACCTCCCCCAGGCCTCGGAACCGATCGCGCGGGCGGAGCCCGCGCTCGGACCGGACGTCCTCACCGTTGCTTCCCCTCTCCAGACGCTGGACCTCCGCGACGCTCATGCGGCGGTCTCGCCGGCGACAGTGGCCGGCTCGGCTCGCCGCGCGAACAGGCGGGCGCTGAGGATCCCGATCTCGTACAGCACGATCAGCGGGCCGGCCATCAGCATCTGGTTGAAGGCGTCGGGCGTCGGGGTGAGGATCGCCGAGGCCGCGAAGGCGCCCAGGACGGCGTACTTGCGGTTGCGGGCCAGCCCCTTCGGCGTGACCATGCCCATGCGGGCGGCCAGCGTGATGGCCAGGGGCAGCTCGAAGACCAGGCCGAAGGCCAGCGTGAACTTCAGCAGGAAGTCGATGTATGAGCCGATGGAGATCATGGGCTGGAGCCCGGGCCGCGCGAACGAGAGCAGGAAGGTGACGGCGTAGGGCGTCACCACCTTGATCGAGAAGGCGCCGCCGCCCACGAAGAGGAGCGAGCCGACGATGACGAACGGCGCGGCGTACTTCTTCTCGTGCGGGTAGAGCCCGGGCGCGATGAAGGCCCACACCTGCCACAGGATGGCCGGCGAGGCCAGGAAGAGCCCGGCGATCAGCGCCACCTTCATCTGCACCCAGAACGCCTCGGTGACGGCCAGGAACACCAGCGTGTTGCCGGTCGCCTGGACCGGCCGGGCCAGGTAGTCGACGATCCATTGGCTCAGCGGGAAGGAGATCACGAGGCCGACCAGCACGGCGATCAGGCCGCGCACGATGCGGGTACGCAGCTCGCCCAGATGTTCCATGAACGACATCCGGTCGCTGAGGGGGCGCACCATCGGCGCTACCAGCGCTCCACGAAATGGCGAAGCGCCCCTACACCCCGGCCGGCCGAGAACCCTTCGCGGATGGCCGCCGTCACGTACGCCTTGGCTTCCCGGATGGCCGGCTCGAGCGGTCGGCCCCCGGCCAGCCCGGCGGCGATGGCCGCCGAGTACGTGCACCCGGTGCCGTGGGTGTTCGGAGAGTCGATGCGCGGCGCGCTGAAGCGGGTGAACGCGCGCCCGTCCCACAGGATGTCGGTGGCGGCCTCCTTGAGATGTCCGCCTTTGACGAGCACACGCCTGGGGCCGAGCGCCAGGATACGGCGCGCCGCCTCCTCCATCTCGGCCTCCGAACCGACCGGGATCCCGGCCAGCGCCGCCGCCTCGTGCAAATTCGGCGTCACCACGTCGGCCAGCGGCAGCATCTGTTTGAGGAGCGCCGCCCGCGCGTCGGGCTGGAGCAGCGGGTCGCCCGACTTCGCGATCATCACCGGGTCGAGCACGATGCGCTCCTGCCGATGCGCGCGCAGGCGATCGGCCACGGCCGCCACGATGGGCACGGTGGACAGCATGCCGATCTTCACCGCGTCGGCGCCGAAATCGCCCAACACCGAGTCGATCTGCCGGGCCACGAACTCGGGCGGCAGATCGAAGACGCCCTGGACGCCCAGCGAGTTCTGCGCGGTGATCGCCGTCAGCACCGACATGCCGAACACGCGGAAGGCCGAGAACGTCTTGAGGTCCGCCTGGATGCCGGCCCCGCCGCCCGAGTCCGAGCCGGCGATGGTCAGCGCCTTGGGAATCGCCATAGACGCTCGAAGTATACGCGCCGGTCGCCGGGCCGACAAACGCGGTTCACGTATCAGGATGCCGACGTTGACCGCCCTAGCCTGCCGGCGTAGGGTCGAGGTCATGAAGGCGATGGCGCGCCGCGAGCGGCGCTGGACGCGCCGGGAGTACGACCGGCTGATCGAGCTGGGAGTTCTGCATGAGGACGAGCCGATCGAGCGCCTCGCGGGCCAGTTGGTCGTGGCCGAGCCGCAGAACACGCCACAGGCCAGGGCCATCGAACTTGCGACCGATGCGCTGCGAGTGGTGTTCGGGGCCGGGCCGCGGGTTCGCGTCCAGCTTCCCCTGGCCTTGGGGGACGACTCCGAACCCGAGCCCGACGTCGCCGTCGGGCCGGGGACGCCGCGGGCCCCCGAAGACCATCATCCGCCGCAGCCGGTCCTGGTGGTCGGTCGAGGTCGCTGACGCGAGCCTACGTCTCGACCGCACGCTCAAGGCGACCATCTACGCACGAGGACGCGGCGCCGACTACTGGACCCCTCGTCGACCTCCTGCCCTCGGTCCCACGTAGTGCTGGGAGTCACCAGCAGCCCAGAGCGATAGCGATCGCGACCGCGCCGAGCCCGAGTCCCAGTACGTAGTTGAAGCCGAGGAGAACACTCGGCCCAGCACCGCTCCGCTGCTCCAGAACGAGAAGAGACACTCGTCCGACTTCGGATCGGTGAACCACGGCCAGCGGCGGTACGTGCCGAAGACGAGCGTCGCTCCAGCGGCCAAACAACCCGCACTCGTCAGCGATGATTCAGCAGACCAGACCGGGGCACGGCGTCGTTCACGCCGCCGGGATCACCACCGTGAACTCGCCGCGGATGGGACCCGCGCGCATCCGCTGGAGGTGACTGCCGGGCGTCGCGCTCACGATCTCCTCGAACTGCTTGGTCAGCTCGCGAGCCACCACGATCTCCCGCTCGCCGAAGATCTCCCCGATGGCCTCCAGCGTCGCCACGATGCGGTGGGGTGACTCGTAGAGCACCACCGTCGTCTCCAGCTCCTTCAGGGTCCGCAGCCGGTTGAGGCGGCGGCCGGGCTTGATCGGCAGGAACCCGTCGAAGACGAAGCGATCGGCCGGTAGCCCCGCCGCGCTCAGTGCCGCCACCACCGCCGACGGCCCCGGCACCGGGACCGCGGCAATCCCGGCGGCTCGCGCCTCCCGCACCAACAGGAATCCCGGGTCGGAGATGCCGGGGGTGCCGGCGTCGGTCACCAGCGCCACCGATGTGCCCTCCCGGAGCCGCCGGAGGAGCTCCGGTCCCCGGCGAAGCTTGTTGTGCTCGAAGTAGGAGATCGTCGGGGTGTGGACGTCGAAGCGGGCGAGCAGGGTTCGCGTGCGCCGGGTGTCCTCGCAGGCGATCAGGCCGACCTCCTTGAGCACACGCAGGGCCCGCAGAGAGATGTCCTCGAGGTTGCCGATCGGGGTCGCGACGATGTAGAGGGTGCCGCTCAGGCTACGCTGACTGTTCGCGAGGTTCCGACACCAGCAGGGGCTGCTCGTGGTTGAGGATGACCTCGCGCGTGATCACGCACTCCTTGAGCCCCTGGATGGACGGCAGCTCGTACATGATCTCGAGCATCACCTCCTCCAGGATGGCGCGCAGCCCGCGGGCGCCGGTGCCCCGCTTGAGCGCCTCCTTGGCGATGGCCACCACCGCATCGTCGGAGAACTTCAGGCGCACCTTCTCCAGCTCGAAGTACTTCTGGTACTGCTTGATGATGGCGTTCTTGGGCTCCCGGAGGATCCGCACCAGGGCCTGCTCGTCGAGGTCGTGGAGCGTGGCCACCACGGGCAGGCGACCCACGAACTCGGGGATGAGGCCGTACTTCAGCAGGTCCTCGGGCTGGACCATGGCCAGCAGGTCGCCCACCCGGCGCTCCTCGCGGCTCTTGATCTCGGCCCCGAAACCGATGCCCGAGCGTCCCACCCGTGTCTCGATGATCTTGTCCACGCCCACGAAGGCGCCGCCGCAGACGAAGAGCACGTCCGAGGTGTCGACCTGGATGAACTCCTGGTGGGGATGCTTGCGCCCGCCCTGGGGCGGGACGTTGGCCACCGTGCCCTCCAGGATCTTGAGGAGCGCTTGCTGAACGCCTTCGCCCGACACGTCGCGGGTGATCGATGGGTTCTCGGACTTCCGGGCAATCTTATCGATCTCGTCGATGTAGACGATTCCTCGTTCCGCTCGCTCCACATCGTAGTCCGCGGATTGAAGCAGTCGCAGAATGATGTTCTCGACGTCCTCGCCCACGTAGCCGGCCTCGGTGAGCGTGGTGGCATCGGCGATGGTGAACGGCACCCGAAGCATCTTGGCCAAGGTCTGGGCCAGCAGGGTCTTGCCCGAGCCGGTGGGGCCGATCAGGAGGATGTTGGACTTCTGGAGCTCGACGTCGCCGGCATCACCGCCCGATTCGATCCGCTTGTAGTGGTTGTGGACGGCCACGGCGAGGATCTTCTTGGCCCGCTCCTGCCCCACGACATACTGATCGAGCACGTTCTTGATCTCGGCGGGCTTGGGCAGGCTGCGGAGCTCCCGGCTCTTCTCCTCCTCCCACTCCTCGGCGATGATGTCGTTGCACAGCTCGATGCACTCGTCGCAGATGTAGACGGTGGGGCCGGCGATGAGCTTGCGCACGTCGTTCTGGCTCTTGCCGCAGAACGAGCACTTCAGGGTGCCGTTGCTTTCACGACTGCGCGCCATAGTCGGGTCCCGCCCCTCCTCGGCCCCTCGCTCCGGCGCCGGCTACTTCTGAACTTGCGCGGTGAGCGCCGCCAGTTCGCTGACCGGCCGCGTGGTGGGCTTCGACGAGATGACCTCGTCGACGATTCTATAGTCTTTGGCCTGCTCGGCGGTCATGAAAAAGTCGCGGTCGGTGTCCTTCTGGACCTTGTCCATCGGCTGCCCGGTGTGGTGGACGAGGATGCGATTCAGCTCCTCGCGCATTCGCAATATTTCGCGGGCCTGGATGTCGATGTCGGTGGCTTGCCCCTGCACGCCGCCCAGGGGCTGGTGGATCATGATGCGGGCGTGGGGCAGCGCGAAGCGCTTGCCCTTGGTTCCAGCGGCCAGCAGCAGGGCGCCCATGGAGGCAGCCTGCCCCATGCAGATCGTCGAGATGGCCGGCTTGACGTACTGCATCGTGTCGTAGATGGCCATCCCGGCCGTCACCGATCCCCCGGGTGAGTTGATGTAGAGGTAGATGTCCTTGTCGGGGTCCTCGGCCTCGAGGAAGAGCATCTGGGCGATGACGAGGTTGGCCAGCTCGTCCTCGATGAACGTGGGCAGGAAGATGATCCGCTCCTTGAGGAGCCGCGAGAAAATGTCGAACGCCCGCTCGCCGCGCGGCGTCTGCTCGATCACCATCGGAACCAGGGCCATCACTCTCTCCTTCGTGCCGCCGCGCGTCCCCCGCGCGGTCACGATGCGTGCACCGTGGCGTGCCCGATCAGGAAGTCCAGCGTCATCCGCTCCCCCAAGCTGAGCCGGAGCCTCTCCAGATCCCCGCTCTTCTCCATCATACGCCGGATGGCCGGCGTGGGGCGCTGGCTGGCCCGGGCGATCGTCTCGACCTCGGCGTCCACGTCGGCCGTGGCGGGCTCGATCCCCTCCCGCTCGGCCACCGCAGCCAGCAGCAGCCCCCGGCGGACGGCGCGCTCGGCGCCCGGGCGCAGCTCGCCGATCAGGCGAGGGTAGTCCCACTGCACGGCGTCGGGATCCACGCCCTGCCGCCGCATCTGCTCCCGGCCGTGCTCGACCTGGCGGGCGATCTGGCGCATGATCATGGACTCGGGGACGGTGAACTCGTGGCGCGCCATCAGCGCGTCGACGATCCGGTCTTCCAGCGCGTGCCGGTCCTCGGCGGTTCGGCGCGCCTCGAGCTGCCGCTGGACCTCTTCGCGCAGAGCCTCCAGAGTCTCGAACGCGCCGAGCGACCGGGCGAGATCGTCGTTCAGCTCCGGCAGCACCTTTTCCTTCACTTCCACCACCGTCACCACGGCGCTGCCGGCCTTGCCGCGCACGGCCTCCCGCCGGTGGTCGTCGGGAAAGCGGACGGGCGCCGTGCGTTGCTCGCCGGCCCGCAGGCCGGCCACCGCCTGATCGATCTCGGGCATGACGGCGCTCTCACCGACGACGAAGGCGTAGCCCGTCTGGCGCGAGGGTTCCTGGCCCTCGACGGTCAGAGTGTAGTCGATGACGGCGAGGTCCCCCGGGGCGGCGGGCCGCTCGACGCTCACGAAGTGTCCCTGCTGCTCGCGCATCCGCCCGAGCGTCTCCTCCACCTCGGCCGGAGTGACCGGCCGGGGCGCGTGCTGAACCTCGATCTCCTTGTACCGGCCCAGGGCAATGCTCGGCTTGACCTCGACCACCGCGACGAACGACAGGGGAGCGCCCTCTTCGAGCCGGACGTCTTGAAGATCCGGCTCGTCGACCGGCTCCAGCTGCGCCTGGGAGAGCGCCTGTCGGTAGACGTCGGGGATCAGATGCTCGGCAACCTCGCGACGGACGTCGTCCGCAAAGTGGACCTTCACCAGCGAGCGAGGCACGTGGCCCTTTCGGAAGCCGGGCAGCCGGGCCTGCTTCTGCACACGGCCGTAGGCGCGCTCCCATTCCTGCTGCACGACGTCCGCCGGCGCCTCCACGGCGAGGCGCCGCTTACAGCCGTCCAGGGTCTCCACGTCGACCTTCATTGAATCTCCGGGGTGGTGCGAGAGGGGGGAATCGAACCCCCAAGGGCTTGAGGCCCACTGGATCCTAAGTCCAGCGCGTCTGCCAGTTCCGCCACTCTCGCAACGATGTAAAACGCGAAGGCTAGGATATCCAGGACACGCCGGGCCCGCAAGGAATGGCGTTTGTAGAATCGCGCCCGCGCCTGGCGCCGGGCTTCGGGGGCCGGGCATGGCAAATCGCGCGCTTGGCCAGCCGGGCTGATGGCACCGGCCTTGAAGCCCTTACCGGGCGCCTGAAGAAGGCGCGGGGGACCAACCCAACCACCAGAAGAGAGGGAGAGAGAACTATGAGAAGGAGCAAGTGTGCGATCGCACTCATCGCGGCGGCGAGCGTGCTCGCGTTCGCCGGCGCCGGCCTGGCGGCCAACCCGGGCCAGGCTGACTTCGACGCGTGCAACAAAGAGGCGCAGGCCAAGGGAGGCAGCCCGGCTGCATCGCCGGGCACCAAGGACAGCGGCGCGGCTACGTCCGCTAGCCCGGGCACCTCAAGCGCCCCGAGCGCCAGCCCGTCGACCAGCGGCGGCGCCTCCAGCACCACGAGCGGTGGCGCGGCGGCCGGCGCCGGGACATCCGGCACCACCGGCGGCACGTCAGTGAGCGGCGGCGCTTCCACGTCGGCTGAGGCGCAGCTTCAGGGTATGGCGGCGGCCGGCCAGGCCGATCCGGCCTATCAGCAGGTCTACCGCGACTGCATGAAGAAGCGCGGATTCTAGTTGCGAAGGGGCTCCTCGTCACCAACGAGGGGCCCCCCTACTTCCACATCCAACACCGACGGGGGTGACCATGAGCCAAGGCAACGAGACCGCGATCACGGTGCTCAACAACCTTGTCGAGACGTGCCGGGACGGCCAGGAAGGGTTCCGAACCGCAGCCGAGCACGTCAAGGATCCACAACTCAAGCAGCTGTTCACCAGGTACGCCCAGCAGCGCACCCAATTCGTCACCGAGCTGCAAGGCGAGATTCGCCGTCTCGGCGGGGATCCCGACCGCAGCGGCAGCGTCGCCGGCGCGTTGCATCGAGGGTGGATGAACATCCGGTCAGCGGTCTCGGGTGACGACGACCACGCTATCGTGGCCGAGGCCGAGCGCGGCGAGGACGCCGCCAAGGCGGCGTACGAGGACGCGCTCCAACAGGGCTTGCCGACGGCCGCGCGCGGGCTGGTCGAGCAGCAGTATGCGCGTGTCAAGGAGGCCCACGACTGGGTCCGGGCCCTGCGCGAGCGCGCCGCCTGACGTCCGGTCAGGCCCGTGCGCGGAGGTGAAAGCTCTTGGGGCGGGTGAGCTGCCGGAAGCCGAGGTGTGAGAGCGAGCAGCCTTTGCCGCTGTCCTTCACGCCGACCCAGGGCAGCATCGGGTCCAGTTAGTCGCACCGGTTGGCGTACACGGTGCCGGCCTCCACGCGGTAGGCCAGCCGCTCGGCGCGCTCGAGGTCGCGCGTCCACACTGACGCGGTGAGGCCGTACGGGCTGTCGTTCATCAGCCGCACCGCCTCGTCGTCACCGGTCACCGGTATGATCCCGATGACGGGGCCGACGCTCTCGTCGCGCATCAGCGCCATGGCGTGATCGACGTCGACGAGCACGGCCGGAGGAGTCCAGGGAATCGCCCGTGCGGTATCGCCGCACCAGCGCTACGGAGGCCTCGACGAAGCGGGCGAACAGCGGGCGGGCCACGTAGATCCGCTCCACCGCGCGACAACTCTGTCCCGCGTTGTAGAAGGCGCCGTCCACGAGGCTTTCGACGGCGAAGTCCGGATCCTTGCCGCCGAGCTCCAGGCCCAGATCGATGAAGCCAGGGCGCGCCTCGGTCAGGCCACCCACGGCGCGAGCCGGGCTCGCAGCACCCGCTAGAATGAAGCCGGCGTCGGCACCACCGACATGGGCATGAATCTCGCGCCCGCCGCGCGTCGAGCCGGTGAACGACACGTGGTCGACGCGTCCGGCGCGGATCAGGCGGGCGGTCGCCTCGTGATCCAGGCGAATGGCGGCTACGAGGCCGCGGGGCAAGTCCGTGCGGTCGAAGGCGTCGACGAAGTGGTCGGCGCAGAGCGGCGTGAGCCGCGCGTGCTTGATCAGCACGGCGTTGCCGGCCAGGAGCGCGGGGACGATGACGTTCACGGCGATCAGCAGCGGATAGTTCCAGGCCGCGATGTCGAGCACGAGGCCCAGCGGCTCGTGACGAATGAAGCAGCGAAAGCCCGCCTGGTCGGGCAGCGCCTCGTCGGCCAGCGCGGCGGCGGCCAGCCGGCCCATCGTTTCCGCGCGGTCGATCATCGTCTCGATCTCGGCGCGGGCCTGGCCGAGAGGCTTGCCCATCTGCCGCGTGATCTCGCCCGCCACGGCCTCGGCCATCCCGCGAAACGCCGGTACCATGGCCCCGACGATCCGCACCCGGTCGGCCACGGGCACCTCCCGCCACTGACGCTGGACGGCGCGGGCGCGCGTCAACAGGCGCTCGAGGTCCGCCGGGCGAGTGAACTCGACCGTGAGAAACGGCTCTTCGGTGGCGGGGTTGACGAGCGTCCAGCCGGCGTCGGGGGTGGGCACGCCCGGCTATTCTACCCGAGCGCGCCGGCGGTCAGGCCGCGGTGACCGGGCGGGCGGGGCGCGGGCGACGCTCGAAGGCGTGGCGGTACTCTTCCCGGAATCGCTCGACACACCGCGGACAGATGCCGTCAGTGAAGCGGATCCGCCATCCTCGCCAGGAAACCACATTCTGCCAGAGGGAGTGCCCGTAGTACCGCGAGTGCCATGCGCAACGGCAGATCAGCATATCGGCCCCTCGCCTCCCCTGAAACGCCCTCGCGAAATTGCCAATGAAGGATGGGCAGGCGGCTGCAAGGCGTGTGCCCCGGGTGGGGTCCGCTCCAATGCGCACTTGGGCCCCGGAACCGGCATGACCAGAGAACTCGCCCGCATAGTGACGGCAAGAAATTTCCCAAAGTTCGCAGTCGGTGGCATGCCGTTCGCACCTCATCTCTCACCATGTGGACCCTGAGACGCCGCCCCAGACTCAGCCACCCCTGGCGCCACGCCGCTCCGCGTGGCTCGACACTGACTCGTGACGCGATCATCGCCGTCGTGAGCGCGGCCATGGGCGCCCTCGCCGCGCGCGTCCTCCGACGGCGCTCAGCGCGGCCCCTCCGCGCGGCGGCCGCCGGTGGGTCGCTGAGCCCCCGGAAGGTCGTCGATGCGGGCAGTCACGGGCGGGGATGGTGAAGTGTCCGGACAAGCCTCGGACAAGCCGGGCCTGCAAGTCCGCCCGCGGCGGGCCAGCCAGATCGCCAGCATCAACCCCGCGACCGGCGAGACGATCCGCGCCTTCACGCGGCTGACGCCTGCCGAGATCGAGGCCAGGCTGGCGAGCGCCGCCGCCGCTTTCCCCCACTGGCGCCGCGTCCCCATCGCCGAGCGCGCGCGGATGATGAAGCGGGTGGCGGACATCCTGGAGGAGGAACGGGCGGCCCTCGGTCGGCTGATCACGACGGAGATGGGCAAGCCCCTCAAGGCCGCTGTAGACGAGGTGGTCAAGTGCGCCCGGGGCTGCCGCCACTACGCCGAGCATGCAGCCGCCTGGTTGGCCGACGAGCCGGCCGCCGTCGAGGGGGTGCGGGCCTACGTGCGGTGCGAGCCGCTCGGTGCCGTCCTGGCGATCATGCCCTGGAATTTCCCTTTCTGGCAGGTCTTCCGCTTCGCGGCGCCCGCCCTCATGGCCGGCAACGTCGCGCTCCTCAAGCACGCCACTAACGTGCCCCAGTGCGCCCTGGCCATCGAGCACGTCTTTTCGCTCGCCGACTTCCCCGAGGGCGTCTTCGCGAGCCTCCTGCTCACGACCGATCAGGTCGGCCGAATCATCGACGACGAGCGCGTCGCCGCGGTGACCTTGACGGGGCAGCGAGCGCGCCGGCCGGGAGGTGGGCCGCCAGGCGGGAGGGAGCATCAAGAAGAGCGTCCTCGAGCTGGGCGGGAGCGACCCCTTCATCGTCATGCCGAGTGCCGATCTGGACAGCGCCGTCTCCACCGGGGTCCGGGCCCGGGTCATCAACAACGGTCAGTCCTGTATCGCGGCCAAGCGCTTCATCGTCGCCGAGCCCATCGTCAGCGTGTTCGAGCGCCGGTTCGCCGAGTCGATGGCGCGGCTGACCGTCGGTGACCCCCTCGACCCCTCGACCGAGGTGGGGCCGCTGGCCACCGAGGAGATCCTGGCCGGCCTGGAGGACCAGGTGCGCCGCTCGGTGGAGGCTGGCGCCCGTCTGCTCGTCGGTGGCCATCGGCTGGACGGCCCGGGCAACTTTTACGCGCCGACCGTGCTCACCGACATCCCCCGCGACGCCCCCGCCGCCCGCGAAGAGCTGTTCGGTCCGGTGGCCACGCTCTTCCGGGCTCGCGATGTTGAGCACGCCCTGCAGATCGCCAACGACAGCACCTTCGGCCTGGGCGCGAGCGTGTGGACCAACGACGAGGCCGAGCGGCGGCGCTTCATCGAGGGGCTCGAGGCCGGGCTGGTGTTCGTCAACGAGATGGTGGCTTCCGATCCGCGACTGCCCTTCGGCGGCGTCAAACGCTCGGGCTACGGGCGCGAGCTGGGACGCCACGGCCTGCACGAGTTCGTCAGCGTCAAGACCGTCTGGATCCGCGAGGCGGGTGGCGCCGGCGCGGCGACTACGGAGTGACGCCGGGCGACGGGGCGGCTGGCTGCCCGGGTGCGGAGCGTACGACCGGCGCCTTGAGCGCCGCCGCCTGACGTCGCCGGGCCTCGGCCAGCGCCTCCGGAGTGCTCGGAACCAGCAGCTCGTAGAGGTGCTCGGCGGCCAGCGCAGGCGGGACGAGGACGTAGTCGGCGCCCTCCGCGTAGAGCCGCTCGGCGGCCGCGAGGGTGTCGGCCGTGACGATGACGCGCGACCTCGGAGCAAGGGCGCGTACCTGCCGCAGCAGGCGGAGGTTGTTGGTGCCCTTGAGGAACCAGTCGGAGATGCTCGACACGACGACCTCCGCGCGCTCGATGCCGGTGTGACGGAGGGTGTCGGCATTGGCGATGTCGCCGTAGTGGCACGCGATGCCCTCGGCCTGGAGCCGCTCCAGCGTTTCCGGGTTGAAGTCGACGGCTACGATCCGCCCCTTCATCGGTGACTGCTCGCGATCGAGGTGCGTGAGAAAGGCCAGGCCCTCGCGGGAGACACCGAGGAAGAACATGTCAGGCTGGGCCGCCGCGCCCTCCGTCGGCTCCTCCCCCCGCTGGCGGCCCCACCACCGAGGCAGCCCCAACGCGCCGAGGGCGCGGGCCGCGCCCGTGGCGATCGCGTGGTTGAAGAGGATCGCGTAGGTGGCCGCCACCGCCGTGCCGAGGAGCGCGTAGAGGACGAGGGAGGCGATCTCCCGGCTCACGTGGCCGTAGCCCAGCCCCAGCGAGACGATCACCAGCGAGAACTCGCTGACCTGGGCGAGGTTGATGCCGACCACGCCGGCCGTGCGCGTGTCGAGCCGCAGCAGCATGAAGATCGGGAACATCACCAGAACGCGACTGGCCGCCACGAACACGGCCACCGCCACCGTCAGGAGCAGCAGGCGCGGCGTGGGGGCCGGCATCTTCATGCCCAGCGCGACGAAGAACAGGGTCAGGAAGAAGTCGCGGACGCCGGCCAGCCGCGTGACGACCTCCACGCCGTAGGGAAAGGCGGCGATGACCATGCCCGCGATGAGCGCCCCCATCTCCTTCGACAGACCGAGGGCGCCGGCGGTGCCGGCGACCAGGAAGCACCAGGCGATGGCGGTGATCAGCATCAGCTCGGGCGACCGGGCCACCGCCCGGAAGAGCCGCGGCAGGGCCAACCGCGACAGCACTACCGCCGTCGCGATCAGCCCCACGCCGGTGCCCAGGGAAGCCAGCAGGCGCTCCGGCTGGAGCGCATGCAGACTGGGCTGCAGGGCCAGGAAGGCAATCGCCCACAGATCCTGGAAGATGAGGATCCCCAGCGTCAGCCGCCCGGCCAGGGTCGCCATCTCGAACTTGTCGTAGAGAAGCTTGACCACGATGAGGGTCGAGGACAGGCTGAGCGCGATCGCCAGGTAGAGCCGGTCGTAGGCGCCGCCGGTCCTCGAGGTAAGCTCGCCGAAGACCAGCCAGGCCAAGCCCACGCTGATCGGGAATTGCAGCAGGCCGCTGACGACGATGGTGCGCCCGGTCTGGGCGATGCTGGGCACGCTGATCTCGAGCCCGATGATGAAGAGCAGCAGGATCAGCCCCAGCTCCGAGATGAACTCGATGCTCGCCTCGTGGGTGACCACCCCGAGCCCCAGGTGCGGGCCCAGGACGGCCCCGGCGGCGATGTAGCCGAGAATCAGGGGCTGGCGGATGACTCGGGCCACCAGCGCGAAGACGGAGGCCGCGATGATACTGGCGCCGATGGCGATCAGCACATCGTGGTCGACGGCCGGCGGCGCGCTCATGAGGGTCTCAACCGATCATAGCCCGAGCCCCCGGCCCGCCGTGCCTCTTGTGGCAGTCTAGGCCATCCGCCTCAGGGCGGGCCGCCGGCACCGAGGCACGCGGGTTGCTTTACTGATGAATGGGATGAAGAGCCAGCCGGGTCATTCCTTTCCGCTGGGGGCCACCTGGGACGGTGGCGGGGTCAACTTCGCCCTCTTTTCTGAGCACGCCACGGGGGTGGAGCTCTGTCTCTACGACCGGGACGGCAAGGCCGAGGTGGCGCGGTTGTCCGTGACCGAGCACACCGACCAGGTCTGGCACGTCTATCTGCCGGAGGCGCGGCCCGGGCAGCGCTACGGCTACCGGGTGCATGGCCCCTGGGAGCCGGCCGCGGGCCACCGCTTCAACCCCGCCAAGCTGCTGCTCGACCCCTACGCCCGGGCGATCGACGGGGCCGTCGAGTGGAACGACGCCGTCTTCGGCTACCCCCTGGGCAGCAGTGACGACCTGGCCAAGGACGACCGCGACAGCGCCCCCTTCGTCCCCAAGAGCGTCGTCATCGACACCGCCTTCACCTGGGGCGACGACCGGCCGCTCCGGATTCCCTGGAACGAGACGATCATCTACGAGGTCCACGTCAAAGGGTTCACCGCCCGCCACCCCGAGGTGCCCGAGGCCCAGAGGGGCACGTACGCCGGGCTGGCCGCTCCGGCGATGATCGAGTACCTCCAGTCCCTCGGCGTCACCGCGGTGGAGCTGATGCCGGTGCACCAGTTCGTGGTGGACAAATATCTCTTGGACAAGAAGCTGACGAACTACTGGGGCTACAACACCCTCGGCTTCTTCGCCCCCCATGCCGCGTTCGGCAGCGCCGACTCGCTCCGGGACCTGGTGGCCGAGGTCAAGACGATGGTGCAGGCGCTTCACCGCGCCGGCCTCGAGGTCATCCTGGACGTCGTCTACAACCACACGGCGGAAGGCAACCACCTGGGGCCCACGCTCGCCTTCCGGGGCATTGACAACGCCTCGTACTACCGCCTGGTGGCCGACGACCGCCGCCACTATATGGACTACACGGGCTGCGGCAACACTCTGAACATGACCCACCCCCGGACGCTGCAGCTCATCATGGACAGCCTGCGCTACTGGATCCAGGAGATGCACGTCGACGGTTTCCGGTTCGACCTGGCCTCGGCGCTGGCCCGGGAGCTCCACGACGTCGATCGGCTGGGCGCCTTCTTCGACATCATTCACCAGGACCCGGTCATCTCCCAGGTGAAGCTCATCGCCGAACCCTGGGACCTCGGGGAGGGCGGCTATCAGGTGGGGAACTTCCCAGTGGGGTGGGCCGAGTGGAACGGGCTCTACCGCGACACCGTGCGCTCGTTCTGGAAGGGCGACGAGGGGCAGGCCGGCGCCCTGGCCTACCGCGTCACCGGCTCCAGCGACCTCTACGGTCGCGGCGGCCGGAAGCCGTACGCCAGTGTCAACTTCGTCACCGCCCACGACGGCTTTACGCTTCAAGATCTCGTCTCCTACAACGCCAAGCACAACGAGGACAACGGCGAGGACAACCGCGACGGCCACGACCACAACCTCTCTTGGAACTGCGGCGCCGAGGGGCCGACCGACGACCCGGCCATCCTCGCCCTCCGGGAGCGGCAGAAGCGGAACTTCCTGGCCACCATGCTGCTGTCCCAGGGCGTGCCCATGCTCTGTGCCGGCGACGAGATCGGCCGCACGCAGGGCGGCAACAACAACGCCTATTGCCAGGACAACGAGATCTCGTGGCTCGACTGGGACCTGGACGAGCCGCGGCGCGGCCTGCTCGAGTACGTCCGCGGGCTCATCGCGCTGCGACGGCGGGAGCCGGTGCTGCGCCGGCGCCAGTTCCTGCATGGCCGCCGCATCTACGGGTCAGAAGTGAAGGACCTCGCCTGGTTCCGGCCCGACGGCAAGGAGATGACCGAGCAGGACTGGACGCACTACACCCGGTGCTTCGGCCTCCGACTGGCGGGAGACGCCATCGAGGAGGTCGACGCCAAGGGCGAACGGATCGTGGGGAGCACCCTGCTGATCCTCCTGAACGCCCACCACGAGTCTCTCGAGTTCATCCTGCCCGCTCACCGGCCGGAGACGCTGTGGACGCCGATACTCGACACGCGCGACGCCCAGACTGGCGACCGTGCTCAGAATGCCGTCCCGGGCGGCACCGCGTACAAGCTGGAGGCGCGCTCCCTTGCTGTATTCCAGCTCCACGATGACTGACCGGAGCGGGGCTTCGCCCCTCTGCAACCGAGTTCAGAATTGCTCCGGCCTCCATACTCCGCCGACAGCCGCCCGTTGCAGAGCGGCGATGGGCATCCTCCCCCCGCTCGCCGAAATCCGCAGCGATTTGGGGGGGAATGGGGACGCGGCACGGCCCTTGCCTCTCAGGTGGTACAGGAGCCCGCGCCGGCTCACACGAACGCGCGGCGGGCGTACCAAGGGAGGCCGTCAATGCTCACGAAGGACGCAGCGATCGCAGTGACCGAGTATGAGCCCGTGGCCCTGGCCCTGACCGGCGTTGGTCTCCTGGCGGCCGCTGCGCTTCGCCGCCTGATCCAGAAGTAGCCCGGTACCCCCTCCCGCGAACTCGGACCGCTTCCGGAGCGCCTTCGCGGCGCTCCTGGCACTCCACGCGGGTCACGGCCTCCGGCCGCGCGGCCAGCCGCTGCGGCTCGATGTCGCCGCCGCACATTTCGCCTGCGCGGCGTCGCCCTCCTCGCACCTCAGCACCGCCGCCGGGCAGACTTCCTCGTCCGGGGAGGACACGCCCATTTCCTGGAGCTGGGCGATGGCGGCGGCGCGCTCGCGCTCGAGCCGCGCTCGCACTTTTTCCGCCGGAGCGCGTTCACCGCCCGCCGATGCGTCGCCGCGCGGGCGGAGCGGCAGGCGTCTCCGCGTCGAGCTTGCCCGATCGGCGCTCTCGGGGATGCGGTCGGCGTCTGTCTGCTGCTGCCGGCAAGGGCTCGTCGCCATTCACGCCGGCTCTTCACGCGTGGCCCGCCGGGGGCGCGCACCGGACTGCGCGCGGTCGAGTCGCGACCCGAGCCCGGCCAACCTGCCGGTTCCTTGTTCGAGCAGGCGCGTGATTTCCACGTTCGTGACGGCGCGCGCCACGAGAGCTGCGCCTGCTCCCACGAGCGCGACGCGGATCAGTCCCATACGACTGAACGCGTAGACCGCCAGCGCGGCGCCGCCGACAGCCGCCAATACGCGCAGTTGGCGCGGCCATTCACTCTGAGTCATAGAGACCTGAGCCATGGAGACACCTCCGCCAGAGGGTGGTGCAAGACGGTTGCCCACAGCGACGCTGGGTTTTACATTGGGCTGCGGACTGGCACCCCCGTTGCTGGATACCAGTGATGCCCGGGACGGAAACGACCGTGGTGCTGCCCTCCTGGCGACGCCTGCCGATCGGCGCCGAGCCGGCGCCGATCGGCGGAGCGCACTTCCGCGTCTGGGCACCGGCCGCCAGGCGCGTCGACGTCGTGCTCGAGGACGGACCGGGCGCGCCGGTGGAGGCCGCTCTCGAATCCGAGCCGAGCGGGTACTTCTCCGGCCTCGTGCCGGGTGCGGCGCCCGGGACTCTCTACCGCTACCGCCTGGATGGCCGTGCGGCCGTTTGTCCCGACCCGGCCTCACGCTTTCAACCCAGTGGCCCTCATGGGTCGTCCCGGCTGATCGCCCCGGATGCCTACGTGTGGGGCGACGCCGCGTGGCGCGGGGTGCGACTCCGCGGCCAGGTGATGTACGAGATGCACATTGGAACCTTCACGCCAGAAGGGAGCTGGGCGGCGGCCATGCGGGAGCTGCCCGAACTGCAGCGCGCCGGATTCACCGTGCTGGAGATCATGCCGGTGGCCGAGTTCCCCGGACGCTTCGGCTGGGGCTACGACGGCGTGGCGCTGTTCGCGCCCACCCGGCTCTACGGCGAGCCCGACGACTTTCGGCGTTTCGTGGACCGCGCTCACGCGCTCGGACTGGGCGTGATCCTCGACGTCGTGTACAACCACCTGGGGCCGGACGGCTGCTCGCTCAAGACGTTTTCCTCCGACTACTTCACCGATCGCTACCAGAACGAGTGGGGCGAGGCCATCAACTTCGACGGTCCCGCCGCCGGCCCCGTCCGCGAGTTCTTCGCGAGCAACGCCGCGTACTGGATCGACGAGTTCCACCTCGATGGCCTCAGGCTGGACGCGACGCAGACCATCCACGATGGCTCCCCCGAGCACGTCATCACCACGATCATCCGGTGCGCCCGGGCCGCCGCCCGGGGGCGTGACCTGGTCATCGTTGCCGAGAACGAGCCGCAGGACGTGGGGCTCGTGCGCGCGCCGCAGGCCGGCGGCTACGGAGTCGACGGCCTCTGGAACGACGACTTCCACCACACCGCCCGCGTGGCCCTCACCGGCCGCAACGAGGCGTACTACACGGACTACCTGGGTACGCCCCAGGAGCTGATCTCGGCGGTGAAGTGGGGCTACCTTTACCAGGGCCAGCGCTACCACTGGCAGCGCAAGGGACGCGGCACGCCGACCTTCGGCCTCGAGCCCGCGACGTTCGTGGCCTATCTGCAGAACCATGACCAGGTGGCGAACTCGCTGCGCGGCGAGCGGCTGCACCGGCTGGCGAGCCCCGGCGGCTACCGCGCCGTCACCGCGCTGCTGTGTCTGGGGCCGGCCACTCCGCTCTTCTTTCAGGGTCAGGAGTTCTGCGCCTCCAGCCCCTTCCTGTTCTTCGCCGACCACGCGGGGGACCTGGGCGCGCTCGTGAGGAAGGGGCGCACCGAGTTCCTCGCCCAATTCCCGAGTATCGACGCCGCCACGGCGACCGGCGCCACCCCCGATCCGCTCGACCCAGCGACGTTCGAGCGCTGCAAGCTCCGACTGGAGGAGCGCCAGGCTCACGCCGAGGCGTATGCGCTCCACGCGGACCTGCTGCGCCTGCGCCGCGAGGATCCGGCGTTTCGGGCGCAGCGCCCGCGAGGCGTCGAGGGCGCCGTGCTGGGCCCGGAGGCGTTCCTGTTGCGGTTCTTTGGGGAGGCCTCGGATGACCGCCTGCTCCTGCTGAACCTGGGCCAGGATCTGCGACTGGAGCCGGCGCCCGAGCCGTTGCTGGCTCCGCCGCTCGGCGGCGAGTGGGCCCTGCTCTGGTCGAGCGAGGATCCGCGCTACGGCGGGTCGGGCACGCCGGCTCCGTTGCGCGACGGGGTGTGGTGTCTCCCGGGACACGCCGCGCTGGTCATGCGACCCGCCCGGCCCCGCAGCCGGCCGCATGCCTGAGCTGATCCGACCGATGCCGTGGCCCGCCGCCGACGGCGAGCCCGAGCACCTGCTGACCCGCGAGTGGCTCGTGACCAACGGCCTGGGGGGCTATGCGTCAGGAACCGTGTCCGGCGTGGTGACGCGCCGTTATCACGGCCTGCTCGTCGCCGCGCTGCCCAGCCCGCACGGCCGCATGGTGATGCTCACCCACCTCTGGGAGCGACTGCGGCTGCCCGACCGCACGCTGGCCGTGCTGAGCAGCGAGGAGCGTCCCGCCGGCCTCGACTTGCAGGGGATCCAATATCTGAGGGAGTTCCGCCTCGAGGCCGGGCTCCCGGTTTGGCGCTTCGAGATCGGATCGACCGTCCTCGAGAAACGGCTGCTCCTGCCTCGTGGGCAGAACACCGTTCACGTGGCCTACCGTCTGCAGGGCGGCGAGCCGATGCGGCTGGCCCTGCGACCCTCGGTCCACTTCCGGCCGCATCACGCTCCGGTGAGCACCGAGCTCGGCGGCCCGTACATTCTCACGGCGACCGAGGGTCGTTACGAGATCTCCGCGGGCCGCGAGCTGCCGCGGCTCCGGATGCTGCTCGACGGCCACGACGCGGCCTTCACCGTGGACGGTCGTCGGGTGCCCACCGTCCTGTACCGCGTCGAAGGCAGCCGCGGCTATGAGGCGTCCGGCGATCTGTGGAGTCCCGGCTACTTCCGGATCGATCTTCACCCTGGCGCCGAGGTCACGCTGGTCGCCTCCACCGAGCCGTGGGACCGGATTCTCGCGCTCGGGCCCGAGCGGGCACTGGCTGCGGAACACGAGCGCCGGTCGCGTCTGCTGCAGACGGCGCACCCGGCGCTCCGGGTGGCGCCGGTGGCCGAGCTGTTGCTGGCCGCCGACCAGTTCATCATCACGCCCAACCGGCCGCGGGACACCGCGCGCCAGCGGGCCGCCGGCGAGGACGCGCGCAGCGTCATCGCCGGTTACCACTGGTTCACCGACTGGGGCCGCGACACGATGATCTCGCTGGAGGGCCTCGCCCTCACCACCGGCCGGCACGCGGAGGCGGCGTGGATCCTCCGCACCTTCGCCGACCACGTTCGCGACGGCTTGCTGCCGAACCTGTTCCCCGAGGGCGACAACGAGGGCCTCTACAACACGGCGGACGCCACGCTGTGGTTCTTCCACGCGATCGATCGCTACGTGGAGGTCACCGGCGACCACGAGCTGCCGCGGCTGCTGCTCCCCAAACTGGTCGACATCGTCGAGCATCACCTCAAGGGCACGCGCTTCGGCATCGCCGTCGACGAGCGGGACGGGCTGCTGGGCCAGGGCACGCCGGACCTCCCGCTGACGTGGATGGACGCCAAGGTCGGCGACTGGGTGGTCACGCCGCGCCGGGGCAAGGCCGTGGAGATCAACGCGCTCTGGTACAACGCGTTGGGGCTGCTGCACGATTGGGTCGCGGCCACGCAGGGCGCCGAGGCCGCGGGCTGGCTCCTCGAGCACGCCGAGCGGACCCGCCGGTCCTTCAACGAGCGCTTCTGGTACCCCGCCGGCGGCCATCTCTATGACGTCGTCGACGGCGAAGGTGGCGACGACGCCGCCTGCCGGCCGAATCAGCTCTTCGCCTTCTCGCTTCGCCATCCCGTTCTCGATCCCACGCGCTGGCGGCCCGTGCTCGACACCGTGCGGGATCAACTGCTGACGCCGGTGGGTCTGCGCTCGCTCGCTCCCGGGCACCCGGAGTACAAGTCCCAGTACTACGGCGATCTGCGCGCCCGCGACGCCGCCTACCACCAGGGCACGGTGTGGGCCTGGCTCATCGGCGCCTTCGTGGACGCGTGGCTCCGCGTGCACCCCGCTGACCGCGCCGGCGCCCGAGCTCTGCTGCGCGGGCTTCTCGATCACCTCGGCGAAGCCTGCCTGGGCTCGATCAGCGAGATCTTCGACGCCGAGAAGCCGTTCACCCCGCGAGGCTGCGTCGCCCAGGCGTGGAGCGTCGCCGAGGTGCTGCGCGCGTGGGTTCGATCGGAGGGGGCCTCGACGGCCCCCTCCGAGACCTCCCCCAGAACAGGATAGGCAGCGCGGGCGAAGCCCGCGCTCGAACGGCGCACGAGCTAAGGCGACTTCGCGCTCGCGCCGCGCTGGCCGTCGACAATGCCGTGCTGCTCGTGGCCCTCACGGGCTTTGGACGGGAAGAGGACCTGCTCGCGCGGGGCAGGCGGGCTTCGACGTGCATCTGCTCAAGCCGGTCGAGCGCGACCAGCTCATCCCTATCATCGCTCAGGCGCGGCGGCCCGCGGCCTAGCCGGGGCAGACCCTCCCGCTGCGTGGGAGAACCTCCGCGGCGGCAGGGGTCCAGCAAAACCGCCGGCTCCCTCCGGCGTCTCCCGCGGGCCCACGATGACGAGGACTTCCGCGCCGCGGGCCGGCCGGCGCGGCTCTGGCGCTTCTCTTGCTCTCGCCTAGAGCCCGTGAAGATCGTCGAGGATCCCTTCGATCCCGTCTTCGTCACCACCGGCCCGGCGCCAGGTACGGTCGAGCTTCAGACCGGCGAGGGCTCGACCAGCCGCTACGCGCGCCGAATCGCGCGGGCGTTGTTGCAGGCGGCCGATTCCGTCGAGCGTGAGCAGCGGCCGCGCGAGCGCGCGCCGGCTGGTGCGGAGCCCGCGTTGGGCCCTCGCCAACCGGGCATTCGGAAACTCCCCTTCCGTGCCAGATCGCCCGGCCGCGCGAGCGACAAGCCTTGGAGATTCGCCTGGTTAGCCGTGGCACGTCACTTGAACGACCAGCCACGACGGTCCAGTTGGCAAGCGCACCAGACCGTCATCGCGCCAATGGGGGCGCGCAGATCGTGGGAGCGCGAGGGGTGCCGAGGGGTCGGGCCGCCTCTTCATGAAGAGAAAGGAGCCGAGCGGTGCTCAATGACACAGAAGTCAAACGAATCATTGAGGCCATCACCGAGTACCGGGAGCTGGTTCAGCAGTCCACCGAGATGCGCGACCAACTCGAATCGCTCCAGAAGCGTTGGTTCTCCCTCCGGCAGGAGCGCGACCAGCTCCGGACCAGCGTGGACGGGCTCCATCAGACGCTGGCCCAGCTCAAGGTCGACTACCAGTCGGTCATGAAGCGTCTGACCGATCTCTCAGCGACCGAGGACACCGTGCTGGACAACGTGAAGTTCCTCATCGACGAGCTGACGTCGGTACTCAAGAAGCACGAGAGCTAGGGACGTGCGGCTGCCTCTCCTCGGCTCCGACAAACCCTCCTCGCCGTTCACGGACGAGCGCATCCTGGCCGAAGGCCAGAAGGACGGCGAGCGGAACATCCCCGAGATGGGATCCTACATGCCGGCTCAGTTCGAGCAGGCGCTCATCGCGCACGGCGAGCAGGAAGTTCAGAAGACGTACATGCAGGCGTCGCTGCGGATCGCCCGCCTGCGGCCGACATTTCAGGCCCTGCAGAAGCGCCTGGAGGACATCGAGCGCCGGATCAAGCCGGTGGCCGACAGCTACCGGGCCCGGACCGAGGAGCTGGGGCGCGACGTGACAATTCCATTCCCGGCCGCGCTGCACTGGGGGCTGATCGTCTTCCTGGGCATCGGCGAGTTCCCTCTCAACACGGTGGTGTTCCGCTTGTTCGGGGAGGCCGAGTACTTGACGTACGTCATGTCGTCGACTCTGGCCATCATGATCCCGCTCATCGGAGTGTTCATCGGCATTCACATGCGGCACTCGCTGCCGCGGCTGATCGGCAACATCCTGATCGGAACCCTGGCCCCCATTTCGGTAGGAGCGGCCCTGTACGCGGTCAGCCTGCTCCGCAACACCTATATTGCGTCGCAGTTCACCGGCGGAGCGCCCCCGGCCGCCGACCAGGGGACCATGGGCCTGGCCCTCTTCGCGCTCAACCTGCTGGTGTTCTTCGGGGCCATGGCCGCCTCGTACTTCGCCCACGATCCGGACGAGAAGCTGGACCGCCTGCACAAGCGGCTGGCCACCCTCGAACGCCAGCGCAACCCCATCCGCCAGAAGCTTTACCAGCTCGGAACCAGCATCAACGGCGAGATCCAGAGCGCCAAGAGCAACGTCGAGCAGATCCGGGCTCTGAGCGCCCAGCGGGTGGCTCTCTATCGCCAGACCAACACTCGCTTCCGCCGGCTGCTGCCGCCGCCGACGTTCCGCAAAAACCCGGAGTTTCCCAAGCTCGAGTGGTGGCCCGAGGTCTCCATGAACGAGAACGGAGTCCGCGATGGCCATTGATCCTCGAGGGGGACTCGCCTGGCTGGCCCTGGGCGGCGTCCTCGCTGCGTTCGCGGCCACCGGTTGTGCGCCCTCGACGCCGGCTGCCGCTCAGCGGGGCACGGCCGTGGTCGTCTTCATCGACTTCTCCTCCAGCATCCCGGGCGACGACCGCACCGCCTACCGGCGGGAGATCGAGGGCGAGATCCTCCCAACGCTGGGCGCCGGCGACCGGCTCATGATCGCCCCCATCCACGACCGGACCCTGACCGAGTTCCGGCCACTCGTCGACGCCAATCTGCCGGTCAAGCCCCAGTTCAACGGCTGGTTCGACAACGTCATGAAGCACAACCGGCAGACCAGGGAGATCGAGGTGCAGGCGGTCCAGGTCAAGGATAAGATCAAGGCCGACGTCGCCCACGTGTTCTCCAAGCGCTTCGCCAGCCTCCAGACGGACATCTTCAGCTCGCTGATCATCGCCCAGAAGGTGTTTCACGAAGAGCGGCGGCGAAAAGTCCTGGTCCTGATGTCCGACATGATCGAAGACAGCCCGATCTACCGCTTCGACCGGATGACGTGGAACGCGGATACCACGGAGAAAATCCTCACCGACCTGGGCGCCAAGGGCCTCATCCCGAAGCTGCCGGGCGTGTGCGTGTACGTGTCGGGCGTGTCGGCGAAGTCCGCGGATCTGGCCGAGAACATCGGGCGGTTCTGGCACGCCTACTTCAAGCGAACCGGCGCGGACATGGATCCCAGCCGGTACGCTCACGTCCTGCTGCACTGGCCGCCGTCCAGCACCTGCCGCTCCAGCGCCTGACGCCCCTCCCGGGCTGCCCTCACTCCCCTCCGGAACGCTGAGCCACCGCCCAACGCGTGGGCCGGCAGTTGTTTCCCAACCTGGGTGGCATGTCTGTTGCCCTACAACGCTTGGGGACATTTGGGGGCTTAAAGGAGAGACGGTTATGCGACGGATCATCATTGCGACCGGTGCTGTTCTCTATGGCCTGCTCGCGAGCCCCGCGGAGGCCCGGACGGCCAAGGCCGAACTCACGGACACGGCAGGTAAGAAGGTCGGCGAAGCCACGCTCGAACGGAGCGGCGACGGCGTCCGGATCAAGGCCACCTTTACCGGGCTGCCTCCCGGGAGCAGGGCTTTTCACATCCACGAGGTGGGCAAGTGCGAGCCCCCGTTCGAATCCGCGGGAGCGCACTTCAACCCCACGGGCAAGCAGCACGGGAAGGACAACCCGCGGGGGCCCCATGCCGGGGACCTGCCCAACATCGAGGTGTCGGGCAACGGTCGGGCGACGGTGGAGGTCGTGGCCAGGGGTGTCTCGCTCGAGGGGGGCGCCGGCAACCTGCTCGACGCCAACGGCTCGGCTCTCGTCGTCCACAAAGGCGCCGACGACTACAAGACGGACCCGGCCGGAAACGCCGGAGACCGCATCGCCTGCGATGTGATCACACACTAGGTTCCGTCAGGCCGCGCGCTCCTCGGGGGGAACGAGCACGAGCCCCACGCGCGTTCGCACGTCCCCGGGGGACGCACAGCCCCGGACGCGGGCCCACGTGCTACGATTCCCCGCAATGGCCCATCAAGGTATGAAGTTCGGCATCTTCCTGGCGCCCTTCCACCGGCTCGGCGAGAACCCGACGCTGGCTCTGAACCGCGACATGGAGCTGATCGAGTGGCTCGACTACCTCGGCTACGACGAGGTGTGGGTGGGCGAGCACCACTCGGCGGGTTGGGAGCTGATCGCCTCCCCCGAGATCTTCATCGCCGCCGCCGCCGAGCGCACGCGCCACATCATGCTCGGCTCGGGCGTGACGAGCCTGCCCTACCATCATCCCCTGCTGGTCGCCCAGCGCTTCGTCCAGCTCGACCACATGACCCGCGGCCGCACCATGCTCGGCTGTGGTCCCGGGGCGCTGGTATCCGACGCCTACATGCTGGGTATCGAGCCGGTGAGCCAGCGCCCTCGGATGGAGGAAGCGCTCGAGGCGATCATGCAGCTCCTCCGCTGCGAGGAGCCGGTGACGATGAAGACCGATTGGTTCGAGCTGCGCGAGGCTCGCCTGCACCTGGCGCCTTACACCGAGCCCCACTTCCCCATCGCGGTGGCCAGCACCATCACGCCGGCCGGCGTGGTGGCCGCGGGCCGGCACGGGCTCGGCGTCCTGTCGCTCGGCGCCGGCCTCCCCGAGGGGCCGGAAATGCTGGCCAGTCAGTGGAAGATCGCTGAGGAGACGGCGGCGAAGCACGGCAAGCAGATGGACCGGAAGAACTGGCGGCTCGTGGTGAACGTCCACGTCGCCGACGACGACGAGCAGGCCCTGCGCGAGGTGACGCCCGCCGAGCGCCACGAGACCAT
>Ga0187892_10000090_pt1 | contig 208331 bp, 165 predicted proteins | sample MA1701073metaG_FD_139345 | JGI IMG/M metagenome (GOLD analysis project Ga0187892, IMG submission 139345) | Bio-ooze microbial communities from a basaltic lava cave in the Kipuka Kanohina Cave System on the Island of Hawaii, USA - MA170107-3 metaG ... | reverse complement strand
GCCAACCCGGCGCCTGCTTCCTGCGCTTCGCCACGGGACTCCCCAGAGGGGGAAGGTCAAGGAGGAGAGGGAGTTCGTGACGGCCGTATATCACATCAAATGGTTTTCGGATAGGCTCTAAGCCCCGGCGCGCTGCGGCGCCCCTCCCTCCGGCGGATCATACGTGAGGCCGAATACCGTATCCGTGAGCCACCGCTTGAACGACTCGTTGTCGCTGAACTGCTTGAACAGCTCGGTGTCATCTTGGAGCACGGCGGTCATGACGCGGTGGAGCGCCCGGTCGTGCTCGATCCGGGCGTTCTGCTTGTCGGAGTTCAGCCTGGCGTTCTGGTAGGCCGTGTCGGCCGCCACGCGGGCCGGGATGTCCTGGGTGATGAGCCGGTGCACCCGGTCGGCGTCGGTCCAGGGGATATTTCCGAACTGGTCGTTGAAGGTCTTGAGGATGTTCGAGAGCCGGTCCAGCTCCGGCTCTGGCCTGTGGCCTCCACCAGTCGTGGGCACGGGCTCGATCTCCGCGTCCTCGTCGGGCAGCTGGATCTTCATCGCCGCCTTCTTCTCGACCCGGTAGCTGTCCATGTCGATCGCTTCGAGGATGCCCTTGGAGAGGTCCTCCTCCACGGGCGCCGGCAGCTTCGGCACCAGGAAGTTCAGGAAAATCGAGAGCTTCTCCCACTCGGCGTTGGTGTAGGGCAGGATCGAGGCGAGGAAGCCGTAGGCCCGGGTGAACGCCTTGGCCTTGCCCTTGAAGTCCACCTGGCCGTCCTCGCCTAGCTCCTCCTTGTAGACCGCCACGCAGGCGTCGAGGATCGGGTCCAGCCGGTCGCGGTCCGCGCCGCCCAGGTACAACTCGACGAGCTGGTCGATCTGCGCCGGGGCGTAGACCTGGTAGCCATCGAGCGCGGCCTTGAGGTCGTGCAGCTTGTCCGGGTCCGTCTCCTCCGAGAGGATCGTGGTGCGGTAGTAATCGGCGAACGACTCCCTGATCATGTCGGCGTCGTTCATGAAGTCGAGCACGAAGGCATCGTGCTTTTGGGGGTGAGCCCGGTTCAGCCGCGAAAGCGTTTGCACCGCCTTGATGCCTGAGAGGATCTTGTCCACGTACATGGTATGCAGCAGGGGCTCGTCGTAGCCGGTCTGGAACTTGTCGGCGCACACCAGGAACCGGTAGGGGTCCTCCTGGATGCGATCCGTGATCTGGCTCGACGGGAAACCGTTCAGCGACGCCTCGGTGACCCTGGCGCCGCCATAGTCGTGCTCCCCGGAGAAGGCCACGATGGCCTTGCAGGGGCTCTTGCGCTCGACCAGGTAGTCGCGGATCGCGTGGTAGTACTGGATCGCGCGCTCGATCCCGGTCGTGACCACCATGGCCCGGGCCTGGCCGCCGATCTTGCCCAGCCCCAGCACCTGCTCGTGGAAGTGGTCCACCATGATCTCGGCCTTGAGCCGGATGGCGTGGTCGTGGCTCTCGACGTAGCGGCGGAGCTTCTTGCGCGCCCGCTTGGTGTCGAACTCCGGGTCGCCCTCGATCTTCTTGACCAGCTTGTAGTAGCTCTCGACCGGGGTGTAGTACCGGAGCACGTCCAGGATGAATCCCTCCTGGATGGCCTGCTTCATGGTGTAGCCGTGGAAGGGGCGGTGCTTCCTCTGCCCGGCCTGGTCGTAGAGCTCGCCGAAGATTTCGAGCGTCTTGTTCTTGGGGGTGGCCGTGAAGGCGAAGTAGCTCGCGTTGGGGAGGAGCTTGCGGGCCTCCATGATCCGGTTGATCTGGTCCTCGGTGGTCTCGTCGTCGTCCTCGGCCCCGGCCGGGGAGAGGGCCATGGAGACCGCGGCGGACGTGCGTCCTCCCTGGCTCGAATGAGCCTCGTCGATGATGATCGCGAACCTGCGGCCGCGGTGTTCGCTCCCGATCTCGTCCAGGATGAACGGGAACTTCTGCACCGTGGAGATGATGATCTTCTTGCCCTCGGCAAGGAAACGGCGCAGGTCCCCCGAGTGCTCGGCGTGGCCCACCGTGGCGCCCACCTGGGCGAACTGCTTGATCGTGTCGCGGATCTGCTGGTCGAGGATTTTGCGGTCGGTGACGACGATGATCGAGTCGAAGATCGAGGCCTCGTCCCGGCGCAGGCCGATTAGCTGGTGGGCGAGCCAGGCGATCGAGTTCGACTTGCCGCTGCCGGCCGAGTGCTGGATCAGGTAGCGGGGGCCCGCCCCGCGCCGGCTCACATCGGCCAGGAGCCGGCGCACTACGTCGAGCTGGTGGTAACGGGGGAAGATCTGCACCTGCCGCTTGCGGCCGGTCTTCTCGTCCCGGGTCTCGATCACCTGGGCGTAGTTCTCCAGGATGTCGGTCAGGCCCGCGGGGGTCAGGATGCGCTTCCAGAGATAGTCGGTCTTGAGGCCCGCGGGGTTGGGCGGGTTGCCCGCGCCGTCGTTCCACCCCTGGTTGAAGGGCAGGAACCATGAGGCCTTGCCCTTGAGGTGGGTGCACATCCACACCTCGTGGTCGTCCACGGCGAAGTGCACCGCGCAGCGGCCGAATTCGAAGAGCCGCTCCCGGGGGTCCCGGTCGCGCCGGTACTGCTGGATGGCGTCCTCGACCGTCTGCTTGGTGAGGCTGTTCTTCAGCTCGAAGGTGGCCACCGGCAGGCCGTTGATGAAGAGGCCCAGGTCGAGGGCCCGCTGGGTCTCGTCCCGGCTGTAGCGGAGCTGGCGGGTCACGCTGAAGCGGTTCTGGGCGTAGCGTTCGCCAGCCGCGGGATTGCCCGGCGAGGGGGTGCCGTAGAAGAGGTCCAGGTGGTGGGGCCCGTGTTTCACCCCGTGGCGGAGCACGTCGATCACGCCGCGCTTGCTGATCTCGCCCTGGAGGCGCGCCAGGAACTTGCGCCGGGTTGGGCCGTCCTGGTCGAGGTCGAGGGCCTCCGAGGCCCCGGGCTGGGTCGCGCGCAGGAAGGCCCGCAGCTGAGCCAGGTCGACGCAGTACTCCCGGTCGTAGTCGTCCGGGGTACCGCAGATCCATCCGGCCCCGCCGAAGCCGGGACCCGCATCGCTCACCAGACCCGGCTGGGGCGCGTCGCAGGCCGAGCCGGTCAGGGCCGTGCAGATCAGACGTTCGAGGCCCCGCTCGCTGGTGTCGGTCTTCACACCTCGGCTTCCTCGGGGGCGGACTCCAGGTCGCCGACGTCAGCCCCTTCGGCGTCCTCGTCCAGGGGCTCAGCGTCCTCCAGGGGTTCCAGCTCCTCGGCCTCCTCCGGGAGCCCGGCCGCGGCCTCGCGCACGTCCAGCTTACCGGTAACCACGTCGGCGATCAGGCGGGTGCGGTATTCGCGGACGAGAGCGATTTCCGCGCGTGCCCGATCGATCGTGAAATCCTGAACCTGCGTGCTCTGAGCTATCCACTTGACGATGGCCCGTTGCTCGCCGAGAGGCGGTTTGAGCACGGCCATCCAACCGATGTCATCCATGTTGAAGTGCCCGACCGTAGATCCCTGGGATGCAAGTTGAATACGGACGCGAGGAGGTCCCGCATAGATCATGTGAACCAGGAAATGCGGGTCGTAGTTGCTCGGCCGAACCTTCATGAGCACGGTGCGTTGGCCTAGGCAAATGTTTTGATCGGAAGGCACAAGGCAGGCTTCGCCGGCCGGCGCCTCTCTCGTGAAGATCACGTCCCCTGGTTGAGGAACACCCCTTCGGGTCCACTCCCTGTATGCTTCCTTTGTCGTGCAATATGTTCCTTCCAGCCGAATGTGGCCGTTTCGGACTGCGCTCGTGCGAGCCACCCGGTACTCACTCGTATCGACCGCCGGAGCCGTCTTGTGTTCACAATCGATGAGGCGGCGAAGTACCCGCTTCAGCGCCAAGATCTCCCAATGCTCCGGCACGTCCCCAAGCCACTCCACCCCCGACGGCTTGAGCCGGACGTTGGGGTCGAGGCCGCGGGTGACGGCGCGGTGAATGATGGCCTGCTTCTGCTCCTCCAGCAGCCCGATCAGCTTCTGCTTGGCGCGGATGTAGCGGCGGATGCGGCGGTCGGCGTGATCGAGGAAGCGGACGATGGCGGATTGTTCTGGGAGGGGTGGGAGGCACCCGTAGATCATCTTGAAGTGCTGAGGTCGCAGGCTCCACATGTCGGATGTGATCCCATAGGACCACCGCTCGGCCTCCTTCGCGAAGGCCGGAGTTCGCAACAAGTAGTGGAAGTAGTGTGAATCAGATCCTCCACGCGGACGCTGCACGACGTAAGCGGGGCTCACAATTCCCTGATAACCAGAGACACCAACTGCGCCCTGCCATGCCCGCATCTTGTTGTAGGCGATGTCACCAGGCCGAACGAGCTTGTAGGCGGATTTGTCCTGATTCGAGCTGTCCTTCTTCGAGCTGTCCACCAACAGCGCCTGCTGGCGGATGACGCCTTTCGTGATTGTAACGGACAGCATTTGCTCTTCCGGGTGGTCGCGTTCCTTGACTTCAACAAAGACAGCTCGGTTTGGAAGCACTCCCCAATGCTCCGGCACCTCCCCCAGCCACGGCACTCCGGAGTCCTTGTACGCGGGATAGGGCTGGAGACCGGCGATCACTACAGCTTCTCGAACCAGGTCTTGATCTTCAGCGCCATCAGCTTCCGACGCTCCTCCAGGAAGTCGTCGTAGTCCGGGATCACCCCGTCCAGCAGCGACTCGGGCAGGCAGTGCATCCTCAGGTTGGCGCGCAGGTCGGCGGCATCCGTGATGCCCCCGTACCTCTTCTTGCCGCCGTCGCACTGCTCGCCCAGCTCCTTGAAGTACTTCTCGGGTGGCCTCTGGCCGATGGCGATGTTGATCTCGCTCTGGGCCAGCACGAAGTTGGCGATCTGGTTGTAGCGGCCGCGGGAGAGGCCCTGCGCTTTCAGGTGCTTCTTCGGGTAGACGTGGTGCACGTCGCTGCGGTTCATCAGCAAGTCGAGCACAGTGATGTCCCGGGACAGGAAGCCCTTGTCGCCTAGCTTCACCTGCGCAGCCTGGTAGGCGAGGAAGTACGGGCTCTTGGTGGACGACGTGTCCATGAGCTGCGGGAGCATCCCCGTCCAGAAGCTCGCGGGCAGCTCGTTCTCGATCACGGACTCGGCGTAGCTCGCGAGCCCGCGTGCCTCGACCTGCCGGATGTCGAAGTCGAAGGCGGTCTCGGGGCTCCCGGTATAGCGGCCGCGCAGGACCGACATGGCGTACCAGCGCCGGACCAGACGCTCAATATCGGCCGCAGGCAGGTTCTCGGCCCGCCCCCGCAGGTAGAGGATGTAGGCGAAGTTGACGGCGTTGCGGCCGCCGATCAGGTCGCTCGCCACGAAGCCCGCGGAGCGCAGAATCATCGTGATCCGGTCGAAATGGGTCTTGCTGATGAAGGCGAGGATGCCCTTCTTGAGCCTGCCGAAGGATTCCTCGGCAATGGCCTCCTCGAACTGCTTGGTCTCGAAGTTCCGGCCCGAGAGGAGGGCCACCAGGTCCTGGAGCTTCCCCCGCCCGAACTCCGAAGTGAACGCCACCCGCAGCATGTCGGTATAGGTGGGGTCGTAGATGTCATCGTTCGTGTCCTTGAGCCAGCGCATCTGGGGCAGGAACTCGGAGGTCGCAAATGCCTTGTCCCCCTTCTCGATGCGCGACAGGAACTCCGGGGCGACCGCCAGGTGGCAGAAGTAATCGATGGCCTTCCGCAGGAGGTTCCCGCCGTAGGTCTCGTTGACGGCAATCTTCGACATGGCGAAGTCAGCTTGCGACAGCTCCGTACCCGCCGAGTTCACGCGAATGAAGATCTCGGTGACCGTCTCGATGTCGAGGTCGTCGGAAAGCTCGATCACGCCGACGTGATTGTTGATGATCTTGCGGAGCTTTTCGATGCTCGCGAACACCGCGTCCTGCGACACGCCGGCGTTCTTCGCGCAGTAGCTACCCACGAGCTGAAATGCGCTTGCCGAGGGCGCGAAGACCTCAGCAACATCCTCTATCCAGGTAACGTCCTTGCGGATGGCAGGGTTGGCGACCTCGAAACGTTCCTCCTGCGGGTGGAAGGCGATCCGAATCCGGACCGTTTCGTAGTCCTTGGTCAGCACCTCGCGGCCGAGCAGCGCCGCCATGAGCGCGGTGACGCGCTGCTGGCCGTCGATGAGGATGCGCTTGCCGGCGGACGACGTGCCATCCTTGAGCTTCACCGTGGGGTTGCGCCAGGCGATCAAGTAGCCGACCGGGTAGCCCTGGTAAAGAGAGTCGAGAAGGTTCCGAACCTTGGTTGCCTCCCACACGAACGGGCGCTGGATCTCGGGGATGGCGATCTCGCCGGACTTGACCCACGTGAGCAGGGTCTCGATGGGATGCGGGGTCACCGAGTAGCGCTGGGTGGACATGGGTCAGCCGTCACCTCCGATGATCTCGCCGAGCAGCCCCTCGGTCTCCTTCTCCAGCGCCAGGATGTCGGCCCGGATCTCCTCCAGCGTGCGCAGGGGCTGGGGCTTGTAGAAGTAGCGGGTGAAGCTGACCTCGTAGCCGGTCCGGACGCTCGCCGGGTCGTACCAGGCGTCTGGGGCGTGGGGCAGGACCTCGCGGCGCAGGAACGCCTCGATGCCGCCGTCCTCCAGGAGCGGCACCTGCTCGGTGTCGCGCAAGTCGCTATCGGGCTCGTACTCGACCACGCAGCGCTTGCCCCCGAGGGTGGCCTCGAAGAGGCCTCGCAGCGGGTCGGCCGCAGCCTTGCCCCCCTTGTGGATCTTCCGGATCACGGGCGCTGCGGCCTCGTCGCGCTCCCCGGCCTCCTTGAGGGCCTTGATCTCCTTCGGGCTGTAGGCGCGGCCCGCCTCGACGCCGCTGAGCCGCAGGGGCCGCTCCACCGTCACCTTCCAGTAGCCGAAGGCGGCGTTGGGGAAGATCTTCGACTGCTCGGTCTCCTTGAAGTCGAGGAAGGTCTGGCAGATCCGGGCGATGTCGTCCTCGGCCAGCTCGCAGTTCTTCTTGCCTAGGTTCTTGCGGAGCGGCCGAAACCACTGGGTGGCGTCGATCAGCTGGACCTTGCCCTGGCGGTGGGCGGGTTTTCGGTTGCTCAGCACCCAGATGTAGGTCGCGATGCCCGTGTTGTAGAACATGTTGAGCGGCAGGGCGACCAGCGCCTCCAGCCAGTCGTTCTCGATGATCCAGCGGCGGATGTTGCTCTCGCCCTGGCCGGCGTCGCCCGTGAAGAGCGACGAGCCGTTGTGGACCTCGGCGATGCGGCTGCCGAGCTTGGTGCCGCGCTTCATCTTCGAGAGCATGTTGGCCAGGAAGAGCATCTGGCCATCGCTCGACCGGGTGAGGAGCGAGTACTCAGGGTCGCCCGCGTGCTCGATCACGAAGCGCGGGTCCTTGATGCCGCCCTTGCCCCCCAGACGCTCCAAGTCGCTCTTCCAGCTCTTGCCGTAGGGCGGATTCGAGAGCATGAAATCGAACTCCCGGGCAGGGAAGGCGTCGTTCGAGAGCGTCGAGTGCTCCGGGCCGCCCACGATGTTGTCCGCGGCGTCACCCTCGCCCTTGAGCAGAAGGTCGGCCTTGCAGATGGCGTAGGTCTCGGCGTTGATCTCCTGGCCGTAGAGGTGGGTGGCGACCTGCTTGCCATGGTCGGCGGCGAGCTGCCGCAGGATGTCTTCCGCGACCGTGAGCATGCCGCCCGTGCCGCAGGCGCCGTCGTAGACCAGGTAGGTGCCCGACTTGATCTGGTCGGCGATCGGCAGGAAGATCAGCTTCGCCATGAGCTTCACGGCGTCGCGCGGGGTCCAGTGCTCGCCGGCCTCCTCGTTGTTCTCCTCGTTGAAGCGCCGGACCAGCTCTTCGAAGATCGTCCCCATCGCGTGGTTGTCGAGGCCGGCGTGCCGGACGGACCCGTCGGCGTTCAGGACCGGCGTGGGACTCAGGTTGATGTCCGGCGAGAGGAACTTCTCGATCAGCGTGCCCAGGGCATCGGCCTTCGAGAGCCGTGGGATCTGGTTCCTGAACTCGAAGTTGTCCAGGATGTCCTGGACGTTCGGCGAGAAGCCGTCCAGGTAGGCCTCGAAGTCGGCCTTGAGCTGCTGCTGGGTGGCGCGGGCCTTGAGGTCCCGCAGGGTGAACTTCGAGGTGTTGTAGAAGGCCTGGCCCGCGGCCTGCCGGAGCGCTTGGTCCTGGTGGACGATCTTGGCCTTGTCGAGCGAGGCCTTCATATCGAGTACGGCCTGCTTGGTCGATTCCAGCCCGGCGTCGAGCCGGCGCAGGACGGTCATGGGGAGGATCACGTCCCGATACTTGCCGCGGACATAGAGGTCGCGCAGCACGTCGTCCGCGATGCCCCAGATGAAATTCGCGATCCAGTTGAGCTGAGGCTGTTCCATCGTTCCCCAAGACTCCAGGCATCAAGGGTGGGGTCGGCCGATCTCCCGCCACTTGCAGGGCGCCATATTGTAGACGACCGAACCCTTCACGCGGGGGGGCCTTTCAGCGGTGAGTTCTGCGTCGGGAGCCAGGGGTACCTGGGCGCCGCCTGGACCCGAATGCCTTTTTCCGCTTTCGCCTAGACTGCGAAGGCTGGAAGGGAGCCGCTCGCGCGTACAGCGCCCCTCGCTCGCGCACCTCACCGTCCGCGCGCGTGCAGTTCCTCCACCCGGGCTGTCGCCGTCGAGGGCTGGGAGGCTCGGCAGGCGAGGTCTCCGCCGCGCCGCCAGGCCACAATGCCCAGAAGCCCCGCCATCACGAGGAGACCCGTACCGGGCTCGGGGACCAGACTCGCGACGCGAAAGCCGCCATCATTATCACCGTCCCGCGGAAAATCGTGGTCCCGGCTCGACGCCGCTAGGAGGACGAGAGGGCCACGAAAGCCTCCGCCCCGTATGCCTTGCTCCGCACTTTCCAAGAAAATAATGGACTCGTTCCACTCGTAGACGTTCCCACCCTGGTCGAACGTCCCGTAGGGGCTCGCGGAGCCCGGGTAAGCGCCGACATCAGTCACCGCCTCGAGGGCCCATTGGCAGTTCGCCCGATTCGGCGTCGCCGTCGGTGCTGCACAGACGGGTGGTGTATTCGTACCGGTGGGGTAGTCGAAATAGCTCATTGACGCCGCATCATAATAGGCCGCTTTGTACCACTCATCCTCGCTGGTGACGAAGATTGTGGCCCCAGGGTTGCGTGTGCCGACGGAGAACAGCCCTGTGAAGGTGTAGGCCCCGTCCTCGGTAGTGGTGCTCCCCTGCGCGCCGGTGGGCTGGCCGTTGTGCAGCCAGTTGGCGAAACGGGACGCTTGGTCAATCGTGATATGGGTCACCGGCTTGTTGGCGAAACCCGAACTCACGCTGTAGCTAAAGGTACCCGAGGCGCCGGTCTGCGTGATACCAGATTCACCCAACGGTTGAGCGCCTGGTGCGCCGGCCATCCTAGGGTCATAGAGCCAATTCGGGTCGTCTGCTGCCACCGCGTTCAAGAACTCCGCATACTGGGCGTTCGTGATCTCGTATTTCGAGATCCGATAGGTGTACGCAACCGACCCGAAGCAACCCTCCGGCTGTACGTCACAGGGGTTGCCAGGATCGCCCACCGTGACCCAATCGATGGTGACAGCCGAGGCCGCCGAGGCGAACCATGCAAAGGTCGCAAGCAACGGCAGTGAGATCACGCGCGCGAGAGTGCGCATCCCTCTCCCCCCCCTGCCCCGGGATCGGGGCCCCCGGGTGACACCGTACCGCGGTGCGATGTGGGGTCAAGGAAAGGACTACAATACGCGCTCGAACAACGGCGCCAGCGGCTCCCTGTTCTGCACCGCTGCAACCGCCTCGGCCAGCCGCTGGACATCGTACCGCTTCCCGTAGCGCCCCGTAGTCAGGGACTGGTTCGCGTGCCCGACGAGCTGCGCAATCCGCGGCTCATCGAAGCCGGCGTGCTTCAGCTGCGAGATGAATCTATGCCGCAGCCCATGAAGCTGGCATCGCTCGCTCAGCCCGACCCGGTCCCGCCTCAACTGCCACCACCTCGAGAGCGGATCGCCGCCTCGCGAGGTCAGGCTCGGGAACAGCTGCTTGCGACCGGCAGCGCGCGCAGCCTCTACGAAGGCAAGGAGCCCGAGTTCGAGAAGGTCTGCGTGCAGCGGGACCACGCGCCGCCCTGCGCTCGACTTCACGTGCTTCGGGGTCGCGGGGTCCGCCGCCGGCTCGATCCGCATGCAGGGCACCCCGCCTACAGGTGCGATGTCGGCAACCCACAGCTGCGCTACTTCGCCGCGGCGGGCGCCTGTGTACGCAAGCAGCAGGAGCGCCCAGCGCGTCTCTTCGCGGGCTTGGTGTAGATCCGCGAACATGCGGCGCAAGTCATCATCGCCGACCGCCGGGCGCTCCTCGTCGGGCCGCGGTCGCCCTTGCCCGCGCGCACCGGGAAGGTTCGCGGCCGGATTCGACGTGATCCAATCGGCCGCCACGCAGTAGCTCAGGAAGGTACCGGCCGAGACGAGATGCTGTCGGACGGTCTTTTCGCTGACCTTCGCCCCGCGGCCTCGCCCCCGTCCATCGGTGCGGGCGCGGAGCGTCTCGCGGAAGGCGAGAACGTCGGCCTTGGAGATGCTCGCGAGTGCCCGATTAGCGCCGAGATGCTCCTGGAGGCGGCCCAGGCGCGTGCGCGTGACCTTCTCGTACTGCGGACTCCACTGGTGACCGGCCGGGTCGGCGAAGTAGCGCTCGAGGGCTTGGCGGAGGTTTATGCTCGGGAGCACAGGCTGTCCGGCTGGCACCGCAGGAGTGCGGAGGGGCCGCAGCACCTTCTCGAGCACGCCCGCCTGCGCCATCTCCCAGTCCATCAGGTCCCGGGCCACGTCCTCGAACGTGAGGGGCCCGTCGATCGAGGCCTGGTGGTCCTCGGGCGGGATGCGGCTCAGGAGCTCGTCGACCAACTTGCGGAGCTCCTCGGGCTTCAAGGCTCTCCCCTCAGGGCGTCGCGCCGACGGGGAGGCGGATGGCGAGCTCCACCGCGCAAGCACGAACGCCGCGCCCACCCGTTCGTCGATGCGGCGGGCCAGCTGGAGCGCCCGGGTGCGGGAGCCGGTCCCGAGGGCGCGGACTACCTCGCGGGGGAGTCCCAGCCGGCGGAGGTCCTCGGGGACCCGGCGCCGGTAGGAGTAGGCGGCTCCGCGGCGTAGCAGGCGGGAGGGGCGGTCTGCATCCAGGCGCAGCAGCCGCGAGGGCTGAGGGGCGACCTGGTGGAGCAGCTGGGGCGCGGAAAGGCGAACCGGGGCGTTCGATTTGTGTAGCAAGGGGCGTTCTCCGCGTGTAGCAAGCGGGCTACTTGCCGGCTCGACAGCACACAGGAGAGCGGGCTAACCTCGCCTCGTACGCGCCCGTAGCTCAGTTGGATAGAGCGTCAGGTTGCGGACCTGAAGGTCACAAGTTCGAGTCTTGTCGGGCGCGCCATAGAATCCTGAGAGATCCAGGTACCCTATCGCGCAGCGGGAGGGCGGAATGCCCGCTGCCGGGTGGAGGGCTGACCTCGGGCCCGCTCGGGCCGCGAGTCCATCCCGACCGCCGCCCGTACCAGGGCTCGCGACCCCCTCCGCTCCACGTCTCGGCGGAGGGCAGTTTCCCTGAGGCCGGGCGCGGCGCCGCGCCTACACGCGGGCACGCCATCTACCCGGTAGCCCTGAGTACCGCCCTCGCCCCTGCTGTTGTCGGGCGGAAGCATGTTCAGGAACGCCCCGCGCCACCGATAGAAAAAGAGTGCCCCATACGTCGAGCTGCTCTCGATGAGCGCGCCTCCCCAGTGTCGCCGGGTTCTCCTCGTCGAGGACGATCCGGTGGACGCCGAGATCACGCGTCAAAACCTGCTCGCCGAGAGGCCCGCCCGATTCGAGATCGTACAAGCCCAGCGCCTTGCGACCGCTCTGCAGGAGTGCGCGCTCTCCACCTTCGACGTGATCCTGCTCGACCTCTCCCTACCGGACGCGACCGGGATCGACGCTCTCGCCCGACTCCGGTCCCAGGCACTCGACACGCCACTCATCGTGCTGACCGGCCGCGAAGAGGAAGGGCTGGGGCCTCAGCTCCTTCAGATGGGCGCCCAGGACTACCTGGTGAAGGGCCAGCTGCCGGGCCGGGCATTCGTGCGGTCGCTTGGAAACGCGATGGAGCGCCACGCAATCCAGCTCGAGCTCCAGAAGGCCCGGGAGGAGGCGCTGAAAGCGGCGAGAGCCAAGAGCGATTTCCTGGCCTCGATGAGCCACGAGATTCGAACGCCGCTGAACTCGATCCTCGGAATGGCAGAGCTGCTCTCCGAATCGGGCCTCAGCCGCGAGCAGGAGCGCTACGTCTCGGTCTTCCGTTCGGCCGGCGAGACGCTGCTCGATCTCATCAACGGGATCCTCGACCTCTCGAAGCTCGAGTCGGGTCGGCTGGCGATCGCCGCGGTCGCTTTCGACATCGAACCGTTCGTCGTATCGACGCTCGAGCTCCTGGCGTTCTCGGCGCACCAGAAGGGACTCACGCTCGGCTTCGAGCTCGCTCGAGACGTCGAGCCTCGGTTCCTGGGAGACCAGACGCGGCTGCGACAGGTCCTGATCAATCTCGTGGGGAATGCCGTCAAGTTCACCGACCAGGGAGACGTCTTCGTGAGCGTCGCCTGGGCGGAAGCGTCCGAGCCCCGGCAGTTCCTGTGTTTCTCGGTGGCCGACACGGGAATCGGCATCCCCGCCGACAAGCTGGAGACGATCTTCGAGAGATTCGAGCAAGCGGACGGCAGCATCACGCGCCGTTTCGGCGGAACCGGTCTCGGCCTGAGCCTGTCGAAGGGCCTGGTCGAGCTCATGGGCGGTCGAATCACGGTAGAGAGCGAGCCCGGGCGGGGCAGCCTGTTCCAGTTCACTCTCCCTCTCAAGCCCGTGATCAGCGAGCCGAGGCCGAGCGAAGGGGCCCTCGGCGGGACGGAGGCACTCGTGGCAGTCGCCAGCGAGGCCGAGCGGCGAATCCTGCGAAACAGCCTCTTCCAGGCCGGAGTCGAGGTCTCCGAAGCGGCCTCCTCCGACGAGGCGATCGCCTCGCTGCGATCCGGCGGGAGGAAGGGCCGGCTGCCGGACTTCCTGGTCCTGGACTGCCGGATGCGCCCGTCCGGCGGCCTCTCGGTCCTCGACGCCGTGGCCGATCTCGATGGGGTCGAGCGCCGCACCGTGATGCTCTTGACGGCGGATCACCGGCCCGGCGACATCCAGATGATCGAAGCGCGCGGGCTGGGAGGATGGCTGACGAAGCCCTGGAGCCCCACGCAGCTGACCGATCTCCTCGTGGCGGTTCACGAGGGTGGGGGCACCACCCGCGCGCCGGCCGGAGCGCAGGACGAGAGCCGTCCCGCGACCGTCCCCAGAACGATCCTCGCCGTGGACGACTCGGTCGAAAATCGCAATCTGATCCAGGCGTTCCTCAAGAAGACGCCCCATCGCCTGGTGACCGCCGAGAACGGCCAGCAGGCGCTCGAAGCGCTGCGCGAAGCCACATTCGACCTCGTGCTCATGGACATGCAAATGCCTGTGATGGACGGCTACAGCGCCGTCAAGGAGATCCGCTGCCGGGATCAGATCCTCGGAATCCATACCGCCGTCGTCGCTCTGACCGCCTTCGCCCTCGAAGAGGAGAAGGAGCGCAGCCTTCTCGCCGGCTGCGATGCCCATCTGACGAAGCCGATCCGGAAGGCAGATCTCCGTCGGGGCATCGACGAGTACTCCAGGTTGTCCACCTTCGCCGTCGACGTCGACCCGGACCTGGCGGATCTCGTCGACGGCTTCCTGGAAAACCGGAGAGCCGAGATCGCGACCCTGAGATCCGCGCTCGACGCTCAGGACTTCCGCGCCATCCACTCGATCGGCCACAAGATGAAGGGGAACGGCAGGGCGTACGGCTTTTCGGGCATCTCTGAGATCGGAGAGTCCCTGGAGCGAGCTGCTGATGCCGCGGACGGCGCCGCGGTCGAGCTCCAGCGAGTGATCCTGGAGGACTACCTGGCACGCGTCCGAATCGCGCGGGCGCAGATTTCCTGATGGCTCGCGGGCCAGCCAAGCAGGCCGCGCCCAGGCGTGGCCGCACGGAGGGTAGGCAATGACGAAGCAGAAGATCCTCATGGTCGACGACGACCTCGACCTGGTTCGAGCGGTCGCCCGGAAGCTCCGCTCGCGCGGATTCGAAGTGACGGTGGCTCAGGACGGCCTCACGGCCGTGAGCGAGGCTCGAAAACAGAGGCCCGACCTCGTCCTGCTCGATCTCGGCCTCCCGGCCGGCGACGGATTCACCACACTCGGGCGCATCCGCGGCCTCCTGCCGCTCAGCGACGTACCCGTCGTGGTGTTCAGCGCACGGGATGACCGCAGCAGCCGCGAGCGAGCGCTGCGAGCTGGGGCCAACGAGTTCGTGCCGAAATCGTCCGTTGGAGAGATTGTCCCGATCATCGAAAGGATTTTCGCAGAGCAGGCATCGGAATGAAGAAATACCTGCAATGCCTGGCGTAGAGAATCTGGACATCCTGATCGTCGACGACAATGCGGACATCCGCGCCCTCGTCACGAGGCTCCTGGGGCAGGATCCTGCACCGGCCTGGTCGGTGCGCGAGGCGCCCTCCGGAGCCACCGGACTCGCGGAGGCGATCAGGCGTCCGCCGGATTGCCTGATCCTCGATTACCACCTGCCCGACTGCGACGGGATCGAGGTCCTGAGGCGCCTGCGCGAAAGCGACGTCAAGGTGCCGGTGATCATGCTGACTTCCGAAGTCACGGCCGCCGTAGCGGTCGACGCCCTGAAGAACGGCGCAGCGGACTTCCTGCCCAAGGGCGCCGTCACGAAGGAGACGCTCAGGCTGGCGATCGGGCGCGCAGTGGAGAAGCGGCGACTCGAGTGGCGACTCTCGTTGAAGACCGCCGAGCTCGAGAGGAGCAACGCCGAGCTGGAGAGCTTTGCCTATGCGGTCTCCCACGACCTGCGGGCCCCTCTCCGCGCGATCCGGTTCTACGCAGAGCGGCTGGAGGGGAGCGAGGACGCCGCTGGAGAGCCGCGCGCCAAGCTGGTGAGCGAAATCGACCGGATGGATCAGCTGATCAGCGCCCTCCTGGAGCACGCGCTGATCGGAAGCGCGGGGCTGAAGGTCAGCGAGGTCGATTGTCGCGCCCTCCTGTTGGAGGTGCTCGAGAGACTCGAGCGACAGATCGCGGATGCAGGCGCGGAGATCGAGGTGGGCGAGCTCCCGATGCTGGCCAGCGATCCCATGCTCCTTTCCCAGCTCTTTGGCAACCTGATCGACAATGCCCTGAAGTTCCGCAGGCCGGAGGGGGTCCGGATCTCGATTTGCGCCGAGCAGAGGGACGGGGCGTCCATCGTCTCCGTACGCGACAACGGCATCGGAATCGATCCCCGCCATTTCGAAGGCATCTTCTCGGTCTTCAGGCGCCTTCATACGCGCAGCGAGTATCCGGGCACGGGAATCGGGCTCGCCGTGTGCCGGAAGATCGTCCAGCTGCATGGCGGAAGGATCTGGGTAGAGTCGCAACCGGGCTGCGGGACGGCCTTCCATGTCTCCCTTCCCTGCTCACGAAGGGCGGCGGCGGGGAGGCAGGCGGCGGCGGAGGCCAATCCGCGACCAGGGGAGCTGCAGCAGGGAGCCGCGAGCCGAAGGCCGATTGAAGACGATGGGGCCGGGCGGCCCCACGGCGCCGTCGGAGAAGGAGCCCTCACGTGGTGGCGACGAGACCGCTCAGGGTGCTGTTGATCGACGACGATCCTCCTGACGTCGAGATGGTTCGGGAGGCCATGAGGGTCAGCGGCGTCGCCTGTCGCCTGACGGTGCTGACGCATGGAGACGAGGTCCTCCCCCTCCTCCGCGGAGAGCCTCCGAATCAGAGTCGATTCCTTCCCGATCTGATCCTGCTTGACATCAACCTACCGGGCGCTGGGGGCATCGGGATCCTGGAGGCCATCAAGAGCGATCGAGAGCTGGCGCCCACCCCGGTCGTCGTCTTCACGACCTCGCGCTATGCGCGGGACATCGAGGTGGCCTATCGCGGCCGCGCCAATGCCTACATCTGCAAGCCCATCGACTGGGCCAGCTTCCAACGCATCATCGCGGGCGTGACGAGATTCTGGCAGGGCGTTGCGCGTCAGCCTTCCGGAGGCGGACCTCAGATCCGCGTTGGGTCGCCATGCTCATCGCCGCCCCCTCCGGAGCGGGCGGAGAAGCAGTACCCGAGGCCTCGCACCGATTGAACGCAGTCCCGACCGGGGCCGAGCTTGCGGCGCAGGGAGCAGATATGGGAGTCGACGGTCCGCTCCGAGACCACGACGTCTCCCCAGACGGCGTCGAGGATCTGCTTGCGCGTGAAGACCCGCCCTTCGAAACGGGCGAGGTAATGGAGGACGCGGAACTCATTGGGGGTGAGGTCGATCCGGCGTGAGGATCCCCCCTCGATTCCGAAGGCGCGCAGCTCTTCGACGTGCAGCCGAAGGCCTGGCCTCTCGAGGACGTGGGCCAGCTCTCGCCGCGCGCGCACCTTCGTGAGGCGGGCTTCGATCCGCGCCCGAAGCTCCGCGGGATCGAACGGCTTCTCGATGTAGTCCTCCGCTCCCAGCGAGAAGGCCGTGATCTTGTCGCGGATCTGATCCGAGCCGGAGAGGAACACCACCGGGACGTTCCGCGTCCGTTCATCGGCCTGGAGCCTCGCGCAGAGGCGGTGTCCATCGCCATCGGGAAGGCCGATGTCCAGCAGTATGAGCTCCGGAACGGAGCGCTCGAGGAAGGCGACCGCCTCGGCGACGGAACCCGCACAGGACACCTGGGCCGCGCCTCGCAAGGCGCGGGCCACGAGGCGCTGGGTGTCCAGTGCGTCCTCGACGAGGAGCACGTAGGACATGAGCGTGGCTCCATCGCGGGAGTGGCTGCCGTATCGGCTCGCGGCCGCCCCGACCTGAGCGCGATCCCGGACGGAACCGCGGCTCGGTTCAGATTTCTCCATGGAAACTGCACTCGCCCACGATGATCGGGGTCGATAGGGAGGCGACCGGCCCAGGGGAAGCTCCGATCGGACGGACGCGGGACGCCCGGGCAGGCACGAGAGGAGAGAGAAATGAAGGAGCTGAAGGCTGCCAGCGAGGTCCGCCTTGCGCCGGCGAATCCTGCGGCGGACGCCGCCGCGCGCGTCCTCCTGGTGGAGGACGATCGAAACTACGGAAACCTGATCGAGCGGACGCTGACGCGTTCGAAGGAAGGGATCTTCGAGGTGTCTCGGGAGGAGCGCCTGCGCGTTGCCCTGCGCCGCATCGAGGAGGATGAGTTCGACGGAGTGCTTCTCGACCTCAGCCTCCCGGATGGGAGGGGACTCTTCACCCTGGGGTCCGCGCGCTCTCTCGTCAGCAAGCTGCCGGTGCTCGTTCTCACCGGCAGTGATGACGATCGCCTGGTGCGGGCGGCTGCCCGGATCGGGGCGTGTGAATACCTGTTGAAGCACCGCCTCAACCCCCGAGTGCTGCCGCAGATGGTGCTGCGCGCCATCCACAGCTACCGCAAGGTCCGCCGGGTCCGCGCCATCTCCGACGGGGAACGGCTGTTGGCCCTCTCGCTGCGGCGCGCAATCGGTCGTGCGGAGGTCCCCGGCCCCGGGGTAGCGGTACTCGTCCTGCGTTACGATGATTTCGAGGCTCTGCGGTTCTGCTTCGGCAGCGGATTCTGCGCCGATCTCCAGGGCGAGACGGAGGAGGTCCTGAGGGGGCTGCTGGGTCCCGGGCGAGCGATCACGGCGCTCGCTCCAGGCGTCTTCGGGGCGGTCCTGGAGGACGTCCGCAGCGACGCCGACGCCTCGCGCCCGTGCACGGAGCTGCTCTCGGCGCTGGGCAGCGCGGACGTCGACGGCTCGGATCTCGGCGTTCCCGAGATCAAGGCCAGCATCGGAATCGCCATGTTTCCCTGGGATGGCGTGGATGCCGAGGCCCTGATCGCGAGCGCCAGGGAGGCGCAGCGCCTGGCATCGAGGTCGGAGACCTCCTGCTACCGCTTCCGCCGCCAGGGCGAGGCGTTGCACTGATGTTGGAGGAGACTGCGACCGAGCGGGCGCTGCGGGTCCTCTTCGTCGAAGACGACGCCGACCTGGCCCGGCTCGCACGGGCAGTGCTGCGCCAGCCGCACTTCATGCTCCAGTGCGAGTCGAGACTCGACCGGGCGCTGGCGGCCCTCGAGAGCGACCACTTCGATGTGCTGCTATTGGACCTATGCCTTCCCGACAGCGCAGGGGTCTTTACCCTCGGCGTCGCCTGCAACTTCGCCCGAATGCTTCCGATCGTGGTGCTCACGGGAGTCTCGGACGAAAGGCTGATGCGAGTGGCCGCGGATGCGGGCGCACGCCGCTACCTCTCGAAGGGGAGCCTCGAGTGGGATACGCTTCCCGACGTGCTGCGAGGAGTGATCGCGGACGCGGAGTTTGCGCGGCGGCTCGCCGGCGCCGGTGCCGGCGGAGGTCTCCGTCAAGGGTCCGCGGAACGCACCTGATCGGGATGTTCGGGCGCCGACCCGGGGTGGGGTCGCCCCGCGGCCAGCTGAAGGACATCGGACCAGAAGGTCGCGAGGTCGAGAGCCACTTTCTCGAAGCTGGCCCAGTCGATCGGCTTGATCAGATACGCATTCGCGTGCGACCCATAGGCGTCCCGGATGTCCCCGTCCTGGCTGGACGTCGTGAGGACGACGACGGGGATGAGCCGGAGCTCCGGGTCGGCCTTGATCTGCTTCAGCAGCTCCCGTCCGTTCATCCCGGGCAGATTGAGATCGAGGAGAACCAGATGTGGCGTCTCCGCGTCGACCGCCTTCCCCGTCCGTCGCAGGTACGGCATCACCTCGTCACCGTGCGTCAGGACGGCGAGCCTATGAGGGATCGCAGTTCCGCCCAGCGCCTCCCGCGTGATCTCGACGTCTGAAGGGCTGTCTTCGACCAGCAGGATGTTCAGGGGCTGCCGCTCGGTCATGCCGCGCCTCCCTCCTGCGGGCCGGGGAGGAGCACCCGGAAGACGCTCCCCGCCGTTTCGCCGGGCTCGACCCAGATGGCTCCGCCGTGATTCTCCGCGATCTTCCGGCAGATCGTGAGGCCGATCCCCGCACCGATGGTCTGATCGGGGTGGAGGCGCCGGAAGAGGCGGAAGATCCGGTCCGCGTGCTCCGCTGGAACGCCCCTGCCGTTGTCCCGGACGGAGAGCACCCACCCCTCGTCGCGCCCCTCCGCCCACACGTGGACTCGGGGGGGCTCGTCGCGCCGAAACCGGATCGCGTTCGAGATGAGGTTCCGGAACAGGAGGAGGATCTCGGACGAGGATCCGCGGATCGTGGGCAAGCGGTCCCAGCTGACCGCGCCGCCCGCCGCCTCGATGGCATCTCGGAGCTCGGCGACGGCCTCCTCCAGCGCGGCCTCGCAGTCCACGGGCTGGAGGTCGACTTCACCGCCGGTCGACTCGGAATAGGCCACGAACGCCTGCATGAGAGCCTTCATGCGCTTGGCGCCCTCGATGATCATCGCGATCCATCTCCTGGCCTTCTCGTCGAGCTGGCTGCGCTGACTGGCCTGGAGCATCTCACAGAGGCTCGCCAGGGTTCGCAGCGGTTCCTGGAGATCGTGAGATGCCACCTGTAGGAACTGCTCGAGCTCCCGGTTCGAGCGCTCGAGCTTCTTCGATGCCGTTCGAAGCTCTCCCTCGACACGGCGGCGTTCGGCGATCTCGCGCTCGAGCTCCTTCATCACCTCGAGCTCTTCGCTCTTGCGGCGCAGCTCCTCGTTCGTGTGTTGGAGCTCGAAGTTCTTCCTTTCGAGCTGCGATACGAAGGCTGCCCGGGACTCCGCAAGCTCGCGGGCCGCCTTCTCCCGCTCCGCCTCGACCTCCTTCTGGTAGAGCTCCTCGCGGATGCGGCGATTGTCGGCCTCGACGTGCTTTCGCCGCAGCTGTGCCCGGATCCGCGCGCGGACCACCTCAAAGTCGCTCGACTTGGCGATGTAATCGTCCGCCCCCGCGTTGATGCCCTCGACCATCGTCTCCCGGTCCTCGCGGGAGGTGAGCAGCAGCACGGGCATCTCGCGCCAGGCCTCGGAGCCCTTGATCCGCTCGCAGACCTGCTTGCCGGAGACTCCGGGCATCACGACGTCGAGCAGGACACAGTCGACGGGCTGCGCGGCGAGTAGCGCGAGTGCCTCCTCGCCGGAGCGAGCCAGGATCACGTCGTAACCGTCGCTGCGCAGCTCCACTGCCAGCGCCTGGAGGAAGGTTTCACTGTCGTCGACGCACAGGACCCGCTTTGGCCCGAAGAGGCTGGGAAGGCAGCGATCCGCGGACACGGGCAGCTCCTCCCGGAACAGGCCAGCCAGGCGTGCGAGCAGGACATCCATCCCCTGCTCCTTGCGGATGTAGGCGTCGGCGCCGGCCGCGAGCGCCCCCAGCTCGTGGTCTCGCAGGAGAGACGCCGTCAGGAGGAGGCAGGGGACGCCGCGCAGCGCGGGGTCGTGCCGGATGCGCTGGACCACCGTGGGCCCGTCCAGGTCCGGGAGCAGATGGTCGACCACGATGGCTGCGGGCCGCGTCTCGGCGGCGCGATGCAGACCCTCTTCGGCGCTGCCAGCGACGAAGACCACATAGCCGGCCCCCTCGAGCGACTGGCGGAGCTCCTCTCGGAAGGTTGGACTGTCCTCGATCACGAGGATTCGCCTTCCGGGGAGATCCGAGAGGGCCTGCTCCCTGACCAGCTCCCTGACCCGGGCGATCAGGAAGGAGCGGTCGTAGGGCTTTCCGGCGTACTCGTCGGCGCCCGCGGAGAGGCCGCGCACGCGGTCGGCGACGTCGGCGCGGGTCGAGAGCAGGATGATCGGGATCGTGGCGCGGGCGGCGGTCGAGCGCACCTCCGCCAGGAGATCCAGGCCCTCTCCATCCGGCAAGACCTGATCGAGGATGATGAGATCGATGGACTCGCGGTCCAACGCCTCCCGGGCGGCCGCGAGCGTCGCGCAGGGAATGGGGGAGAAGCCCGCCTCCTCGAGGGCGTCCTGTAGATCCATGCGGATCGTGATGCTGTCGTCGACGACGAGGACGCGGTGGGCCATGGGCTAGTCGGCCCCTGCCTTGGGGAGGAGTGTGCTCCTGTCGGTGATCTGCACCACCGTGGAGGCGATGCTGCCGAGCGGAAGCACGGCGTCAGCCCCGCCGAGACGCACCGCCTCTCCACCCATCCCGAAGACCACGCACGTCGCCTCGTCCTGCACGAGGGTCATGCCACCCGATCGGCGAATGGCGGCGAGTCCCTGGGCACCGTCCTTCCCCATCCCGGTGAGGAGGCATGCGACCGCACTCTCGCCGCATTCGCGAGCGATCGACTCGAACAGGACGTCGATCGAGGGGCGACAGGAGTTCCGCTCCGGTCCATCGGTGTGCCAGAGGCGCCCCTCGCGCACGACGAGGTGCCGGTCGGGAGAGGCCAGCAACACCGAGCCCTTTCCGCGGCCGGGAATCGGCTCACCATGCGTCGCCCAGCCGACCCGCATCGGGAGCTGACCATCCAGCCACTCGGCGAAGCTCGTCGCAAAGGCAGGAGCGAGGTGCAAGACGATGAGGATCGGGAGAGGGTAGTCCTCCGGGAGCGCCCCCAGGATGCGAACCAGCGCGGCCGGCCCCCCCGTCGAGGCGCCGATCGCCACCAGGCGCGCCGCGGCGCCCGGCTCAGCGCGGAGCGGCGCTCGCCCCTCGGAGCGCGCTCGAAGCCGGTGACGGGGATGCGTGATGACGCGGATCCTCGAGCACAGCCGCACCTTCGAGAGGAGCAGCCGCTCCCATTCCGCATCCATCCGCTCCGCACGCGGCTTCTCGAGCACGTCGAGGGCGCCCGCGGTCAGTGCGTCGTAGGTCCTGAAGGCCTCCCCGCGGTTGAAGGACGCCGAGACGATCAGGATCGGCGTCGGCCGATGCGCCATGACGTACTCCGTGACCGCGAGTCCGGTGAGCTGCGGGAGCATCATGTCGAGGACCAGGAGGTCGGGGCGCAGCTCCTCGAAGAGCTCGAGGGCCTGGCGTCCGTCCGCGGCTTCGCCGACCACCTCGATCGCGGGGTCCTGGGACAGGAGCTCGCGCACGTGCTTCCGAACGGTCAGGGAATCCTCGACGAGCAGTACCCGGATCCGCGGCATCGGCTATCCAATCAGGTCGTGGATCGTCCCGATCAGGAGATCCTCGCCGAACTCGCTCTTTACGATGTAGTCCTGCGCGCCCGCTTCGAGGCCGCGGCGCCGATCCTCGGGACGGTCCAGCGTCGTGACCATGATCGCAGGGAGCTCGCGCAGGTCGGGGTCGGACCGGATCGCCCCGAGGAATTCGAAGCCATTCATGCCGGGCATCTGCACGTCCACCAGGACCAGGCCGTAGCGCCGGGCCCTGGCCATCTGGAGCCCCTCCTCGGCGGAGGCGGCCAGCCCCACCTCGTACCCGTGCGCCTCGAGGATGCTCTGCTCGAGCATCCGGGTCGTGAGGGAATCGTCCACGATCAGGATCGGGAGCTTCTCCTCGACCGCGACCTCCCGCCCTGTGGCCGCCTCGTCCACCAGCGCCGTGCGCAGGGTCTCCGGATCCAGCACCAGGCGTGGCCGGCCCTCGGCGTCGAGGGTGATGGTCGAAACCATGGGGAGCTGCCCGGCCAGCTTCGGCGCGGATCGCACGGCGATCCGGCGCACGTCGCCGAGCCCGTCCAGGCCGAGCGCGATGCGCCCGGCGGGTAGCTCCAGGATCGCGGTCGAGAAGGCGCGGCCGTCTGTCGGCCCCTCGCTCCCGAGCAGAGTCGAGAGGCGCGCGAAGGGGACGGCCTGGCCATCGAAGAGCACGCTGGGCCGCCCGCCGGCGCGGATGACGTCGGCGGCCGCCACTCTCAGCACGCTGCGAAGGGCGCTCAGCGGGAGCCAGACCTCCGCGGTCCCGGCTCCGACGAGGAGCGCCTCCACGATCGCTATCGACACCGGCACGACGATCTCCACGCACGTCCCGCGGCCTGGCTCGCTTCGGACCTGGACCTCGCCATTGAGGCGATCGACCACGGAACGCACCACGTCCATGCCGACGCCCCGCCCCGCCGCCGCGGTGACGGATCCCGTGGTCGTCAGGCCGGGCGCGAAGATCCACTGGATGGCCCGCTCCATGCTCAGCGGCTCGCCCGCAGAGGCGACGCCCGCGCTCACCGCCGCCCGGCCCACCGCGGCCACGTCGATCCCGCGCCCGTCGTCCTCGCACCGGAAGCAGAGCCTCTGTCCCCGGGACTCCGCGGCGAGCGACACGCGCCCTCGTGCAGGCTTTCCCTGCGCTCTCCGCTGCGCGGGCTCCTCGATGCCGTGCGCCACCGCGTTGCGGACGACGTGGAGCAGCGCGCTGCGGACTCCGGCCAGCACGGGAGCGTCGACGCGACACTCGGCGCCCCTCGCATCGAAATCGATCTCCTTCCCGGACACCACAGCGACGTCGCGCGCCGCGCGTTCGGCCTCGATGAAGAGAGCCCGCGCCGGAAGGAGCTGGAGCGCACCTGCGCAGTGGCGCAGCCCGTCGAGCTCGCGCTCCGCACGCTCGACCGCCGAGAGCAGGCGGTCCTGGATCGAGGCCATCGGTGCGAGGGCCGCCGCGGAGCCCTTCGCAGCAGGGGCCACCCCGCTGGCGATGTGTCGGAACCCGGAGACCTCGACCGCCAGCGCTCCGATCCCCTCGAGCAGGCGTTCCACGTCGTCGCTCTCGACGCGAACGACCTCGAGGACCTCGTCGCCGGACTCGGGCGTGCGGTGCCCGGCCCCTGGCCCGCCCCCGTCGCCGAGCGCCGCCAGATGCTCGGCAATCTGGTCGACGTGACCCAGCAGCTCGTTGATGCCCGCCCGGGGCAGCGGCTCCATCCCGTCGCGCCAGGCGGCAAGCGCATCCTCGATCACATGTGCGCGCTGCTGGATTCCGTCCTGCTTGACGACACCCGCGGCCCCCTTGAGCGTGTGGGCGAGCCGAAAGAGCTGCCGCCCGAGCTCAGGGCTGGTTCCGCGCTCCGCTCCCAGGATCCCCCGCGTGAGCGCGTCGAGGATCTCCCGCGCCTCCTGGCGGAAGTAGCGGTAGGGATCCTGGGCTCCCGGGCTAGGCGGCGGCACCGCTGCTCTCGATCAGGCGCCGAAGCTCGCCCGAGAGCCTCGCCAGCTGGGAGGCCGCTTGGAGCGTCTGGCGAGCGCCGACGTCGTTCTCCTGCGCCGCCTGCGAGACCTCGCTGACGGCCTGGTGGACCTGCTCGACGCCCGTCGTCTGGTGGCGGGTCGAAAGCTCGATCTCCTGGGCCAGATCCGCCGTGTTCGCGACCTGCTCCGCCATCTGGGAGAACGCGGCCGCCACCTCGTCGAACTGCCGGGTTCCGGACTCCACCGCCTTGGAGCCGTGCTCGGTCGCCATCACGGTTGAGGTGACGGATCCCCGGACCTCCTCCACGAGCGCGCGGATCTCGCGCGTCGAGGTCGACACCCGGGCCGCGAGATTGCGGATCTCGCCCGCCACAGCCGCGAAGCGATGGCCCGCCTCTCCCGCCCCCGCGGCCTCGATCGTGGCGTTGACTGCGAGGATGTTGGTCTGCTCCGCGAGCTCGTTGACCAGCTCAAGCACGGATCCGATCTTCTGCGACTTCTTCCCGAGCTCCAGCATCTGCTCCACGACGAGCTTCATGTGGCTCTCGATCACCTGCATCCCCTCGCGTCCCTGGGCGATGATCTCCGACCCCCGTTCGCCGGCCTCCCGCGCTACCTGTGCCACCTGCGAGACCGTCGTCGCGCTGTCGCTGATCTGCTTCGAGGTCGCCGTGAGCTCCCTCAGGGTCGTCGTCATCTCCTGGATCGCCGTCACCTGCTCCTTCGAGCTCGATGCCTGCTGGCTCGCCGCAGTCTCCAGCTCGGTGGAAGATGACCGGAGGTGCTGGACGCCGCTCCCCACCTGCGCGGTGAGCGCTCGCGTCAGGAGGAGAGCCATCAAGGCGGCCACGAGCACCACGACCCCCGCCACCGTCGCCACGGTCTTGTTGGCGCGGGAGGCGAGCTCGGTGGCGGCATCGCGCCGGGTCTCCGCCTCGCGCCGTCCAGCCTGGACGAATCTCTCGACCAGGGCGCGCAGGCGGTCGAATCTCGGTGACAGCTCCCTGCTGAAGTACTCCTGGATCTCGGCTCCAGAGGGGCTCCCCCGCCTCAGGTGCATGGCGTGGGCGAGGCCCGCAATGTAGGCCTGGTGGGCTTCGTCGATGCGATCGAACTCGTCGGGCATCGAGGCCAGCCTGCCAGCGGAGCGCAGGTGCTCCAGGGTCGCGCTGAACTCAGCCTCAGCGACCTGGCCGCGGGCCATGAAGACCTCGTCTCCGGTAAGGAGGAAGGCGCGGGAGGCGGACGCTCGCTCCTCGATCGAGGCATGCATGCTCTGCGCGTCGAGAAGATCCTCGAGGGCGATGCTGAGCGCGGCGTCCTTGGCAGCGGCCACCGCGCGGAGCGCATAGCTGCTGATCAGGCTCACCAGGATCGCCAGCCCCGCGAGGAACGCAAAGCCGGCCCCGATCTTTCGTCCGAACGTCCAGGATGTGAACACGATCCCCTCCTCTCTTCTAGCCGCGCCCCGCCTGCGACCGATCGCGAATCCGGTCCAAGAGGGTCGCGACATCGACGACGTAACGGAGCGCTCCTTCTGAGGGGAAGCCCTCTCGAACGAACGCTCCCGCATCGGTAGGATGCAGTTGGCCGGGCTCGACCTCGACGTATCCCTCGAACTCGTTGAAGGCAAAGGCCACCGATGACTCGCGGGCGGAGAGCGCCAGGAAGGTGGGAGCGCCTCGCGGCGCCTCCAAGCCGAGCATTGCTGCCAGCTGGCAGGCTGCGACGACGGTGCCGCGGACCCCCGCGAGGTACGGCAGCTCGGAAGCGCCGGTCGGGACCGAGACGAGCCTCGGGCGCTCCACCACCCCGGCGATCTCGGAGCTCCGCAGGGCGAACCGGGACTCTCCGATCCGGAACGCAACGAAGCCGATTCGATCGCCCGCGCCCTGTGCGATGGGGCGACTGAAGCTCTCGTCGAAGGTCGCGCGCACCGCCGCGACCTGATCTGTGAGCAGACCCTGGCGCGTCGTCACTAGCCCTCCCCCAGCCCCCCGAGCTCGAAGCGACAGAAGTCCAGCAACGTGGCGCGTCCCAGTCCACCGCCGTACAGGAGGATCCTCTCTTCGCCGTCGCGCGGAAGGAGATGGAGTGCCTGGCGAAGCTCCTCGCGGGCCATCGCCATGTCACCATCGCGCTTGGCAAGCCGGCCCAGGTGGAGGTGAGGCATCGAGAAGGTGGGGTCGAGCGAGATCGCCGTGCGGTGATTCTCGAGAGCGGCACGGATGTCGCCGCGCTGCTCGGTGCACAACGCGGCCAGGTAGTAGGCGGCCGGGTTCGAGGGATCGGAGGCGAGGAGAGGCTCCAGTACCTCCTCCGCCTTGGCGATCGTGCCGGTGTTGAGCAGCACGAGCGCCTCGACCAGGCGCGCATCTTTCGATTCGCGGAGCTCGGACGGCAACCTCCGCAGGAGCAGGAGCGCCTCGTGAAATCGCTCGTGTTGCACCTCTTGGAGCGCCTGCCCCAGTGCGGTCCGCGGCCCGACGTCGGCGCCCACAGCTGCGTGACCCGATTCCAGGGGCCGCGAGTTCGCCGCCCTGGATAGCACCCCGATTCGCCTGGAGGCCGACTCGATGGCTTCGAACCATTTCTCGCTGCTGGGCGCGGGCCACGCGGCCTCGCGAGGGAGGCGGGGAGCGCGTGCGTCCGCCGGCGCAACCGGATCCGGCAGGCTCGGGCAGGGCTCCTCGCGCCTTCGATAGAAGAACGTGCCGCGGTGCTGGACGACATCGAAGGCCGTCGTCAGACCACGCAGGGACTCGGCGTGGCCGAGGAACAGGAAGCCGCCTGGGACCAGCGAGCAAGCGAGCCTCCTCACGGTGTCTCTCGCGGCCTGCTCCGTGAAGTACATGAGTACGTTTCGACAGAAGATCACGTGGAACGCACTGGGCTGCCAGAACGCCGCTTCCTCCTCGACTAGATTGCGTTCCTCGAAGCTGGCGAGGGCGCGAATGCGAGGGTCGAGAAGGAGGTCCGAGCCCTCGCGGCGGAAGTACTGCAGCCGCCGGGCCTGCGACGTTGCTCGGAGGGACCACATCGTGTAGCGCCCCTCCGCCGCCTTGCGCAGGAGCCGAGGGTTTACATCGATCCCCAGTACGCAGGGAGTGGGGCCGCGAGCCGCTTCCCTCAGCTCCTGGAGATGGATGGCCAGGCTGTACGCCTCCTCCCCTGACGCGCATCCCGCCGAGAGGATCCGGAGCCCCGTCCATCCAGACGCGGCGAGCTCCGGCAAGGCGACCTGTTCCAGGGCGTCGAAGTCCGGAGGGTTCCTGAAGAAGAAGGTCTCGCTGACCGTCAGCAGCTCGGCGAGCCTTCGGATCTCGTCGCGATCGAAGTCGGCCGCGTCGAGGCGCGCCAGACGCTCCTCGAGGCTGGAGCCTCCCGTGGTGGAGCCGATCCACGCCGCGAGATCGAGCTGCCGCCCGTCCTCGAGGCGGAGACCGAGGCGCCGTTCGACGATCTGCCTGGTCTTCTCCAGGAGCGCGTCGGTCGATCCCTTCACAGCGACGACCCCCTCGCCTCGAGGTCGGCGGCGATCTCTCTGGGAAGGATCCGGCCCAGCTCGAGCAGGAGCAGGAGCTCTCGATCGAGGACGGCCAGCCCGCGGACGAGCGCCGGGCTCGCGCCGCGCGCCAGCGGCGGGAGCTGCTCGATCTGGGCGGCCTCGAGTACCTGCGTCCCGACGACGCCCCGTACGGCGAGCGCGACGCCGGGCCCGCCGGCCCGGACCGTGACGAACCGCCCGATCCGCTCCTCACGCCCGCCTAGGACACGGGCCAGGTCGACGACCGGAATGGCGCGACCCCTGACGACGGCGAGTCCCTGGACGAAGTCCGGGACGTCGGGGAGCGGCTCGATCGGCAGCGGGCGCATGGTCTCGATCACCTTCCCGACGGGAAGCGCGCATCGGTGCGATCCGCATTCGACGATCAAGACATCCAAGCCGGTCTCCGTCCCGTTGGCTTCTCATCGGCCGGCAATTACGCAACTGAAGGTCGCTTCGACGGGGGATCATCAGGCGTTCGCCATAGAGGCGGCCAGAGTGTCGGCGAACCGCTGAGGGCCGTGTCGATACTTCGACGGGCGGAGCACTCGGCCGCCGTCCCTGTCGCAGCCCTCGAGCCCGTGGTCGTCCTCGGGTGCCGGTGGACCAGGTACGGCGAGAGGTTCTCCTGGTCGCGCCCCTCTCGCCGGTGTCGGATCTGATTGACACGGGGCGCGGATCTCTGCGATCTTGTGCCGGGCTGGTCCGAGGAGAGCCGATGAGGAGAAACCCGAGGTGTCCCCATCGCAGGCGGGCCACGGGATCTCCTGGAACCCTCCTTCTGGCGTTCCTCCTGGCCGCCGCGTTCGCCCGCTCACCCCGCGCAGACGCCGTCGTGGCCTATGACTTCCGGGGAAGGAACGACCCATCGACGTTCGGCTTCCTCATCATCGACGTCGATCTCGGCGAGAGCTGGTCGATCCAGGATCGGGTGGAGTTCGAGCTCCACCTCAACGGGCAGTTCGTCTTCGTCGGCCCTTCCGTCAACACCTTCGTTCTCGCAGGCGGCAGCCAGGCGGCCTCCGAGACCACGCCCTTCTCTCCCGGCGGGGCTTTGACCGTGGTCCTGGTGGGTCTCCGCGAGGGCGCCCTCTACATGAACATCAGCGGAAGCGGGATCGGTCCGGTCGCCCACGTACCCGGGGAGGAGATCCTCTGGGCACGCCGCGAGGGGCTCGAGCGGGTGGACGCCGATGGCGACAGCTGGGCAGATCTCCTGGACAACTGCCCCGGGAGCCCGAACTTCGACCAGCGGGATCGGGACGGCGATTCGCTGGGTGACCCCTGTGACCCGTTTCCGGGCGAGACCGATCACGAGAAGGCGCAGTACCGCGTGGATCTCGAGGTCCTGGGCCACGATCTCGAGGGACTCCGCGTCGAGCTCGAGGGGACGGCGGCGCAGCTCGACGCCTGCCTCGCGCGTCCCGTGGTCGTCGACCAGGATCTGGATGGAGAGGCGGACCGCACGGATGCCTGCGCCGATACACCGCCCGGGGCGGAAGTGGACCAGGCGGGTTGCTCCATCGCCCAGTTCTGCGCCGCGGCCGGCGGCGGAACGGCCTCCTGCCTCTGGGCCGACTGGAGAAACGACGAGCCCCTTGGCGATCCGCGGGACTGCCAACCTTCGGGATCGAGAGGGCTCGGGAGCTGCCGACCCTCGCCCGGCAGCTTCGGTTTCCCGTCACCCTCGCGGGGAACCCGGCTCGCGCCCGGACCTTGAAGAAGGGGCCCGGTCGCGCCGGCGGGGCCGCCGCGCCACGACCACCTTGGCCAGGAACGCCGGCTCGACCGACTCGACCTCGAAGCCGCACTCCGCCAGGAGCCGCGCCAGGTCGTCGCGCAGGTAGCTCTTGAAGTAGGGCTCGTGGTAGAGGCGCGGGAAGGCCTCGAGGAAGCTCCGGAGATCGGGGCTCTCCGAGAGCTGCGCGGCGTCGCACAGGGCGAAGGGCGCGCCGGGCTTGAGCACGCGGCGGACCTCCTGCGCCACGCGCCGGCGCACCGGGGGCGGGAGCTCGTGGAAGAGGAAGAGGCAGCTGGCCGCGTCGAAGAAGCCGCTGCGGAAGGGCATCCGCTCGGCGTTCTCCGCCACCAGGGAGACCGGGTGGCCCTCGCGCAGGAGGTCCTGGGCGCGGGCCAGGTAGAAGGGGCTGAGGTCGAGCCCCCAGGCGCGAGCCCGCGGCAGCGCCGGGAGGAGCTGGCGCAGGAAGCGGCCGGTGCCGCAGGCCACGTCGAGCACGCGCGGGGCGCGCCGGTCGCGGAGCCCTTCCGCCAGGGCCGGGAGCGCCATGCGGCGCATCACGTCCGCCGTGCCCCCGAAGAGCGCCTCCACCTCGAGGTCGTAGAGCGCCGCGGAGCGCAGCGAGAGCCAGCCGTCGGTCTGCCAGTGGAAGGTGCGCCGGTAGTAGCGGGGGAAGGCCTCGAGGTCGATGTCCCGCGGGAGGTCCTGGTCGGCGCCGCGCAGCATGCGCCAGAGCACGCGAGGTGGCTCCTGGAGCAGCGCGGGGAGCTCGCGCAGGTATCGGGCCAGGGGGAGCTGGAAGAGGAGCTCCCGCGGGTAGGCGCCCCGCTCCACGTTCTCGAGGTCGCGGGAGAAGAGCGCGGCCAGCCGCTCGCGCAGCGCCGCGAGCTCGCTGCGGCCCGGGGCCGGGAGCCGGGGGCCCACGAGGCGGTGCCACACCCCCATGCCGGGCGCCAGCAGGTGCAGCAGCGCGTTCTGCTGGAAGCGATAGCGGGCGCGGTCGAGCCGCGAGAGCGTCGCCGCCGCGGAGTCCCCCATCCCCGGGCAGCCTAACTGCGCCGCGCGGCCTGTCGAGTCTTCGGGGTCCCGGGCCTACCGGACCCGCTCGTGGACGATGACGCGATCCTCCTCCCGGGCCGTCCGGTAGCGGTGCTCCTGAGGGCTCTCCCGGTTCTGGAACTTCGTGTCGGGAACATCGAGCGCGATGGGCCGGTAGGCGGTCCAGTCGACGTTCGCGAGCAGGAACTCCTTCATCCGGGCGTCGTGGAGGATCACGTGCTTGCGCAGCACGATCCAGCGCGCGCGCAGCGCCGGGGAGAGATCTTCGCCGGTCAAGCCGCCGATGACCCGCAGGTTGGTGTAGAACTTCACGGGCAGGTCCTCGTAGGTGATGGCCACGAGGTCGTCCGGTGCGGCTCTCTCCTGGAGGAGCTTCACGATGCCCTCGACCGGCCCGTCGTAGTCGTGGCCGATCTCGTAGAGATAGTCCGGGAGGGAGCCCGTCGCGGCCCAGAGGGCGAAGGCCGCCAGGGCCAGGGCCGGGTGCAGGGAGAACGCCTGCTCCAGGAGCAGCGCGGTGAGGATGCAGGAGATCGGGATCAGCGGGCCCAGGTAGCGGAAGAAGGCGCCCATGCTCGCCAACGAGAGAGCCGCGAGCTCGCACGCGAGGAAGAGGAGGAGGAGAGCCAGGCCCCGCTGAGAGGACTCGGCTCGGGGAGGGGCGGGGCTCCCGCGCCAGCGGCGCACGAGGAGGACGAGCGGCGGGATCGCAAGCAGGAAGGGGGGGAAGACGAAACGGGCGAGCTGGGAGCCGAAGGAGGCGGCGAGGGCGAGGATCCGCCCCGGGTCGAGGAAATCCACGCCGGAGGGGGCCTTCGCGAAGAAGGCGATGGCCGGGGCGTTCAGCAGCAGGGCGCCGAGCGACATGGCGAGGAAGGGGCCGGCCGCGCGACGCGAGAAGAGGAGCCAGTGGAGCGCCACGGCCGCGAGGAGCCCGCCCAGGATGACGAAGTGGGTGTGGAAGAGGAGCAGGGCCGAGACGAAGAAGAGCGCGGCACCCCCTCGCTTGCCAGCGACGAACCGGGCGTAGCCGAGGAGGGCCGCCAGGGTGAGGAAGCTCGCGAGGCTGTAGTAGCGGCACTGGCGCACGAGCAGGAGGAAGGGGACCGAGAGGGCCAGGAGCCCGGCCGCCAAGAGCGCGGTCCTGCGGTCCCGACCCAGCGACCTGGCAAGGGCCCCGGTGAGGAGGACCGCGCCCCACCCGAAGAGCGCGAAGGGGAGTCGGGCCGCGAAGGTGCTCTCGCCCAGGAGCGCGAAGGACGCCGCGCAGACGTAGTAGGGGAGCCAGGGCGTCCAGCGCCACAGGCCGCCCTCCGCGTATTCCGCCCCCTCGGTCTGGGAGATGTGGTTGCGGCCGTCGAATCCCCGGGGCAGGCCCGTCTCGAGGACGCTTCGCGCGAGGAGCGCCGTCTCCGCCTCGTCCTGCCAGAGATAGTGATTGCCCAGGTTGGAGAAGATCAGCAGCGCGGCCGCGGCGCCCAGGAAGAAGACGGAGAGCGGCGGTCGCATCCGGGGAGAGTACGATAACGCGCCGTGAGGGCGCTCTTTCCGTCCCTGGCCTTCCTGCTCGTCTGGCTCGCGCAGCTCGCGCCGCCGCGCGTGATCGCCGACGACGCCCTCGACCCTTCCTGGTCGCAGGCCATGGGGCGGCTGCTCCTCGAGGGCAGGCTCCAGGGAGTCGACTTCCTCTTCACGTACGGACCCCTGGGCCTCTTCGCCAGCGAGGTCGACGAGCCGGCGCTCTACTGGACGAGGCTCCTCCTGTGGGAGGGCCTCTGGCGCGCCTCGGCGACGCTCTTCCTCGTGCTGGCGCTCGGGCGCCTGGCGAGCTTCGCCGAGCGCGCCGGCCTGCTGCTCCTGCTGGTGCTCCTCCCGCTCGAGTTCGACGCCTTCGCCGCAGCGGTCTGCGTGGCCGTGACGGTCGCGCTGGAGCGCGAGCCGGCGCCCCCGCGCGCGCTCGCCTTCCTGGGTCTCGCCACGCTGGCCGCGCTGGCGCTGGTCAAGTTCACCCTGGCCGTGATGGCCCTCGCCTGCGTGCTCGGGCTGGCGCTCTCCTGCGCCGCACGGCGGGAGTGGGGTCGCGCCGCGGCGCTTCCGGGCTCCTTCCTGGGCCTCGGCCTCGGGCTCTGGCTCCTCCTGGGGCAGAGGCTCTCGAACGCGCTTCCCTGGGCCAGGAGCGCGCTGGCGCTGGCGGCATCCTACGCCGAGGCCATGTCCAAGGACGCGACGGCGCTCCAGGCCGCGCTCGGATCGGCGGCGCTGGCGCTCTTCCTGGCGCTCCTGGCCCTGCGCGCCCTCTCCCCGAGCCGCTCGCTGCCGCGGGCGGCGAGCGGGGGCGGGCTCGCCCTGGCCGCCTTCCTCGCCTTCAAGGCGGGCTACGTGCGAGGGGACGACCACACCCCCTACTTCCTGGGCTTCGCCGCCCTGGCGGGCCTGCTGCTGCCCGTGCCCGCGGGCAGCCCCGCCGCGACCCGGCGCCGGTTCGGGATCGCACGCGTCGCGCTTGCCGCGATCGGCCTCGCGGGGATCGCGACCGCGCCGGCCCACGAGGCGCTGGGGCCCGGTCGCCTCCTGGCGTCGGTCGGGGACCGCCTGGTCTCGAACGCCGCCGCGCTGCTCGCCCCCGGTCGCGCGCGCGAGCGGCTGGACGCCCTGCGCAGCGAGCGCGCCGCGCGATTCGACCTGCCGCGCATCCGCGAGCGGGTGGGTCGCGATCCCGTCGACGTCTTCTCCTACCATCAGGGCGTCGCATTCCTGAACGACCTGGCCTGGAGCCCCAGGCCGCTCTTCCAGAGCTACTTCGCCTTCACCCCGGAGCTCCTGGAGCGGAACGCGCGCTTCTACGAGAGCGACCGGGCGCCGCGCTTCGTGCTCTTCCGGCTGGAGACGATCGACGAGCGGCTGCCCGCGATGGACGACTCCAGGGCCCTCGAGGTGCTGGTGCGCCGCTACCGGCCGGTGCTGAGCGAGGGGCGCGAGCTCCTGCTCGAGCGCCGCAGCGATCCGTTGCCGCCGCCGCGTCGCACGCTCGAGCTCGAGCGGGAGATCGCGTTCGGGGAGGAGATCCCCCTCCCTGCGCCCGCCGCCGACGGCGCCGCGCGCGCGCTGGCGCTGGAGATCCGCACCACCCTCGCGGGCCGCCTGGTACAGCTCCTCTGGCGCGCGCCGGCGCTCTGGCTCGAGGTCCGCGACGAGCTCCACCGCTCGTGGCGCTGGCGCATCGTCCCCGGGATGATGCGCGGGGGCGTGCTCCTCGATCCCCTGATCGCGGGCCACCCGGGCTTCGTGATGTGGCTCACGGGCGCAGCCCTCCCGCGCGTGGTCTCCGCGCGCCTGGTGCCGCCCGCGGGCTTCGGGTGGATGTACGCGCCGGGGGTCCGCGCCCGCGTGGAGCGGCTCGCGGGTCTCGCGCCGCCCCCGGACCCGGAGCTCCAGCGCGCGCTCAAGGCCTTCGTCTTCGAGCGCCTCCCGGAGACCCTCGAGGCTCCCCGCGAGACGCTGCGCGTGGACCACGGCGGCCGCGACGCGCTCTTCGTCTTCGCGCCGAGCGCCATGAGCTTCGCCCTCGCGCCGGGCCCGCACCGGGTCGAGGGGCTCTACGGGCTGGTCGCGGATCCGTGGGGAGGTCCGAGCAGCGCCCGCGCGCTCTTCCGCGCCGCGCTCGTCGAGGAGGCCGGGCCGCGGGTGCTCTGGGAGCGCTGGCTCGAGCGCGCTCCGGAGGCGGGCCCGGACGAGCCCCAGCGGCTCGCGCTCGACTTCCAGGTCGAGAGACCCGCGAGGCTCGTCCTCGCCACCGAGCTCGCCCCGGACGACGCGGTCCGCAGCGCCTGGTGCTGGTGGTCGGAGGTGCGCATCGACCCGCGCAGCCGCTGAGTGCAAGCCCGAAGGGCGCGCAGCGAGGCGAAGCCGGGCGGAGCTCAAGGGAATCGCTGACAGGACCCTGGGGTGGACGGCTCCTTCGCAGCCCCTGCGCCACCCCGCCGCGGGGGCGGGCCCCGGTATACTCGGCCGCGGTGGCCCGCATCTCCTACGGAAGACGCGCGACCGAGCTGGCGGAGCGCGACCCGGAGGCACCCGCCTTCCTCTGCGAGGAGCGCGTGCTCTCGCGCGGCGAGCTCGAGAGTCGGTCCAATCGCCTGGCGCGCGCCTACGCCGAGCTCGGAGTCGGGGCCGGCGACCTCGTGACGATCGGGCTCCCGAACGGCTTCGAGTGGCTGCTCTCCTGTCTCGCCACCTGGAAGCTCGGCGCCGTGCCGAACCCGGTCTCCGCCCGGCTGCCGCTTCCCGAGCGCGAGGCGATCCTCGCCCAGGCGAGGCCGCGCCTGCTGGTGGGCTTCCCGGCCGGCGAGTCGGGCGGGCGCCGCTCCCTGCCCGCGGGCTTCGAGCCGGATCCCGCGCTCTCCCCGGCGCCGCTCCCCGACGCGACGCCGCCCCACGAGCGCGCGCTGGCCTCCGGCGGGAGCACGGGCCGCCCGAAGCTGATCCTGCCCGCGAATCCGGGCTCCACCGATCCCGAGACGCCCTCCCCGCTCTTCCACGCGAAGCGCGCCGTCCTCGTGCCGGGGCCCCTCTATCACGCGGTGCCCTTCAGCGCGGCCTGGCAGGGCTTCTTCGGGGGGGCCCGGGTCGTGCTGATGACCCGCTTCGATGCGGGGCACTGCCTCGAGCTGATCGAGCGGCACCGCGTCGACCGGGTCCATCTCGTGCCCACCATGATGCTCCGCATCTGGCGCCTCCCCGAGGCGGAGCGCCGGTCGCGCGACCTCTCCTCCCTCGACTACGTGATGACCGGGAGCGCGCCCTGCCCGCCCTGGCTCATGCGCGCCTTCATCGAGTGGCTCGGGCCCGACGTGCTGCACGAGTCCTTCGGCCCGAGCGAGCGGATCGGGGGCACGCACATCAGCGGCCGCGAGTGGCTCCTGCACCCCGGCTCCGTGGGCCGGCCGGTGGGAGGCGGCGAGCTCGTGATCCTCGACCCGGAGACGGGGCAGGCCCTGCCGCCCGGGCGCATGGGGGAGATCTTCATGCGGCCCGCGACCGGGCCCGGGTCCACCTACCGCTACCTGGGGGCCGAATCGCGCCGCAGGCCCGACGGATTCGAGTCCGTGGGAGACATGGGCTGGCTCGACGAGGACGGCTACCTCTACCTGGGCGACCGCCGCAGCGACATGATCCTGTGCGGAGGCCGCAACGTCTATCCGGCGGAGGTCGAGGCGGCCCTCGAGGAGCACCCGGCCGTGCGCTCGAGCTGCGTCATCGGCCTGCCGGACGAGGACCTGGGAAGCCGCGTGCACGCGCTGGTCGAGCTCGCCGGCGAGGTCGGCGACGAGGAGCTGCGCGACCACGTGGCGAAGCGCCTGGTGCACTACAAGGTGCCCCGGAGCTTCGAGCGCGTGGACCATCCCCTGCGCGACGAGGCGGGCAAGGTCCGCCGCTCGGCGCTGCGCGCGGAGCGCTGCTAGCCCTGATCCGAGATTCCGAGGCGTGGTGAAACCCCGGAATTGAAAGTGGCCCCGTCGGTGGTACGAGTGGAAGTGCCAACCACCACCGTCCTCCGAAAGGGCCACATTCGTGAGATTAAGGAAAGGGTCGATTCGAGCCCGCGTCAAGGGCGATCTTCCGATCGCGTTCTCGGATGAGAAGATCTCGGCGCGTGGGGGCCTGGAGCTCTTGCGGCGCTTCCTGGTCGCGATCGAGCTTCCGGCGCGCCTGCGGGGGCTGTTCCGAGACACGCCGCTGGACGCCGACTACGGCGCGGTGCGGATGGTGATGCTCCTGATTGGGCTGCTGGTGATCGGCGGCCTGCGCGTGACTCACCTCGCCTTCGTGGGGACCGATCCGATCCTGCTGCTCTTCGCAGGCCTTCATCGGGCGCCTTCCGACCGCACGGTCGCGGACTGGCTCAAGCGCTTCACTTCGCCGGCCCTCGAGCGACTGGGCGACCTGATCCGGGACCTGGTCTACGAGCAGATCGAGCGCTGCCGCTTGGCGCGGCTCACGATCGACCTCGATGGGACGGTGCTGCGCACCGGCGCCAAGGTCGAAGGGGCGGAGCGGGGCTTCAATCCCCACCACCCGAAAGATCCCTCGTACTACCCGCTCACGGCGCACCTGGCCCAGCTCGGCCAGATCCTGCGGGTGTGGAATCGCCCGGGCAACGTTCATGACAGCCACAACGCGGCCGGCTTCCTCCGCGTCGTCTTCCGCGACCTGAGGGCGCGCTTCGGCCACCGCCTGCCGGTGGAGCTGCGCCTGGATGCCGCCTTCTTCCACCCCGAGGTCTTCGCCTTCCTCGACGGCGAGCGGGTCGAGTACGGCCTGAAGGTCCCGATGTGGAGGTCGCTGGGATTGCTCCCGCGGATTGCCGCTCGGAGGCGCTGGGCACGGGTCGATCGCTACCTCGATGGCTTCGAAACCAGGCTCCGCATCGAGCCCTGGAACCGGACCGAGCGGGTGGTGGTCTATCGCAAGCGCGTCTCCCATGAGAGCCGCAAGAACTTCCAGCTGGATCTCTTCAGCCCCGACGACGGGCACTTCGAGTACTCGGCCATCGCGACGAACAAGAGCCTCTCCATCCCGGCCCTCTGGCACTTCATGGCCGGCCGGGGCGCGCATGAGAAGACCCTCTCCGAGCTCAAGTCCCAGCTCGCCTTCGCGGCCATCCCGACCAACGACCGCCACGCCAACGCCGCCTGGCAGCTGCTCAGCGCGCTGGCGCTCAACCTCGTCCGGAGCTTCCAGATCGCCACCGGGGCGGCGCGGCGCCCTCGCACGTGGAAGCGGACCTTCCGCTACGTCTTCCAGTCGGTCTCCACCCTGCGCTTCGAGCTGATCCACCAGCCCGCTCGCCTGGTCCGGCCTGGCGGACGACCCCAGCTCCGCTTCGCCGTCTCTCCCCGAGCCCGCTCCCAGATCGAGCGCTGCCAGCAAGCTATCGAGCGCTGGGCGGCTTGATCCAGCCTACCCCTCGCTACGCCGCTACCTTCCCCGGGCGTGAGCCTATTCTCGGATCAGGGCTAGGAGGCCGCGATCACGCTGCGCAGGCCCGAGTCCCGCCGGATGCGCCAGATGAAGGCGTCCACGATGAAGTGGTGCACGTTGATCGCCGCGACCACGAGCAGGACGCTCTCGACCATGCCGAGCCCCGCCATCACGTAGACCCGCGGCCAGCACTGGAAGAGCGCGTAGCCCAGGCCGACGCAGAGCGCGTAGAGGGTCGCGACGTGGTACAGGCGCCCGTGGCGGTTCGCCGGCGCGCTCATCCGCTCGGAGACGTGGAAGACGGAGACGATCGCCAGGTACTGGATGGCGTGGAGCAGCGTCGCCCACAGGAAGGCCTCCAGGTAGGGCAGGAGCACCCACCAGATCCCGTTGCTCGCGACGAGCGCGAGGCTGATCCAGGGCATGGCCTTGCGCGGGGCGCCGCCCCCGCGCTGCCCAGAGCGGAGCGCGATCCAGGCGAAAAGGGCGAGCGGCATGGCGAAGGAGAGGACGCTGAAGCCCCGCTCGGCCCAGCTGAAGGCCAGGAGGGCCAGGGGGCGCGACGCGATCGCGGAGCCCGGCAGGAGCCAGCCCAGGCCGTAGCCCGCCGGCGTGCCGGCGAGCAGCGCCTTGAAGAAGGGCATGAGGCAGGTCCAGCGCAGGAAGCGGCGCTCTCCCTCCGAGAGGCGGCAGCCGGAGCGGGCGCAGTACATCGACGCGAGCCCGAAGGCCTGGGCCGCGTAGTGGAACGGCGACCAGCTCAGGTAGAGGGCCCAGAGGTGGCGTCCGATCTGATCCGCGAGGAGCACGAAGAGGCTGAGCGTCGCGAGCGTGAGGAGGGGGAGGACCATCGTGACGAAGGGGAGATCGCGGAAGGTCTGGGGCTTGGTGTAGAGGCGCACCGTCGAGGCGGCGAAGTGCGCCTGGTTGAGGAGCAGCGCCAGGATCGGGAAGGAGGCTCCCAGGAACCCGACGGCGGAGACGCCGCTGCTGACGAGCCAGGCCACGAGCGGGAGCGTGAGGCCGCCGCCGATCAGGAGGAGATCGAAGGCGGGGCCCACGAAGGTGCGGCCGAGGCCGAAGCGCGGGGCGCCGGGCCCGGCCGTCGCGACGCCCGCGCTCACGGCGCGGCCCCGGGCCCGAGGCCCAGCCGCTGCCGCAGCGCCGGCGGGAGCGGGACGCCGCGCCGCAGCGCCACGCGGGCGTACCGGCGCGCCCCCTCGATCTCTCCGAGCCGGGTGTGGAGCTGGGCGAGCCGCAGGTACAGGTGCGGCGGAGTCGGGGGACGCGAGAGCGCCTCGCCCCAGGCCCGGGCGGCCCCGCGCAGGTCTTCCAGCTCGACCAGGACGGCGCCCAGCCGGATCAGCCCGTCGGCCTGGCGGAATTCGATCGCGGCCTGGGTGCGGTACTCGTCGGCCGCGCGCAGGAGGTCGCCCCGGGCGATGGCCCGCTCGGCCAGGGCGAGGGGCTCGATGCGCGGCGGCGGGAGGCGCGCCTCGCGGCCGAGCTCGAAGGCGATGCCCGCCAGGGTCGCGGCGAGGAAGCCCGCGGCGCCGAGCCCGAAGGCGCATCGGTAGGCGAGACTGCGCAGCTCCGAAGGCATTCCCTGCAACCGCCGAGCGTCCGGCCGGGACGCGCGCCCGCGTGGCTTCTCGGGTCCATTCTAGACCCCGGCCACGGGTCCCGGTCAACCCGGCCCGGCGCGGCGCGCCGCTGGCCGCCGGCGCCGGATGCGGTACACCCGTGCCGATGCAGCGGCGGCCCTCTGTTCCCCGGCTCGCACAGGGCGCGCTGGCGCGCGCGCGGGGCGGAGCGGGGCTCCTCGCGCTCCTCGGCGCTCTCGCCGGCTGCGCCGAGGAGCCCGCCGGCGCGCGGAGCCTCATCCTGCTGAGCCTCGACACCCTGCGCGCCGACCACCTCTCGGCCTACGGCTACCCGCGGCCGACCTCGCCCCAGCTCGACGCCTTCGCCGCCTCCGCCACGCTCTATACCCGCGCCATGGCCTCGGCTCCCTGGACGCTCCCGAGCCACGCCTCGCTCTTCACCGGGCTCGATCCCTTCGAGCACGGCGCCCACTCCTTTCGCGCGAGCGGGCCCGGTGAGAACGCCTGGGCCCTCGCCCCGGAGCACCGGACCCTGGCCGAGGCGCTGGCCGAAGAGGGCTTCGCCACCGCCGCCTTCGTGGCCAACTCCTCGTATCTGACTCCGCGCACGGGGCTCGACCAGGGCTTCGCGACCTTCGAGGTGAAGCGCGAGCGCGCGCGAGAGAAGAACCGGCGCGTCCTCGCCTGGCTCGAGCAGCAGCGGGGCCGTCGCTTCTTCCTCTTCGTGAACACCATGGACACGCACCCGCCCTACAACCTGGAGCGCTGGCCCCCCTGGCTGGGCTCGCCGCCGAACCGGAGCCCGGCGCTGGCGCGCCGGCTCTACGAGGTGGTGATGCCCGGCGACGCGCCGCCCCCCGCGGACCTGGTCCGGCAGGTGGTGGACCAGTACGACGCCTCCATCGCCAATCTCGACGACGCCCTGGGAGAGCTCTTCGCGGGGATCGCGGCGCTCGGCCTCCTCGACGAGGCCTTGATCGCCGTGACGTCCGACCACGGCGAGTACCTGGGCGAGCATCGGCTGCTCTGGCACTCGAAGGACGTCCATCAGCCCGTGCTCTGGGTGCCGCTCATCCTCCGGGCCCCGGGGCAGCGCGCAGGGCGGCGGGTGGAGACGCCGCTCTCCTCGGCCCACGTCCCGCACCTGATCGCGGGGGCCTTCGAGCCCGCGCTGGCGGCGCGGCTCCAGGTGCTCTTCCCGCGCGCCGCCGGCGCCGACCCGGTGCTCGCCGAGAACTACTACACGCGCGCCCGCGATCTCCTGGACCCGCGCTGGGGCTGGCGCTTCGACCGCGTGCGCCGGGCGTTCTACGAGTGGCCCTGGAAGTACGTCGAGTCCTCCGACGGCCAGCACGAGCTCTACGACCTGGCCGCGGACCCGGGCGAGGAGCGCAACCGGATCCGGGAGCGGCCCGAGCGGGCCCGGGAGCTCGCGAGCCGCCTCGCGGCGCGCCTGGAGCGGGCCCCCGGCGCCGGCACGGGCCCGAGGCTCGCGGACCCGGATGCGGCGGAGCTCGAGGAGCTGCGCGCGCTGGGCTACGCGCCGTAGGGCGTCGGGCCCGCGTCAGCGCGGGGCGGGCTCGGCCAGGAGCGCGCGCAGCTGGCGCGTGCTCGTGGGCTCGTCGGGATCCGCCGGGATGCGCGCGGCCGCCTCGCGCGCGGCGTCGAGATCGCCGGCCAGGAGGTGGAAGCTCGCCGCCAGGAAGGCCGCGTCGGCCCCCTCGGCCTGCGCCTCGCGCTCGGCCAGCCTTCGCAGGTGCCGGCGCAGGACCTCGCCCACGGGGGCGGCGCGCAGGCCCCGGGGCAGGTGGGTGAGCGCCCGCCGCATCGCCTCCAGGCTCTGGCGCCGGTCGCCTTGCAGGGCGGCCGCGACCGCGAGGCCCGCGCTCGGCACGGGGAGCTCCGGCTGCGCCTCGGCCAGGCGGGAGAGCCGGGCCAGGGCCTCCGGCAGGCGCCCCTCGTGGAGAGGCGTCCAGCCGCTCTCCTCGAGGGCAGCCGCCCTCCCGGCCTCGAGGTCGAGGGGCGGGCCCGCCGCCGCGCGCCCCCCGATTGCGAAGCCGGGCCGGAAGTAGCTGTGGAAGGGCGCCGGGCCGTAGCGTTCCCGGTACCCGAGGTAGCCCCCCTGGCCGGCGTGGTTGCCGCTGTGGGGGCCCAGCCGCTCGCGGTAGCCCTGGTGGCCCTCGAAGGGCAGAGCGTCCCCGGGCCCGCGCAGTCGCCAGTGGCTGCGACGGACGTGGTCGGCATCGCCCACCGCCGGCGCCGGGGTGCCGAGCAGGCCGAGCCCGAATGCGCCGCACGCGAGGAGCCTCGCCTTCGCCATCCTGCGCCCCGGCCCGAGTCTAGCCCGCACCTCGGGCCGGGACCTCGGCCCCGGGGCTACATCTGGACCAGGCCGCTCCGGATCGCGAAGCGGACCAGCCCGGCCACCTTGTGGATGTCGAGCTTCTCCATCAGGTTCGAGCGGTGGGAGTCGACCGTCTTGAGCGAGATCCGGAGCGAGGAGGCGATCTCCCGGCTCGAGTGCCCGTCGGCGATCATCCCGAGTACCTCGCGCTCGCGGTCGGTGAGGAGAGCCAGCCCGACCGGCTCCGGCGACGACGGGCCCGCGAGGACCTCGACCACCCGCTGCGCGACCGAGCTCGAGAGGTAGGAGCGGCCGGCGCGCACGGCGTCGATGGCGGCGAAGAGCTCCTCCGGCTCCGCGCTCTTCACCAGGTAGCCCGCGGCTCCCGCCCGCAGCACGTCCTCCACGTGGCTGCCGTCCTCCAGCATCGAGAGCACCAGCACCCGGGTGCTCGCTCCGTGGTCGCGCAGGATCCGCGTCGCCTCGACCCCCGACCTGCCCGGCATGTTGATGTCCATGAGCGCGACGTCGGGCTTCTTCTCGAGGACGACGCGCACGACCTCCTCCCCGTCGGAGGCCTCTCCCACCACCTGGAAGTCATCGCGCGTCTCGAGGAGCTTGCGGATCCCCTCGCGAACGATCGCGTGATCGTCGGCCACCACGATCGTCGTGCCCATCCCCGCCCTCCCTTGGCACGATACAGTAGGGGGCCCGAGCGGCGGGGCGATCCGGCATTCCCCGGAATTTCGCCGCTCGAATTCCGAGGACTCCGGGTAGAGTTGCTCGGAGCCTCGGCTCGCCGCCCCGGGGCCGCCCGTCGGAGGGCTCCGCCCGCATGCCCGCCCGCCCGCGCCCCGAGACGCTGCTCCTGCTGGCGGCGGCCGCCGTATTCGCCGTCCTGCTCTTCGGGCGCCTCTCCCATCCGCTCCTCTGGCAGGACGAGGCGGAGACGGCCGTCTTCGGGCGCCGGGTGCTCGAGGTCGGCTACCCGAAGGTCCACGGACCGAAGGGCGTCCTCTACGAGTTCGGCCCCGACGAGGCGGTCGGGGTCAAGGAGGGTCTCGACGCCTACATCGGCACCACCTGGGGCCACTTCTACCTGGCCGCGCCGGCCGTCGCGTGGGCGGAGGGCGCCCGCGACCTCTACGCGCAGACCTTCCGGCTGCGCCTGCCCTTCGCGCTCACGGGCGCCGCGGGCGTGGCCGTCTTCGCGCTGGCGGCGCTGCCCGTCTACCAGGGCGAGCGCCGCCGGCAGATCCTCTTCGCCGCCCTCTTCCTGCTGCTCTCGTCGCTCTCGATCTCCCTCGTGCTCCACCTGCGCGAGGTCCGCTACTACCCGGTCGCGGTGCTGCTCGGAGGCGCGATCCTCGCGCTCCACCTGCGCTGCGCGGTGCTGGGGCGCGGCTGGCGCCGGCGCGACGCCCTGGCGTTGGTCCTGCTGCTCGTGCTGCTCTTCCACTTCTTCTGGGCCGGCTTTGCGGCCTTCGCGGCGCTCCTTCTGGGCGATGGTCTGCTGCGCGCGCTGCGCGCGCGCGCCGAGGGCGGGCGCCGGGTCCGCTCCGCGCTCGCCGGGCCAGCGGCGGTGCTGGTCTCGCTGCTCGCGGTGGCCCCCTGGCTCGTCTTCTTCGAGACCTTCCGCGTCGCGCGCGCCTTCGCCGGCGACCTCGGTCCGACGCCCGGGACCTTCGTCGCCAACCTGGCGTTCGTGCTCCGGCACTTCCTGCGCTACGAGCTCCTCGGGCCGGTGCTCGCGCTGCGGGTCGCGGTCCTCGGAATCCAGGCCCGGGCGCGCGCGCGCGGCGCGCCGGGCCTGCCACCGGAGAGCCTCGCCTGCGCGAGCTTTCTCGCCGCGTTCGCGCTGGGCTACGCGCTGCTCCTCTGCGGGAACCCCCTCGTCTACGAGCGCTATTTCGTGGTGCTCGGTCCCGTGCTGAGCCTGATCTTCCTGCTCGACGCCTTCGCCCTCCTGGAGGGCGTGCCGCGCGGGCTCGCGCCGGCGCGCCGGCGCGCGTCGGCGCGGGGCCTGGCCCTGGGCCTCGTCGGCGTCGCGGCGGCGAGCGCGCTGCTGCGCGGCCCGGAGATCCGGGGCCGGCTCGAGGAGATCGCGCGCCCCTACCAGGGTCCCCTCGACTTCGCCGTGGCCTACCTGCGCGAGGCCTATCCGGCCCCCGAGGAGCTGGTGATCGCGACGAACTACGCGCCCCACGTCTACGCCTGGTACCTGGGCTGCCGCGTGGTCGGGGGGCTCGGCGGCGGCGACCCGCTGGCCGCGGCCGGCCGCGCGCCGGACGTGGTGATCCCGCGGCGCCGCTGGCCGCGCGGGCAGGCCGAGCTCTGGCGGCTGCTCGCGCAGGGGGGCTACCGGCCCCGCGTCCTCCCCGTGGAGGACCGCCACTTCAACAACGCGCCCTCGCTCAGCCGCAGCGCGGCGATGCCGGATCCGCACCGGTTCCGGACCCCGCGCAGCGACGACCCGCGCGGGCGCCTCACGCTCTACGAGCTCCGCAGGGGGCCTGCGCGCTGAGGCGGCGCGCGGCGGAGGCGGCAATCGGGCGAAGGCCCGGGGCTCCCTTGGGGGAAATCCGGCCCGGCCCGGGAGACGGGCTGCCGCCCGCCGCGAGGGGGGCGCCGGGCGCTCCGAATGCGCTTTCCGGGCGACAAGTTCCCGAGCCCGTCTGCCGATGGGCTCCGGAGCGGAGCGGCCTCCGCGAGGCGAAAGACATGAGCGGCACCCGAGCGGGCTTCGTGGCCCGCCAGCCGATCCTGAACAAGAAGCACCGGATCATCGGCTACGAGCTGCTGTTCCGCGCCGGCGCCGACGACGCCCACGCCGACCTCCGGGACCCCCGAGAGTCGACCGCCCGCGTGATCGTCGACGCCCTCGCGACCATCGGCATCGACGCGCTCCTCGGACCCACCCTCGGCTTCCTCAACGCGACCCCCGAGTTCCTGGAGAGCGATCTCGTGGAGGCGCTGCCGCGGGATCGCGTGGTGCTCGAGATTCCGGTCATGGCGGAGGTCCGCCCGGGCTTCGAGAGCCGCTGCCGCGAGCTCGCCCGGAAGGGCTACCGGCTGGCCCTCGAGAGCCTCGACCGCCGCGACCCGCGCGAGCCCCTCCTGGCCGTCACCAGGTTCGCGAAGCTCGATCTGCGCAAGACGGGCGAGGCAGGTCTCAAGCCGCTCGCCCGCCGGATCAAGCGCCATCCCGTGACGCTCGTGGCGGAGAAGGTCGAGACCGTCGAGGAGTTCGCGGCCTGCCGCGAAGCCGGCTGTGATCTCTTCCAGGGCTACTACTTCGCCCACCCCGTCACCGTGGTCGGCCAGCGCGTGGATCCCGACCGCGCCGTCCTGATGGAGCTCCTCATGAAGGTGGGGGGGGGCGGCGACTTCGAGGAGCTCGTGGACGTGATCAAGCGCAACGCGAGCCTCACCGTGAACCTCCTGCGGCTCGTGAACTCCGGGAGCCTGGCGCGCGCCACCCGCGTCAAGTCCGTCCGCGAGGCGCTGCTCCTGATCGGCCAGAACCAGCTCGTCCGCTGGCTCACCGTGCTCCTCTACGCCGGGGAGTCGCAGACGGGCATGGAGGACGCGCTCCTCAAGGTCGCCGCCAAGCGGGGCCGCACCATCGAGCTGCTCTGCAAGGAGGCGAGCGCTGCGGAGGGCTCCGTCGAGGCCGACACGGCCTACCTGGTGGGGATGCTCTCGCTGATGGACGTGCTCTTCGCGGTGCCCATGGCGCAGGTGCTGGGCCAGATCCAGGTCGACGAGGCCGTGCGCGAGGCGCTGGTCCACCGCAAGGGGCTGACGGGCAGCCTGCTCCTCGTCGAGGAGAAGATGGAGCAGTCGGCCTTCGACGAGGTGGAGCGGATCCTGGCGGAGCTCGGCCTCACCCCGGAGCAGTACGCCCAGGCCCAGCGCGACGCCTACGCCTGGGTCCACGGGAGCGACTCGCCGCCCTTCGACGTGTGAAGGCGGCGGCGCGCCCTGCGGGTCAAGGCCCGGCTGCCGCCCGGGCGACGGCTTCCTCGAGGGAGGCCCCTTCCCGGATCTGGCGCCGGTAGCCCACGAGCTGGCGCGCGCGGTTCATGGCGAGGGCTCCGACCAGGCGGCCCTCGCGGCCGTAGAGGGCCACGAAGCGCCGCTCCGCCAGGGAGCCGTGCACGATGCGCCGCTCGTCGTCGGCGCGGAACGAGCCCGCGCTCATGATCTTGCAGTCGTACTGGTCGGACCAGACGTAGGGCACCGGGGCGAAGGGGCTGGCCCCGCCTGCGCCGGCCAGCAGGCGCGCGGCCGCCGCCTCGCCCTGCTCGACGGCGTTGGTCCAGTGCTCCACGCGCATGGACTCTCCGAAGAGGGGGTTGGTCCAGCGCGCCACGTCGCCGGCGGCGACGATGCCGGGGGCGCCGGTCGCGAGGGTCTCGTCGCAGACCACGCCGTCGGCGAGCTCGAGGCCGGAGCCGGCCAGCCAGCCCGTCTCCGGAGCCACCCCGATCCCCACCACGACGAGGTCGGCGGCCGCGCGGCTCCCGTCGCCGAGCCGGACCTCCTCCACGCGAGCGCCGCCCGAGAAGCCCGCGACGCCCACGCCGCAGCGCAGGTCCACCCCGTGGTCGCGGTGGATCGCGCCGAGGAGCGCGCCGATCTCGGGGCCGAGGGCCGCCGCCAGGGGCGCGGGCAGGGCCTCGAGGAGCGTCACCTCGAGCCCGCGCTGCCGGCAGGTGGCCGCCACCTCCGCGCCGATGAAGCCCGCGCCCACCACGGCGACCCGCGGGCCGCACTCGAGCTCGGCGCGGATCGCGAGGCAGTCGTCGAGGCTGCGCAGGGTGTGGATCCCGGCCAGCGGCGGCGTGCGCGGGAGCGCGCGCGGCGTGGCGCCGGTGGCGATCACGAGGCCGTCGAAGGCCAGCTCCTCGCCGGTAGCGAGGGCCACGCGGCGGCGGGCGGGATCGAGGCCCGTGGCGCGCACGCCGAGGCGCAGGTCGAGGTCGAGGGCGTCCCAGGCCCCGGGCTTGCAGAGGGCGAGCGTCTCCGGCGCGCGGGTCCCGCGCAGCACCTCCTTGGAGAGCGGCGGGCGGTCGTAGGGCAGGTGGCGCTCGGCCCCCACCAGCGCGAGGCGCCCGGCGAAGCCCAGCCGGCGCAGGGCCTCGGCGGCCCGCAGGCCGGCGAGCGATGCCCCCACCACGGCGATCGACGCGAGCGCCCCCACGCGGGCAGTCTAGGCAGTGCAGCGCGAGAGCTGCATCCCGCAGCCCGCAGGCTGCAGCCGGGTCCCCGCCGCTGGCCCGCAACGCCCTGAAATTCCTGGAAAACCGCGGTCGGCACGGGCCTTGCTCTGGCGCATCCCATGCACGTCACGGGATTCGCAGCGCCGCCCTCGCCTACCCTGTGCGTCGGGGGGCGCGCCGGGAGCTCGGCCATGGCATGGCGCAGCGAGGATCGCAGCCGGGGCGAGCGCGGCCGCGGCCCCCGGAGCTCGCGCCAGGAGCCCACGCCCGAGCAGCGCGCCTGGCGCGCCGCCCGGCGCCGCGCGAGCCGCCGGCTCGGCTTCCTGGCCCACCTCGTGCCCTACGCCTCGGTCTGCCTGCTGCTCCTCGCGCTGGCCGGCTTCCGCGTCGCCCTGATCGTGGCCCTCTCCTGGGGAGTCGGCGTCGCCTGCCACTACTTCTTCGCCCTGGTGGCGCCGGACCTGCACCGCCGCTTCATCGAGGACGAGGTGCGCCGCGAGCTGCGCGAGAGCGGCCAAAAGGAGCGCCAGAGCACCCTCGACCGCCACGCCCGCTCCCTCGAAGAGCTCTCGGCCTCGATCGCCCACGAGATCCGAAGCCCCATCACGGCGGCCAAGAGCCTGGTGCAGCAGATGGGCGAGGACCCCGCCTCCCGCGAGAACGTCGCCTACGCCAACGTGGCCCTCGAGGAGCTCGACCGGGTCGAACGCTCCATCTCCCACCTGCTCCGTTTCGCGCGCGAGGAGGAGGTGGAGCTGCGCGACATGAGCCTCGCGGACGCCCTCGACTCCGCCCTCGAGTCGCTGCGCGATCGCCTGGCGCGCCTGGGCGTCGCGGTGGAGTGCGAGCGGAGCAGCGAGGGCCGCATGCGCGGAGACGCGGAGAAGCTGCGCCGCGTGCTCATCAACCTGATCGGGAATGCCCTCGACGCCTTCGAGGAGGCGGGGACCCGCCGACCCCGGCTCCGCATCGAGGGGGGCGAGAACCTGGCGGGGAGCGAGGTGTGGCTGCGCATCCGGGACAACGGCCCGGGCATCGAGGCCGGAGCCCTCGCGAAGATCTTCAGCCCCTTCTACACCTCGAAGCAGCAGGGCACGGGGCTGGGCCTCGCGATCTCGAAGAAGCTGGTCGAGGCCCACGGCGGCTCCCTCGAGGCGCGCTCCGCGCCGGGGGAGGGGGCGGAGTTCCTGCTCGCGTTCCCGAAATCGGCCGGGGCGGGCGCTAGCGGGACCGGGAAGGGCCTGGAATGATTGGGTTCGGAGGCCTCCCGATGGGCGAAGGCTCGGGTTCCGACGCGGGCCCGCTGCGCCGACGCCAGCGCGGCCGCGGCCGCCACGCCCGGCGCCAGGGCGGCGCCGCGGAGGCCGGCGCGACTCCCGGGGAGCGGGAGCTCGGCCCCGAGGAGCGCGCCGAGCGCCGGGTCCGCCTGACCGGCGACCTGCTCAAGTTCGGCGTCGTGACGCTCTTGCTCTTGATCTTCCTCCCGCCGGTCGGCTTCATCGTCCTCTTCGCCTGGGGCCTGAGCCTCGGGCCGCGCCTGTACCGGCACTGGATCGAGCCGCGCCTGCGGGAGCGCTTCGTCCGGGAGGAGGTCGAGCGGCAGGTGCAGGCGAGCCTCTCGAGCGAGCGGCGTGCGCTGGAGGGAGAGCACGCGCGCTCCCTCGAGCGGCTCTCGGCCTCCATCGCCCACGAGATCCGCAACCCCATCACGGCGGCCAAGAGCCTGGTGCAGCAGATGGAGGAGGACCCCACCGCGAGGGAGAACGTGGAGTACGCCCGCGTGGCCCTGGCGGAGCTCGAGCGCGTCGAGCGCTCCGTCTCGCTCCTGCTGCGCTTCGCGCGCGACGAGGAGCTCCGCCCGGCGGAGCTGCGCCTGGCCGACGTGATCGATTCGGCGCTCGAGACCTTCCGCGATCGCCTCGCGCGCTCGGGGATCGCCCTCGAGCGGCGCCTGGACTGCGAGGGCAACCTCCGCGGCGACGCCGAGAAGCTGCGGCGCGTGGCCATCAACCTGCTCACGAACGCCGTCGAGGCCCTGGAGCAGGCCGGCACGCCCGAGCCGAGGATCGCGGTCGAGCTGGGCGAGAACCTGGCCGGCAGCGAGGTCTGGCTGCGCGTCTCCGACAACGGCCCGGGCATCGACCCGGAGGTCCGGGCCCGGCTCTTCAGCCCCTTCCACACCTCCAAGGAGTCGGGCACGGGCCTGGGCCTCGCCCTGTGCCAGAAGGTCGTCCTGGACCACGGCGGGAGCATCGAGGTCGAGTCGCGGCCCGGCGCCGGAGCCGCCTTCCTGGTGACGCTCCCCAAGGCGCCGCGGGCCCTGCCGGGGGCGCAGCCGTGACGGCGCGCATCCTCGTGGTCGAGGACGAGCGCGCCATCCAGCTCGCCCTCTCGGGGCTCCTGCGCCGGGAGGGCTACGCCGTCGAGCTCGCCGGAGACGGGCAGGAGGCGATCGAGAAGCTCGGGGCGGGCGCCTTCGACCTCGTGCTGACCGACCTGGCGCTCGGGCGCGGAAAGAGCGGCATGGACGTGCTGCGGCGCGCCAAGGAGCTCCACCCGGAGACGCTGGTGGTGATGATCACCGCCCACGGCTCCGAGAAGATCGCGGTCGAGGCCATGAAGGCCGGGGCCGAGGACTACGTCCCCAAGCCCTTCGACAACGACGAGATCCGGCTGGTGGTGCGGCGCGCCCTGGAGCGCACGCGCCTGGTGCGGGAGCACCGGCTCCTCCTCGAGCAGGTGCAGCGGCAGTACGGCTTCGAGAACCTGATCGGCTCCGGCCCCGCCATGCAGCGCGTCTTCGAGACGCTCCAGAAGGTGGCCGAGACGGACCTCACGGTGCTGGTGCGCGGCGAGAGCGGCACCGGCAAGGAGCTCGTGGCCCAGGCGCTCCACGGCCGGAGCTCGCGGCGCGGGCGCCCCTTCGTCGCCGTCAACTGCGCGGCGATCAGCCGGGAGCTGGTGGAGAGCGATCTCTTCGGCCACGAGAAGGGCGCCTTCACCGGCGCCGATGCGCGCCGCCAGGGGCGCTTCGAGGCCGCCGACGGCGGGACGATCTTCCTGGACGAGATCGGCGACATGGCGCCGGAGACCCAGGCCAAGGTCCTGCGCGTGCTCCAGGAGCGCTCCTTCGAGCGCGTGGGCGGCGGCCAGCCGATCCGCGTGGACGTGCGGGTGGTGGCGGCCACCCACCGCCACCTGGAGGAGGAGGTGCGGAGCGGCCGCTTCCGCGAGGACCTCTACTACCGGCTCCGGGTCGTCGAGATCGAGCTCCCGCCCCTGCGCGAGCGCCAGCAGGACATCCCGGCCCTGGCCCAGCGCTTCCTCGAGCAGGTGACCGCGCGCCTGGGCCTCGAGAAGCGGCGCCTGGGCGAGAGCGCGCTCTCGCGCCTCGCGCACCATCCCTGGCCCGGCAACGTGCGCGAGCTCCAGAACGCCATCGAGCAGGCCTGCGTGCTGGCCTCGGGACCGGCCATCGAGGAGGCCGACCTCCGCCTCGGCGGCGCGGCGGGAGCCCCGGAGCCCGGGGCGGACCTCGCCCACCTGCCCTTCGCGGAGGCCAAGCGGCGCGCCACGGAGGGCTTCGAGAAGGCCTTCCTGCTGCGGGCGCTGCGCGCCAGCGGCGGCAACATCTCTCGCGCGGCCCAGTCCATCGGCATGGTGCGCCAGAGCCTGCAGCAGAAGATCCGCGAGCTCGGCCTGCGCGACGAGGACTGGGCCGGCGAGGAGTAGGAAGGGGAACGATGGAGGAGTCCATGACGCAGCATTCGCGGGGGATCTTCGGGCGATTGCGCAGCCTGGTGCGCGCGGTCTTTGCGGGCTGGGTCCGCGATGGCGAGCGGCAGCACCCGCGCGCGGTCTACGAGCAGGCCATCGACGACCGCAAGCGCCAGTACCGCGAGCTCAAGGAGGCGGTGGCGGGCATCCTCTACATGCGGAACAAGCTCGAGGCGGAGATCGGCGAGCAGCGCGCCGAGATCGCGCGGCTCCACGACGACGTGCGCCGCGCGGTGCGCCGCGGCGAGGACGGGGTCTCGCTGGCGCTGATCCGCCACAAGCAGCGGCTGCTCGAGGAGCTCGAGCGCAAGGAGGAGGAGCTCGCCGCGCTGCGCCGCGAGGCCGAGGAGTCCAAGGGCAACCTGCTGCGCTTCCGCGACGAGATCCGCGACCTGGTGCGCGAGAAGGGCCACGCGCTGGCCGCCCTGGCCAGCGCCCAGACGCGCCGCCGCATGCAGGAGGCCCTCGAGGGCCTGTCGGTCGACGCCGAGATGAAGGCCCTGGAGAGCGTGCGCGAGCACGTGGCGCGCCTCTCGACGCTGGGCGCCCTCGACCGCGAGCTCGGGGGAGACGAGGGCCTGCGCCGGCGCCTGCGGGCGGTGCGCGACGGGGCCCGCGACGAGGCCGCCCGCGAGGAGCTCGAGGAGCTGAAGCGCGGGCTCAACCCCCCCGCGCTCCCCGAGGCCACCCCGAGAGCCGAGATCCTCGAGGCGAAGCAGCCGGAGCGCGCGGCCCCGACGACGGCGGCCTGAGGGCCCTGGGGCCGCAGCGGGGCCGCGGCCGCCTGTGGCATCCTGTCTCGGGGCCGCTGGCCCGCCGGTCCCGAGGAGGCCCCCCATGCCGCCCAGCGAACCGAGATCCAGCCTGCGACCGATCGCCGCTTCCCGCGACTTGAGCCGGCGCGAGTTCCTGAAGGCCGCGGGCGCCGCGGCGCTGGCCGGCGGGGCCCTGCCCGCCCTGCCCGGGGTCGCCCGCGCCGGCGCGGCTGCGGCGACGGGCGCGGCGCGCCCGGAGTCGCTGGTCGCGGAGCTCTACGCCTCCCTCGCCGCGGAGCAGCGCCGGGCGATCTGCTTCCCCTGGGACCACGTGGACCCGAAGCTCGGCCTCCTGCGCACGCGGGTCGGTGCCAACTGGCGCATCACCGAGCCGGCCCTCGACGGCGACTTCTTCCGCGCCGACCAGCGCGCGCTCGTCCGCTCCATCTTCGAGGGCATCACCGCACCGGACTGGCACGAGCGCTTCGACCGCCAGCTCGAGGACGACGCCGGCGGCTTCGGGAGGCACCAGGCCATCGCCCTCTTCGGCGCGCCCGGCGACGGGGACTTCGAGTTCGTCCTCACGGGTCGCCACATGACGCTCCGCTGCGATGGAAACTCGGCGGAGCACGTGGCCTTCGGCGGCCCCATCTTCTACGGGCACGCCACCGGCACCTGGTGGTCCGGCGGCTTCATCGAGAAGGCGGCGCACCCCGGCAACGTCTTCTGGCACCAGGCGGTGGCGGCGAACGGGCTCTTCGGGATGCTCGACGGGAGGCAGCGCGAGATCGCGCTGGTGGAGGAGCTCCCGGAGGAGAGCGCCGTTCCGCTGCAAGGCGCGCAAGGGAGCTTTCCCGGCATCCCGCTGGCGGAGCTCTCGGCGGACCAGCGCGAGGAGGCGCAGCGCGTGCTGCGCACCCTCCTCGACCCCTTCCGCCAGAGCGACCGCGACGAGGTGGTGACGGCGCTCCGCGCCCAGGGGGGGCTCGACCGCTGCTCGCTCGCCTTCTACGAGGAGGGCGACGTGGGCGGCGACGGGGTCTGGGACTGCTTCCGCCTGGAGGGCCCCGCCTTCGTCTGGTACTTCCGCGGCGCCCCCCACGTGCACGTCTGGGTCCACGTCGCCGACCACCCCGGCGTCCCGCTCAACTCCTGACGCCGGAAGCGGCGGAAGCGGGGACGTTCCTTTCGTTATTTCGTTTCGGGGAACGGGCCTCACGCCTTTGCGGTCGAATCCGCCCCCGAAACGAAATAACGAAAGGAACGTCCCCGTCTGCGTCTAGTAGAGGGGCGACCAGCGGCTGGTGCGGAGGAGGCGGCTCTGCCACTGGTCGCGGTAGCGCAGGGCCTTGCTCATGTAGCTCTCGGGCCCCTTCTGCTCCGGCGGCGTCTCGTGGGTGAGCAGGTGCAGGAGCGTCTCGTGATTCAGGATCTTCTGCCACAGCATGGCCTCGCGCCGCTGGTGCGTGCCGTGGGCCACCTGGAAGCAGGCCTGGATGTCGAGCAGCGCGCGCCCGAGCGCGTAGCGGGAGAGCACCTGGTAGTAGTCGACGTCCCAGCAGCGGATGTAGTCGTCGAGGGGCGCGTAGGGCCAGCCCGTATCCTCCATGAACATCGAGAGCTCGTGCTCGCGGCCATCGGTGGGGACCGCGCCGAGGTCGACGCTCTGGAGGGGCGACCAATAGACGGGGATCAGGATCTTCCCCACCACGTCGTGGCGGAGCTCGTCGAGCTCGCGCAGGGGCTTCTGGAGGTCTCCCTTCTGGATGCGGAGCGCCAGGCGCTCCCAGGCCGCGCCGTCGGCGATGCCCGTGATCGTCACGACCTGGTAGGAGGCGCCGCTCCCGTGGGCGTGGTTGGCGTACCAGAGCAGGCGCGCCTCGTCGCCCTCGGCGAGCCGGCGCATCCAGCCCTCGCGCACCGCCGCCTCGAACTCCTCCTCGCGGGTGCCGACCACGCGATGGACCTCGTGCAGGAAGAGCACGCTCGCTCCCTCCTCTCGTCGGGTTTGTGCCGCCCATCCTACACGAAGACGGGGGGCCGGGCGCTCACGCCCCCGCGAAATGCCGGCGCAGCAGCCAGAGCGGGCGGCGGAGCGGAACCTCGGGCGGCTGGTCGCGGATCGGGCGCAGGTCCTCGAGGGCGATCGCCTCCGGGTCCGGCGGGCCCGGGTAGGGGTGCTCGAGTGGTTGGCCCTCGGGCCGCAGCCTGGGAAGCGGGGCGTCGTTGCGCAGGTAGAGGAGCCCCCCCGCGTGCACGGAGCCATCGGGCTCGCGGCGCAGCCCGAAGACCCAGGGTGTGTAGCGGGCGTAGAAGGCGGGGTGGAGCACCAGCTCGTAGTCGCTCAGGAACCAGCTGCGGAACTCGAGGCCCAGGGTCCCGCCCACGGGACCGAGCAGGATCACCTCCGGCCGGAGCTGGAGCACGTACTCGCCCCAGCCCTTGGTGTGCCCGGGGATCGCCTGCCAGAGGGTCCGCCCGAGCGGCGCGCGGCGCGCGGCGATGGCGCGGTCGTTGAGACCCAGCGTGTCGATGAAGCGCAGGGAGGGCGCGAAGTAGGGGATCGAGCCGGCGGTGGCGGCGGCGATCAGGGTGCCGGGCGGGAGCTGCTGCTCCAGGATCCGCCCCAGGGTGCGGCCCGCCTCGGCGGCGCGGTCGTTCCGGGTGACCTCGAGAAAGGTGGGGAGCGCCTGCCAGAGGGCCAGCAGAACGACCGCGCTCCGGAGAGCCGGCCCCGGCAGCGTGCGCGCGCCCGGCAGCGCCGCCGCGAAGAGGAGGAGCACGACCGCGGGGAGCACCAGGCGCGCGCCCGGCATGTGGTCGCCGCCGCCCAGCAGGAGCCCCGCGAAGACCGGGAGCGCGAAGGCGGCCGCAGCGAGCGCGCGCCGCTCCCGGCGCCGGGCCAGGACCGCGGTCGCGAAGGCGAAGGCGGGGAGCCACTCGCCGCGCACCTTCCAGAGGTAGGCCAGGCCCGCGCGCAGCTGCTCCGCCAGGGGAAGACCTCCGATCTTCGCGCGCGCGGTATTCGGGAGCCAGTCGCCGTAGTAGAGCAGCCGGAACTCGAGCCAGGCGAGGAGCGGCAGGACGAGGGTCAGGGTCATCGCGACGGAAGCCCGTCGATCGCGCGCGAGGGCGACGAAGAGGAGCGCCAGGAGCCCGCAGGCCGCGCCTTCCGGACGCATCAGGGCGGCGGCGGCGAAGCAGAGCCCCGCGGCGGCGCCCCGGCGCGCGGCCTGCGCGTCGCCTTGCCGGGCCGCCCGCTCGGCCGCCAGGGCCTGCCAGCTCCCCGCTACGAGCCAGAAGGCGAAGCCCGGGAGCTCGAGCCCGCCGTTCGTCCACAGGATCACCCCGTGCAGGGTGACGACCAGGAGGAGGAGCTCGGCCCGGGCCCGGCTCGCGATCCAGAGCACGAAGAGCCCCGCCAGGTAGGCGACCCCGAGCGCGCGGGCCGCCGTCTCGAGGTCGAGGCCGAGCGCGCCCAGGGGCAGGAGCTGGAGCAGCCACAGCGGATGCGTGAAGCCTTCGACGTAGTTGCCCTCGCTCCAGACGAGCCCCTTCCCGGCCAGGAAGCTCTGCGCGTAGCGAAGGGTGATGTAGGCGTCGTCGTGGAAGAAGGCGCGCGTCCTCGCCAGGGACGCGATGGCCAGGGCGGCGGCGAGGCCGTAGAACGCGGCGCCGCTCGGGCCTGGGCTTGCGCTCAGAAGCCCTCGGCGCTGTGATCGATCTTCCACATGACCCAGGGGACGAAGCGGCGCAGGCGCCAGCCCACCTGCGTCTGCCAGCCCGGGATCACCCAGAAGCGGCCGCGCAAGATGGCGCGATCGATCGCGTCGAGCACCGCCTCGGGCTGCATCGGCTTCGGGCCCACCTGCATGATGCGCGGGTGGGAGGTGGCCTGGTCGCGCAGCGGCGTGTCGACCTGGGAGGGGCAGACGCAGCAGATGTGCACGCCCCGGCCGCGGGTCTCGTGATGGAGCACCTCGGTGAAGGCCACCACCGCGAACTTCGAAGCGGAGTAGGCGCCGAAGTGCATGTTGGGCACCCAGCCCGCGATGGACGCGAAGTTGACGAGGGAGCCGCGCCCGCGCTCCAGCAGGTGCGGCATCACGGCCTTGCTGACGTTCACCAGGCCGCCGTAGTTGATGGCCATGATGCGGTGGATCTCGTCCAGGTCCTGCTCCAGGAGCAGGCTCGTGGGCTGGATGGCGGCGCCGTTGTAGACGCGCTCGAGGGGGCCCACCCGCGCCACCACGTGCGCCACCAGGTCTTCCACCCCGGCGGGATCGGTCACATCGAGGACGCGCGGCTCGATCCCGGGGCGGCCCGCGGCCGTCTCCTTGAGCCCCGTCTCGTTCACGTCGACCGCGACGGCGGTTCCGCCCGCTTCGGCCCAGCGCCGGGCCGCGAGGCGGCCCATGCCGCTCGCGGCCCCCACCACGAGCGCCACCTTGCCCCGCGCGTCGAGTGCCCTCGCCATCTTCTCCCCCTCCCCTCGCGGCTCTGCGCTCCGCCGGGCTCGGCCCGGCGCTCTCGCGCCCCCGCCGCGGGCCTGTGGTGTAGCCCAGCTGCGCGCGGGGCGCCGCCTCGCCGGCGCTAGCTGTAGCGGGCCTCGCGGCCCCGGGAGGGACCGACCTGCGCGGCGGCGCCGCGCAGGTCGGCGAGGAAGGCGTCGGCCACCCGGGCGTGGATCGGCGAGAGCATGAGGTGCAGCGCGTCGGGGCCCCGCTGGCGATCCAGGTGCCAGCCGCGGTCGTCCATCGCGTCCCCCACGGCGAAGATGTCGAGGGCGTCGGAGCCGAAGGCGAGCACGCTCATGGCGGGATCGCCCAGCACGAAGAGCCCCGGGATCGCCTCGATCCCGGCCCGCAGTCGTCCCGCCGTCTCGTGCAGCTCCCGCGCGAGCCGCAGGTAGCCCTCCTCGCCCAGGTGGTTCATCACCGCCCAGGCGGCGGCGATCGGCGCGCCGGGCCGTGCCCCCGCCAGGGCGAAGGAGCCGTAGGTCCCCCCCGGCCAGTCCTGGTACAGGAAGAGCTGATAGCGATTCAGGCTCTCCCGCTCGCGGTGCGCGATCACCGAGGCGCCCTTGATGCAGTAGCCGTACTTGTGCACGTCGGCGGAGATCGTGGTCACTCCCGGCACCCGGAAGTCGAAGGGCGGGACGAAAGCGCCCAGGCGCTCGTAGAAGGGCAGGAGGAAGCCCCCGAGGCAGGCATCGGTGTGGAACGAGATGCCGCGGGCAGCGGCCAGCCCGGCGAGCTCGGCGATCGGGTCGACGACGCCGAAGGGGTAGCAGGGGGCCGATCCCACCACGAGGACCGTGTCGTCGGAGAGGAGCCGTTCCGCAGCCGCTGCGTCGGCGCGCAGGTCGGCGGCGAGCGGGATCTGCACCAGCTCGAGGCCCAGGTAGAGGGCCGCCTTGGCGAAGGCCGGGTGCGCCGAGCGCGGCGCCAGGAGCTTTCCCCGCTCGATGCCGCGCTCCGCACGGGCGCGCTCGCGCGCCGTCTTGACCGCCATGAGGATGCTCTCGGTGCCGCCCGAGGTCATCGCTCCGCCGGCCGCATCGCCACCGTGCAGCAGGTGGGCGGTCATCGAGACGACCTCGTCCTCCATCTGGCGCAGGCTCGGGAAGCGGAAGGGGTTGAGCGCGTTCTCGTGCAGATAGAGCAGGCTCGCCTCGCGCAGCACCGCGTCCACGTCCTCGCCGGCCGGGTAGACCAGGCTGAAGGTGCGGCCGCCGCGCCAGTCGGCGTCGGCCTCCTTGCGCTCGCGCATGCGCGCGAGGAGCGCCGCGAGCGGCGTTCCCTGCTTCGAAAGTCTCACCGCGGTTCCCTCCCTACCCCGGGAGCACGACGCGGCGCCGGCCCAGGGCCTTCTCCAGCTCGTCCGCCAGGGCGGCGTGGCAGGTGAGGAGCAGGATCTGCCGGCGCTGCGAGATCTCGCCCAGGAGAGCGTAGACCGCCGCGCGCCGCCCGTCGTCCATGCGCACCAGCGCATCGTCGAGGACCAGGGGCAGGCTCTCGCGGTCCGCGTCCAGGTGGTCGAGGAGGCCCAGGCGCAGGCACAGGAAGATCTGGTCGAGGGTGCCGCGCGAGAGCGGCGGCCCGACCGGGAGGGGCTCGTCGCGGTCCCGCGGGCTCACGAGGAGGCCCCCCTCGGGTCCGGCCCGGTAGTCGAGGCGCAGGTGCCGCCCCTCGGTCGCCTGCGCCAGGTAGTGGCTCGCGCGGCGCAGCACGTCGGGCTGGTGCCGGTCGCGGAAGTCCTGCTCCGCCCGCGCCAGGACGGCCTCGAGCAGGGCCAGGCGGTCGCGTTCGCGCTCCACGCCTTCGAGCTGCTCCTCCAGGGCCAGCACCTCCTCGCGCGCTCGGGCGGGGCCGCTCGCCTCGCCGGTCTCGAGGAGCCGGACGAGCTGGCCCAGGCGCCGGCTGCCGGCCTCGAGCGCCACGTCGAGCTCCTGGAGCTCCCGCTCGCGCGCCTCCGCCACCTCCGGGAGCCAGTCGGCCGACTCGGGCGGCGCATCACCGGCGACGCGCGGGTCGTCCCGCAGCGCGGCGAAGCGCGGATCCCGCGCGAGCTCGGCCTCGCGCTCGACCACGAAGCGCGCCTCGGCGGCGCGCGCCACCACCCGCGCGAAGGCCTCGCCCGGCTCCGCGACGGCGGGCTCGGCGGTGCGGAGGGCCTGCTCCAGGCGCTGGCGATGGGCGCGCTTGCGCTCGAGGGCGGGGGCGCTGGCGTCGAGGCTCTGCTGCGCGAGCTCGCGCTCGGCCCGGTCGGTGGCGATGCGCTTCTCCGCCTCGCGGGTCCGGGCCAGTGCCTCGCGCAGGCGCGCGAGGAGGAGCGGCGCCTCGGCGTCCGTCGCGAGGTCGAGCCGGCCACAGAGCTCCCGCCAGCGCCGCTCGCTCTTCTCGAGCTCCGCGCGCAGCGCGAGCGCCGCCGCCTCGGCGGCGTCGGCGTCCTCGAGGCTCGTTCGGGCGCGCTCGAGTCCCTCGACGAGCCGCAAGAGCGCCGCGGGGTTCGCCAGGAGCGCCTCGGGAGCGGCGAGGGGGCGGAGGAGCTCGCGGCAGGAGTCGGGCGGCGGCGGCGGCGCGGGCGCGGCGGCGGGCGTGCGGCCGCGCAAGAGGAGTGTCAAGAGCGCCGCGAGGAAGGCGAGCCCCGCGCCGCCGGCGGCGAGGCGCGGAGCCAGCGGCGAGAGAGCGGCCAGGGCGGCGAGCGCCACGCCCGCGGCGCCGAGGACCAGCGCCAGGCGGGGCGCCCGGCCGGGCCCGGCGGGCGCCGCCGCCCGGTCCTCGCAGGCGTGCTCCCATTTCGATTGAGCGGCGGCGAGCTCCTCCAGCGGGAGCGCCCGCGCGAGCTCGACCTCCGCCTCGGCCGGGGGGCGCCCGAGCAGGGCCCGCAGGTCGCGCAGCGCTCCCGCGCGCAGCAGCCGGGCGCCCTCCGCGCGCTCCTCGGAGCGGCTGCATTCCGCCGCCCAGGCGGCGCCGGCCTCGAGGGCGAATTCCAGGTCGGCGGCGGCGGCCAGCACCCGGGCCTCCGCCGGGCCCAGCTCCTCGGGGGCCCGCGCGAGCCGCGCGCGGGGCCCGGCCTGGGCCTGCTCGAGCTCCTCGATCTCCCCGTCCAGGAGCGCCGGGTCCACGAGCGGGAGGTCGCCCAGCGGCGAGAGGTCCGGCGCCGGCGGGAGCGCCCGGCGGCGCCGGCTCAGCAGGAAGAGCTGCTCCAGGAAGAAGGCCTGCTCGCGCGCCTGGTCGAGCTCGCGCCGTCGCTCTCGCAACCCCGCGAGCTGCACCTCGAGCTCCTCGGACTCGGTGCGCGCCTCGCGCAGCTCCCGCTCGCGCAGCGCCGCCTCCCGCGCCCGCGCCCGGGCCGCAGCGAGCTCCTCGCGCAGCCGCTTGGCCGCGGGGCGGCCGCGGTTGCCGGGGCGCCACAGGGCCTGGTGCTCCTCGCGCAGCTCCAGGCGCACCTCGGAGCTGGGCCGCAGGTCGAGGGCCTCGGTCTCGGGCAGCAGGAGGTCGTCGACGTGGAGCTGCACGCCGCGTTCGAGCGCGGCCAGCTGCTCGAGCTCGAGGGAGTAGATCGAGCGGAAGAGCTGGCGCGGGAGGAAGCTCACGTGCGCGAGCGCGGCGTTCCCCTGCCGGGTGCCCTCGAAGGGCTCGCCGGCGCCGGCGGTGCGGAGCTTGCCGGCGGACTGGAGGACGCGCTCCACGCGGAAGACCTCGCCCGAGTCGAGGGAGAGCTCGGCTTCGACGCAGAGGTCGCCGGCGGACTCGTCGAAGCGGTAGAGGGGGTGCGCCTCGCGGGAGGCGGGCTGGAAGCCGTAGAGCAGCGTCTCGAGGGCGCTGCGCAGGGAGGACTTGCCCGACTCGTTGCGCCCGTAGATCAGCGCGAGGTCCGGCGCGAGATCGAGGCGCAGGTCGCGGAGCGGGCCGAAGACGCGGGCGTGGAGGCTGCGGAACCTCACGCGAGCCCCTCGGCCACGGCGCGCAGGAGGAGCTCCTCGGGAAGGTCCCCCAGGAGCTCGCGCAGGTAGGCGAGTCGCGCGTCCGGGTCGGCGCCGGGGTCGCGGGCGAGCCGCTCGGGCTCGAGCGCCGCGAGCAGCGCATCGTCGCTGCGGGCGCGCTCGATCAAGGCCAGCGCCTCCCCCACCACGGTGGGCGAGGCGGCGAGCTCCTCGCGCCCGCCGGGCAGGCGCACCGCCGCGGCGCGCAGCTCGACCTCGAGGGCCCCGGAGCGCTCGGCGAGCTCCTCGCCCAGGGGCGAGAGCTCCTCCTCGAGGCGCAGCGCCCGCGCCAGGGGCGTCGGGCCCGCGAGGTCGAGCCGCACGGCCACCTCCTCGCCGGGCCAGGCCCGCAGCCGGTCGATGCGCTGGGCCAGGTGCTCGAGCAGCGCCGTCGCCGAGGCCTCCTCGGGCAGGTCCTCCACGCGATCGCGCAGCCAGCGCACCGGGGCGAAGCGCACGAACTCGGGCTCGGCGGCCGCGCCGGGGTGGGCCTCGACCACGAGCCCGCCCTTCTCGCCGGTCTCGCGCGGGTTGCGACCCTGGAGGTTCCCGGCGTAGAAGACCGGGAGCCCCGGCACCGCCCGCTGGCGCAGGTGGATGTGCCCGAGGGCCCAGTAGCTGAAGCCCGCGCGGTGGTAGTCGGAGGGGGTGGAGGGCGCGTAGCGCTCGTGGCGCTCGGCCCCGTAGGCGCTCGTCACGTGGCTGTGCAGCAGGCCCACCACCGGCAGGGCACCGGCGGTGGCGGGCCGTTCGAAGCGCGCGGCCAGGTTGGCCCCCTCGGAGGGTCCGGCGTGTCCGCAGCCCACCACGAGGCCCACCGGGTGGCCCGCAGCGTCGCGCACCAGGGCCTCCTGCGGGTGCGGGTCGCCGAAGACGTGCACCCGCGCGCGCCAGCCCTGCTCCTTCGCGGCGTCGCTCCCGCCGCTGAGGCCCAGCCGCGCCGCGCGGAAGCCCGGGCCGCCCGGGTCGTGGTTCCCGCAGGCATAGAGGAAGCTGACCCCCGCGCTCGCGAGGCGGCGCACCCGCTCCACGAGCCCCAGCTCGGTGCGCAACGAGAGCACCGCGTCGTCGTAGAGGTCGCCGGCGGCCAGCACCGCGTGGAGGCGCTGCTCGATCGCGTAGTCGATGGCGCGGTCGAAGGCCTCGAGGGTGGCGCGCCGCAGCCGCTCGCGGGTCCGGGGGGCTCCGCCGAAGCTCGTCTCCAGGTGGAGGTCAGCGAGATGGAGGAAGCGGAACCCCATCGACCCGCGATGGTACCGCGCCCCTCCCCGCTGGTCTCCGCTCGCCGTTGGCCCGCTGCGCGCGCCTCCGGCGCCGGCGCTCAGGCCTTCGCGGGGACCTCGCGGCGGCGCCGGCCGCGGGTCAGGGCCCGCTTGATCTGGTGCTTGAGGCGCAGGCCCTCCGGCGCGAGCCGGCGGTCGTCGGTCTTGAGCAGGAAGGCGTCGAGCCCGCCGCGCTTCTGCACCGAGCGCAGGGCGCGGGTCGTGACCCGCAGCGGGACGGTCCGCCGCAGCACGTCACTGTAGAGCGTCGCCTGCTGGAGGTTCGGGTTGAAGCGCCGGTGGGTCTTGATGTTCGAGTGGGAGACGTTGTGCCCGAACTGCGGCAGCGTCCCCGTGAGCTGGCAGCGCCGGGGCATGGCTACTTCTTGTCCTTCGCCTTCCCGTAGCGGCGCCGGAAGCGGTCGATCTTCCCGTCGGCGTCGAGCTCCCGCAGCTTGCCCGTCCAGAAGGGATGGCTGTGGGAGGTGATCTCGAGGCGCACCACCGGGATCTGCTGGCCCTCGACCTCGCGGGTCTCCTTGGAGGTGAGGGTCGAGCGCGTGATCCACTCGTCGCCGGTGGCGTTGTCCACGAAGAGGACCGGGTGGTACTTCGGGTGGATGTCGGGCTTCACGGCCTACCAGCTCGACTTGCGCACGCCCGGGAGCTGTCCGCGCAGGGCCAGCTCGCGGAAGGCGATGCGGGAGATGCCGAACTTCCGGTAGTAGCCGCGCGAGCGGCCGCTGACCTTGCAGCGCCGGTTGAGCCGCGTGGGGCACGAGTTGCGCGGGAGCTTCGCGAACTTCTTCTGGGCCTCGAGCTTCTCGTCCACGGAGACCTTCGCGTCCTTGAGCTTCTTGCGGAGCTCCGCGCGGCGCGCCGCGAACTTGGTGATGAGCGCCGCGCGCCGCTGGTCGCGCAGCACCTGTGAGGTCTTGGCCATGGGATCCCGGGCCTCCTCGAGGGGGCGTGAAGGTATCCCCCCCCGCCGCGCCCCGCAAGGGCCCGGGCCCGCGCAAGTGCGCGGAAACGCTGGTGATGGACGGCCGGCGGCGCGGTGCCGCCGCTCAGCCCGCGCCCGGCCCCGGCGCCAGCACCACGCGGTCGCGCCCCGCCTGCTTGGCCTCGTAGAGGGCGGCGTCGGCGCGGCCGATCCAGGCCGCGGCGTCCTCGCCCGGGAGCAGGCGCGCGACGCCCATGGAGGCGCTCACCCGGATCCGCTGGCCCGCGTGCTGCACCTCGAGGTCGCGGACGGCGAAGAGCACCCGTTCGGCCAGGCGCGTGGCGATCTCGTCGGAGCCGATCTGGAGCACCACGGCGAACTCCTCGCCGCCATAGCGCGCCACGAGGTTGCCCTTGCGCGGGAAGGTCGCCGCCAGGCATTGGGCCACCTGGCGCAGCACCTCGTCGCCGGCCGGGTGGCCGAAGCTGTCGTTCACCCACTTGAAGTGGTCGAGGTCGAGCAGGAAGAGCCAGGCGGGATCCGAGAAGAGGAAGCCCACGTCCACCACGCGCTCGATGTGCCCGTCGAAGGCCGCGCGGTTCCCGAGGCCCGTCAGGGGATCGCGGGTGGTCTGCTCCCAGGCGCGCTCGAGCTCCGCCCGCATGTCCCGCAGCTGCTCCGCCAGCTTCTCCACCTGCTCGCGGTGGCGCGCCTCGCGCTTCTCCAAGAGCTGGCCGATGGTCTGCACGCACTCGCGCGCCTGGCGGCGGATGCGCTCGGTCGAGTGGCTCTCCACCGCGGCGGAGAGGCGCTCGAGGTGGTCCGCCGCCAGGAAATCCGCGCGGCGGTCCTCGGTCATGCCGCAGCGCAGGCTCTGGATCATGTCCCAGACGGCGAGGCGCAGGTCGCCCAGGCTCTGGTTCACGTAGGCCTGCTCGGCGCCGCGCTGCTGGCTGAAGTAGTGCAGCAGGGCCCGGAAGTCGCGCCGGAACCAGCGCGCCGCTCCGTCGCGGGGGCCGCCCGGCGGCGCCGCCTTGGCCAGGGCCTCCTCGCTCAGCTCGACCCGCTCGTGGCGCGGGTCGGCCGGCGCCCCCATCGCCACGTGCCGCACCCAGCGTTCGCAGATCGCGTGGGTCTCCGCGGCGGGGGCGCGATCGGTGTCGAAGGCCCCCTCGCCGTAGCTGCGCACGAGGCCGACCACGGTGTCGAGGGCCTGCTCCGCGAGCTCCTCGGTGTCCTGGCCCGGGCTGGGCGCGGGCGCTCGCGGCCTGCCGGCCGGGCTCGGGCTGGGCTTCGATTTCCAGAACACGGCGCGCTCCGGCCGGTGCGCCGCTGCCCGGCGCGCTACGGCTCTCCATCCTTTGCTCCCCCTTCTACATCGTCGCGCCCCGGCCCCGGGTCGACGGGTTTTTTCCCGGCGCTCTGCCCCCGGGATTCCCGGATCCCGCCACCGGTGGGCACCCGGCAGGGAGGGCCCCTATCTTCGGGCGCCATGGCCGGTTCGAGGCAACGCATCGCCCCCCTCGACCCCGACCGGCTCCCCAAGCACTTCGACGCCGCGGAGGCCGAGCGGCGCTGGGATGCCGAGTGGGAGCGCCAGGGGGTCTACCGCCACGACCCCGCGCGCTCGCGTCAGGAGACCTTCGTGGTCGACACGCCGCCGCCCACGGTCTCGGGCTCGCTGCACGTGGGGCACCTCTTCTCCTACACCCATACCGACGTGCTGGTGCGCCACCAGCGCATGCGCGGCAAGAACATCTTCTACCCCATGGGCTGGGACGACAACGGGCTCCCCACCGAGCGCCGCGTCCAGAACCACTTCCACGTGCGCTGCGACCCGCGCGCGCCGCGCGACCCCGGGCTCGCCCTCGAGCCCGCCAGCGCCAAGCAGCGCAAGGAGCCGCCGCGGCTGGTCTCGCGCCCCGACTTCATCGAGCTCTGCCACCGGGTGACCCGCGAGGACGAGCGGGCCTTCATGGAGCTCTGGCGGCGCGTGGGGCTCTCGGTGGACTGGCGGGAGGAGTACGCCACCATCGACGACCGCTGCCGCCGGATCGCCCAGCTCTCCTTCCGCGACCTCTTCGAGAAGGGCCACGTCTACAGCTCCTTCGCCCCCACGAGCTGGGACGTGGACTACCAGACCGCCGTGGCCCAGGCCGAGATGGAGGACCGGGTCGTGGCCGGCGCTTTCCACCGGATCGAGTTCGCCGTGGAGGGGAGGGAGCGCGGCTTCGCGGTCGCCACCACCCGCCCCGAGCTCCTGCCGGCCTGCGTGGGCGTGACCGCCCACCCGGGCGACGCGCGCTACCAGGCCTTTTTCGGCCGGCGCGCCGTGACGCCGCTCTTCCGCGTCCCGGTCCCGATCTTCCCGAGCGAGCTCGCGGATCCCGAGAAGGGCAGCGGGATCCTCATGGTCTGCACCTTCGGCGACCAGACCGACGTGCTGTGGTGGCGCGAGCAGGGGTTGGCCCTGCGCCAGCTCGTGGGCCGCAACGGAAGGCTCGTGCCCGTGGAGTTCGGGGGCGAGGGCTTCCCGAGCCTCGACCCGGCGGCCGCCAACCGCGCCTACGCGGAGCTCGCCGGCCTGCGCCCGACCCGGGCCCGCGAGCGCGTGGTGGAGCTCCTGCGCGACCCGGCCGCCAGCGCCACCGGCCGCGGAGCGCCGCTCGTGGGAGAGCCCGAGGGGATCCAGCACTCGGTCCGCTACTACGAGCGGGGCGAGAGCCCCCTCGAGATCGTCCCCACCCGCCAGTGGTTCGTGCGGCTCCTGGACAAGAAGGAGGCACTGCTGGCCAAGGGCGAGGAGATCCGCTGGCACCCGCCCTTCATGCACGCTCGCTACCGGGACTGGACCGAGAAGCTCCAGCTCGACTGGTGCATCAGCCGCCAGCGCTACTTCGGCGTTCCGATCCCCGTCTGGTACCGGCTCGACGGCGAGGGAAATCCGGACTACGAGCGGCCCCTGGTGGCCCTGCGCGAGCAGCTCCCCGTCGATCCCATGAGCGACGTCCCCAAGGGCTTCGACGCCTCCCAGCGCGACCAGGCCGGCGGCTTCAGCGGAGAGGCCGACATCTTCGACACCTGGTTCACGAGCTCGCTGACCCCGCAGATCGGGTCGCACTGGGGCCTCGACCCGGCGCGCCATGCCCGGCTCTTCCCGGCGGACATCCGGCCCCAGGGCCACGACATCATCCGCACCTGGGCCTTCTACACCATCGCCAAGGCCCTGCTCCACGAGGACCGGATCCCCTGGAGGCACGTGGTGGTCTCGGGCTGGGTGCTGGACCCGGACCGCAAGAAGATGTCGAAGAGCGTCGGGAACGTGATCACGCCGATGCCGCTGATCGAGCAGCACACGGCCGACGGCGCGCGCTACTGGGCGGCGAGCGCGCGCCTGGGGACCGATACCTCCGCCGACGAGAAGGTCTTCAAGGTCGGGAAGCGCCTCGCGACCAAGATCTTCAACGCGGGAAAGTTCGTGCTCTCCCAGGGCGGAGAGGCGCATCCGATCTCCGCGGAGCTCGACCGGGCCTTCGCCGCGCAGCTGCGGGAGTTGGTGGCGCGCGCCACGGCCGCCTTCGACGCCTTCCACCACGCCCAGGCCCTGCAAGACACCGAGAGCTTCTTCTGGACCCACTTCACCGACACCTACCTGGAGCTCGTGAAGCTGCGGGCCCGCAGCGAGGACGACGCCGAGGGGCGCGGCTCGGCGCTCTCCGCGCTGCGCCTGGGGCTCGACGTCTTGCTGCGGCTCTTCGCGCCCTTCCTGCCCTACGTGACCGAGGAGGTCTGGTCCTGGGCCTTCGCCGCGGAGAAGGGAGAGCCCAGCATCCACCGGACGCCCTGGCCCAGGGATTCCGACTTCGCGGGCCTGGCGGCCCCGGAGCGGACCGGGAGCTTCGAGGCCGCCGTTGCCGCCTTTGGCGCCATCCACAAGGCCAAGGCGGAGGCCGCGGTTTCCGCCGGCCGCGAGGTGGAGTCGCTGGTCCTGGCGGCGCACCCGGCCACCCTGGAGGCGCTGGCGCCGGTGCTCTCCGACGTGCTGGCGGGAGCGCGTTGCCGCAGCCACCGGCTCGCCGCGGACCCGGAGCTCGAGGAGGGCACCTTCGCCGTCCGCGACCCCATCTTCGCCGCCCGCTAAAGAGCGGGGACGTTCCTTTCGTTTTTTCGTTTCGGGGGGCGGGCCGAGTTCCCGTGACGGCCGGATCCGGGCCCCCGAAACGAAAAAACGAAAGGAACGTCCCCGTCAGCGGGGGGCGCGGATCAGGCCCTCCTGGGCCACCGAGGCGAGGCGCAGGCCGGCGCGCGTGTAGAGGGCGCCGAAGACGAGCCCGCGGGCCGAGTGGGCCGCCGGGCTCTCCGAGGCGTAGAGGATCCAGCCCTCCAGGCGCACCGGGCGGTGGATCCAGACGGCGTGGTCGAGGCTCGCGAACATGCCCTGCCGCGCGCGCAGCCCGTGGGGCCGGATCGCCGCCGCGCTGAGCGTGCGGTCGCTCGCGTAGATCAGGACCGCCGTGTGCACGAGGGGATCCTCCGGCAGCTCCCCCCGCACGCGCAGCCAGGCGCGCTGGCGCGGCGCGCGCGCCGGGTCGGGCTCGCGGCCGTAGGGATCGCACAGGCGCACCTCGATCGGCGTCGGGGCCTGCGGCGATCCTCCCAGGAGCTCCGCGCGGAGCTCGTCCCAGTCGCGCAGGCTCTCCGGCGCAGCGGCCTCGGGCATCGGGTCCTGGTGCGAGATGCCCTCCTCGGGCAGCGCGAAGCTCGCCGTCATGCCGAAGATCTCGTCGCCCGCCTGCTCGGCGCGCACGCGCCGCGTCGTGAAGCTTCGGCCATCGCGGATGCGCTCGACCGCGTAGCGGATGGGGACGTCGTGGCGCCCCGGGCGCAGGAAGGTGCCGTGGAGCGAGTGCAGCGGGCGCGCGGGCTCGACGCCGCTCGCGGCGGCGGCCAGGAACCCCTGGGCCGCCACGAGGCCCCCGTAGAGCGTGCCCTCGCCGGGCCCGGGGTCGCCGAGGAAGAGGTCCTCGGTCCCGCGTTCGAGCCGCAGGCGCTCGAGCAGGTCCGCGAGGGAGGCGGGCTCCAGTCCGCTGCGCACCCGGTTCCATTACCACAGCGATCGAGGCGCTCCACGCCCCGCCGCCTCGGAGGATTTGCGCGCCGCGGAGGGCCCACCGGCTCCCTACGGCGCGGCCCCTCGGGGACCGGGCTGAGCATTTCCCGCCCGGGACGCACCACGGGGTAGAATCCTCGTCGGGAAGGGGAGCTGCCGATGGCCTTCGCTGGCCGGAAAACCCGCTCGGGCCCCGCTGCGCTGCTGGTGCCCCTCCTCCTCGCGCTCCCGGGCCACGGCGTCCTGATCGACTCCGGGAATGGCAGCGGAAACACCTCGGCTCCGCCGGACGACCCGGGCTGGGCCTACGCGGCCACGGTGGTGTCCGGCCTCTCGGCCGTCTACCTCGGCAACGGCTGGATCCTCACCGCGGACCACGTGATCTTCAACAACGTGATCGTGGGAGGCGTTGCCTACCTGGCGGTCCCGGGCTCGCGGGTCACGATCATGCACGACGCCACCACACCCGCCGATCTCGCGGTCTGGCGCCTCACGCCGAAGCCGGCCCTCCCCCTGCTCGCGCTGCGCGCGAGCCCGCCCGCCATCGCCTCCGAGGCGATCCTGGTCGGGAACGGGCTCAACCGCGGCGCCGCCACCTCCTGGATGGGGATCGGCGGCTACTGGTGGGGCGCCGGGAGCACGCTGCGCTGGGGCACCAATCGCATCGCGTCCACGGGCTTCGACACCGTGATCTCCCCCCGCAAGACGCGCTCCTTCTCCACCGACTTCAGCGCGCCTCCGCCCGGGGGCCCCGATCCGCGCTGCAGCGCCGGGAGCGCCTGTCCCGAATCCCAGGCCGCTTCCGGCGACTCGGGGGGGGCCGTCTTCCTCAAGAACGGCAGCGCCTGGGAGCTCGCCGGCATCATGCACAGCATCGGCGCCTACACGGGCCAGCCCCTGAGCACCGCCCTCTACGGCAACCCCACCTACTCGGCCGACCTCTCCTACTACCGCTCCCAGATCCTGGCGATCGTGCGCCCGCAGTGCAGCAACGGCCTCGACGACGATGGCGATCTCCTGGTGGACCTGGCCGACCCGGGCTGCCTCGGCCCGGAAGACGACGGCGAGTCTCCCGACTGCAACGGCGCCGACGCCGACGGTGACGGCGTGGGGGACGTCTGCGACGTCTGCCTGCTCGCCCCCAATCCCGACCAGACCGACTCGGACGGCGACCTCTACGGCAACGCCTGCGACGCCGACTACGACCAGGACGGCCTCGTCGGGGGAGCGGACTTCATCATCCTGCGCGACGCCTTCGCGACCGCCCTCGGCGAGCCCAGCTACGTCCCCCACTGCGACTGGAACGACGACGACGTGATCGGCGGCCCCGACTACAGCTACTTCCGCCAGGCCTTCGGGAAGCCGCCGGGGCCGTCGGGCCTCCTGCCCTGAGCCCGGGTCCGGCCCCCGGCGCTTCGCGCCGGCTCCTCCTGCGCTTCGTCGGGTGGCTCGCCCTCGCCCACGCGCTCCTCCTCGCCGCCGCCGGGACCCGCTACCTGGCCCTGGCGCCGCCGCCGGGCGATGGCCTGGGCGCGCTCTTCCGGGTCCTGATGCTCCCGGCCCACTTCGCGCTGCTGGCCGCGCTGGCGGTCGCGCCGGCCCTGCTCCTGGCCCTCCTCCCGCTCCGGCGCGCCGCCGTCGCGGGGGCGGTGCTGGGCCTCCTGGGGCTCGCGGCCCTGGTGGCCGTCGACCTGCGCGTCTTCGCGCTCTACCGCTTCCATCTGGACGGCATGGTCGCGCGCCTGCTCGTGAGCGGAGTGGCCGACGAGATCCTCCCGCTCTCGCGGGCCAGCTGGCTCGCGGCCGCGGCGCGGCTCGCGGGCCTCGCGGCGGGCGAGGTCCTGCTCGCCGCAGCGACCTGGTGGCTGGTGCGGCGGCAGCCCCGCCTCCACGGGGGGAAGGTCGGCGCGGCGCTCGCGCTCCTCGTCGCCTGTGCCGCGGGCCTGCACGCCTGGGCCGACGCCCATCGCGAGTCGTCGGTCACGCGCCAGGTGCGCTACCTCCCGTGGCTGCGCTGGCTCACCGCCTCCTCCCTGCTCGATCGCCTGGGCCTCCTCCCGCAGCCGCCGGGTCCGGGTCCCGCGCTGCCGGCCGCGGGGAGCGGGCTCCGCTACCCGCGCGAGGCGCTCCGCTGCGAGCCCCCGGCGCCGCCCCGGAGCGTCCTCCTGCTCGTCATCGAGGGCTGGCGCTTCGACGTCCTCGATCCCGAGACGACGCCGCGCCTCTGGGAGCTCGCGCACACGAGCGCGCGTTTCGCCCGCCACTCCAGCAGCGGAAACTCCACCCGCACGGGGATCTTCGGCCTGCTCTACGGCCTGCACGGCAGCTACTGGGACGCCATGCTGGTCGAGGAGCGGGGCCCGGCCCTCTTCCACGAGGCGCTCCGCGCGGGCTACCACCTGGAGGTCCGCACCAGCGCGAGCCCGCTCCACCCGGAGTTCGACCGGACGGCCTTCGTGGAGCTCCGGGACCGCCTTCCCCTCCACACCCCCGGCGAGGGGGCCTGGGAGCGCGACCGCTTCGTCACCGATTCCCTCCTGCGCTTCCTGGACGGCGCGTCCGAGCCCTTCCTGGGCTTCCTGTTCTACGATGCGCCGCACTCCTTCGACTTCCCGGAGGCCCCGCCTCCGCCCTTCCAACCCAGCGCGCGCTCCGTCGACCACCTGGCGCTCGGCCCGGGCTTCGATCCGGCGCCCCTCTTCAACCGCTACCGCAACTCGCTGCACGCCGTGGACGCGCTGGCCGGCGAGGTCCTGGACGCCCTCGCGGCCCGCGGCCTGCTCGAGCGCACGGTGGTGGTGGCCACCGGGGACCACGGCGAGGAGTTCGACGAGCTGGGGCAGAACTACTGGGGCCACAACGGGAACTTCGCGCGCTACCAGACCCGGGTGCCCCTGCTGGTGCGCTGGCCCGGCCATCCGGCGCGGGACTACGACCACCTCACGAGCCACGCAGACGTGGCGCCCACCCTGCTCCGCGGAGTCTTCGGCTGCCGCGCGCCGGCCTCCGCCCACAGCAACGGGCGGGATCTCTTCGATACGAGCCCGCGCCGCTACGTGGTCGCGAGCAACGACCGCGGGGTCGCGATCCTCGAGCGCGAGCGGATCACGCTGGTGGAGCGCTACGGCGGGGCGACGGTGTACGACCCCGAGCTGCGCGAGCTCGCCCTGGCCCCGGATCCGGTGCTCCTGCGCGAGCTGGCCCGCTCCCTGAGCGCCTTCTACGCCCGCTAGGGGGACAGGGCCCTGCTAGCCTCCCCGGGTCGTGCCGCGACATGACCGCGCCGCGCCGCGCTGGCTCCTGTGGCTCGCCACCGCCTGCCTGCCCGCCGCGCTGCTCCTGGCCCTCGAGGCGGGTCTCCGCCTGGGCGGCTTCGGGGCGGCGCTGCCGCTCTTCATCGACTCGCCGTCGCAGCCGGGCTACCGGGAGATCGACCCGGAGGTGGCGCGCCGCTTCGTCGTCGATCCCGAAGTGCCGCTCCTCACGAAGGCCGACCCGATCTACTTCGCGGCCCGCAAGCCCGAGGGCGGCCTGCGCCTCTTCGTGCAGGGGGAGTCCTCGGCCGCGGGCTTTCCCTACGGGCGCTTCGCGTCGCTGGCGGGGATGCTGCAGCAGCGGCTCGGAGACACCTTTCCCGATCGCCCCGTCGAGGTCGTCTCGACCGCCATGTCGGCGATCAATTCCTACTCGCTCCTCGACTTCGCCGACGAGATCCTCCGCGAGGCGCCCGACGCGATCCTGGTCTACGTGGGCCACAACGAGTACCTGGGTCTGCTCGGCGTCGGCTCCACCTACTCGGCGGGCCGGTCGCGGGCGGTGACGCTGGCCTTCCTCGAGCTGCGCCGGCTGAGGCTCTTCCAGGGGCTGCAACGGGGCCTCGCCGCGGCGCGGCGCGCTGCCCTGGGCGCAGCCGTCGATCCCGGCGCGGAGGGCGAGTCGCTCATGGTGCAGGTCGCGCGCGAGAAGGAGATCCCGCTGGGCTCCGATCTCTACCAGCGCGGGCTCGCGCAGCTCCGGGCCAACCTGCGCGCGCTGCTCGCGAGGTACCGAGGGCGCGGGATCCCGGTCCTGATCGGAACCCTGGCCAGCAACGAGCGCGATCAGCCTCCCTTCGCGGGCTGGGCGCCGGGCGGCGCTGGCGCCGAGGACTCCGCCGACGCCTGGTACGCGCGCGCCCGGAGCCTGGAGGACGAGGGCGACCTCGCCGCCGCGCGCCGCGCCTACCTCGAGGCCAAGGACCGCGACCTGCTGCGCTTCCGGGCGCCGGAGGCAGCGAACGCGATCCTGCGCGAGCTCGCCGCCGAGCAGGGCGCGATCCTGGTCGACGTGCAGGCGGCCTTCGCGCGCGAGGCGCGCGGCGGGATCATCGGCTCGGAGCTCGTGCTCGAGCACGTCCACCCCAACGTATGGGGATACTTCGTGCTGGCGGATGCCTTCTACGACGCCCTGCGCGAGGCGCGGCTCCTGGGCTCCTGGGAGGGCGCGGTGGCCGAAGAGGTGGCCTGGCGCAGGCAGCCGGTGACCGAGGTGGAGAGCCTGGCCGGGGAGCGCCGCATCGCGGTGCTCCGCTCCCACTGGCCGTTCCAGCCCGAGGGCGCCGTGGCCGAGCTCCCGGAAGCGCGCCCGGGGAATCGCCTGGAGCGCCTCGCGCTGCGCATGGCGGACCAGGAGATCAGCTGGACCGAGGCCATGCGGGCCGCCCTCGAGCTCCACGAGAGGCGCGGCGAGCGCGAGGAGGCGGCGCGGATCGCCTCGAACCTGGCCGCGACCTTTCCGCTCGCGCCCTCGGCCCATGCGCTGGCCGGCCGCTGGCTGCTCGAGCTCGGGCGCGCGAAGGACGCGGCGCGGCGCTTCGAGCGCGCCGTCGAGCTCGCGCCCGCGAAGGAGGCCTACCGGCTCGGGCTCGCGACGGCGCGGCGCGCAGCGGCCGGGCAGTGAGGGGCGGCCGGGCGCGTCTCCGCCTAGCGCGGACCCTCGAGCTCGATCTCGAGCTCCTTGTGGACCGGGACGAAGTGCAGGCGCGTGCACAGCTCGCCCGCCGGGTACTCCGGTGCATCCCGCCCGAGGTCGAGGACGGCGAGCTCGCTGCCGTCCTCGGACTCGCGCGGGTCGAGGACGACGAGGACGGGCTCGTACCCCGGCCCGCGGAACTTGATCGTGTGGGCCCGGTCGCTGCGCAGGTTGACCCAGAGCGGGTAGCCCTCCAGCACCTCCTCGTCCACGTAGATCTCGACCCCGTGCGGAACGCAGTCGAGGGGGACCCGCTGCCGCGAGGCGCAGCCCGGGCCCGCGAGGCTCGCCGCGATCCCCGCCGCGCCCAGAACGCAGCGCGCAAAGCCCCCTCCCTGCGGTCTCTGCCGCATCCTGCCCCTCCGCCCCGATGGGACGGTAGCGAAGCGGAGGCCGCTGCCCCGGCGCGCCGCGGCTGGTAGGGTGGGGGCGGAGGACACCATGGGCGCCTCACCGCTGGCCGACCGCCTGGACGTGATCGACGTCGTGAACCGCTACGCCACCGCCCTCGACGCGCGGGATTGGGATCTCCTCGACCTCGTCTTCGCCCCGGACGTGAAGGCGGAGTTCGGGCGGACCTGCGCCGGCTGCGAGGCGGTGAAGGAGCTGGTGCGGGGCATGCTCGGGGGCTGCGGACCGACCCAGCACCTGCTCGCGAACCATCGCGTCGAGGTCGCCGGCGACGAGGCGAGCTGCATCTCGAGCGTGCGGGCCTTCCACGCCGGCCGCGGCCCGGTCGAGGGCCAGACCTACGAGCTCTTCGGCGAGTACCACGACCGGCTGCGGCGCACCGGGGCCGGCTGGCGGATCGCCTCGCGCCGGATGGTCGTTCTCCACGAGCTGGGAACCCGCGCCGTGCTGCGCGGGTAGGACGGGCCCCGCCCCGGGCGCGGGGGCTTGTCTCCCGGGGCCGAGGCTGAGAGACTTCGCCCGGCGCGTCCGGGCCGGCGGGGTCCGGGAGCCGCGCCGGGGAGGGGCATCCGCCCATGGAGTTCCGCTTCAGCCCGGAGCAGGAGGCCTGGCGGGAGGAGGTGCGCGCCTTCCTCGACCGCGAGCTCCCGCCCGCCAAGGCCTTCGACACCGAGTTCGTCGAGGACGACGAGCTCTGGGAGTTCGCCCTGGCCTTCACCCGCAAGCTCGGGGAGCGCGGCTGGATCGGCCTCACCTGGCCCCGCGAGTACGGCGGGCTCGGGCGCCCGGTGGTCGACCGCTTCATCCTGGCCGAGGAGCTCACCTGGCGCGAGGCGCCGATCGTGAACGTGATCGGCTGGAGCCTGGCCGCCGGCACGCTGCTCCTCTTCGGGAGCGAGGAGCAGAAGCGCCGCTTCCTGCCCCCGATCGCCCGGGGCGAGACCTTCTGGGTGGAGGGGCTCTCGGAGCCCGGCGCCGGCTCCGACCTCGCCAACCTCTCCTGCACGGCGGTGCGCGACGGCCGCGACTGGATCGTCAACGGCCAGAAGACCTACACCACCTGGGGGAGCCGCGCGGACGTCATGTACCTGGCGGCGCGCAGCGAGCCGGGCTCCACGCGCCATCAGGGGATCAGCGTCTTCTGCGTCGACCTGAAGGCCCCGGGCGTGACGCTCTCGCCGCTCTACAACCTGGGGGGCGGCCGCCAGAACCACACCTACTTCGACAACGTGCGCGTCCCCGGCGACCGGCTGATCGGCGAGGAGGGGCGCGGCTGGCACTACATCATGAACGCCTTCTACGGCGGGGGCTCGGGCTACGCGGCCCACATGTCCTTCCAGCGCATGCTCGAGGAGGTGGTCGTCCACTGCAAGACCCATCGGCGCGGCGGTCGGCTCCTGATCCACGACCCCCAGGTCCGCCAGCAGCTGGCGGAGCTCGCGGAGCTGGTGGAGGCGGCGCGGGTCCTCATGTACGAGGGTCTCTCCAACGCGGAGCAGCGGCGCCCGCCGGCCTTCGCCGGCGCGCTCACCGTGGTGGTCCTGAAGGAGATGCGGCCGCGCTTCGCGCAGCTGTGCCACCGCATCCTGGGTCCGCTCTGCCAGCTCAAGCCCGGGCGCTTCGCCCCCCTGGAGGGCCACGCGGAGGCCTGGTACCGCGAGTCCTTCGCGAACCACGCGGGCGGGACGCCTCAGGTGAAGCGCATGGTGCTCGCCACCCGCGGCCTCGGCCTCCCGCGCTGACCGGATGGCAGCCGCGGGGATGGCCCGAAGGGCGCGCAGCGAGCCGCAGGCGAGCGGAGTCCCAGAGATGGACGTCGAGCTCTCGCTCCAGCAGCAGGTGATCCAGAGCACGGCGCGCGACTTCTTCGCGGCCCACTGCCCGCTGTCGCGCGTGCGCGAGCTCGAGGCCGACGACCTCGGCTACTGCCCCGAGCTGTGGCGGCGCATGGGCGAGCTCGACTGGCTCGGCCTCACCTATCCCGAGGCGCTGGGCGGCGCCGGCGGGGAGCTCCTCGACCTCTTCGCGATCTACCTCGAGATGGGCCGGGCGCTCGTCCCGAGCCCGCACCTGGCCTCGGCGGTGCTGGTGGGGGAGACGCTGCTGCGGGGCGGGAGCGAGCCGCAGCGGCGCGAGCTCCTGCCGCGCCTGGCCCGGGGCGAGGCGATCGCGGTGCCGGCGCTGCTGGAGCCCGAGGGCGCCTACGGGCCCGGGGGCATCCAGCTCGCCGCCGCGCCGGAGGGCAGCGGCTACCGCCTGGACGGCGCCAAGATCCTCGTGCCCTTCGCCCACGTGGCCGAGGAGATCCTGGTGGCGGCCCGCACCGGCCCGGGGCCCGACGGGGTGACCCTCTTCCTGGTCCCGGCCGGGGCGCCCGGCGTGAAGGCCGAGCGCCAGGCCAACATCGCCGGCTACCCGCTCTTCGCCCTCCTCTTCGAGGGCGCCCGGGTCCCCGCCGCGGCCGCCGTGGGCGAGGTGGGGCGCGGCTTCTCCCTGCTCGAGCCCGTCCTCGACCGCGCGGCGCTGCTCCAGTGCGCGGAGATCACCGGGGCCGGCGAGCGCATGCTCGAGATGAGCCTGCACTTCGCCCGGGATCGCGTGCAGTTCGGAAGCCCGGTGGGGCGCTACCAGGCGGTGCAGTACCTGTGCTCCGACATCGCCATCGCCACGCACCTGACCTCGCTGCTGGCGCGCCAGGCGGCCTGGCGCGCCGACGCGGGCCTTCCCCATCGGCGCGAGGTGGCGCTGGCCGCCGCCTGGGCCAGCGAGGCGGCTCAGCTCGTCGCGCACCGGGCCCACGAGGTGCAGGCGGGCCACGGCTTCATGCTGGAGAACGACCTGCAGCTCTTCACGCGCCGCGCCAAGCACTGGGAGTACAACCTGGGCGATGCGCGCTACCACCGCGAGCGGGTGGCGGCGGCGCTCGAGGGATAGGAGCGTCGGTCCGCGCCGGGCGCCAGCGGAGCCGCCGGCGCGCCGCGGGGCCCGAGGAGGAGACGTGCCCCGGAAGTGTCTCGCCATGGTGCTCTCGGGGCCGCGCCGGCTCGAGCCCCGCGAGCTCCCGGTTCCGGAGATCGACGCGGACTCGGCGCTCCTGCGCGTCGAGGCCTGCGGGATCTGCGGGACCGACGTCGAGCAGTACCAGGGCGCGCTGGGGACGCCCTTCGCGATGATCCCCGGGCACGAGCCGCTGGGCCGGATCGAGCGGATCGGCGACCGGGCGGCGCAGCGCTGGGGCGTCGACGTGGGCGACCGCGTCGCCGTCGAGGCCATGCTCTCCTGCCGCTTCTGCGCCCCCTGCCTGGCCGGGCGCTACCACCTGTGCCGCAGCCGGCGCATCTACTCCTTCATCCCCCTCGCGGAGGAGCCGGGGCTCTGGGGAGCCTACGCCGAGTATCTCTTCCTGGCCGGAAACTCCGTCCTCCACCGGGTGGATCCGGCGCTGCCGGCCGAGATCGCCGTCCTCTTCAACCCGCTCGGCGCGGGCTTCCGCTGGGCCGTCGAGATCCCGGGCACCGGGCCGGGCACCAGCGTCGCGATCCTCGGGCCCGGCCAGCGCGGGCTCGCCAGCGTGGTCGCCTGCCGGGAGGCGGGAGCTTCGCCCATCATCGTGACGGGGCTCGCGGCGGACGCGCACAAGCTCGAGGTGGCCCGGGCGCTGGGCGCCCACGCCACCATCGACGTCGAGAACGAGGACGCCCGCCGCCGCATCCGCGAGCTCACCGGCGGGCAGGGCGCCGAGGTGGTGGTGGAGGTCTCCTCCCACTCCACGGCGCCCGTGGCCGACGCCCTCGACTACGTGGCGCCGGGCGGCACCGTCGTGCTGGCGGGGGTGAAGGGCATGCGCCCGATTCCGGACTTCGTGAGCGACAAGATCGTGCTGAAGGAGATCCGCGTGTGCGGCGCCATCGGCGTCACGTGGAGCGCTACCGAGCGCGCCATCCGCCTGCTCGAATCGCGCCGCCATCCCCTCGAGCGGATGCACACCCACGAGTTCCCCTTGCGCGAGGCGGAGCTCGCGATCCGCACGCTGGCCCGGGAGATCCCCGGCCGGGAGTCGATCCACTCCTGTCTCCTGCCCGGAGGCGGCGGGTGAGCGCGCACGTGGAGCGCTGGATCGCGGAGTCGCCCTACGCCCGGAGCCTCGGCGTCGAGCTCGCCGACCTCTCCGGGGAGACCGCCCGGCTGCGGCTCCCCTACCGCGACGCCAACTCCAACCCCGGGCGCGCCCTGCACGGGGGCTGCGCCGCCTCGCTCGGCTCGCTGGGCGCCCAGGCCGTGGCGCGCGCCGCCCTGGGCCCGGACTCGGGGCCCTGGCACACGGCGCAGATCCAGGTGAGCTACCTGGCCGCCGCCGTGGGAGAGGACGTGGCGGCGCGCGCCACGCTGCTGCGCCAGGGCCGGGAGCTCTGCTTCGCGCGGGTCGAGGTGGAGAGCGGCGCGGGGCGGCCGATCGCCTCGGTGGTGGCCGTGGTGCGGGCCGGCTTCGGGGCCGGCGCGGCTCCGCTGCCGGTCGCGGCGGGGGATGCCGGGGGCAGCGATCCCGGCGTGCTCGGGCGCCAGCTCGGGGTGATCCCCTTCCTCGCGGAGCGCGGCATCGAGGCCCAGCACATGGTCGGCGGCCGCTCGAGGCTCGTGATGCCCTGGCGGGAGGGCAACGCCGACCTGGACGGCGGCGTCCACGAGGGCGCCGTGCTGGCCCTGCTCGATACGGCCGGCGCCATGGCGTCCTGGGCCGAGACGGACCAGGGGCGCTACAAGGCCTCGACGCCCTCGATCCAGGCCCAGGTCCTGGCGCCGCCGTTCCGCGGCGACCTCGTGGCCTTCGGCCGCTGCGTGCAGCGGGAGGGCCCGATCTTCTGGAGCGACGTCGAGGTGGCCGGCGCCGCCGACCGGCGCGTCTGCGCGCGCGGGACGGTGCTCTACCGGATCCTCACCTGACGTCCGGCCCGGTGCTGCGCGCGCGCCTAGGGGAGCGCTGCGGGGCGGGCGACGAGGCCCGGGCTCGGATCCGAGAAGTCGAGCCGCAGGGTGGGAAAGCGCGGGTGCCTGAGCTCCACGGCGGAGCTTTCGTGGAGCCCGAAGAGATAGGGGCTCGCGTAGGTCGCCGGCGGGTCCAGGTCCAGCGGCTCGCCGTTCACCAGCGCGAGCCGCGGGAGACCGGCGCCCGCGCTGCGAAGCTCGAGCGCGTCGCCGGCCTCGCTCTCGTAGCGGATGCCCAGCGGGGGCCCCGGCACCACGAGGAGGGAGTTTCCGGCGACCGAGCTGCGAAAGGCCTCGCGGCTCGGGTAGTCGGCGGCGCGGCCCATCTGGATCACCACGGGCGAATCCGGCAGCGAGGGCTCGAGCACCCTGCCGTCCGCCGTCGCCCGCACCCGGTAGCCCCCCTGCGCGAAGCGAAGCCCCAGGTAGGCGCCTCCCACCCGGGAGAAGAGCCAGCCGGCCCGCTCCTCGCGCTCCCCCCAGAGCTCGCCCTCGGGCAGGAAGACGCGCATTCCCAGGCTGCGGGAAGCCATCGGGTCGCGGGCCACGAGCAGCGCGCCCGGCGCGGCGATGGCGTTGATCTCGCGCAGGCCCGTCCGCCCGCCCCGGTCGGCGCCGGCCCCGTACACCGCGAGGCGGCTCTCCGCGTTCGACGCGAAGACCACGCCCACCGCCCGGCTCTGGCCGCTGAGCGCGTTGTAGGCCTCGCCCTCCCGGAAGCTCAGGGCGCCCAGCACGTAGTCGGGCGTCACGTACATGGTCCGCAGCAGGTGGGATCCCCCCTCCACCTGCACCGGATAGGTGAGGATGCCGCCCTCCACGAGGTCGGGCCCGCGCCCCGGGCGCCGCGAGACGTAGGAGTAGGAGCCCTCCCGCTCGGTGGCCTGCGCGCGCACGATGGCGGGGGGCTCGTAGCTGCTCGTGGCGGCGACGAGGATCATGGGGTGGAGGGGAGCGCCCTCCAGGTCGTGCCACCCGTACAGCCAGAGCCACTGGCGGAGCGAGTCGTTCCGGCTGCGCGTCAGGGCCTTGTCCTTGTAGACGCGCGTCGAGGCGAGGCCGCGGGTGCCGGCGGGTGCCAGGAAGTCCTGGGCCACGTCCGCGAAGTAGAGGGTCAGGAAGTCCTCGGCGCGGGCCCGGAGCGCGGGATCCGAGGCGAAGTCGCGCAGGTTGAAGGTGGCGGAGAGGCTGTACTTCGCGTAGGTCGGGGAGGCGATCTCCACCTGGATCCCCTCCCGGGCGCGCTCGCGGAGCCAGGCCATCCACCAGTCGCGCCACGCCGCGGCGTGCGCGGCGATCGGGTGGCCGTCGTCCAGGCGGAGGTCCGGGCCGTAGGGAGGACCCGCTCCGGCCAGGGCCTCGAGCGCCAGCAGGTACGAGGCCTTCTGGATGGCGTCGATGTTCTCGCTGTGCTCGATCCGCCACGGATCGCCCCGCGCGGCGGAGAGACGGCTCCGGCGCCGCACGAAGGACCACATGAGCGCGCGCAGGTCCTCGCGGGCCTCGGGGCCCATGCGCGCGCGCAGCTCGGGATCCAGATAGGGGCGCCACAGGAGCTGGACCGCGAGGGCGCAGGGGAAGCGGTTCTCCCGCGGGTCCTCCGGGAAGGGCGCCTCGCGGCGGAGCGCGCGGAGGTGGGCGTCGGCCCGGCCGGTCTCGACGCCCTGCGCGTAGGCGGCCACCGCGAAGGCCACGCGGCCCCAGCAGCGCGTCGCCAGGTCCGGGTGGTCCGGGTCCGGCCAGGGATCCGCGAGGGCCGCGCGCAGCACCTCCCGGCGCCGATCCGCGGGGGCCGGCGCGGGCCCGCTCGCCCGCTCCGGCGGCGCCGGGCGGGCTTCGCGGCGCGGCGACCAGGCGATGCCCGCCAGGGCGGCGAGCGCGACCAGGAAGAGGGCGAGGGGGGCGTTCGGCATCGGCGCGCGCAGCTTGCGCGTTCATGGTAAGGCAGGAGGGGGCGGAGCCGGAAGCCAATTCGCACGAACGCCGGCCCGGGAGGCGCGGCGGGCGCGGGCCGCGGCGGCGAGGCGCGCGCGGGATCCCGCGGAGTTGCGGGGGCCCCTGCGCGCGAGCTGCGCAGCGCCGCGGGCCGCGCTCGTCTCGTGCATCCGGCGATCCGATACGCCACCCCGTGGAGGAGCGCCCCAAGAGCCGCGAGGAGCTGGCCTCGGAGCTCGCCCTGCTGCAGCGAGAGATCGCGCAGCTGCGCGAGAGCGAGGAGAACCTGCGCGCCATCGTCGCCTCGCTGGACCAGACGCCGGTCGTCCTCTTCGATCGCGAGGCGAGGCTGCTCTCGCTCTTCAGCGGCAACGAGAAGACCGGGCGCTACGGGCTCACGGGCGGCGACGTGCGCGGGCGGCTCCTCGCGGACTTCCTGCGCCCGGAGGACGCCGCGGAGACGATGGCTCACCTCCGCGCCGTCTTCGACAGCGGAGAGCCCCGGCGCGTGGAGCAGACCACGGTGCTCCCCGCCGGCCGCTTCACCCACGACGTGCACTACTCCCCGGTCCGGGGCCCGGACGGCTCCGTTCGCGCCGTTCTCAGCATGAGCCGGGACATTACGCACCGCGTGCAGGTCGAGGAGCAGATCCGGCGGCTCGCCGCCTACGACGCCCTCACCGGGCTGCCCAACCGGCGCCGCTTCCTCGAGGACCTCGCTGGAGCGCTGGAGTCGGCGCGGCGCCACCAGCGGAAGCTCGCGCTGCTCTTCCTCGACCTCGACCGCTTCAAGCACGTGAACGACACGCTGGGCCACTCGGTTGGCGACCAGCTCCTGACCGAGGTGGCCGAGCGGCTGGTGCGGAGCGTGCGCCACTGCGACTCGGTATCGCGCCCGTACTCGGAGCCCGGCGCGGCCGAGATCTCGCGCCTCGGGGGCGACGAGTTCACGGTGATGCTCTCCGAGGTCCAGGAGCCCAACGACGCGACCAAGGTGGCGGTTCGCATCCTCGACGCCCTCGCCAAGCCCTTCACCGTGGAGATGCGCGAGGTCTTCGCCACCGCCAGCATCGGCATCTCGGTCTACCCCTTCGACGGAGAGGATCCCGAGACGCTGCTCCGCAGCGCGGATACCGCCATGTATCACGCGAAGTCGGAGGGGCGCAACCACTACCGGTTCTTCACGGCCGCCATGAACGCCTCCGCCGCGCGCATCCTCCACCTGGAGAGCCGGCTGCGCGGAGCGCTCGCGCGCGGCGAGCTCTCGCTGCACTACCAGCCCGTGAGGCACGCGCGCGACGCGAGGCTCACCGGAGCCGAGGCTCTCCTGCGCTGGCACGATCCGGAGACGGGCCTCGTGTCGCCGGCCGAGTTCATCCCCATCGCCGAGGAGACCGGGATGATCGCGGCCATCGGCGAGTGGGTGGTGGGGGCCGCCTGCGCCCAGTGGGTGGCCTGGCGCGAGGCCGGGCTCCACGTGCCGCGCCTGGCCATCAACATCTCGAGCGTGCAGCTGCGCCACAGCGGCTTCGTGGAGGCCGTGGAACGCGTCTTGGCCGAGACGGGCGCGAGCCCGGGCCAGCTCGACTTCGAGCTCACCGAGAGCGCCATCATGCAGGACGATGCGCCCACCACGCGGGCCCTGGAGCGGCTCTCGGCGATGGGGATCAGCCTCGTCCTCGACGACTTCGGCACCGGCTACTCGTCGCTGAACCACCTGCGGCGCTTCCCCATCGATCGGGTAAAGATCGACCGCACCTTCGTGAGCGGGATCCCGTTGAACCGCGAGGAGGCGGCTCTCACCTCCGCGATCGTCGACATGGCCCACAGCCTGGGCCTCGGGGTGATCGCCGAGGGGGTCGAGAACCGCGAGCAGGCCGAGTTCCTGCGCCAGCGCGGCTGCGACGAGCTGCAGGGCCACCTGTTCAGCCCGGCTCTCCCCCCCGCCGAGTTCGTGCGCTACCTGGAGCGCGAAAAATAGCGGCCGGTCCGGGGTCGCCGGAGTAGACTGCCTCGGTCTGCTCCGGAGGGGCCCCGTGAAGTTCGCGCTCTTCTACGAGATCCCCGTCGCCCGGCCCTGGACCGAGGGCCAGGAGCACGCCGCCTATCGGAACGTCCTCGAGCAGGCGGTGCTCGGCGACCGGATGGGCTTCCACAGCTTCTGGACCGTCGAGCACCACTTTCTCGAGGAGTTCTCCCACTGCTCCAATCCCGAGATCCTCTACGGGGCGGTGGCCGCGCGCACCGAGCGGATCCGCATCGGCTACGGCGTGCGCCTGCTGCCGAAGCCCTACAACCATCCGGTCCGGACGGCGGAGTCGGTGGCGGTGCTCGACCTGCTCTCCGGCGGACGCGTGGAGTTCGGCACCGGCCGCTCCTCCACGCGCCGGGAGCTCGAGGGCTTCGGCGTCTCCCCCCACGAGACGCGCGAGATGTGGGCCGAGGCGCTCGAGCACATCGTCGGCTGCTGGACCCACGACGAGTACGAGTTCGCGGGGAAGCACTGGTCGATGCCGAGGCGCCGCGTGCTGCCCAAGCCCCTCCAGAAGCCCCATCCCCCGATCTGGGGAGCCACCACGAGCCCCGAGGGCCACCGCGCCATGGGGCGGCTCGGGATCGGGCTCTGCTCCTTCACGGTGGGCGTCCCGCCCGAGGACCTGATCGAACGGGTCGGCCTCTACCGCAAGGGGCTCGCGGAGTGCGAGAAGCCGATCGGCGCCTTCAAGAACGAACAGGCCGCCACCTTCACCATGGTGCACTGCGCCGACAGCAACGACCGGGCCTTCGCGGAGGCCGCGGAGTCGATGGTGTGGTACCCGAAGCGCGGGAGCGGCCTCATCGCGGAGATGGCCGACTGGGTCGCCAGCGAGGAGCTCGGGAGCTACGGCTACGCCGGCGACATGAAGAAGATCCGGGACAGCGGAGCGCTCGACGCCCTCACCTTCGACTACATCGTCGAGTCCGGCGCCGCGTTGGTGGGGGATCCCGACCGCTGCGTGGAGATCGCGCGGCGCTACCAGGCCTCGGGCTGCGACCTCCTCTTCTGCCTGGTGAACCCCTACAAGATCCCCCACGAGCAGGTCATGCGCTCGATCGAGCTCCTGGGCAAACACGTGATCCCCGAGCTCGACCGCTGAGCGCAAGCCCTGGGAGGACGCCATGGCCCGCGTTTCCGAGACCCCGGTCATCCTCGAGGCGGCGCTCAACGGCATCGGCTCGAAGGAGCGCAATCCCAACATCCCCCGCGAGCCCGGGGAGATCGCCGCGGACACCTTCCGCTGCCTCGACGCCGGGGCCGCGCTGATCCACGCCCACAACCGCGACTACGCCCTGCGCGGCCGCGCGGCCGCCGACGCCTACCTGGCCGCCTGGCGCCCCATCCTGGCCGCGCGCCCCGAGACCCTCTGGTACCCGACCCTGGCCGCAGCCGACGCGGCGCCCGCCGTGTTCGAGCACGTGGAGATCCTGGAGCGCGAGGCGGGCCTGCGGGTCGGGCTCGTGGATCCGGGCTCGACGAACCTCGGCGCGCCGGATGCCGACGGGCTCCCGGCCGGATTCGTCTACGCGAACTCCTACGCCGACATCCGCTACGGCTTCGAGCTCTGCGCGCGGCTGCGCCTGGGGCCGAGCCTGGCCATCTACGAGCCGGGCTTCCTGCAATGCGCGCTGGCCTACCACCGCGCCGGGAGGCTCCCGGCAGGCGCCATGGTGAAGCTCTACTTCGGCGGCGAGTGGGGGATGCTGGCGATGGGCCGCGGCGTCACCTTCGGCCTCCCGCCCACCGAGCACGCGCTGCTCGCCTACCTCGACATGCTGGAGGGGACGGGCCTGCCCTGGTCCGTCTCGGTCTGGGGCGGCGACCTCTTGCAGACCCCGATCGCGCGGCGCGCGCTCGAGCTCGGCGGCCACCTCCACGTGGGCCTCGAGGAGCACTTCGACCCCGAGCGCAAGCCCACGAACGAGGAGCTGGTGCGGGAGGCCGCCGAGCTCGTGGCCAAGCTGGGCCGGCCCCTGGCCAGCCCGTCCCAGGCCGCCGCGATCCTGGGCCTGCCGGGCTGAGCGCACGTCCGGAGTCCGGGGAATCCCTCCCGTCAGGGCCGCGTGGCGTGGACGTCGTGCCAGGTGCGCAGGCGCTTCGCGCCGATCTCGGTGTGGCCGAGGCGGCAGGCGAGCCAGTCGAAGGCCACCTGCTCGAGGCTGCGCCACTCGCCGGGCAGGTCGTCGCCGAAGGGGCCCGAGCTTCCGGGCGGGAAGTACCACGCGGTCGCGCCCGTGAGGCCGCGGCGGCGCGCGTGGGCGGCGCGACGCGGGCCCAGGGCTCGCGCCAGGCGCCGTCGCGCCCGCAGCGGCAGGGTCAGGAGCTCGTCCAGGCGCGGAACCCGGGCGAGGAGCCTCAGGATCGAGTCGCGCAGGCGGTTCGGCTCGAAGCGAAGCGGCCGGTGGTCGTTCTGCGTGATGCAGCGGAAGCGGTCGTAGCCCAGCTGCCGCAGCAGCAGCAGGTCTTCGAGGTGGCACATCTCGAACGAGAGGTGCTGCGGTGCGTCCGCCGGGTCGAGGTCCTCGAGGCACAGCCGATCCGCGCCCTCGATGTCGATCTTGAGGTAGAAGGGCACCCCGAATTCGCGCAGAAGGGCGGCGAAGCGCCGGCCGGGGACCTGGATGGAGCGACAGGGGACGCCGCGCCGGCCCGCCTTGCCTCGCTCGAGGGAGCTCCACTCGCGGTGGTGCTCGGAGACCCAGAACTCGGTCGGGCCGTCGACCGCGGCGATGGCGGTCTCGGCGAGGCTCAGGCGCCCGGCGTCGATCTCGCGGGCGAAGCGGCGCCGCAGCGCGGAAACGAGCTCCGGATCGGCCTCGACCGCCACCACGCGGTAGCCCCGGAACAGGTAGTAGGCGGTGTCCTCGCCTCGGTGGGCCCCGACGTCGTAGACGAGATCCTTCTCCACGGGACCCTCGGCGGACTGCCCGTCCGCGCCTCCGAAGGGGCGGCTCGACCTTCTCTTCGGAAGTCGGCGCGCGGGGTTGAGGCGCTCCGGCTCACCCCGCCCGGGGCGCGCCTAGGGGCCGCCCGGGGCCAGCGGTCCGAGGTCCACGCGCCGGAACTCGATCTCGGTCCCCTCGGCCTGGAGCGCGATCCTCCCGCGGTCGGCGGTGCAGTCCGAGCCGTCGTTGGCGAGATCGCCATTGACCCAGACCCGGAGCGTGCGGCCCCGCGCCTCGACCACCAGCGTGTTCCAGCTGCCGAGCGGCCTCTCCGAGCCGTCCGTGAGGTTCAGGATCCGGCGCGCATCGCCCGCGCCGCCGCCCCAGGTCTCCCAGAACCTGCGCGGGCGGCGCCGCTCCATGTCCGGAACCCGGATGTCCTCCTGGATGCACCAGAAGTCGCCCGCGTCGCCGCTCTGGAGCTGCACCTCGATGGACTGGGGAAACATCTCGTAGAGCGCGCGCGGACGGGACGCGTGCACGAGCACCCCGCCGTTGCCACCCTTGCCGGGGAAGCGGTACTCGAGCTCGAGCCGATAATCCCGGTAGGACGCGTCCGTGACCAGGTGTCCTTCGGGCGCGCCCAGGCTCACGAGAAGTCCGTTTCGGACGATGAAGCTCGGGGGGCCCTCCGGGTCGCCGTCGCGGGCGGGCACGTCGGCCGTCCACCCGGACAGGTCCTTGCCATTGAAGAGGTGGACCACGGCGCTCGGCGATACGGGGTCCTGCACGGGCGCCGGTGGGGAGAGGGGCAGGTCGGTCGCGCACAGGGAGGCGAGACCGGCGAGGATCGAGAGGCGAGGCATCGCTTGCATGACCACAAGCATACGCCCGCCCGGTTTCTGCCCACCGATCCAGCGGTTAGAATCCCCGGCGGTGGGGGGAATCGATTGGCCAGGCTCTCCCGCGTCGGCCGCGCCTGCGGCCCGCGTCCGGGAGGCGCTCTCGCCGCCGCCGCGGCGCTGGCACTCGTTCTGGCGGCGCAGGCGGCCGCCGAGGCGGCCGCGCCCGGGCCGGCGCCGCCTCCGGAGGCGAGCCCCTACGACCCGCTGCGCGGGATCGATCCCGACGGCCGCATCCCCTACGCGAGGCGCCCGCCCGACCTCGAGCACCCGGAGCGCTGGCGCTACATCCCGGAAGGGCGCATCAAGCCCGGCAGCGTCTTCGAGCGCCTGCTCGTCACGAGCTTCCTCTCCCCCTTCTTCTTCCAGAGCAGCGACGCGGGCTTCGGCGGCGGCCTCGCCCTGGGTGATATCGACTTCCGCAGCCAGCGCCGCCGCGAGGCCGCCGCGCTCTACGGCTCCTACACCACGCGCAACCAGTCGAGCTTCGGCTTCTTCTGGCGCCGCTGGATCCACACCCGCGAGCTGCCCGAGGGCGGCGTCCTCCAGGAGGAGCGCAGCTCCCTGGGCGGGGGCGTCTCCTACAGCCGCACGCGGACCCGCCGCTTCTTCGGGATCGGGCCCGACACCTCCAGGTCCGACGAGACGCGCTACACCGACGCCGACTTCGAGCTCGAGTTGAACGCGAACCTGGCCTATCCCGATCCCGGCGACGACCTCGTGCTCACCGGGGGGGCGAAGCTCGAGCTGCACAAGCTCTCGCGCGGGCTCGGGGACGATCCCGACACCCAGGACGTCTTCCCGCGGCTCTTCGACGAGGCCGAGGACCAGGATCTCCTGTGGATCGTGAGCGGCCTGCGCTGGGATACCCGCGACAGCCAGCGCAATCCCTACCGGGGCTGGCACGTGGGGGCGCTCGCCGAGTCCGCGCCGATCCAGCGCGGGGGCGATCGCGGGGGGCGCGTCACCCTCGACGGGAGCAAGGTCTTCCCGCTGCCCGGCCTCTTCCACCGGGGCGGCGACCCGGACGAGGAGAACCCGCCGACGGACACGCTCTTCTTCGGCCTGCGCACGGTGCTCACCTGGGGCGATCTGCCCTTCTTCGTGCGCCCCCGGCTCGGGGGTCCCGAGTCGCTGCGCGGCTTCGTGCGCGGTCGCTTCACCGATGACGCGAGCTGGCTCGGACGGGCCGAGTACCGCCTCTGGATGCTCGAGCGCGGCTTCGCTCTGACCCGGGCCATTCGCGTCGAGCGGGTGGGCGTGGCGCTCTTCTACGAGGCGGGCTCGGTGGCGAGCGGCGGGCTCCAGCTCTTCGACGCCCGCGTGCAGCACAGCTACGGCGTGAGCGTGCTCGCGGGCATCGAGCGGCTGCTCCCGTTCCGGGCCGACCTGGGCTTCTCCCGCGACGGGCTCCACTTCACCGCGGGGCTGGGGCTCTCCTTCTGAGCGGGCCGGGAGGTGTTCCCGCCCACGGTTGGCGGGCCTGGGGCATACTGGGGGGGTGCTGAGCCGACGCGACTTCCTCTTCCTCGGGGGAACGCTCCTGGCGGGGACGGCCGCCGCCTCGCCGCTGCCGCCCGCGCCCACCGACCAGAGCCCGCTGGGCCCCCTCGGCCCCCCCGACGAGAACGGCCTCTGCCTCCCGCCCCTCTTCCGCTCGCGCGTGGTCGCGCGCCAGGGCGACCTGGTGCCGGGGACGGGCTACCGCTGGCACGTGGCGCCCGACGGCGGCGCCACCTTCGCCACCCCCGGTGGCTGGATCTACGTCTCGAACTCCGAGGGCGTTCCCGGCGGCGTGGGAGCGATCCGCTTCGACCCGTCGGGGCGCAGCATCGACGCCTACCCGATCCTCTCCGGCACCCGGCGCAACTGCGCCGGCGGCGCCACGCCCTGGGGCAGCTGGCTCTCCTGCGAGGAGGTCTCCGACGGGCTGGTCTACGAGTGCGACCCGACGGGGGCGCGCCCCGCCGTCCCGCTCCCGGCGCTCGGCCGCTTCCAACACGAGGCCGTGGCCGTCGATGCCAGGGAGCGCCGCCTGTACCTCACCGAAGATCAGGCCGACGGCGCCCTCTACCGCTTCACCCCCAACGCCTGGGAGCGCCTCGACGGGGGAGTCCTCGAGGTGGCCGTGGGCGTGCTCTTCCCCACGGCGTCGCCCTCCGCTCGGCCCGAGAGCCTGGGCTGGCAGCCGGTCCCGAACCCCACCCCCGGGCCGGGCCAGATGCCGACCCGTCGCCAGGTCCTCGGGACCCGGCCCTTCGCCGGCGGCGAGGGGATCGCGTGGGACCGCGGGCACGTCTACTTCACCACGAAGCTCGACAACCGCGTCTGGGACTACGAGACGAGCACCCAACGGCTCCAGGTCCTCTACGACGTGAATCTCGATCCCAACCGTCAACTCAGCGGCGTGGACAACGTCGCGACTGCGCTCTCGGGCTCCCTGCTGGTGGCCGAGGACGGCGGCAACATGGAGCTCGTGCTGGTCTCGCTGGACGGCCGCGCGCAGCCGCTCCTGCGGGTCGTGGGTCAGAATGGCTCGGAGCTCGCGGGCCCGGCCTTCGACCCCCGGGGCCTGCGGCTCTACGTGAGCTCCCAGCGCGGGAGCGACGGGCGCGGCATCACCTACGAGGTGACCGGGCCCTTCTTCCGGCTGGGCCTCGCGGACCCCTTCGAGCCCCAGGCCCGCATCCGGCGCGGGCGGCTGGGACCGCGCTCGCCGGGCCTCCCGGCCCCCTTCGAGCTCCCGGCTCCCTTCCGGCGCGGGCGGCTGGGACCGCGCTGAGGTCTCATTCGGGCTCCGGCGCGGTATCGTTCCCAGACGAGACGCTTCCCGCAGGGCGAAAGGACGAGAACGTGAGCGAGACGCTTCTGCAAGGCGTTCGGGTGGTGGAGCTGGCGGGCGAGCCGGCGGCTCTGGGGGGCCGCATCCTGGCGGACCTCGGGGCCCAGGTGGTGAAGGTCGAGCCGCCCGGCGGCGATCCCCTGCGCGGGGCTCCGCCCTTCCAGGGCGCGCGCCGCGACGCCGAGGCCTCCCTGCGCTTCGCCGCCTGGAACGCGGGCAAGGAGAGCCTGGTCTGCGAGGCGGGCGACCCGCGGCTCGCGGCGCTCCTCGCCGGGGCCGACGTCGTTCTCGACACGCCGGGCTGGCCCGGCGTCCTCTCCCTCGCCCCGGAGCGCGCGCCGCAGGCGGTCTGGGTGCGCGTCACGCCCTTCGGCCTCGCGGGCCCGCGGGCCGACTGGCGCGCCTCGGACCTCGGCGTCCTCGCGGCCAGCGGCAACATGTACGCCACGGGCTTCCCGGACTCGCCCGTGCGCTGCACGGAGCCCTCGGGCTACGCCCACGTGGGGCCCGACGTGGCCTTCTCCGCCCTGGCCGGCCTCGCGAGCGGGCGCCCCCAGGTGGTGGACCTCTCCATGCAGGAGACGGTCATGGTGGCCAACATGACCGGCGCCGGGAAGTTCCCCCGGACCCGCAACCGCGGCCGCCGGGGCGGCGCGCAGGTGGGGCGCACGCGGGAGATCTGGCGCTGCCGGGACGGCTACGTCTCCTTCGGCCTGCGCGGCGGCCGAGCCCGGGTGCCGAGCCTCCGGATCATCGAGGGCATGCTCGAGGAGGAGGGGCTCGCGACGCCCGCCTGGAGCGGGCGCGACTGGGAGCGCTACGACCCCGACGAGCTCTCCGATGCGGACCTGCGCCTGCTCGAGGAGCCGGTGGCGGCGCTCTTCGCCCGGCACACGATGCTCGAGCTCTTCGAGAAGGCCTGCGAGACGAACCTCATGCTCGCCTCGGCCAACTCGCCGCGCGAGATCTACGCGAGCGCGCAGGCGGCGGCCCGCGAGATGTTCAGCAAGCTCGGCGACCTCGACGGCTTCCCGCAGCGCATCTGCCTGGTCGCGAGCGCCGACGACGAGGTGGAGCCGATCCGGGTGCGGGCGCCGGCGCCGCGGCTGGGCGCGGGGTCCTGGCCCGCCTGGGAGCCGCGCCGCCCCGGCGCGCGGCGCGGGCGCGGTCCCGCCTTCGAGGGGCTCAAGCTCGTCGAGTTTGGCGCCGGCGCCGCGGGGCCCATCGCCGCCCGCTACTTCGCCGAGCACGGCGCCACCGTCGTGAAGGTCGAGTCGAAGAGCCGCCCCGAGTTCCTGCGCATGATGGCGGCCAAGAGCCCCGAGGGCCTCGAGGGCTCGCCGATCTTCGACGCGCTCAACGCGGGGAAACGCAGCGTGGCGATCAACCTGAAGCACCCGGACGGCGTCCTGGTGGCGAAGCGGCTGATCGCCTGGGCCGACGCGGTGCTCGAGAACTTCGCGCCCAAGGCCATGCGCGGGTTCGGGCTCGACTACGAGACGCTGGCCGCCGAGAAGCCGGACCTGGTCATGATCTCGACCTGCCTCTACGGGCAGACGGGCCCCCATCGCAACTACCCGGGCTTCGGCGGCCAGGGCTCGGCGCTCTCGGGCTTCAACTACCTGACCGGCTGGCCCGACGGCGAGCCGATCGGGCCCTTCGGCACCATCACCGACTCGCTCGCCCCGCGCTTCGCCGCGGCGGCGCTGGCCGCGGGGCTCCACTACCGGCGGCGCACCGGGCGCGGCGTCTACTTCGACCTCTCCCAGGTCGAGGTGGCCCAGTTCGCCCTCTCGCCCTGGCTGCTCGACTTCGCGAACAACGGCGCCATCGGCTCGCGCATGGGAAACCGCTCGCCGCGCGCGGTGCCCCACGGCGCCTTCCCCTGCCGGGGCGAGGACCGCTGGGTGGCGATCGCCGCCTGGAGCGACGCCGAGTGGGAGCGGCTGGCGCGGCTCGTGGGCCTCGCGGATCCCTCGCTCGCGCGGCTCGAGGCGAGGCTCGCCCGGGTGGACGAGATCGAGGCGGCGCTGGCGCGTTTCACGCGCGAGCGCAGCCGCGAGGAAGTGGCGAAGGCGCTCCAGGCCCAGGGGATCGAGGCGGTGCCGGTGCTGGACTTCGGCGACCTCTTCGAGGACGACGCGCAGCTGCGCGCGCGCGGCCACTTCCAGGTCTTCCCGCACGCGGTCCTGGGCGAGTCCCACTACGAGCGCAACGGCTTCCGCCTGAGCGACGCCCCGGGCGGCTATCCCGGCCCCTCGCCGACCCTGGGCCAGCACACCCGCGAGGTGCTGCGGGAGCTCCTGGGCCTGAAGGAGGCCGAGGTGGCGCGCCTCGAGAAGGCCGGCGCCATCGAGTAGCGGGGCCGGGCCCCCCGGCTCGGCTATCCTCGGAGCCCGCGCGCCCCGTGGAGATCCCATGCCCGAGGCGACGACCCGCTCGCCGGCCGGCTCCCCGAGCGCCGCTCCCGACGACCCGTGGCACGGAGTGAACTTCCTGGACCCGGCTGTCCGCGAGCGGGTCCGGCGCAACCCCCACCCGGCGCTGGCCCACCTCCGCCGGGTGGCGCCCGTGCACCGGACCCCGATCGGCGTATGGCGGATCGCACGCCATGCGGACGTGCTCCACGTCCTGCGCGAGGCCCCGGTCGGGGTGCGGACCTCGGACGGCCTCCTGCCGGGCGCGGCCCGGAGCCTGCCGGACTGGGGCCCGGGCGAGTTCCTGCTGAGCCAGGACCCGCCCCGGCACACGCGCCTGCGCGGGCTCGTGAGCCGGGCCTTCACGCCCCGCGCGGTGGAGCGCCTGCGCCCGCGCGCCCGCGCGCTGGCCGAGGCCCGGGTGAAGCGGGCCCTCGAACGCGGCTCCCTCGACGTGATCGAGGAGCTGGCGTTCGAGGTTCCGTCCGCGCTGATCTGCGAGATGATGGGCGTGCCGGCGGCCGACCGGTCTCGCTTCACGGACTGGACGGCGCGGGCCACCCATCTCCTCACCGCCTCCTTCGGGAATCAGGACCTCGACGACGCCCGCGAGGCCGGTGCGCAGCTGGCCGCCTACTTCGGGGATCTCGTCGCCGAGCGCCGGAAGAGCCGGAGCGAAGACCTGCTCTCCCGGCTCATCGGTGCCGAGGAGGAGGGCGACCGCCTGTCGGAGGCCGAGCTCCTCTCCCAGTCGATCGGCCTCCTCATCGCCGGCTTCGAGACGGCGATCGGTCTGATCGGAAACGGCGTGCTGGCCCTGCTTCAGCACCCCGACGCGCAGGCCCTGCTCCGCGCGCGGCCCGGTCTCGTCGCCGGCGCCGTGGAGGAGTGCCTGCGTCACGACGGGCCGATCGTGCTGACGATTCGCGTCGCCCACGCGGATTTCCCGCTCGGCGGCCAGACCATCCCGCGCGACGCCGTCCTCATGCTGCTTCTCGCCGCTGCCAACCGGGATCCCGGGCAGTTCTCCGACCCCGACCGCTTCGACATCGAGCGCGCGCCGAACCCCCACCTGGCCTTCGGCGGCGGGGCGCACTCGTGCCTGGGCGCGCACCTGGCCCGCATGGAGGCGCAGGAGGCGATCGGGGCCCTCGTCGGACGGACGTCGCGGCTCGAGCTCGCGTGTGCGCCCGAGGCCCTCGAGTACGGCCCCTCCCTGTTCCGCGTCCTGGCCCGACTGCCCATCTCGGTCGCGCCGGCCTGAGCCGGGCGGGGCGGCCGCCCGGGCCAGGACGCCGACTCGAGAGTCGGCCGACGCGCAGCGAGGCGAAGCCGAGCGGAGCTCATCGGGCCAGGGGGCTCAGGGACCCGGCAGCCGCGCGTAGAGAGCGCCCTCGCGCACGACGGTCTCGACGGGGATGAGCGCGTCGCCGGCGCAGGGACCCGCGAGACAGCTGCCGTCCTCGACCAGGAAGATCGCGCCGTGGGTGGAGCAGACCAGGTGGCGCCCCTCGTGGTCGAAGAACTCGTCGGAGATCCAGTCCAGGGGCGTTCCGCGGTGCGGACAGCGGTTCCAGTAGGCGTAGACCGCGCCGCCCCGGCGGACCGCGAAGAGGCGCAGGACCCGGCCCTCCACCTCGAGCTCGAAGCCCCGCCCCCGCCCGTCGGCGATCTCCTCCAGCGCGCACAGGCGCCGCTCGCCGCTCTCGCGAGGCCCTCCGGACACGCGGGGAGGCTAGCCTCCCGCCTCGGGAATTCCCTCGCGTGAAAAAGGAACCATTCCAAGATATGGGCCTCGATTATGATGGCGCCGGTTCGCCGGGAAGGCGCGCCGTGCGGACGTCGGGGATCCCGAGGTGACCGAACCTCTCGATCGCGGGCTGTACGAGCTTCTCATCACGCTGGGCCTCGAGGCACGCCTGGCCGAGTTGCCGAGTCGGCTGTCCGCCGTCAAGACGGATCTCCACGAAGCCGAGGCAGCCAACCGGATCGCGTTGCACGTCAGTCGGGCCATCGAGGGCGCGATCGACTCCTTGAATGGCAAGGAACGCGTTCTCCAGGGAATCCGAGTCGCCCGGGAGCTTCTGGCCCGCCTTGACCAGCTGATCGAGGCCGCCGATGCGGCCTCCGACGTTCCGGTTGAGCCGGCGGTGGTCCTGCGGTCGATCCTCGCTCGGCTGCCCGACGGATCCTTGGCGTCAGTCGAGGCACCGCTCGTTCCGCTCCTGGACACGACGCTCCTCACGAACGCCCCCGGCGAGCCGCGGGTAGGGCGGCAGCTTCAAGCCGAAGTCGACTCCGCCGATCGGATCGACGCCCTGATCGCCTTCATCCGCAGCTCGGGCCTGGTCCCGCTCCGCGATGCCCTTCGCCGGCACTGCGACGCTGGACGCACCCTGCGGGTGCTCACCACGACATACACGGGCTCCACCGAGCGCAAGGCGCTCGACCTGCTTCGTGACCTCGGTGCCGATGTCCGGGTCTCCTACGATACGAGCTCGACACGGCTGCACGCCAAGGCGTGGCTTTTCCACCGCCACTCGGGGTTCTCAACCGCATATATCGGATCCTCCAACCTCACGCATGCCGCGCAGGTGTCCGGACTCGAATGGAACCTTCGTGTTTCGGGCGCTCGCAATCGCGATGTGATCCAGAAAGTCGGCGCCGTGTTCGACTCCTATTGGGAGAGCTCCGACTTCCTTCCCTACGATCCCCATGACTTCGAGGAACGAACGGGAGAGGCACGCCGTGGCGGCCCGGTCGTATTCCTGAGTCCGGTCGATATCCGTCCATTGCCGTTCCAGGAGCGGCTGCTCGAGCAGCTCGCGGTTTCCCGCCAGCGGGGCCACCACCGTAACCTCCTGGCTGCAGCCACTGGCACGGGAAAGACCGTGATGGCTGCGCTGGATTACGGGCGGTTGCGCCAGCAGCTGAGTCGGGCGCGACTTCTCTTCGTCGCCCATCGGCAAGAGATTCTCGATCAGAGCCAGGCGACCTTCCGCCACGCGCTCCGGGAGCCGAGCTTCGGAGAACAGTGGGTCGGTGGGCGCAGGCCCGTCCGGTTCGAGCACGTCTTCGCTTCGGTGCAGAGCCTACGGCTCGCGGACCTCGACTCCCTCGCCCCCGACCACTTCGACGTCGTCATCGTGGACGAGTTCCACCACGCGGCCGCCCCCTCCTACGAGCGCCTGCTCGCGCATCTCCAGCCTGGGGAGCTGCTCGGGCTCACCGCCACGCCGGAGCGCGCGGATGGCCTGCCCGTCCTGCAGTGGTTCGGGGGCCGAGTGGCGGCCGAGCTGCGCCTCTGGGACGCGATCGACCAGCACTACCTCACCCCGTTTCTCTACTTCGGGATCTACGACGGCCTCGACCTGTCGAGGATCCCGTGGCGGCGCGGACGCGGGTATGACGTCACCGGCCTCACCAATCTCTACACCGCATCCGATGCCTGGGCTCGCGTGGTCGTCAAGACCGTCTGCGAGCGGGCGGAGCGTCTCGACCGCATGCGTGCGCTTGGATACTGCGTCAGCGTGGAGCACGCGCGCTACATGGGCCGTGTCTTCAATGAAGCCGGAATTCCTGCTGTAGCGATCTGGGGAGATAGCCCCGCCGAGGAAAGGGAGGCGGCCCTCGTGGACTTGCGTCACGGGCGTGTGAAGGTCGTGTTCTCGGTGGATCTCTTCAACGAAGGTGTCGACGTGCCCGCGGTAGACACCGTCCTCTTCTTGCGACCGACGGACAGCCCGACCCTCTTCCTCCAGCAGCTCGGGCGTGGACTCCGCCGGGCGGACGACAAGACCGTCTGCACCGTGCTTGACTTCGTGGGTCACCACCGCAAGGAGTTCCGGTTCGACCGGCGCTTCCGCGCCCTTCTCGGCGGGGCTCGTCAAGACGTCGCGAAGCAGATCGAGGATGGGTTCCCGTTCCTGCCCGCGGGGTGTCACATGGAACTCGACCCCGTGGCGACGGATATCGTGCTGCGCAGCATTCGCGAGTCGATCCCATCGCGGTGGCCGCAGAAGGTCGAAGAGCTGCGAGCCTTCGTCGGCCTCGGACGGGAAGCGCGCCTGTCGGATTTCTTGGAGCACAGCGGCCTCGACCTGACCGATGTATACACGGGATCGCGTGGCTGGTCCGATCTCTGCGCCGATGCCGGGGTAGCCACTGAGGCGCCAGGACCCGAGGAAGGGGCTCTCCGCCGCGCCGTGGGCCGGCTGCTGCACGTAGATGACGAGACTCGGCTGGCCGGCTACTTGCAATTGCTCGGGCTCCAATCCGCGCCCAGGGTGGACGATCTCGATGAGCGCGAACGGCGCCTGGTGCGAATGCTGATTGCCCAGCTCTTGGATCAGGCGGTGGGTCGGGGCACCGAGCTTCAAGAGGGCGTTGATCTCCTGTGGCTTCATCCGCAAGTGCTGGCCGAGCTTCGAGAGCTGTTTGCGGTCCTCGGCGATCGCGCCGATCACCTTCATCCGCCGCTCGAGAGTCGCCCGGATGTGCCGCTGGTGGTCCACGGCCGATACACGCGGCTCGAAACTCTCGCGGCTTTTGGCGTCGGTCGCGGCGCGACGGTCGCCCCCTGGCAGACGGGCGTGCGCTGGCTGCCTGAAGCGAAGGTCGACCTGTTCGCGTTCACGCTCGACAAGACCGATGGAGTCTTCTCCCCGACGACGCGCTACCGCGATTACGCGATCAGCCGTGAGCTCATTCATTGGGAGAGCCAGTCGGTCACGCGCGCCGACAGCGCTACGGGCCTCCGCTATCGGAACCATTGGGTCGAGGGATCGGAGATCATGCTGTTCGCGCGGCTACGCCAGAGCGACCGGGCGTTCTGGTTCCTGGGGCCCGCGACCTACGTGAGCCATGTTGGCGAGCGACCGATGGCCGTGACGTGGCGATTGCAGCATCCGCTGCCGGGGGATCTGTTTGCCTCGTTTGCGGCGGCGGTTGCTTGAGCTCGGAGATCGATCGGTGAGGATCTAGCCGGCCCGGGCGGGTGAACGCCCGTTCACACGCGCAGGGCCCGGGGGTGCCTCTCCGCTGGGGGGCGCTGGCTGTGGGGGTTCGCTGCTGAGCCCTTGACTTACGCTTTTTATTCGCCTACCCTCGACACCGCCCCGTCACGAGTCCCCAGGAGGAGCGCCCCCATGCGCGCACGGGCCCTGGGACGAGCGGGCGCGGCCGCCCGCCCGGCTGCGGTGCCGCTGCGCCGGCCGTCGCCGGCGGCGCTGGCCTTCCTGCGCGGGCGCGATGCCGATGGGCGGCTGCGCGAGCTCGCGGCGGCGCGGGCCCGGGTGCGGCCGGTGCTGGGGGAGCTCGCGGCGGATCTGCTCGCCCGCCGGGCCCACGAGGACCTGGGCTTCCGCTCGGCGGGCGACTTCGCGCGGGAGCGGCTCGGGGTGGGGGCGCGGGCGCTGCGGGAGTGGGCCCGGGTGACGCGGGCCCTGGCGGGGCTTCCGCGGCTGCGCCAGGCGGTGCTCGCCGGCGAGGTCTCCTGGACCGCGGCCCGGCGGGTCGTGGCGCGGCTCGAGCCCGAGACTGAGGCCGAGGCGGTGGAGTGGCTGCGGGGCCGCACGATCCGGGCGGTGGAGGCGATCCTGGCCGCGCATGCCGCGGCGGACCCGGGAGGGGCCGCGGCCGACGCGGGAGCGGAGGGCGAGGAGGAGCGGGTGCGGGTGACGCTGCGCGCGCCGCCGGCGCTCGAGGCCCGCTGGGCCGCGGCCTGCGAGCTCGCCCGGCGCATGGCGGGCGAGGAGCTCCCGGTCTGGGAATGCGCCGAGGCGATGGCCGCCGAGTGCGCCTCGGCGGCGGGCGCACCGGGCGGGGAGGATCCGGGCGCCGCGGGGCCGGGTGGGAGAGGAGGTGGGCCGAGGGAGCCGCAGCAGGCTTCGAGCGCTGCGCTCGAGCCGGGCCTCGCCGCGCGGGCCTTCCCGCACGTGGGCTGGCGGCCCGGGGGGGCGGCGCCCTGCCCGGAGCTCGACCGGCTCCTCGAGGGGCTCGCCCAGGCGGGCCCGCGGGAGCTCGACCGGCGGCTGCGCGCGGCCCTTGCGTTCCTCCAGGCCGTGGACTTCGAGCTGGGGCGGATCCTGCGCCAGGTGGTGGACCGGAGGCTCGCCTGCGAGCTCGGGTTCGCGAGCTTCGAGCGCTACGCCGAGGAGAGGCTCGACCTCTCGGCGCGCACGGCGAGGCGGCTCGTGCGCCTGGCGCGGGCCGAGCACCGGGCGCCGGCGGTGGCCAGTGCGTTCCGCGCGGGCCGGATCACGCTGCTCCAGGCCGAGGCGCTCCTGCGCGCGCGGGCGGGCTCGGAGCCCGAGGTGGCGGCGGCGGAGCGCGTGACGCTGCGGCGGCTGCGGGAGGGCGAGCCCGCGCGGGTGGACTTCACGGCGCCCCGCAGCGTGGCGCGGCTCTTTCTCGCCATGGTGGCTCGCATGGGGGGCCTCGAGGCGTTGGTGGAGCACGCGATCGCGACCTGGCTCGAGGCGGGAGGCGCCTTCGAGGACTACGCCGACTTCGAGCGCGACGGCTGGCGCTGCGCCGTGCCGGCGTGCAGCGCGCGGCGCAATCTCCAGAGCCACCACCTGCGCTTCCGCTCGGCCGGCGGGCCCGACGAGGCCTGGAACCGCACCACCCTCTGCGCCTTCCACCACCAGCGCGGCGTCCACACGGGGCGGCTGCAGATCGCGGGGCGGGCGCCGGGGGAGCTGATGTTCGAGACGCCCTTCGGGACCTTCCGCTCGGGGGACGTGCGGGATCGGCTCTTGCGCTCCGGGTAGGTGCCCGCCGGGTATCATGGCCCCCGGGCGTCGGGCCCGGGAGGATCGCGATCTTGGCCGCCGCGCGGAGCGTGAGCTTCCACGACGCGGGCGTGCGAGCGCCGCTCCTGCGCCTCGTGAACGCCGCCGGTGCCGCGTTCGCGCGGGCGGGGCTGGCGCTGCCGCGGCTCGACGAGGAGGGGCTCCTCGCGGCGGCCCGCCGCCGCACCGGCCTCCAGGACTTCGGCGAGGGCTCCTTCCGCGAGGGCCTGGGCGCCCTCGTGACCTCGCTGCGCGAGGAGGCGCGCCTCAGCACGCTGGGTCGCGTCGCCGCCCGCGGCCAGCTGCTGGGCCACCTGTGCAGTCGCCTCGCGGTCGTCGACTGGGTGCGGCGCCACCCGGAGGTGCGCGAGGAGAGGATCGAGCGGCCGCTCGTCGTGATCGGGCTCCCGCGCACGGGGACGACGCTCCTCAGCAACCTGCTCTCGCTCGATCCGCTGCTCCGGGCGCCGCTCTTCTGGGAGACGCGGGAGCCCTGCCCCCCGCCCGACCTGGCGACGCGCGGCGAGGATCCGCGCATCGCCGCCGCCGCGCGCGAGATCCGGCGCCTGTACCGGCTCGTGCCCGCGATGCGGGCCATGCACCCCATGGGAGCCTCGCTCCCGAACGAGTGCGTGACGCTCCTCGCCCTGGACTTCCGCTGCCTCCAGTTCGAGACCCAGTTCCCGGCCCCCGGCTACGGCCGCTGGCTCGAGGGGGCCGACCCGCGCCCGGCCTACCGGATGCACCGCCTCGTGCTGCAGCTCCTCCAGTCGCGCCTTCCCACCCAGGGCTGGTCGCTGAAGACGCCCAACCACCTGTGGCAGCTGCCGACGCTGCTCGAGTTCTATCCCGACGCGCGCCTCGTCTGGACCCACCGCGATCCGGCCCGGGTGGTGCCCTCGGTCGCGAGCCTGGTCAGCGCCTTCCACCGCACCTTCTGCCGGGAGGTCGACCCCCGGCGCGTGGCGGCCGACTGGAACGCGAAGCTCCGGCTGGGTCTGGATCGCGCGCTGGCCTTCGACCGCGCCCAGGGCGGCAAGGACTGGTGCTTCCACCTGCCCTACGCGGAGCTCGTGGAGGACCCGCTCCGGGCGGTGCGCCGCCTCTACGCGCACTTCGGCGACGAGGTGGGCCCCCTCCACGAGCGCCGCATGCGGGCCTGGCTGCGGGAGACCCCGGCGGAGCTCCACGGGCGCCACCGCTACGAGCTCGCGGACTTCGGCCTCGCGCCCGGAGCGCTCTCCGAGCAGTACGCCGACTACCGCGCCCGTTTCGATGTCCCGGCGGAGGGGGCGGGCCCGGACGCGCGCCGCCCGGCGTCCGGTGTATCGTAGGGACCGGAGGCCCATCGATGGCGAAGAAGCCCTTTCGGGTGCTGCCGGCGCTCTCGGAGCGAAGCGCGCCCTTCTGGACCGGCGGCGAGAAGGGGGAGCTCCGCTTCCTCCACTGCGAGGAGTGCGGCACGGTCGTGCACCCGCCGACGCCCCTCTGTCCGCAGGACCACTCGAAGCGCCTGGCCTGGAAGCCCGTCTCCGGACGCGCCCGGGTCGCGACCTTCACCGTGAACCACCAGCCCTGGCTCCCGGGCCTCGAGATCCCCTACGTGGTGGCGATCGTGGAGATCGAGGAGCAGCCGGGCGTGCGCCTCATGACCAACGTGGTCCACTGCGCCCCCGAGGCGGTGCGGATCGGGATGCCGGTGCGGGTCGTCTTCGAGCACCACCGGGACGAGGAGGGCGACGTCTGGGTCCCGCTCTTCGAGCCGGATCCTGGGCGCGAGGGCTAGCGCGATGGTGGCGGCGAACGAGATCTTCGAGAAGCGCGTCTGCATCAGCGGGGTCGGGCAGTCCGACGTGGGCCGGCGCCTGCACCGCGACCCCCTGGAGCTCACCCTCGACGCCTGCCTGGCCGCCGTCGAGGACGCGGGCCTGACCCTCGCCGACGTGGACGGGCTCTCCACCTATCCCGGCGTGCTGGCGGGAAACCCGGGCTTCACCGGGGCGGGCGCCGTGGAGGTGCACGACGCCCTGCGCCTCCAGCTCTCCTGGTACGACTCGGGCCTCGAGACCTCGGGCCAGCTCGGCTCGGTGATCAAGGCCTGCATGGCCGTGGCCACCGGGCTCGCGAACCACGTGGTCTGCTTCCGGAGCGTCTGGGAGGGGAGCGCCCAGGGCAAGGGCGGGCGGGCGGGCATCGGGGCGGGTATCCGCCGCGTGCCCGGGGAGCTCCAGTGGAAGATCCCCTTCGGCGCCGCCTCGGCCGCGGTCTGGATCGCCATGTACGCGAGGCTCCACTTCGAGCGCTACGGCACCACCCGGGAGCAGATGGCCTGGATCGCCCTCAACGCGAGGAGGAACGCCGCGCTCAACCCGAAGGCGATCTACAGGGATCCCATGACGCTCGACGATTACCTCTCGGCGCGCATGATCTCGGAGCCCTTCTGCCTCTTCGACTGCGACGTGCCCTGCGACGGCGCCACCGCCGTGGTCGTCTCGAGCCTCGAGAGGGCCCGCGATCTGCGCAAGCCGCCGCTCCGGGTGGAGGCGGTGGGCACGGCCCTGCGCGGGCGCCCCACCTGGGACCAGTTCGACGACCTCACCCAGATGGCAAACCGCGACGCCGCGGCACACCTGTGGAGCCGCACCGATCTCAAGCCCTCCGACGTCGATCTGGTCGAGATCTACGACGGCTTCAGCTACCTCACCATGTCCTGGCTCGAGCAGCTCCGCTTCTGCGGGATCGGCGAGAGCGGGCCCTTCATCGAGGGCGGCAAGCGCATCGCCCGCGACGGGGAGCTGCCGCTCAACACCCACGGCGGGCAGCTCTCCGCCGGGCGCCTGCACGGCTACGGCTTCCTCCACGAGGCCTGCGTGCAGCTCTGGGGCGAGGGCGGCGCGCGCCAGGTGCCCGGCGACCCGGAGGTGGGCCTCGCCGCCGCCGGCGGCGGCAACACCTGCGGCTGTATGCTCCTGACCCGCGGCTAGAGGCGGGGACGTTCCTTGCGTTTTTTCGTTTCGCGCTGATTCGCTGCCGCACGGACCCTCGACTCGCACCGCGAAACGAAAAAACGCAAGGAACGTCCCCGTCCGCGGGGGGTCAGGGCGCGTCGGAGGCGGGCTCCGCCGGGGCGCCGTAGCCCAAGGCCTGGAGGCGAGCGGTGACCTCGCCCTCGTCGCTGGCCGGCTCGGGCTCGCGGGGCTCGTGGGCCTGCTCGAAGGCCGCGAGCCGCTCGAGGAGCTCCTCGCGCAGCCGGCTCGCGGCCTCGCTCGGCGCGCGCAGGAGGTCGCGGGTCTCGCCGGGATCGGCGCGCAGGTCGTAGAGCTCCTCGCGTTCCAGGTAGGGTGCGCGGATCAGCTTGTAGCGGCCGAGCCGGAGCGAGCTCGGCTTGAGCTCGTTGGGCCAGCGGCGGCCCGCTTCGATCGCTCCCAGGGGCTGGGTGGCCTCGCTCACCACCGGGAGCAGGCGCGGCTTCCCGCCCGAGAAGGTGCGGGCCAGGCTCTGGCCCGGGAGGCCCGGCGGAGCGGGGAGGCGGAGCAGCTCGAGGAGCGTGGGCAGCACGTCCAGGCTCGAGACCGGGCGCCCCACGCGGCGCCCGGCCCCGCGCCCGTCCGGGAGGCGGAAGAGGAGCGGCACGCGGATGGTCGTCTCGTAGACCCAGAGCCCGTGGTTCCAGTAGTCGGCGTGCTCCCAGAAGCTCTCGCCGTGGTCGCCCACCAGGACCACCAGCGCCTGGCCCAGGATCCCGCGCCGCTCGAGCCCGTCGAGGAGCCGGCCCACGTGGGCGTCCATGTAGGCGATCTCGCCGGCGTAGAGGGCGGCGAGCTCCGCGTCGCGACCCACGGGGCTCCCGTCGGCGCTCTCGAGGATCTCTCGGGTCAGGCCGTCCCGGTGCATCTGGTAGCGCGCGGGGGGGGGCAGGCCCTGCCGGATGTAGTGGATCGACACCGAATCGTGGAGCTGGCGCAGGCCCGCGCGCCGGATCCCATTCTCCCGGAGAGCCGAGCGGTTCCAGGGAGGCGGCGGGTCGTAGGGCACGTGGGGATCGAAGTAGTGGACGAAGAGGAAGAGGCGCCGGGACTCCCCGGCCTTGCGCGGGGCCGGGTGCGCGCCCCCGTCGAGGAAGGCGAGGGCCGCGTCGGTCACCTGCTCGGCACGGCGCTGGTTCTGGTCGAAGCCGTCCAGGTCGCCGCTGGCCAGGAGGTCGAAGGCCTCGTCCCAGTGCTCGAAGCCCTGGTCCAGGCCGAAGCGCGACTCGAGGGCGAAGGAGCTGGCGAAGCCGGCGGTCTCGAAGCCCGCGTCGCGCAGCATCTCGGCCAGCGTCGAGAGCTGTGCCGGCACCCGGAAGCCGTTGCGCGGCACGCCGTGGGCGCGGGGGGGGAGCCCGGTGAAGAGCGAGGCGTGGGAGGCCAGGGTGCTGGGCGCCGGGACGGCGGCCTGCTCGAAGAGGATCCCCTCCCGGGCCAGCTGGTCGATCCGCGGCGTCGGGACCCGCGAGCCGCCGTAGCAGCCGAGGTGATCCGCGCGGGTGGTGTCGAGGCTGATCAGCACCAGGTGGCGGAAGGGATCCGGCTCCCTCCCGGAGCAGGCGGAGACCGCCAGGAGCAGGGCGAGGCCCGCTGCGCCCCGTGTCCACCCCGAAGGTCGCCGTTCCCGCGCGCCGCTCACCGCGGGCAGGATACGCATCCCGGCGCCTCCAGCGAGGCTCGGCCGCCGGGGGCGCGGGATATACTCCCGGCGTGATCCTCTCGGGCAAGACGCTCCTGGTCTGTGGCGTGGGCCCGGGCCTCGGCCGCGAGGTGGCGCGCTGCGCGCTGCGCGACGGCGCGAACCTGGTGCTCGGCGCGCGCAACCCCGCGAAGCTCGAGGCGCTGGCCAAGGAGCTGGATCCCTCGGGCCGGCGCGTGGCCTCCCGGGCGACCGACACCACGGACGCGGGCGACTGCGAGGCCCTGGCCCGGGCCGCTGCGGAGCGCTTCGGCGCGCTCGACGCGCTGGTCCAGGTGGCGGCCCTCGACGCCGTCTTCGGGGGCCTCGCGGAGATCGACTTCGAGGACTGGCGCCGCACCTACGAGACCAACGTGATCGGGAGCGTGCAGATGATCCGGGCCGCCGTGCCCCACCTGGAGCGCGCCGGCGGGGGCTCGGTCGTCCTGATCGGCTCCCAGGCGAGCATGCTCCCCCTGGTGCCGCAGATGGCCTACGCCGCCTCCAAGGGCGCGCTCCTCTCCGCCATGTACCACCTGGCCAAAGAGCTCGGGGGAAGGCGCATCCGCGTCAACACCGTGGTGCCCACCTGGATGTGGGGCCCTCCCGTCGAGGGCTACCTGAGGGCCCGGGCGGAGCAGCAGGGAACGACCCTCGAGGCGCAGGTGCGGGAGGTGACCGCTCGGATGGCGATTCCCGAGATCCCCGCCGACGAGGACGTGGCCGAGGCGGCGATCTTCCTGGCCTCGGACCGCGCGCGCATGATCACGGGTCAATCGATCCTGGTGAACGCCGGCGAGCTGATGCGCTGACCCGGCGCGGCGGGCTCGGGCTCGCGCACGTCGCCGATCGGCGCGGCGAAGGCGTCCGAGACCAGGACCTGGAGGTCGCCTCCGGTCAAGGACTCGAGGAAGGCCACCAGGTCGTCGCGCTGGGATCGGCTCAGGCCGAGCGGCCGGATCCGGGGATCCAGCCCCTCGTTCGCCACGCCCCCCCGGTCGTAGAACGCGACCACCTCGCGGAGCGAGCCGAGCGAGCCATCGTGCATGTAGGGCGCCGTGAGCGCCACGTTGCGGAGCGTCGGCGTCCGGAACTTCCAGCGGTCGGCGGGGTCCCGGGTGACCTCGGAGCGACCGAGGTCGCTCGGCGCGGGCTCCGAGACCCGGGCGATCAGGCTCCTCTCCACCGGCACGGCCCGGCCGGGCGAGATCTGGACGAGGCGCTGCCCGGAGCCGTCCTCCCGCGCCGCTGCGGTTCCGATCCCCGTGTTGTGGAGATCGCCGTCGCTGAAGAGCGCGTGCTCCGGCCCCACCGGATGGCAGCTGCTGCACGCCGCCTCGCCCGTGAAGAGCCGGAAGCCGCGCTGTGCGGCGGCGCCGAGGGCGCCCTCCTCCTCGCCGTAGTACCAGCGGTCGAAGGGCGAGCCCCCCGAGACGAGCGTGCGCTCGTAGCTCGCGAGGGCCATGCCGACGCTCTCGAGCGCGAGCCCGCGCCCCGGGAAGGCCGCCTCGAAGAGCCCGGCGTAGTCGGGCGCGCGGCGGATCGACTCGAGGACGGCGCCGATGGAGGGGTTGCCCATCTCGTTGCGGGCCAGGAGCGGCCCCCAGACCTGGTGCTCGAGGCGGGTCTCGCGGCCGTCGAGGAAGAGGCGCGGCAGGTACGCCACGTCGTAGAGGGTCGGGGCGTTGCGCCGGACGGTGCGGCCCTCGATCCCGATCGCGGTGGCCGCCTCGTTGCTGGTGAAGCCCTGCTCCGGGATGTGGCACATGGCACAGGAGAAGGTGCCGTTCAGGGAGAGCCGCCGGTCGAAGAAGAGCTTCCGCCCGAGGGCGACCTTCTCCGCCGTGAGCGGATTGTCCGCGGGTACCGGCAGCGGGGGGAGCCCCAGGGGCGCTGCGCGCACCCGCGCCAGGAGGTCCGCCGGCCGGCCCCGGCCCGCGGCGGGCGCGGCGTCCCGGGTCTCGCGGGCCTGCCCCCGCTCCTCCTCCAGCCGCAGGGTCCTGAGGTCGGCGACCAGCGTCTCGGGGTGGAGGAAGGAGGCGCTGTAGATGTTGCGGATGCGGTCGGCGCCGTCGATCAAGAAGACGCGGAGCACGTGGGCGATGGCGCCGGCAGCGCTCCCCGGGGCCGCCGGCTCCCGGACGAGGGACTGGCCGTAGGCGGCGAGGATCGGCGCGAGCTCCGCCTGCGACGCCGTGGTGAGGAAGCGCCACTCGACGCCGGAGCTCGCGCCCGGGCCCGCGAGGCTGCGCTCGGTGCGGCGCATCACCTCGGGGGTGTCGTGGGAGGGGTCGAAGCTCAGGGTCAGGAGCCGAACCCGGCCCGCCAGGTCCGGCGCTTCGCCCACGCGCCGCCGGACCCGGTCGAGCACCGCGATGGCGAGGGGGCAGCCGTTCGCGTCGCTACAGCTCGTGTAGACGAAGCTCAGGACCACGAGCTTGTCGCCGAGGAGCTCGCGCAGGCGCGCGGGCTCTGCGCCGCTCGTGAGGACCTCTCCGTCGCCGACCTCCCCGAGCGGCGGGAGGGAGTAGCTCCCGGGGAGCGGGGGCAGGAAGCCGAGCGCACCGGGGTCCGGCGCGGGCTCCGCCAGGGCCGCCCCCGCGGCGAGCAACCCCGCGAGCCAGGAGCGCGGCCTCACGGGCCCCGCGACTCCGCCGTCGCGTAGAGCGCGCGAGCCCCGAAGCGCATCTGGTGCGGGCGCCCGAGCTTCTCCGCGCGGAAGTCGATCGCGAACCTGGGGGTGAGCGTCTTCCCGTCGAAGTCGTAGGCCTTCAGGTACTGCTCGTCCTCCGGTCCCTTCTTGTCCCAGTTGGCGAGCAGCGAGGAGGTGAAGTAGACGCGCCTTCCGTCCCAGCTCTGGGAGACCATGTTGATCTGCTTCCCGATCACCTGCTCATGGACCTGCACCGGCCGGTGGGGGTCCGCAATGTCGAAGAGCCGGGTCTTTCCGTCCATGAAGGTGTCCACCCAGAGCTTCGTGTCGTCGGCGGAGATGGAGATGTCCACCGGGAGCGGGACCTTCGAGGGATCGCCCACGTCCGCGACCGCCTTGGCCTTCCAGTCGCCGGCGGGGTCCGCGTAGATCAGCCAGATCTTGGAGGTGAGCGCCGTGGTGGTGAAGCAGTAGTCGTGGCTCGCGCCCCAGGCGCAGCGGATCTCGAGGGGGGCGCCCGGAACGTCGAGGATCTTCCTGGGCCTGCGCGCGTGCAGGTCCCACACCACGACGGTATTGCCGAAGCGCTTCATGGCCTCCGGGTCGTTCAGCATCTTGCCGAAATCCATCATGTAGTTCGTCCAGCCCGTGAAGGACGAGCTCACCAGCACGTTTCGGCGCGGGAGCGCGCGCACGTCGTAGCCGTAGCCGTCGGCGAACTCGCCGGACTGGACGGCCCCTTGCAGGGAGTCGCCGGCGGGCATCCAGTGGGTCGCCACGTACTCGCCGTCGTTCGTGTACTCGACCATCCCGGTGCGCCCGCCGTGGTCCCGGTGGTTGGAGAGCCCGGTGATCAGCATGCGGCCCGCGAGGGCGTAGTGCGTGTGGGGACCCACCACGCCGCCGCTCCGCGCCACGAAGTCCCGGATGGTGCGGGTGAGCCGCGGCTTCGCGGGATCGCTGTGTACGTCGAAGACGAAGATCTGGCTGGTGTCGAGTCCTCCGGCCCAGAGGTGGCGCCGGTCGTCGGTGAAGCCGGAGTGATGGGCCTCGTGGCGGCCGCCGACGGAGAGGGAGGCCACGACCTTCCCGTAGCGATCGGAGCGGGGGTTCGCGTCGACGGTGACGAGCTTGTCCTGCCCGTCGCCCAGGCCTTCCACGCCGACGGTCCAGACGTAGACGAAGTCCTCCTGGCCCGTGATCTTGGCCATGTAGGGGGACATGCAGGTCTCGTCGGCGCCAACCGGCGCCGCCGGGAGAGCCGAGGCGGCGAGCGCGAGGCCCGCCAGGTGCGAGAGGCGTCGTCGGAGTGCGGGGCGCATGCTCCCTCCTGCCCTGGGTCGTCGGGGTTCCGGCCTCGCCGGCGCGACCCATCCGCCATGCTATCTCCTGGGGCCGGGGATGGGAGCCCTGTGGTAGATTTTCCCGATCCCCGCGCCGGCGCGCGCCGGGAGGTGTGCCCCGTGAACTTCGTCCTCGTCGAGCGCCGTGAGGAGCTCGTCCCGCACCTTCTCGAGCTCTGCCCGGGCTTCCGGCGGGCCTTCGGCCGGGAGCTCCGGCTCTGGCGCGGCGAGACGCGGGTCGGGACCTACGCCGATCTCGCGCTCTTCGCGCGCTTCCTGGTCGACGCCTACCAGGCGGGCTCCGTGGAGCCCTTCCCGGGCGTCTTCCAGTTCGTGGAGCAGAGCCTGCGGCGCGGCGAGCCGGATCTCTCCGAGAGCGTGGTCTGGGGGCTCCTGGAGGACCTCCAGACCCAGGCCGCCCTGCGCCTGGCCGACCCCGAGGTCTTCCTGGTCTGGCTCGGCCCCCTGGGCCAGAAGGCCTGGGAGGAGGTCGCCCGCTCCTGGCGCGCGAGCCCGAGCCTGATGGAGTGCCTGCGCGCGGAGCGGCGCCGCCCCCGCTGAGGCGGCTGTTGGGATGACCGAGCACCTCTCCGTCCTCATGCCCGTGTACAACGAGCGCTACCTGGTGGCGGAGGCGATCGAGCGCGTGCTGCGGGTCGAGAGCCCCCTCGTCCGGCAGCTCGACCTGATCGTGGTGGACGACGGCTCGACCGACGGCACCCGCGAGATCCTGCGCGAGCTCGCCGCGGCCCGGCCCGGGGCCTTCACCTACCTGGAGCACGACCGCAACCGCGGCAAGGGCGCCGCGGTGCGCACCGGCCTCGAGAAGGCGCGCGGCTCGGTGGTGGTGATCCAGGACGCCGACCTCGAGTACGACCCGGCGGAGCTGCCGCGCCTGCTCGTCCCCTTCGTCGAGCGCGAGGCCGAGGCGGTCTTCGGCTCGCGCTTCCTGACGGCGGACTACCGGCGCGTGCTCTACTTCCGGCACTCGATCGGGAACCGGCTGCTCACGCTGCTGGCGAGCGTCATCACGGACCTGAATCTCACGGACATGGAGACCTGCTACAAGGCGGTGCGCACGGACCTCCTGCGCTCGATCCCGATCCGCAGCCACGACTTCCGGATCGAGCCCGAGCTCACGATCAAGCTCGCCAAGCGCGGGGCGCGCATGTTCGAGGTGCCGATCTCCTACGCAGGCCGCACCTACGCCGAGGGCAAGAAGATCTCGTTCCGGGACGCGCTCCTCGCGGTGGGCGCCATGCTGCACTGGTGGCTCGTCGACGACCTCTACCAGCCCGACGAGTACGGCTCGAACATCCTGGTGGATCTGGCCTCGGTGCCGAACTTCAACCGCTGGATGGGCGACACCCTGCGCCCCTTCGCCGGCGCCCGCGTTCTCGAGGTGGGCGCCGGGATCGGGAACCTCTCCCGGCAGCTCCTGCCCCGCGAGTGCTACACGGTCTCCGACGTGAACCCCCACCACCTGCGCTACCTGGCGAACTTCGCCGAGGGCAAGCCCTACATGGACGTGCGCCGGCTGGACCTCGCGGAGCCGGCCGACGTGGAGGCGCTGGCCGGGCGCTACGACACGGTGATCTGCGTGAACGTGCTGGAGCACGTCGAGGGCGAGGCGCAGGCCCTGCGCAACCTCAGGACCACCCTCGCCCCCGGCGGCCGCGTGATCCTGCTGGTGCCCCAGGGCCCCGGCCTCTACGGCAGCCTCGACGAGGTGCTGGGCCACGTGAAGCGCTACACGAGGGCGGAGCTGCGCGACGCCCTCGAGAAGCAGGGCTTCCAGGTGCGGGAGATCTTCGACTGGAACCGGGTCACGACGCCGGCCTGGTGGTGGAACGGCCGGGTCCTGCGCCGCCGGCACATGGGCCGGCTCCAGCTCAAGGCCGTGAACCTCATGACCTGGCTCTTCCGGCGCCTGGAGCCCGTGCTCCCCTGGCCCGGGGCCTCGCTCGTCGCGGTGGCCGAGCGCCCGCCCGGGGCCTAGTCGAGCGATGGCGATCCCCCAGGCGCGCGACCTGGCCGCCCTGCGCGCGCGCCTCACGGAATGGCTCGCGCGCAGGCTCCCGGCCGGCGCCGACCCCGCCGTGGACTCGATCGAGCTCCCCGAGAAGAGCGGCTTCTCCAGCGAGACCCTGCTGCTCGACGCCTCCTGGCGCGAGGACGGGGAGCGGCGCGGCCACGGGCTCGTGGTGCGCATGCGGCCCTCCGGCTTCCCGATCTTTCCCGACTACGACATGCGGCTCCAGGTCCGCTGCATGGAGATCGCAGGCCGCGAGGCGCAGGTGCCCGTCCCCCCGCTCTACTGGTTCGAGGAGGACGAGGGCGTGCTGGGCCAGCCCTTCTACGCCATGGGCCGCGTCGAGGGCCGGGTGCCGCCGGACAATCCGCCCTTCCCGGCCCAGGGCTGGCTCTTCGAGTCGAGCGCGGCGCAGCAGGAGCGCCTCTACCGCGCCTCGATCGACGTCCTGGCCCGGATCCACCGGCTCGACTGGGAGAAGGCGGGGCTCCACTTCCTGCTGCGGCCCGACGACGGCGCCCCGGGCCTGCCCCAGCAGCTGGGCTATTGGACCCGCTACCTCGCGTGGGCCGGCGCGGGCCGCGAGCAGCCGACCCTGGCCCGGGCCCTCGAGCGCCTGCGCGCGACCGCTCCCCGGGAGCCGGGGCCCGTGGGCCTCAACTGGGGCGACTCGCGGATCGGGAACGTGATCTACTGCGACTGGGAGCCCGCCGCCGTCCTCGACTGGGAGATGGCGACGCTCGGGCCCGGCGAGGTGGACCTGGGCTGGTTCCTGTTCATGAACCGCTACCTGGCCGCCGCGGCGGGCGTGCCGCAGCTCCCGGGCTTCCTGGACCGGGAGGAGAGCCTCGCGCTCTACGCCGAGCGCCTGGGAAGGCCGGTCCTCCCCCTCGAGTGGTTCGAGGCCTTCGCCGCCTTCCGCTACGGCGCGATCTGGCTGCGCATCGTGCAGCGCTTCGCCGACGCGGGACTGCTCCCCGCCGAGGCGCTGCCCCAGGCCGAGCGCGTCAATCCCGCGACGCAGCTCCTGGCTGAGCTCCTCGAGCTCCCGCCGCCCACTTGAGCAGGCGCGGCCCGAGGCGGCGCAGGAGCGGCGCGAGCGCGCGCGCCACGCGCCCGGGCCGGGGCGTGTTGGCCGCGGAGCCGAAGCGCGCGAGGTCGAGCTCGGCGCCCACGTCCGCGCCGAGGGCGGCGATCGGCGGATCGAGGGGGATCCCGGTGGCGTCGGCGATGCGCACCATGCGCTCGAAGTTCGCCGCCACGGCGGCCGCCTCCACGAAGCGCTCGGGCCCGACCGCCGCGAGGAGCTCGCGGCGCGCTCCGGCGAGCTCCTCGTCGCCGCCCCGCACCAGCGCCTCCGCGAAGCGCAGGAGCGGCCCGCCGCAGGGGACGCCGCTCTCGGCGGCGCCGCCTTCGGCAATCGCGCCGAGCCGGGCCCCGGCGCCCGCCGCCTGGCTGCTCGCCCGGAGCAGCACCGCGTGGGCCGTCGTTCAGTAGTGGCACTCGTTCAGCGCCGAGACGCGGGCGGCCACGAGCTCCATCTGGGCGCGGGAGAGGAGGCGGTGCGCGCGCACGTCGATCACCTGCTCCATGGGCAGGTAGTGGGCGGCGCTGAGCTCCTTGAGCCCGCGCACCTCGTCGGGCACCAGGGACAGGGCGCGCAGCACGTTGGCCGTGCGGCCGGGTGGCCAGAGGTCCGCCTCGGCGCCCTGCGCGCCCCGGGCCGGGATCATCGGCACGAAGGCGCCCTCGTCCCGGGCCTGCCCCGGGCGGTATCGCGAGGGCTCCCCGGGGAGGGGCTCCGGGAGCGGGTGGGGAGCGACGCCCAGGCCGCGGCAGAAGGCGTCGAGGCTCACCAGCGTCGCCACCACGCCGACGAGCTCCACGTAGGGGCCCTCGGCCAGGCCCGCGGCGCGCGTCTTCTCGAACCAGGCCCGCGAGAGGCGCCCCGGGTCGGCGGCCACCCGGTGGATCGCCTCGACCGCGGCCGGCGGGAGGCGCCCCAGGCTCTCGTGGTCGGCGCCGCCCCAGGCGGGAGAGAGGGCCTGGCGGCGCTCCCGGCAGGGCCCGCAGCGGCGCGCCTGGCGCGCCTCGGCGGCGATGGCCACCCGCTCGGCCCCGCTCCACCAGGTGCCCGGCGCCGCCAGCCGCTCGAGGGCGCGGCGCTGGGCCAGGGCGAGATCGCCGCGGACCGGGACCGGCGCTTCCGCGCTGGAGATCGCCGGCGGCATGGCGAGCCCAGCATGCGGCAGCCCCCCGCGCGCCGCCAGCCCGACCCGCGCCCCTAGAAGCGCAGCTGGAGTCCCGCCATCCCGGTCACGGCGCCGAGGTCGCCGGCGTCGGGCTCCGCGGCGCCGCCGCTCAGCAGGTCGAAGGAGAGCCCCGCCCGCCCCTCGGCGAAGACCGAGAAATTGGGGCCGAGCGGGAGGGCCAGCCCGAGGAAGCCGACGCCGCCGGCGGCCAGCCCGATCGGCTCGGCGTCGAGGCCGGCGGCGGCGAGCGCGGCCTCGAGCCGGCGGTCCTCGAGGTCGAGGAGCTCCAGGCCGACCCCCAGCCCCGCGTAGGGCGAGAGATGGCGCGGAAAGGGCACGACCTGCAGCAGCGCGCGCAGGTCGTAGGAGCGCACGCCGATGCCGTCCAGGCCCGGGAGCCCGATCTCGTAGCTGCGGACCTCGAGCTCGCCGCCCAGGCGCAGCCGGTCGCCGAAGCCGCTGCCCAGGATCTGCCCGGCGAAGGAGGGACCCGCGGAGGCGCCCCCGTCCCACGGCACGATGCTCCCGGCGCCGGCCCCGAGGTGGAGCTCGGCGGGCGCAGCGCGGGCGCCCGCCAGGGCGAGCAGGCAGGCCAGGGCCAGCGTGGCGCGGGGGGGAAGGCGCATGGAGCCTCTCTCGATCTCGACCGAGACGGATCGGAGGCACGCCGCCCGCGCCGCGTGAGGCGGATCACGCGGAACCGGCTGGAGCCGGGAGCGGGGCGCGAGCGGCGCTCAGTCGCGCACGACGATGCCCGGGTCGACGCGCGAGGCGTCCACCTGGCCGGTCAGCATGAGCGCGTTGCGCAGCTCCTCGCCCAGCCGCGCGAAGAGCTCGCGCACGCCCTCCTCGCCGGCGATGGCCAGCGCCCACAGGTAGGGGCGGCCGATCAGGACGGCGCGGGCGCCGAGGGCGAGCGCGCGCAGCACGTCGCGCGCCGAGCGGATGCCCCCGTCCACCAGCACCTCGAGCCGGCCCGCTGCGGCCTCGGCGATCTCCGGCAGCGCCAGCGCGGTCGGGAGCGCGCCGTCGAGCTGGCGCCCGCCGTGGTTCGAGACGATCACGGCGGCCACGCCGTGCTGCGCGGCGAGCGCCGCGTCCGCCGGGTGCAGGATCCCCTTCAGCACCACCGGGAGGGAGGCCCGCGCGGCGATGCGATCGAGCTCGCGCCAGTCGAGCCCCGGGTCGAGGGCGGCGGCGCTGGCGACGGGCCCGAAACCGCGCTCCGGGTAGCCGTGGTAGCGGGGCGCCCCCACCGGCGCGTCCACCGTGAAGACGAGGGCGCGGAAGCCCAGGGCCTCGGCGCTGGCGACGCGCGCGTCGGTGACGCCCCGGTCCGGGTCGGTGTAGAGCTGGAACCACTGGGGCGCGCCCCCCGCGCGCGCGATCTCCTCCAGGGGGAGCGTGCTCGCGGAGGAGACGACCTGGATCGTCCCGGCGGCGGCGGCGGCGCGGGCCACCGCGGCCTCGCCGTCCGGGTGGGCGATGCCGTTGTAGGCGCAGGGGGCGGGGAGGATCGGGAGGGCGATCGGGGTGCCCAGCACGCTCGTGGCGGTGCTCACGCGCGAGACGTCGACCAGCACGCGCGGCCGGAGCGAGAAGCGGCGCCAGGCCCGCTCGTTGGCGGCGGCGGTGGTGGCGAGGCCCGCGGCGTCGGCGTAGGCGGCGTCGGAGAAGTAGCCGTGGGCGGAGGGCGAGAGGCACTCGCGGGCGCGCGCCTCGAGCTGGTCCAGGCCGGAGGGGAGCCGCACGCGGCAACCCTAATCGAGGCCGGCGGGGAGCTGCAAACCTCCCGCCCCGCCGCCGCGAGCTCCCAGGGGGCGGCCGCGAGCCCGCCGGCCTCCACCGCCCGCTCCGGCGGGTCGATAGGACGGGCCGGCATGCCGGGTCCCCTGGATCTCCTGCGCGAGTACGCCGCCCTGGGCCAGAGGCGACGCGGGGAGGGCCTCTCGCCCCTCGAGTACCAGCGCTGGCTCGACCTCGGCCACCAGCTCGACCGCGCCTTCCCGCAGCGCCCGCGCCGCCGGCCCGGCTCCACGCGCCTGCGGGTGGAGTTCGCGAGCCGGGAGGAGCTCCGCCGCTCGGTGATGATGGAGGTGCGCCCGATCGGCCTCTTCGTCCCCACCCCCTTCGCTCCCGAGGTGGGGGCGAGGCTCGAGCTGGCCCTGCACGTGCTCGAGACCGGGGAGCGCGTCGCGAGCCGCGTGGAGGTGGTCTCGGCCAACGTGGGCCCGGGCTTCAGCACCGCGGCCCTCGGCATGGGCGTGCGCTTCCGGGACCCGGAGTGTCCCCTGCGGACCCTCCTGGAAGAGCTCTGCGGAGGCGCGCGGCGCCAGCGGACCGCGCGCCGGGGCTGAGGGGCCCGGCCGGGCCGCGTTCAGGCTCCGCCGCGCAGCACGCGGCCCGGGAGCGCCCCGCTGGGCTTGCCGTTCTCGAGGAGCGGCTCCCCGTTCACGAAGGTCGCCACGTAGCCCTCCGCGTCGATCACGAGGCGCGCGCTCCCGGCCGGGAAGTCGCGCACCAGGCGGGTCCGACCCGGGCGGAGCCTCTCCAGGTCGAGGAGCACCAGGTCCGCGAAGGCGCCCGCGCGCAGGAGGCCGCGGCCCGCGAGGCCGTGCCGGGCGGCGGGGATCCCGGTGAGCTTCGCCACCGCCGCCTCCAGCGAGAGCGCCGCGGGCGCCCACTCGCAGAGGAGGCGCGTGGTGTAGTCGACGCCGATCAGCGAGAGCAGGTGCGCCCCCGCGTCGCTGGATCCCGCCGTGACCAGGGGATCCCGGATCAGCGACTCGGTCGCGGCGCGCAGCTCCGCGTCCATCGGGCGGTGCTGGGCGAAGGTGGTCTCCAGGCCCTCCTCGAGCGAGAGGTCGAGGAAGCAGTCGAGGGGGTCGGCGCCGCGCTCGGCGGCGAGCTCCGCCACGCTCTGCCCGAGCCAGCCCCGGTGCTCCGGGTCGCGCACCGCCTCCACCACGCAGACCGGCCAGTGGGGCGCGAAGCTGCGGGCGCGGCCGAGGTCGCCGCGCAGCGCCTCGCGCACGCCGGGGTCGCGCAGCCGCGCCGCGCGCGCGGGGCCGGGCAGCGTCAGGGTCTCGCGCCAGGCCGGGAGCTCGTCGAAGAGGAAGGTCGAGTCCAGGGCGAAGTAGGCGCCGAGCCGGTTCGCCGCGAACATCGGGTGGACCGCGAGCCCCAGGGCCGCGGCCTCGTGGGCGAACTCCACGCTGCGCCGCCAGCCCTCCGGCGCGGCCGGGAGCGGCGTCACCAGGTTGAGCTCGATGGCGCAGCCCGAGACCCGGGCCATCTCGAGGATGAGCGCCCGGTCCGCCGCCGAGTAGCCCTCCAGGAAGCTCCGCGGGATGAACTCGATCGTCCGCCCCGGGAACTCGCGCAGCACCGAGGCGAGGGCCACGAGCTCCTCCGGCGCCGCGTGGTTCGAGGGTACCTCGCGCCCGTCGTGGGCCAGGTGGAGCTCGAGCTGCGAGGAGGAGAAGCCGAGGGCCCCCTCGAGGAGCGACTCCCGCACCAGCCCCTGCATGGCGGCGATCTCGTCCGGCCGGGCCGCGCGCAGGGAGGCGGCCTCGCCCATGGCGTAGCGCCGCACCGCCGAGTGTCCCACGTAGCCGCCGGCATTGACGCCGAGGCGCCCCTCGAGCCCGCGCCAGAAGTCTCCGAAGCTCCCGCCCGCGAAGTCGAGGCCCGCGCGCAGCGCCTCCGGCGCCATGCCCTCGACCCGGCTCAGCATCTGCGCCAGCCAGTCGCGGTCCCCGGGCCGCGCCGGCGCCAGGGTGAAGCCGCAGTTGCCGCAGAGCACGCTGGTGACGCCGTGCCAGGAGGAGGGCGAGGCGGTGGGCTCCCAGTGGAGCTGCGCATCGTAGTGGGTGTGGACGTCGATGAAGCCCGGGGTGAGCACCAGCCCGTCCGCCTCGATCGTGCGGGTGGCGGGCTCGTCGAGGTCGCCCACGGCGGCGATCCGCTCCCCCACCAGGGCCACGTCGGCCCGGAAGGCCGGCGCGCCGGTCCCGTCCACCACGCGCGCCCCGCGGATCAGCCAGTCGACGCTCACCCGCGCGGGTCCGGGATGCCGTAGAGCTCGAGGGCGTTCCGGCCCAGGAGGCCGGCGCGCGCCTCCGGCGAGAGGTCCCCGCTGTGCTCGCGCAGCTCGTCCACCACCCCCGGGTAGCGCGCGTCGCTGTGCGGGAAGTCCGAGGCCCAGACCATGCGCCCGGCGCCGATGAACCTCTCCATGGCCCCCATGGTGCGCTCGCCGGGGTCGAAGGAGATGTAGCCCTGGCGCAGGAAGTACTCGCTGGGTCGGAGCGAGAGGTGCTCGAGCTGCCAGCCATAGGCCGTCACGAACTCGTCGACCCGGTCCATCCAGTGGGCGATCCAGCCACCCCCGCACTCGAGGATCAGGACCTTGAGCCGCGGGTGGCGCTCCAGCACTCCCGCGTAGACCAGGTTCGAGAGCGTCATGTACTGGTCGAAGAAGAGGATCACCGCGTGGGGGGTGCCCTCGGCCATGTACTGGCGCATGGAGCGCGAGGTCCCCGGCAGGTCGAAGAGCCCGGCGGGATGGAAGCCCAGCGGGAGCCCCGTCTCCTCCAGGGCCTGCCAGACCGGGTCGTAGCTCGGGTCGTGGAGCAGGCGCTCGCCGTGGGGGTTCGGGCGCACGAAGGTCCCGCGCAGTCCCAGCTCCGTCGCGGCGCGGCGCGCCTCGGCGGCGGCGGCCGCCGGGTCCTGCATGGGGAGCGCTGCCGTCCCCACCAGGCGCCGGGGATCCGCCGCGCAGTACTCGGCGATCCAGTCGTTGTAGACGCGGCAGGAGGCGATCCCGAGCTCCGGGTCGCGGATCGCGCCCAGGCTGAAGCCCAGGCCCGGGTAGAGGACCGCGAGGTCGATCCCCTCGGCATCCATCACCGCGAGGCGCGCCTTGCCGTCGAAGCCCGCCGGGTTGAGGTCCTGGTAGTGGATGCCGCGGCCGAGCTCCACGTTGTTGCCGCCGGCGTTGCCGAGGCCCGCGAGGCCGCGGTCGGTGATGATCCAGTCCTCGCAGTGGGCCACGTCGTAGCCCGTGGCCTCGTCCCAGCGCAGCCGGATCCCGCGCTCGCGCAGGGGCCGCGGGAGGCGCGTCTCCCACAGGTCGGCGGGCTCGCAGACGTGCCCGTCCGCGTCGACGACGAGCTCCGAGCCCCTTCCCGCGCGTCCCGCCCCGCTGTCCCGCATGCCCGCTCCTCCGGCCCCGCGGGCGCCGCCGGGGCGCCGGGGCAGGTCGATCGCCGCCAGCTTGGGCAAGGCGCGGTGCGTCCGTCAAGTGGATTGTCTCGGGTGGGGCTCCGAGCGGCGCGCTGCGGACCTGACCCCAGGGCCGGGACCGCCGCCGAGGTCGGTCGGCGGGCGCGGTACTGCTCGAGAGTCCAGTGCAAGGCGGGGTGGGACGCGCACGCGAGGTCCGCGACGCTGAAGGCCTCCCCCGGCTGGCTCGCCAATCGGGCGCTCTCGCGACCTCGGGAGGTCGGCGCAGAGGCTGGCGGAATCGCGGCCGGCGCGCCATCGCGGGCCGGGGCGGAGGCGCTCCGCGCCGCGGCGGCGTATCGTCTGCCTCGCGACCTGGCAGGAGGAAGGCCGTGGGGAGCGACCGGCCGAGGGACTTCCGCGTCCACCGGGCCCTGCTCCCCGGGCGCGGCCTCTCGCTCGGCTACTGGCGCGAGGGGGTGGGCGGCTACCCGCTGCTCCTCGTGCACGGCTACCCGGAGACCAAGCGCATCTTCTCGCGCAACGTGGAGCCGCTCGCGGACGCGGGCTTCGAGGTGATCGCGCCGGACCTGCGCGGCTTCGGCGACTCGGACGTGGCGCCCGACGGCTTCTACGACACCGCGGCGCACGCCCGCGACCTCTACGCCCTCGTGCACGACGTGCTCGGTCACCCGCGCTGCGGCGCGGCGGGCGGCGATCTCGGCGGCGTCGTGGTCCCCGACCTGGCCCTGCGCTTCCCGGGCTTCGTCGAGCGCCAGTGCGTCTTCAACAGCGGCGCCCCGCTGCTGCCGGAGGCCTGGGCGGCGGCCGGGATCCCGCCGGAGCCGCCCCGCGAGTCGCGCCCCCAGTCCGACTACTTCCTGCGCCAGGGGCGCGACCCGGACGGGCTCCTGGCCGAGCTCGACACGCCGGCCCGACGCCGCGCCTACATCGCCGGCTTCTACGGCCACCGGCTCTGGGCCGCGCCGGGCTCCTTCGCGCCGGCGGAGGTCGACTTCATGACCGAGCCCTTCGCCGACGCGGCGAAGCTGCGCGCGTCCTTCGGCGCCTACGAGATCGCCTGCGGCACGCGCCGCGTCTCGGAGCGGCCCCGGCTCTTCGAGCCCAACCCGACGCCCACCCTGATCCTCTTCGGCCCCGAGGACCACGTCTGCGATCCGGGCTTCCCGGCGCGCTGCGCGATCGGCTACCCGGATCACGTGGGGCCCTTCGTCGTCCCGGGCGCCGGCCACTTCCTGCCCTGGGAGCGGGCGGAGACCTTCACCCGGGCCCTGGAGTTCCTCTTCAAGGACCGGCTCGGGGCGGCGGGGCCCGGTTCACCACGGGGGTCTTGACCTGCCGGGCCCGCCCGGTCAGGCTGGCGCCATGCACCATGGAAGCCGGCTCGAGGGGAAGGTGGCGCTCGTCACGGGCTCGACGCGCGGGATCGGCCGCGCGACGGCAGCCCGGTTCGCCGCCGAGGGCGCGAGCGTGATCGTGACGGGGCGCACCGAGGAGGCGGGGTGCCTCGTGGAGAAGGAGATCCGCGAGGCGGGCGGCGAGGCCACCTTCGTGCGCACCGACCTGGCCCAAGAGGAGCAGGTGCGGGCGGCCGTGGAGGCGGCGGTCGAGCGCTACGGGAAGCTCCACGTCCTCGTGAACAACGCCGCTCCCACGGATCTCATGGGCCCGGGCCGCCTCGACCGCTCGGTGGTCGAGATCACCGACGACGCCTGGGACGCGATCCTGCGGGTGGCTCTCAAGGCCGTGGTCTGGGCCTGCCGCCATGCGATCCCGCGCATCGCCGAGGCGGGCGGCGGAGCCGTCGTGAACATCTCCTCGGCGGCCTCGGTGCTGGGCGTGGCGGGCCTCGACGCCTACACGGCGGCCAAGGGCGCCATGAACGCGCTCACCCGCTCCATGGCCGTCGAGTTCGCGCCCCAGAACATCCGCGTGAACGGCATCGTCTCGGGCATGGTGCTGACCAGCGAGGGCGCGCACAAGATGATGGCGGATCCGGTGCTGGGCCCGGCGACCCGGGCGATCCACCTGACGCGCCTCGGGCTCCCGGAGGATCTCGCCGCCGCGGCGCTCTTCCTCGCCTCCGACGAGGCGGCCTTCATCACCGGGGCCAACATCCCGGTCGATGGCGGCGTCACGGCCAAGATGAACGTCCCGAACATCTCGGCCGCCCGCGTGAAGCTCGACTGAGCGGTTGCGCGGAGAGGCCGGGCCCGAGCGCGCCCATGCACCCGCGCCTCTCGGTCTCCGCCGTCTGCTCCTTCCGCTGGTCCCTGGAGGAGGACCTGGCCTTCTGGGCCGGCGCGGGGATCGACCGGGTGGGCCTCTCCTTCCGCAAGGTCGAGCAGGCGGGGCTCGCGGCCGCGCGGGCGCGCGTCGGGGGCGCCGGGCTGCGCGTCACGAACCTGCTCGAGTTCGGCCACTTCCGGCTCTCCGAGCGCGGGAGCTGGGCCGCGCAGCAGGAGCGCCTGCTTTCCGCCGTGGACTTCGCCGCTGCCGTGGGTGCCGGCTCCCTGGTCCTCACCAGCGGCGGGGCCGGCGGGCTCGAGTGGGACGAGGCCGCGGCGGCGCTCTCCGAGGCCCTGGCCCCGGTGACCCGCGCCGCGGCCGCGCGCGGCGTGACGCTCACCGTCGAGAACACCTCGCCGCTCTTCCTGGATCTGAGCTTCACCACGAGCCTGCGCGACGCCGGCGAGCTCGCCCGGCGCCTCGGGATCGCGGTCTGCGTGGAGCTCAACTCCTGCTTCGCCGAGCGCGGGCTGGCGGAGACGCTGGCCGGGCTCGCGGACCGGATCGCCCACGTGCAGCTCAGCGACTTCAAGGTCGGGAGCCGCAGCGCGCCCGACCGCGCGGTGCCCGGGGACGGCGACATCCCGCTCCCGCGGATCCTCGCGGTCCTGGCCCGGGCCGGCTACCGGGGCCCCTTCGAGCTCGAGCTCCTGGGCCCGCGCCTCGAGGCGGAGGGCTACGCCAGCGCCATCCCCCGCGCGGTGGCCCGGGCGGGCGAGCTCCTGGAAGCGGCCGGCCTCTGAGGGCGGCCGGCGCTGGAGCGGCCTCTCAGCCGGGACCGCGGCGCCCGATCACGTCCTTGGTCCCGGGCTCGAGGACCACGAAGGGATCGGTCAGCACCGACTCCACGCCCCGGCAGGTGATGGGAGCTCCGTCCCGCAGCGGACGGTCACAGCCCGTGCTGACGCGGTGCCGGATGCGGCGCACCGCTGGGAACGCGTCGGCGGGATAGATTCCGAAGTGAACGGCAAGGGTCCCACGCGGCGGAATGATCTGGTACCGATCCAAGGTATGGCTCCCGTCGGTCGCGGTGCCGAACACGCAGGCCGGGCGGAGGAACCCATCCGGAACCCACATGCCAATCACCCGTTCCTCGAAGTACATCGGGTTGCAGCCGCCGATGGCCGCAGGGAACGGGCTCGGATTCGCCAGGAAGAGGGTGCCGCTCTCCCCGACCTCGTAGACGATTCGATCGACCTCGCCCTCGACACAGGAGAGAGCGGCGGTGAGGGAGCCGACCAGCAGAAGGGCTCGCGTTCGACCCATCTCGTCCACCTCCTGGAGCGCGGCGGCGCCATCCGAGGTCGGACCTACACAGTAACATACACCGCGCTGATGGACGTGGACGCACCGTCGCCGAGCCCCGGGCGGTCCGTGGGGCCGCGCGCCGAGGTCGCCGCCTACGCGGGGCTGGCCCTGGCGAGCCTCGGCTGGGCCTCGGCCTTCATCGCCGGGAAGCTGGTGCTGGCGGAGATGACGCCCCTCGCGGCGGCGGCCTGGCGCTACGCGCTGGCGGCGGCGATCCTGGTGCCCTTCGGTCTGCGCGCCCGCCCGAAGGGCGCCCTGCGGGGTGCGCTCGCTCCGCTCTCGGTGATGGTCGTCTGCGGCGGGGTGCTCTACCCGTGGCTCTTCCTGGCGGCGCTGGAGCGGACGAGCGCGACGAACTCCTCGCTCCTGATCGCGCTGAATCCCGTCCTGACCGTGCTGCTGGTGCCGCTGATCGGCGAGCGGCTCGGCCGGCGCCGATTCGCGGGGGTGCTCCTCGCGCTCGGCGGCGCGGCCTTCGTGATCACGGGTGGCTCGCCGGGCCATCTGACGGAGATCGGGCGGAGCGCTGGAGATCTGCTCGCCCTCGCCGCGGCGGCCTGCTGGGCCGCCTTCAACCTCGCCTCGCGCGGCGCGATGGCGCGTCTCACTCCCGCCTTCACGAACGCGGTCGTGTACGCGGCCGGGGCCGCAGCGCTCGCGGCCCTCGCCCGGGGCGAGGATCCCTGGGCTCAGCTCGCGCGGGCCAGCCCGACGGCGCTCGCCGGGCTCCTCCTCATGGCCCTGCTCTCCTCCGTGCTCGCCGGCCAGCTCTTCCTGATCGGCGTGCGCAGGCTCGGGGTGAGCCGGAGCGTCGTCTTCGTGTACCTCGTGCCGGTGCTCACGGCAGCGCTCGCGGCCAGCGTCCTGCGCGAGCCCTTCCTCGCCGCTCAGGCCCTGGGCGGGGCGGCGGTGCTGCTCGGCGTATTCCTCAGCACCGGCGTTCCGGGCCCCCCCCGCGATCCCCCGGATCGACCCCTACGGGGCCGGGCCCCGCCGGCCGAAGAGTCCCAGGTCCGGACGCGGAGGAGGGCCCCGTGGCGAGCAAGAGCGGCGGGCGCCGGGACGGGGTGAGGCCCGAGACGGCGATCCTCACCCGGGGGTTCGATCCCAGGCTCTCGGTGGGCTCCGCGCGGCCCGCCGTCTTCCGCTCCTCCACCTACGTCTTCTCGAGCCCGGAGTCCGCCGAGCGCGCCTTTGCCATCGCGCTCGGGAGGTGCGATCCCGAGCCCGGCGAGGACGTGGATCTCATCTACGCGCGCCTCTCGCACCCGAACGCCGAGATCCTCGAGGACCAGATCATCCCCCTCGAGCCCGGCGCGCGGGCGGCGGCCGTCTTCAACACCGGGATGGCCGCGATCTCGACGGTCTTCCTCACGCTCTGCCCGCAGCAGGGCGCGGTCGTCTACACGCTGCCCGCCTACGGCGGGACCCATCACCTGCTGCACCAGCTGCTGCGCCCCTTCGGCGTGCGCGCGATCGGGGTGCCCGCCGGCGACACGCCGGCTCTCGAGAAGGCGGTGGAGACCACGCCCGACCTGCGCGTCGTCTTCCTCGAGACGCCCGCCAACCCGACCCTCCGCATGACAGACATCGCGGCGGCCGTGGCCGCTGCGGCGGGCCGCGCCGACCCTCCCGTCGTGGTGGTGGACAACACCTTCCTCGGGCCGGTCTTCCAGCACCCGCTGCGCCTGGGCGCCGATCTCGCCGTCTACTCGGCCACCAAGTACCTGGCGGGCTTCAGCGACATGCTGGGCGGCGTGGTGCTCGGGCGGCGCCGCGAGCTGGTGGAGTGCCTGAAGGCGAGCCGGTCGCTCCTCGGCAACATCCTCCAGCCCGACGAGTGCTGGCTCCTCGACAGCCGGCTCGCCACGGTCTCGCTGCGCATGAACCAGCAGAGCCAGAGCGCCGCGCGCATCGCAGATGCCCTGGCGGAGCACGCGGGCGTGGAGCGCATCCACTACCCCACCCACTTCGAGGATCCCGAGCAGCGCCGCATCTACCTGGCCCAGTGCGAGTACCCGGGCGCCATCCTCTCCCTCGAGCTCCGAGGCGGGAAGCCGGCGGCCTTCGAGTTCCTGCGCCGGCTCCGCATCGTGCGCAACGCCGTGAGCCTGGGCGGGATGGAGTCGCTGGCCTGCCACCCCGCCACCACCACGCACTCCGAGATGAGCCCGGAGGAGCTGCGGGCCGTCGGGGTGAGCGAGGGCCTGGTGCGCATCTCGGTCGGCCTCGAGGACTGGCGCGACCTCCTGCACGACTTCCAGCAGGCGCTCTGATAGGAGCGCGACTCTCAGAACTTGACGCGCAGGCTGATCCCGGCCTGGTTCGCAAAGGCGGGGTTGTAGTCGCCGCTCAGCACCACGGCCCCCGACGGGGGCAGCGCCACCTGGTTGAACTCCAGGTCGTTGAACCAGAGGAGCTGGTAGCTCGCGCTGATCTCCAGGTAGTCCCGCGGGCGGAACTGGATGCCCGCCGAAATGCGGTACTGCTCGCCGGTCGGAATGTCCGGAAGGAGCCGGCTCGATTTCACCGGCGAGCTGTCGTAGCTGACGCCGCTCTGGAGGGTCCAGTTCCGGGCGGGCGTGAACTGGAGGCCGCCGCCGACGCGCCAGGTGTCGCGCCAGCCGCGGTCCTGCGTCGCGCCGAGGGGGCCCACCTGGATCGGGATGTTGCTGAACTCGCTCCAGTCGGTCCAACCGGCGTCGGCCAGCAGAGCCCAGGCGTCGCCGAGCTTCTGGAAGAGGCTCACGTTCACGCCCTGGGGGAAGGTGAAGTCCGTGTCGAGGGTGGGGTTCAGGCCCAGCGGGCCCTCGAAGGTCCCGCGGGTGTCCGCCTCGATCTCGGTCCGGTAGACGACCCCGATGCGGGTACCCTCGCAGGGCTTGATCAGCGCGCTGAAGACCCCCCCGACGCTCCAGGCGTCGGCCTTGTCGATCTTGAGGGTGGGCTCGCCCGGGAGGGCCGTCGCCTTCACGCGCTGGTTGAAGACCGTGTAGAGGATCGCGGGCCCTGCGCCGAGGGAGAGCCAGTCCGCGACCGGGTAGGCGAGGGTCGGCTGGATCAGGAAGGACAGGAGCGAGGCGTCGGTGACGTAGCCGCGCCCGGTCCAGTTGCTGTCGTAGTCGACGCCGCCGCCGTAGAGCACGGTGGAGGCCAGGCCGAAGCGGAGGCCATGGGTCAGCTCGGTGCTGGTGGCGCCGCCGAAGAGCGGAGCGAATCCGCTCGAGTTCCCGCCGCCCCGCGGCGCCGGGTCCGCCGTCACGGTGCCCAGGTCCAGGTCGGGGTCCAGGTCGGCGAAGCTCGCGATCAGGCCGAGCTGGATCTCGCTGTCCGTGAGCTCGGTCATGCCGGCCGGGTTCCAGAAGGCGGTGGAGGCGTCCTGCGCCCGGGCGCCCGCGCCCGCGGCGGCCCGCCCCAGCTCGGGCGACCCGGTCTCGTAGAGACAGATCCCGCCGCATTGCGCGCGCGCCGACGTGGCCGCGAGCACGAGAGCCCCCGCCGCGAAGGCGGAGAACATCCAACGCCTCATCGAAGCCTCCCAGGCACCTCCGCCACCGCGGCCGCAGCTCCGTGCTGCGGTCCGTCGGCGCGACCGGCGCGGCAGTATAACCGAGCGGGGCCGCCGGGGGACGACCCGCGGCTCCTCAGAGGAGCGTGGAGACGATCCACCGGGCGAGGTCGATCAGCGGAATCTGGGTGGAGACCACCGCCAGCAGGGGAACCCCCGCCGCGACGAGGAGCTGGATCACCGCGGCGGCATCGATGGGGACGAATCGCAGCTCCCGAACCATCTGCACGCTCGCGTTCAGATCCGATGCCGAGGAGGCGTCGGAAGAGCCCATGAGGTCCTCCCCGCTCCTCGCCTCTCCGATCCACTTGCGATGGAAGGCGAGATGGTGCTGGTTGGCCAGGCGGCCGTACTCGAGGAGCGCCCGCTCGCGCACCGCGAAGAGCGGGCCGGCGAACGCCAGCATGGGGCCGAGGAAGAGGAGCAGGACCAGCACGAGCCAACCCGCCAGGGCGAATCCGACGGTCTGGGGACTGAAATGCTCGAGACCCAGCGCCTTCATGAAGCCCGACGAGATCACGCAGCTCAGCGCGAAGACGAAGCCGCTGAAGATGCTGGGATAGATCGCCAGGAAGCCGAGCCCGGCCGAGTGGTCCGGGTGCAAGGGGGTGAGCTGGAGCGGCAGCCGCGAGATGCGGACCAGGAGCCCCGTCCATACCAGGAATCGCCAGATCCAACGGAGGGCCAGGAAGATGAAGAGGGGCGCGCTCAAGAAGCGGGCGATCTCGCCGGCCCAGGACAGCACGACCTCGCCGGCGGCCCCCGTCCCCTCCCAGCTCGAGCCGGCGAGCTCCACGGCGTAGCTCGCGGTCACGCCCGACCAGACCAGGGCCCCGGCGGCGAGGATCGCCTCCGCCAGCCGGGAGCTGGAGCGCCGGTCGGCGATGTCGAGGGCCCTCGCGAACCCGGGCAGCGCCTCCGGGGAGAGGATCTGCGACTCGCGGAACTCCCGCGCCAGGAGGACGAGGCGGCCATTCGCGTAGCGCTCGGTCGCGATCATCGCCGCGATCGCCACCAGGTAGCGCGTGTGGACCGTCGGATCCATGAAGTAGCCCCAGCCCGAGTAGCGATCGTCGGCGAGAGACTGCACAACCGCGAGCAGCGCGGGGGGAAGCCACGCGAGCAGGGCCAGGCCCAGGGCAGCGCGCCGCGTGGGGAGCTGGTCCGCCCCGACCAGCCCGAGGCGGCGCAGGATCGCGTGGAAAGGGCCGCCCACCACCAGCGAGAACCGGTCGGTGGGATCACCGGATCCGGGGTCCATCGATGGCCGCCTCCTCCTCCCTCCGGTGCGCGCTCGGCCCTAGCGCACCTCCACGGTCACCTTCTCGATCCTGCCCGTGAAGCGGGTGGCCTCGCCCTCCCCGATGCCCTCCGCCACCGGGGTCGCGCTGTCCATCCCGACGTCGGCGGTCTCGTCGCCGGAGAAGATCATCGGGATCGTCCGCTCGATCCGCCCCTCGGCGACCTTGCGGCCGTCGACGGAGAGCGTGCCGGTGCCCCCCTTGGCCATTCCGCCGCCGTCGTAGGCAAAGTCGTACCGGATCGTCACCTTCCCCGGCGCCAGGGGCTTCTCCCCGCTCACCGTGGTGTGCTCGAGCCCGAAGAAGTTGTAGGTGTAGGCGGGCTTCCCGTCCCGGAGATACAGGCTCCAGCCGGCGAACCGGCCGCCCTGGGCGAGGATCACGCCGTCGGCTCCGCCCGGCGGGATCACGAGCTCCGCCGTGATCGTGCTGGAGCGGTTTTTCACGTTGATGAAGGTGTTCTCCAGCATGCCCGGCGTGCCCTCGTAGAGGATCAGCGAGGTGCGCGGGCCCATCAGGTCCGGCCGTCCCACGAGGGCGGCGTTGAAGCGCTCGATGCCGCGATCGTCGATGGGGAGCACGTGGTGCTTCGCCGCCTCGGCCATGAAGAGGGCCTGCAGCTCGGCCAGCTTCTGCGGGTTCTTCGCCGCCAGGTCCTCCGCGAGGCTGAAGTCCGCGCGGACGTCGTAGAGCTCCCAGACGTCCTCTTGCAGCGCCCGCCGCGGCTTCAGCTCCCAGGGCGCCCGGTGGATCGTTCCCGCGAGCCAGCCGTCGTGGTAGATGGCGCGATTCCCGAACATCTCGAAGTACTGGGTCGTGTGCCGGTCCGCGGCCCTCGGGTCGTCGAAGGTGTAGGCGAGGCTCACCCCCTCGATCGGCGTCTGGGGCGTGCCGTCCACGACCTTGGGCTCGGGCAGGCGGGTGGCCTCGAGCACGGTGGGCGCGACGTCGATCACGTGGTGGAACTGGCTGCGCACCTGGTTCCGGGCCCGGAACCCCTTGGGCCAGTGGACCACCATCCCGTTGCGCGTGCCGCCGTAGTTCGACGCCACCTGCTTGGTCCAGGTGAAGGGGGAGTTGAACGCGACGGCCCAGCCGGCGGACATGTGCGGGTAGGTCGAGGGGTCGCCCCAGTGATCCAGGTGCCGGAGCTGGTTCTCCAGCGTGTCCGACTGCCCGTTGAAGTAGAGGGTCTCGTTCGAGGTGCCGAGCATGCCGCCCTCGGCGCTCGCGCCGTTGTCGCCGGCGATGTAGAGGAAGAGGGTGTTCTCCAGCTCGCCCAGGTCCTCGATGGCCTTCACCAGCCGCCCGATCTCGTGGTCGGTGTGCTCCGTGAAGCCGGCAAAGACCTCCGCCTGGCGCGTGAAGAGGCGCTTCTCGTCGGGGCTCAGCGCATCCCAGGCCTGGATCGCCTCGGGCTTGGGCGCGAGCTTCGCACGGGCGGGCACGACGCCGAGCTTCTTCTGGCGTTCGAAGGTCGCGGAGCGGACCGCGTCCCAGCCCGCGTCAAACTGGCCCTTGTACCGGTCCGCCCAGGCCTTCGGCACGTGGTGGGGCGCGTGCGTCGCGCCCGGGGCGAAGTAGACGAAGAAGGGCTTGTCCGGCGTCAGCGACTGCTGCCCGCGCACCCACTGGATCGCCTGGTCCGTGATGTCGGTGGTGAAGTGGTAGCTCGGGTCGTTCGGCGGCTCGACGCGCTTCAGGCCGTCGAAGATCAGCGGGGACCACTGGTTGGTCTCCCCGCCGAGGAAGCCGTAGAATTTGTCGAAGCCCTGGTGGGTCGGCCAGCGGTCGAAGGGGCCCGACACGCTCGTCTCCCAGGCCGCCGTCTCGTGCCACTTGCCGAAGGCCGCGGTGCTGAAGCCGTTCAGCCGCAGCATCTCGGCGAGGGGAGCTACGCTGTTCGGGATCTGGCCCGTGTTGCCCGGAAAGGCGGTGGCGGTCTCCATGATCGAGCCGGCGTTGGCCGTGTGGTGGTTGCGGCCGCTCTTGAGCGCCACGCGGGTCGGCGAGCAGAGCGCGGTGGTGTGGAAGTTGTTGTAGCGGAGGCCTCCCTGCGCCAGCCGGTCGAGGGTCGGCGTCCGGATCGGCCCCCCGAAGGTGCTCGGTGCCCCGAAGCCCAGGTCGTCGATCAGCACGATCACCACGTTGGGGGCCCCCGGCGGCGCCTTCACCTCGAAGCGCGGCGGCGGCTCCACCTTGCGCGCGTCGAGCTCCGTGATCGGCGTGGGCTTCGGCTCGGCGATCGGCAGGACCGTCCGGTCGAGGGGGGCCTGGGCCTGCGCGGGCGTGACCAGGCCGGCCAGCAGCAGGGCGAGGAGGAGGGGGCCGATCGATCGCGGGCTCGTCATGGGCTCTCCGGTCGTGGGAGGGTGAGAGCGGCGCCGTGCCCACGGCAGGCTTGCCCCGGGGCGGGCGGCATCTTCGCATGGGGCGCGCGGGGTGTCCAGATCGCGATCCGGCCCCTCAGCCGGGCCAGAGTAGTTGGCTTGTGGCGCGGGCGGTCGTCGTGGGCGCGGGCTGCCCGGACGAGTCAACGACTCAACCAACGTCACCGCTGCGGGGACGGGCGAGGCTTCGCTCGACGAAGCGGCGGCGCGCCTCGCCCGGGGCGTCGGCGCCGAAGTCCGCGTCGCCGCCCTGCTCGGCGCGCTCCTCCCGACGCACGCTGGCCAGGGCTCCGTCGCGGCGCCACATGTAGCAGGAGTCCGTGATCCCGCCGGAGACGACCAGGGTGGGGTCGCGCACGGCCTCGTGGGCGGCCTGCTCCGAGAGGGTGGCGAGGCACTGCTGGAAGGCGGGGGCCAGGTGGAGGAGCGCGTCCAGGAGCGGTGCGCTCTCGAGATCGCGGCCCAGGAGTTCGAGGACGCGGCGGGCCATGCCGCCGATCAGCGGCTGGCCCACCAGCTCCGCGAGATCGCCGGAGCGGTCGCGCCAGGGGGCGCCCTCCAGGTCCGGGAGGCTGCGGCGCCGCTCGCCGGCGCGAAGACCGGCGAGGGAGAGCGTTGCGACCTCGATCTCGGCGAGCCCCCGCACCGCGAGGTCGCCGGCGAAGCGGTCCATGGGGCGCGCCACCGCGGGCGCCGGCGCGAAGTGGAGATCGCAGAGCTGGAACGCGAGCTCCAGGCGCTCGGGGCTCGGCTGGAGCCCATCGAGAGCGAGGCTTCGGTGCAGGATGCGCTCGCCGGGGCGGCGCCCGCGGCCCCCCGGCCCCCCGGCCGCCGCCTCGACAGCGAGCGCCCGCGCCAGGGTCGAGGCCAGGAGTCGCGCCAGGGTCAGCACGTGGGAGCAGCCGCGCGGTCCGCCGATGGCCTGGTTCAGCCGGCGCGCGTGCTCCGCGTCGAGCCGGGTGCCGCGCAGCGCCTCGAGGTTCCCGGCGGGATCGCGGCAGCTCTCGCCCCGCGAGAGCTGCGACGGCTCGAAGGCCACCGTGGGCTGGCTGGCGCGGATCTCCTCCAACACGCGGCTCCGGGGATCGAGGCGTGCCGCGAGGCGCATGTGATGGATCACGCCCGAGGACTGGAGGTCGCCCCCCACCGGCACGAAGCCCGACTTGCGCAGGTCGAGGAGCGCGGCCCAGGCCTGCCAGCGTCCGCCCTCCCCCTCGGCCACCCCGACCTCGAGGCTGCGCGCGTGCAGCGGGCGTCCCCTGGCGATGATCTCCACGGCTAGTCCCCCAAGGTCCCGTCGCGAAGCAGCCCCTCGATCTCGGGGGTCGCGAGTCCCAGGCCTTCCAGGAGCGCCGCGCCGGAGCGCCCGGCCGCGAGGGGCGCCGGCGGAAGGCGCACCGGCGAGCGCACGAGCTTCTCCCCCTTCGCCCCCTCGCGCAAGGCGCGGCCGGCGAGGTCCGAGTCCGCCACCTCGGAGACCCGGCGCACGGGGCTCAGGCAGGCGTCCCTTCCCGCGAAGCGGGCGAGGAGCTCCTCCCGCGAGTGGGAGGCGAAGGCACGGGCGAAGGCTTCGCGGGAGGCCGCGAGCTCCGGTCCTTCGGGATGCTGGCGCCCGCTCCACTCGGGGAGGCCGAGCCCGGCGCAGAGCTCCGCGTAGAAGGCCGGCTCCACGGCGCCCACCGCGACCCGCCCGCCGTCGCGGGTCTCGTGGACGCCGTACCAGGGAAAACGCCCCGAGAGATGCGTCGCGCCGGGGCCGCGCGACTCACCGCTGCGGAAGTGGTGCTCGAGCTCCGCACCCAGCAGGAAGAGGGGCCCGTCCACGATGGCGAGGTCGAGGAACTGCCCGGCGCCGGTCCGGGAGGCGGCGTGGAGCGCCGCCACCACGTTGAGCGCCGCGGCGAGCCCGGCGAGGCCGTCGGCGAAGGTGACGCCTGGCGGAGCGGGGGCATCCCAGAGGCCCAGCGCGCCCGTCTCGGCCAGGTAGTTGAGATCGTGGCCCGCGCGCCGCTCTCCCGCCTGCCCGTAGCCCGAGATGGCGGCGTAGACCAGGGCGGGGTTGCGGGGCGAGAGGACCTCGAAGTCGATCCCGAGCCGCGCCGCCACGCCGGGGCGGAAGCCCTCGAGCACGACCTGCGCGCCCTCGGCGAGGCGCAGGAAGAGCTCGCGCCCCGCCGCGCGCTTGAGATCGAGGGAGAGCGTGTGGGTCCCGGCGGCGAGCGAGCGGAGCGGGAACTCCCGGGCGGTGCCGGCGTAGGCCGCGCCGGACCCGCCCTCCGCCAGGCGCTGGACGCGGATCACCTCCGCGCCGAGGTCGCGCAGGCAGGCCAGGCAGTAGAGGCCCGGCAGCGTGTGCCCCACCGAGAGCACCCGCGCCCCGGTCAGGGCGGGGACGTTCCTTGCGTTTTTTCGTTTCGGGGGCGATCCCGATCGCCCCCGGTCCGAGTCCCCCGCTCCCGAAACGAAAAAACGCAAGGAACGTCCCCGCTAGGCCTCGCGGCGCAGGGCGTCGCGCAGCACGAACTTCTTGATCTTTCCCGAGGGTGTGCGCGCGAACTCCTCCGCGCCGCGGATCTCCTCGGGCCACTTCTGCTTGGCGAGCCCGGCTGCGGCCAGCTGGCGCCGCACGGCGTCGAGGTCCGGCAGCGCGGCGCCCGCCTGCATGCGGAAGAAGGCGCAGCCGTGCTCGCCCAGCCGGGCGTCCGGAGCCGCTACCACGGCAACCTCCGCCACGCCGGGCATCCGCATCAGGATCTCCTCCACCTCCGCGGCGCTCACGTTCTCACCGCCGCGGATGATGATGTCCTTCACCCGGTCGGTGATGGTGAGCCAGCCCTCCGCGTCGAGGATGCCCACGTCCCCGCTCCGGTACCAACCTTCGGCATCGATCGCCGCGGCGCTGAGCTGCGGGTCGGTGTAGCCCACGAAGCGGTCGGGCCCGCGCGAGAGGATCTCGCCGGGCACGCCCGGCGCGACCTCCTTCCCACTCTCGTCCACGAGCCGGAGCTCCACGCCGGGGAGCGCGTGGCCATCGCTGTACATGCGCTTCTCGGCGGGCTCGTCGTGGGCGGCCCCGGTCGTGCTGGGGTGCTCCGTCGAGCCGTAGGAGCGGATGATGGAGATCCCGAGGCCCTCCGCGCGCTCCGCCACCGCCGCCGGCACGGGAGCCCCGCCGAGCCCGATGTTCGGCATGCGCTCCAGGTGCCGGGGCTCGAAGTCCGGGTGGTCGAGCAGGCTGGTGAGGAAGTAGGTGGCGCCGCTCCCCGCCGAGAGGTCGGCCTCGAGCATGATCTCGAGCACGCGCTTCGGGTCCCACACGTCGATCAGCTGGATGGGGCGGCCCTTGCAGAGGGGGAGCAGGAGCCCCGAGAGCATCCCGATTCCGTGGGCCACCGGCGCCCCCACGAGGAGCGCGCGCCCGTCGTCGGGGCGGATGGCCGCGAGCTGCGCCACCTCGGCCAGGATCGTATTGTGCGAGTGGATCACGCCCTTGGGATCCGCGGTGGTTCCGGAGGTGTAGGCCACGACGGCGGGCCCGTCCGGGTCCACCGGGAGGGGGCCGGGGAGGGGATCCGACGCCAGGAGTGCCTCGAACGAGGCGCAGCCCGCCGGCGCCTCGCCCCCCAGCACCACGATCGTCTCGAGCTCCGGGAGGGAGCCGCGCAGACCCGCCAGGCCCTCCCGATAGTCGGTCTGCCGGAAGCGCGCCGCGCTGATCAGCGCCCGGGCCCCCGATTGCTCCAGGATGAAGCGCAGCTCCTTCGGCCCGTAGAAGTGAACGATCGGGACGAGCACGCCGCCCAGCATCGCGATGGCGTAGAACGAGACGGCGGCCTCGGCCCAGTTCGGCACCTGGAAGGCCACCGCGTCGCCGGGCCTGATCCCGAGTCCGCGCAGTCCTGCCGCGAGGAGCAGCGCGCGGTCGCGCTCGCCGCCGAGCGTGCTGCGCCAGGGGCGCGTCTCGGACCAGACGCGGAGCTCGCGCCCGGCGCCCTGCCGCAGGCCCGCGTCGGCGAAGTCGCCGAGCGTCTGGTCGCGCCAGAAGCCCTGGGCCCGGTAGCGCGCCGCCAGCTGCGGCGGCACGGGCCGGAGCGGCCAGCGCGCGCTCGCGGGCGCTCGCCCCACGCTCACAGCTCCGCCGGCGGGTAGAAGCCGCGCGCCCACTCGCGCAGGGCCCGGTAGTCCGGCGCCTCCTCCGGCGCGAAGTTCGGCTCGGCCATCACCTTCATGTGCTCCCAGATCGGGAAGTCCTGCTGCACCACCTGCTGCTGGAGGGCCAGGAAGCGCCGGGCGCGGCCCTGCGGCTCGTCACCCGCGTCGCCGGGCTCGCGGACCGAGCACTGCATGAACCAGTAGTCGGTGAAGGCCTCGTCCACCGGCGTGTGGCTCGTGATCTGCACGGTCTCGACGGCGCTCTTCGGGAAGCGCACGAAGCCGAGCCCGAGGCCGTAGGTGTCGTAGGTGATCTCGGACCGGGTGGGGCCGTCGGGCGTGAGCCAGGTCCTCTCCTTCCCGACTCCGTAGACGGTGGCGATGGTGGCGTGCAGGTGGTGGCCCTGGGTGCGGAAGGAGGTGGTCTCGGTGGGGGAGCCGTGGTGGATGGGCCCGATGTGGAAGGGATCCGCCGCGTTCTCGACGATCAGCTGCGGGTGCGCCTTGATGCGGTGCACCATGCGGCTGTGGGGGTGCAAAGGGTAGTAGGCATCGCTCTCGGCCTCGGGCACCGGCGGGGGCTCCCAGTGCGGCGCGCGCCGGTGGCGGTCGTGCCACAGGAGGATCATCCCGTACCACTCGCGCAGTGGAAAGCTGTGGATGCGGAGGCCCGGCTTGCAGCGCTCGCGGCTGTAGGGGATGAAGCCGTGGCTGCCGTCGCCGTTCCAGCGCCAGTTGTGCCAGGGGCAGACGATGCGGTCGCCCTCCACCCGGCCCCCCACCCCCAGGTGGGCGCCCAGGTGCAGGCAGTGGGGATCCAGCGCGTAGGCCTGGCCGGACTCCCCGCGGAAGAGGACCAGGTCCTGCCCGAAGTAGTGGAGCTTCCGCACCTGGCCCGGCTCGAGCTCGTCGGACCAGGCGACGCAGGACCAGCCCGTGGGATAGCGGTAGCCCCCGAGGCCGATGGGCGGCGAGACGCTCTCACTCATCGCTGCCTCCGAGCGCGCGGTACCTCTCGCGCAGCCGGGTCTTCAGCACCTTGCCGCTCGCGTTCCTCGGCAGGGCGTCCGTGTAGACCACCACCGTGGGCTTCTTGAACGAGGCGAGCCGGGCGCGGCAGTGCTCGAGGATCGCCTCGGGCGGCGGCGGGCGCCGCGCGTCGCGCGGCACCACCACCGCGCAGGGCGTCTCCATCCAGCGCGGGTGCGGGATCCCCACCACCGCCACCTCCGCCACCTGCGGGTGCTGGTCGATCACCGCCTCCACCTCCGCCGAGTAGATGTTCTCGCCGCCGGAGATGATCACGTCCTTCTTGCGGTCCACCACCCAGAGGAAGCCCTCCTCGTCCTGGCGCACCAGGTCGCCGGAGTGGAACCAGCCGCCGGCGAAGGCCTCCGCCGTGGCCTCGGGCGCCCCCCAGTAGCCCTGGCAGACGGTGGGCCCGCGGTAGACGATCTCCCCCACCTTCCCCGCCGCCACGTCGTTCATCTCGTCGTCGACGATGCGCGCCTCCACGTTGAGGCAGGGCCGCCCGACCGAGCCGAGCTTTCGGAGCGCGTCCTCGCCCCGCAGCACCGCGGTCACCGAGCTCATCTCGGTCTGGCCGAAGAAGGTATAGAGCGGGACGCCGGGGAAGGTCTCCGCCATGGCGCGCAGCACCGAAGGGAGCGCCGTGGAGGCGCCCCAGGCGATGCGGCGCAGCGCGAAGTCCCGCTCCCGCACGCCCGGGAGGGCGCAGATCTGCTGCCACTGGGTCGCGACGAAGAAGCAGCCGGTGACGCGGCTCCGCTCCATCTCGGTGACCGCCTCGGCCGCGTCGAAGTGGCCGGTGGGCCAGAGGATCGAGGTCCCGCCGGTCATCACGTAGGGCAGGATGCCGTTCAGGCCCCCGATGTGGAAGAGCGGGAGCCCGGCGAGCCAGACCTCGTCCTCGCCGGAGATGCGCTGCTCGATCATCCCGGCGAGCGAGTTCATGAAGAGGTTGAAGTGGGAGAGGAGCGCGCCCTTGGGGCGCCCGGTGGTGCCCGAGGTGTACATGAGAAAGGCCGGATCGCAGTCGGCCACGTCGAGCTCCGGGGGTGCGCTGGAGGCGCCGGCGAGGGCCTCCTCGTAGGGCGTGGCTCCGGGCAGGAGCGCGGTGCAGGCGCGCGGGTCCCCCACGACGAGGCAGGTCGCCAGGCCGGGGAGCTGCGCGCGCGCCTTCCCGGCCAGCTCCGCCAGGCTCTCGTCCACCAGGACCGCCCTGGCGCCGCAGTCGCGCAGCAGGGCGGCGACCTCGTCGGCCACGAGCCGCGTATTCAGGGGCACGCAGATCGCGCCGACGCGGCAGATGCCGAAGATCGCCTCCACGGTCTCGAGGCGGTTGGGCAGCAGCAACGCCACGCGCTCGCCGGGCGCGACGCCGCGCTCCCGCAGCGCGTTCGCGACCCGCGTCGCACGCCGGTCGAGCTCCGCGAAGCTGCGCTCCTCGCCGCGGAAGCGGAACGCGACGCGGGCGCCGAACTTGCGCGCCGCGCGCGCCAGCTGCTCGCCGTGGGACATGCGCCGCGCCCGCTCGAGCTGGCGCAGCGGATCGGACTCGGGAGCGGACGTGCGGCTCACGCGGCTGCGGCCTCCCGAGGGGCATTATACGCGCCTCGCGCGCCCTTCCGTCCTTCCCGCCCCGCCCGAGGTATGCTGCGCCGGGAGGGCGCCGGAGGGAGGAGTCGCGAATGCCGCTGGAGCGCTCGGGTCCCCTCACCGCGCTGCGGGTGATCGAGGTGGCCGGGATCGGGCCCGTGCCCTTCTGCGGCATGCTGCTCTCCGACCTCGGGGCGGAGGTGATCCGGGTCGACCGCGTGGCCGACGCGGGCGTGAAGACGCCGACGTCGGCGACGCTGGGGCGCGGTCGCCGCTCGATCGCCGTCGATCTCAAGCACCCGGACGGTGTGGCGCTGCTCCTGCGCCTGGCCGGGCGCGCCGACGCCCTCCTCGAGGGCTTCCGCCCCGGCGTGGCCGAGCGGCTGGGCTTCGGCCCCGACGCATGCCTCGCGCGCAACCCGCGCCTCGTCTACGGGCGCATGACGGGCTACGGGCAGACGGGGCCGTGGGCGAAGATGGCCGGCCACGACGTCAACTACATCGCGCTCTCGGGCGCGCTGGCCGCGATCGGGCGCGCCGGCCAGGCGCCCGCGCTTCCGCTCAACCTGGTCGGCGACTTCGGCGGCGGCGGCATGCTCCTGGCCGCGGGGGTGCTGGCCGCGCTCCTCGAGGCCGCCCGCTCGGGGCAGGGCCAGGTGGTCGACGCCTCCATGGTGGAGGGCAGCGCGCTCCTCATGACGCTCTTCTACGAGATGCTGGGGCAGGGCTCCTGGTCGAGCGAGCGCGGCACCAATATCGTCGACTCGGGCGCGCCCTACTACGACGTCTTCGAGACCCGCGACGGCGGCTACGTGAGCCTGGGTTCGATCGAGCCGCAGTTCTTCGCGGAGCTCCTCGCGCGCCTCGAGATCGAGTTCGATTCCTCGCGCCAGACGGACCGCGCCGCCTGGCCCGAGCTCCGCAAGCGCATCGCCGAGGCGGTGGCGCGCCGCACCCGCGCCGAGTGGGAGGAGCGGCTCGCCGGGACGGACGTCTGCTTCGCCCCGGTGCTCGACATGCGGGAGGCGCCGCGCCACCCCCAGAGCGCCGCCCGCGGGAGCTTCCTCCCGGTGGAGGGCGTCATCCAGCCGGCGCCCGCGCCGCGCTTCTCGCGCACGCCGGGCCGCGTGGCGCGCGGGGCTCCCGTGCCCGGCGAGCACGGCGCCGAGATCCTGCGCGACTGGGGCGTCGAGGCGGCGGAGATCGAGCGCCTGCGCGCGGCCGGCGCCATCCGGCTCCCGGAGGGCGGCGGCTAGGCCATGGGCCAGGAGCCCACGGATCCGCCCCGTCGCCTCCGACGGCCCCGGGGCGACCTGGCCGGTCTCTGCACGATCCGGTTCAGGGCCTGGTGCCGGGGATCAGAGACCCGAGAGCCCGCTCCGGTCGGCGAGGACCCCCCCCGGTGCGATCCATCTTGCCAGGTGCAGGGCCAGGATCTCCGCCACCCGTCTGGCCCCCGCCTCGTTCAGGTGGACGTCGTCGTAGTAGTAGGACTCGCGCTGCGGGACGGTCAACTCCGAGGCCAGGTCGATGCAGCGGGCGGCGCTGATCTCGCACACCCGGAGCGTCACGTCGTTGAAGGCCCGCAGAGCCCGTTCCAGATCCGTGGGCCGGTAGCGCGCGTGGGGCACCTCCTTGTCGCCGAAGAAGCCCAGCCAGAGCAGACGCTCCATCTCGGGAGAGATGTGCTCGTGCCAGGCGCTCGGCTGGGTGAGCAGCACCAGGTCCGCGCCCTGGTGGCGGACGCTCTCCACCAGCTCCAACAGGTTCCGCTCGAAGGGCCCGAGCGCCGGCGCGAGATCCGGTAGCTCGATGATCTGCCGCGTCGCTCGGAGGATGTCCCGACGTCTCTCGTAGTTGCTACCGACCCGGTCCTCCACGCGCAGATCGCCGTCCCGCAGGTCCGCGTCCCTCCAGCGACGCACGGCCGCGTAGCCGCGCTGCGCCAGGTTCCACACCGCCAGATTCTGGGGGAAGGGGCGATCGATGCGCGAATCGAGCAGGGGCCGGACACGGAAGGACCGATCCAGGAAGTATCCGTAGTCGTCCGGGTCCTCTGAGCCGGGCTCATAGCGCGCTCCTCTGCGCAGCACCGGCATCAGGTCGTTGACCCCGACCAGCACCACCACCCAGTCCAGGCGCAGCTGCGGCGCGTAGTGGCGGACGACCAGCACGTGCTCCGCCGCGCCCATGCCTGAGACCCCGATGTTGCCGACCCATACCGCCCGGCCCAGGGTCGACTGGAGTTCGGACTCGAGGAGCGCCGGCCAGGCTTCGCCGTCGTCGAGGTAGAGGCATTCGGTCGTGCTGCCGCCGATCGCCAGGAGGTTGAGCGCCCCCTGTTCAGCGTAGGGACGGCCGCGGATGCCATCGGCCGTGGTCGAGTAGATGGAGCGTCCCTCGACTCCAGGCATCAGCCCGGGCGCGGGCTGGAACTCCGCGCGCACCGCGACCGGCAGCACCCGGTAGGTGGTGGCGCGGTCCCGCAGGCGCAGCAGCAGCTCGCTCGAGCCCAGGGCCACCCCGCTGCCTGAGGCCAGCAGGGCCACGCTGCCGGCGAGCCTCAGGATCACCGCCGGCCGGCGCATCGCAAACCTCGACAAGTGCGGGCCCGCAGCGGGGAACTCCAAGGGCCCCTTCGCGCAATCTTTCAGGCACCATCGCTCGGCCCCACCCGGGCCAGGAGGGGCACGGCATTCCCTCTCCTGCGCAAGATCGATGCCGGCGGGAAGGACTCCGGAGGGCCCGCGCCCGCGGCATTCCGCCCCGCGTAGCGATTCGCCACGGGGCGGAGCCCGCTGCCCAGGGAAGCCCGCGGACCATTCTCCGCGCACAGCGGCTTCGCGTCACCCTGGCCACCTGCAATGAGCGGATCGCCCGGGTGTCTCTTTCGCAGACGATCACGGAGCCTTCACAGGATCCGCGTCGCGTGGCCCTGCCAGTAGCGGTCCTTGAGGCGGCGCTTGTAGAGCTTTCCGGTCTCCGAGCGCGGGAGGCTCGCCTCGAAGTCGATCGAGCGCGGGCACTTGAGCTTCGCCAGCCGCTTCTGGCAGAACTCGATCAGCTCGTGCTCGAGCTCGGGCCCGGCCAGGGCCATCTCGACCGGCTGCACCACCGCCTTCACCTGCTCGCCGAACTCCGGGTCCGGGACGCCGAAGACCGCGGCGTCCACCACCTTGGGGTGGAGGACGAGCACGTTCTCGGCCTCCTGGGGGTAGATGTTCACCCCGCCGGAGATGATCATGTTGGCCTTGCGGTCCGTGAGGTGGAGGTAGCCCTCGGCGTCCATGGTGCCCATGTCGCCCACCGTGGACCAGCCCTCCGGCGTGTAGCTCCGCGCGGTCTTCTCGGGGTCGTTGTGGTAGGCGAAGCGCGCGCCGCCCTCGAAGTAGATCGTGCCCACCTGGCCGGGCGGGAGCTCCCTGCCCTCCTCGTCCAGGATGTGGAGCTTGCAGTTCACCGCGCGCCCCACCGAGCCCTTGTGGGCCAGCCAGTCGAGGGATCCGATCTGGGTCGACCCCAGGGCCTCCGTCGCCGAGTAGTACTCGAAGAGGATCGGCCCCCACCAGTCGATCATCTGCTCCTTCACCGCGACCGGGCAGGGAGCCGCCGCGTGCACGGCCAGGCGATGGCTCGAGAGGTCGTAGCGGCGGCGCACCTCGCCGGGGAGCTTCAGGAGCCGGATGAACATGGTCGGCACCCACTGGCTCACCGTCACGCGGTGTCGCTCGATGAGGGCCAGGGCCAGCTCGGGGTCGAACTTCTCCATCACGACGCAGGTGGCGCCCACGCGCTGGAGGGCCATGGTGCAGCGCAGGGGCGCCGAGTGGTAGAGCGGAGCCGGCGAGAGGTAGACGTCGGCGGGCGTGATCCCCCAGAAGCCCTGCATCATGCCCTGGGTGATCGGCTCCGGGTCGCCGACCTTGCGCTCGGGCAGCGGGATCCGGATGCCTTTCGGATGGCCCGTGGTGCCCGAGGAGTAGAGCATGTCCTGGCCCTCGCGCTCGTCGGCGAGGGGCTCCGCCGGCTGATTCGCCACGGCCTCCTCGTAGCTCTCGAAGCCCGGGATGGTGCCGCCCACCATGAGCCGCAGCTTCACGCGGGGGAGCCGCGGGACCAGGGCCGCCGCCACCTCGCGGAGCTCGAAGGAGGCGACGAGGGCCTCGGCGCCGCAGTCCAGCGCGATGTACTCGATCTCGTCGGGGGTGAGGTGGGTGCTGAGCGCCGTGTAGTAGAGGCCCGAGCGCTGCGCCGCCCAGCAGGGCTCGTAGTAGCGCGGGTCGTTCTTCATGAAGACGGCGATGGCCGAGCCGGGGCGGAGCCCGCGGCTGCGGAAGAGCTGCGCGCAGCGGTTCGAGCGCGAGTCGAGCTCCCCGTAGGTCACGACCTCGCCGCTCCGCCCCATGACGATCGCGGGCTTCTCGGGGATGTTCTTGGCGTGGATGCCGGGGTACATGGCGGCTCCTCGGCGCGGGCCCGGCGCCATCCTATCACGGCCGCGCGGGCCCCCCGCCGCCGCTATGCTGGCGCCGGAGGTGCGGCGAGGCGGGCATGGCGCTGCTCGTAGGCGAGATCCTCCGGACGAACGCGCTCGCGGTGCCGCGCCGCGTGGCGGCGGCGATGGGCGAGCGCGAGCTCAGCTACGGCGAGCTCGACGCGCGCGGGAATCGCCTGGCCCACGCGCTGCGCGGCCTGGGCGTGGCCCACGGCGAGCGCATCCTCTCCTGGACCGACACCTGCCTGGAGGTGCTGCCGCTCTTCGTCGCGGCGGCGAAGCTCGGCGCCGTCTTCGCGCCCATGAACGCCAGGCTCGGCGCGGAGGAGGCGGTGCGGGTGGCGGGCTTCGCGCGCGCGCGCTGCCTCGTGGCGGACCCGGAGCGCGCCGAGCTGGCCGCGGAGGTCGCCCGACAGGCGGGGATCCCCCTGCTGGCGCGCCTTTGCGGCGGCGCGCGGGGCCCCGCCCCGGGAGTCGACCTCGAGGAGGCCGCCGCCGGCGCCAGCGACGCCGAGCCCGTCACCAGGGAGCTCGCCGAGACCGACCCCCACGTGCTCTTCTTCACCAGCGGGAGCACCGGGCGCCCGAAGGGGGTCCTGATCTCGCACCGGGTCTCGGTGCTCCGCAGCCAGGCGGGGAGCTTCCTCGCGGCCCGCCAGGTCTGCATGTTCCCGCTCTTCCACATGGCGGGCTACAGCAATGCGCTGGGGAGCTGGCGCCGGCGCGGGGAGATCGCGTTCGTCGCGCAGCCCGGCGCCGAGGTGCTGCTGCGGGCCGTGGAGCGGCGCCGCCCCGAGCGCCTCTATTGCATTCCGGCCGTCTGGGCGCGCATCCTGGAGTGCGACCTGCGCCGCTACGACCTCGCCTCCCTCGAGGGGGTCGACACCGGCACCTCGGCCACGCCGCCGGAGCTGATCCGAGCCCTCAAGGAGGCCTTCCCGGGCACCACCACGCAGGTCGTCTACGGCTCCACGGAGGCCGGTCCCGGCGCACTGCTCGCCGACGAGGACGTGCTGCGCAAGCCCGGGAGCGTCGGCCTCCCGGCCCTCGGCGTCGAGGCGCGGCTCGGCGAGGGCGGTGAGCTCCTGCTGCGCAGCGAGTATCTCATGAGCGGCTACTTCGACGACCCGGAGGCCAGCGCCGCGGCCCTGGCCGGCGGCTGGTACCACACCGGGGACGTCGCGAGCGCCGACGCCGAGGGCTACCTCTCGATCGTCGGGCGCCTGCGGGACCTCATCCGCACCGGCGGCGAGACGGTGGCTCCGGCGGAGGTGGAGGAGGCGCTGCGCGACTTTCCGGGCGTGGCCGAGGTGGCGGTGGTGGGCCTCCCGGATCCCCGGTGGGGCGAGGTGGTGTGCGCCGTCGTGGTGCCGCGGCCGGGGGCGCGGCTCGAGCTCGAGGCGCTGCGCGCCCACGCGGCGCGCCGCCTCGCGCGCTTCAAGCAGCCGCGCCGCCTGGAGCTGACCGAGGCCCTCCCGCGCACGCCGGCCACCGGCCAGATCCAGCGCGCGCTCCTGGTCGAGAGGCTGCGCGCCCGGGCTTGACCGCCGGAGCCGCCTGGAATAGGATTCCAGGGATGGGGAATCCGGTTCTCATAGATTCCGCGCGGCTTTCCGGCACGGAGGCGCCGGAGCTTCCGGCCCGGGCGGAGCGCTCGGTGGAGCGCGCCCTGGAGGCCCGGCGGGCCGCCTACCGGGACGAGGTGACGCGCCTCTTGCGAGCGGGCTCCCAGCTGATGCGCGAGACGGGGACCGTCGACCCGCGCGTCTCCGACATCGTGCGGCGCGCCGGCCTCTCGAACCAGGCCTTCTACCGCCACTTCCGCGCCAAGGACGAGCTGCTCCTCGCCATCCTGGAGGAGGGGACCCGGGAGCTCCGGGGCTACCTCGAGCACCGCATGGCCCGGGGGACCTCGCCCCTGGAGCAGATCCGCCAGTGGATCCAGGGGGTCCTGGCCCAGGCCCTGGTCCCCGAGGCCGCCGAGGCCACCCGGCCCTTCGCCATCAACCGCGCGCGGCTCGTGGAGCGGCTGCCGGAGGGCGGGGTCGCCTCCGCCGACGCGCTCAAGGCGCCGCTGCGCGCGGCCCTGGCGCGGGCCGCCGCGGAGGGCGAGCTCCCCGGCGCCGAGCCCGAGGCGGACGCCGAGGCCCTCTACCAGCTCGCCATGGGCTGGATGCAGGACCAGCTCGTGCTGCGGGCGCGTCCGCGCCCGGAGGCGGCGCGCCACCTGGTGGAGTTCGCCCTGCGCGGGCTGCGGCGCGCCGCGCCCGCGGCCCCGGAGGCGCCCCGTGGAGCATGAGCTCATGCTCACCGGCATCGGGGGCCAGGGCGTGCAGCTCGCCGCCCAGGTGCTGGCGCGCGCCGCCATCCGCGAGGGGCGCTTCGCCATGCTCTTCGGCGTCTACGGAGGCGTGATGCGGGGCGGGAACACCGACTCGACCCTGGTGGTGGCCGATGCCCCCGTGACGGCGCCCCCCATCCTCTCCCACACCGGCTCGGCGATCGCCATGCACCACCAGTACTTCGAGCCCCTGGGCAAGAAGCTCCGGCCCGGCGCCCTCGTCTTCCTCAATTCCACCCTCTTCGAGGGCGCCCTCGAGCGCGGCGCCCTTCGCGTGGTGGAGGTGCCGGCCACGGAGCTCGCCAGCGGCGTGGGGAGCGCGCTGGCGGGCTCGCTGGTGATGATCGGCGCCTACGCGGCCTACACGGGCCTCGTGGGGCTCGAGGCCCTGGTGGAGGGCATGCGCGAGTCGCTGCCCCCCTATCGCCAGCAGCACGTGGAGCTGAACCGCAAGGCGCTCGAGGCGGGCTTCGGCGCGGTCCCGCGCGGCGCGGCGCCCGCCTGGCAGGCGGCGTAGGGGGGGCAAGCCCGAAGGGCGCGCAGCGAGGCGCAGCCGAGCGGAGTTCGAGGAGAGATGGCGACGGTCACGAGCCGCGGCACGGTCACGATCCACGTCGAGCAGTGCAAGGGCTGCGACCTCTGCATCCCCGCCTGCCCGCCCGGCGTGCTGCGAATGTCGGAGGCGCTGAACGCCCGGGGCTATCGATATCCCGAGCTCCGCCCGGGCTGCACGGGCTGCGGCGCCTGCCTGCTCGTCTGCCCGGACTTCGTCTTCGCGGTCTACCAGTACGAGACGCCGGTCCGAACCGAGGTGAGCGCGTGACGCGACAGCTCCTGGAGGGGGCCGAGGCGATCGCCGAGGCGGGGATCGCGGCCGGCTGCCGCTTCTTCGCCGGCTACCCCATGACGCCCTTCACCGAGGTGCTCGAGCACTTCGCGAAGAAGCTCCCGGCGGTGGGTGGGACCTGCATCAATGCCGAGAGCGAGCTCGAGGCGGTGGGCATGGCCTGGGGCGCCGCCGCCACCGGGGCGCGGGCGGCCACGGGCTCCTGCGGGCAGGGGCTGGCGCTCATGCAGGAGTCCTTCTCGGAGCTCGTGCGCGCGGAGCTCCCCCTCGTGATCCTGAACATGGCCCGCGGCCAGGGCGACTACTTCCAGACCACCCGCGGCGGTGGCCACGGCGACTACCGGATCCCCTCCCTCGCCCCCATGGACCTGCGCGAGGCGGTGGAGCTCACCCAGCTCGCCTTCCACCTGGCCGACAAGTGGCGCAACCCCGTGATCCTCTACGGCGACTACCTGATCGCCCACACCTGGGAGTCCGTGGAGGTCCCGCCCCTGGACTTCGGTGCGCTCCCCCCGAAGGAATGGGCCTCGACGGGCGAGCGGCGCGGCCGCGGGGGCTCGCGCATGGTGAGCTCGCTGGGCATGCGGCGGGGCGGCGAGGCCATGAGCGACGTCGAGGAGTTCTGGAAGCTCCTCTCGAAGAAGTCCCAGCGCATCGCCGCCGAGGAGCCGCGCTTCGAGGCCGGCTTCACCGAGGGCGCGGAGCTCGTGGTGGTGGCCTTCGGGACCGCGGCCCGCTTCGCCCGCTACGCCGTGCAGCAGCTGCGCCAGGAGGGGGTCCCGGTCGGCTACGTGCGCCCCATCACGCTCTGGCCCTTCCCCAGCGAGGGCGTGCGCCGGGCCGCGGCGGGCGCGCGCAAGGTGGCGGTCTTCGAGCTCAACGCGGGCCAGATGCTCGACGACGTGCGCCTCGCCGTGATGGAGCGCGCGGAGGTCTCCTTCATCGGGGGGATCTCCACGGACCGCTCCCAGTTCGGCGTGGGCGCGCTCCTGGATACGGAGCTGATCCGCCAGCGCATCCTTTGCGCCCTGCGGGGCGAGGAGATCCCGTCATGAGCGCCGAGACGATCCTCCGCACCGACGCCCCGCCGGCCGAGCCGGCCCGCCGGATCGCGCCCACCAGCCCGGCCCTGCTCCTCAGCGAGGAGCACAGCCTGTGCCCCGGCTGCGGCGAGCCCCTGGCCGTGCGCATGCTGCTCGAGGCCCTCGAGGAGACCCCGGGCCTGAAGGGCGCCATCGGCGTGGTGGGGATCGGCTGCTACACGACCTTCACGCGCACGATGGACGTGGACGCGATCCAGGCCCTGCACGGGCGCGCGCCGTCGCTCGCCACCGGCGCCAAACGCATGCGCCCCGAGAGCCTCGTCTTCACCCTCCAGGGCGACGGGGACATGGTGAACGAGGGCCTCCAGGAGGTGCTCCACGCGGCGGCCCGCGGCGAGAGCGTGACCTGCGTGCTCCTCAACAACGGGGTCTTCGGCGAGACGGGCGGCCACATGACGGCCACCACCGTGCTGGGCCAGCGCACCAAGAACAGCCTCGAGGGGCGCGACCCCGGCTACCACGGCTACCCGATCCTGATCGGGGACCTGATCGCGCGGCTCGAGGGGGCCACCTACGTGGCGCGGGGCTCGGTCCACGACGCCAAGGGCGTGGCGCGCACCAAGCGCATGCTGAAGCGCGCCTTCGCCTCCCAGCAGCAGGGCCTGGGCTTCTCCTTCGTCGAGGTCCTGACCATGTGCCCCACCGGCTGGTTCATCCCCACCGCCGAGGGGCCGGGCTACCTGGACCGGGTGCTCGGGAGCGTGCACATCACCGGCGAGCTCAAGCGGGACGGTCGCGTGACGCCCACCGAGGAGCTCCGCGCCGAGAACGAGAAGCTCGCCGGGGAGCGCTTCGGGGAGTAGCCGGCCGCGCGCGGGGCGGGCTGTGCTCAGTCCCCGCCCATCAGGAAGTTCACGAGCCGGCGGAAGCGCTTCCGCCGGCTCATGAAGCGCACGAAGGCGCGCCCCGCCGGCGACTGGGCCAGCGCGTAGCGGTGCCCGTCCAGCCAATGGAAGAGGCGATCCTTCAGCGGGCGATGGTCCGGGTCGCACCACACGTCGAGCAGCAGGATCGCGCGGAAGCGGTCGGAGCGGTTCCAGGCCTCGTGCAGGTGGTTCGGATCGAAGACGAGCCACTCGCCCTCGCGCCACTCGCGCGTCTCGCCGCCCACCCGGAAGCCGCAGTCCTCGGGGATCACGAGCCCCAGGTGGCAGCGGTAGACGGCGCGCGGGTAGTTCCGGTGCGGCGGGAGGTGCGCGCCGGGCGCCAGCACGAAGAAGCCCGCGGTCACGAGACCCGGGATCCCGGAGACGAGGTGCGCGGTCTCCGGGCAGCGCTCCCAGTTGCCGCGGTCCCGGTGGCCGCTGAACTGGAGGACGCAGGCGTGCCAGTCGCCCTCCTTGATGTGCGCGTCGTGCCAGGGCCGGATGCGCGCCTGGGCGACGCTCAGGTACTCGTCGCGCAGCCGCTTCCAGTCGGCGCCGAGGGCGCGCGTGAAGGGGAAGCGCCGCTCGTAGTCTTCCCGGTCGATGAAGTACGGGGAGTCCGACATCGGGCCACTCGCGGGACGGCTCGGCTCGGCGGCCCGCGAGGGGCATCCAGCTCGGAGCGATCCGAAAACCATCCTACCACGCGGGGGCGTCCTCCGGATACCATGCGCAGCCATGCGAAGCTCTGGCGAAGCCCGGGAGCGGCGCCTGGCTGCCCTCCTCCTCGCCACGGCCGCCCTGGCCTTCGCGGCGCTGCGCGCACCCTACCTCTCGCTCCCCCTCGAGCGCGACGAGGGCGAGTACGCCTACATCGCCCAGCGCATGCTCGCCGGCGACTGGCCCTACCGCGACGCCTTCGACCAGAAGCCGCCCGGGATCTTCCTCGCCTACGCCGCGGCCTTCGCGCTGGTGGGGCAGACGGTGGAGGTGGTGCACGGGCTCCTCGGCGCCTGGACCGCCGCCGCGCTCCTGCTGCTCTTCGCGCTGGTGCGCCGTTTGGAGGGCTCGCTGGCCGCCGCCTGCGCGGCGCTGGCCTTCGCCGTGGCCTCGATCGATGCCCGGCTCGGGGGCACCGCCGCCAATACCGAGAGCTTCCTGGCGCTCCCGGCGCTGGGGTCGCTCCTCTTCCTGCTGCGGGCGCTCGAGGGCGGTGGGCTGCGTCCCTGGTGGGCCTGCGGCGCGCTCGGCGCGGCGGCCTGTTGGTTCAAGCCCGTCGCCGCGGCGAACCTCGTCTTCGTCGCCGTCTTCGCTGCGGCCGCGATCGGAAGCCGGCAGCGCGGGTCCTTCCGGCTCTCGCCGGAGCTCGCGCGCGCGGGGCTCGGGCTCGGGCTCGGCGCGGCCAGCGTCTGCGTGCCCCTGGGCCTCGTCCTCGCGGCGGGGGGCGCCTGGGACGAGTTCCTCGACGCGGTCGTGGTGCACAACTGGCGCTACGCCCGGAGTCTCAGCCCGGCCCAGGGCCTCCACAACCTGCGCGTGGTCCTGACCCAGCAGGCGCCGGGCCAGGCCCTCCTCTGGGCGCTGGCGCTCCTGGCGCTCGCCCACCCGCGCCTGTGCCGGGCGCGCACGCGCTGGCTCCTGGGCGGCAGCTGGCTGGCGGCGTTGGCCGCCGCCTCGGCGGGGCTCTACTTCCGCCCCCACTACTTCCTCCAGGCGCTCCCCTTCCTCTGCGCCCTCGCCGGCGCCGCCTCCGGGGCGCTCCTGCGCCGCGCGCTCGCGGCGCGCTCCCCCTGGTCCGCGCGCGCCGCTGCCCTCGCCGTGGCCGCCGCCCTCCTGGCACCGGTCGCGACGGTCCACCGGGGCCACCGGGCCGCCGGCTCGCCCGACGCGATCGCGCGTCGCCTCTACGGGCTCAACCCCTTCCCCGAGTCGCGTCGCATCGCCGACCACGTCCGCGAGCGCAGCGCGCCCGACGAGCGCGTCCTCGTGGTGGGCTCCGAGCCCCAGATCCTCTTCCTGGCCGCGCGCCGGAGCGCGACCCGCTACATCTTCTTCTACCCCCTGACGCTCCCGGGCGGGGCGGCCCTGGCGCGCCAGCGAGAGGTGGCGGCGGACGTCGAAGCGCGCCCGCCCCGCTACGTGGTCTGGATCAACCTCCCCACCTCGCTCCATACCGGGGAGGTGGGCCACGGGGAGGTCTTCGCGCGGGCGCGCGCTCTCCTCGCGCGCTCCTACCGCCTGGAGCTCCTGGGGCTCCCGGTGGCCGACGACGCGCCCTATGCGTTCTTCGAGGGCGAGGCGGCGCGGGCCCGCGCCGTCGGGCTCGACGAGGACCCCGCGCGCTCCTTCTGGCTCGCGGTCTACCGCCGCCTGCCGTAATACTCTCCCCATGAGACCCGCCGAGAGCGCCCGCGCGGTGGTCCCCACCCGCTACTGGCACCGCCTTCCCGATGGCAAGGTCCAGTGCGACGTCTGCCCCCGCGCCTGCCAGCTCCAGGAGGGGCAGCGGGGCCTGTGCTTCGTGCGCGCGCGCGAGCAGGACGCGGTGGTCCTCACCACCTTCGGCCGCTCGAGCGGCTACTGCATCGACCCGATCGAGAAGAAGCCCCTGGATCACTTCCTGCCCGGGACGCCGGTGCTCTCCTTCGGGACCGCGGGCTGCAACCTGTCCTGCCGCTTCTGCCAGAACTGGGACATCAGCAAGTCGCGGGAGCTCGACACGCTCCAGGACGAGGCCCCGCCGGAGCGGATCGCGCGGGCAGCGCGGGCGCTCGGCTGCCCCAGCGTGGCCTTCACCTACAACGATCCGGTCATCTTCCTCGAGTACGCGATCGCCGTGGCCGAGGCCTGCCACGCGGTGGGCGTGCGGACCGTGGCCGTGACGGCGGGCTACGTCTGCCCGGAGCCCCGCCGCGAGCTCTTCCGGCACATGGACGCCGCCAACGTGGACCTCAAGGCCTTCCGCGAGGACTTCTACCGGCGCGTGTGCAGCGGCCACCTGGAGCCCGTGCTCGAGACTCTCCTCTACCTGAAGCGGGAGACGGAGGTCTGGCTCGAGATCACGACGCTGCTCATCCCCGGCGAGAACGACTCGGACGAGGAGCTCGAGGCGGCGAGCCGCTGGGTGGCGGAGCACCTGGGGCCCGACGTGCCGTGGCACTTCACGGCCTTCCACCCCGACTACAAGATGCTCGACCGGCCGCCGACGCCTCCGGCGACGCTCACGCGCGCGCGGCGCATCGCGCAGGGCCACGGGCTCCGCTACGTCTACACCGGGAACGTCCGCGACGAGGAGGGCGGCAGCACCTGGTGCCACGGCTGTGGCGCGCGCGTGATCGGGCGCGACGGCTACCGGCTCACGGCCTGGGGGCTGGACGCCCTGGGCTCCTGTCTCGCCTGCGGCGCGCGCTGCCCCGGGGTCTTCGCGGGACCGCCCGGCGACTGGGGGCCGCGCCGCCAGCCGGTGCGGCTCGCCCGCTTCGCCCCGGGTGCCCCGTGAGGTCCGGGAGCCAGGCCCGCGCGCCCGTTGCGCGGAGCCGGCTCGCGGGAGCAGCGCTCGCGGGGCTCGCCGCCGCGCTCCTCGCGACGGGCTGCACGAAGAGCACGCCCTACCGCTTCGGGAGCGGGCTCGAGACGCCTCTCACCCTGGCGCTCCGTCCCGGCGAGGCCCAGTTCGAGCGCGGTCGCCCGGTCGCCCTCCTCGATGCCGTCGGCCACTACCTGATCTCGCTCCCGGGCAAGATCCTGCTCCTCGACTGGCAGATCGATCGCCACCGGATCGAGGCGGAGGTCGAGGACTCGCTGGCCGCCTACCTCGCGGAGAACGACCTCCCGAGCGTCAAGGTCCGCCTCAACCAGTACGCGCCGGGCAACGAGTGGAGCCGGCTCTTCCGCAACCGCGAGATGCCCGGCGGCTGGCGCTACACCGTGGGCGTGCTCTCGGTCGTCGGCTACACGATCCTTCCGGGCCGCTTCTTCGGCGGCGACCACTACAATCCCTTCACGAACAGCATCCACCTCTACTCCAACCGCCGCGCCGTGGCACTCCACGAGGGGGGCCACGCCAAGGACTTCGCGGGCCGCGGCCGGCACTGGAAAGGCCCCTGGGCCGCGCTCCGCATCCTGCCCCTCGTCCCGCTCTGGCAGGAGGGCATCGCCAGCCGAGACGCGATCCTCTACGAGCGCGAGCGCGGGGGCTCCCGCGACGAGAAGCAGGCCTACCGCCTGCTCTACCCGGCCTTCGGGACCTACGTGGGCGGGGAGGCCACGCGCTTCGTGTTCAGCGCCGACGAGTGGATCTACTGGGCGGTGCGGCTCGGAGCCGTGGTGCCCGGGCACATCGCGGGTCAGATCCAGGCCGCGCTCGTCGAGGAGCGCCCCCGGCCGGAGCCCGCCCCGGAAGGGAGCCCCTAGCGTGGCCTTCGAGCTCCTCTCCGGCGTGCGCGTGCTCGAGCTGGCGCTCCTGGCGCCGGATCTCCTGGGCATGCACCTGGCGGACCTCGGCGCCGAGGTGATCAAGATCGAGCAGCCGCCGGGGGGTGACTACGTCCGCGAGGTGGGGGCGCGCAAGGTCGGCGGCCTCTCCCTCATGCACCTGCGCTGGAACCGGGGCAAGAAGAGCGTCACCCTCGACCTGAAGCAGCCCGAGGGGCAGAAGCTCTTGCAGGAGCTCGCGGCCCGCGCCCACGTGGTGGTGGACGGGCTGCGCGCGGGCGCGGCGGAGCGCTGCGGCGCGGACTACGAGACGCTGCGGGCCCGGAATCCCGCCCTCGTCCACTGCGCGCTCTCCGGCGCCGGGCGCTCGGGGCCCTACGCCGACCTCGCCACCCACGGCGTCGCCTACGACGCCTTCGCCGGGCTCGCGCCCCCCGCGCTCCACGCGGACGGCTCGCCGCGCATCCCGCTCCACACGCCGGTCGGCATGCACGCGGCGCCCCTCTACGCGGCGCTGGCCGTGTGCGCGGCCCTGCTGCGCGCGCGGGAGACGGGCCGCGGCTGCCGCCTCGACGTGGCCGAGCTCGACGTGGCCGCCTCCTGGCAGGCCGAGCAGCTGGGCGGCGCGCCCGGCGAGCCCCCGGGCGAGCGCCCCGACCTCGCCGCCTCGGTCCGCTACCAGTACTACCGCACCGCCGAGGGCCGCGTGGTGCTCTTCCAGGCCTCCGAGCGCAAGTTCTGGCGCAACTTCTGCGCCGCGCTGGGGCGCCTCGACCTCTTCGAGGCGAAGCCCGGCGCCGTGGCCGGCGACCACGCCCGCGGCGACGAGGCGCTGCGCGCGGAGCTGGCCGCGATCTTCCGCACCCGCACGCGCGCGGAGTGGGTGCGCTTCTTCATCGAGCACGACGTGCCCGGGGGGCCCGTCTACGAGCTCCGGGAGCTGCCGGACGACCCTCACCTGCGCGAGCGCGGGCTCCTCTTCGAGCAGGAGCACCCGGTGGCGGGGCGCCTGCGGCTGGTGGGAACCCCGGTCCGCATCCCCGGAGCGACCTTCGAGGCGGCGCCCGCGCCGAGCGCGGGGCAGCACACCGAGGAGGTGCTCTGCGGGCTCCTGGGCCTCCCGCCCGCGGAGGTCGCGCGCCTGCGGGACCGGGGCGTGGTGTAGGCCATGGAGCGAGAGCTCGAGGGGCGGATCGCGCTGGTGACCGGAGCCAGCCAGGGGATCGGGCGCGAGATCGCGCTCGAGCTCGCCGACGCGGGGGCCCGGCTCGTGGTGAACGCGCGCGGGGTGGAGCGCCTCGAGGCGGTGGCCGGCGAGATCCGGGAGCGCGGGAGCGAGGCGCTGGCGGTCGCGGCGGACGTGGCCACCGTGGAGGGGCCGCAGCAGCTGGCCGCGGCGGCTCTCGCGCACTTCGGCCGGATCGACATCCTCGTGAACAACGCCGGAAAGGGCTCCCCCAGGCCCATGCTCTCCCTCTCCGAGGCGGAGTGGCAGGCGAGCTTCGAGCTCAACTTCTGGAGCGCGGTGCGGCTCTCGCTTCTGTGCGTTCCGCCCATGCGCGAGCGGGGCGGCGGGCGCATCATCAACATCTCCTCCCGGGTGGGCCGCCAGCCCGATCCCTACTTCGCGCCCTACGCCGCCGCCAAGGCGGCGCTCATCAACTTCACCAAGAATCTCGCCAACGCCTTCTCCAAGGACGGCGTCCTCGCCAACTGCGTGGTGCCGGGCCTGGTGCGCACCGAGGCGGTGGAGGAGGCGGCCCGCAAGAGCGCGGCGGCCACGGGCAAGACCGTGGAGGAGGTCTACGCCGCGACCCTCGCCAAGCGGCCGATCCCGGTGGGGCGCCTGGGCGAGCCCGCCGACGTGGCGGGGCTCGTGGTCTTCCTGGCATCGCCGCGGGCGAGCTGGATCAGCGGCAGCACCTTCACCGTGGACGGTGGCATCGTGCCGACCGCACCCTAGGGCAAGGGCCGCGCAGCGGCCCGCGCAGCGAGGCGAAGCCGAGCGAAGATCGGAAGGGCCAAGGGCCGCGCAGCGGCCCGCGCAGCGAGGCGAAGCCGAGCGGAGTCCGGGTGATGGATTTCGAGTTCAGCGAGGAGGAGGAGCGCTTCCGGGCCGAGCTGCGGGAGTTCCTCGCGGCCGAGCTCCCGGACTGGTGGCGCGGCATGTTCGTCGAGGACGAGCGCGCCATCCCCTTCACGCGCGCCTTCTGCCGAAAGCTCGCCGCGCGGGGCTGGCTCACCCTGGCCTGGCCCCGCGAGCACGGCGGCCAGGGCGCCAGCGTCTGGAAGCAGGCCATCCTGCGCGAGGAGATGTGGGCCCACGACGAGCCGCGCGGACCCCAGTACATGAATCTCAACTACATCGGCCCCTGCATCATGCGCTTCGGGAGCGAGGCCCAGAAGCGCCGCTTCCTGCCGCCCATGGCCGCTGGCGATGCGATCTGGACCCAGGGCTTCTCGGAGCCCGGCGCTGGCTCGGACCTGGCCGCCGTGGCCACCCGGGCGGAGGACCGGGGCGACCGGTTCGCCGTGAGCGGCCAGAAGATCTGGAGCAGCTACGCGGATGCCCCGGCGGACTGGTGCTTCCTGCTGGCTCGCACGGATCCCGGGGCGGCTCGGCGCGAGGGCCTCTCGATCCTGCTCCTCGACATGCGCCTCCCGGGCGTCGCGGTGCGGCCCATCGCCACCATGGCGGGCCCCCACGAGTTCAACCAGATCTTCCTCGACGACGTCCAGGTCCCCCGCGACTGCCTGCTCGGGCGCCCGGGCCAGGGCTGGGAGATCGCGAGCGCCGGGCTGGCCTTCGAGCGCGTCGGGGTGGCGCGCTACGCGCGGGCCGGCCGCGTGATCGAGCTCCTGGTGGAGCACGCGCGCGCCACGGGCCTGGCCGCCGACCCGGACGTGCGCCAGAAGCTCGCCGACCTGCGCGTGCGCTACGAGGCGGCGCGGCTCCTCAACTACCGGGCCATCTCGCTGGTGGCCCGGGGAGAGGTCCCGGCCGCCGAGGCCTCGATCGCGCGGCTCCACAATACGCAGCTGGAGCAGCTCGCGGGTCACGTGGGGCTCGAGATCCTGGGGCTCGCGGGCCAGCTCACGGCCGAGGACCCGGCGGCCCCGCTGCGCGGGCTCCTGCACCGCCAGTGGGTGCGCAACGTCCCCACCACGATCGCCGCCGGCACCCTCGAGGTGCAGAAGAACATCGTGGCGCAGCGGGGCCTCGGGCTCCCGCGCCCGGGCTGAGGCGCGCCCGTGGATCTCACGCTCGGCCCCGACCAGGAGCTCCTGGCGCAGGCGGTGCGCCGCTGGCTGGAGAAGAGCTGCCCGCTCTCCCTGGTGCGCCGCCTCGAGGCGGACCCGCTGGGCTTCGATCCCGGCCTCTGGCGCGAGCTCGCGGGGCTCGGCTTCTCGGGGATCGAGCTCCCGGCCGCCTACGGCGGGAGCGAGCAGAGCTTCCTCGAGGTGGCGCTGGTGCTCGAGGAGATGGGCCGCGCGCTCCTCCCTGCGCCCTTTCTCGCGAGCGCCGTGCTGGCGACCCCGCTGCTCCTCGCCCTGGGGAGCGAGGCGCAGCGCCGCCGCTGGCTCCCGCGCCTCGCCGACGGCCGGAGCGTGGCGAGTCTGGCCCTCGTCGAGGCGGGCTGGCGCGACCCCTTCGGCACCCCCGCCCTCGAGGCCCGCGCCGCGGGCCCCGGCCTGACGCTTCACGGCGCGAAGCTCTTCGTCCCCTTCGCGCCCCAGGCCGATCTCCTGCTGGTGGTGGCCGCGGGCCCCTCGCTCCTGGCGGTGGAGCGCGGGGCGCCGGGCCTGGCGTCGCGGCGGCTCGCGAGCCTGGGGGGCGACCCCGTCTACGAGGTGCGCTTCCAGGCGACCCCCGCCGAGGCCGTGGGCGGGGCCGGGGCCGCCGCCCCTGCCCTCGCGCGCGCCCTCGCGCGCGGCGCCGTGGGCGCCCTGGCCCAGGCATTGGGCGCCGCCGAGCGCGCCCTCGAGCTCTCCCTGGAGCACGCGAAGACGCGCCACCAGTTCGGGCGGGCGATCGGGAGCTTCCAGGCCGTGGCCCACCGGCTCGTCGACATGCGCAGCGACGTCGACGCGCTGCGCTTCCTGGTCTACCGCGCTGCCGGGAGCCTGGGCAACGGCCGAGAGAGCGAGCTCGCCGTGGCGGCGGCGCAGGCCTATGGGGGCGAGGCCCTGCGCCGCACCTTCGTCCACGCCCACCAGGTGCACGGTGCGATCGGCTTCTCCACCGAGCACGACCTCCACCTCTTCACGCGCCGCGCCAAGGCGGTGGAGCTCGCCTGGGGCGCCCCGGCCGCCTGGCGCGAGCGCGTGGCCGCCGCCATGGGCCTCTAAAGAGCGAGCGAGCGGGGACGTTCCTTGCGTTATTGCGTTTTCGGGGAGCGAGCCCTCGGTTTCGCCACCGGGTTCAACCCCGAGAACGCAATAACGCAAGGAACGTCCCCGTCGGGGGGGTCAGGGGTGGGGCGCGCCGCCGCGCAGGAAGACCGGGATCTGGCCCAGGGGCGCCTCCACCGTCGCGATCGTCGGGCCCTCGTAGCGAAGCTCCTCGTCCCAGAAGCTGCGCCAGGAGCCGCGCGGGAAGGTGACCTCGCGCCGCCGCTCCCCCTTGCGCCAGACCGGCGCCACCAGGAGGTCCGGGCCGAAGAGGTACTGGTCCCAGAGGTCGAGCAGGCGCGGGTCCTCGCGGTCGAGGAAGACGAGGGGGCGCGCGATCGGGAGCCCCGTGACCCCCGCCTCGGCCGCCGCCGCCGCAATGTAGCCCTGGAGGCGAACCCGCAGCCGCGCGTAGCGGCGGTAGATCTCGATCATCTCCTCGTCGTAGCGCGGCTCGGTGGGCATGTCCCAGGGCGCGTGGGTGCCCTTGCCGCCGATGTTCATGATCCCCGAGAAGGCGCCGAACTCGATCCAGCGCGCGAAGACCTCGCGGTCCTTGAACTCGTAGTAGCCACCCACGTCGGAGCCCCAGATCGGGTAGCCCAGGAAGGCCGCCCGCAGCTGGGCCAGGATCGCGCTGCGGAGCCCCAGGTCCGTGCCGGGGCCGCGGCCCGCTCCGACGCTCCCGGTGATGTCCCCGCCCCAGAAGATGGCATGGCGCTGCGCTCCCGTGTAGCCGGCCCGCGCGAGCACGGCGAAGTCGCGCCCGCGCACGGCCGCGAGCGCGTCGTGGAAGATGCGCGCCTGGAGCCGCGGGTAGTCGTTGCGCACCTCGCGGCCGCTGCGCCCGTCGGCCCAGACGTCGCTCTTCTGCGACGGGAGGAACTCCTCGCCGCGGTCGAGCTTCACCGCGTCGATGCCCCAGGCGGTGGCGAAGGGTTCGAAGCGCTCGCGCAGGAAGGCCGCCGCCTCGGGATGGGTCAGGTCGAGGACGAAGTTCGGCTCGCCCTCGTTGTCGCCGCAGCGCGGCGCGCCCCGGGATCCGGGGGCCAGGAGCCCGCGCTCGAAGGCGGCGAGCCCCATGTCACCGGGGAGGGTTCCGCAGGCGAAGGCGCTGACCCAGACCGCCACCCGATAGCCGCGCCGTCGCAGCGCGTCCAGCATCGCGCGCGGGTTCGGCAGGCGCTCCTCGTCCCAGGCGAAGCGACTGTAGTAGAAGCCGTCGCTGGCACCCGGGGACCAGGGCCGGTCGAAGAGGTAGACGCCGGGCGGGATCCCGAGCTCCTCGTAGCGGGCCAGGTCCTCGGCCACCGCCGCGTTGATCCGGGTGCCGTCGAGCTCCGCCCCGGGGCCCGCCGGGAGCTCGTCCCGGTAGCGCCAGTGCAGGAAGGCCCAGTCCGGGGGCACGAAGGGGCGCCCGGTGAGGCGCGTGTACTCGTCGAGGAGGGTCGCGTGCTCGGGCCCGGCGAAGAGGTGGAAGCGCAGCCTCTGGCTCTCGGAGGAGCGGCCCGCCTCGAACCGGAAGAGGAGCTCCTCCGCGGCGCCCTTCCCCACGTCGTAGGAGCCCGCGCTCGTGCCGTCCACGGAGAGGCCGTAGCCGCGCGAGCTCTGGTGGAAGGGAGCGTAGAGGGAGACGGTGGGCTTGACCACCATCTCGACGACCTCGCCGCGCCGGTCCAGGGTGCCGGCCTCGACGGGAACGAGCTCCTCGATCGGCACCTCGAGCCGGCCCGGGAAGATCACCCGGGAGTCGCGCGGCCGCTCGGAGAGGCCGTAGATGTGCTCCCCGGGCGCGAGCTCGAAGCGATCGCCGAAGGCCTCGAGCGTCGCGGGCTCCGGCGGCTCGAAGGTCACCTGGAGCGTGCGCGGCGTGAGCCAGACGAGCGTCACCAGCGCGGGCGGTCCCTCGCTGGTGGCCACCTCGAGCCGGGCCCCGCCCTCGAGGGCGCGCACCTCGCGGACCTCCCCGAGCTCGTGGCGTATGCCGCCGCGCTCGTAGAAGAGGCCCCGCGGCGCCGCCTCACTCGCGATGGGCGCGTCCGAGCCAGCCGGGAAGAGGGCGAGCCGGAAGGGCGCGCGGCGGACCTCGGCGCGGGCGGCCGCCGTCGCGAGCAGGATGCGATCGCCCCGCTCCTCGAGGCGCGCCGGCGCAGCCCGGGTCTCCGGCGCGCGCCCCGCGCCGCAGGCGAGGAGCGGCGCCAGGAGGGCTCCCGCCGCGAGCCACGCGCGCGCCACGCCGGCCAGCATAGGGTCTCCTCCCGGGCGCTGGTAGGATCAGGCTCGGGGGAAGGCGCGCGCGGTGGTCACCTCTTTCGCAGCGCTGCTCGAGCTGCTCTGCCTGTGCGCCGGCGGCTTCCTGCTGCTGCAGCGGCCGGGCGAGCGCGCCTCCGAGGCGCTGGCCCTCGGGATCTCGCTGGCCCTGCTCGGCCTCTCCGCCCTCTACCAGGCCGCCTTCCTGGTCGGGCATCCCGGCTGGGCGCTTCCCGCGGAGGCGCTCGGGGTGGCGGCCTCCCTCGGCCTGGCCCGGCGGCGCCGAGAGGGCCTCCGCGCCCTGGCGCGGGGCTTCCGCGGACTCCTGCTGCGCCACCCGCTCGCCACCCCGGCGCTCGCCGCCGCTTCCGCCTACCTGGCGCTCCAGGCGCTGCTCCTCCCCCCCCACGGCGGCGACGCGCTCACCTACCACCTGCCCCGCGTGCTCCTCTTCCAGCAGGAGGCGTCGCTCTTCCCCAGCCACTTCGCCAAGCACCACATGGTCGTGCTGCCCCTGGGCGGCGACCTCCTGAGCCACGCCTTCCTGCGCTTCCACTCGGACTGGGGCGTCGCCTCCTTCCAGCTCCTGGCCTGGCTCTCGGTCGTGCTCGGGAGCTACGCGCTGGCGCGCCGCCACGCGCCCGCGGAGGTCGCCTTCGCCGCGACCCTGGTGATCGCGAGCCTGCCCCAGCTGGTCTACCAGGCGACGATGTCCAAGAACAACGTCTTCACCTCCTCGGCGGCGGTGGCCTCCCTGCTCCTGGGCGAGCGGCTGCTCGCGCGCCCGCGCGCCGGCGACGCAGCCCTCCTGCTCCTCGTCCTGGCCTTCGGGCTCTCGGCCAAGACCACCTTCCTGGCCTTCGCGGCGCCCTTCGCGCTGGCCTTCGGCGTGCTGCTGGCGCGGTCGCGCCCGCCGCGCGCCTGGTGGGCGGCGCTGCGGGCGCGCCCGGCGGCGCTCGCCGGGGTCCTCGCCGTGGCGCTCGTCCTCTCGCAGGCCTGGCTCTTCCTCCACAACCGCCTCGCCTTCGGCGGCTGGCTCGGCCCGGCGGGCTTCGTGGCCTTCCACCGCAACGGCGACGGGATCGCGGGAGGCCTCGCGAACGCTGTCCGCTACCTCTTCCAGAGCGCCCACGGGCTCGAGCCCGCCGACCGGCTGGGAGCGGCGCTCCTGGGCTCGCCGCCGAGCGCCGGGTTGCAGGCCGCCTACGACCGGCTCTTGCGTCCGCTCTTCGGCGCGGCGGGCCTGAACCGCAACTACCGGGAGTTCCGCATCGACTGGGGCGCCGCGCAGGACGAGTCCTGGTTCGGGCCGCTGGGATTCGCCGTGGTGCTCCCCGCCCTCGGCGCCTCCCTCGTGCGCGCGCCGCCGGCAATCGCCGCCGCGGGTCTCTCGCTCCTGGGCACCTTCGCGCTCTTCAGCTTCTCCATGGCCTGGTTCCCCTGGAACGCGCGCCTGCTCTGCCCGTTCTTCGCGGCGGCCGCCGGCTGCGTGGCGCACCTGCTGGCCCGGCTCGGGCTGCGGCGGCGCGCTCTCGGGGCGCTCTGCGCCGCAGCCCTCGCGATCCTGGGCTTCGCCGCCTGGACCGGGCACCCGCCCGAGGAGTGGGCCTGGAGCCGCTACGGCCGCGACCGCCTCTACGGCGCGCGCCTCTGGTTCGGCGCCGAGGCCCTGGGCCGCCTCGCGGAGCACTTTCCGACCGGGTCCCGGGTGGCCCTCGTCGTTCAGGGGGATCCCTGGAGCTACTACTTCCTGCTCCAGAACCCGAAGGTCCGCTTCACCCTGCTGCGCCCCGCCCTGGAGCGGCGGGCCGACCCCGGGTTCGGCCTCGATTCGATCCTCGCCTCCCGGGAGCCGCGCTTCGACGCCGTGGTCTGCCTGACCGGGGAGAAGGGGGTGTGCCGCGAGGGCCGTGTGGTGGCGCGCGAGGGTCCGGCGGATCCGCCCTAGGGTCGGGAGGCTCGGCCCGGCGCGGGCCCGGCGGCTGGGATCCCGGGCCCCGCAGGGTATCTTGTCGCGAGCGGAGGCCGGCGCCGGCCCCATCCCCGGTGCCGCGTCTCCAGCGGGGAGGTGCCACATGGCCGATCGGGTCCGCAAGGTCAACTACTGCTACGCGAAGGTGCCCGCGCGGGCGGGCCAGGGCGCCGCGATCCTGGGCGCACTGGGTGAGGAGGGCGTGAACCTGCTCGCCCTCTCTGGCTTTCCCATCGGCGGGGGGAAGGCGCAGATCGACCTCGTGACCGACGACATGGCCGGAGTCCGGCGCGCGGCTCGCAAGCACGGCTGGCGCCTGAGCCCGGTCAAGAAGGGCTTCCTCGTGCAGGGGCAGGACCGGGTCGGCGCCTGCCACCGCCAGCTGGCCCGGCTCGCCGCGCAGGGCATCAACGTGACCGCGGCGGACGCGGTGAGCGCGGGCGGCGGTCGCTACGGGATGATCCTCTGGGTCAAGCCCAAGGACGTGAGCCGCGCGGCCCGCGCCCTCCGCGCCCGCTAGCGGGGCCGGCGGTCGCGGGAGCGGTCCCCGGAGCCGGTCCCGGTCCGGCCGCCGCGTCGCTTGACATTCCCCGCGAACGGAGCACATTGCGTGCGCGCCCGCCCTCCCGCGCCGGCGGCGCACGCAGGGACACCAGAGCAGGAGTCGGGTCTCCTCGGCCGTGAACCAGCGACCAAACTCGTACCTCTCGCCGCGGCTCATCGGCCTCGACTGTCCCGAGAAGGGGGGCAGGGGCGTCTACGCGAGGGTGCGCCTCTCCCGCGGCGAGCTCCTGGTGGTCTTCGGGGGCGACGTCGTCCCAGGCGACGTGCTCGCGGGGCTCGGGAGCACCGCGCGGCGCTTCACCCTGCAGGTCGACGAGGACACCTACCTCGTGAGCACGCGGATCGGGCCCGCCGACTGGGTGAACCACAGCTGCGACCCCAACGCCGGCGTCCAGGGCCAGATCACCCTGGTGGCCCTGCGGGACATCGAGCCGGGCGAGGAGATCTGCTTCGACTACGCCATGAGCGACGGGAGCACCTACGACGAGTTCGACTGCCAGTGCGGGAGCTCCCGCTGCCGCGGGCGCGTGACCGGCGACGACTGGCGGCTTCCGGAGCTCCGGGACCGCTACCGCGGCTACTTCTCGACCTTCCTCGAGCAGCGCGTCGACGCCCTGGAGCAGGAGGAACGCGCCCGGAAGCGGTCCCGCGCCCGGGCCGCCGCGGGGAGCCCGGCGGCCGCGGCGCGCCGGCGCTCCCGGCGCACCCCCGCCGTGGTTCCCGCCCTGTCCCGTTAGCCGCGCAGCGCCGGCGCCGGGCCCGTCGTCGGCGGGGGAATGAGCGGCGCCTGCGACGCCCTCGCAACCCGGCCCGGCGCCGCGTGCTAAGATCGACGGATCAGCCGGAGGTCCGCCGCCCATGAGCTTCGAGCGCCTGCTGGACCGCATCGTCGACCTCGGGGGCAACGTCGTCTCCCAGTGGCTCGTCGTCGGCGTGGTCGCGCTCCTCATCTACGGCGTGTTCCGCCGTTTCTTCCGACCCCGCCGCATCCAGGAGACGCCCTTCAATTGGCGGATCCTGCGCCACGAGCTGATCTTCTCGGCGCTGACGCTCAGTGTCTCGGGCCTGATCTTCGGCGTCCTCCGGCGCGCGCTCGGAGGCGGGCGCCGCGTCTTTGCCGAAGACCCCGCCGCGTGGTGGGAGATCGGCTTCGAGTTCGCCGTCTATTTCTTCGCCTTCGACCTCTACTTCTACCTCTTGCACCGCCTGATGCACATGGGTCCCCTCTACACGCTCATCCACAAGACCCACCACCGCTCCACGGCGCCGAACCCGCTCACCGCGTTCTCCTTCAATCCGATCGAAGGTGCGCTCACGGGCGGGTTCCTGTCCGTCTTCCTCACCACCTTCCAGGTGCACCGGCCGGCGCTCTACCTGATCGTGGGCTTCCAGCCCTTCATGAGCATGTTCGTCCACGCGGGCCACGAGATCTTCCCGCGCTGGTGGTACAAGACCTGGCTCACCAAGTGGTTCCTGACCTCCATGTTCCACGACCAGCACCACCAGCTCTACCACTGCAACTACGGCGGCTTCACCACCCTCTGGGACCGCGTGTTCGGGACCGTGAATCCAACCTTCGAGGCGGACTTCGACCGCCTGAAGGCGCGCGTCGCGCGCGACCCGATCCCCGCCGCCATCGCGGTCGGCGGAGGTTGATCCCCCGCCTCCGACCCGGCGTTCAACGTCCCCGCAGAAGACGCGCGACGAGCGCGTCCATGGCGCGGTCGGGGAGCACTCGGGTGAGGAGGCGCACCAGCTTCGCGTCGATCCCCACCCGGTAGCGGGTGCGCGGCCGGCCCGCCGCGAGCGCGTGGTGGACGGCCCGGGCCACGCGCTCGGGCGGGATCCCGCGTCGGGCCGCGCGCTGCGCGTAGGCGACGATGCGGTCGAGGGCCTCGCCGTAGAGGGCGCGCCCGTGCTCCGGGAGCTTCGCCCGGAGCCCCGCCCCGTAGCGGATCCCCTTCTCCCAGATGGGCGTCGCGACGCTGCCCGGCTCGATGAGCGAGACCTCGATGGCGAAGGGCCGGAGCTCGCGCCGGAGCGAGTCCGTGGCCCCCTCGAGTGCGAACTTCGACGCGGCGTAGGGGCCGAGGAAGGGCGCGGCGTTGTAGCCGCCCTGGGAGCCGATGTTGACGATGCGCCCGCCGCAGGCGCGCAGCAGCGGGAGGAACGCCTTCGTCGCGGCCAGCGCGCCCACCAGGTTGACCTCGAGCTGGCGCCGCAGCTCGTCCGGGTCGAGGAACTCGAGCACCGCGGGAACCGAGATGCCGGCGTTGTTGACGAGGCCCCCGAGCCCCGCCGGGCCCACTGCCTCCCCCACGCGCCTGGCGGCGGCCTCGAGGCTCTCGAGCCGGGTCACGTCGAGGAGCACGGGGGCCAGGCGCGGCGAGGCCAGGGCGGCGAGGGCCTCGCCGTCCTCGGTCCGGCGCACGCCCGCGAAGACCGTGAAGCCCTCGCGATCGAGCGCGAGGGCGCAGGCCCTGCCGATCCCTGTCGAGGCGCCCGTCACGACCGCGCTGGCCGCCGCACCTGCCGCCATGGCATCGTCTTATGCACCCCGGGCGCCGCTGCGTCAAGCCGTGCCGACGCCCGCGCGGCGCAGTCGGAGGAGAAGGCGGTGAAGAGAGTCCTCGCGCTGGCGGGCGGCGGCCTGCTCGCCCTGGCCCTGCTCCTCGCCCTCGTGGGCTACGGCACCATGCACGGCTGGAACCTGACGCGCGTCCCCGCCGCGCAGGTCTCCGCGTTGCTGCGGCCCTGGGACGAGGTCGTGACGCCCGAGGGCCCGGGCCCCTTTCCCACCGTGATCGGGTTCCACGGCTGCGGCGGCAAGCGCGCGGCCCAGGGCGAGTGGGCGCGCTGGTTCCGCGAGGCGGGCTTCGCCAGCGTGATCGTCGACAGCTTCGCCGGGCGCGGGCTCGACGCCGCCGCCGTCTGCGGGGGGCGGCGGCTCCTGCCCATGGAGCGCGCGGGCGACGTCCTGGTCTCCCTGGCCGACGTGCGCCGGCTCCCCTTCGTCGACCCGGCGCGGATCGTGCTCGCGGGCTGGTCCCACGGGAGCGTCGCGATCATGGACCTCCTGGTGATGGATCCACCGCGCGAGATCCCGCCCAACCTGGAGCGCGAGAGCGGCGAGACCGGCGGCGCGCGCGGCCTCGAGGGCGTGGCCGGCGTGGTTCTCTTCTACCCGTATTGCGGGATCGGGAGCCGCAGCTGGACCGGGACCTGGGCCTGGCGGGCGCCGATCCTCTTCCTCCTCGCGGGCGCCGATCGGGTGGTCTCGCCGGATGCCTGTCTCGAGGCCGCCGGGGCCCTCGAGGCCGCCGGCCAGCGGGTCGAGACGCGACTCTACCCGGGCGCCGACCACGCCTTTGACCAGAACGACCACCCCCCGGGATCGCCGCTCCGCTTCGACCCGGTCGCCACCGCCGACGCCCGGGAGCGCCTGCGCGCCTTCCTGGCGAAGCTGGCTCGCCCGGGGGCGGCGCGCGCGCAGGCCGCGGCGCCGGCGGGCTCTGGCCCGCAGCCCCGGCCCGGAGGACATCGCGGGGTGTTAGGCTAGGCCCAGATCCGGGAGTGGATCCATGGCGGCCAGGCGCGGCACGACCAGGGCTGCGAGGTGCTGCGGGATCTGTGCGCCGCTCGCGATCCTGCTCGGCTCCACCGGGTCCGCGCTCGCCCTCCCCCTGGAGGCCTACGAGAGCTACCGCGCCCCCGGTGCCTGGGACGCCCGAGAGGAGGTGCGCGTCCAGGTCTCGGCGGAAGGGGTAAAGGCGACCCTCGCCCAGCAGCTCGAGCGCGCGGAGCGCTACCTCGCGGATGGGAATCTGCTCTTCGCGACCCGCGTTCTCGAGCAGGCCCGCCGCCTCGATCCGAAAGAGCTCGGCATCCAGATCTCGCTCGGGCGCCTCTACAACCGCATGGGAAGCCACGAGCGGGCGGTGGAGCTCGCGACGCATCTGCTCGCGACGCACCCCGAGCGGGCCGAGACCCACGAGATCCTGGGAAGCGCCTGGCTGCTGCAAGGCGAGACCGAGCGGGCGATCGCCCAGTACCGTGAGCTCGTGAGAAAGGCTCCCGAGGCGGCGATCGGCTACCTCCGCCTGGGCGACGCGTACCTCCGCGCCAAACAGCCCGCCCCGGCCCTGGAGCAATTCGAGAAGGCGCTCGCGCGCGAGCCCGACCGCCTCCCGGCGATCGTGAAAAGCGCCCTGCTCCTGCAGCAGCTGGGGCGGCACCGCGAGGCCATCGAACGCGTCGGGCGCGCCCTCGAGCTCGATCCCCAGGAGGCGTTCGCTCACCTCGTGCGCGCCGACTCCCAGCGCGCGCTCGGGGATATGGAGCGCGCCGAGGCGGAATACCGCCTCGCGATCCAGCTTCGGCCGGGGTTCCCCCCTTCTTCTCACGGGCTGGCCTCTCTCGAGCGGGAGAGAGGGCGGCAGCCGAAGGCGATCGCGATCCTCGAGGAGCTGCTCGCGCAGGTTCCTGGGGAGCGCAGCGCCCACGCGCAGCTGGCCGACCTCTACGCGGCTGGCGACCAGATCGCCCTGCGCGACTATCACCTGGGCGCTCTGGCCCTCGGCGATGCGGACCTCGACGAGGCGGCTCGCCACTACCGCGCCGCGCTCCGGCGGGATCCGGGCCTCGCGCGGGCCAGCCTCGACCTGGCTGCGCTCGAGCTCCGCAAGGGGAACTCCGCGGCAGCGGAGGCGCTGGTGCGCGAGGCGGTCGCGGCCGCGGGCGAGAGCGCGCGGGCGGAGAGCCTGCTCGGCCAGGCGCGGCTCGCCGCGGGCGACCGAGAGGCGGCCGAGGTCTACTTCCGCAACGCGATCAGCGCCGATCCCGCCGCGCCCGCGTTGCACGTCGCGCTGGCGCGGCTGCTGCAGGGCGCCAGCCGCTTCGCAGAGGCGGTGGGATCCTATGAGCGCGCGATCGAGCTCGCACCCGAATGGGCCGCCGCACACCGGGAGCTCGGCGACGCCCACGCGGCGGCGGGCCAGCTGGCCCGCGCCGAGGAGGCCTACGCCCGCACGCTGGCCCGCGCGCCGCGCGACGCGGATGCCCTCCACCGCCTGGCCTGGCTCTACGTTCGAAGCGGCAAGAACCCGCAGCTCGCCCTTTCCCTGGCCCGCGAGGCCGCGACGCTCCGCGGCGACGACCCGCGGATCCGCTACACGCTGGGAAGGGCCTACTACGCCGGGGCGCAATACGGGCTCGCTGCCGAGCAGTTCGAGGCCTCCCTGAAGCTCCGCCCGGACGAGCCCGTCGTGCTCTACCACCTGGGCGCGGCACGCCATCGGCTCGGCGACGCGGGGGCCGCGCGAGAGCGGCTGGAGCGGGCCCTCGCCCTCGACCCGCAGTTCGCCCACGCGGCCGAGGCCCGGGCCCTGCTCGCGGCGATCGGCGGAGCCTCGTCGAAGCGCTGACCAGGAAGCCGGGCTCGGGAAACGGACTTCCGAGATCTAGAAAATGTTTTCCCTTGCACCCCGTGTCGCGTCGCCCTGGAATCTTCGAAACTCTTTCGGATCAAGGAGTTGGAGGATACCCGCGGGTGTGTCGGAAGGGTATGAAAATTGCATGCTTGTGTAGGGTTGGGAGGGGGCCGCATGGCACCCCGTTCCGCCTTTGGTGTCGGCGGGTGCGCGGTCGCATCGGCGATCGCCGCCCGAGCCCGCCCCCTCTCGTCGATCCCGGCCGGTACGAAGACCTTGACCGCGGGCCCTCGGCGGCTCGCGCAGCCCGGTCGGCACCCACCCCCCTCCACCAGTAGGAGCGCGCCATGACGGCACGCATTCGCTCCCTGCCCTTCGGACCGATCGGGCCCTGCCTCCTGGTCCTGGCGGCAGCCGCGCTGCTGGCGACGGCGCCCGCGGTCTTCGCGCAGCCCATGGGTGGAGTTCCTGGCCCGGGCCCCGGCATGCCGCTGATCACCGACTTCAAGACACCTCCGCTGGCGGATTCCGACACCTTCGCGATCACCCTCGAGATGCACTTCCAAGGGCCGATCCCGCCCAAGGTCGGCTGGGCGGGCGCGATCATGAAGCTCCACATCCTCGACGGGAGCGAGGTCGACATCGACAGCTTCGTCCCGGATCCCGCCTTCACGGGCGCCGCCTTCGGGCCCTTCGGCCCCGATCCGTTCGGGCCGCGCTCGGCGAACGCCGAGAGCGCACCCCTGTTCTTCACGTTCTGGTACGACGGACCGTTCGGCACGACGCCCCTGGAGTCGGGCTTCATCTCCCCGGACAGCGCCTGGAAGAACCTGGGAATCGCCCTCCTCCACGCCAAGAACACGGACCCGATCAACAACAGCGACATCGACGTCACGGCGATGTTCTGGAACATCTGGCACATCCGGTCGGGACCCACGGGCGTGAGCCAGTTCGTCCGCGCCGACTTCCTCCGCAATGGGACCCCCGCCAACGGGTCCTGGATCCCGGGTCCCCACACCTTCCATCTGACGAGCGCCTTGGCGAGCAACTTCTACGCCACGCTCGCGAACACGCTCTTCATCGGCGTCGAGCACGTACCGGAGCCCGCCTCGGCGCTGCTGGTGGGCGGGGGCATCCTCGCGCTTGCGCTCAGCCGCTACGCCCGGCGCCAGCGCCTGGCGTAGGTCGCGATCCGAGTCCGAGCCCGGTCCGCTGCGAGCCCCGTTCCGCCGGGACGGGGCTCGCGCCGTTCCTCCAGGTGGCCCGAGCGGTTGTTCTTGGCGCTGGCGCTCCTGCTCTTCGCCGTCGGCCTCCTCCTCGTCCCGCTCCGGCGCCTCGCCACCGACCCGACCCGCGCCGGGATCACGCGCCGGGTCCTTCCCGAACTCGCGGCCGCCGAGCGGATCGAGGCCCGGCCCGGAGATCTCGCCGGCATGAATCTCCTTCTCGTGACCACGGATACGACCCGTGCTGACCACCTGCGGGCCTACGGGAACCGCAGCGTCGAGACCCCCGCCCTCGACGGCCTCGCCCGCGAAGGGATCCTCTTTGCCGAGGCCCTGACCCCTTCGCCCTCCACCCTCCCGGCCCACGCCTCGCTCCTCACCGGCCTCTACCCGATCCGCCACGGAGCCCGCGCCAACGGGACCTTCCACCTGGAGGAGCGGGTCACGACCCTGGCCGAGCGCCTCCGCGAGGCGGGCTACCGAACCGGCGCCGTGATCTCGGCCTTCGTACTTGACTCGCGCTACGGGCTCGGCCAGGGATTCGAGCTCTACCACGACGACCTGACCCGGGGCGTGAAGCTCTCGCCCCACATGTTCCGCGAGCGGGCCGGGGAGCTCGCCAACGAGCCCGCGGTCGAATGGCTGCGCCAGAATGGCCAGGAGCGCTTCTTCCTGTGGGTCCACTACTTCGACCCTCACGCCGCCTACCTGCCGCCGGAGCCCTTCCGGAGCGACTACGCCAGCGACCCCTACGACGGCGAGATCGCCTACGTCGACTCCCAGGTCGGGGCGCTCCTGGCGGAGCTCGGACGGCTCGGGCTGCGCGAGCGGACGCTGGTCGTCTACACCGCGGATCACGGCGAGGGGCTGGGCGAGCACGGCGAGCAGACCCACTCGCTCCTCACCTACGACGCCACCCTGCACGTCCCGCTCGTCTTCAGCGCTCCCTCGCACCTGCCGCGCGGCCGCGTGGTCGAGCGGCCGGTCTCGCTGGTCGACGTGGTTCCGACCGCTCTCTCGCTCCTGGGGGAGCCCGTGCCGCCGGATCTCGACGGGGAGGACCTGACCCGGGCGCCGGGCCCGCAGCCCCGCGCGCTCTACTTCGAGACCATCGCGACCATGACCCTCCACGGCTGGGCCCCGCTGCTGGGCGTGCGACGCGAGGGCTACAAGTACATCCTGGCCCCCACGCCCGAGCTCTACGACCTGCGGGCGGATCCCCGGGAGCTCGCGAACGTCCACGACCAGAGGCCGGACGTGGTGGAGACCCTGCGCGAGGCGCTCGCCCGGGTCGTGGGGGGCGATCCCCTGGTGGCCGCGCAGGTCACGGTCAATCTCTCGCTGGACGCCGAGACGCGTCGCCAGCTCGCGAGCCTGGGCTACGTCCAGACCGCGGTCCCCGGGGCGCGCTCCCGGGACCGGCTCGGGCTCGATCCGAAGCAGATGGTCCACCACTGGGAGAAGCTCCAGCGCGGGATCAACCTGCGCGCCCAGGGTCGGATGGCGGAGGCCCTCCCGATCCTCGAGGAGTGCGTGGCCGCCGTGGAGGGGGACGTCTTCGCGCGCAGCGTCCTCGCGAGCGCCTACCACATGCGGGGCGACTACGAACAGGCGCTCGACCTCTACCGGAGCACGGCGGAGCTCGAGCCACAGGACCCGGGGCTCGCCCTCGGGATGGCGGAGGTGCACCTGGCGCGCGGCGAGCTCGCGGAGGCGGAGGCGTCCATCCGACGCGCCTTCGAGATCGAGCCCGAGAGCGCCGCCGCCCACCTCCACCTCGGCCGCCTCGCGATCGCGCGCCGGCAAGGAGAGGAGGCGCTGCGCCTGTTCCAGCGGGCGATCGAGCTCGACCCGGGGACGACCGGACCGCCGGCCCACAACCAGATCGGCTTCTTCCACCTGCGGGCGCACCGGCTGGAGGAGGCGCGAGAAGCCTTCCAGAGCGCCATCGCCATCGACGCCCTCAACGGCGGAGCGCGCGACGGGCTCGCCAACGTTCTCCTCGCCGAGGACAAGCTCGACGAGGCGGCGCAGATGCTGGCCCTCGCGCTTCGCTTCGACCCGAGCCAGCCCGGAGCGCTGGCCACCATGGCCTCGCTGTTCAGTCGCCGGGGAGATCAGGTGCGGGCGCTCGAGCTGGCCCGCAGGGCCCTCGAGATCTCGCCCAAATCCCCCGAGGCGCACAACGCCACCGGGCTCGCCTACCGCCGCCAGGGAGAGCTCGCCCGGGCGGAGGAGCACTACCGCAAGGCCGTCGAGTACGGGCCGCATTTCGACAAGCCCCACGTGAACCTGGCCCAGCTCTACCTGCGCCAGGGGAAGATCGATGAGGCCATGGAGGAGTTCCGCTCGGCCCTGCGCGCCAATCGGTTCAGCCGCATCGCGCTCGCCAACCTCGGCGCCCACCACTTCAACGAGGGTCGCGTGGAGGCGGCGCTGCTCCTCTACCGCATGGCGCTGCGAGTCGACCCGAACTACGCGCTCGTGCACCGGAACATCGGAACGATCTACCTCCAGCGCGACCGACCCGAGCTGGCCGCCCACCACCTGCGCCGCAGCCTCGAGCTCGATTCCCGCCAGCTCCAGGCCGAGGAGATGCGCTACCGGCTGAGCCAGGCCGAGCAGGCGGCGAGGTCCGGATCCGAAAAGGGGTCCAACGGCCCGCGGGATCCGGCGGCGGCGGTGGCGCGATGAGGGCTTGGCTGGCTACCCGGCGGCGCCCGTGCCTCCCGCGCCTCGCCGTGGCAGCGGCCAGCGCCATCGCGCTCACGCTGGGGGGCTCTCTCGCGTGGCTCGTCTTCGGGGGCGGCGCGGGTGCGTGGAACGTGCTCCTCGTGACGCTCGACACGACCCGCGCCGATCACCTGGGCGCCTACGGCTACGCGCACGCCGACACCCCGGCGATCGACGCCCTCGCCGCCCAGGGGGTCCGGTACGCGCGCTGCTACTCCGCCGCCCCGCTTACCCTGCCGAGCCACGCCACGATCCTCACGGGTCTGCTGCCGCCCCGCCACGGGGTCCACGCGAACGGCGTCCAGATCCTCGCCGAGGAGGCGGTTACGCTGGCCGAGATCCTGGCGGGGCAGGGCTACCGCACGGGTGCGGTCGTCGCGGCCTTCGTGCTCGATGGCCGCTTCGGCCTCCGGCAGGGCTTCCAGCACTACGACGACGACCTCGCCGCGGGGAGCCGCCCGAGCCGCTACGGCTACGCCATGCGCGACGCCCGGCAGGTGACCGATGCGGCGCTCTCCTGGCTGCGCGAGAAGACGAGGCGCCCGTTCTTCCTGTGGGTCCACTATTTCGATCCGCACGCCCCCTACGAGCCGCCGGGCTTCGACCCGGCCAGCCTGCGCGTGCCGTACCGCACCCCCTACGACGCGGAGATCGAATTCGTCGATTCGCAGCTGAAACGCCTCCTCGACTTCCTCGGCGAGACGGGGGCCGCCGAGAGGACCCTGGTCGTGCTCAGCGCGGACCACGGCGAGGCGCTCTGGGATCACGGGGAGCTCACCCACGGGCTCTTCGCCTACGACGCGACCCTGCTCGTCCCGCTGATCGTGCGCTTCCCCGACCAGCGGCTCGCGGGAACGGCGATCGCCGAGCCCGTCTCGCTCGCGGATCTCATGCCCGGGGTCTTGACCTGGATCGGGCGCGCCGTGCCGGAGGGCCTCGACGGCCGCCCGCTCCGGCTCGAGGAGGACGGGGCGGCGGACGCCGCCCCGGGCGACCAGCTCCTCTACTTCGAGAATGAGGGCCCCGCCCACCTCTTCGGGTGGAGCCCGCTCCGGGGCGTCGTCGCGGGTCGTCACAAGCTGATCCGCGCGCCCGAGCCGGAGCTCTACGACCTGCTCGAGGACCCCTACGAGACGCAGAATCTCTACCATCCGGAGGAGGCCCGTTCCCGGGCGTTGCTCGAGCGCTTCCAGGTGCGGATGGAGGAGCTCGAGGCCCTCCCCCGCCTGGGTGCAGCCGAAGCGGATCTCAGCGAGGAGAGCCGGGCCCGGCTGCGCGCCCTTCACTACGCGGACGCCGGGGACCCCTCCCCGGGTCCGGGGAGCTGGCGCCACCCCCGGGGCACCGACCCGAAGCGGATGGTCCCGGTCTACCACAAGGTCGAGACGGCGCTCTCGCTCATCGACCAGGAGCGAGTTCAGGAGGGAGTCGAGATCCTGCTCGAGGTCGTGACTTCCGACGATCCCGGCAACCGGCGGGCGCTCTCGGTCCTGGCGGATCTGGCGGCGAACGACGAGGCGGCGCGTCCCCGGGCGATCGAGGGCCTGTGGGACTTCGCTCGGCGCGGCTCCGCGGACCGGGTTTTCGCCCTCTCCGTGCGCTTCCGGCTGGGCGTGGCGCTCGCGCAGGAGCAGCGCTTTGCTGAGGCCATCGAGGCGCTGCGCCTGGCCCAGGAGATCGATCCCGCCCGACCCCTCGTGCACTACCACCTGGGGTTGGCCTACGAGGCCAGCGGTCGGCCCGAGGAAGCGCGCGAGGAGCTGCGGCGCGCCCTCGACCTGGCGCCCGACGGGACCTCCGAGTGGCTCGAGGACGCTCGCCGCCGCATCGCGTCCCTCGAGACGCGTCCCTAGTCGGGTCGGGCGCGCTCGGCGGCGTCTGAGCAACGCGCGCGGCGGCTTGACCGGCCCGGGACCCATCGGCCAGGATGGAGCGCAGGGGCGGGAACGAGGTGCCGATGCTGATCCTTCGCGAGAGCCACCGGGTGCGCGGCGCCCGGGAGGATGAGTTCGAGGCGGCGGTGCGGGACGCGTGGCTGCCGGCCCTGGCGCAGGGCGACGTCGCGCGGCTCCTCTACTTCCTGCACCACGCCCACGGGACGGGAATCTCCTACCACGCCGTCACCTACACCTGGCTCCGCGCCGCCGCGGCCTGGGGCAGGCTCGCCCAGCGCGTCGACGCCGGCGATCTGGCCCCGCTCCAGGTCGAGCTCGACGAGCTCCGCTACGACGTCGAAGCGAAGCTCCTGGTGCCGCTGCCCTGGTCGCCCCTCCAGGAGATCGAGATCGATGCGGTGCCTCGGGAGCCCTCCGACCACGCACTCTCGCTCTTCATGGAGGACACGATCCGGCCCGAGCCGGGCCGCCTCGAGGCCTACGTGGAGATGGCGGGCCGCCAGTACCTGAAGGCCTACGAGGAGTCCTTCCCGGACACCCCCCGCCTGCTCGACATCCAGGCCACCTTCCGCACCGCCTTCGGCAGCCACCGGCGGCGCGAGGCCACCTTTCTGCAGAAGGTCCTCGAGCCCGAGGGCCTGCTGCACCCGATCCGCGAGGAGATGCCCGCAGCGTTCAAGGAGCCGGGCCGCTACATGCGCGACGCGCTCGCGGTGCGCGATCAGTGGCAGAGCCGCCTCCTGCGCACCGCGCGCTGGTCTCCCTGGCACTGACGGCAAGCCCGAAGGGCCCGGCGGCTCAGGGCCGCTCCCCGGCCCCGGCCCTGGCGCGCAGCGCGGCGAGACGGGCGCGCGCCTCCTCGAGCCAGGTCGCGGAGTCGCTGGCCGCCAGCGCGAGCGCGCGCTCGAGGTGGCCCCGGGCGCGCTCGGCCTCGCCGTTTCGCTCGAGGGCGAGGCCCAGGTGGTAGTGGATCGCGGCGCTCTCCGGGTCGAGGCGCAACGCCTGCTCGAGGGCCCCACGGGCCGCGTCTCCCTCCCCGAGCGCGAGGAGCAGGAAGCCCCGCGTGTCGTGGAAGGCCGCGCGCTCGGGCTCGCGAGCGAGGGCGCGCTCCGCGAGTGCGAGGGCGCGGCGCAGCTCGCGCCCCTGCCGGCCCAGCGCGAAGGCCAGGTTGTTGAGTGCCACCGCCTGGTCGGGCTCGTGCGCGAGCACCTGCTCGTAGAGCGCGCTGGCCGGCTCGAGGCGTCCGGCGCGCTCGTGGAGCTGGGCCAGCGCCAGGAGTGGGGCCGCCTCTCCGGGCGAGAGCTCCGCCGCGCGCTCCAGGTGCGGCACGATCTCGGCCTCCGGGGCTCCCTGCGAGCCCAGCACGCGCGCCAGGTGCCAGTGCGCCGCGGGGTCCGTGGGGTCGGCGTCCAGGGAGCGGCGCAGGGACGCCGCCGCCTCCGCGAAACGCCCCTCCTCGGCGAGGGCCAGCCCGAGGCGACCCGCGGCGAAGGCGGCGGTGGCGCGGTCGAGCCGCGCGAGGTCGAGCTGGGCCAGCGCCGCGACGATGCGCGGGCGCACCGGCAGGTCGAGCGCGAGCTCGGCGAGGACGGCCACCGCGCGCCGGTTTCCAGGATCGCGCTCGGCCAGGATCCGGGCCAGGAGCTCGACCCCCGCCGCGAGCTCGCCGCCCTCGATGCTCGAGAGCGCTGCCTGGAGCTCGCGGTGGACCTCGACGCGGTCCTTCGGATCGGCCCCGCCCGGCGCCTGCTCCGCTCCGCCGCCCGTGCCGGCCGCCGGGCCGGGCAGGTAGCCCAGGGCGCGCAGGCGCGCGCGCTCCGCCTCCCCGACCTCCGCCGGCGCGGTCTCGAAGCTCCCGCGGCCCGAGAGCTCCGCGGCGAGCCCGGCCAGCCGCCCACGCAGCAGCGCCGCCTCCGCCGCCCGCTCCCCGTGCAGGTCGCGCGCCTCGTGGGGATCGGCGGCCACGTCGTAGAGCTCCGGGCGCGGTGCCTCGATCCATTTGAGGTCGCCCTGCACGATGCCGAAGAGCGCGCTCCAGCCGAAGTCCTCGGCGGGGGCCAGGTTCTCGAAGTAGAACGGCCGGGGCCCGGCCTGCGCCGCGGCGCCCGGCCCCGGCTCGCCCGACTGCGCGGCGCCCGCCTCCGGCGGCTCGAGCTCCGCCAGGGGCAGCGGCTGGCCGTCCAGGCCGGTGGGAGCCGGGAGCCCGAGCCAGCCCAGCACCGAGGGCAGCACATCCACCAGCGCGACCGGCTCGCGCACGACGGTTCCCGCGTGCCGCCCGTCGGGGAAGCGCACCAGCAGCGGCACGCGCAGCGTCGCCTCGTAGACGAAGAGCCCGTGGCTGATCTCGCCGTGCTCCCAGAGCGCCTCGCCGTGGTCCCCGGCCACGACCACGAGCGTGCGGTCCGCGTGGCCCAGCTCGCCCAGGCGGTCGAGCAGGCGGCCGAGCTCGCCGTCCACGAACTCGAGCTCGGCGTCGTAGGGGGCGCGCCGCGCGAGGGTCGGATCGAAGCCCGGCGGCGCGTAAGGGGCGTGGGGGTCGTAGTAGTGCACCCAGAGGAAGAAGGGCCCTTGCTGCGCCTCCAGCCAGGCCAGGGCCGCGCCGGTCACGGCGCGCGCGTCGCGCTCCGCGTAGGAGAAGCGCCCGCCCTCGCGGCCTCCCGCGAGGGCGTCGTCGTAGTGGTCGAAGCCCCGGGCCAGGCCGAAGCGGTGGTCGAGCACGAAGGCCCCGATCGCAGCGCCGGTCGCATAGCCGCGCTCGCGCAGGAGCGTCGCCAGGGTGGGCACCTCCCCGCCAAGGGCGCGGGCGCCGTTCGTGCGCAGGCCGTGGCGCGGGGGGAGGAGGCCCGTGAGGAGCGAGGCGTGGCTCGGGAGCGTCAGGGGAGTGGGCGCGTAGCAGCGCTGGTAGCGCACGCCCTCCCGCGCCAGTCCGTCGAGCGTGGGCGTCTCCACGTGGGGGTAGCCCCAGGCGCCCAGGTGGTCCGGGCGCGTGGTATCGAGGGTCACGAGCAGCAGGCTCGGGCGGGCGGCGCAGCGTCCGCAGCCGCCGGCGGCCAGGGCGAGGAGCGCCGCCGGGAGCAACAGCGCTGCGGCGGTCGCGCACCTCATGGCTCGAGCCCGCCGCCCGGCGCGGCCGCCGGCGCGCCGGGTCCGCGCTTCGCCGCGGCCATGCGCTCGGCCTCCGCCAAGGCGAAGCGCACCGCCTCGGCCTCCGCCAGCTCCGGGTCGAGCTCGAGGGCGCGCCGCAGGTGCCAGGCCGCGCGGCCCGGGCGCTCCCGGAGCAGGTAGATCGAGCCGAGGTTCTTGTGGACGAGCGCGTAGTCCGGGTCCACGCGCAGCGCCGCCGCGTAGAAGCCCAGCGCCTTCTCGACGCGGCCCTCGTTGTAGTGGTGGGCGCCCAGGTTCGCGAGCGCGATCCGCGAGTAGGGGTTGGCCCGCACCGCCGCCTCGAACTCCGCGATCCCCTCCGCGACCTTCCCCTGGCGCAGGTAGAGCTGGGCCAGGTTCACGTGCGGCGCGTCGAGATGGGGCGCGAGCTCCATGGCCTTTCGGTAGCTCTCCTCGGCCGGCCCGAGGTCGCCCATGCGCCGGTAGACGAGCCCCAGCGAGTTGTACGCCTGGGCGAGCTTCGGCGAGAGCTCGAGGGCCTTGCGGCAGAGCGCGAGGGCGCGCTCCTGGTCCCCCTCCTCGCTCACGAGCGAGGCGAGCGTCGCGAGTGCCAGGGGCTGGTTCGGGTCGAAGCGCAGCGCCAGGGCCAGCTCGTCCTTGGCCTCCTCGCGCCGGCCTTCGGCGATCAGCACGTTGGCGAGTCCATCGTGGGCCCCGCCGTTCAGCTCATCGATCCCGATCGCCTCCTCGAAGGCGGCGCGCGCCTCGTCGAGCCGGTGCGCCAGGAGATGCACGTAGCCGATGTTGTTCCAAGCCAACGGGCCCGTGCTCCCCGGGTCCATCTCGATGGCGCGCCGGAAGTGGGCGAGCGCGCCCTGCTCGTCGCGGCGCGCCACGGCCAGGCGCCCCAGCAAGACCTCGGCCGTGGCGCTCTCCGGCTCGAGCTCGAGGGCGCGGCGGATCTCCGCCTCTGCCTGCGCGGGCTCGCCGCGCAGGAGGTGGATGCCGGCCATCCCGAGCGCGGGCCCCTCCGACTTCGGGTCGAGAGCGGCCGACCCCCGGTGGAGCTCGAGGGCCTTGTCGTACTCACCCTGCATGACGTAGGTGCCGGCCAGGACGCCGCGCGTGAAGACGTCGCCGGGCACCTCCGCCACCGCGGCCTCGAGCACCGGGAGCGCCTCGGCGAGCCGGCCCAGCGCTTGCAGGTTGATGGCCCGCTGGACGCGCTCCCAGTGCGGGACCATCCGCTTCGGATCGAGGGCGAGCTGCGCGGCGCGGTCGGACCCATCGGGCGCCGTTTGCAGGTAGCCCAGGCCCGCGAGCTGGCGGCGCGCCTCGTCGTCCATCTCCAGGTTGGCCGCGACCTGGGCCGCCGCCACCGGGTCCGGCCCCGCGATCGCGAGCAGCTCGCGGCGCAGCTCCTCGGCCCGCTCCGGCTCCGCTTCGAGCCGGTTCTCGAGCTCGCCCGGGTCGCGGCGCAGGTCGTAGAGCTCGGAGTCCGGGGCCAGGATGTACTTGTAGCCCTCGCGCCGCACGCCGAGGAGCGGCGCCCAGCCGTGGAGCGTCATGGTCGAGATGGTTTCGAAGTAGAGGGTGCGGGGGGAGGACTCCGGGTGGAGCAGGCTCACGCCGTCGAAATCCGCCGGGACCTCCTCGCCCAGGAGCTCGAGCACCGTCGGCACGACGTCGACGAGCGAGGTCTCGCGCCGCAGGACCACGCCGCGGGGCAGGCCCGCCGGCCCGTGGAAGAGGAGCGGCACGCGCAGCGTCGCGTCGTAGGTGAGGAGCGAGTGGGTCTCCTCGCCGTGCTCGCCGAGCCCCTCGCCGTGGTCCGAGGCGTAGACCACGAGCGTCCGCTCGCGCACGCCCAGGACTTCGAGCTCCGAGAGGAGCGCCCCGATCTGCGCGTCGCTATAGGCGATCTCCCCGTCGTAGGGGTCGTCGGCGTAGCGGGAGAGGAAGGGCTCGGGCGGGGCGTAGCTCGCGTGGGGGTCGAAGTAGTGCACCCACAGGAAGAAGGGCTCGCCCGCGTGCTCGCGCAGGAAGGCCAGCGCCGGCTCGTTCGAGAGCTCGGCGGGCCGCTCGCGGAACATGTGCGGGGAGCGCTGCACGCCCCGCGTGAGATCGTCGTGGTAGAGCTCGAAGCCCTGGTCGAGCCCGAAGCGCGAGTCGAGGACGAAGGCCGAGATCACGGCCCCGGTCCGGTAGCCACGCGCCCGCAGGCGCTCGGCCAGCGTGGTCACGCGCTCCTCGACGCGGAAGGTGCCGTTGGCGCGGGCCCCGTGGTGGACGGGGTAGAGGCCGGTGAGCAGCGAGGTGTGGGCCGGGAGGGTGGAGGGCGAAGGGGTGATGGCGTTCGCGCACAGGATCCCCTCGCGGGCGAGCCCGTCGAGGACCGGGGTCTCGACGCTCTCGTTCCCGAGCGCTCCCAGGTGGTCGGCGCGGGTCGTGTCGGTCGTGAGGAGGAGCACGTTCCAGCCGGTCAGGGCGCCAGGCCCGGCCTCGATGCGCGCGGCCTCGGCCAGCCCCGGCAGCGGCTCCCCGGTGATGCCCGCCCGGCGCGGGTCGTTCACGAGGCGCCGCAGCGGGATCGTGAGCAGGCCCGCCACGAGGACCAGGCACGCGAGCGCGAGGGTCAGGCGCTCGGGCCAGCGCGAGGGCCTCTCGCGTCGGATGGCTTCCGGCGACAGGGCCCGGGGCCGTTCCGGGCGGATACCGCGGGGCTCAGCTCAGCTGCAGGCGCCGCCTTCGCAGGTAGCGGCTCGTGCCGAGCAGGGCGAGGCCACCGACGAGGAGCATGCCCGTCGCCGGCTCCGGCACGTGCTCGATTCCGACCTTCACGGTCCCGGCCTTGATCGCGTAGTAGAAGCTCCCGGGATGTCCCGACGGGACGTGGAGGAACTTCGTCACGACGCGGTTCTGGTGGCGCCACACGCCCGAGCCGATCGCCGGCGGGGCCAGCGGAACGGGAAGCGTATTGGCGGTGAACGAGTTGGGGATCGGGTTCGTGCTGGGGTTGGCGTAGACGTAGGCGGACTGCGGGAGCGGGATCAGCGTGCTCCCCGGCGCGGGGCCCCTCAGGTGGAAGATGTTCCACACGATGGCCGTGAGATCGAAGTCGCTGTTGTTGATCGGCGTCGTGTTCTTGGCGTGCAGCGCCAGCGTCCCGAAGGGAACCACGAGGCTCGGGTTCACGTTGATCCCGCTCTGCGGGGCGTTGTTGTTCCAGATCGTGAAGAACAGGGCGGCGCTGGGGGCACCGGCCGAAGGCGGACCGAAGGGGTAGGGGCCCGACCCGCCGAAGTGCCCGCCGGCGGGGAGGATCTGGACGACGTCGACCTCGTTCGGATCGGCGAGATGGACCTGCATGAAGGCGCCCGCCCATCCTGCGTAGGCCGGGTTGGGAGCTCCGAAGTGGACCGAGATCGGCAGGTTGATCGTCTGCGAGCTCTGCATCGGCGGCGTCTTGAAATCCGACACCGGACCGCTGCCGGTGTCGATGCCCACCGTGTCGCCCAGCGAGGCGACCGGAATTGCGACCGCGACCACCGCAGCGGCGACGAGGCCAAGGCGTTTCATGGACGACCTCCGCTCTTGCCCGGGGGGGGCGGCGAGCAACGAGCGCGGAGGATCGGCGGGCTGGTCAGGAGGGAGCTGAGAGCGCCACCGTCCCGGACGAGCGTTGGGACCAAGCCACGCCAGATCCCCTTCCCCAAGAAGATTCGAAGCAAGAATCATACCCCTGCGACCCGCTCGCGGCTCGAGAAACCGTCCCCAACAGAATCGCTGGGTTGGGCGAGAGGGCGGGACGGCCCCGGCAACCGCCCTCACCCGGGCGTGGAAAGGTTTTTCCACGGCGGAGGGAATTCCGTTCCATTCGATGCCGCGGGGGTTCGGCCCCGTGGTAGTCTCGGCCGCGCCAGCGCCCGGCCGCGGGCGTTTCCGAGGAGGAGCGGATCGATGGGAGTCCTGGGCGGAAAGGTGGCAATCGTGACGGGCGCGGGGCGCGGCATCGGCTACGAGATCGCGCGCTCCTTCGCGCGAGAGGGCGCGCGGGTCGTGGTGAACGACCTGGGGGGGGCCGAGGACGGGACCGGCACCAGCCGCGTGGCGGACGCCGTGGTGGAGGAGATCCGGAAGGCCGGCGGGGAGGCGGCGGCGAGCTACGACTCGGTGGCGACCGTCGCGGGCGGGCGGGCCATCTTTCAGACCGCCCTCGACCGCTTCGGCGCCTGCGACATCCTGGTCAACAACGCCGGCATCCTGCGCGACCGCACCCTCTACAACATGGAGGAGGCGGACTGGGACGCGGTGATCGCCGTGCACCTGAAGGGCCATTACTGCTGCACGCGGCCCTTCGCGCGCTACATCCGCGAGACGAACCGCCAGGGCTGCCGCCTCATCAACTTCTCGTCGGTCTCGGGCCTGTTCGGGAACTTCGGCCAGTCGAACTACGGCGCCGCGAAGGCAGGGATCGCGGGACTGAGCCGCGTCCTCGCCCTCGAGCTCGCGAAGTACGGCTGCACGGTGAACACGATCTCGCCGGGCGCCGCCACGCGCCTCACCATCGACCTCCTGCGGGGATCCGGCCGCGAGGTGGATCCGGAGGATCCGCTCCAGGGTCCCCAGCAGGTGGCGCCGGTCGTGACCTGGCTGGCCTCGCCGGCGGGCCAGGCCGTCACGGGGCAGATCCTCCACGTGATGAACGGCACCCTCGGCATCATGCAGCAGCCCGCGATCATCCGGTCCTTCCGCGCCAATCACCTCTGGACTCAGGACGAGCTCGATTCCGCGATCCCGATCCTCGTGGAGGCGCGCCGGGCCCACGACGAACGCGTGCGGAAGGAGGCCGAGCCGCAGCCGCTGCGGCGCCCCTGAGCGCTCAGCCCCTGACGGGTCCGTCGATCGGCTGGAGCAGCGCGCCCTCGAGCTCGCGCAGGGCGGGTCCCAGGAGCGCCTCCTGGCGCTGCACGCGGCGGTGGAAGTAGCGGACGAGGTCGGCGTCGCGCTCGGGGCCGGCCTCGAGGACGAGCTCCTCGAGCCGGGCGTCGGTCTCCTCGGCGCTCGGCGGACGCCGGCGGAGCAGGCGCGCCGCCTCGTCTCGGTCGAGGGCGTCGAGAGCCGGGCCAAGGCGGTCCGCCCGCCGCAGGTACTGCGCCAGGCGCAGGGCCGCGCCCGCGCGCCAGGCCTCGAAGCCGCCGCAGGGGGCGGCCCCCGAGAGCAGCGCCTCGAGGGCGCCGTGGGCCGGGGCATGGCGCGTCGGCTCCGGCTCGGGGAGGGCGATCGGCTCGAGCGCCAGCGCCATCCCGTGCGCGATCGCCTCGAGCGGCGCGCGCGAGTAGACCAGGTACCAGCTCAGGTACTGCGCCAGGTCCAGGTCCGGCGGCGGATCGGCGACGAGGTGGGCCACCACCATCGGCGTGCAGATCCCGAAGCGCGCCGTGTGGTAGTCGACGGCGCGGCAATCGATCTCCTCGCCCGTGAGCTCGGCGTAGCGGCGCAGCGCGCGGGGGAGGTCGCCGAGGGGCTCGCTCAGGTCGCGGCAGCGAAGGCCGGCCAGGTCGGCCAGGGGGTCTCCCAGGCAGGCCAGCTCCAGGTCGAGCACCGCGGTCACCCGTCCGCCCTCGAAGAGGAACTGGCCCGAGTCGACGGTGAGAAAGGTCACCCGCTCGCGGTCGCGCGGCGCGTTGCGCCGCAGCCAGCGGATCACGAATTCGATGAGCGGCTCGGGCCGCCGCTTCGTGCGGCGGTACGAGCGCTCCCAGGCGTCGAAGTCGCCGAGGCCGAGGGCTTCCGGGGTCCGCGGCCGCGCGAGCCCCACCGCCTCGAAGGCCGCCGGGTCGATCCGGTGCATGCGCGCCAGCAGCTCGATGTAGTGGTCGAGCACGGCCTCGCGCTCGGCGGGGCTCTCCGCCGTGGCCAGGTTGGCGCGGCCCGGGCAGCGCTCGAGCAGGATCCCGCGCGGGTCCGGGCAGAGACCGTAGACGTGGGGGACGGGGATCCCCTGGGCCTCGAGCACCCGCAGCACCCGCAGCTCGTGCTCGAGCGGGTAGACGCCGTGGTCGGTCCTTCCGCGGTCGCCCCGGAAGTAGAGGGGCAGGCTGCGCCCGTCGCGCTCGAGGTCCAGGAGCCAGGCGGGGCGCCAGCGCGCCTGCCGCTCGCGGCGCACGATCCGCCCGCCGAGCAGATCCTCGACCCAGCGGAAGGCCCGCTGCCACTCGGCGGGGATCTCCTCCCCTTCGGCTGCGCCAGGGCTCTCGCGGCTCGCCACCGGAGTCGAACGTAGCGGAGGGGGGCTCGGGGCCGGGACCGCGCGCGGCGCGGCGGCTTTCCCCCGCACCACCGCGGGGCGGGGGTGACCAGCCCCGCTCCTTCCCGCGGGACCGGCCGGCCGATTGCGCCGGTTCCGGGGCTCTCCTAGGCTCTCCCGCGGAAAGGCTGCTTCGAGAGCGGCTCAGAATCGACCGGTCGACCCCGCCTGTTCGTGCCTCAATCGAGTCCGTCTTTCTCGTCCGCGCCGCCGGTCCAGGGGACCGGAAGCGGGTGGTTCTGCGGTGCGCTGGGTCGGGGCCTCGGACGGTCCGGGTCCGGTTCAGCGCCGTTGGCGCCTCGTTTGGGATCGCAGCCGGGGCGCTCCGGGTACTGAGTTGGGCAAGAAGCTTTACGTTGGAAACCTCCCCTTCAACACCACCGAGGCGGAGCTCAGGGATCTGTTCGGGCGCCACGGTGCCGTCGAGTCGGTGAAGGTGATCACCGACCGCGAGACCGGGCGCTCCCGGGGCTTCGCGTTCGTGGAGATGGACGCGAGCGCGGCGGACGAGGCCATGCGCGCGCTCGATGGGACGGACCTCGGTGGCCGCAGCCTGCGCGTGAACGAGGCAAACGATCGTCCGGACCGCCCGCGCCGCAGCGACCGCGGCGGGGATCGGGGAGACCGGGGAGACCGCGGCGACCCGGGGTTCCGCCGCAGCCGCTACTAGGTCGGGGTCCGCGCCTCGCCTTCCCGCGGATCCCCGGATCCCGGGGCGGGCGCCCCGCGCGTCGTCGGAGCCGGGAGCCGCATCCTCTGGGCTGCGTCCGGCGGAGCTCTCGATGTTCGCCCGCTTTTCGGTGTAAGATCTCGAGAGAGGGGGGGTTCCATGGTCCGATCCGCCCGGCACGGGCTTCTGCTCCTGGCTCTGCTCGTTCCCCTCGTCGTGCCCGCCGAGGCCGACGCGGCGCGGCAGTCGGCGGCGCGCAAGCTCGGGCGCGGTCTCGCCGGCATGACGACGGGCTTCCTCGAGGTGCCCGGCAACGTCGTCAAGACGACCCGCGAGCGCGGGGCCGGCTGGGGCCTCACGCTGGGCTTCGTCCAGGGCCTCGGCATGATCGTGGTGCGGGAGCTCGTGGGCGTCTACGAGTTCGTGTCCGCCCCCTTCGAGCTCCCGAAGGGCTACGCCCCGATCATCCAGCCCGAGTTCCCCTGGAGCTACTTCGACGCGCCCGCCCCGCGGCGTCCGGCCCGCTGAGCTCCGCTCGGCTTCGCCTCGCTGCGCGCCCTTCGGGCTTGCGCCGCTGGCCCGCTGAGCTCCGCTCGGCTTCGCCTCGCTGCGCGCCCTTCGGGCTCGCGCCGCTGGCCCGCTGAGCTCCGGTCCTGGCCTCGCCGGGGGGCGGCGGATCGCGCCGGCCCTCTCTATCCTACCGCGCCATGGAATTCGGAGTCTTCGTGGGAGCGGCGGTGGGCCCGAGGCCCTGGGATCAGTCCGAGCCGAAGCGGATCCGGCGGGACATCGACATCGGCGTGGCCGCCGACGCGGCCGGCTTCGACACCTTCTGGGCGCCGGAGCACCACTGCCTGGAGGAGTACTCGCACTGCTCCTCCTCGCACCTGGCCTGCCTGGCCGTGGGGATGCGCACCGAGCGGATCCGCCTCGTGACCGGCATCTTCAACCTCTGCCCGGCGATCAACCACCCGGTTCGCGTCGCCGAGCAGATCGCGATGATCGACATCCTCACCAACGGGAGGATCGAGCTCGGCACCGGGCGCGGGAGCGGCTCGACGGAGGTCAACACCTTCGGGATCCAGAACGACCAGACGCGCGAGATGTGGGAGGAGGCGATCCAGGCCATCCCGAAGATGTGGACGCAGGACCTCTTCTCCTGGGACGGGAAGCACTTCTCGGTCCCCGAGCGCTGCATCATCCCGAAGCCGGTGCAGAAGCCGCATCCCCCCCTGTGGGTGACCGCGTCGAATCCCCCCACCGTGGAGCTCGCGGCGAAGAAGGGGATCGGCGTCGCCATGTTCAGCTTCTCGGACCCGGCGCTGCTCGCGCCCCTGGTCGAGCGCTACAAGACGAACATCGAGAAGGCGGAGCCGGTGGGCGAGTTCGTCTACAACAAGATCATGGCGATCGCGCCGCTGCTCTGCATGGAGGACGGCGACGAGGCGCGGGAGATGTACAAGAAGGCCAACGTCGGCCCCGTCTCGGCGCACTTCTCGGTCTACTTCGACACGATCCCGGCCTACGCGGAGCGGCTTAAGGACGTCCCGCGGCCGATCCCCCAGACGCGCATCCGCGAGCTGATCCGCAAGGCCGCCAAGGACCCGAACGTGAAGGGCCCCGTGGCCACCGGGTCCACCACGCCGGAGTTCCTGTTCCAGAACGGCATCTGCGTGGGAAGCCCGGACGACGTCGCGCGCACCGTCAAGCGCTACCAGGAGATCGGGCTCGACATGCTGGTCCTGATCCCCGCGGCGGGCTGGGTGCTGCCCCACGAGCGCACGGTCGAGTCGCTGCGCCTGACGGGCCAGCGCGTGCTGCCGCTCTTCCGCTAGCTGCGGGCGAGGCGCGCGCGCAGGCCCCAGGCCAGCGCCAGGAGGCCGCACAGGAGCGCCACCGCCAGCTGGGCCGGCGGGACGTCCAGCCGGTCGGCGAGCAGGAAGCCCGGGACCGCCGTGCCGAGCGCCACGGCGGGAGCCACGGCGAACATGGGCGCCACCTCGCGGCACAGGCTTCGCGCCACCAGCGCCGGCAGCACCAGGATGCCGAAGCTGTAGAGCATGCCGGCGCAGTGGATCGAGAGGCCGACCGCGACCCCGAGCCAGAGAGCCGTCCCGAGGCGCCAGCGCCGCGCCGGCATGCCCACGGCGGCGGCCATCTCGGAATCCATGGCGAAGAGCACGATGCGCCGCCGGAGCAAGGGGACGCCGACGGCGGTGGCGCCGACGAGCGCCAGGAAGAGCCAGACGTCGGCGCGCGAGGCGCCGAGGATCGAGGAGATCAGCAGCCGCTGCACCTCCTCGAGGCCGTGGGGGCTCGAGGCCAGCATCAGGACGGGGACGCTGGCGCCGATCAGGTAGACCCAGCCCGTGAGGGCTTCCGGGCTCTCGCGGCCGGGCGCCGTCGCGCGGGAGGTGAGCAGCGCCGTGGCCACCGAGGCCGTCACGGCCAGGAGCGCCGTGAGCGCGTCGCTCCCGAGGCTGTGGCTCCCGACCGTCGCGGCGACCCCCTCGAGCCACAGCGCCAGCGCGGCGCCGAGGGTCGAGGCCTGGGAGACGGCGGCCCCGAGGAAGATCTGGTCCCGCGCGACCACCCAGACCCCCACCACCGAGAGCAGCACGGCGATGAGCCAGCCCGCCAGGTAGCTGTCCCCGAAGAGCGACCAGGAGGCCTGGAGCTCGCCGATCACGCCGGGCCCTCCGCGCGGGTCGCCGGACCGCTTCTCACGCGACCCTCTCCGACCAGGGCCACGTGGGTGGCGTAGCGCGCGGCGAGCTCGCGCCGGTGCGTCACGAAGACCAGCGCCGCGGATCCCGAGCGGTGGAGCTCGTCGAGGGTGCGCAGGAAGCCCTGCTCCGAGTCGGAATCCATCCCCTCGGTGGCCTCGTCGAGCAGCAGGAGCTCCGGGCGGCGCACCAGGGCCCGGGCCACGAGGGCGCGCTGGCGCTGGCCTCCCGAGAGCGACCAGTAGCTGCGCGAGGCCATGCCGGCGAGCCCCACCCGCTCGAGGGCGAAGGCCATGTCCTCGGCGCGCCGGCTGCGCGGCCGCTCGCTCCCGATGACGCCCAGCGAGACGAACTCCCGCACCGTGGTCGGGAGCGCCGGGTTGATCGAGCAGCGCTGGGGGACGAAGCCGATGCGCTCGAGGGGCGCCCGTTCCGGATCGCGCCACGCCTCGCCGGCCTGCGGCTCGAGCAGTCCCAGCATCGCCCGCAGCAGCGTGGTCTTGCCCGATCCGTTGGGGCCGAGCACGAACCAGAACTCGCCGCTGCGGATCTCGAGATCGACCCGCTCCAGCACCGGCCCGCGCCGGTAGCCCAGGCGGGCGCCGCGCAGCCGGAGGATCGGAGCGGGCTCAGAGCGCACCGACGAGCTCCCGGACGTTGCGGTCCAGCATGGTGAGGTAATCGTCCACCCCCTCCCGCGCTCCCACCTGGTTCGCCATCGCCAGCACCGCCGCCCCGCTGGCCAGGGCGAGCTTCTCCGCGTAGCGCGGGTGGAAGTAGGCCGCCGAGAGGATCACGCGGACCTTCTCGCGTCCCATCTGCTCGGCGAGTTCCCTGAGGTGCCGGGTCGTCGGGGTGATGCCGGGCACGGGCTCGAGGAAGCCCACCACGCGCAGCCCGAAGCGACGGGCGAAGTAGGGCCAGAGATTGTGGTCGGCGACCACCGGCGCGCCCCGGTGCGGAGCCAGGGCCCCCAGCCAACCGCCCGGCGCCGCGCCCGCCAGGAGCTCCGGCAGGCGCTCCTCCAGGGCCGCCTGCGCGACGGCCGCGGGCCCGAACCGGTCCGCCGCCTCGCGGCCCACCAGGGCGGCGACGAGCCGCCCCTCGAAGTCCGCGGCGCGGGCCCCGAAGCCCGCGGCGCGCTCGGGGGCGAGCTGCTGGAGCCGGTCGCGCAGGTGACGCGCCACGCGCAGGCCGTTCACGGGATCGAGCAGGTAGTGCGGATTTCCGTAGGGATGGACGTCGCCCCGCGAGCGGTCCAGCCCTTGCCCCGGGAGCTCCAGGGCCGGGATGCCGCGCGAGGCGTCGAAGTCGCCGCTGGCGCCGGGCAGGATGCGGCCGTTGCGCGCGTTTCGCACCAGGGGCGGCAGCCAGCCGATCTCGAGGTCGAGACCGTTGTAGGCGAAGAGGTCGGCGCGGGAGAGCGTGCGCAGGAAGCTCGGCTTCGCCTCCACGAAGTGCGGGTCGTCGCCGCCGCGCGCCAGCGCCGTCACCTCCACCTCCTCTCCGCCCACCTCCCGCGCCAGGCTCGCCAGATCGGGAAGCGTGGCGACGACGCGCAGCGGTTCGGCGGCGCCGGCGCCTCCCGCCGCGAGGAGGCCGAAAGGGAGGACGAGGCCCCGGATCGTGCGAACCAGCGCGCCGGCCATGCTCCCAGCTCCCCTAGTACACGTGCGCCGCGTGGGCACCCAGGCTGATCTCGAGGCCGACCCAGACGCTGTGGGCGTCCCCGTCCAGCAGGTTCTCCGCGTGGTCGTAGTTGTACTGGAGCCGCACCCGCGCGAATTCCGAAGGGTCGACGAGGAGGAGCGGGGAGACGCGCTGGCGCCGGGCGCGGAACGGATCGCGGTTGTGCGAGACCGCCGAGCCCGCCGCGAAGCTGTCGCCGCTCCCGTCGGCGTACTCGTAGCGCAGGCCCGCGGCCCAGCCGCGGCGGAAGCCCCAGAGCGCCTGGGCGTAGAGGCCCCAGTCGTGGAGCGTATCGTGGGGCAGCACCACGGCGACGGGCATCCCGCCCACGTCGATCGTCCCGCTGAAGGCGTCCGCCTCGTAGTCGCGGCGCAGGATCTCGCCCTGGAGGATGACGAAGGGCCAGCCCCGGTCGGTCGGCTGCGGGCGCCACTTGGCGACCGCGTCCGCCCCGTAGATCCAGCTGCGAGCGTCCTCTCCCGTGGCGTTCGGCCCGAAGGCGCCGGAGGCCCCGATCTCGCTGCTCCAGGAGTCGCCGAGGTCGAAGCCGTTGGCCCAACGCACGAGGAACGCGAGATCCTCGGCGCCCTCGACGTCGTTCTTCACCAGGGGCCGCCCGCCGATGGCGCGCTTCGCGAAGACCTCGTCGTTGGCCAGGAAGCTCACCTGGGTCTCGCCCCGCGAGTTCTGCACGCCCACGCGCAGCTCCGAGAACCACGGGAGCGGCGTGAGCCAGGCCAGGTCGAAGCCGGGTCCCCGCAGGCCGTCGCCGCCGAAGATCCGGCTCAGCACCACGGGCTGGTCCAGCCAGTGCCACTGGTGCGGGTGCTGGGCGTTCTGGCGTCCGAACCGGGTGAAGAAGGTCCCCGCGCGCAGCTGGAGGCCCCGGTCCTGCAATCCGAAGGGAAGCGAGAGCGAGGTCGCGTAGGCCTCCTCGAGCTCGAAGCGGGATTCGCCCTCGGGGTCCAGGAAGTAGATCAGGAACGCGTCGCCGCGCAGGAAGGGGTCCACGGCGCCCTGGAGCGAGAGCTCGGCCTGCCGGAGGGTGAAGCCGCGCTGGCGCGGGTCGTGCTCGCCCGCCTGGAGATCCTCGAGGGGCTGGCCCTTCTCGCTCGAGCTTCCCGCCGCCGCGAGCACGCCCAGGCCGATGTCCAGGAGCCGCAGCGAGGCCGGGCCCACGGTCCGCGACCAGAGGTCGCCGGCCGGCGCCGGGGGGGCGGGCGCAGGCGCGGGGACGGGCGCCGCCGACGCCTCGGGAGCTGCCCCCCCGCTCTGCGGCGGCGACTCGAGCTCGTCGATCCGCTCGAGGAGCCTCTCGAGCTGCGCCTCGCGCAGGGCGTCGCGGCGGCGCAGCTCCTGGACCTCCTGGCGCAGGCTCTGGAGCTCGTCCTCGCGGCTCTCCGCCAGGGCGGGGAGCCCCATGGCGAGGCAGAGCGCCAAAGCGACATTCAACACAGTAGAGTGTCGATTCGATGCTGCGGAGTTCATCGGTCTCCCTCCAGGGGCGGCTGCCGCGGGGAGGCGGCCCGCCGCCAGCTTCCTCGGGCGCGCCGACGACCGGCCTGCGCGAGCGGGCTCGGCCGAAGGCGGCGAGCTCAGGCCAGGGGGAGGGCGTGCGGAGGGGCGCGCGGAGAGTCGCCCCGGCCGGCGCGGCTGCGGAGGGCGAGGGGACGCCGCTCCGGCGCGAGCGGCGAGCCCGGCTCGGGCCCCGCGATGCGCTGCTCCGCGCCGCCCGCGGGCACGCGCGCGCGCAGGTCGCCGGAGAGGCGGCAGAGCGCGCACGCGCCCGCGTCCGGCGCGAGGTGCGCCCCCGCCAGGGGCGCCCGCTCCTGGAGCGCCGGTGCGGAGCCGGCCGCCGCGTGCCCGTGAACCGTCGCGAGGCCACTCGCGGTGGCGAGCAGGACCAGGGCGACCGTGAGAGGGGAGCGCCGCGGCATGCCGCCGCTGTGATATCGGATGGCCGCCGGGCCCGCAACAGCGATCCCGCCCCTGCGCGTGCGGTACGCTCTTCGGGAGCGCCGCGCAGGATCCGGGGGTGCCTACGGTGGAGCTTCGCGAGCACTGCGGGAGCCGGGGGGCCGGCGCCCGGCCCGTGCCCCCCCCGCCCCGCCCCGGCCGCCGCGGGCTCCTCCTCGCGCTGCTCCTCGCGAGCTGCGCCAGCCCCCCCTTCGCGCAGGCGCCCGAGCGGCCGAATCTCGTCCTCATCATCGGGGACGACCTCGGCTACACGGACTACGGATTCATGGGGTCGCCGCGGGTGCGCACGCCCCACCTGGACCGGCTGGCCCGCGAGGGGACGGTCTTCCCGGTCGGCTACTCCACCGCCAGCGTCTGCCGCCCCGCCCTCTTCTCGCTCTTGACCGGGCTCGAGCCGCTCCAGGCGGCGAGCCGGATCGAGGCGATTCGCGGGCCCTGGGCTCCCTTCGTGTTCCTGCGCTCCTTCCCGACCCTGCCGCGGGCGCTGGCGGACAACGGCTACGCGAGCTTCCAGGCCGGGAAGTACTGGGAAGCGGGGCCCGAGCTCGCCGGCTTCAGCGCCGGCATGGGGGACATCTCGCAGGCCCACCGCCTGGTCCGAGAGACCACGGAGCCCGTCTACGAGTTCATCGACGCCCACCGCGCGAAGCCCTTCTTCCTGTGGTTCGCCCCCCTGCTCCCCCATCTGCCCCACGATGCGCCCCGGGAGTATCTGGACCTCTACGGGGGCGAGGGCCTCGGGGCCGACGAGCACGTGTACTACGCCGCGATCTCGTGGCTCGACGACGCGGTCGGGGATCTCGTGTCGTTCCTCGACTCCCGGGGACTCCGCGAGCGCACCCTCATCGTCTACCTGGCCGACAACGGGTGGCAGGTGGAGGGCTTCAACCGCGAGGGGAGGTTCTGGGACGGGCCGCGGGGAAAGTACACGCTCTACGAGATCGGCTTTCGAACCCCCGTGATCTTTCGCTGGCCCGGCCACGTGCCCGCGGGCCAGACCAACGAGAGCCTCGTCTCCTTCCCGGACGTCGTGACCACGCTGCTCGGCTTCGGGGGCGCGCGGCCCGATCCCGGCGTGGGGGGGATCGACCTGCGCCGGGCCCTCGCGAGCGGCCGGCGATCGCCCCGCGACGCGCTGATCGGAACCATGCCCGAGGTGCGACTCGACCCGCCGGGCACGGGCCGCGGCCTCGGGCCCGGCGGCGCCTTCCTGCGCGATCGGCGCTGGCGCTACGTCCTCTACGACGACGGGTCCGAGGAGCTCTACGACATCGAGCGGGATCCGCAGGAGTCGCGCAACCTGGCCGCGGAGCACGGGGATCTCTGCGCCGACTTCCGGGCGCGGATCGACGGGTGGCGCGCGCAGATGAAGGCGGCCCCGGCCCCCGGCGCCTGAGCTCCCCGCAAGCGGCTTCGGATTGGCCGGGCGGCCCGCCGCGTGCTATCCTTCGACACAACCCAGCGTCGGGGTCCTCCCCGCGCGAGGATCCCCGACTGGCTCGAGCCGCGGGCCTGCCCGCGGGCGACCGAGGAGGGATCCCGATGGCGCACGAGCCCGCACCCGTCTCCCAGACCATCCCCGATCTGCTCTACGACGCCTTCTACTCCGGCGCGATCGGCGGGGCCGTGGTGGCCCTCTTCTTCCTCCTCGTCGACAGCCTGAACGGACAGCCCCTCTTCACGCCCACCCTCATGGGAAGCGTCCTCTTCGGGGGAGTTGCGGCCGAGGCGGTCACGGACGTGCGCCTCGACATGGTGGCCTGGTACAGCGTCGTCCACGTCGCGGTCTTCGGAGCGTTGGGCCTGGGCATCGCGTTCCTGGTTCGCGAGGTGGAGCTGCACTCGCGTCACCCGGGGCTCCTCTTCCTGGTGCTCTTCCTGATCTTCGAGGTCGGCTTCCTGGTGGCGGCCTGGGTCTTCCTGCCCGGGGTGGTCGCGCAGCTCGGGGCCTCGGTGGTGGCGCTCGCGAACCTGCTCGCGGCGGGCGCGATGGCCCTCTTCCTGCTGGCCTCCCACCGCCCGGACCTCTGGCAGCGGATCAAGCACTCCGTGCGCCTGGCCTGAGGGGCCGAGCCACCTCCACGCGCGCCTGGTTCCCCGGTATCCTCCGGGTCCCGCTGCTGGAGCGGGGGCGAGGATTCCATGCCCGAGAGCCGCATCCTCTTCACCCGGGTGAACCTGGTCGACGGCGAGCACGCCGCCCAGCCGGGCATGCACGTCGTCGTCGAGGGCCAGCGCGTCGCGAGCGTCGGCGCCGGCCCCGCGCCGCCGGCGCGGCCCGGCGATCGGGTGCTCGACCTGGCGGGCAGGACCCTGATGCCGGGAATGCACTCCTGTCACTTCCACGCCGAGTTCGGTCACTTCGGCGCCGGCATCGCGTCTCCCATCCTGGGTCTCGAGGCCCCGACCGCCTTCCTGGCCATGCTCGCGGCGCGGAACGCGCGCACGGCGCTCCACTGCGGCTTCACCGGGATCGTGGGCTCCAGCAACGGCGATGGGATCGACGTCTGCCTCAAGGAGGCGATCCTGCTGGGCGTGGTCGAGGGACCGCGCATGCTGGCCTGCACCCCCGAGCTCATGACCACGGGCGAGCAGGCCGACGGGGAGAACCGCTCCTGGTTCATGCGGCTCGGCAACAAGGGCCTGATCCGGAAGGTCGACGGGCCCGACGCCTGGCGCCAGGCCGTCCGCGAAGAGCTCGGTCGCGGGGCGGACGTGCTCAAGATCTCGGCGGGCCCCGGCCACGGCGCCGCTCCGGCCCTCGACCGGATGTATCTCACGCGCGAGGAGCTGCGAGCGGCCGTGGAGACCGCGCACGATCGCGGCAAGCTCGTGCGAGCCCACAGCCCGACCCGGACCTCGGTCCTCGAGTGCGCGCGGGCCGGAGTCGACATCATCGACCACGCCGATCGCCTGGACGCCGAGTGCATCGACGCCATTCTCGAGGCCGGGAGCTTCGTGTGTCCCAGCATGCTCTGGAGCGTCCGCTTCCTCGGCTTCGCGGAGAGCTGGGACCACGCGGCGGCCCCCTTCCCGATCGGAGACGGCTTTCCCGAGTCGCTCGAGACCACGCTCGCGCGCCTGCGGCGGGTGCGCGAGGACTTCGAGCACACCTGCCGCGCCATGCCCGAGGCCGCCGCGGCGGGGGTCCGGATGGTGGTCGGCGACGACTTCGGCACACCCCTCATGCCCCACGGCGACTACGCCTCGGAGCTCGAGTTCTACGTCAAGCAGCTGGGCATTCCGGCCCAGGAGGTGATCCGCTGGGCCACGCGCAACGGGGCGGAGCTCATGGGGATGGGCGGCGAGGCCGGGAGCATCGAGCCCGGCAGGCTCGCAGACCTGCTCGTCGTGGACGGCGATCCGCTCGGCGATATCACGTGCCTCAAGGACGCGAAGAACCTGCTCGCGATCCTGAAGGGCGGCTCCTTCGTCAAGGATGCCCTGGGCTGAGCGCGCCGCTGCCTTGCCGAGCGGCTCCTTCGCCAGCGACTCCGGCTGCTGGAGCGAGCCGGGGTCGGCGCGGTATACTCGAGCGGGTTCGGCCGCCGGAGGTCGGGCGTGTCGCTCTGGCTCGAAGTTCCCCTCACCGCCCTCGGCAGCGTGCTCCTGTGGATCGCGGGCACGACGTTCTTCGACGCCGTTCACTGGGTCCTGCACCTCATGCTGGGCTCGCGCTGGCGGGCGCTGCGCCTGCTGGCCTGGCCCCACGGCGTGCATCACCGGTTCCTGGACGGCGGGCTCCGGGTGTGCTGGGAGTACCAGCGCAGGAACGTCTTCTGTCACCTGGTGCCGGAGTACCTGACCCAGCTCGCGTTCAGCGCGGCGCTGCTGCTCCTCCTCCCCGTCCCCGTCGTGCTCGGGTGCGCGCTCCTACAGACCGTCGTCTTCGGCTTCCTCCTGAGCCGCCGGGGGCTCGACATCAACCACCGGCCGATCGAGACCCTCGACGCCTACCGCCCCTCCCTCCTGTGCCCGCCGGCCTACCACGCCCTGCACCACGTCTACCCGGGCGCCTACTTCAGCGCCTACAACAAGCTCGTCGACTGGGCGGTGGGGGGCGGGGCCTGGCTGCCGGGCCGGCGCTTCGCGCTCTCCGGGGAGGAGATGCCCTTCGGGCGCGCCCTGCGGGAGCGCCTGGCGCGGGAGGGCGTCGCCGGGATCCGCGCCCTCGGAGGGGCCGGCGACCCGGCCCTGGCCGGGGTCGACGTGCTGGTCCTGTGCGACCCCGCGGCGAAGGAGGAGCCCCTGGTCGAGGCGTTCGTGCGCGCGACCCGCGCCCGCCAGCTTCCGCCGGAGGTCTGGGCCCTCCACGAGCGCCCGGTCGACGGACTCGCGCGCCACTACTACCGCGACCTGCGCGTCTGCTACCGCAGCATCGTGCTGCCCGGGGCCGCGGGAATCGACTCCGCCGCCGCCCGCCGGGCCGCGCGCGTCGCTCTCTTCTTCATCCGCCGGGGCTTCCACTTCGTTCCCACCCGCCTCGGCCCGGCTGCCCTGCTCGACTTCCGCCGCTTCCGCCGCAGCCCGCCCCTCCGCCCGGCGGGGGTGCAGAGGGCCCGCAGCCGGGCCGAGCTCGTCGCCGTCTGAGCGCGTATCTCTCGTACGCCGAGCAGGCCCGGCACTACTTCGCACGGCCCCACGAGGCACCGGCGCGCGAGCCCCTCGACGCGCCGGCGGCCTGGCGCGGGGCGGAGCTGGCCCGGCGCGCGGACTGGCGCGCGCCCCTCACGGCGGCCCAGATCCTCGAGCTCGAGGGTGCGCTGCGGGCGGCGAAGGCCGCCGGCAGGCCCATGCGCGAGCTCACGCCGGCGGACTTCCCCCTCCCCACGCTCGCGGCGGAGATCTCCCGCTGGCGCGCGGAGCTCGAGTCGGGCCGCGGCTTCCAGGTCGTCTCCGGCGTCCCCGTCGAGCGCTGGTCCGGAGCGGAGGCGGAGCTCGCCTTCTGGTGCCTCGGGCTGCACCTGGGGCGTCCAGGTGCCCAGAACCCCCAGGGCGACCTCCTGGGCCACGTACACGATACCGGCGACGATGCCTCGGATCCCTGGGTTCGCCTGTATCGGACCTCCGCGCGGATCGCCTACCACTGCGATGCCGCCGACGTCGTGGGCCTGCTCTGCCTGAAGAGCGCCCGGCGGGGCGGCCTCTCCCGGATCGCGAGCTCGGTCTCGGTCTACAACGAGCTCCTGGCGCGGCGGCCCGATCGCGTGGATCGCCTCTACGAGCCCTTCCTCCTCGACCTGCGAAACGAGGACGCGACGGCGCGGCTGCGCACCCTCCCGGTCCCGCCCTGCCGATTCGCCGGCGGTCGCCTGCGCACCTTCTACCACAGCGACTACTTCCGTTCCGTCGAGCGCTACCCGGACGTCCCTCCCCTCACGCCCGACGAGCGCGCCCTCCTGGATCTCTACGAGGAGATCGCCGCGGGTCCCGGGCTCAGCCTGGACATGGACCTTCGGCCCGGCGACATCCAATGGCTCTCGAATCACGCGATCCTCCACGCGCGGACGGCCTACGAGGACCATCCCGAGCCGGAGCGGAGGCGCCATCTCCTGCGCCTCTGGCTCTCGATCGGATGAGGGCGTCCGGCTCATGACCGACGGCGCGGGGCCCCGGCGGATCGCCGTGGTCGCGCTCTTCGGGCTGCAGGCCTGCGCGGCCGCGCCCCTGACCTTCTTTCGTCTCTTCGCCGGCTTCAAGAAGTACGACGACGAAGGGATGTTCATGCTGTGGGATCGGCACTTCTTCGCGGGCCATGCCCTCTACGACGAGGTGTGGAGCTTCTACGGCCCGCTTCCCCACCTGATCCGGTACCTGCTGCACCAGCTCGGCGCGCTTCCGCTCAGCCACGACGCCTACCGCATGCTGACGCTGCTCCTCTGGCTGGGGGCGGCCTCGCTGCTCTCCTACGCCGTGCTGCGCCTCACGCGAAGCCTCTCCCTCGCAGCGCTCGCCCATCTGCTGCTGCTGCTCCACCTGTCCCCCATCCGCAACGAGCCGGTGCATCCCCAGGAGTACGTCGCGCTGCTCCTCGGGGCCGTCGTCGTGCTCGCGAGCAGCGTGAGGCCCGGAGGCCGGCTCGCAGTGGCCGGCCTCGGCGCGGCGGCGGCGGCCATGCTGCTCACCAAGATGAACGCGGGCGCACTCCTCTTGCTCGCACTCGGGTCGAGCCTGGCGCTGGCGGCCCGTTCGGGGCGTCGGATCCAGGTCTTGCGCGCGCTCTCCGTCCTCTGCCTCGTCGCCCTGGCCCCGGCGCTGCTGGGGAGGGACGTCGGGTCGGCGGGCTGGAGGGGGCTGGCGCTGGGCGCGGCGCTGGGCGCGCTGCTCCTCTGGGAGAGCGCGCGGGAGGGCGAGCGCGAGCGCCCGCTCGGGCTTCCCGAGGTCGGCTGGTTCGCGGCCGCGACGGTCGCGGGCCTGGGGCTCGGCGTTCTCGTCCCGGTCCTCCTGGGGAGCTCGCCCGGGAAGCTCGTCTGGAGCGTCTTCGCCCTGCCCGTCCGGATCACGGCCTGGGTCGGCGCGGACCCCTGGATGTGGCTGCCGCCTCCGATCCTCGCGCTCGCGGGCGCGGCCGCCTATCTCGTCCACCGCTGGCGGCGAGGGGAGGGGAGGCCGGGCGCCGCCGCGGGCCGCCGGCTCGCGGCGGCCCGCGTGCTCCTGGGCCTGGGCCTCGTGGGGCTGGCGCCCGGCCTGCACGGGGACTCGAGCTACGGGGTGCAGCTCGTGGCGCTTCCCGTCCTCTGGCTCCTCCTGATCCCCGCGAGCGATCTCGAGGCGCGCTTCTCCCACTGGTTTCCGCGCCTCGTCCTCGCGCTCAGCGCCGCCCTCGAGAGCTTCTACGTCTACCCCGTGACGGGAAGCCAGGCGGCCTTCGGCACCCTGCTCGTGCCCGTGTGTGGGCTCGTGGGCCTCGGCGACGGCGCGCGCGAGCTCGCGCGCCTGCCCGCCGTCGCCCTGCGCAGGCGCGCCTGGGAGCGCGCCGGAGCCGGGCTCCTCGCCCTGGCGCTCGTCGCCGCCTACTCCGGCCTGGGGCTGCTCGCCGCCCGCGCCTGGCGGGCCGAGACGCCCCTCGGACTCCCGGGGGCCCGCTGGGTGCGCGCGCACCCGGGCCAGGCCGCCGCCCTCCGCTGGCTGGCCCTGAACGTGTCGGAGCACTGCGACTCCTTCCTGGCGATTCCGGGCTTCAACAGCCTCTACTTCTGGACCCGGAAGGAGGCCCCCGGGCCGGCCAGCGCCGATCGCTGGTTCCTCTTCTTCGAGCCCGGCCAGAGGCGCGCGCTCCTGGACGCGCTCCTCGCGCAGCCGCGCCCGTGCTTCCTCCGCGATGGGCGCAGCACGGACGCCTGGCTGGAGAAGACGCGCGACCCCGACCCGGTGCGCGCGCTCCTCCGCGAGGTCGACCGGGCCTTCGAGCCCCTGGGCCAGGCCGCGGACTGGCGGCTCCTGATCGCGCGGGGGAGGCCCGCTCCGGCGCTGACCTGGAGCGCCTGGATCCTCCCCCAGGGCGGGTCCTGGGTGCTGGCCGTCTCCCTGCCCCCCGCTCTCGACGCGCAGATCGCCCGGGTGAGCATCCGCCACATCGGCCAGCCGGCGCCCCTGGCCGACACCGACCCGAGCCGAGGCCCCCGCGCGCCGCTCCACTTCGAGGGCGACCCAGCGCCCGCCGCGGCTGGCGAGCCCGCTGCGCCCGTGCTGCGGCGCTCGAGCCCCCTTCCGGGCCGGCTCCTGCTCTCGCTGGACGGCGGGGGCCTGGTGGTCGAGCTCTACGACCGGGAGGACCGCCTCCTGGGCTCCGTTCCCATCCTGCGCGAGCCGGCGGCGCCGCGCGCAGCGGCCCGGCCGGACGCCGCAACCCGGGAGAGCGGCGCTGCGCCGCCCGGAGCTACGCCGCCCAGAAGGCCGGGCTCGTGGCGTCGCGCGGGATCTCGGCCAGGGGCTGCGCGACCTCCTCGGGCGTGGGGCCGCACTTGGCCGCGTAGGCGGCGAGCCTCTTCAGATCGAATCCGTAGAGCTTCGCCGCGTTCTCCCCCAGCATCGCGCGCACCTCGGTCGGATCGATGCTCGCGAAGGTGAGCCGCAGGTGCTCCCGCGTGTAGGGCCAGGTGCCCTCGTAGTGCGGGTAGTCGGCGCCCCACAGGATGCGCTCCACCCCGACCACGTCGCGCCCCTCGAGCTCGCGGGGGCTGGGGAAGCTGGCGCCGTACCAGCAGTTGCGGTTGGCGTAGAAGCTCGGCTTCTCGGGCAGGGCGCCGCCCGAGAACTCGACCTCCCCGGTGAACCCCTTCTTCATGCGGGCGTGCAGGGAGTCGAGCCCCTTGAGCACCGACGGAGCCCAGGCGCAGCCCGACTCCGTCAGGATGTACTTGAGCTTCGGGAAGCGCTCGAAGACGCCCCCCAGGATCAGGTGCGTGAAGCTGCGCTTGGTGAAGAACTGCATCTCGGTCACCCAGACCGCGTTCGAGGCCGGATACTTGCCGTAGTCCGGGGAGCCGGCGCCCGAGTGCTGGTTCACCACCAGGTCCAGGTCCTGACACAGGGTCCACAGCCGGTCGTAGCCCGGCGCGTAGAGGGGCTCGATGGGCCTCGAGTCGTCGGGCACCCCCGGCAGCAGGACGCCGCCGCGCAGGCCGTGCTCGGCGATCCACCGGACGTCTTTCAGGGCCTCGTCCAGGTCGTTCAGCAGGATCAGCCCGATCCCCGCCCGCCGCTCCGGGTGCTTGGCGCACCACTCGGCCAGCCAGCGGTTGTGGGCCCGCGCGCCGGCCAGGCAGCGCTCGAACTCGCTGGGGCGGGGCGGGGGGGAGACGTGGAAGGCGGTGGAGTAGAAGGGCGGCACCGTGTTGGGGAAGACCACCTCGGCCACCACCCCCTCCACCTCGAGGTCGCGGACCCGCTCGTCGCTGTCCCAGTTCTTGGTCTTCTTCCCGCCCAGGTGCTCCTTCTGCGGATTCCGGTAGGCCTTCCGCCACGCGTCGAAGTCGTCCCGGTACTTCGGATCCAGGTACTCCCGGTAGCCGTCGACGCTGGCCCCGGCGTGGCAGTCCGCCGAGATCAGGGTGTAGGGGGTCTGGCTCTTCGAAGCGCTCATCGTTCGGGCCTCTCGTGGATGGGGCGTGGTCCGGCGAAGCCGGCACCCCGAAGACTACGCGGCTCCCGGTTCCCGCTCAAGGGACCCCGCCGGCGCGCCCGCCGGGCCCCGGAGGGGCCCCGGGGCCGCGCCGAGCGGCGCGTCCCTCGGGCCGGCACTCAGTGGCCGCCCTCGCCGGACAGGGCCTTGGCGATCTCTCCCAGCATGGCCTTGGCGTCGCCGAAGAGCATCAGCGTGTTCTCGGCGTAGTAGAGCGCGTTCTCGATCCCCGAGAAGCCCGGGTTCATCGAGCGCTTGATGGCGAGGCAGAGCTTCGCCTTGTCCGCATCGATGATCGGCATGCCGTAGATCGGGCTCGAGCGGTCGCTGCGCGCCGCGGGGTTCACCACGTCGTTCGCCCCGACGATCAGCACCACGTCGGTCTGGGGAAGGTCGTGGTTCACGTCCTCCATCTCGACCAGCGCGTCGTACGGGATGTCCGCCTCGGCCAGGAGCACGTTCATGTGCCCCGGCATGCGGCCCGCCACCGGGTGGATCGCGAAGCGCACGTCGACGCCGCGCTTCGTGAGCTGGTCGTGGATCTCGCGCACGCGGTGCTGGGCCTGGGCCACCGCCATTCCGTAGCCGGGGACGATCACGACGCGCGTCGCGTTCCCGAGGATGTCCGCTGCGTCCGTGGCGGTGGCGCTCTTCACGGTGCCCTTCTCGCTGTCCGCCGCGGCCGCCTGCACCTGGCCGAAGGCGCCGAACATCACGTTCGCGAACGAGCGATTCATCGCCCGGCACATGATGACCGAGAGGATGAAGCCCGAGGACCCATCCAGGGCCCCCGCGGTGATGAGCAGCTTGTTGTCCAGGACGAATCCCATCGCCACCGCGGCGAGCCCGGCGTAGGAGTTGAGGATCGAGATCACGGTGGGCATGTCGGCGCCGCCGATGGGGAGGATGAGGAGCACGCCGAAGACCAGGGCGAATACGATGACGGCGGGGAAGAGCTGCCAGCGCTCGGGGTCCAGGACCAGGGCGATCCCCATCAGGAAGGCGGTGGCGAGCAGCGCGAAGTTGATCCAGTTCTGGCGCGGGTAGGTGATCGGCCGGGTCGGGATCACCTCCTGGAGCTTCCCGGCGGCCATCAGGCTTCCGGTGAAGGTGAGGAAGCCCAGGATCACCTCGACCACGATGGCGGTGGTGCGGAAGGCGGTGAGCGCCCCCTCGTCGAGCCAGAGGGTGTACTTGGCCGTGCCGACGAGGCCCGCGGCGAGGCCGCCGAAGGCGTGGGAGAGGGCGGTCCGCTGGGGCACGGCCGTGAGCGGGACCATGGCGAGGGGGATGCCGAGGATCGTCCCCACCGCGACCGCCAGCGCGATCCACGCGTAGTTCACGATCTCCGGGTGCAGGAGCGTTCCGAGCACCGCGAGGGACATCCCCACCACGCCGGCCAGGACGCCGCGGCGCGCGGTCTGGGGGCGATTGAGCCAGCGCAGCGAGAAGACGAAGAGGCCCGCCGCGAGCAGGTAGGCCAGCTGCGTGAGGGGCAGGATCGCCGCGGGCGGGATCACCGGCCGGGCTCCCGATCGCGCGACTTGAACATCTTCAGCATGCGGTCGGTGATCAGGAAGCCGCTCACGATGTTCGTCACCGACGCCGCCACCGCCACCGTCCCGAGGATGGTGGTGAAGGGCGTCTTCTCCTCACCCGCGATGATGATCGAGCCCACCACGGCGATCGCCGAGATCGCGTTGGTGAGCGACATGAGCGGCGTGTGCAGGAGCCGCGAGACGTTCTGGATCACCTGGAAGCCGACGAAGGTGGCCAGCATGAGGATCATGAGCATCGACCAGAGATCGAGCCCCGCCGCCTCTTCGTGCATGGTTCGCTCCCCCCAGGATGGCGTGCCGGATCCGCTCGCGCGCGGGCACAGCCGCGCGCGAGGCCGCGCGGCGGGCGCAGGATAGGGAAACCGCCTGCCCTCCGCGACGTTCTGCTCCGCATTGCCGCAGCTCTGTGCGCGTGACGCGGAGGGCGGGCGATCGGGCTGGAGCAGCTCGCGGATCGAAACTACGTTCCGGGGGGCGCGCCCCCGACACCGCCGCGAGGAGGGAGCTTGGATTCGGATCCCAGACCGCCCCGGCGCCGCCGCTGGCCCTGGGTCCTGCTCGGTCTGGCGCTCGCCGGCGCAGCGGGGGCGCGGGCGCTCCTCCCGCTCGCGATCGAACGCGGGCTCGAGGCGGCGCTGCCGCGGCAGGTCGGGATTCCGCTGGAGATCGCCGGCGTGGATCTCCGGCTGCTGCGCGGGGAGCTGGCGCTCGAGGGGGTCGCGGTCGGGAGACCGCATGCCGCGAGCGGGCCGGGCCCGATGGATCCCGAACGAGCGCCGCTGCGCCTCGGGCGGATCTTCGCGCGGCTCGATTGGTGGGCGCTCTTCGAGCGCCGCCTCCGGCTGCGCGAGCTCGTCGTCGAGGCGCCGGTGGTGCGCCTCGGGCTGCTTCCCGACGGAACCCTCGCGAGCCCGCTCCCGCCGGGCAGCAGAGGCGCCGAGGAGGCCGCGCCGGCGCAGGAGCCGGCGGCGGCGCCGCCGCCCTGGGCCTTCCAGGTCGACCGGCTGGAGCTCTCCGGCGCGAGCCTTCGGATCCTCGACCCGGCGCGCGAGGAGGCGGCCCTCGATCTCTCCCTCGAGGAGATCGCGCTCGGGCCGCTGGCTCTCGAGGGCGAGGAGCTCTCCCTCGGCGCGATCGGGATCCGCGGGCCCGTGCTGCGCGTGCAGAAGAGTCTCGTGCTGGGCGAAGCGGAGCCGACGCCGGAGCCCGCGGAGCCGGCAGCGGCACCAGCCGGGTATCGCATCGAGAGTCTCGCGATCGAGGGTGCCGTGCTCGCGCTCCTCGGCGGGGCGGAGCCCTTGGAGGTGGAGCTCGCCCTCGAGGCGAGCGACATCCGCGCGCCCCTCCGCGAGCCCTTCCCGATCGAGCTGGCGCTCCAGTTCGGGGGCGGAGAGCTCGAGCTCGCCGGCGAGCTCGGGCTCCTCCCGGTGGCCTTCGAGGGGAGTCTCCGCTGGCACGACCTGCCCCTTCCTCCGCTGGCCAGCGCCGCTCGGCCCGAGCTCGCTGCCTGGATCCGCTCCTGCCGCAGCGAGGGAGACCTCGCCGTCTCCCTGCACCTCGCCGGCGACCCGGGTCCGAAGGCCGGAGGGGCGGAGGCAGGGGAGGGAAGCGGCCTGCGCGTTGCCGGGCGGCTGGCCGTGCGGGAGCTCTCGCTGGCCGACCCGGAAGAGCAGGAGGTGGCCCTCAGCTGGGAGAGTCTCGAGATCGCCCTGCGCGAGGCCACCCTGCCCCTGGGCCCGCCCTCGCCGCCCCCGGCGGCCCCGGCGCGGGTCTCGATCGAAGGCATCGACCTCGTCGGCCCCGCGCTCCTCTACGCGAGACCGGCTCCCGCCCTCGAGGCGCTGCTCGGCCCGCCCGAGGCGGGCGCCGCCGAGCCGCCGGCCGGCCCCGCCGGCGAGCCCGAGGGCGACTCGAGTCCTCCTCCCCTCGAGCTCTCGGTCGACGCCGCCCGGGTCTCGGCGGGCTCGCTCCGCGTTGCGGACCGCAGCACGGCGCCGCCCTTCGCGAGCGAGGTGCACGACGTCGCCGTGGAGGTGCGCGAGCTGCGCTGGCCGGAGCTCCGCGCGGCCGAGCTGCGCGCGAGCGGCGTTGCCCCGCAGCAGGCGGCCTTCGCCGTCGAGGGCAAGCTCGAGCCCGGGGCCGGGGAGCTCTCCCTGCGCGTCGACCGCCTGGCGCTCCTCCCGCTCGAGCCCTTCGCCGGACCCGCGGGCTACCGGATCGGCGCCGGCCAGGCCTCGCTCCGATCGCAGCTTCGCCGGCGCGGGCAGCGCTACGAGGCGGAGAACGACCTCGTGCTGCACCGGCTCGCGCTCTCCTCGACGAGGCCCGGCGCCTTCGAGAAGGCCTTCGGCCTCCCCCTCGACGTGGCGCTCGCGCTGCTCCGCGACACGGCCGGCGACATCCGCCTTCCGCTCCGCATCGCCGTCGAGGGCTCGGGCGTCGGCACCGACCTGCGCGCGACGGTCCTGGCCGCGCTGCGCCAGGCCCTCCGGGGGGTGATCGCCTCGCCGCTCAAGCTGGTGGGAGCCGTCTTCGGCGCCGGGGGCGAGGCCGGGGAGATCTCCCTCGAGCCCCTGCCCGCGCTGGCCGGGAGCGCGGGGCTCCTGCCCGGCGCAGCCGAGCGCCTGCCTCCCCTGGGCGCGCTCCTCGCCTCCCGGCCCATGCTGGGCCTCGTGCTGCGGGGGAGGGCCGGCCCCGCCGATCGCCCGGCGCTCGCGAGGCAGATCCTCGCCGAGCAGGGTCTCGCGCCGGAGGACGAGGAGCTCCTGGCCCGCGCCGTGGAGGCGGTCGCGGTGCCCGCTGGGCGCGAGGCCCTGCTGGCCCGGCGACGCGCGGAGCGCGTGCGCGAGCGGCTGCTCGAGGGGAGCGGCGTCGACGCCGCGCGCGTTTCGATCGGCGAGCCGGAGAGCGACGGCGAGCCCGGGGTCTCGATCGGGTTCACCGCGCGGCCGGGCTGAGCCCGCGCCCCGGGCGCGGCCCTCAGCCCCGCGCGCCGCCCCGGAGCCGGCGCCAGGCGCCGAGCAGGAGCATCGAGCCGGCCACGGCCAGCACGAGGGTCCCGAGGTTGAAGCCCGTTGCGGTGCCGAGCCCGAGCCGCGCGCCCAGGAAGCCGCCCAGGAGCGCCCCCGCGATCCCGAGCAGGATCGTGAAGACGAGCCCGCCCGGGTCGGGCCCCGGCATGATCCATTTGGCCAGCACCCCCACGAGGAGGCCCAGCACGACCCAGGAGAGGAATCCCATCCGCGTTCCTCCGCCCCCCGGCCGCAGAGGCTAGATCGTCACCGTCGCGCCGTCGAAGCTCGTGAAGCGCAGGTGGGGCCGCTGGCGATGGGTCAGCGCCTGCTCCTGGAGGATCCCGATCGCCACCCTCTCCCCGAGGCGCAGCGACTCGCTGGTGTCGCTGCGCCAGTGGATGCCGGCCCCGTTCCGCCCCGTGGCGACGTTCGTCGCGAGCTTGTCGAGCTCTCCCCCCACCGTGAGCGGCGGGCCCGCGAAGGGCTCGAGGGAGAGCCCGTCGGCGCTCGCCACCACCGGATCCGCGATCTCGAAGGACTCGTCGAACCAGGCCTTGAGGATCGTGACGCAGGCCCCCGCCACCGTGGCGTGGCCCGCCCCGTAGGAGGGGTGCGTCGGCGAGCCCTCCGGGTAGGCCTGCGGCAGGAGATAGGTGCCGGTGAGGCGGAAGACCCGGTCGAGCACGGGGGAGTCCAGGATCTCGGGATCGATCGGGTAGGTCGCCGCCCCGGTCAGGTGGTGGTGGAGCAGGCCGCCCATGTTCTCGGGTCGGTGCCGGCGGTGCACGAACCACTTCTGGTACCAGACCGCCTTGAGCGCGCGCGTCGCGACCTCCGTCACGAGCGAGAGGATGTGGGGGCCGCCCCACTCGGCAAAGCCCAGCTGCGTGGCGGAACGCTTCAGGGGGTTGCCCTCGTTCAGCGGGCAGCCCAGGCCGAGCAGGATGAGGCAGGCGTTCAGGTAGGCCTGGTAGAGGGCGTCGACCTGGACCCAGCGCGCGAGGTCGCGCAGGTTTCGCAGGTAGCGGCGCTCGGGGTCGAGCGCGTCCGTGCCCGCCAGCTCGGCGCCGTCCTGGGCGGCGAGCCAGTCGTCGTAGCCCGTGAGGTACGCGAAGCCCGGCAGCGCGGTCTCGTTCCGCTGGGAGATGACCTGCGCCCCGAAGGGGACGTCGAGCCAGAGCAGCTGCGAGAGCCAGGGGCCGGCGAGGTCGCCCGGCGTGGAGCCCCGGAAGAGGGTCGCGGGGGTCACCTCCCCCCGCTGCGTGGGACCGCGGAAGTCCGAGAAGCCGGAGAGGTCGTCCAGGGCCTCCGCCGTGATGGCCTCGAGGCCATAATCCGAGAAGTGGACGTCGCGCGCGAGCGCCATCCAGTAGAGCTCGGCGATCTCGCCGGAGTTCCAGGGGCTGTCGATGCGCGGGGCCGGCCGGATCGTCAGGTGGTGGGAATCGGGCCCTTCCAGGTCGAAGGCGAGCCCCGCCTGGGGGCTCGTGAGCTTGCGCCCGAGCCCGAGCTGGATCTGCTCGAAGCGGCGCGGGTCGCGCGACTCGAGGGCGCGCAGCAGCGACCGGTAGGCGGCGGGCAGCACCCTGCCCAGCGCGTCGTGCGGCAGGCCCTTCGAGTAGTTGGCGAGATAGGGGGTGTCGCGCTCCTCGCCGTTTGCGAGCTGGCGTGCGCGCGGGCGCTGGCTCGCCAGCGTCGCGGCCGCGACGCGCACGCGCCACGCGGCCGCGCGCCGGCCCTCCCGGGCGGCGGGCTCCCCGTGCTCGCGCTCGCGCTCGCGCTCGCGCGCACCCGCGGGCTCCGGGCGAAGCCCCGCCGAGCCCAGGCCGAGCGCCGCCGCGGCTCCGGTCCCGACCGCCTGGAGGAAGCCGCGGCGATCGACCGGCAGCGCTCGCGGAGCCGGCGCGGGGCCGCTCTCCGGGGCCTCGCAGGCCGCGGGGGCGGAGGGGTCGTCGAAGCGAGTGGGGGCGTCGGGCGAGGGCATGGATTGAGAGTCTCCCTCTGCAACCTCATGCCCCCCCACACCATTCTAAGACACAAACGCGCGAGACATTCGTCGGAAGCGAAGCATCCGGACGGGGAACGCGGCGGGCGCCGGGTTCACGCGGCGGCGCCGCGACTTGCGCGCGACTCTGCCTACGCGAGGGGGGCCAGGCGCACCGGCAGCTTCGTCACGGCCCGGAAGACGGGGCTCGGGTGGAGCGGGAGAGGGGCGTCATCCGTGCGCTCGAAGTGGTGGGTCCGCGCCAGCAGAGCCTCGATCGCCACCTGCGCCTCGAGCCTCGCCAGGTTGGCGCCCAGGCAGTAGTGGGCCCCGAAGCCGAAGGCCAGGTGCGGGCTCTTCCCCCGCCGCAGGTCGAAGGCGTCGGGGCGCTCGAAGACCTTCTCGTCGCGGTTGGCCGATCCGATCCAGCAGAGCGCGATGTTGCCGCGCTCGATCTCGACGCCGTGGAGCTCGACGCTTCGGGTGCACAGGCGAGGGGCGAACTGGACGGGCGAGGAGAAGCGCAGCACCTCCTCGACCAGAGAGGGCACGAGCCCCGGCTCGGCGCGCACCTCCTGCTCCAGTTCGGGTCGCTCCAGGAGCTCGAGGGCGGCGTTCCCGATCAGGTTGGTCGTGGTCTCGTTGCCGGCGACCAGCAGGAGGACCAGCATCCCGAGCATCTCCTCGTAGCTGAGCCGCGAGCCTTCGTGCTCCGCCTGCACCAGACCCGTGAGGAGGTCCTCGCGCGGCCTCCGCTTGCGCTCCTCCGCCAGGGGGACGAAGTAGCTGCGCATCTCGTCGAGGAGCCGCCGCTGGCGCCTCACCCGCTCGGGATCCAGACCGGCCAGGAAGGCCAGGCCGAGGCTCGCCACGGCCTGGTCCGACCAGGCCTTGAAGCGCTCCCGGTCCTCCGGCGGGATTCCGATGATCTCGGCGATCGCGACCACCGGAAGCGGGTACGCGAGCGCCTCCACCAGGTCCACCTCTCCGGCCTCGAGGGCTGCCGAGAGGAGCTCCCTCGCCACCTCGTGCATGCGCGGCTCGAGGCGCTGCACGATTCGCGGGGTGAAGGCCTTGTTCACCAGGCTGCGCAGCCGGCTGTGCTGCGGAGGATCGCTGAGCAGCATGTTGGGCGGGGGCAGGGGGCCCAGGTCCTGCGGGGCCAGGACCTGCGTGAAGGCGTTCGACCAGGCCTGCGGATCGCGCAGGATCGACTGGATGTCGTGGTAGCCGAAGACGGAGAAGAGCCGGAAGGGGAGCCCTCCGTGGAGGTGGAGGGGAAACTCGCGCCGCCCGCGCGCGTAGAACGGATACGGGCAGCGCCGGGTCTCCGGATCGAGGGGATTGAAGGAGAACGGATCGGACATGCGACCTCGCGATGCGCCGGCCCGGGCGCGCCTGGGCACGCGCAGCCATCCTAGCAGGCCGGAGGCCGGGGCTCGCCGGGGGCGGGCTGCTAGAGTGCGATCCTTGGACCGCAGGCAGTTCCTCAGGGGCTCGCTCGGCTTCCTCGCTGCGGCCCTCCCCTCCGGGCACCAGGGCTGCCGCGGCGCTCCCCCGCCGGAGGAGATGAACCTGCTCCTCGTCGTCCTCGAGGACTGCACGGCGAGCTCACTCGCCTGCTACGGGAACCCGATCGCGAAAACCCCCCACCTCGACGCTTTCGCCGCGACGGCGGTGCGCTTCGCCCGCGCCTATTGCCAGGCGCCGGTGTGCAACCCCTCGCGCGCCTCCTTCCTGACCGGGCTTCGCCCCGACTCGACGAGGATCCTCTACAACCAGAATGCGTTGGACCGGACGCTCCCGAAGGGCGTCCTGACCCTGCCGGAGCTGGCGGCTCCGCGGGGAGCCTTCCGGATCGACGTCGGCAAGATCTTCCACCGGGCGGAGTCGGCGCAGCGGCAGATGCAGGCCTTCGACCGGATCGAGTTCTCGAGCGCGCCCGCTGGATATCGCGGCGTCGCGACCGGCTGGACCCCGCCCGGCGCGGCCCGCCGCGCGCGACGGTTCCGCTACTCGAGCGACCCGGAGCTCGAGGCCCGGCTGATCGAGCTCTTCGCGCAGCAGGAGCGGGTCTCGAAGGAGCTCGAGGTCGGCTCCCCGGAGTGGCTGCGGGCCCAGTGGCCCTTCCAGAGGCTCCTCTCCGAGGTGGTGGGCGATTCGGGCCTCGCGGAGGAGGCCGAGCTCGACGGGCAGAAGGCGCGGCTCGCTGCGGAGGCACTGCACGAGCTCGCCGCCTCGAAGCGCCAGTTCCTGCTGGCCTTGGGGTTCGACCGGCCCCACACGCCGCTCCGGTGCCCGAAGGAGTACCTGGACCTCTACGACTCCGCGCGCATGGCGCTTCCGCCCGCGCCCCCGGAGCAGGACCGCGGCGTCCCGGCGGTGGCGCGCCGGTTCGGCAGGAACTACGACATCTTCAGCTCGTTCGAGCCGACCGAGGCGAGGGTGCGGCAGGCGCTCGTGGCCTACTACGCCTGCGTGAGCTTCGTCGATGCGCAGATCGGGGTCGTCCTGCGCGCCCTCGACGAGGCCGGTCTGGCCGGGAGCACGATCGTGGTCGTGCTCGCGGACCACGGCTTCCACCTGGGCGAGCACGGCTGCTGGAGCAAGTCGACCCTCTTCGAGCAGTCCACGCGGGTTCCCCTGCTGGTCAGGGTCCCGGGCGCGCCGGCCAACGGCCGGGAATGCGGCGCCATCGTGGAGCTCGTGGACCTGGTGCCGACCGTCTGCGACTGGTGGCGGGTGCCGGCCCCCCGGAGGCTCGAGGGGCGGAGCTTCGCTCCGCTCCTCCAGAGCCCCGAGCGGCCCTGGAAGAAGGCGGCCTTCGCCCTCTGCCCGATCGAGAACGTGCTCGGCCGCTCGGTGCGCACGCGGCGCTACCGGTACGCCGAGTGGCGGGGTCGGCGCACGACCTCCGGCGAGTTCGTCTCCGCCGTCGAGCTCTACGACCTCCACGAGGATCCGTGGGAGCAGAACAATCTCGCCGGGGACCCGGGCCAGAGGGAGATCGCCGCCCGGCACTTCGGTCTGCTCCGGCGGCACCTCGAGGCGTGGCCGGGCCGCGACCTCCGCTAGGGTCCGGCCGGCTCCGGGAGGCCCCCGGCCCTGGCCTTGAGGCGGGCCACCAGCGGCTGGAAGCGGGGATCGGCCCGCAGCGACTCCAGGTCGGAGTCGAGCTCGACGACCTCGCCCTGCGAGAAGCCGAAGGCCATCGCCTTCTCGAGCCATTCGAAGGCCTTGTCCTTCTCGCCCTTCCGGGCGTAGGCGCAGGCCGCGTTGTAGGCGGCGGTCGACGCGACCTGCGGGAACTCGGTGGCCCGGATGTGCGCGGGCAGGGCCTCGTCGAGCTTGCCCCCGGAGTGCAGCGAATAGCCCAGCATGTGCCAGGCGTCCCCGTCGTTGGGGTCGGCCTCGACGAGCCGCCGGAACGCGCTGGCGGCGGCGTCCCAATTCTCCGCCTGGACCGCCTGGTTGGCCTCCCGCCGCAGCGCCTCCAGGTCTCCCCTGCCCTCCTGGGCGCAGGCGGCCGCGAAGAGCAGGCCGCAAGAGAGAAACGCGAGCAGGATGCGCATCGAGAAGGCTCCTCGGATGATGGGTCCGGACGGCCCGCCGGGATCTTCGCCCACCCGGCCCCCCCCGGGCAAGTCGCTCCGCGCTCTCACTCGACGGCGAAGGCCAGCAGCGCGTTGCCGGGCAGCTGACCGAACCTTCCGTAGCCCGAATTCACGTAGACCATCCCGCCCACGGCGATCGGACCGGCCCCGTCGATGGCGCCGCCCCGCGCCGGGACGCCGTTCACCGTCTCGAACTCCCGCACGGTGTCGAAGTCCCAGAGCACGCGGCCGTCCCGCGCGGAGTAGGCCCGCAGGTGCCCATCCAGCGCGCCCGCGAAGACGACGCCGCCCGAGACCAGCGCCGGAGCCGCGGAGAGCGCCGCGAAGCAGCCCTCCCGGCCGAGGCAGGTGTCCGGCGCGGCCCGGATCTTCCAGCGCAGCTGGCCGGTGGCGGCATCCAGCGCGACGAGGGCGCCCGCCTGGGGGTCGGAGCGGCTCGTGATCCGCCCGGGCTCGCGGCTCACGATGACCACCTGGTCGGAGACCGGCGCGTAGACGGTCGCCTCATCGGCGGCGATCCCCCAGTGCACGCCTCCCTGCATGCCGCCCCGCCCGACCCGCTCGCTCCACAGGACCGCGCCCCGCTGGTCCGGGTCGAGCGCGTGGACGCGGCCCGACTTCTCCCCGACGAGCAGCAGCTGCTTTCCGCCGGACAGGGTCTGGAGCACGGGCGTCGCGCCCACGTCGACGTCGGGTCCCGGGGTGAAGGGACAGTTCCCCGCCAGACCGCCCTCGCGGCTGCACGACGCCTGCCAGACGTCGCCCTCGGTGAACTGCCGCGCCCAGAGGATCTCGCCCGAGGCGAGGCTCAGGGCCAGCACGGCGTCGCTCGTCCCCGTCGCGGGGGGCGAGTAGTTCTCCCCGGTCCCCACGTAGAGGGCGCCGCGGCGCGGATCGACGGTGATCGAGGACCAGATCGGCGCGCCCGAGGGCCCGTACATCTGCGTCCCGCGCGCGTTCCGCTGCGTGGGCCGGGGCTCCTCCGTGGTGTGGGTCTTCCACAGGATCGCGCCGCTGCCGGCAGCGAGGGCCACGACGCTGCCGCGCAGTCGGCAGCACTCGTACTGCGGGTCCGCGGCCCGCGGCACCTCGATTCCCACGGAGACCGGCACGAAGACGCGGCCCTCGTGGACCTGGGGCGAGCCCGTGATGATCCCGTCCTCGTCCACCGAGCGCTTCCACAAGAGCCCGCCGCCCACGGCATCGACGGCATAGACGAAGGCGAGCGAGTCGCCGAAGTAGGCCACGTGGCGCGGCTCGCCGCCGGCGCGCGTCTCGATCGCGAGGGCGGTGCGCACCCAGGCGTCGGCCCGGAAGGACCAGTGGACGCAGCCCGTGGCGGCGTCCAGGGAATACACGGTTCCGTCCTCGCTGCCGACGAAGAGCCGGCCTCCCGCCGCGACCAGGGCTCCGTTGGCGACGCTGGCGCCCGGGAACCCAAAGGCCCAGCGGAGAGCGAGGCGCCCGGCGGTGTCGGGAGCGAGCTTCGCCGCCGTCAGCGCATCCGTCTGGTGGCGGGCGCCGCCCGGGCTCCCCCCGAAGCCGCTCCAGCGGGGCCCGAGGTCGAGATCGACGGCGCCCGCCGCGGCCGGGCAGCGCCCCCGCAGCAAGGGCTCCGGGCCCGGCGGCCGGGTGGAGAGGAAGAGCGCCACGGCCCGGCGCTCCCGCGCCGAGAGCGCCGCCGCCTGGGAGCGCATGACGCCGAACTCCAGGGCGGAAAGGATCCCCATGGGCGTGAGCCGCTGGAGCGCCTCCCGGCCCGGTGTGCGCGCGTCGGCCGGCGCATCGTGGCAGCCGGCGCAGTCGCGGGCGTAGAGGGCGGCGGGAGCGCTCTCCGACGCCGGCTCGAGGTCCGCGGGGCCGGCGGCCGCCCGCGGTACGGGGCTCGCCAGGGCGAGCGCCACGAGCGCCAGCGGAGCGGCGAGCGCGGCGGAGCGGACTGCCGGAGTCACGATCCAGTCCGGTAGCATGGGCGCTGGCCTCGCGCGAGAGCGCGCGAGCAGGAGGAGCCCATGCAGATCCCCTCGGACACGCTTGCGGGCCGGGTGGCGCTCGTGACGGGCGCCGCCCGGGGAATCGGAAAGGCCATCGCTCTGGGCCTCGCCTCCCGGGGCGCCGACCTGGCCCTCGTGGACCTCGACGCGGAGGGCGCCGAGGAGACCGCCGCCGAGATCCGCCGACTCGGCCGCCGCGCGCTCGCCCGGGCCGGCGACTGCCGCGAGATCGAGACCTTCCGCTCCCTGGTGCCGCGCGTCCTTCGGGAGCTCGGGGCGATCCACGTCCTCGTGAACAACGCCGGCGGCAACGTGGGGCGCGCCGACTTCCTCGAGACCGAGGAGGAGGACTGGCGCGCGGCGATCCAGCAGAACCTGATGCCGGCGCTCTACGCGATCCGCCTCGTGGCTCCGGCGATGATCGAGCGGGAGATCCGCGGCAGCATCATCAACGTGTCGACCATCGAGGCCTTCCGCGCAGCGCCCGGCTACGCGGTCTACGCCGCCGCGAAGGCCGGCGTCGTCCAGATCACCCGGACCCTGGCCCTCGAGCTCGGCCACCGGGGGATCCGCGTGAACGGCATCGCGCCGGACATCACGCCGACGCCCCGCCTCGACATGGGCGACCCCGCCAGCCTCGAGAAGGCGGGGCGGAGCTTTCCGCTCATGCGCTTCGGCCGGCCCGAAGACTACGCCGGGACCGCGCTCTACCTGGCGTCGGACCTCTCGGCCTGGGTCACGGGAGAGACCCTCCACGTGGGCGGCGGGACCATGGCCGCCGCGGGCTGGCTGCGCGACGCCCGGGGCCGTTGGGTGCAGAACCTGCCGGTCTAGCGGCTCGCTGCGCTCAGGGAGCGGGAATCCGCGGCACGCGGTAGAGGTGGTTCGCGCCCACCGAGCCCAGGTGCTCGAGGCCGCCGAGCAGCTCGAAGGCGCGGCGGCCGGATGGGTCGCCGCGGAAGAGCGCGTGGGTGACGCCCAGGTCGCGCAGCGCACGGGAGGTCGGATCGATGCGCAAGGTGACGTTGTCGTCCGATTCGAGCCGGAATTCCGGCTCTGACCCGCGCGTCGCGACGGCGGTGACGTGGGCGTAGCGGTCGTACACCTCGCGCGCACGCCCGTCCGGATCGATGCGGGCCCACAGGGCGAGCTGGGGCATCGGGAGGGTGCCGTTCACCGAACGCACGCCGATCGCGCGGAACAGGTTGGGGAGCTCGTAGCCGCCGAAGCCGATCCACGTGCTCCCTCCGGCGGTGGCGCGGTCGATCTGGAGGATGCGCCGCGAGAGCGCGTTCCGGGCCAGGTAGTCCGATCCGCCCAGGACGACGGGGTTGAACCAGGCGGTCGTGGCGAGCGAGCACGCGGCGAGTGCGAGGGCCGGCAGCGCGCGGCGCCGCGCGGTGAGAGCCGCCCACGCGAGGAGCCCGTTCAGCGCGACGACCGGGGCGAGGACGGGGAGCCTCGCGTCCGGCAGGGCGCGAGCCAGCTCGGCAGCGCACGCCGCGAGCGCGAGCGCCCACGCCCCCGCGAGCGCGAGCGCGCGGCGTCGCTCGCGAGCGAGCGCGGGGCGCGCGCTGGCGAGGAAGCGCACCAGCAGAACGGCATCGGCGAGGCCGATTCCGATCACGGCGCGCGGGCCCGGGACCAGCGAGAGTCCGCTGGCGCGCGCGAGCGACTCGGGCAGGCCGAAGACGGCGTACGCGACGAGCGCGCCCTGGTAGACGAGCAGGGGCAGGGCCAGACGGTCGATGGGTTCGCCCTCGACCAGGCGGCGCCATACCCAGAGCGCGAGCGGCGCGGGCGCGAGCATCCAGAACGACGCCGCCTCGCAGACGTTGAGGAGGGGGCCCCAGCGCCGCGCCCACGAGCCCGCTGCCAGGTTGGCGTTCGCGATCGCCCAGAGCGGGCGATCGCCGCCCGTGGCGACGCGCCCGCCGGGGTAGTCCGTGTGCCGCAAGACCTCGATCGCGTCGCGCGCTTCCCAGGCGAAGGCCGCCACCACCGCCGCTGCGACGGCGGCGGCCCCGGCGGCCGCCAGCGCATGCAGCGGGCCGTGGTGTTGCAGCTCGGAGCGGCCGCGCGCGTCGAGCCAGAACCCCGCGCTGAGCGCGAGGGTGAGCCACGCGAGCGCAACCTGGTAGGGCGGATAGACCGAGAGGGCGAACCAGGAGCCCGCGGCGGCGAGCGCGGCGGCGCTCGCCCAGATTCCGGCCGGGCGCCGCGCGCGCGCCAGGGCCACCGTGGCGAGGAAGGTCGCCCCGGCGCTCGTCGCGTGCGGCGCCGCGTTGAAGGACCAGAACTGGAAGAAGGGCGAGGCGACGAGCAGGGCGCTTCCGCTCGCAGCCAGCCCGAGGCGGCCGCGGGTCACCACCTGGAACACGCCGAGCCACACGGCGAAGAGGCCCAGCACGCGGCTCCACCACATCCAGGAGAGGCCGACGTCGTTTCCCAGGAAGAATCCCCACTGGGTCGGACGAAGGAGTACGAGCGGGTGCGCAACGGGCATCTCGATCGGGAGCCACGCGCTCTGTCCGAGGCCGACCAGGCGGTTCTCGGTCGGAAAGCGTGGCGCGTGCACGGTCTGCGCCAGGATCAACGGGATCTGGACGCCCCAATCGTCCGAGCGGATCGCTCGCGGCGCGCCCAGCAACACCTCGCTCGGGGGGCTGCCGTCGATCTGCTGGTGCCAGGCGGAGATCGAGAAGCCGTGCACGCGCAGCCCGACGAGGAGCGCGAAAGCGGCGGCCAGGGCGAGCGAGACGAGTGCGGTCGACTGCCGGAGACAGCCCATCGGGCGCGCAGCACGGCGAGGCCGGGTCCTAGTGTCCCGTTCCAGAAATTCGCTCACAATAACGAGCCAGGGAAGCGAAGATCTGGTCCGCGGTCTTGGTCCACACGAAGGGCTTCGGGTTCTGGTTGGAGACCTTGAGATAGCGCTGGAT